>JAABUP010000407.1_pt1 | contig 96099 bp, 120 predicted proteins | sample 5559201 | NCBI WGS metagenome assembly JAABUP01 (sample SAMN10711887, study PRJNA513373) | rock metagenome | isolation source: Antarctica rocks | place: Antarctica | reverse complement strand
CCTCCCCCCCCCGGGTAGCTCACAAGCCCTTTGCATCCCTGACAGGACTGGTAGATGGATGCAGTGGTCCTGTGCTTACTCTGCCCTTGCCCTAGCTTGTAATGCTAAGGCAATACAGTTGTGCATGACAGTGACATGGTCATAGAATGTATGGCTCTTAGCGGTGTGCTATATACAGGCTGGTGAGAACATCATTGTGAGGGTGGACAGTGAGAGACCCTCCTCTGCAGACCACCACCATGCTGTGGCTCAGCCACCATCTGTCATCATGAACTCTGACATGGAAGCCTTTGGCAACAGGCTGAATGCCATTGTCAATGCTGACTTCTATGCAGCTGCCTTGGCTGTTGGGCCTGTGGATGTACCGCTAGGTGAGACATGTGTGAAGCCAGCTTCCTCTTCCCTGCTATTGTGCAGCACACATTTGAATACTTGTCGGCACACAACCCAGATGTCTCCGTGATGTAGAGACGCCTGATACTTGGCTTAAGCTGGTTCTGAGCTTTGATGTATACTATGAACCCGTCTTTCGTCTTCAAATACTATGTATAGTATATAGTGTATAGCGTATATGCCTAAGAGCCTGGTATCTTTATGTGCTCCATATTTGGCCAACCATATAGGGCCACCATACAAAATTGTCTTGGGACAATGCAAATCCTGTAGAGGACCAAAATGAATAGTGTGGTGTGATGCAGGCCCCTTGCAGGCACTGTCAGCCCATCTGCCAGCTGACAACAGCGCACAGGCAGCACACACAGAGGAGATACTGAAGCAGCTGCGCCAGATGCAGGAGCAGGTCAGTCCACTGTGTCCTCAACTGTCATCCAAGTCTTGCCTCTACATTTAGTCCACTGTCTTCAACTGTCAGCCAAGTCTTGCCTCCACACCTGGTCCAGAGTCCTGCCTTGGTCAGGCCTGTGCACGCCTGCCTATACCATGCTTGCTTGCACACGCTGATAGTGTCACATGTCCATGTCACCAAGCTGATAAGATCTGATCTGTCTGTCTGTGTGTCTGTGTTGCAGCACCCTGCTATTCCCTGTGTCAATGCATTGTGTCATGCAACAGCATTTCTGCTAAGGGAGTGTCCAAGCTGATACATGCTTATGTGTGTCAACTGTGCTACACTTTGCTGCAACAACATTGGCCTTGAGCTCTTGTGCAATGCAGGTTGCCTTGTTTGACCGGATACACAACATCCGGGTGAAACACATCCAGGAGGAGTACCAGAAGTACATGGAGCGGGTACGCAGCAAAGCTCAGAGTGCTATAGACCAGGCCAATGCCAACTACCAGCACCACCGAGCCATGCTCACAGCGCGTGTGGACGCCATGGTGCATTACTTGCAGCAGCAGTACCTCAGGGTCAGTTTTGCTACAATTCACTGCATGCTGCAGAGCAACATGTTGCTGGGCAGTCAGTACTTGGCTTCACACTTGGTCACTTGCTGAGCTGTTGGGTCAGCTGCATTGTACTGACCATTCTGCGGCTCATTCATGTATGATGCAGCTCTTCTGCATTTGTATGTCCTCAGTAAGGAGAGCAGGTTCCCCTGTAGCCGCGGCCCCACCAGCAGAGACTGCTGGGGCCGTGGCTTCTGAGGAGCCTGCTCCTCTCGCTGCTGGTGATGCTACTGGCATAGAGCGCCCATCTGAGGACATGGTTGCCGTGAAGGCCAAGAATGCCCATTTGAACGCTATTGCCATGGCTCTTCCTTGGTTGCCATTTTGCTGTGGGCTCTGTGCATTTTGCTGTGGGCTCTGTGCATTTGCTGTGGGCTCTGTGCATTTTGTGACCATACCGGTAACTTTTTGCCAAGCACAGCTGTGGACTCTGAAACATATGCTGAGTTGGACCGCTTTCTGGAGTTGCAGGGACCCACTTCTGGTGTGTATCAGGAAGCAGATAGGCTACAACAGCTGCAGCAACAGCAGCAGCAGCTTCATCAGCAGCAGCAACAACAGCAACAGCAGCAGCAGCAGCAGCAACAACAACAGCAGCGCTCTGTTGACAGTGAGGCATTGCAGCTGAATGCGTTCTCATCTGTAAGTGTCAGTGCTGCTGAGGCTGATATCAACCCAGGCTTTCCACAGGCTTCTCAGGATCTTGCAGGTACACACTTTGACACACAAGATCAGAAGCACTTTTACATGTGCTGCTGTGTAAGTTTGGGCCTTGACTTGAGCAAAAGGAAGGATGTGTGCAATCCATGTCAAGAGTCTCTTTATCTTTCAGCCATGCGTTGCGCTGGATTGGCCATGCAAGTGCCATTGATCAGCCTATCAACCTTGCTCCTGTCGAGCTCAACACTGTTGTCACCACATACTATGATGCTTCCACTGGTGTCCATGCTGCCTGTTCAACCTGCTTCTCACGCTTCCCTTCACGCAGGGGAGCAAGAGGCAGCCAAGCAGAGCAGCAGTCAGCCTATGCCAAGCAAGCTTGCTGACGACCCTCGCGATCAGCAGCCAGCTGAGACCAGGGGGAACTCAGGTGAACCAGAAACTGCCCCAGCTCACGGCCCAACCACAAGCGCAAGTGGCATGTCCTTGCAACCTCCCAGCCTGCCTGCTCACTTCTCCCAGCAGCAGCAACAACAGCAGCAGCAGGTCATGCCAGCACAGTTAGTCACCGGCAGTGTGCAAGATAAGCAGCAGGCTGCAGCTGCTGGTGCTGGTGCTTCCCCTAGGGATGCAGGGCCATTGGGGGCTGCAGGGCAGAAGCAGGCCCCCAAACCGCCCTTGGCACCTGGGAGCAAGAGTGTCCCTCAGGTATAGCGAGCCCTCTGCCAACTTGACCTGCAACGTCTCAAAGGTCGAGGCAGGACCTGACGTTTGATATGCCTTGTTTGGACGTTGAGTGAAGCCCAATCCAATTGCTGTTGGGTTGCCAGCTGTTGGTGGTTTGCTTTCCGAATTCTTCCCAGCATGGCACAGCATAGCACGGCACAGCATGGCACAGCAATCCCACTCTTCTCCCTTGCTTGCCTTTGGAATGTTGTGTATGTCTTAGACGGATTTCAAGCTCTGCGCAGCTCTTTCATTTCAGGCCTGTAGACATCAAACACTGGCTTTTGTCATTCCTTGATGCCAGACCAACCTTTGGTTTTGCAGGCATCCAGTCAGGGAGGTGATTGGATGTCTGTCATTGGCCGCCCTGTTTCCCAATCCCCTCACCAACCCCCCTTCCCCCCTGGGACTAACCCTTCACACTATGCTTTGCATCAAGCAGCACCGCCTGCTGCCCAAACACCCAACCCCCATGCAGTGACCTCTCCTTACCATTCCAATCAATCTTACCCTCCTCAAAATCAGGTTGAGCGCTGGTCATCTTGCCCTTCACTCTGCTGTCAATTAACACCATCATGTTTTCATGTGTACAGCACCTTTGCAACTGTCATGGTTCAAGATGGCACAGTGTCAAATCAATTCAGGGAAGTTACAGGAGCTGGAGACCTGCTGGCACACTTGCAAATCCATGCATCCTGCTGCTGTTTCAATCACTGCTTGAGACCGACCCCATATGGTGTCGATCAGTCAGCGCAGCATATACACTCTGGCCAGTGTGCCTTGAGGGCTTCACTTTTCATGGCATAGCTGGTCTTCTGGGTGGCTTTTAGTTTCAGCAATTCAAACATTGCAAGGACAGCCACAGTGATGGTTCTCTGGATGCCAACTTCTGTATGGCTCCTGATAATTTACTTCGGCACTTTCAATGGATGCAGCACATGCTTGTGTGTGCCTGCCTGCGTGTGTGTGTGTGTGTGTGTGTGTTGGTTGTGTTCACTGATCGCCGTCAAAGCACTGCAATGAGTCCTAATGTGTTGACATGCTTGGTGCAGCACATGTTGTTGGCTCGGCAGCTGACTCAGCCTTCGGCGCACCTGCCGCTGAAGGGACTGAGTCCCCAGCAGCAGTCCCAGGTGCTGAGCCAGTACAACCATGACCAGCAGCGAGCACCCGCACCCATGCAGCCCATGGTACATCGCCTGCCTACCTGCCTTGTCAACTCCTTTTTGTGCCTTTGCACCTGTTGCTGCTGCTGGAATGGATGGCTTGCTGTACCCACTGTTTGCTGCTTGCGCATGCATGTGGGATGGCGCTTGTATGCCTGTTCATGCATGCTGGAATGCATCTACCTGCTGTTTGTTGCTTGCACTTGCATGTGGCAATGTGCTTGTATGCCTGCGTGCCTGGTGTGCTGCCTATGCCAGTCCCTGCCTGGATGCCCTTTGCTTGGTGTCAGCTTATTAACAAATTAGACCGAAAACCAACTGATCAAGTGATGAGATCAGGCCCCTGGCCAAGGTGTCTTCCAGCCTAGTTCTCTGGATTGTATATCAATCTGACGCCACAAATTTACACTTTGCGAGTGTAAGCATTGGCTGGCTGCTGGCAGCATGCATCTGAGTAGTTTGTGGTGTGTGCAGCAGAGGAGGGCAGGGCCAGTGGTACTGGCAGGCCACCCCACTCGCGAAGCCCCCGGACAGACAGTGCACGCCATCTTCCAGCAGGTACCCCACCCAAGCACTCAAGCTTCATCTTGCCTCACCCTTTTGCCAGCATGCTGCTCAACTGCTATGCTGCCGTCTACCTGCAATGGCTGTGCTACGGCTGTTTCTGCATCCAAATCCTGTGCAGCAGTCTGAGTCACGCAGAAGAGTCTGACTCTTTGCAGACATGGACATTGGTTTGAGCATGCTGGTTGACTGGACTGGCACACTTGCAACTACCAACAATGGGACGTTAGGCTCTTTTTCGAACTGAACTCCCATCAACTTGGGTTGGTCGCACACCACATACACCTGTGCTTTCAAGCCCAGGATGTCTGATGAGTCACAACTGGCTCCACATCCCAGACTGTAAGGTATAAAATGAATGAAATGCATTGGCATGCTGTGCAGGGTGGCTCACAACAAGCTGCCCCAAAAAGCAAGTTGGGGGCAGGAACAGCCAGCCCCACACCCCTTGCCAGCCTGGTGACCAGCCAACCCCACCCTCACCCCTACCCCCATGGCATCACGGTGCAGAGCGGCGCTCCCAGCATGGTCCCCCCCTCACACCCCAAACCCATCCAGACAGGCCCATCTGGGGACTCCTTCCCTGCAAGCAGGGCTTCTGAGCTGGCGCGCCACTCTTCCCAGCAGGTAAGGCCTTGCGGCAACTCATGTTGCCTCGCATAGTCTATGTTTTCTGACATGGATATGCTGCACCTTGTCATTCCACCAGCCACCTGACTTGGCTGGGATTGGTATAGTTGTCCACATCTGCAGTCCATGGACATCCTTGCTGACCTGTCAGCAGAGTTTCATGAAATCATACGAGGAGGTGATCATACTGTGTGAGAAGCATATCTTCATGGGCTGCTTTGAATCAGGAGTTGTGCAAAACATTGGCATGTGTTTATAAGACACCAAGCCCTGCCCTTGCAAAAGTTTTGTCTGAAGTATCAACTCACCTTAATTGGGACTGAATGAGAGGTTGTGTACTGGCAGCTGAAGGCTCTGAGGGATGCAAGCCCAAAGCGGACCACCACAGATGTGCGCATCAGCGGTGACCTGGCCAGCAATGCCATTGAGCGGCCCTCCCCTTCCCCTTCTTCTGCTCTCGGCGCTGCCAGCTACGGTGCATTGACTATGGGCATCACCGTACAGCCCAGCGCGAGCCTCCCTCAACTCGGGGCCCACAGTGACGATGACTCAATGGGGGAGTCAGCACCTTCTCGCTCACCTTCCCCAGCCAAAGAGGCTCTGACTGGGGCTTCACAGCCTGCGGTAGCTCTGCAAATGCCCTCCAATGCTTTTGCTGCTGCAAGTGCCCTGCCTGTGCAGCAGTCAGCCGTCAGCCCACGGCGGGTGAGCATATTGAGGGGCGGCCCTGTTGCAGGCTCCTACATTGATGGCAGGTGGGCAAAGCTCTGCAATGCACTCTTTTGTTTAGTCCTTGTACCTAGCTGTCCTATTGTTATATCAATGTATTGTCCTATTGACTGGCATCGCAACTAAGTTGCATGTGAGCCTGCAAAGTAGGCTACATCATGACGCCTGCTGGGTTTCTCATGTATGGAAGGCTGACGGGGATGCATTTGTGGTCCTCCCAAAAGCTGAGATATGTGGAACGTCTGCAGGCAAGTCACGACAGGCTCAGGCGAGTTGCCTTCCCACATTGGGTATGACGCAGACGAGCGATATGGTCGGGCTGCAGCCGTGCGCAAAGCAGAGGCGGCACGCTATGCTTCGCTAGGCAGTGGCAAAGCTGACTCTGGTCCTGGCAGAAGCATGCATGCTTCCCCTGCTCGCCTCATCATCACCAGCGGTGCTTCTGTGCCATCCAGCAGGGACGATGCAATGGCTCATGCTGCTTCTGGCGACTTGAACAGAGCTGACTCAGCGGCACTACGAGCCCAGCATGCGCAGCGTGTGCCATCCATTTCTGTGGTCAGAGCATCTGATCCAAGTGTGCCAGCCGCAGATCAGTCAGCAGTGTCTGAAGCTCTGCTGCAACATCCAAGGCAGGCAAGTCCGCCACATAGACATGTACAGTCAGCATCACTGTCTGGACAGGCTCCTTCTGAACAGGCAGCTTCCATGCGTTCTGAGACTGCTCAGACAGCTGCAGAGGCACAGATGGCTGCTGCATATAATCAGCAGTATGGCATGGCCTTGCCCCAGCAGTATGGCCACGCTACAGGCAGTGGTGAACAGTCACATGGGCATCTTGCACCAGCAGCAGCAGGTCAGATGCCTGGGTCTCCGTTTCCATCTCGGGTGGACAGTCTCAGTGGGTGGGCTCGGCAGAGTGAAGCGCAACAGCGCTCTAGCAGTCCTCAGTCCAGTGGGTATGCTGGTAGCCAGCCCAGAGGCAGTTTTGATTTTGAACAAGGGCAATATGTTCATCGTGCTGGGGACCAGGAAACATAAGTGCATTGTTGCTGATCTGTGTGATGCTTTGGTGCATCTGCTTGTGATTAACTTGGCTTAGTTGAATGTTGTTGTTGATAGTAGCAATGTGCAGTGTGCATTGACTGGATTATTATATCTGGATCGTTTCATGTGGCCTATTATATCTGGATCGTTTCGTGTGGCCCATTTAGACCATGCCCAGTTGCACACAAGATTCGTCGTTTGCATGGACAGATTTGTGGCTGTTTACACAAAGTGAGCTGTACATCTATTGCTATTGCTAGTACATGTGATCCAAATCAACCATTTGTTTAGAGTCTTGCTATCAGCAATATAATTTGTGCACATGCGCCCCTGTGAGGCAAGATAAATTGCGAAGCAGTGTCTCAAGGTAGTCAAGCGTGCATGCATCCACGACAGTCCCTGACTTTTGTCAGCAGAAGCTTTCAATTGGTCTGTGTATCAGAACACGTGCACATGTCTAGATCTGTTTCACTAAGTTGCTTCTTGCACCTCTCAGGGAAAATTTTTGCATTAATCTTTTTTGCATTATTACAATGCAGCTTGGATACACTAACACTGTAGCGGTGTTTGATTACTCCACTATGGTCATATCCCTGAGCATGTATGTCATGGCAGCATGTGCGGCAGTGCGCTGCAGGCTCTGCTGCTCGGGCTCACACCTGCCAACCTTCGTCAGACACATCCTCCAGCTACACAGCTCAGCTGCAGCCGGTCACGAGTGCCTGTGTGTCTGCGCGTCCTGCCTGTGCCTGAGCGTGTGCCTTGGCAACCCTACCTTTGTCACTGCTACTTCCCTTCAACGCCTACAAGACCGCTTCTACTTGTCTTTCTTCAGGTATATTGAGCCGGGTTGCCACTTGCCTGTCAGTGTCAGCGTTTGATGCTTTTTCCGCTCGTGACCGGCACGGCTTTTTCAGATCTTACCAGCTTCAGCAGCAGCTCAGCACAGTCAGCGCAGCGTCATCTTCCAGCCAGCTCACAGCTTTTGTGCACTTGCAGACTTGTAACTAGTTTGCGCTCTCTGCATTTCATATCTGCTTTCTGCGTAGCTCTTCGCAGTCCGTCTGTCTTCGGATCGCGTTTGAGTGTCACTTCGGTGTCACTCCCCCCTGTCTGCATGCGTTCAAGCTCCGACATCCTTCCAATACATTTAATTTGTAAGTGAGCCTGGGCTGCCCTGCCCTGGGTGTCTCGGTCATCATCAAATTCTGGTCCTTTGCGATCGTTCGAACAAGTTTTTTCTCAATCATGGCAGCCAATGTATGTCTGCATGTTCCTTCAGTTGATCAGTCGTGCTGCGCTCCGTGCACAGCACGCATATCATGCTAGGTCACCAAATCTCAAGGTACAAACTTAACAATTCGCAAAGCAAGATATTTGAGCTTCACCGGCAGCTGCCTTGCCGGACAGCAAGACACTGTGCCATGCCGTCGCAGGAATATGCTCCGCAGGAAGGCAAGTGACAGCGACTAGCGACGTGACTTTGTAAGATCTTGCGACAAGTGCGAATGTTGTTTGGTCTGTTGCAGAGGTAACCTTGTCGCCAGGTGAATCAGCCAGTGGCAACAAACGCAAGGCTCCTGAAGACAACTTTGCGGAGGATGAAGAAGTGGCTTGTCCCTGCGGTGCTGGACCGTGCACGTTGCTCACCTCTACCAAGCCGCAAAGCCAAGGGCGCAAGTTCTACAGATGCCCAAAGCCTAAAGTACGACTGTACGATATCTCTCATTGAGCTCTGCTGGCACATCTGTTTGCATTTGACCTTTCTGTTCTGGTTCAGGGTGAAGGTCAGTGTGGCTTTTTTCGGTTCCAAGACCAGCCAGCTGAGAAAGCTAGAAAGCCTTCCAACTATGCCCAAGCTTCGGATGGGGGCACAGGTTATGAAGGCACTGCAGAGGGAGACAAACCGCCAGAAGGCGGTTCCCAAGCCCTGCAGTGCCACTGTGGACAAGACGCAGTAGAAATCACTAGCCACAGTGCAGCAAACCCAGATCGCGTTTTCTATAAGTGTCCCAAGACCCAGGTAAGCTCTTCTGATCATTCACACATTGCGGCCTTGTCCAATTCCAGCACAAACTCAACATCCCAGTCTCTGGATTGTTCATACTGGCTTAAGGACTTGTATCGCTGCCTGGTGCTCCACAAGATACCGAGAAAAAGTTGTCGTATCATGTGCCACCAATGGCATGTGTTGCAGGCAGAGGGAAGGTGTCGCTTCTTCAAGTGGCAGGATGAGCTTGGCAACGGCCCAACAGCCCCACAGCAGCAACCTGAGCCTGCAGCACGGCAGCCTCCAAGCCCTCAGGGAGGGAACCCACATGGCAACAGGACATCTAACACATCACAGGGCGTTCCAGCAGCAGCTGCAGGAGGCTCAGGCGTCTTTGCTGATGAAGGTGAGCTCATGCTTGACATTGAAGCGCAGATTTGGCAGCCGCATGACACAATTGGAGCGTCCACGCCAATAGGTTCAATCATCCTGATGCTCATGCCTTGGTTTGCCATTATTTGTGCCTCAGCCTGTTCAGGGAGCTGCTGCGGGTTCATGCAGCACCACAATGCAAATGTTGATATAGTGCACATTATGCTTTCACTGTGGCAATTGTTTCAGGGCCTCACGTGAGTGCTGTTACCTCTGGTGCTTTCAGATGCTGCATCTGCGGGCAACCACCTCTTGACTTGCCTCTGTGTAAAGACATGCCATTGTTTCAAGCTGCAGGAAAGCCTTGCTTGTTGAAGGCTGCTTTCACAATTGCTGCACTCCTGCAGGAGATGACTTTGATGACAACTTTGGGTTTGATGATGCTGGCAACACTGATGCTGGGGCAGCTGGCCCTTCACCATATGCCAATCATGCTCCAGCATCTTATCAGCAGGGCCCACAGCAGGGCTTTGGGGGTGCCCCCACATCACCAGGAGGTGTCCAACCTCCTGAGATTCTGAACTGCAGTTGCAACTTGCAGTGCTCTTACATCATGGCTAAGACCGCCAAGAATGATGGGCGCTGGTTCTACAGGTCAGCACAATGGCCTTGCAAAGCATGACATCATTCTTGTCTGCCTCACGCCATGACTCTTCCAATCTGAACTATTCTTGTACCAATTTTTGTATCCAGGGGCTAAAGAAGGTTGAAGGACAGGTGCTGTGCACATGTGCTAGGTGCTACGTCATTTGTGCTTGACACACTGGTTGTAGGCCTATAGGAACGTTTGCTAGCTTGTTTGCCACTTTTGTTGGCAAGGACCACATCTGCGTGTGAAAACCAACTGTGACCAGTGAATGCATTTGATGCAACTGTTAACTGTAACAGGTGCCCAAAGCCTCAGGAGGAAGGGCAGTGCCGCTTCTTCCAATGGGCAGATGAACTGGGTCAGCAAGCACCAACATCTGCAGGTCAGTATTTGTTGCTGTGTACAACCTGACATGAAGTGTGTGTGCATGCGTGAGATACCTCCCTCAAGAAAAAACGCTTGACACCAGTCCCAGATATGTTCGAATCAAGATCTATAATATGCATCAGAATTGTCTTGCAGAAGGACATTTCTGTATGTCAAAGAGCTGTATGCATGTACCTGTGTGACCCAAGTTACATCAGGGACGCTGATCTTTCTGTTGACTTTGGGGCTGTGTTTGATGGCGCACTGTGATGTTTCATGCTGCTGACTCAGGGGAATCAATGCATCTGTGCAACCTTTCAGCAGGAACTCACTGCAGCTTGTGCTGCGTACATAGGCAGGGGTGGTGGGGGTGGGCAATATACAAGGCCCCCTCCAGCAGCTGCACCCTATGCGGCCCATACTTACAGCTCGCCAACAAAGATGGGTGCAGGGACAGGAGGAGCAGCACCATCTTCTGACACTTGTTTCAAGTGTGGTCAAGCTGGTCATTGGTCACGAGACTGCCCTAGTAAGTGCCCCAGCAGGCTGCAGATGTTTGCTGATTACCAAATGTGCTTTTGACTTTGGCATTTTGCAAAGTTGCATTAGTACATGGGATCCTCTGTGGGATTCAGAAACATCAAGATTTTCAGACAAATGCCTATTTCACAGTGACAACTCAAGCTGAAAGACGCCTGGGCAGATGTACTAGGAATGGTGTGCTAATGCTGCATGTATGACAGCATTGCATTACTTCTATTTTGTTTATCTGTTTTTTGCTTTCACAAAAGGCATGTTGGCTCACAGGACTAGGGTTTAGGCACACCTAGTAGGTACCTGGCAAAAAACGATTACCGTAGTCATTTTAATGTTGGTCGATCAAATAAACAATTGTTTTTTGCCCAACCGTCATTACATGCCCATTACACAGTGCGAATGACGTTACAAACCGTAAATACAGATGGTAATGACGGCCGGAAAAAGTCGCGACCCTATATAAAATCCGACTTACATTAAAATGACTATGGTAGCTGGAATGCCTGTAAATTATCAAATTATTAAAGGGCATGTGCTCTTGGCCATGCAGCGTGTCATGATGTGGCACCATGTTATACCCAATGCTTGACAGGGAGCTGTGTGACTGCAGATGCGGGTGGTGCTGGTGGTGGCAGCGTAGCAGGCGGTGGTGGTGGTGGTAGCGGTGCATGCTTCAAGTGTGGTCAAGAAGGTCACTGGTCTCGCGACTGCCCCAATCCAGGCTCAGGTGGTGGTAGAGGAGGCGGTGGGGGTGGGGGTGGTGCGGGCAGAGGCTATGGGGGTCGGGGTTCTTCAGGGTATGGAGGGGGCTATGGTGGTTCTTCGGGGTATGGTGGTAGCAAAGGCGGAGGTGGGGGTGGGGGCAGAGGTGGGGGAACAGGGGGGGCTGCTGCCACTGGAGCCTGTTACAAATGCGGGCAACCAGGCCATTGGAGTACTGCTTGCCCCAACTGATCAAGACAGCTCCAAGCACAGCAGGCCTTGACGTTAAGTCAAGCTGAGAGACCCGTCAGCTGTGGTATCTTTTCTTGTGCATCTGCGCGGGGATAAGTCGACGTCATGTGTTTGGGCTGTGTAGAGTGGTGATGACTCTTGTCATTGTGGTGCCCTTGTCTGGGCAATCTGCAGCTAAGTGCAACTGTTAGACTTGCTGATAACCATCTTTCATGCCAACTTTGTCAAGAATAAGTAAATTGTATCATGATTTCTTGCCTTGTAACAGAGACCTTGCTTCTGTGTGTACTTCCACTGTCTCAAAATAAAGCTCATACCACTGGTGCAACTGGCACTTTCTTTTGCAGCAATCATCACAGTAACAGTAGTTGATGATTTGTCTTCCAAGTGCTGCTCAAAACTTACAGCATGAAAGGCTTATACCATGCAGCACTTGAGGCCTACAGCCGGCATGTTTGACATACAGCGTTCACTTCTGTGGGATTGTTAGAGGCAAATCCATACAAGCCAGAAAGCTGTTGAATGGATGTAGCAAGTCTGCCAACGGGTCTGTGTCTGTGAGCAGCTGCGAGCCTTCCCAGGAGGTGTCATGGAGCAACCCTGAACACACAATTTCATGCTGGACTAAGATAAGCTTGTTGCCCAGGGGCGTAGTTAACAACAGGAGGCCCTTAAAAATGCATGCACTCATGCTGTGGGAGTCACACAACACGGCCGAATTGATGGCAAACTTATATGCAACAGAAATATTCGTATCACCTAAAGATCCCAAACGCGTCGTGCGGTCTTTGAAGGACAAATTGACTCAGGAACATGAGACAACACTCTACTGCTCTAGGGCTGCAGCCATGAAAGCGCATACTGTCTGTTCCTGTCTGATACCTGGTTTTGTGTGTTGTGGGTCACCACCTGTTATATCACAATAGTCAGCCAGACTCCTCCAGCTCTTTCTGGCAACCTGCATTTTTCATGATATGCACAGGACTGAAAGCTGGCGAGGTCACTGCCACATGTGACTGAGGCGGGATTTTCTTTGCACTAACATGTCAGGTCTTACCACAGCATAAGGATTGGGTGTTGGCATGCTGCTTTGTAGGGTGCCATCAGGATGCCGCAACAGCCTCTGGCCATGGTGCATTACCCTGCATGATCATGCAGCAACAACAGTTGCAAAGGCTGGTGCAACACAGTGCAGTGAGGATGCACCAGTTATGACGGATCAGCAAGCTTTCCTATTGACGAAGTCCTGTGTTTGTTGTCTATCTGCATGAACATGTTCAACTGGTGGCTCCACAGCTGCAGGGTGGCCTTCTTGCTGTGCCTGTACCCAAAGGCGTCTTGCGAAATGATGATGTAGTGTTTTTGTGATTGTGTAGAGCCTGTTTGGTCAATCAGCAGTTCACTATCATATGTGTCAAAGCCACTTGACGCTAGCAAGTATACCGTTTCCTCTTGCTCCGCCTTTGCCAGCCAATCCTGAAGCTTTGGCATGAGCCCTGTGTTTGCTGCTGCTGATGCTGATGCCTGTTGTGTTCTTTGTTTCCCTCTGGACTGCTGTTAAAGCTTGCCGCTGCTGAGCCGCAAGCACGCGGCACTGACGGAGAATGCAGATTGCCATGAAGCACTGTTCGTTCGTGCATCCGAGGTTGTTCGTTTACCAGTTTGAAACAGGCTGTTTCCTGAGGTAAATGAAGAAGACACAAGCCTGAAACATGTCTCACGTGTGGATCATAGCCAAATGCGATTCTCAGGGGGAGATGTGTTCTGGAATTGAAGCCAAGCAAGCTGGAGACACGGCGTGCAGACCGCAGCTGACTGCTTACGATCGCTGTGTCCCTTCTTGAAATGCGTGTCGAGAGTCTGCCAATGCCTATGTGACCATCGTAGACAAGATTCAACATGGCTCAGCCAGCCATGCAACAAGCAAGCCGACGATGCCTGCACTCAGGCGAAATTCCAACTCACATGCGGCATGCCTGGCAGATGCTGCAGCAGTCGTCACTGCAAGTGATACAGGCATGTTCGAGCACGCAAAGCAGCACACTTATGTTGTCATACAGACTGTCCGTACCTGAATCGCGTCTACTTCTGCAGGTCCCTAATGCTGGGAGAGGAGTGGCTCCCGTAGAACCAATCCAACAAGGGACAGTCATCCATAGTGAAAAGCCCATGCTCTGTTTCCCTGCTCTGAAGCATCTTGCCAAGGTGTGGCCAAGCTCATCTTCGTTTTGGACTGCTCTTACTTGAGTCAAGACCTACGACTCTGCTGACCCTGTACATTCTTACATGCTTGGTTGATGGGTACCCACACGAAACACCGGCAAATCCAGAGATTGTTCAAACATGGTCTGCTTGCAGGTCTGTCACCACTGTCTGACACCCTTGCAGTTAAGACAAGCGTCAATTTCAGCTTTACGGTTCTGCTCAAAACCTTGTGAGACAGCCTCTTTTGCCTACTCCAGAACAGAAACGCTACTTGACCTATCGCCATTGTCGGAGTACTGCATGGAATATGAAGAACGCTTTCCACTACTTCTGGCCAGGGCAGCTTGCATGCATCTCAGCAAACAGCTGCAACCTGCAGAGCGGCACCCCAGCAGCAGTCCAGCTGCCAAGCAGCAAAGCAGCAATGCCCCACAAGGTGACATTTGGCAGGTGCAGTCTGTACATCATTTGTGATACCCTGAGATCCTACATCGCCCAGACTGCTTCCTTGCTTGTGCTGCAGCAATCAAAGTTTCTCTCCTGTAACAAGCTGTTAACATAGGCTGCAAGCTTGCACCAAAGGCTGCAAGCTTGCACCAAAGGCTTTGCAGCACAAAGCTCCTGCGGCTGTCTGCATCAACCCATGTGCTTACCCCTCCAGGTGGGTTTGTACTACTCACCAAAGTGACTCATTGTCTGCAGGATTACATGTTCCTGACGTTTGCGCGCGTTCCACCCCCGCCTCCATCTCCCTGGGTTGAGACCCACGCCTTGTTACAGAAAGCCGTCCAGGACTTTGTCAGAAAACAACAGGCCACAGTGCCTGCAAACGTGCACCAGTCACTGGTTGCTGCAGCTGCTGATCTGAGTCTGGAGTGGTATGTTGGCATGCTTGCCAGGCTTCACATCAATTCCTTCAGGTCAGCAACCTAACAGCGTAGTTCATCTACGACTGCTCACTGATTGCCAGGAGCACAGTCAGCTACTGTTGCCCAGCATGGTCATAGCATAGTTGGCTGTGTAAGCAGGAGCATGTTGCTTTTGTTGTCGTTCTCAAACTCTTGGGTTGTTGTCAGTGCCAGCTTGCATTGCAGGGTGGATGGTGTGATGTTAACTGGTGACTGCAGTCTGGCAGAGATGGCTGCTGCTTCTGTTGGCGCACAACAGGGCGGCAGTCTGGGCACAGCTGTGTACCTGCTAGCTTCCTTGTTCAATCACTCCTGCGGCCCCAATGTTGATGTCACCTATCCCATGAACAACAGTAAGCTGCTGCTGCCCACAATGCTGATGTGAAATGGTGTACTGCTGCCACACCCAAGCAGATGCATGTGTATATCAAGAGGCAGGGTAGGGTCATGCAATGGATGGCACAGTGATGGGAGATGTTTAATGATGCATCACTTGAAAAAATTGTTCTGCAGCCATTTTTGACGCTGTACCCTCAAATTTGCTTATGCTTGCAGGTACAGCTCACTTTGTAGCAGCTCGGGACATTGCAGCTGGTGAGCAGCTGTGCATTTCCTACATTGATGCCAGCATGGGTGTCAAGGCTCGTCAGCAACAGCTTGATTGGGGATATGGATTTCGTTGCAGTTGTGAGACCTGCACAGAAGAAGCGACACAGCAGTAATGAAACGTGTTCCTTGCATTGCCATACATGCACTATGTCAGCTAGCTTGTGATTCCATGACTGTATCCACCTGGTCTGGAACAACATGCCATAACTAAGTAAATGCACCCTACCTTGGACCCAAGTCTCGTTGTATAGCATGCAGTCTAAATTTCACATTCGAAGAGTTGTGTGCACAGCACCCCGATTGCGACAAGCCCATGCAAATGCAGCAGCGACCTTTGTTGAGACAATGCCAACCATAGGCAAGGGTATGCATCATTGCACCGTGGTGTTGAAATGACTCCCTAGGCGATGGTTCTCCAGAGCTGATTCAAGGACACTTACTGAAGATAGATATCATCTCAGACAAATCTGTGCAGGTCACCTGACACATGATCAGTCATAGCAGTGGCATGCTGCTACAAATCACGCAGTCATGAGACACGGAAAAGGAAGCCATTTGTGTTTTCAAGGCACCTCATATGTTTTCGGCCCATGTTAGGGCCAAACTTAAATCCACAACAGAGTAAAATGAACAAGGCGCTCAGAAAAATCATCACACTGTGACATAATTTATGAACATATTATATGTGATCAGCCAAAATTGAGCAAACAGGCGCTCAAGCACCAATCTTCACATTTGGGATCCAAGTGTGTTTCAGATGGCCCTGTCATATCCAGTCTGTATCAACCTCGAGCGTTCCACACAAAAGTGATGACCACAGCATGGAACTGCTGGGCAGCCTTGATGATGCGCTGATATACAGCTGCCAGACTTCAACTGGCTGAAAGTATAACGCAGCAGCCTACAAGGGGAATAGGCAGTATGCTCCCACAGTGATGGCACTGCCAATGGCTCCAAAGCCAACAATGGAAAGAAGTTTCTGCAGCAGTCACCAAAATGCTATATTACAACTTGCTGTCAACAAGATGGTACAGCCAAGAAATGTCCAGCCAAGAAATGTCTCCAGAATGCAGGCATGCTGCTCTATACATGACGTTGTGATTGCACAAGGCTAACATTGACTGCCAGCATGATGTTGGCGGAATCATTCATGCCATTCAGGCTGTCTGCTGGTTTCACTGATTACATATCAGAACCTCTGACAGCAGGGCCTATGTAGGTGCACAAGGCTAGTCTTGCTTTCTAATGTGCTGAAACAAAAGACAGAACGGCCATGCCCAAGGCAGATGCCAGATTTTACCTTACGAATTTGGGCAGCCAGCTCTGGGTTAGGGACGGTCTGCATTCCAGTACCATCCACATCCCAGACATCTGCCAGGCCTATGGATCATAGACCCGACAGCCCTGAAGCTAGCTCTGCACTCCCAAGGAAGAAGATAGGGAAGATGCGAGCACGGTCCCAGGGGCTGGCTCCACTCTTGATCTGCCATGCTGCAACTCCAACTAGCACAATCTGCAATGTGGTGTAAGTGGCTGTGGCTGGAAGTTGCTGATCTATGATGTGCACACAATGATCTGCTTTGCTGGCTTGCAAATTCTCTCACGAGATCAACAGGAAAGCATGTTTACACAGTAACACACGCCATGCATGTGTGGCCCTGAGGGCTGCTGAACAGCGCTGGCGCTTGCTTGAGGTGCCGTCGCAAGTAGATTGCTGTTTGAGGCCTACAAAGTTGACAGTTTGCATGGCCATGATGTTGGCTGATGCAAGAGTGTACATACTAAATGGTCATATGCAACGCTGGACACATGCACGAAAACTTCTCACAGTTGCATGGGTTTTTGCTCCAAACGCACCAGCATGATGGTCCCAAGTCCTATGCGCCGTTTTCTCTCCTCGCTGTCAATATTTGTCAGGTTCATGGCAGCACTTTCTCGGGCTTCTTGTCGCTCTGCCTCTGTTCTCTGCACACACATATAGATATGCTCATGGAAAGAGCCAACGCATTAAGCTCACTCGTGTCTTGTACATTTGCAGCTCTCTCAGACACTGCTGCCCAATGCCATGCCCTCAGTATGCCAGTCAAAGTCACCAGATAGCATACGTTGGAACAAGGCGCATCTGATCGGCAGATCTGACAGGTGCGCAGTCAAAAGGCAATAAAGTTGTCTATCGGTCTGCTGTAAACGATCACTGACATGATCGAGGAGACCTACATCGTCCAAAGGCCCCATCGGCACGGAAAACCCATATCTATCCACGTACCCGTCGCCAGGCCGAAAGAAGAACTTCCACAGCCTTGTCACAGGGCCATCTACCTTCTCAGACTCCATACCTCCTTTTCGCCAGTTTGTCTGTGTCAAGTCAAACTTTTTTTTGCCGATGTCTGTGAATGTTTCTTTGATAGAGTCGCCGGCTCGTACAACGGTGCGCAGGTTTCTGTGACAATGCGGCCTACTGCATGGCGACACAATGCGGGGTCGCACTGATCCTAGCATGACGCCCTGCATGCCTGCTTGTATCGCCATCGCGTACTTGCGAGCAAAAGTTTACAGCCTCTTGTGGCGTTCAAGGCATTTCGGGACTGGCCTGGGGATTGTTTGCCACCTTGCAACTTGTTGATCACATGCTTCATGATGAGTCATGTACATTTTTGTCACTCATTGTTGCTGGCTGGATAATCTTAATCAAGGCTCGACATGGATCCGCATTCTGATAGCACTACTTACTCGGGCACGACGCACGAGGTAGCGCTTGCGCTAGGTAGGCACAACACTTACTTCAGCTGCTTCTTGCCACTACCAGACGTGCATGCCCCGCACGACGCCGTTTGCATCCAGGCTGACCGGAAGGCCAATCCTACGATACATGCCGGGCTTGACTCGGAGGGGGTCTGCCTTGGACGGGCTGCGGACGACGGGAGACACAGCATATCTGAGCTGAACTGCTGCAATAAGCGAGCATGGACATGAAAGGTATCACTTGCCTATGAGCGTGGCCGACTAAACCTGTGTGCATGTACGCCCACAAAGGCATGACTGCTTAAGCTTTGGTGTGTACAACATGTCGGTCTGACCTGTTCATGACACGTTGAAACCTCATAAAAAGCGCCAACATTGTGGCTACCGACATCTTGCAGGCTTTGAAGGTCTCATGCCCTATCTGCATCAAAAAGCAAATAGGGCAACGCTTGACGCTCCAGAAGGCCTGCAGGACGTGTCACGTCCGGGCAGCGGGCGGCACGCACAGGTACGTTCCTTGTATCACAGGCATGCCTTGCTTACCACACCATCATAGCCCTACTTTAGCTGAATCTGCAGTGCATGTGATTCAGCGATAGGTTTGGCAAGCTCGCAAGCTCCACTTCACCTATGCAGGCTGGTACCAGTGGGCGTTCCACTTTGGATGGTGATGATGATTGGCTGCATGGTCATCTGGGATCTGACCATCATGGTCGCCACTTGACCACTGACTCGCTTCTGGACCCTGCCACAGGCACTATGCCATATCTGTATGGTAAGCAAAGGCATCATTTGTACTTCACTGTCTGATAGCTTTCTTGCTGTACTGCTTCACTGCCTGCCTTTCACTGCCTGGTTTTGCTCTGCAATCATCTGTGATACTCAGGCATGTCAGGCTTGCATACCAAAAACCAGCTCAGCAAAATGCCACATTGACTTAATGCTGCTCACCCTCTAACAACTTGCCGCAAAGCTGGGATGGGGCAACTTGCAGCAAGCTCTTTTGCATGCTGCAGGTCACTCTGGCCTGACATGCAGCAGGTTTGATGATACGCTACCGCTTCTGTACTCCCATGCGCTGTATCCTGGCTTTGCTGGCAACGGCCATGCTGCAGATCAGCACAACTGGGCAAATGCATTCCATGAAAAAGCAGACCAGGCAACAGCGACTAGCCCTTTGAGGCCGCCTCTCAGGTCTACATCAGCAGGTAAAGGTGCTTTGTCACGTCGCCTGCAACTTGTTCTGGTATGACCTGCTATTTGCTTGCGCATTGCCTGCCATTTCCTTTGGTGTCGTTCCCTGTTTTCTCATACTTGTCCTTGGTTTGTGGCCAAATGTCAGCTGCCAGGCCTTGTTCACAAGCAGACCTGCCTGTCAAACCTGACTCATACAATACGCTTGACATGTCTGTTGCTATGCTTGATGTGTGTTATTAGGTGCCGACATCATTGTGATGTTATCGTATTGCACGTCAGCTGACGTGAGCACACTGCAGCGTGGGGTTTCAGACTCCGAGTTGCAGCAGCTCAGGCCTGTGACAATGCTGTGACACACCACTGGGTGTTTGCATGAAAGTGAACTGTCAGATTGCACACAGAGCATCAAAGCACAAAGTTGCCCTCTAGCAGTGTGGACAACAGCTTTGTTAACTGTTGTTCATGCCATCTGGCAATCGCAGTTGATCATTATTCTTCGGCACATCTAATTGCATCAGTGTGGCAGGTTTCATGATGAGTAGCTTTGAGGTTGGGGATTGTGAGGGAATCAAGGCTGAGCCTGGGTTGGATGGGGGGGTGGGGCTGCCCTTTGCTGGCTTGGAGGACACCCCCCTTGCAGCCTTGCACCACCTTCACCAGGTCTCACTCTTCTGCTTGACTGTCGACTGTACTTATCATCATGCATTCATCCACCCACCCACTCACTCACTCGCTCGTCCATTCGCTCACTCACTTGTTATCCATTCACTCACTGACTCTGTCACTTTTTTGTTTCCAGGTTCCTTTGTGTTCATGTCCTCATTTACTTCCTCAGCTGGTCAATCTCTGGCCCATTCCGACTTTTGTCCATTTGATGATATGATCACTGTTGTGTTCATGCATTTGTTCATTCATCTGACAGATGTCTGTCCCTCCTGACATTATACAGGGGCTTGCTCAGGCAGCCGACACATCAAAGCTGCACAGAAGTTGCTCATAGGCTGCGAGCAAGCAAAACATTAAACATGCGACATCTGGGCATGAGGAGAGACATAACAAGTAGCACAAGTGGCTCACGTTCCTTACACTCGTGCATCACTCAGTAGGATAGAATATGAGAATGCATAGTGGTTCATGCCAGTCTGTAAAGCTACAGGCTGCCAGTCTGTAAAGCTACAGGCTGTCGCTTACTAGGGGGGAGTCTGCTGTCCGCAGCTGCAGTGCTCCTTCTCCTATGATAGCTGGCCTGCTAGGCTGCATCTACAGTCTCCATTTGCAGAGAAGATACCACTGCAGAAGACATGCAAAGCAGATTCTTGATCTCACACTGCAGAGCTTTGGGCTGCTGCCTTAGGAGGCTCGCGGAAACACATGAAATTTTCTTTTTCTTTTCTTTTCTTACTCACACTGCAGGCAATTCGTGCAGGACTTCAGCATGAGCGCTCAAACTTTTCACATCACCACAGCGTTGGAAGGTGACCAGGCAGGCATGTGTGTGTAGGTGCAGCAGGGCTTCAGCATGCCGGCAGGGCAACTGATGGGCCTTGATGACCACCCCCTGCCTCACAGCCAGGGCCTTGCTCACACCACAGACAGACCGCTGTTTCAGGGCAGCACCTTGGGCGGGCACCACACCCATCTGGTGAATGCCAGCCCACCCCACCACGATGTGGGATCTGAGGTCAGAGTCCCTGAGTCTCTGCCATTTTGGCTCTCTTGGTTAATCCAGAACATTTTCCCGAATTCATCATTCGCCATCGTGTGTCATCGTCTCCATACACGAGCACCTTGCAAAGAAGCTGCAGCCCTCATGAAAGCCTCATGCACCTCATGCTTTGTTTTGCAAGTCAGCCAACACATGCAATAGTATACATTGCCAATGACCTCATGGCTGCCAAGCCCAGATTGCCAGTGCTGTACAATGTCATGCTCCTGTCGCACATTCTCTGCTTTGTTCTTGCTGTTGTGATGCAGCTGCGCTGACACAAATTGCCTAGTCCACAAACCCACTCAGCCGCACAGCACTGCTTAGTGACTACACCAGTGTGCTGCTGCAGCTGTGTCAGGAAACAACACTGTACACAGCTGTGCTGCAGTCATGCAATGTCCCCAAGATGCTTGAGACTGCCTCATGCCCCGCTGTCTCTCATGTGGCATGAAACCAGAGTTGTGTGTTGCTGCAGCAGGCATGTGATGCGGGAGAGCATCATCTCTTGCTTCAGCATGGCTGCTTAGGTAGAGAGGCCTCAGAAACACGCCTGCACTGGCACATCCCTGCAGTGCCCAGCCACTTGCATGCCCAGGGCCCCTTCTGCTACCCCCACCCTGCAGTCATGCAATCTGCCTTGCAGCACGCCTTTGGCGCTGTGCAAGCCACATCAGAGCAGCAGTCAGATGACTCTGGGGGCGTGTATACCTCCAGCACGGGCTACAGCTACTCCCCCCCCCTGTCACCAAGGGGCAAACGCAGCGTAAGGACAGTACGCACGCTTCATGCCTCACCGTCACGAGATGGTGACAGTCACCAGGGCAGGGTAACACTTTCTGGAGGGAGCCTTCCCAAGCTGTTGGCGGGAAGTCCTGAGGGGGCAGACACGCCTGACCACCAGCAGGATCTTCCCGCCAGGTGCAGAGGGCAGAAGGAGGATGTGAGGCAGAGGGCAGCATGTGAACTGTATGGCCTGCGTCGCCTCAGGGCATCCCCACGTTGGGCCCTGGAGGCAGCTGAGATGAGCGATGACAGCCGGTCTGCAGGTTGGTCATCATTCAGCTTGCTGCACCAGCAGCAGTTGCCCAAGAAGCTGATGCGCATGCATGTTGAGCTAGAACTCACACCAAGTATACACCTTCTGAGCTTGCAGGTATTGTCATGTCACTGTGCACGGTCACATGGGCCCACACAACATCTCTCACACAAAGCCAAGTATGGGTTGCATCACTTGGCAACGTCACTCAGGCTTTGTCCATGCGCATGTGATTCAATCTTGTCAGGACTGTCTGTGCAGATTCATGCCTTGCAAGTTTGTGCAACCGCCAATGCAGGTGAGGAAGCAGAAGCGGCAGAGAGTGGGAGCGATACAGAGGCGATGTCGTGGGCCCGTCGGCCTGTGACGGGGTCCAGAGCCAGCACAAGGAGGCGGCGGCGTGTGCGCACCTCCACTGGAGATGCAACCTGCTCCTCCCAGTTCAGAGGCGTCAGCAAACACAGGTCAGCTGCTGCTGTCGCTGCTTCATGTCTTGTGCAAGATGACACTGTCTGCATTCCAGCAAGATACATGACTGCTTTGTGGCTTTGCACTGCGCCATGTTGCTGTAGGCATAGCTTGCTGCCACTGCCCAAGGTTGGATGAGGTGAGGTGATGCTGTATTGAGTGTGAGTTGGTTGCCAGGCAGTGACAATCATCTGGGTTCGTCTCAACCTTGCATTTGTATGAATGTGATGGGAATCAGCACGACTCAATCTGGGAGCTTGTTGTGTGTTATTGAGTGCATTACCCATGTCACCATGTGTGCCGTCAGCCATGACTTGGGTTGCATGCCTGCAGTCATAAAAGCCACTCCCTGGTATATGTTGTGTTAGCTGATTGGCCAGACTGCAATCTTGCGCTCAAGGTGTGTACAATATACAGAGCTGTATACTTTACACATCTTGTGCACAGGTCAAGATTGAGTCATCAAGCTCCCAAGGCTAAATGCCCCGCACGCATGCATGCTGCATCAACATTGCTGCATCCACAACAAGCTGAAGTGCCAGAATACCCTTACTGCTCAAGTCCTCATATTCGCACAACACATGCAACCACCTTTGAAGACATCACCAAGTGAGTTTGCGTTTGCGCTGTATGAGACATGGCAGTTGTCTTGCAACAAAGTGATGCAACGCTTACCATCAGCAAATCATGCCTGCATCCTGTGGCGTGCTACACCAAGCAAGGCTTCACGCCCCATCAGCACAGTCACCTGAGCGACACTGCGTGCAAGCATCGCCCCACTGCCCCCCTTGTCCACCAAAAATTTGGACATATTGCCCATCTTGAGCCCAACGCCATAAGCTCCTGCCCCCGTGCCTGACAGTCATCTGTTGCTCTTGCATGACATATCCTGCAGCCATTGTGGTGGTGCAAGACATGTGATCATTAGACATCAGGTGGTGGCAGCATATGTGCATCTGCTGATGATGCAGACTCTGCACAACCAAGTTTGGCCCACAGATGACTTCTGCTCATGAGTGATTGCAAAGTAATGGTGACTATGTCCACACACGAGGCAGCGTAGCAGACAGGTTTGGCTCAGATCAACAAGCTGGTGCAGGCTGAGAGCACAGGCAGGGCTTCAAGGTTATGGCTAGACCAGCAAGTGATCCCAGTTGGTCATATGGCCACTGTACAGAGAAACGTCCACACAACTATTGTCAGTGCTTGTGATAGCATGCAGACCTGACCGCAGGCTGACAGGCAAATGTAGAGCACAGCAAGACTTAAGGAGCCAGATATACAGAAAGGAGGTTTGGAATATACCTGGTAGCAGCTAGGGCGCACGAGCTTCCTGCTCTGCAGACACACAACTCTGACATCAAGGTCAAAGCTTCAGTGAACGTCACCCAACATGGGTTGACTCACAAAAATGGCAACCAAGCTGATGGCTACAGAGACACTAGCTGCTGCTGACAGAGCCTGGGAAGAATCTGAATCCAGTCTGATGAGCAACACAATGTGCCTTCTCTGTCCTGACAGCTCAGCACAAGGGGTACACATCACATGAACACAGATGCTGACAACATGCCATGAGGTCCTCTTTAAGCACCCACGGCAACTTTCAGACCTTGTTGTGCTGATTGCTGATGCAGGCTGACGCTAAGGTGGGAAGCAAGCTTGTGGCTAGAGGGGCGCCAGCTGTACTTGGGAGGCTTTCAGACTGAGCTGGATGCGGCCAGGGCATATGACATTGCAGCCCTGTCCTGCAAGGGCCCTCATGTGCTGACCAACTACCCTGAGGAGTCATACGCCCAGGAGCTTCAAGAGACTGCTGGTTGCTCCACTGTATGGGCCTCACACCTTTTGCTGCTGCTTCTGCTGCTGCTGCTACTTCTGCTGCTTCTGCTGCTGCTGCTACTTCTGCTGCTTATGCTGCTGCTGCTGCTGCTGCTGCTTATGCTGCTTATGCTGCTGCTGCTGCTGCTGCTGCTGCTGCTGCTGCTGCTGCTGCTGCTGCTGCTGCTGCTGTTTATGCTGCTGCTGCTGCTGCTGCTGCTTATGCTGCTTATGCTGCTGCTGCTGCTGCTGCTGCTGCTGCTGCTGCTGCTGCTGCTGTTTATGCTGCTGCTGCTGCTGCTGCTGCTGCTTATGCTGCTGCTGCTGCTGCTGCTGCTGCTGCCACTGCTGCTGCCACTGCTGCTGCTGCTGCTGCTGAAGCAAGTTGCCTTCAAGTTGCTGCTGGTGTTCCTGCATGCACAAGTAATGCATCGATGTACTGGGACACCATCCTTCTGTGATGGTCTGCCAGCGCCTAGGTGCAGCCTATCTTTGCTCAGGATAAACAGCATGACGAAGCCACATTCTGCTGTGGCTGACCACCACTCTATAGCTTCATGCACTGCAGACTGAGTTCTGCATGCAGCCATGCAAGCTTGACTTGCGTTTGCTATGACCTGCAACTCAATTATGTATGTATGCACCTGCCCATGCCTTTGATTCACACTTGCGTGTTTGGTCCACCTCTGCAGGACGAGATGATTGCATATGTGAGGAGGAAGAGTGCGGCATTCTCACGTGGGAGGTCCAAGTATAGGGGGGTCTCAGGCCAGGCCGGCCGCTGGGAGGCGCGCATTGGGGCCTACTGTGGCAGAAAGAATGTAAGCATACATGTCATGGCAGAAAGAATATAAGCATAGATGTCATGGCAGAAAGACTGTAAGCATAGATGTCATGGCAGAAAGAATATAAGCTTAGTTTTCATGACCTCAAACAAAAAGTCAGGCAGTAATTGTGTATGCCGTGCTTACTGTTGTCTGCCGCTTGCACAAGGTGAGGAAAGCAAGTACACTAGCACACTGCGTGCAGGGCTAGTTCAAATAGCCAAACAAGCAAGCAGTTTCCCAGCACAAAGGACAAACAGAGCCCATAGAAAACAAAGAGCACACACATCCAGCATGCTTGTTGCTAGATTCACAGGTCAACCAGGCTGTTTGACACAATTTTGTCTCTGCAAAACAGACACTGCCAATGGGTACTGCCAGTCCTGAGATGCCCAATCAGGGTGCCTATTGCATCCCAATCTGTACCCTGCCTTTGCTTGTGCGTCCCCTCTGCCCACCCCCAGTGGGTTCTTGATGGCTACACTGCTTACCTTGAACAGTACTGCTTGTTCCTCACACTCATTCATTCATTCATTCGTTCATTCATTCATTCATTTGATTTAAGGTCTTTGGGCCAACCATGACCATTGGACCAGTAGTCTGCAAGTGCCAAACACAATATCAACTGTTCTAAACCTGTCAAACATCACCTGTCATACATGACCTGTCATACATCACCTGCCATAAATCACCTGTCATACATCACCTGTCATATATCACATCAGAGCATGGCAGCTCTGTATGAAGGTCTTGCTTGGCTGAATTTGCAGAATGCCCTCCTCTTTTTCCTCAAGTTGTGTGTTGGCCATTGCTCACCTGAAGTCAGCATGAGACAGCATTTCAGCAGAAAGAACAATGCATGCAGGTGTCATTTGGGGTGCATGAAGAGGAAGAGTCGGCAGCAAGGCAGTATGACAGGGCACTGCTGATAGAGAAGGGGCGGGCTGCCAAGACCAACTTCCCTCTGCCTGACTATGAGAAGGAGTCGAAGGAGTTTGAGGAGTTTGTTGTTGAAAGGTACAGCTGGCATGCCTTGCATGCTGATCGTGTGATCGAGCATGCCTCCGTGTGGCAGCATGCAGGAAAGATGTGGACATTGTCTTTGTCTTCTGTCAGTCTTTGTCTTAGGATCCGCTTGAGTTACCCTTCATGCCTTTGACATACAATGTCTCTTCATGTAGTACTTGAGGGTTACTTCAGTGGACTGCATAAGCGCTGCTTTGCAATACACACATGAGGCTTGTGTAAGCACAGTATGACCCTCATACCTGCCTTGCAATACAAGTATAGGATCATGCCTTGCAATGCACATGCAACAATTTTCAGACTGTCCCAGTGACCAAATCAGCAGATTGCCAAAGATTGGCATTTACAACTATGGGATATGCACAAGATTTATGTAGCGTGGCTGCAGAAACATGACACGCTAGCTAGACGCGGCATGTACATAGCTGAGAGTTAGCTGCTGGTTCAGGTGTGGGGACTCGACTTGCCCAGCGGCTATGGAAATGATTGCAAAATGGGTGTTACCATTGTCTGCTAACACTGCCAGTGGGGGACCCCAGCCAGTCATCCCAAAGAAGAAGGGTCGGGGTGGGCGACCCCGAAGTCATGCAGCATGCATCATACTGGCTGAGGATTTGCGTCAAGCAATCAAGCGTACATGATGCCAACTTGCCCAACAACATGTGACACAACGACTGTACAATTAGTTATACACCACTGTGGTGCACCACAAGACTTGTGCCGGGACAAGACTGTCAAATTGGGTTTGTGAATTACAGCTGTTGCTCTCTGCCGATGTCAGTTCTTTACCTCAATGTGATGAGTGCTTGATGTCATATGTATATGATTAGTCAGCTTTTGCTTTTGATATCTGATGTAAAACTAAGTGCACTATCCTGCCTGGGCTGATCATAGCTTTCTTTTATTCTTGTTTCTTGCAGCTGAATTCTGACAGCCATCATTGCTGTCATGACGTGCGTTGCAGCCATGTCAACAGCTTGACCAACTAGACTCTACCAGCAGTGCAAATTCAATCCGTTTCGATATTTTATCCTTGCTGTCGTATGGTGTACACACAGCTGTGTAGACCACCATCCTGCACATGCTGTTAACCACATGCAGCAAACAGCAAATGGTGTTTGCAAGCAGATTGTTACAAAGTCTCTGATTGATGCCAAAGTGAGTGTGGCCACACATGTTTCAATCAAGTTTTTGGTCTTCCCTTGTCTTCCAGTAGGTTGACCCATAATCTAGCAGAAGCTCTTCATCAACCTGCATCAGGGTGCACAGCTGCTCTGCCTTGCTCCTCTGTTGCTCAACATGTGACAGCCGACAGCATCATACATGACATCGTAATGCACTTCCTGATCAATGCCAAACATCAACTGCTGCTGAAGGCAGTCAGGCACTCAATGCCAGCAGCCGCCAAATATGTCAAGCAAGGCATCAAGCGTCCTTAGCATGTGAATCTTACGCTTTCACCTGCACACAACAGTGGAGAGGGGTGCATGCACTGCTAGTTCACCTTGATGTCAGTTGCGGTGAAGAATGACACCCTCTGTTGACGGCGACTGGTACTTCTGACAATGTTGTGCCGGGTAGTGGAGTGATTCATGTGACAAGGGCTGAAGGTGGAAGTGTCTGGGGCTCTGCTCTGTCCATCAATACTCCACTCCTGGTCTATGCGGATACTGTAGTCTGACTGCAACACACACATGATGCTCACATTTCACCGAGGATGCTAGCTAATACAAAGTTCCCAGAGTGTAAAGTGTAAGTATGGTCAGGCTGCAGCAAGGAATTCAGCTGCAACTGCCTGGGCACAACAGCAAGTTTTCAGGGCATGAGAGTGCTTGCCCTAGCTTACACAGATAAGTACACGGCATTCTGCACAGACAGTTGTGGCCGTATAAACTGTGTGAACCACGCAGGCATGAACCAAGCCTTAGCCTGCTGCAACGCGTTGACTGTCTTAAAGCGCTAGCACACATCTAGACAGGCACCCATTCTGGTTTGGGCACATGCAGTTTGGAGGCACAGCACAGGAGAAGAGACAAAAGCAAACGACTAGATACAGGATACAAATGTTAGGCCTGATGCATGACAGGAAGGTACCACTCCAGATGGGTAGCGGGCCCAGTAGGCAGCTTCGTCTAGCAACTCCCCTTCATAGTCCCCAATGTATGTTCCAGCAGGAATGGGCTTTGCAGCAAAGGCCCCATTGCCCCGCCCATCAGTAGTGGGCCGCACCTGACAGTCACAGTCTCAGTATCTCACGCATGCCAATGCACACATTCCTAACGACTTGAATAAAGAAAAGATTGGGCCCTATGAGGCATCAACAGTGTGGTGCTACGGACTGAAGCAGAAGTGCATGGCTCACTGTAGCGCAACAGGCATGCATGCAACCAGCAGTTGCTCCACTGGTTGTTTGCGTCGTTTGAGGGGCTCAGATTGCTAGACCACCTCGATGGAGCCATCAGCGAGGGGTGCCCCGGTGCTTGGCGACCCCCACTGTATGTATAGCCGCCCCTTGTGCACCTCTATCTGGGCTTTGTCCTTGCTAATGGCCAGCAGCAGTACTACTGCCCCAACAGGAACCAGCAATGCTGAACCAAGAAATGACCATGGTCCAAGACTAGGCAGGGGGGGCATGCCTTGCACCCATGCTGTACCCAGGCCAACACCTAAGATTGCAGCTGACGCACCAAAGCCAGTTGCTTTGAAGCGTCTTGCTCTGATCAGTTTTGAAGGCAGCTGCTGCTGTGATGTTGTTCGAGCTCTTGTGTCTGCAATCAGGGACAATTGCATAACGCGGTTCGGAGTGTTGTTGTTGAAACTTGGCCTATCCACACGATCACCTGCTGTTACTCGATCGCCGCGTGTCACAACGAGACACCCACGAGAGCACACAGTTCTGCTGCCCGACTGTCGAATCCTGTTGCCGCTGGCTTCCAAGGCACCTGGAAGAGTGGGTCGGCCTCCGGCAAAGGCCCCGTGCAACGATCGAGTCACGATAGGCCCTGCAGGCATGCTACGCGGGCGAACGCTGCTTTTGCATTTATTACAGGAATCGCAACCAACGGGTGCAAATTGCTGACGTTGTTAACGGGACCGAGGCGCACTAATAACAAGAAATAACACAACGACATAACGCATAGTTATAACGCCTAGCACAGCTTGGTGCACATCGCGATGAGGCTTCGAGATTAGCACTGACAGGCCTGGGGGCAGTTATGGTAGGCGCTGCAAAGTATACCGGTGCTGTAGTGGTGACACTGATAGGGATCGTGTTTTCATCCATCAGTCTGCTGCCAGTTGCAGTAGATCGTCTTGAGTTCAATAGCGCTTCTTTGTCGCGCGAACTACAAATCTGGCGTTCTCAAGGCCAGTATTACGTGCACAACAGGTCAAGATCCGTGTTTGTACCTCCGACAGGCCCAGTCGCAAATCTCTGGGCAAACTGCGTGCAGCTGCGCATGCCAAGCAGGCTAGCATGCCTCAACATCAAATGTGACTGTGCAGGCAAGATACAAGCACTGTAGGCATTTTCTATATAGACGACAAAGCCAGCAAGGGCGTTACTGACGAAAACACTTTGCTGCTGCTCCATGGGTTCCCCAGTACCAGCTACGACTTTGCAGGCGCCTTTTGGGAAGGCCTAAAGTCTGATTACAAGCGTATCATCATTCTTGACTTTCTAGGCTATGGTTTCAGTGACAAGCCACGAACCAAATCTGAGAAGTACTCTCTCATGGTTGAGGCTGATATTGTAGAGGGCTTGCTGCAACATTTGGGCGTGCAGAAAGTGCACATACTGGCACATGATGTGGGTGACACAGTGGCTCAGGAGATTTTGGCACGCTTCAACGACAGATCTATGGGTCTGTCTGATGGACTGTCACACCCTTCTCCACTCAAAATTCTGTCTCTTTGTTTTCTGAATGGAGGGCTGTTCCCTGAGCAACATCGTGCGTCCTTCACCCAGAAGTTACTGAACAATGACTTGGCTGGGCCAATAGTCAGCTCAATGTCAACCTATGGCATGTTTGCGGGGACATTTGCTTCTGTGTTTGGACCCAAGACTCAGCCAAACATGAACTTCCTACAAGACACATATGCCCTCCTGAAGTTCAACGGAGGCAAGTTGATTCTCCCGCAGCTGCTGAAGTATATGGCTGAGAGGCGTGCAAATCGTGAAAGATGGGTAGGGGCGTTGATAAACAGCACATGCCAGATTGGGCTCATCAATGGCCCAGCTGATCCCATCAGCGGAAAGCATGCAGCAGAAAGGTACAAAGAGCTGGTGCCACAGCCTTGGGTGTACATGCTTGATGCTCATATAGGCCATTATCCTCATGTAGAAGCACCACAAGCTGTTCTGAAAGCTTACAAGCAATTCTGTGAACATGTGAGGAGGCATGCGTGATAATGCCTGCATGCTATACATGGCGTTTGCCAAGCTGACACTGTTGAATCAATTGCAAGCTGAGCTCTTGATTATACACCAAACATCAGCATAGGACCTATAGTTGTGACATGGATATAGCTGAACATATGAAAGGTCAGTAGGCTCTGAATTTGCATTATGTGGTAAGTCAGTCTCTACCTGAACCTCACTGACAGAGGGCTTGTGATGTAAGCACAGCACCTGTCACACCTTTAGTCCAGTATGACCTGTTTGCCTCCCATGCTCTTCACTATTAACACGTTTTGTGATGCCCATCATACCGTATATGCTAACATATGGCATTACATCTGGCCACGGCGTAGCTGGTCGTCAAGACGATGTGCATTGAGCTGTCCAGGCAGTTCCTGGAAGTTGTTGAAAATGCTGTATGCACTTGCTTCACCTTGTTGACGCCTGCCCAGATTCAGAAAGATCACCAAGATGAGGGAGCCAAGGACATATATGGGGCCAACTTGCATTTTATGTGCAACTGGAGCGCCTGCTAGCCAAGCCAACAGCATGAGCCAAGTCTGCAATCTGATGCCAAACACAATAGCCAATATGTACTCAGGCAGCTGGTATTCATGTCGCAGCTTAGCTAAAAGCTTCCTTTCAAGTGCTGATGCATTTGCTGGCAGCCTGACTCTGGTATCTTCAGATTCCCCAGCATCAAGCTCCTCCTCATACGCAGCGTGCATAGCAGCTGGAGGCCTGGTTCTCATTGCCAGGATGGTATCTGTGCCCAGACACAACACACTGCCTATTTATTGACAACAAGCTGGACTGTCTAACAAGTAATGAGCTTGTTTGATGTCTATACCTTGGTCTGACAGGGACACAACATGGTCATTGTGGATTGCTTTGCCCTTATGAACTAGCCTCAGCTTGTCAGCCGGGACCCCAGTTGTGTGAGCAATCTGCTGCTTAAGATCATCTACCTGCAAGTTTCTGTGACTGATATTATGACTTGCAGAGCAGTGCCCAGTTGCATGTGAGTGCTTGTATCAGTGGGCATCAGCACATCTTTCTTGCATGTGCTCTTGACAGAAGGCCAGAGAAGGGATTCTTTGTCAGCACATCATGCGACATAGTGATATGGTCTATTCAAAAGCGCGCTGATGACCTGCTGTTGATCAGTACACTGTAGGCTGTAGCGCTTGCCAGAGACTGTTTGAATGGTGACAGCAACCATTGTCAAGACGCCGCCATTTGCAGATTGAGCAACTAAGTCATCAAATGGTGTTTGGCAAGCCTTTGTCAAACTCTTGAGGTTCAGTCAGTCGTGAAACCGGCAAGACTCTGCCTATCAGCCAACAATGTGTTGCCACGACTGCTCTACTTCCTCAAAACCATTGAGGACTGCAGCTTATATCGCCACATTTCTGATTCTCTCGTCTGCATGCTCTGTTTGAGTGTCGTGCTGCGAGAAACTGAATAGGAGATGGAGCGTCGTCGAGGTCGTGCACTGTGAGTCACAAGTGCTTTTTGCTGTAACTTTGACCCGCGTCGCTGCTGGTTCAGGCAGTGAACTATGGCATTTGCCCTGAAGACGTTGCCTCAAGGCACTGCAGCAGGCAGATTGACAACTCGGGTAATTCCATTGCTGTGTCAGTATTGCTCTGACGCCTCTGGTCCGTGTGATCACTAAAACTTCTGAGCTGCAGAACCACGCGAGCAGAGCAGGCCCATCTACATTGCCATGCATATGTCAGCATCTGTCGCTCACAACACGTCCATTCTCATCCCCAACACCAAACAGGTACTGACATACCTTTGGTACACCAGTTTTCCAACTTGTACCTCAGCCAATTAGCAAGACGGCATGGTAGTGAGGCTAAGGCTGCAAGTCACTTGTAGGCATATATATCGTTGACTGTGCATCTGCAGACTGGCTGCTGGTATCAGAAGCCTTAGTCATGGGCAGCAATGCAGAAAGACAAGTGCAAGCAAGCCCTGCGCCGCAAGCAATAAGGTCACAGACGCTGGCTGGGAAGGCATTGCAGGCAGCGTAGGTGTTGGCGTATTGTGGGCTGCGCTTGCATGTGAGTCAAGCCAGATAAACACAGCAATTCAATTGCCTTCATCATGCATAGCTGGGAGTCAACACCTGTCTGACTCTGCAGACTATGGCTTCGTTCTTTCACCCAATCAGACACCCTACCGAGATATGTACTTCCTGGAGAAGCTACTAGGTCTTGGAGTTGATGACGGGGTCAAAGTCAACACTGTCTTCACTCGTTTATGCTGGCTGATGGGCGTTTGGCCTGCTGTATACGCTTCTTTGCTCTTGCCGACAGCAAAGAGTGGCAACAAGGTATTTTCTGTCGCAGCGTCGCCATATGCATCGTCAGCACAGCATCATCTTCAGCATAGTTTGCACGCATGCTACAGCTTTCTTGAGTGACATAGCTTTGCCTGCACAAGTAGGCATCATGGCTATGTTGCAAACAAACACAAAGAGGTCTGCTTGTAGGTGCCTGCTTGGCCTTTTGTGGTGGGCTCTTTTGCTTTTGGCATTTTTGCCTTGGGGCCCTTCTTTGCTTTGTGGACACCCATGAAGGATGAGCATCATGCCCAGCTAGGACCTCCTGCAAAGAAGGACCTGGTAAAGCTACTGCCACTGCACCTTCAATGCAAGCAGGAATTGTAAGCATGCCTGTGCAGTCATGCTCCATGAGTCTGCTGCTGGGTTGACAACCCACTCTTGAGTCCAGGCAATACACCGGCTGCTCATGCTCATGCTCATGCAATGAAAGAAGTCCGAGGTGGTGCAAGGACAATGCCTGTTGTGCACACTGCTCTTGTTCTTTCTGTCACTGTTTGCTGTTGTCAGGTCACGCAATTATTGTGTTGCCACGTTCTTGCTTCCAGAACAACAGGTACAGATTGATTTGGCATGAGTCCAGATATCCCCCCTCTCCTCCTGTATTGCTGCTGCTGACGTATGCTCAAGCTGTGTGATATGAGTGTGTTGGAAATCTCAGGCTAAGACCTGGGACAGCCCCTACCAACAATATTTTTCTGATTCTTCAGTTCTTTTTCTTTGCAGAAAGGATGGAAATCCTGGGGAGTGCAAGCTACTGAGTCGCCCATCACATCCTGGCTCCTGCTAGCTTCAGCAGTCCTCTTCGTCTTCCAAGCTGCCACGGCTGGTTCTGCCCAGTGGGCTGGCTACGGCAAGCTGTTTGATGAGAGCCGCTTCTGTCATGTGACCACCATCGACTTCCTGGCGCTGACTGCTTCCGCCCCTCTCTGGATGTGGAATGATGCAGAGGTCCGACAGTGGCAGAGCAGGTATGCAATGCACCTCCAAAGGCGCACATGTTGGTCAGTCACGTGCATGCTGTAGAGCCTGTGGTTCTGAAGGGCAGCATGTTGGATAGCTCTGGCTGATTTATTTTTGTGCCAGGTGGTTCTGACTGAATATCCCTAGTCCATGAAGTGTGCTGCATGATTGATGGGAGTGCTGCTGCAGGGGAAAGTGGCTACCAATCCTTGCAAGCATACCTGTCATTGGACCAGGTAAGCAGACATATTTCTTTGCCAGCAGCACTCTGTCAGCTGGCCTGCGCAAAGATGTCTGCAAAGACTGCCTTGCTTGAATTGCTGCCCCAGAAAAGTGGTGTTTGCCAACTTGCCGTCAATCAACACATTGTTCAACATCAATTTGTTTTGTGTTTGCAGCTGCATATTTGGTTCTAAGACCCAAAGCGCAATGAAGCGAGCATAGTGGACACATCCAGTCTTGAGACCCAGGGCGCAATGTTGCAAGCATAGTTGAATCACATGTTCACAACTGCAGCAATTGCAATGGGCTTGTGTCCAACGTATGTCAAGCAAACTGCAATTGCAGCAGTTCAGAGGAGCGTGTTTTGATTGTTGAGCTACAACGCTTCTTGGTACACAGCAATGTTTGTCCTACCTCCTCTATGTCTAGACTCACATATACTTTACCCAGGTTTGGGGTCTTGCAATTCCTTCTGCTGCAATATTCTGTCTTGCACACTCTAACTATCAAGAGTGCTGAGGGCTTTCAGACGTAAGATCTGTCATTATGGGCATGGCAGAATGGGCGTTGAACTGTTTTGTTCCTTACGCTCTCACTTGTAGCAACGCTGAGGCACATGTAAGATATAGAATTGCAGCTTGTTGTATAATGTCAGTGTCTGACAAGCCATACTCTGCTATAGCTGTTTCTACAACAGACATGTCTGCAAGAGGCTCATTTGAGACCTCCTGAAGAGCTGCCATAAATTCCTGTGCGGCACAACAGTCATGTTGCAAAAGCATTGCTCATAGCAAGCATACAAGATCCTCAGTAAACAGCCAATTGTACGCCATCGCTTATGACATACTCAACATAAGGACTAAGCTAATCACAAACAACTGACAAGATCATGCATGTCAATGATGTGTTGCCTTTGGGCACCCCAACGTGTTATTGATGAAAAGCAGGCATGCAAGCACAACGTTTTCTAGCACAAGCTGCTGCAAACCAATCACGCATGAGTGGTCTGTTTTAGTTTGCACAGTATTAGGCGTGCAAGAATGGCTGTCAGCTCAAAGCAATGCAACTCTCACCAGTAAGGCTGGGTGAGCTGCCGCTGCATCACTCGCAGGCATGTATTCAATGTCCATCGCGACGCCCTTGACCTCCTCTCCTGGCTTCAAAATGGTTCGGCAGATCTTCACTGCAAAGTCTCCCAGGACATAGTCTGTGCCCTGATGAAAGCCGTTACTTCATTTGGACTTTCAATCAATTTTGCTATTGTCCTGATTGATGTAGAGCCTACCTCAAACACTAACGTTGATCTGTGCTTGTACAATGCAATCCTGTTGAGGAGTGTTAGCATGTCTTGGTCTGCTGTCACAAGCTGCTTCTCATTTCTGCAGCACATAACTGGTCTTTGCAACATGAGACTCATTCTTTCAGCTTTTTAAGGTCATTAGTATGGAGGTAACAGACAACCTATATTGTCATGCTGAAGCAGTCAGCTCGGCTGAACAAGAGTCGCAATTACCGCAGGATTAAGTACACTGAAGCAGCGTCATTGCTGAAGGTAACTAGGGACAAGTCTCGAGCAGCTTTGACCTCAGATTTCGTGTAGGAATCCTCCTGCAGGGCTTTGTTCCCATCAGGCGGTGTCTACAGGCACAGCGAGACCTATGACCTTACAGAGTACCTGAACACGTCTATGAGTGGCCACATTTACGCTCCACCTGCCAGATGATTCTGCTTCGAGTGCCTCTAACGCTTGCGAGAGCTGTTGTAACTGTCTGCCGGGTTGTTGTCCAGGATGCACACGCAATATCCTACAGAACAACCGGAACGAGCTGATCGCACCAGCTATGCATCACAGGTGAGCTGCAGTTGCAAGGGAGTCTGAAAGTTCACCATCGTGCAACCATTAGTTCCTCACAGCAATCATTGCTGACTTCCTGTGCCGGGGTGTTAGCTACGGCAATTTAGAGCACCTGCATCATGCTGCATGACCTTTGGAGGCATGAGTAAGGTTAGTGATTTGCCACCGTACATTCCGTTGCCCGCATGCCGTAGCCCGTCTTGCAACTTCCGTGACACACACCTGCATGCAACCTACACAGGTCGTTTAGCACGGTCAGTCTGCAGACCGGACTTAAGTGGACAACGGCGATACGCCTTGTATACTAGTGCATTGCAGTCGACCGTCTCTTTTCATATCTTGCCTTTCTTTCAAAGTCAGGTCAACTTCACACAACTGGCCTACTCAAGCCCTCAAGCAGGGCAAGAACAAAGACACTCACATCTTGGTGTTGAGAGTTTAAGCATTCACCATGACTGATCCGCTTGCAAACCAAAATGCGCTGTTCAACCAGTACGAGAGCGAGTACTGCAGCAAATCAACTGATATCTCCAGGAAGGTGCAAGCCTTGAGCTCCTTCAGCGCGGGTAAGAGTTACATGAGGTCTGGCTCACCTCGAGCTCGAGTATTGCCCTCGATCCTGGTCTGACCACATCAGTAGTCTCTTGTCATAGATGTCAGAAGGTTAAGGACAAAAGAGATTGAGGCAGAGCTGAAGGAGGCAGACCAAATTGTGAGCATTGATGCCAAGCTGACATGTTGTCTGACCATTGCATAAGGCTATTCATGTCTCCTGCTGCCAACTGCAATCATCCATTCAAATGTATGCCCTACAATACGTGCTCACATAAGTATGCTTCCGAATAACACTATGCTTGCTGTGCCAGCTTCGGAGGATGGACATGGAAGCACGCAGCTTCTCTCAAGAGAAGTCACAGCAGCTGATGAGAAAGGTCAAGGAGTACAAGGCTGATCTGAAGAAGATCACTGAAGACTCGCGGCAAGCTCAAGGAGCAGCATCAGGTACATGCATGCCCGTCATCAAAGCTGCATTTTGCTTGCCTCTTCATCAAAGCCATGTCCATGATAGACCTGCCCGTAGGCTGCTGTCTTTCTACACACATAGTCTGGCTTTCAGGACTGCATCTTTGTTGTCGCTTGCCCAATCACGGAGGCAGAGCCTGCTGTATGGCCTTCTGAAACGGGGTGCTGAATCCGGGGCATATCTGATACCTACCTGGCAAAGGCTGGCACAGGTGCAAATGAATCAATTAAGTGGACAAAGCTCACAAAAAGTGTGACTGACAGCAGGAGGCGCAGCTGCAAGAGCTGAGCTAGGACTGGCAGACAACTACTATGACACGTCAGCAGGGCAGAGGGAACGCATGCTGAAGACGACAGAGAAGCTGGACAAGACAAGTGACAGGATATCACAAGGCAGGGCACAGCTTGCAGAGACAGAAGTGAGTCTGCCCTTCCAGCTGTGTACAGTCAGCACTATCATGCTGAATCTGCAAGCATGACAAAGGCATAATGAACATCCATGTGTGTCGTGCCACTGGGACATGTGTTGTCAAGTGCTTTGACCACAAAGTCATCTGAGTTGTGCTGGTCAGCATCAAGAGCAACAGCCCAAGTCTTCGTTATGGCAAAGGCATTGTCATTGTGCAGGCTACAGGAGCCCAAATTCTTGAGCAGCTCGCAGCACAGCGGCAGCAAATCACACATGCACAAGCAACTGTACAGTCAGCAGACCAAAACCTTGACAAGTCACGTCAGATACTCAAAAGGATGTCGTCTTGGTGGTCCTGGTAGTCATGGTGATCATAACTGAGCCCACTGTGTACAATCTGTGAGCTGAAGCCGTTTGTTCTGCCTTTTAGGAGTTGGGAGTGAGCATACTGCAAGACCTGCACCGGCAGCGTGAAACAATCACCCATGCTCAGGATACGCTGCACGGTGCTGATGACAATATAGCTAAGGCAAGGCGGGTGCTAGCCAGCATGTCCAGACGCATCATGACCAACAAGCTCATCATGTGGGGCATCTGTTTGCTGCTGGTTGGTTCAATATGTTTAGTGTTGTACTACAAGATTATCAATTAGTTCTCTGCTGGGTGGAGTTCAAGCGCTGTAGGCTGTTGTTGCATGTGCCACTGTGCAGGCAGCTCTGAGCTGGTGCTCACGTGTTGCAATTCTTGTACAAAATCATCAACATCAGCTTTGATAGATAACCATTCACATGACAGTTCTTTTCGATTATGTTACTTGTGGCAGGCATCTTCCTTGAGATGCATAGACATGTGAGATTACCTCGTTTAGCACTAGGCCATAGCAATCCGGGTAGCAACAAGAGTCATGTCATTAAGACTGCTTGGGTACTCACTTACTTCAATATTGACCAAAAAGAATTTAGCCAATTAAAACCATGTAGCCAACTCAGGATACATAACATGTTGTGTTCGTTCTCGCCCCATATCTGCTACAAAATCAACTTCGCTGTTTGCCTTTAATAGCTTGTGATCATGGTGTTGTTCTGACAAATCAAAACCAGAGATCTCTCATGCTCTCTCCACACAATAAAGTAGGACAATATCCAAACCTGCTGTGTGACAGGTGCTGTGAAATCAAATACAGTAACAGTGGCTGAATTTCGGCTCCTGTTATGAATCTGCACAGTGAGGGAATCAACTGATCTTTTTCCTGTCATCAGACATCAGATTGAAGTGCTGCTTCTCCAGATCAATGGCCCACAATGCTGCGCCCACAGTGTTTGTGAAGGCAAAGAAAGCACCAACAATGGGAATGCATGTAAAGATGAGGGCTGCCCAGCCAAACTGGTAGAACATCAGCTTGTGCTTGACCACTAGGGCATCCTGCTCATCAGGGTCCGACACTCCCTTCATCTCCAAATATGGCGCCAATGCATCTCTTGCCTGGGTGTGACTGTTAGCTGCCCCAAACAGCACTGTCAGAAATGGCAATACAGACCTGCATAGCATTGGTGGCATTATGATACAACCTCTATGAGACAAAACACCATGGCAGAAAAGCTGTTTTCAAACTTGCACGCAAAGTGACTATCAAGCTCCAAGCATCAATAGAACACACCTGAAAGGTGCTGTCAACAGTCTCTTGACAACATACTCGACTCTGCCGGATGACAGAGTTGGTGGCTTGACAATCCATATCAGCCATTCTATTGCAGGGTTCTGAGTTGAAACTGTTGGGTGCTGCTCCTTCTTCTGCTGCTTCTCTGCCTGGATTTGTTGCATGAGGACATGCAGCTCTTTGTGATCCGCTGCTGTCAAAGGGACAATCTGCAGTGGTGGCATGCGTCAATGAAGCTCTGCATGAGGCTCCCATTTGAGAGTCAACTTTGCATAGTCAGCTTCTTGACATCTGCCTCTGGATGCTGTGGGGACAGAGTCACCTTATCAGGGGACAACCCATTTTGGCGAAGAACAAACTGGAAAACTTGTCTGTGGTGCTTCTTGACCAGAGATCTAAAGATCCAAAACACGGGGACAGTCAGCTCCGTGAAAAACAGCTCTGCATACAAGCGGTATGGTAATATCCCTGCTCTGGGTCAACGGGCAACAGCTGTTTATCACGGGCAGTGAGTGTCCAAGCACTTAACGCCATATGTAGTACAGCTGCTTACTTATCAGGAACTGCAGCACGTCTGAATTAACAGCTATGTAGTAAAGGGCCTGGGCCGGATACTGAGCTGGCTGCATGGCGAGCGCCGCGAAATTTTGGCGACGGCGAAGCAGGTCCAAGGCAGATCGGTGTGTGATCGACGGCGTCAACAACAGGAATTCACCACGGGTGCTTTGCAATATTGCACTGCTTACCGGTGGCACGCACTTGTTCGGTTGCGTTCGTGTGGGCCTGTGGGCGTCGCGCAACAATGGTTGCGTCGCAGCTGCTCTGCAGTCAACTCGCTGGTCAAACAGGGCAAGGCGCAGACGCGTAACGCCTGCTTAGGGCTTGTGCAACATACCACATATGCACACTCGGGCACTCACTCGCTAGCTTGTTGTCAAATAATGTGATGCAGCAAACAAACATCGATGTGCTTTCCATTAAAAGAGCCAGACCCTTATTGAACCTTGCGTTGAGCAGTAGTTTTTCAGGGACAAATTTGAAGCAATGCTGACGCGCACCTACAGCAGGCTGATAATCAAGACATCAGTATGGTGCTTTTGTTCTATGATGGAGTTTGTTTTGTCTTCAGCAGCAAACAATCTGTTCACGTCCTTAAGCCAAACCTGCAAATGTTACTGCTGCCTGAGGCACTGAGGAGCTGTGAAGCATGTTGTGGCTCTTGCGTCTGATCCCCAGCAAGTCTTGAGTGGGTCTGAGCTGCTTATGTTTGCAATCTGTTTCTAGCTGTATTGTGCAGGGTGACATGAGCCAAGCTTATGAGCTTAGGCAAAGTGAGTGGCAAGCCAAGCCAGAGAGTCTTTTGGTGCCCTTGTTCTGTTGTCAGAAGAGTAATCGACATGCACCAAGCCAAACGTATTGCTGTAGCCTTGAGCCCACTCAAAATTGTCCAGAAGCGCCCAGTAGAAGTAGCCCAGCAGTTTGACACCAGCCTGCTTTGCTTCATTTGCCTGCATGCACAATGCAGCTTTGAAGCTGTGCCAACCCAAACAAACCCTGACACTGCCAAATGACTTGTAAAGAGAGTTCTGCACAGCAAGACCAACAATCACTTGTCCTGCGAGCACACAGGCAATCATGAGTGATACAATGTTAACACGTTGTAGTGGAGGCAAAAATACCACCCTCTAAGATGCAGGACTTAGCTGATCAAGTCTGACTGGTCATACCTGTTCCAGGTAGGTCTGTATGTAGTTGATTCTGAAAGGGTCGTGAAGCAGGTCTGGGTAGGGTATGTTACTTTCTCCTGGTACATCCACACCGTTCTCTGTCACGATGATGTCTGGGTGTCCGTAGCGCTGGTCAATGTATTGCAAGATTGCACTGCAGCCAGGTACACAATGTGACTCAGTCTGCTTCAAATGCAGCTTTCAAGCCACAAAATGTCACCATTCAATCCCGTGCAGTCACCAAAAATGGCAGCTTTGAGCTGTTGCAAGCAGCCCATGTGACCACTGCTCAGCTCTACAACCTCTTGTACTCTGTGTAGCATGTACCATCAATGCTGCCCACACAGTAAGGCAGTATGTCCTGCTTGTACATTGCACTATTCAAGCCAAGCTATCTTGCACGCGACAAACATGCACTATCCAAGCCAACATGTCTCACACGACAGAACTTTTTGGTTATGTTGGTCTCAATCAGCATGGTGGTATGAAAGTGGTGATTTGCTTTACCACCTGCCACAAGGCTCATGATACATTGCAGACCAACAGCCAGGCAGTACACACCTGAATCCCCAGGGCACAACATACAGCCATGAAGACTCTGCCTGTTCACCAATGGCAATCCCTGCACTGGAGATGTATGACACTGCAGTGCCTTCAAGTGTACCAGAAGCAGGGTCATTCTTGACATAGTAGCTGGTGTAATGGTTCAAGGCAAAGTAGTCAACTGAGCCGTTCAGGGATGCCTTCTCCTGGTCTGTAAGGGCAGGCAGAGAGGGCACCAGAGCCTTCACTGATTGGGGGTAGTCTCCTAGATAGATGGGGTCCGCATACAGTCCAAGGCTGAAGTCTAAATGCCTTTGGGCAGCAGCCTGCATTGCAGCATGATGCATGTCAAGCTCAGCATCATGTGCATCCTACACTGGCTCAAGAGAGAGGGTCAAATGTCCCTTTACAAGTCCCCTCTCAGAGGCTGAAATGGACTGCTTGTCCTTGAACCTGTTTTGCTCACAGCTCTTGCCAGCCTGTCTGCCTAGATCGCCACAGCATGCTATTGCACTCTAGCATTGTTTCTGATGCATGGCAGCTGCAAATTGTTGAGCTATGCAGCTTGCAAGTCCAAGACACCGTCTGCTCAGAAATGGCAGAGTTAGGACATGAGTTCTGACAAAACAGGCAGTTGTTACGTCTGCAGCACATGCCGATTTTGCAGCGATGCTACTGAATGAGGTCTGTTTCAGGGAGCAGAAGCTTACAATATCATCAGATGAGTTGGTGTATGGTACAGCCCAGTCAGCGGACCAGTTGATGCTGATTTTGGCTTGAGGGGCTACTGCCCTCATCTTGCTCACAGCAGCCCCATGTGCCGCCAGCAGGGTGTGAGCACAAATATAAGGCTCAGAGTTTGAGTCACCCTCTGCACATATGCTGCGATTTGAGCACCGCCCTGCACAGGCGCTAGCAACATCAGTGATCACTTTTCTGGTGTTCTCTGCTGTGTTACACCCAGATTCCTGGGCAGCCCGGTATAATACTGGGCTTCTCATTAAATTGACGCCGAAAGGCGTAGTCTTTTCCTTTCTTTTCTTACACGCAGACTGTCAAGACACATGTCACCCTGAGCAGAGCAATTCAGCGAAACCGATGGTGACAATCGACGTACAGTGAACATTGTGTAAGCATGCATGGAGGCATGCCTCTCAAAAAGTGAACAGGGCAGGCTGCAGCTGTGCAAACCACATAGCAAACTACAGGCTTGTGCTGATGTATGAATGATATGATATATGAATGATATGATATATGAATGATATAAGTGCTGTTATATGTATGCATGGCACATTGCTGAAGGACCCAGCTGGTCAGAATAAACCCAAGCACACCAGCATGCAGCAGCGCATATGCAGTCTGAGCACAAGCTTGCGTACCTGGTGCCATTCCGCCAGAGCCGAAGCCCAGGGAGCAGATGCTGTTGGGCTCATTGAAGGTTGTCCAGTAAGTCACCCTGTTGCCCAGTGCCGCCACAACAGTGCTGGCGTAGTTTGCAAAATCTGTCTCCAGCTGCTGGCCTAGAAAGCCTCCGTAGCTGTCCTGAAGTCAGAACACATCCACAAGCAGTGAGTCATGACCACAATCGGTCAGTCATGACCACAAGCAGTGAGTCATGACCACAATTGGTCAGTCATGAGTGCATGCTCAGGCTACAATACCTGCAGAGATTGTGGCAAGTCCCAGTGGAACAATGTGACAAAAGGCTGAATGTTTGCTGCCAGCAGGGCATCAGTCAAGTTGCTGTAGAATGCCAGCCCAGCTTGATTGACCTGCATATCACCATCACAACATATCAAGCCAATCCCCCCCAGTGATATGTAGTGAATGAAGCCCATGGGCAGGTATGACAGGGTTGATGCAAGTGCAGGCTCACTTATGCATGACAAACTAGATGGACAGCTTAGAAAGATGACTTCTGCAAGGCAAAGAAGATCATCTAGAGATCTCTTGTTGCTGATGGCCTGCCCATCATCATTGCAGCTGCTATCCCTAACTGATACGCAAGAGTGATTTGAACGGCATGGAATGGACAGTTGCATGTTACCTGGCCTGTGCCTGTTGGATATATTCTTGACCAAGCTATGGAAAATCTGAAATTCTTGATGCCATTAGCTTGCATGAGGTCAATGTCGTCCAGGTATAGGTCATAGAAATCATCTGCAATGTCTGCAGTGCTGCCATCTGCAATCTTTCCTGGGGTATGGGAGAAGGTGTCCCAGATTGTTTGTCCACGGCCATTTGCATCGACAGCCCCCTCGACCTGTGAAACAGTGAAGCAAGGTGGAAAAGGGAGTGGAATATTTTGGCGGGTGTTATGCAGTGTAGGGCTGAAACCGACCTGGTATGATGAGGTGGCGACACCCCAAAACAAGGAGCTTTGTGCATTTACACACGCCATAAGTCCCAGCACAGACATTGCCGCTATGGTCACAAGGTCTTGAGGCCGTGCAATAGCGTTACTCATGATCGAATGCTGATTACGCTGATTAAATACTCAACGACCTGCATTGCATTCAGACGCGTCAACATCTCCAATGCTGACCCGCGACCAGAGATACCCGGTATTAAAAAACAAGTTGAAGCCATGCAAAGCGACAGTGACCATGGGACGCGAGAAGTGCAGTCCGGCAGTAGTTTGCAAAGCTTGATGCACTATCCTTGCATGCAACGTGAAACAATCTGCTTTCTGATCCAGATCTGACTGAACGGTAGTCTCTACGGGGACCGCGGCTAAGGAGGCAGCTCACCTCCGCCTGTAACCGTACTCGCCGCAATGAATCCACTGACGTACGATCTTCTTTGAGACCACATGCTTGTTTGATCTGGGTTCACCTTGGTCAAGCACTTGACCAATGCTTCGTGTGCTTGATTGCCAGAAGTTTAAGGGCGTAGCTGCTTAGTTCGAAATCTCCACTGCAGTGCAACGCCAGCAGCAACCCTAAATCTGCGAGGTGGTGACTAATGTTGTGACTAATGGTGTGACTTGAACAGTACTGCTTGTTGCAACTTCTGGTGCACCAGCATTTGCGGGGAACGGATCAGTAGCTTATGTAGTTGCGCAAAATATGGGCAAATATATATATATATAATATGTAACACCATATGTTTATGCAAGTCATGATAGTGCACTTCATGCGATTAATGATTGTGCTTACAACCAATTGCATGCGATTAATGATTGTGCTTACAACCAATTGCATGCCAAGTAAAGTTCACTGATCAGTCCCATATGGACTCAGTGCAATGTTACTAGACGTGCAGTCTTACCGAACAGCTGACCACCCGTTTTACATGCATGTGATGGCTACATCTCTCACAATTGTACACAGGCGACAATTCTGACCAGAGTTCCTGTTGCAAAATTTGCCGCCTAATTACCAAGCACGCATCCAGTCTTGGACCAAGCTTAGACTTGAGTTGCAGTCGATACAAGAACAAAAGTTCAAGACAAGCCGCATTCCTGCTATGGGAATGGATGCAGGTGATAAGTGCATGCACTTCCATCAGAAACAAACAGATTTGACCTAAATGCATGCTGCAGAATGTGACAATTGTGACAATTGTGACAATTTGCAAATGCATACATGCAAAGAGGCCAGGCTGTAAACAGGCTGGAAGACAGGTCTGATGTACATGTGCTGGATTTGCTAGACATTGGACTAGTCGTACAGTACTGCTAGATAGCATGAAGCTGCCATCAGCCTGTGGAGGATGTTTTGAGGACTATTTCTGATGGACGCCTCACATGGTCACTTGTCATGCTGGGCTGTAGCTTTACTGTGCTGTCTGATGGTTCAGGCTGCTTGCTGTGCAAGTGTGAAAGTGGCGATTTAAGCATTGCGGCAATGATGGGTCCAGCCTCAAGTATGGGCAGCAGAGCTGCAGCCACCAGCGCCACTAGGGTCCATACCAAAGACAGGATCACCCAGAATGTGAAGTAGCCCTGTGCAGCATATCACACAGATTGCAACCAAATAGCAGTCTTATGGTCGTGTGCCTGACAAACAAAGGCTGAGGGGTATAAGCCAGGTAAGCACTTTTGAGATCAGCATGCTTGCTGTATATGCAGTCATTTTGGCATCACACGCCTGTGGCATGGATGACACATGCTTGTGCTGCTGTGGCATGATTTGAGCTGAGCATTACTCAACAGAGTGCACAGACTCAGTCCCAGGGCCCTGTACACGCATGCCAGCCATCGACAGGACGACACCATGTGGTGCTTTCCTTGCTGTGTGCTGATGCATGAGTCAAAGCAGTGGGCAAGCTACACTGTTGGTTGCTGGAACTCCCTGGGAAGGTTCACCTGACTGAAGACGCCAGCTGGCAGGCTGAGTAACGGCCATGCAATCACCAAAATGAAGCACAGCGCGCCAGACCACCACCAGATCTGCCTCCTTGCATTGTCCAATGCTTTGGGGCTGAGCTCATCTTCTACATCCTTCATCTGTGCGACACACTCAGCAACTCCAAAAGGTGTCAAGCTGCGCTGATCTCATTAACAAAGCACAATCCACAACTCTATTGAAAGATGCTCTGGACTCACCCAATTATACTGCGACTATCGTAGAAACCTGTCATTTCATAGGAATGCATTCAATCCATACACGTGCATACACATATGACATGGTACATACTTGTGCAATGTGTCATGCGGCAAATAGAGAGGGCACGCTCATCTCATGTGTTTGCAGATGTCATATTGAATGTGATTTGTATAGGTACCTTGTCCTCAATGTTGTCAAAGGTCTGTAACTTCATGTCCCTCCAGTCATAGTTTTGTGGCCACATGAGGGAGAAGAAGACCACCAGGACTGCTGCTGACAGCAGACTGAAGCAAGCACCTGCAGCATGCTGAGCGCGCTGAGCTGGCATATGACATCTCATGCAGTCAGCCATGTTACCACAGACATTGCACAAAAGGAGTGGCAGTGAATCATCATAGCAAAGCGATGAATCACTGTTGCAAAGCTTATCCTGCTGATTTGCGTGTGTACCAGAACCAGCAACACATTACCATGACACGTGTGTGGCAAACTCAAGGCCTGACATGGAGGCAGGACAGTCGTGTCCAGGTGTGTGAGGTGTCCTTGACAGGCACACCATTGCCTAGTGCACAAGCTGTGAGACTGGCTGGTAAGCGCAGTAAGCCCAACCCACAGCTGTGAGGTCGACTAGTAAGCGCAGTAGCCCTCATGCAAAGCTGCGAGAGTGACAGGTAAGACCAGGAGTCTTGATCTGCAAACAGTTCAACTACACATATGGTGGTATCATCAAGTCCCATTTGCCAGGCTGACCTGTAAGGCTCAAACAGTTCAAACTACACATGTTGTGATGTGGTTAAGTTCCAGTTGCAAGGCTGACCTGTGAGAGCAGGCCCCACTTCCTGCAAGGTGTCCACAGTGATGCTGCCAAACTCGATCCGAGACTCCACCAGCCAACCAACAATGCCCAATATCTGCCCCACAATTGCCGCTGTACAGCAACCACACACACAGTCTTTCTTGTTGCTGCCGCTCTGGCAGTGGTTTGGCAAAATTGCCAGTCTCTACTGTGTGCCAGCAGTGCAGAATCCTGAGGATGTGCAGAAATGCAGCAGATTGGTCATGTCCTTGTCCAACAATATCTTATTAGTTCAGCAGATCAACTCCAAAAGCATTTCATGTGTGACTGCTGCAGTCATAGATACCAAACCTGTTGCACTTATATGCGCCAAACCTCTTGCAGTCATATTCACCAGACCTGTTACAGTCACTGTTACCAGACCTGTTACAGTGACGATTACCGGACCTGGTGTAGCTATTCAAGTGCAGGTGGACGCAGATGGGGGGTGTAAGGTACCTGTGCAGGCACCCCAGCCAGTGGTCTTGGCCCATGTGACTGCTGCAATGAGGGGTGCCACACCACAGCAGGTGATAGTGGCCATCATGAAGTACAGGAAGTTCAGATCTATGCTCGCCTGCACAACAGCTTTTACATTTTTTACAAATGTATTTTTTGTCAGGTCAACCATGTTTTACAAATCCTTGAAAACAGGCCATCAGCCTGATTGAAAACGACCCCAAAGCACATCAGACAGCGAAGCTTCCATGCAGCATGCCCAATGCATAGACTTCACTGCAAGCACACCTGCAATGCCGGTGCAAATTGAGTAACAAAGTCAAGTCAACCATGACTTGTGTGTGCCTTATTACAAAAAGTCATTTGCACCATGCTTTCAGTGTGTTGCAGCATAGACTGAAAGGTTAGAGTCATCATGCTCAGCCACACACAGATGTCACAGAAGCAGTTGCAGGGTTTAGAACTGGTGACGGCACGCACCTTGTAAAAGATGACAGAGATGACACCCATGAACAGTCCAAACCCAATAACTGACATCCTGGCAAAGAACAGCAGCTGATCACCTGCAATTGCATGCTTGAGTCAGTTTTTTCCCTTTCCAGCCATGCACAAACACCAGTTGCTCACAGCACATAACTACATCCAGCACAGAAATACATTCAGCATCGAAGTACATCCAAAGCACTGGCTGATCATGGCAAGCCTGGGAAGCTTGCAATGCTGTATGATGTGTGGAACACCAGACTGCAGATGTTGGCCCACCTGTGGCTTTCTTATTCCAGAAGACCTTGTAGATGTCGTAGGTGAGCAGGCTGCTGACAGCCACCATCTCAGCAGAGCCAGAAGAGGTGATGGCCATGAGCACTATGACAGCAATGAGGGCGCCCCCTCCCTTCCCCAGCACTGCCAAAGCTGCAGCTGGGGGCACCAGGCCTGTTGCAATGACAGCACGCCATCAGTCTGGAACTATTGGCTGTACTCAGTCAATGCGTATTCAGGTATACCGCCCATTTTGATAGTGTTGACTGTACTCAACCAATGCATATCAAGGTATACCGTCCATTTGATAATGTTGACGGCACTCAAGTGTATACTGTTCTCAATGGACTCACGGCACCAGGTATGTGTGACAGGCGAGCAGTGAGAGTGAGGCTAGTCAGCTGTGACATGGCGGCAGCCAGCATAAGCCATGTTCAGTTTCAATATTGCAGCACTCAGCAGAATGTGTCACCAAGGTAACGCAAGGTTGTGAGTAGGGGAGGCAGCAAAGCTCTGAATTGCAACATGAAAAGCAGCAGGTGTACTGAAGGCAATTGACCATACAAGCTTGCAGCGCACAGCAACTCACCTGAGTTGCCCTCCTTTGCAGTCAGGGGAAGGTCCAAGGCATTGACCGTCAGCCCCAAAGACATTGATAGTCCAAAGGGCACAGCATACCACCTGCAACTCAATGTAAGTATTTAGCATGAGGCAAAGGTGGGTCACCAATGTGGCATGATGGCAGGGGACCCAGCTTGAGCCTGCACAGGGCAGGGCAGGGCAGGGCAGGGCAGGGCAGGGCACTAAGGCAGAGCAGGGCACAGCATCAAGGCAGGGCACATCAGGGCAGGGCATGGCAGGGCAGATTGCATAGCAGGGCAGGACATAAGCGTAGGGCAGGGCAGACTTGCATAAGGCCACCAAGGATGTAGCCCTTCCAGGTGGCAGAAGGCCTTGCAGCAATTGCCGACTGCCAGTATGCCTGGTCTACAAACACAATGCCCCAGCAAGACAGAACCTGCATCACCACTGGTAGCGTCACCACAAAAGCACTGATGCAAAGCATGCATTTGACTACTGCTGCACTCATGTGTGGACGCACAGTACACTAGAGCAAAGAGGTGCACCAGTCTGGCGATATCATATTCATCAGGGATGATGATGATTGAGGCACTGCTGCAGCATGTCTTGACTAGCATCAGCAACAGAACATAATAGGAGGGCAAGTGGGGAGGGCATGATAGGAGGGCATGATAGGAGGGCATGACAGAAAGGCATAAGGTGGTCCGTGTGTACCTGCAAGATGCCAAATTTGATGCCAGATAAGCTCCACATCGTCAGGTAGGAGCCACCTCTGTTGTTTGCAACTGGCTTCACCTGCACCATCAATCAGATCATCATAAGGCATCACAACTAGGTCAGTGCCTGTCTGTGCAGGCAGTATCTCTTGCTGTGTCATGTGTAGCTACACCTGCTTCAGGCAGGTGGGACATCAACATCTCATGGCAGAAGCTTGCACCTGGCTTGAGAGCAAGAGTCACAGCTGGTTCTGCAATCAGGCATATCTATACAGAACCAAGAGCTCCATGCCATGCACAGCAAGACTGCGTCTTGTTCAATCAGGCAGGCAATTTTATGGTGTGGCCCAGAAGGTAAAGGTGATTACGGCGCAATGTCAGCATTGGTGCAAACAAGAGCACCAGCATCAGCAAACACACTGGAAACCATAGTGTCAGTATTGGCAGTGCTAGCAATGACAGTCAGAGATGAGGTGCATGACAGCTGTACCTGGGCCATATATGTGAGGTTCTCATACATACGCTCTGGGCTCCCCAGCACGTTGCCAGTTGCGTATACAGTGAAGCCAAACAAGGTGAGCGTGATGAAGATGATGACTGCACAGGCACAAATCAGCCCTTGAGGAATGCATACACCGTGTGCATGAACTGCTCAAGTATCTCTTTGCACATTCTCAAGCTCATCAAGATTGTCAGGCTGAGCTTTGTGCCTGGATGCATTGCTGGGAAATGAAAGGGGTGCAGCTTTCTTTTGGTTGCTAGCAAGCAGGCATGTGGGAGAACAGCATCATCAACAATCACCTGTGTGGACATAGCTTGATGTGAAGGTGGCCTGCAGCATGCGTAGCAGGAATTGCTGTCTAGCTGCATAGCAACTTCAGAGGCATGCTTGCACCCACAGCTGACTGATACAGTCGTACAAGCATAGCAGAGTCCAAGTCTGTCAATCATGTCAGCAGTTTGAGCAGGGAACGCAATGGCGTTCTGGAAATGATGATGTTGAACATGAGTGTGTGCAGGGCATTGAGGCCCACCTTCAAACCGCCAACTGATGTGTAGATGACTACTCCCATAGGAATCAAGAAGCATGCTGCATATATGTTGACACCTGCAGGTCAAGCCATGACAAACTGTGCTGGGCTATTATGGCTAGCAGAAATGGTAGCAGGTTCATCTGCAGCAGGCGTGCATGTCAAGTAACACATGTCTTGCATGTTGCCAGTTGTACAGTTGAGCGCTGCCAGTCATGTGTGTGCAGAGCGCCCATTGCATTTGCAGCCTTCTGGCCGATCACACAACAATCATTTGACATGTCTTATTTGCTGTCTACACATGTGAGCAAATCTGCACGGTGCTGCCACGTGCTCGCAATTGCAGTAGTGTTTCATGCTGCAGAATGTTATGATTTGCTACAGTCTAGAAGATTTGAGTTGCTCTGCAGCACAGCGCAGTGAAGAGGGAGCGAGGAGCAGCAAACCTGTGAGTGTGGAGATGACGGCGCTGCCTCCCAGGATCAGCTGGGCAGCCACAATCACATTGGTGCACGTCAGGAAGTACCAGAAAATCTGCAGTGACAGCATGCAATATAACTTGATGACCCATTAGAAGCAAACAAAACAGGCGTCTGTCTGTTGTCTGTCTGTCTGTCTGTCTGTCTGTCTGTCTGTCCGTCCGTCCGTCTGTCTGTCTGTCTGTCTGTCCGTCTGTCCGTCTGTCCGTCTGTCCGTCTGTCTGTCTGTCTGTCCGTCTGCTCTCCTGCAAGCACAGCACAGCAGGCACATGCATGAACAGCACAGCAGGCACATGCGTAAACAGCACAGCAGGCACATGCATGAACAGCTGCTGCAGCTGTTGACCTGCAGACAAGTTGCAGAATCACGATGGCTGAACAATCTTGTAAACCCACTGTTCCACCACTACTCCCATCTGACACAGGCTTTGCAGACCTGTTATCTGTGAGGACCAGTTGAGATGTGGGACATACCACTCTTGCTTTGTTGCCCCAGCGGATGGCTACAATCTCCAGTACAGTGTGAGCAGTGGGAGCTCTGCGCTTGATCTCAACTGCCACAATACCAAAGAAGAAGATCTGGATGACAGCCCCTGCCGCAAACCAAACCCCACCCGCAACGCCCTGGACAGGCAGATGTTCATGAGTACCAAACAACTGGACAACCGGCGTAGCCAATATGTTTGACACATTGACAAGTGATCTGTGCTGTACAGATTGTCAGTTTTGATGTGAAAGCTACAGAAGTTTGCAACTTTGACACAGGTGTCAGGCAGGGGTGACCTGATGTCATCTGGCATTGTCGAGTGCTGAGCGACAGATTGTGTCAAAGAACATGTTCATTGGATTGAGATGAACAGTGAGATGCTCACATATTGGAAGACTTGGTTGGTTGACTGCAGCATGGTACTGGACCATGTCCAATGGGATGTGATGTCCACCTGCAGGAGCACTTAATGTCCTGAGGGTATGATGCCATAGCTGCAGCAACATTTTTGGACAAATGTGCGGTTTGGATGCAACCTTGCAGGATTCCCTAAAGCAATGCGTAGACAATCTAGATGTCAGAACCAACTGCTTCAGAAAGTGTCAGATCTTAAGACTGTGAGAGAGCCTGATCACTGCCATTGAGAATGTGGTGCATCAGGGCGGAGGCTAGAGAGATGGGATGATGGGAGGAAGGAGGGTTTCATGAGATGCTCTGCGACCTCTTACCGCAATCAGTCCACTCTTGATGGTCCTGCAATGACAGCATGCAAGTGATGCATGGCACTGCATGCTTGTTTGACTACCTTCCTGCATGTCTACTTACCTACATGCATCATACAAATTGTGCGGGTCAAGTGCTGTGAGCTCAAATTGCACAGCCAGTGCTGATTTCTGATAGAGGAGCATCTTACACAGCTGTGCAATGCATGCCATGTGCGTGTCAGTAAATCAGAAGGTGGTCCTTACCGGCCTGCTGTGTTGAATTCCTCGCTGTTATACCTGCAACATCATTGCAATTGCGTGGCTTGTGGTTTTATCAGCAGCAATACAATCATCCTGACCCAGCAAGCCCTATCTCAATTGCAAGCTATGCTGACAGGCACGATGATTTGTTGGTCAAGGCTGGCTGTTGCACTACATGTTGCAGAGGCTGCAACTCGCTTTGCTGCAGAGGAGCTTAGTGGCCTTACTTGGTACCACCAAAGCGTGTGTCCAGCCACACCAGACCGACAACAAGAAGTGCAAAGAAAGCACTGACACCGAGGACGATGCCATATCCAATGCCTTCAGAGATCGCGGGACCATCTTGGAAGAAGCTGGTCTTGTTGTCATATTGATGCAGACCAAAAGCGTTGAAAGAACCAACTCCCTGCACAATAGCACTCTACTGCAGCGAAAGCAGGATCCGACCATTGACCTGACCATTGACCAGATCCAAAATTTCAGAAGCGCGAATTTTGGCAGCATTTGAGGTGTGCGGTGCTAGCAACTTCGACGTTGTGACAACCTTACCATGTATGCGTATGCCGCAGTCGATGTGGAAGTTATTTGCTGAAGCAGTCTCGCGGTCGAGCAGGCGCTATTTGCGGACTGTCGTTGCCCAGTTGGGTACGATCAGTCCGAACCTGCAGAGAGATCGCAAGATCAGCAGAGCTCTCGAGTTCTGACGGCGTGCAGTATCGATGCCGGTCCGATAACGAAAGTCTGATTCCAGCACTGGCAAGTAAGCCAATGGGCACAGCAAAAGACCGCACACAAGGACTACATGGGTTCGCAAATCAACAGACGCAATTCACATGGCGACGCTTGAAGCGTTTACCAGGCCTGGGTCGATCAAGCCCTTGTGATCACGCCTGATGTTTCCAGTGGCTATGATTGTATGCTCACTCACAGTAGTTTGTTTGGCTTTCGCTCTGGGCCGCAGTTGCAGCAGATGCGCACGTTTGTGGTGGCAGCGTTTGCGTTGACCTAATACTTGGTGCGTGTTGAGGCGGCACGTGCAGAAATTCACGTGCCGTCACATGCATAGTATGATTTAGTCACGTCCCCCTGTGGCTGCAACCGCACGGCTCACTAGCAAGTATCGACGCACTCGTCGCAAGCATCGGCAGCAGTAAAGTGCAATTGTGATGGGTAAGCAGATATTGATTATCTCCTTGGCCAACTTCGAGAGCCGAAAGCACGAAATAGGAAGACAACTAGTGGAGGCAGCCAAGGCAAGGTTAACCAACGTTGGATATACTCAGCTGCTTCATGTCGATGTCAAGGCTTGCAATGCTCAAAACGAAGTGTGCTGCGGAACTTTGCCTTCTGACGGTACCTATGCCGTTCTGCTGCAGGATACTGGCTTTTTCCTGGTGAGCGATCACGGCATCGAGGAAAACCTCATCGATGAAGCCTTTCAGAAGGCGAAGAGCGCTTTGGACCTCCCTGACACAGTAAAAAAGAACTACCCATTTAGTCTGGACCGATACGTCGGCTGGCGTGGGCTTGACGAGCTGCAAAGTGTCACAGGTCAGCTGTCGTTGACTAGGTCAAACGTGCCCCGCAATGATCATTTGGCTACACGATGACCAACGAACAGCGCCGTTACAGCAGCTTGGGCATGGATGCGTGGTTACCTCTGCTCGAAGGCCAATCAGCCCGATGCCACGAAGTGTGTTGCACTTTACACCGCATCCGGCCTCTGAGAGTGACATGCATCGGGCAAGTTGGCCCTTCATGGCACCGTTGCTACTGCCGGTGTACGCTGCTGAAGCTGTCCCTTGCAGGCAACCGCCTCTGGGAGCAGTGGCTCGTCAACAGACACGGGGTGGGTAGATATGATGCCCGTACCCATGAGTCTCTGGGTGACAACTGGCCACCTGAGCTGGGTGCAGACTACCGTGACTTCACTCTCAAGTTCCAAGAGCGTACTCATGAGGTGCTGCTGAAGATCCTGCAGGCCTTGGCTTTGGGGCTTGGCTGGGAGGAATCTTTCTTCAATGAGGTGTGAGACATCAGTCACAAGGCGAATGTGGGTGCTGGTATAGGCTTGGAACATACGTGACTGAGTGCATTTGGAGCCTATTTAATGTACAGCTCTCTGCTGGCCACTTTGCAGGCGGTATAGCATTCAATGCAGTATGCATCTGGTAGCAGCAAACATCCACTGCTAGTTGAGCTTATGCATAGCTTTAAGCAACAAGGTCCATGGAGATCCTGCTCGTCTATCTTTTCAAATGGTATATCTTTGGTGCTACATCATGTGAGTATTGGGAATGCAGGCTTTTGACATCCATAGCCCTGAGAATCCCAGCATCCTGGCAGTAAACTACTACCCTCCCATGACGGATGAAGAGGTGCACAAGAAGCAGCCCCCCAGGCTACATGCTCATGCTGACATGGATGTGCTGACCATCTTGTACCAGAGAGCTGGTAAGCCCAGGATGCTCACATGTTCCTTCACACATGTTTTGAGTGCTCTGTGCAAGTGCTCGTCTGCATGGACAAGCAATGTGCCCCACTGCTCAGCTGCGCTGTCCTTCCTTGTTCAGCATGTCATATTTTGAGAAATGGCGTGATGCCTCCCAAGGTGTGCATTGTGAGTGTGTGCATTGCCTGACGGTTGCATGGCATGCAGAGTGCCCAAGCAAGGCGCTGTGGTGTTGTTATGCAAAGTGAGTGTGGTGCAGGGGACACTGGGCTTGAGATTGCACCTGGCAGCGAAGCAGAAAATGCAGAAGCTCTGATTGCTGACCCTGGCAACATTTGGAATGGTGTGCCACAGGTGCTGCCCAGCTGCGTTTTGAATTGGTCTGTTGACACATGCTGCTTTATTTCAAATCTGTGTGCAGTCACGCACAGACTTGCAGTCAAGACTGCAGTGACTTGAAGACAAACTGAGGGTTAGTTGCAGACTGCTCATAGTGTGTGCTGTTTGCAGGCTCGTGAATGGACGACTCTGGATTGCGTCAAGGGATGCTTGACAGGTAATCAGCATGGCCAAGCGCATTCATCGAGACCTTGCTGGAGTCACTGCTGACACATATGTAGCCTGCTCTGTACATATTATGTAGTGCCTGCTCTGCACATCTCACTGAGTCAAGATCCCCTGCAGTGAACATTGGTGATGGTCTGGCTCGCTGGACTGATGGACTTCTGAAGAGTACCTACCACCGTGTTCGAGCTCCCAAAATTACAGACAACAAGGTATGGAAGGGAGTCGCCAAGTTTTGTCATCCTGCAGTTGGGATTTGCTGTTTGCAAGCTTCATGTTTTTTAGGTTTGAGTTGTGCAGGGGCCAAGGTATTCAATCCCTTACTTTGCCAACCCCAAGCTGAGCACTATCATTCAGGTCAGTCACACCTGCTCACTGCAACATGGGCGTATCTGCTGCTGCTGCACACTGTGTTGAAGCTTGAAGAAGGATATATATCGCTCCTCTGTAAGACTAAGAATGCAGCTGGCACCTTGACTGACTGCAAAATGCTTTGTTCTTTCACTGTGCTGTTCACACAAAGTTCTGATGAGCTTGCTGCATCGCTCCATGTTTGGATCAACCATTGATACCATGTCCAAACTGGAGGTCACATGCTCTAGATCTAGGTCACATGCTCTAGATCTAGGTCACATGCTCTAGAGATCTTGATGTCTGATTGCTTGCTGTCAGGGCCCTAAGAAGAGATTTGAAGCTGTCACATCATTTGATCTGCTGGCTGAGACTGGGAAAAGCTACCATGCAAAGAAAGACACTCCTGGCAACGAGTGGCAACAGAAGGCATACCTGGATCACATTGATGCTCAGTCTCCTGCAGAGCTTGTAGTGGCATAAATTGGAAATAGAGTTGCCTTGATAGATTGGATCTCAGATACACTTTCCCAAGGATACACCAGTTTGAAAATAGAGTTTGAAGTTGCCCTCAACTGCTGAGTTGTGTTGTGTTCTCATGGATAAGCAGCAGGCCAAAGTGTAGTGTAATGTGTTATGTGGTTGTAGCAACAAGCCAAAGGGCTGCTGCCAGCTGTATAAGATATTGCACGAGATGTGCTTTGTAAACAAGTTTGCTGGCAATCTGCACCCCCTGCAAGCGCGTCAAAGGAGCTCGAATTTAGCCAGTCAATGCTCATGATTGACCTTTGCATGTTATAGGGGAGGGACTCCTTAGGGCCAAGTGACACGCTGCAATGGATGATGCATTCATCCCTTGAGTTCAACCTGCGCTCGCCTAAAAGTGTGGTCTGTGCCCCTTTTCAGCATGGGACTTGAATGTCCCCAAAAAAAGCCTGCTGCATTGGTCGAGCTGGAGGCAAAAGGACTGCCAAATTGTCAGCAGACCAGCCTAAAACTAACGGTGTCATGCTGCACGACGTTGTCCAAGACGCGGAAAGAACTTGCCAGCCCAGGCTGCTTCCAGGTACGTCACAGGCCAGATCCAGCCTCTTTCAGGCGCTGAAGACGTGAGGCTCCACAGAAATGACGTGCATTTTCGTTGCTGACGTACAGGCCTGGTGTCTGATTGGCCTTCTGTTCAGCTTTGGCGTGGTGTGGGTGGACTGCAGTATTTGCAAGAGCTTGCAGGCGCTTCTCAGGTTCAGGCAATGATCAGCACAGACAAAGAGCCTCTATTCTTTGGTGACATGAGACAGTTCATGCCACAAGGCTGCACCTTTTCAGATTTTCTTTCCACTGCTGATAGCCTGCGCAGTTTGAGTGCCAGCCAGGGCCCTGCACACACAAGCAATAGCTTGGTTCAGGCATACCTTGCACAGGCTAGCCTGGACCCAGGCCATCCATTACAGGCTCTCCGAAGGGACTTTGAGGTTCCTGATGTCATCAGCCATGCAGATGTGACACATACCAACCTGTGGATGAGTATCAGGTACTCAATACCTGTTGCATGAACCAGAGCACTACTTGTCTACATGAGCTGACACAAGCCCTGTCAACAAACCCTGGCTTGAGCTCATTCCAGAACTGTGAAGCCTCACTCCATCACGCTGTCTATGCATGGTGTGCACAGACTGCATGTTGCACTTCGTGTTTTGCCCATCTCATGGCAGCTGCAAAGCATGACCGGCATGATTGGTGCAGGGGCTCACGGTCAAGCTTGCACTATGATCCATATCACAATCTGTTGTGCATGGTGCAAGGCAAGAAGACTGTCAAGCTGCTGAGCCCTGATGTCACCGACCAGCTGTACCCTTTGTCAGTGTTGGGCGAATCACCCAACCACAGCCATGTCAATTTCGCTCATCCTGATGACCAGCAACACCCTCTGTACAAGCAAGCACTGCAGTCACAGCAGGAGTTTGTTTTGCAGGTATTGATATGCTCACCTCCGCAAGCAAGCACTTTCTGCATTATCACTCTACTCAGCTGGTTGACGTCAGCCGTAGCTCACTGTGCAAACATGTTTAGCCCTTCTAATTGCATGACGTCACGACGTGAGCTATCACTTGGGTTGTGTCAATGGGCATCAAAATAGGAGGTGTCAGTTGTACTGGCCTGCTGCTACCCCCGCTTGGCCTCACCAACCTGATGACCACCCTTGCAGGCTGGGGACGCGTTGTTCATTCCTGAGGGGTGGTGGCATCAAGTAGACAGCCAGGACACCACCATAGCTGTCAACTTCTGGTGGCAATCTGCCTTTACCAAGAGCATGCAGCCCCACATGCACCAGTACTACCTGCGCCACCTGCTTGACAGCCTGCTGGATAGCAAACGTCAACAGGCCCTGGCATCTGTGCTGCCTCATCCACACCTGCAAGCCTTCCAGCACTCAGTGGACGCTTCATCTGCCCAGTCTCATTCATTGGATGCTTCATCTGGCCAGTCAGAAACTACATCTTCATCATCAGCAACAAGTGAGCGATCACACTCAGCAGCAGCAGCAGCATCCCTGTTGGCTTCAGACGCAGACTTGCCAGAACCTTTGACAGCAGCCGTCAAAGTAGTCTCAGAACCAACAACAGAGTGTCCACAGCCTTCATTGCAGCCTGAGCCTGTCTTGGAAGCAGTGGGGGATGAGCAGCAAAGCGCAGGGGCAGCTGTGCAGGCGGCTTTGCCTGCCGCTGTAAACCTGCAAGCTCAAGCAAGCCATGACAGTCTGCAGAACCACCACAGGTCTCGTCAGAAGCGCAAAGCAGCTGATATGTACACTGCAGCCACTGAAGACATAGAGCAATCAAACAACATTGATGGCTTTCCCAATGCTCCTGGACAACAAGCTGGCGAGCCTGATGTGGTGCAATCAGAGCACAGGCATTGTCGTGCGAGAATGGCAGAATCTGTCATTGACACCACAGTAGTATCAGATCTGCCAATAGTTGGCACTGCAGATGCAGCAGTCCCTAGCGATAGCACAGAGCATAGAATGTCATTCCATCTCGCTGCAGTGCAATTGCTAGCTGCAGCCGTGGCTGACAGCCTGGATACAGACAACAAGAGCGGACAGATGTCAACCGGTATGTTACTCTGCTCTCACATACCCCTTCCTTCAGGTTTAGTGCCCAGTGCAGTAAGCAGGCCGTGTTCACGCATGTGTTTGGCTGCGTTCTCGATGATTGCTTAAATGTCTAGCAGGACAGCATGACGCTACCCTGCTGTCACCTGCTGCTGTGATATTCTCAAACAGCACTGCATGCTTCAAGCCCAATGTATCAAGGTGCAGGATGAGACTTGGGGGCATGCAGCCCACGTGCTGCTGTGAGGAAACCTCCCAATTGTATAGTTCTCAAATGCCTGGGCAGCCCAGTGTAATACTTGGGTTCTCATTGATTTGACGCCAAAAGGCATAGTCTTTTCGTTTCTTTTCTTTCTAGTTTCCAAATGTGAAAACTGATATGCAGGTCTGGAGGACCCCATCACACGTATTCTGGCTGCGCTGCCACCACAGGCTGTCCAGTCCGTCTTGTCCCTCATGTCTCAGCGGGTGCCTCGAACCTTAGAGGCGCTGCTGATGCATGCCTTGCCGCCTGCGGCTGCAGAGCTGCTCACTCATAAGCTGGAGCAGGCAGATGTACAAGGTGATCAGTGCAGCATATGCCTTGTCTTGCTGGCTTAACTGAACTTGTGGTGTTGCATGTTTGGTGACTACCTGCATTTTGATGGCATAATTTGATTGTTGCAGATGGGGTCAATCATGTTGCATGGTTGGTTGCTACAGCTCTGCTGTTGTTGACTTTTGGGTCACAGTGTTGATTGTTTGCCCTGTTGCAGGCTGTGCAGGTCAACAGCAATTCTATGCAGACTTGTATGGTGTGACTTCAGACCCACAAAAAGCTCTGCATGTTCTGCTGGACAAGAAAGAAGCGTTTTCCCAGCTGATTTGCAATCAGCTGATGTCTCGCCTGCTTGGTATGCAATGTAGTTTCCCAGCTTGTGTTGCTAGCTGACATTAACCCCAAGCTTAACCAAATGTACGGACGATGCAATACTAGTGCCTGCGCAAATCCTGCGTGACCGCTGACACACCTCTCGGGCCTAGGCCTGTGACATGACTCATGAGTCTAGGTCAGGCCTTGATTTGCATGATGTATGAGCCACCATTGTTGTCACTCAGATGCTCTTGTTCAGTCTCTGTAGACTGTACATTATCTGACCAACGAAGACTGACAAGCATTACCAGCTACCTTCAGAAGTTTAGGAAGCAAATTCATCCTTGACATGGCTCGTACCTCCACCAACTTGCTGAACCCATCAACGACATTTGCAACTCGAATTGTGATGATGCTGATGCCTGTTCTGCCTACATAGTAAACAAACAGCGTGGATCCCACTGCGTGACCAACAGCCGAAACGCTCGAAATCTCCAAGTGCATTCTCTTCCCGACTACCGTATGCAGCCAGCGCTCTCTGGTGGGTTGGACAGGATGTGCTGCTTATAGCTTCTCTTACTGGAATCATGACAAGCTTGCATAAATAACTACAGTGACCTGATGGTATATGACAATACATTTCTTGGAATTTCACAAGCAGAAATTCCATACACAAGGACATGACAACTACAGGGTCGAGACCTTGAGCGTGCTGAGCAGTACATACAAAATCCAGGTTTGATGCTATTGTACATGGCCTGCAAGGCGGTGATCTCTGACACACCTTGTACAACTTATTAATCATTGAAGATCAGCAGCTTGACAAGCATCTTGGAAGACATGTGCTGGTAGTACTCCATAGTATTGCAATCTGCTCAACAAGGTGTGTGCAGCAGCAGCTGCGTCGGGTCTCCAACGTGTTGGTTAGCACTGATCCATTGACAAATTTCGATGATAGCTAGGCTGGCATTGCAAACTTGTTAGGCAGCAGATCTGAAGATGAGTCTTGAGTCCACAGAATGCGAGCGCCAGGCTCACCACCAAGCACACCAGGCTGATTGCCCGGGAGGCCATCTGTCTCAGCCTGAAAGGTCTGGAACTTCCTGCAACCACAATGTGGCGCTCAACAAAGTGCAATTAGAATGTGCAGTACAGCATGCTGCCCCAAGCATTGACTGCATTGTACCTTCCCCTTCTAGGAGTTCCTAGATGGAACTCCTATAATTCATTGGCCATCATAACACACTATGGCACTGCCCTTTTTGGTTGCACTACAGCTTGACAATGCAGCTGCTGGATGATCAGGCTTGCACTATTGACTGCGGCAAAAGCAGCAATTCCAAGTGTGGGACCACAAGGCATCTTACCCAGGAGGGCGAGTGGCGGTCCGGCGTCTCAAGAGCAGCAGGCCTAACACGGCTGCCAGCACACAGGCAGCAACCACACCCAGTACCAGCCCTGCAATGGCTCCTCCTGACAGAGGGTGCTTGCCACTGTGGGCAGCCTCTGTCTGCTGGTCTGCTCCTGGCTCTACAGACAGGCCAACTCAGTGTGACATCAAGACAGACACTTCTGAATGATGCACAGTTGTGGTACAGGCTTGTAGTGAGTCAGCTGAGTGAGGCAGACAGGGCTTGGAAGCTGCCAAGCAGCACATCATTGGAGTAGTGTCTTGCCAGCCAGCAGATACAAATTGTGTTTGACAGTGCAGCGACCTTTAAAAGGCTACCTTATCACAGTGTAACACACTGTGCCTCACAGCTGTCTGCTTTGCCATCACATTGCTAAATCACCAACAACATGTTGCCATCCAGAAAAGTAGAAGCCTCTGGGACGTGGAGAAGGCTGTTTGGCTGATCAACACTTTCATGCACACATCATGTGCCACACCTAGTTGGCAGAACATACGAGCACAGATGGCTTACCTGCTAGAACTGGTGCAGGTGCAGGTGCAGATGCCGGTGCAGCTTCTGGCATCATTTCTGGAGCAGGTTCATTGGTTACTAGGACAGGCAGGTATGGGTTGGTGGCGTTGCCGATGTATGGCACATTGGCCAAGCCATAGTTGAACAGGGCCGTGATGTTTCCAGGCGCCAGCACTGATGCCCAGATGCCCAATGATGACAGCCTATAACACCAAAAACCAACTGATCTTTGAGCTTGGGCCCTCTCTACAGCAGAGCTGCTCTGCTGCTGCTGCTCCGCTGCTGCTGCTCCGCTGCTGCTGCTCCGCTGCTGCTGCTCCGCTGCTGCTGCTCCGCTGCTGCTGCTCCGCTGCTGCTGCTCCGCTGCTGCTGCTGCCGCTGCTGCTGCTGCTGCTTTCGCTGCTGCTGCTGCTGCTGCTGCTGCTGCTGCTGCTGCTGCAAGTCATTATGACTTGTTGATGTTACCAAACCAAATTTGCAGCTATAGTCTCATCAGTTGATCAATGTGCTAAAAACCTGTGCCCCGGTACCTCTTCCGAACCGAAGCGGCAAGGCAAAGCTTGCACAAGATTACTTACTGAGCGCCAATGGGCAGTAGGGCATTGGGCTGAGCTTCTTAGGGTTGGCAGTATGCGTTGTCACAATTGCCCCAAGGAGGGACCAGCCAACAACATCAAACATAAGCAACACTTGTGCGGCAGCATTATGCAAGACCATGTTGATAAGAGAAGCGCCGCATGAATTGGTTCACAAGCTTTCTCACAACAGACAACTGCACTGTAAGCTTACCAGATACAAACTGAACACTGTCAAGCAGAAGCTTTACAAAATTTGCCAGTTTATCAGGACAAGTTGAACACTGTCAAGCACTGCTGCTCTGCCCAAAACTTTACAAAACTGCCAGCTTATCAGGACAAGTTGAAGACTGCAAGGCAGAGAGCACACCTGCCATCAAAGCCGCGCTGGGCCTCCACATCAGCTCTCTGGCAGAGCGTAATGGGTGTTGTCAGGTTCATGCTACCTCCCCCTGTCGCTGCCACTACGCCATCAGACCCTGCAACCACGTTCCTATCATTACCGATTACTGCAGAACACAGCAGGTGGCAAGGGCTAACATCAAAAACATCAAGAAGGATTTGGAAAAACCCAGCAGAAGCATGGGCTTGCAGAAAGGCAGTTGTATGCTGTCATTGACTGCTGATCATGAGATGCTAGGAGGTGAGGAGGCATGGGACTGCCCACAATGCAGAGACATCCTCCAGGTAACAAAAAAAGTTGCACTCCTGCATGTTCAGCTATGAATTGGACAACTGGCATGCGCAGGCAGCTACCTGTCATGATGGAAAAAAATGATCAGGCCTGCACACACTTCATCTGTCTACCTAGACTGATCAGGTACCTGTGTAGTTGCCTTGCAGCATATCCCCAACAGGGGCTCCATCTAAGTACAAGTCAAAGCCTGTGGTCATGTCAGCATGGGTACTGATGGTGACCATGTGCCAATTGCCATCTGCCATAGGGTTTGGGGTGCTGCTGACGCTAGGGTTGACGTTATCAGATACCAGCCCATCAGAGTCTAGGTAAATCTGCTGTGCGCCACTGGTACTGTTGTCTTGATCGCTTGTGTCTTTGATGACAGCCCTGACAACACCATACCTAAAATGCTGCTCCTCTGGAACATAAATTGAGATCTGCATAGCACAATTTGTATGTGAGTACAGGCTAGAATCTAGGTAAACCCTAAACCCTAGATATGCGAACCCTATAGACCTGCATAGCAGAAGCCAGGCTGATCACACTGGGACTCCCTTGTTGTCTGCTAATTGGTTGCATTGGCAATGCATGCTACAATCTTGATCGCACGTGCTGAGATGTGAAGCAGCAATTTGCTTTGCCAGTGCTTCTCCAAAGTGTTCTGCTGTCAGTGAAGCTTGCAAACAGCACATCCAGACAGGTGCCTGCAAGGCATTGCTATCACATGTCATCAAACATTCTGTGCGTTGCATGCAGTCCTTCCTCTCCATGCGGAACCACCACAAAGCTAAGATCCGCCGAGACACCTTATCATGTGTGCACAACATTCCTGAGCAAATCATGTCATGCTATGAAGAAAACTGTTTGCAGTTACCTGATTTGGCCCCCATTCACTGCCATCTGGATCGCCCATGTGACTGAACAGGTACTGAAACAGCCCCCCAGTGGTGTTCCCTGCTTTGAACCACAGGTTGATTGTGAAGGATACAGGGCCGTCGTCTAGGGTTGCATAGTAGGGTATTGGCGCCAGCCACAGTGTGCTGCCCGCACCCTGCACAGCCAGCAGAAACCCTAAAGACCAGGCTGCAGTGGCTGTGGTGATTGTCCCTGAAGTAGTGAAGTGTCACGCAACAGGACCACAGTGTTGGCTGCACATGTGTGCTATCAACAATGCCCACCTGTAGTCACAGGCTGCAGTGGCTATGATGATAGTCACTGAAATACTGAAGAGTCACTCTACAGGGTTGCAGTGCTGGCTGCATACATGTGCTACCTGTCCTGCACAGCTGATTGCTTGCAAAGCGCTTGCTAGAAAATACATGCTGCCTAAGAACAGAGCCCTGACTGTTACTCAACAGGGCGGTAGTATGGCTGCGTGCATGTGCTGCCGATGCTGCAAAGCTTATAAGTTGCAATGCGTGTTCTAGGAAACAGAACACACGCTGCCTGAGAACAGAGCCCAGCATACCTGTGTCCAGATTCCACAGGGCAGCTTGTCACGCAGCCTGTTGCATAGCTGCAGCTGCGGCCCCATATCAGCACATCTGTAATACCAGTGTAATGCAGCTGTGTGCAACTGCATGCAACTGTATGGAACTGTAGGCAGCTGTATGCAAGAGTGTGTAATGCAGCAGCTGGCTGAGATGCAGTGGGCCAGAAGCTTACGCTGGTGCACTGTAGAGTGCGGCCGAAGGTGTCTGGGTCCTCCACAAAGGTGGCATTCACGCCTCCACCGGTATACATGAAGCCTGCGTCTAGTAGAGGGTCATTCATCAAAGACCCATCTGCAGACATCAGTCAAGTCAGCCAACAATGCCATGCAGGCTTTTCGCAGAGATGCATGGCAAAACCCTTGTGTGTTGGCCAGAGTGTCTGCTGAGGGCTACCCTTTTTCACCTGCGTGCTTTCCTCTATGTGCATCAGACATGAGTGGTTGTTGCATCCCATACAATACCAATCTGGCAGCACACATGGCAGCCAGTGACAACTTGCCTGTGGGTGGATTTGAAGGTCATTGACTGTTGTGTGCATGTTCTTGTATTGAAGTTTGAGCATAGAGGGAGCAGGTGAGGATATTGTTTCTGTACAGCCTGGATGAAATTTGTTATTTATTAATTGTGCCGAGGGAGCGCATGCGCTCGCCTCAGCCTACCATAAATTATTCCGTAGACATACCCACTTGGAGTAGTCTTACTCAAAGCCGCAGGCTAAGTGCAAGGCGAGCAGCTAGAATAGCTGGTTGGCCTTCCTGATCACCAACCCAGCCCGAACAGGTAAGTATGATTCAACATGCAGTGCAGAGCCTCAATATACTTTGTTACAACTAGATGGCAAATTTGCAGGTATGGGATGGGCCAAAACCCTGACAGAACCCTCAAAACTGAAATGGAGGGTTGTAGAACTTGGATGTGGGCACCAAGCTCAGTGCTGCATCAAGATGCATGTTGGTTCATGAGCCTGGTAAAGCATGTACAATACATGACCTGGTTTCTGCACCTAAGAGGCAACCCTCATGCAGTCATCCTGCCCGTATGACACAGAAGAACAGCATGCAGTCATTGCCCACATATGTCACAGAAAAAAGGCATGCTGACCACAAGAGTAGTTGATTAAGAGAGCATACAGACCTGACAAGGGGAAGAAGGCAGCTGGGGTGGGCAGGCTGGCCAAGGTGGCATTTGATGAGGTGTTGGGGGGTAGCTCTGGGTATGGCTGGAACAGGCCCTCCCCTTTCACTGCACCACACAGGCCAACTTTGAGACTTGTTGCTGCAGCCTGGCAGGCATACTGTTGATGGTGCTCACAAAGTCAACACATCATTTGAGTCATGCTCAATTGATCTGTAACACATTGCTTGTGGTTACACTACATTGCTTGTGGTGCAGACAGGCTCCCAAGCAGACCACAACGAGAACAAATGCAACTCAAGCCCAACGCAAGTGAATTGTAGATATTCTTGTTGGCAGATGCCCTCTGCAATCTGACAGCAGCGCAAGTAATCCTGTACTTCTTCAAGAGTGTATCTGATCTTTCTCCTAACAAATAGGTACTGGTGAAGCGCCGCTTCATCACTGAGTCACTGAGTGCACTGAGTCTGGGTTATGACATGTATCACCTGATGTGGTCTGTGCATGCCAGGCACACAACAGGTGCTACCAAATAACGTGCTCAAAAACTGCTGGCAAGCGCAACGTATATTGTTGTGCACACTTTGCACAAACTGCTAGAGAGCCTTACCAGCTGCTTGTGTAAGAGGCTGAATAGCAGCCGTTAACGAGCCAATCTGACTTCCATTCATGCCCTGAAAAGCAGTCAGCACACTCACACGCACAGGCGTTCAACTGCCATAGCTCTTGCACACTATATGCTCTTATGCTTAGTGCCTAACGGTGTCAGGAGGCCGCCCTGTTCAGCACACTGTGTTGCAGCAGCTGCAAATTGCATCACGGCTGCTGCGGATGTGTCTTGCTGATCTTGTGTGTTTGATGCAAGCAGGTATGTGCCCATGTAATACACTTCCCTCTGCCCCTCTGTCTGCGGATGACCCAGCATGCCAACAGTCTGCATCTGGCACAGCAAGCTGCATACCTGATGGAAGAGTGCAAGGACTTGAGAGGAGTTCAAGGCGTTGTCATATATTGACAGGTGGCTCAGAGCCCCATCATAGTTTCTGGGGAATGTGGAGTCTGAGTGGCCACACAGCACAATCTGGCCGTCCAGTTGCATAGGACGGCCGCCATCACTGCCTGTGAACACACTGCCATTCGCCCCTGCATGTCACAACAGCCTACACTGTTGCTTGAACAACCTCAGCCAGTCAGCACACATTTTTGGGCCCGGATGTCCCGTTTAGCATTGCAGACTACAGGGCCGCAACTCATGTTGTCTTGTCTTGCCTTTTCTCGATTCATTATGTCATCACCTGCCTGACAACGATTCAAACTGCAAGATGGCGTCCATTTTGTGCGTGCATGTATTTGATGTGCAGGTGCCGCCAATCATTCCTGTCATCTGTTTTGGTGTTGTGGCACAGCTGGCACAAGGTCATAAGGCCGGACCAAACCACTGGTGAACTCATGCTGTAATGCATTGGTGGAAGAGCATGCAATGAAGGGGTCATGCACTCCTCACCTACATAGAACTGATCAGCTGCTTGAGACGCCACCTGCGTACCGTCTAGAGACATAGTGTAGCCTTGCAGACCTGATGCATTGTTGGATAGGGTTGAGAGGGTGAGCATGTGCCATAAGTTATCTGCCAGGAAGTGTCTGCCCCAAGGATTTGGGCCATCTGCAGTGCTCTGATAAATGACCCCAACTCGGCCGTCTGAGTCAGTGTATGTGCCTCGGTTTGATGTGTCAGTGGAATCTTTGACGAGGGCTCTGATTACGCCATAAGCTGGATGGCCTGTCTCGGGATAGTACAGGCGGATCTGTAGACCAGAAGCTGCATGACTTAGATGCCCAGTCTGATTTCACAGTTGTAACAGCCGCAGTCAAGCAGGTTGAGTCAACAAGCCATGGCCATGACCTGAGGTGATGCGTCTGCACATGCCACTGTAAAGATTCAAGTCTCACAACAGCAGCAAGGGAAAGACCCAGATGTGCACAGCATAAGACTCTCCACCTTGTGACCATCACGTGGCAGATGCATGTTGAGCAAAACAGTCATGCCTGATTTGCTGCATATGGGCAGCCTGTGTAGTTATAGCACTGAGTGCTGTTATGGCTGTACAGGTATTGAAAGCTGGTGCCATATTCAGAGGAGGGCTTGAACCAGAGGTTGATTGCACAGGAGCCTTGAGTGCCGTATGGTACAGCTGGCAACTCCACCCTGCTGGTGTTTGCCTGCACAGCATGCCACACCACGCAAGCAATGCCATGTGCACAGTTAGGAACAGCTCAAAACTGGTCATCGGCTTTTGCATTCACAACAGGCGTTATGATCAACCTGTTTTGTAGACATAGTTAGAGCAGCACTGGGTGTATTGCAGGATGTTAGGTACTTTGCAGGCACATGAGGCTGGATCGTTATTCCCACCAGGTGCATCGCAGAACGCTGCTGATGCTCATGTATGCAGAGTCTGGTTGACATGTAGCAGAGAACTTCAGCAGACAAATGTTGACTAGCAGGACTGCCACTTGCCAACATGAGCAGAGTAGGTCAAGACACAAGTGTGAATGCAATTATTTGTAGGCTGCTAAACACCTTAGAGCACTGCAGCACAACTCCTGCATCCGCATCCTGCGCCCATGTATGATTGTGACCAATGCCAGCAAAGTAGGTGCTGCTGGTGTTGCCATGACCAATGAAATCTTCTACAAGTAGAAGCAGCACAGCCTTGCAAGGCCAATTGGCAGGCATATGCAGACCATGCAAATGTGTCGAGTGCAGTCTTAATTTGACACCAGATCAATGTCAAGAGCTGTGACTCGCCTGTCAGTGGAAACACAGCAACTGCTTCAGGGATGCCTGAAGAGGTTGGTGCCTGTACACAAAAGAGTCAGCTGCTATTTTTTGCTCACTGTTTTGGCTGCATCAGCATTGACACGACCAAGCAGGCTGCTGACCATATCTGTGTCCAGAAGAGAGCGGTCGTTACTGGCAAGGAAGCTTGCTTCCAGCGGACTGTTATAGGCCGCCGCTGCTTCCGGAGGAGAAGTCAAGGCGATGAAGGCAAGCGCACATGGCAAAAAGATGCAGAGGCGTCCGTGGGCAGCCGCAGGCATAGCACTGACAGTGCTCAACAAAGCCAGCTGATGGAGGTATCCCCTGCCCGCTGCAGAGCACGGCTGACTTTTGCAGATACCCAGTGTCCAGTCTTGGCTGCGGCGAGTCTTGTGTTGAGACCAAACAGGCTCACGGAACAGAAGGCAGGGAGAAATGCTGCTGTATGAGGTAAGCTCATGTCCTCCTAGTCACCGTGGGTCCTCTGACAGACTCGCTGTGCTTCCGTCAGGCCTTTCACGGGACCATTCCAATGAGATCTAGATCTCGTGTCTTGGAAGACTCAAAGGCATATATGTGTACACGTCGACGTCACATCCAATTTGGATGTCAGAAACGCAGATCTCAAGGTGCCAAGGGGGAGAATATCAGACCACCATATACGGTGTATGGATGGGAAGAATGCTTGGTGCTCCTGTAGTTGTGATCACATGAGAAAAACAGCAAAGGCTTCCCCCTCCAAAGACAGCTGTAGAGAGTTATCAAGCTTGCTCAGGTTTACAGCGACAAACGTTAGCTTTGGATAGCCAGGTTGCATCACAAGGGTTGCGTCACAGCCTGTGACCTGGCTGCAAGTGCTACCTGCCTGGAGGATGGGCTGTTACATCTCACAATGATTGAGCATCAGCACTAGTGTACTTTCATCTGCAAGCTCATGCGTTTAAGTTCAAACAGTCAACAAGCTGCTAAGCAGGACAAGATACAGCAACAGCTTAGCATTAATGTTTGTCCGTACAGAAACATGCTGCACACTAGCTCAACCCCTTGATGAGGACAAACGATTCTTCAGTGCATCTGCTCTGGACTGAGCAACCTTGTTGTCTGGGGCATAAGCAAGTGCCTCTTTGTAGGCCTTGTATGCGTTTTCAAAGTCTTTGACCTTCTCACAGGCATCTCCAAGGTTGTTCCAGGCTGTGACATACCCAGGCTGCAGGTCCACTGCCTGTCTGTAAGCTGCTTGTGCCAGCTCGTTCCTTTCCATGTTGAAATATGCAAATCCAAGTGCATTGTACACCTGTCCACACAGCAGCAATGAGCTGTCATCCCTTTACATTTCATTAGGCACCAGATGATGGGGCATTGCTGGAGCAAGGTGAGGCATGGCAGTCAGTCAATGGGGTGTTGTAAGTGATGCATACCGGCACACATATTGAACACCAGACACATTCATAGTTGCTCTATCTGTGACACCTCAGATGCTGGCTGCTAATGTGAGTTGCAACTTGTGGGCTGGTGTGCTGTGATGCTCTTGTGCATGCTGAAGCTCCCCATGCACATTGCACATGATCAAACAGCTGCCGTCATGATCACCTGATATAGATGACAATCTGATGATGAACGTACCTGTGCTAGCTCGTCTGGCTCGCCATTCCACGTCTTCTTTGCCTTTTCTAGGTTCTTAGTAGCTTGCGTGAACAGCTTCTTTCTCAGCAAGATGACGCCCAGTTCAAAGTAATCCTGCACAGTTACAAGACAATCCATTGCCACTGATACCATTGCGTGACTTCACCAGCAACAACTTGTACCACTATGAGAGCGCTCTGCTAGCATCCTTGAGTACTTGTATGCCAACTCAGATTAGCAGAGATTTACAAAAATACCAGATCTAATCGAGAAGCATATTAGCATCATTACAGGTTGCATGAGTACATTGCCTGACCTCACAAGTTGCGTCCTTTTGTCGCACACGGTCACCTAATGTCTTGGCTGCCTCTTCAAGCTCTCGCCTGATCAGTACCTACAGTGATTGCATGTTTACTGTCTCAACATGACGGCAAACGTGCGTCTGCATGACACTGATTGTATTGTGATCGGGTGTACCTGTCTGACCACCAAATAGGCACCAACCACCAAGAATCCCAAAAGTGTCACTAAATAGACTAGCTGAACAGGAGCTTCCAAGCCTTCTGCTAGATCTGCCACCTGTGTGGGTTGGATTGTTGCCAAGACTGATGTGCTGTGACACTTGTGTGCTGCGCGCCGCCTTTTGCAAGGCTGGTCACTAGCACCATATGTAGCTCCCAAAATAGGTCCTGTGACACAAGAGCTCATGACGACATGACTGCAAGGTTGAGCCTTCGTCAGCAACTCTGTCAGTTGACATGACCACCAGGTAAGTGCAGTTCCTCTGGACAAGCAACTTGCTGTACCTGCAGGAGTGTCTCTCACTGTACACAAAGCTGCTAGTGGGCGCATTGACATGTGGCTCCGACTGTGCGATGAAAAAGCTGCAAAGTTCCGCCGTAAAAGGCATCCCGGACAGCTGGAGAGTGACGCTTGTGCAGCAGCCTGCCCGACCATGAAGGATGCAGCCGAGCTCAGTTGCCTCTTAGCAGTCTGCAAAGCCGAGCTCAGTAGATTGGTATGACAGTGTGAGGCCAAAAGGTTGTGGAAGCAATGGCAACAAGAGCGCAGCGAAAGTGCAATCTGTATGCAACACCCATCCAGGTTTCCGATCAAGTTTGACCGGATTTGCAAGGTTGACTTTTTCGGTTATTAGCTGTTGTTAAGCGGAAGGCCTGAAAGACTCTCTGCTTGACGACAAGAGGCTATGAGAATACCCTTCAACGCAATCGGTGTTTGCGAAACTTCTGAAGTGTCAGCAAGTATGATTCGAGCTGTAGAGGCGAGCAGTTGACGACCTGTACAACGCCCAACAACCAAGATTTGACAGCACGGTAGCGTTTGCCACAAGCATCTAAGCGGGGCAATGCGCATACAGCTTCAAAGCAGGAACTGTGGCAGCTCCTTGAGACACTGTAAAAAACCTGCTGTGTATTCACACCAACTTGGCAGAAGGCGGTGTCTCAGGTCTATGACAAGGTCACAAATATCACATGATCGCAGAGAATCTATAGCATTTGCTGGTACGTGCAAGGCTTACCCGAGTCATGGACACTGCCTCCTCAGCACTGTTGCCCGCACAGCACGCTATATGCTTATGACTACGCTCATCTGCAGGCTCTAGATGTGATAGTGTCCAAGCAGAACCGCATGAACAACAGGTATGACTATTGCGGTGTTTGTACCCTGGTGACTGTTTGTGTGCAAGCAACATACCCAGGCAGCTACACCTGAAGACAGCACTTGATGTTTGCCTAGTCACAGATTGTGCCATATCGTATTTCCTTGTCACTTTGCAGCAAGCACAAGGGTTTGTTCACGCTGCACCATTTACATGCTGCATCACATCTTACATTGCTAGTCAGCACAGCCGCTCAGTGTCATTGTGTCACTCTGCAGTATGTGCAAGGCATATCGCCTACACCTACGCCCAGCATTCAGGATGACCGGCGTGGCCCAGCAGGTGCCCCTCTTTGGGTTGCAGGCTTGGCACTAGCAGCAGGCCTTGCATGCTCTGTTGCCTGGCGGTCAATGTTTGGATCCTCGCCTGACAACAGGTGACCTAAAGTCATTGTACCTACAAGTCTGGTTATTGCTGATCCATATTGCAACCATTGTGCATGTGCAAATGTGTGCAAGGACTGCACATAGCAGACATGGCTGTGCTGACTCTCATTAGCGGTCGCAGATCTTGCTATCCTGAGACAGTGTACATCAGTCTTGCAGCACTGCTGTGGTCCATGAGCTTGTGTCGTCTCCTCGTTATCATCCATCACTCTTGCCGTATGTGCTGGTATTGCAAACGTCGTGCAGTAACTGCCTCACGTGACGATTCTGTCAGTTTATGCTGCAGTCAGAGAGACAGCAGGTATCAGCAGGACCCACAGGCAGAAAGAGCTCCTTTAGACTCCATCAGAAACCTGCCCCAGTCTGTTGCAGCAACCCCGTCACAGGATGAAGAGCAAAATGCACCATTTCCCAACAGCCTGTCGGCAATCAAGACACTGCCTGTGGAAAGCAACACAGCATCACTGGAGGCAGACGCACGTGCGATTCAGAGCCGCCTTGCTGAGCAGCGCAGGTCTTATGACACACCTGCAGATGCTAAGGTTACTGATCTGGACAACGCAAGCTTGATGGGTCAGCCAGAAAAGCCACAGCCTCAGAATGATTTTAGTGCGCAACAACCCAGGTCTGATACACCTCCTCCATCCGCAACAGCTGCAGAGACGGACAACAGTGCTGATCCTGCTGACTCAGCTCAAGTTGAGCGCGTGCAAGACCATGACAGCAGCCTGCCAGCCCCACAGAGCATGTCTGCTGAGGACCAGGCCTCTCCCAAGACTGATGTTGATGTCCCTGAGCCTCAAGCTGCTATTAGCACTGACAGCGCCATTGACAGCAAAGCAGCAGCTGTTGAACCGGAAAGTGGTGCTGTCAAAGGTTCCACAGACACCTTTGGCACGGCAACTGACAGCAGCATTCAGCAACCAGGAACTGCAAGTGAAGCAAGCACTGCGTTGGATGCTGAATCAGCTGATGAGGACGACACCAGAGCAGCGAGGGAGGAGCTACATGACCTCATCTCAAGCAGCAATGATGATGAGTCTGATATCCCAGCTGCCTTCAAGACCTTTGACTCGAATCTGCCAGACGAGCCGGAGCCAGATGCCAGTCAGCAGGGCCCAAAGCTGTTCCAGTCGGCTCCAGAAACCGAGACCAGTCTGCCCAAACCCCAAGGCCCAGGCGCAGATGGCAGCAGCCCCATGAGTCAACCACAGGAAGCTGTGACTAAGCCAGAGGGTGAGTCACAGGACTCGAGAGAGCAGGCGCCTCCCGGGGAAGGCCCGTCAGGATCCCAGGAGCGTTATGAAGACCAAGAAACCAACTCTGCACTCGCCGAGCTGGGCTCTCGGCAGCCGCTGTCTGAGCTGGATGTGGACTCACTCCCTGGCAGTGCATCAACATCTGCACAGACTGACAAGCCAGTCTCTAAGCAGCTCAGCTCACGCGCTGAGCCCGCTGGAACGAGCTTGCAAGCTGAGGTGCAGCCTGCCGAGACCAGAGCGCAAATTGACTCACAGGCTGAGTCCAGCCAGACAGCAAGCTCACCTCAGCTTGAACGCGACACAGCAAAAGAGAACGAGGGGACCGGAGAAGAGGATGCAGCACAGCTGCGGCAGCGCATGCAGCAACTGCGGCAGGCCATGGCAGACAAGGAAGCTGCTCTGGAAGCTGCCCAGGGGCAGCCGCCGCAGCAGCTGAGCAAGCAGCAGGAGTCTGACTTGGTGGACAAGGAGGCTGCTCTGGTAGATGCTCTAGCAGCTGCTCAGAGCCAGCAGCAGCAGCAGCAGCAGCAGGAATCTCAGTCAGACGCCTCAAATGCGACTCTTGAACAGCCGGGTCAGCTAAGAGAGGAGCAGCAGCAGCAGCAGCAGCAGCAGGAAACTGAGCTTGGTCCTGGAAAATCTGCTCGTGTGGTGCCACGTCCATCTGGGTCTGCAGAGGCCGCCACCATATTCCTGGAGAGGCCTGGTGCTGCTGATGACTTGCGCAGTTACCCCATCCAACCTGACCACCTGGAGGAGTCTGATGATGAAGAGCAAGGCATTGATCTGGTTGCGCTTGCGGCAGGTAATGTGCTCTGCAGAGTGTCTGTATCCTTGCTGAGCACGCACCCCTGATCAAGATGTATGCCTCCTGGTGACCTGTGGGTATGACAGCTGTGCCTGCGCTGGTTCTGCTGTGTATAGCACAAGGTTTACGTCAGCAGCAGGCCCCCTGGCTACAATTTTTGCTGTTTTTATTGCCATGTTGTTTGCATATGACTGTCCTGCTGTCAGCGCTGTTTGCACACCTGGGTCTGGAAGCTGCTTCAAGTCTGGCCTGCTTGCGTCGCATGCTGAAATGTTAGAGAAGGCAAGATGCACATCAACATGTCAATTCTGTGTACCTGTTGAGGGCTTACCCATTGACAGCTGAGGTTGCCCTCTGCTGTAAAATCCAGCACAGGCATGACAGCTATCGCATCCAAAGCAAGCAGCCAATAGTTTTGTGTCAGCGTTTTGCAGAAACAACAAAAGTGAGCCACATTCCTGGCTGTGGCCTTTGTTGGGGATCCCAGCACCAATGCAAAGCTACTCAGCACCCTGAGCTCATGACTGGCTAGTCTGAGTGTGTGACCAAGACTGTTGTTTGAGCACATGGCTTGGGGTTGCAGGTGCTGTGTTGCCTCACCCTGACAAGGTTGAGACCGGGGGGGAGGATGCCTTCTTTGTGAGCAGCCATGGGCAGGGGGCCTTTGGGGTGGCTGACGGGGTGGGTGGCTGGAACCTGGAAGGGGTCGACCCCTCCCGCTACTCTAGGTCTGCCCCAACTTTTGCTCCCTGGTTGCATTGGATGACAAACGTGGCCTTGTGTGCTGTCCTGTCAGTCACATCTCCATGCAATGAGATTGGATGCTATGTGACTGCTTAAAATGGGACCAAGCAGCGCTCAGATCAGGTCAATGAGAAGTCTCTGCCAGGTTTTGTGGTCAGGTCAATTGCTTGATGCTGCAGAGATTTGTCATGATCTGGTGCGTTGTCTGTTGCTGTCCGTGTTGCTGATGCAGCACACAGAGCTGAGCTGCCCACTCAAGGGCAGGGTTCTTAATTGTCTTAGCAAAATGGCCTCAGCTTGGCTTACAGCGGCAGCAAACACAGCAAAAAGCATCAAAATCTGTCTCTTGCTCTCTTTGAAGCATCAGTGCAGCACGCACAGCAGGCAGCCCTGCAACCGCAGGCTGACTGCAAACACAGCTCTTGTTGCTGTTTGCATGACAACTGTGGCCGTCCACAACTTGATACAGCAGGAAGAAAGAAAAGAAACGAAAAGAAAACAAAACAAATGCCTATGCCTTTTGGCGTCAATGTAATGAGAAACCATGTATTATACCGGGCTGCCCAGGCACAGCAGGTAGAAACACAAGCAGTGACATGTGCTCGGTGCTGCTGCTCAGGCTGCTGATGGAGCATGCAGAGCAGGCAATCCTGGAGGGCAAGGGGGACTGTGAAGATGGTGCAAGGGATGTTGTGGGGCTGGCGCATGACAGCATCAGCTGGCTGGGGGAACAGGAGGGGGCCGTCATTCTGGGCAGCAGCACCATCTGCTTGGGCCTGGTACGCCCTGGGGGGCTGCTGGAAATGGCCAACGTGGGGGACAGTGGGTTCAGAGTCATCAGAGGGGATGAGACTGTCTTTGCTAGCGAGGTGCGGTGCTTACAGGGCATCAATCAATCAATCAACCAACCAAAAGTTGTGGTACAATACATCTATAGATTAGCTGCTAGTTGCAAGAGTTTGTGTTCATCTCAGCTTGCTTTATGTGCTTAAAATAACATCTCTTGTTCAAGTCTGACAGAGCAGATAAAAACATCGCATTGGCGCAATCAAAATGGCATTTGGTGTCCTATGCAGCAAGTGGAACAATCTCTGCTGTGTCCTTCTGGCAAACACATCGAGACTTTGCTGAGTCACATGGCACATGAGCCTGACTAGCAGCCATCTCTCCCATTTCCTCTGCTTTTACACTGCACCACTGTCACAGCGCTTAGTGAGATCTGCAACTCGGTCGTCAACAAGTCATTGCAGCATCAGTGTCACTATGCTCGACACAGGTTTGCAAGCCAGCTTTGCAAGTCTTGTTTTGTGATGCAGTCGCAACAACACAGCTTCAACATGCCCTTCCAGCTGGCCTGCCCAGGGCCGGACCAGTACAGTGACACCTGTGAGAGTGCCACAGTGTATGAGCTGGAGCTGGAGGCCGGTGATGTAATCCTGCTGGCCACTGACGGTGTGCTGGACAACATGTGGGATGAACAGATTGCCCATGTCATCCACAAATGCCTTGGGGTGAGTTTAACCCCCCCCCCCCCCACACGTGCGTACACTCAAGAAGACAAAGAATTCCTTTTACAAGATTCTGCCAGCCAACATGGCAGATCACTTGTGCTAAGCATGGCAATCATGTTCAAATGTACATGAAATGTACTCAGTCTACTCAAGGTCCTTATGCATGTACGCAAAAGATGCGCATGATGTAAATGTACATGCCTGTGGATACGTACTCTGCTAAGATTTCAGTCCTGGTTATGCTGCTGCCTGTCAGTTTGTAAAGCCTTGCAAAGACATCCACATGCTCCCTCTTTGACATTGAATGCCTGTCTGCATTCTGACATTTGCTGCTCTTTGATCACAGGATGGACAGCGCTCTGTGGCAAAAGCACAGGAGTGTGCTCGCGCAATTGTAGAGGCTGCTCAGGAGAACAGCTTCAATCCCAAATTCAGGTCGCCATGGGTGGTAGAGGCTGCCAGGGCTGGTGTGCTGCCTTGGTGGCAGCGCTTCAAACCAGAGGGGGGCAAGGTGGATGATTGCACTGCAGTCGTGATCTGCATGGAGGCTGCTTCTGCTCTGCAAGGATCTGATGCACGGCCTACAACAGCTGGCAGCTCTGCTGCAGTCACAGCAAGGTAGCAGGGAACCAAGTGGTGTGCCGGTTATGATGTTACTGTATGGTCAGAGTGGCAGTTGATAGTGTTTGAGTGGATATGCTGGAGTGCTTTGCGTTTGTAAGGAGTGTTAGCGACAGAACCCGAGATGATATGATGATAAGGGACAGTGTGTTCTACATGGACATGCAGCTTGATTGTGTGAGTTTAGAGTGTCACGAGCTGGCGTATGCAGCTGTACTATGGGCAACGAAACGCTTTTATTTGTTTGATCATTTGCTTGGTCAGGCTGTATCGAGATTTCTGTATTCTTGACCTCAGCTTTTTACAACACTCAGCAGCGATTGATAACTTGCATTCAGTGCCACTAGCAAAGCTGCTTTGTTGACGCATCTGCTTTGACTTCACTGACAAATAGCATCAGAATTATTCGATATAGACAACACGTGGCAATTCTAACGATAGTCAAAATCGCTGCCACCTGCGTTGGCTCTATGTTGGACCATGCAATCAACATTTTATCTGCTGTCATTATTGACCAGACCTATCATACATGGAGGCAGTTTACCAGTGCTGCAAGGATGCAGCCGGCAACTGCATGAGAAATAAATAAAATGAAAATTGAAAAAGATCTCTTGGGGTCCTGCCAAGAGAGTCCTAAAGAACGGTGCGGTGCAGAACTTGGGTGTTCCTGCTAGAGGGTTCTAACTTGGTCTTGCTGACTTTGGCAACTTCCAGCGTCTCAACTGGGTGGGCAGACATGCATCACTGCCCTCAACAACAGCTTGAGCCACCAGCTTTCCCAACCAAGCATGATACACCAGACCACGCGCACCAAGCCCACCCACAATCCACCACCTGCCATTACATCACAACTAAGTCTATGCAAGCCTGCACATGCTGAAAGACATGCCTGCATACATAGCGAGCTCTTGCTACACAGAAAACTGGCTCTCACATGGCAGCCAGCAAGCATGTGTACTCTGTGCCATGAAAACACACATCAGGGGCATGCATCACTAACTGTGTGTCAGGCCTGTATGGATGTATCAGCAGTGAAAGCAGCAGGCAGCAAGGCCAGTAGCGCACTGCTTGTCTTTGGGAGATGAGGGGAGCTGTCCTGCCAGCGGAACAGCTCCATCAATTGTGTTCTGAGGGAGAGCCCTGACACCGGTCCTCACTCGTGCCACCTGTAACCACAAAAATAGTAGTTTGTACATTTCACACATGATGATTGCTGACACCGGTCCTCACACGCGCCACCTGTAACCGCAGCAGAGTAGTTTGTACGGTTCACACATGATGACTGTCTGTGGTACTGGCTGGCAATATGTGACACAGCAGGTGCTGGAGCATGTGCTGATCCCCAGAGGTTGCAAAACACATGCTAGCTTACATTTCTTGGTGACTGAATGTTGCCATCCTGCCCCACAGCAGCCCTTTCTTGTATTGCTGCTGTGGGCAGCAAACAAAGGCTGGCACTCAAGCTTGCCTTTACATCACTGGTTGAAGCAAATATGCTCAACAAAATTTAACAAAAGCAGATGATGTCAGCTCTGGCATAGCAGCAAAATCAATACTCACAGCACTGCTAGGCATGCCCGCTAGCTTATTATGAAAGTTCTTTCATTCACAAAATGCATGTCATTCATTCATTCATTCTCTCGTTCCCTCATCCATGAAGTGCATGTTCAATGAGTAACACCATCAATTTGCCTATGACATCAAAACACACAGCAAGCGTACCTGCCAGGTAGAAGCAGGGCTCCACAGAGCTTCAGCCTTTGGTCTCAACAGGCTCTCGGCCTGAGCAAGCTCATCAGACTGTGTCACCCGCCGCCCACACTCTTGCAGTGCTTGCTCAGGGGTCACCCCAAACTGCTTGGTGGCGCCGACAGAGATCTGCTGACCCCCCTGCACCCCTATATAGGTTGCCCCCACCAGGCTGGGCGCCCCAATAGGGAAGCTGTCTGCATGATCTGCTGTGCCAGCCATGGCGTCATTGGACTCAGCAACTGTCGTGTCTGAGCCTACGGCTTGCTGACCAGTTTCTACATGCTGGGAGTTGGCGTGAATGTTTGGATTCTGATTTTGACAGGTGGTGACTGATATCACTGAGGGCTTCTCAGTGACAGATGGGCCATCCTTGGGGTTCAACTTGGGTGTGAGCTCCAGCCCATAGCCCTGACAGAGTCTCAAGGGCAAAACGCCGCCTGCATACACCTCATATTCATCAGTGGGCTGCGCTCAGATGTAGTCACACTGATCGCTATGCCCCTGTGATGCGTGTCACTTAGCAAGCCACACAGCTTCTAATGTGCCCAGCGTGATGTGCATACATTCAGTTCATTTGTACATGCATGCAGCCTCCTTTTCCTGATCACTAAGGAAAACGCAGCTTGATTGATTGGATACATGAAGACTCCCTACATGCTGGGCTGTATCAAGTGCTTCTTGCTCTGGCCTCTAGGGGGGCTAAGGGTTGTAGGGCGGAGTGGGCAGGGGCTCAGTGAGCCGCCTCAGGCAGGTCAGATCAGGTGGCATGTTTGACAAGCACCAATAATAATGATGATAAGAATGATGATAAGAATGATGATAATAATAACAATAACATTGACAGTAACAAAAAAACGCTTTCCAGCTCATGATGAGCTAGGTACAAGCAGGACAAGTCTTGTCTCTCATGAACAGCCTGTCTTGTGCATCCCTGTATGGTCTACAGACAAGCACTGAGTCACTTGATCACAAGCCATGCAGCATGCTGACCGCAACACAGCAAAACGGGAGCTGACCAACTTCAGGCAGAGTGGCGGCGGCAGCTCCGGCAGCAACCACAACAGCATCATAGGGCCCATGCTGCTCTTCCAGCTGTGTCAGAGAGTGCACCTGCTGCAGCCTGAGGCACGCCTCAGAGCCATTACCCAGCTCAGCAAGCTGTGCTTCACACTGCTGCCACACTGCCCTGCATGGAGCAGACTCAAGCTGGAACCATTTCTCAATTTATGCGTGTCATCTCTGCGCGAGGACCTTGCTGATCTTGTCTGTATTGTTCCAATTGTAACAGATGTGACCGAAGTTACGTAGACTGCACATTGTCTTGAGGATTGGGTATGGACCATGTGGCTGATGCTCTGCTGATGCATGTAGGCAGCAGCTTTGGTGACATAGGGTGCAGAGTGATTTGGTGTGATGGACAAGATGCCGTGCAGAGTCAAGAGGTAAGGTGGAACAGTGCATGCCCTTTGTGTGATCAGGAGGAAAACTTGTGGTAGTCAGCTGCAGGGCAGCCCGGCAATGTGGAGCACAGATACAAGAGAGTGGTATGCAAGATTGGGTGATGGTCTTTGAGGCCTGAGACAAACAGAGCATAGATGCTTGCACACAGGCAGCAATGCATGGCAACGCCTGAGCAGGAGTGCCAGCATGGTTGGATGAAATTGCACTGATGAAAAGTACTGCTGCCTATCTCTGGTAGCTTTCTTCTCTCTCTCTTTCTAGCTGTTTTCTTTTTGTGTTCTGCCTTTATGTTGACATCATAAGGAGGAAAATTTAAAGTGCACATCATGAGGAGCATCGCACCTCAGATACTTGTACGGATGTAGCACTAAGCCCCCTCTAATCAGCAATGCAGCAACACTTGCATCAGTTGCCCCTGCAGTGTCAGCCACACCAGAAGACAATGACACTTGCAGTTTGCACATCAAACCCTTTCTGTGCCTTTGCACATGCAGCTATAGTAACTATAGCTCACATTGATTTTGCACATACAGCTACATCTGATACAGCAACATTAACTCTGCACATACGGCTACAGTATTTTTGCACATCGTATATACACATACCAATTGTCTGTAACAGGTTGCTGCATGGTGTTCACTCAAGTTGCTTTGACAATGCAATGTCAGGCGTGTGAGCTGGCACGACTCCAGTCTGTAGTCATATGTGCCCTGCCAATGCCCTGCTAATGCCCTGGCAATGCCCTGCCCTGTCTTGTGTACCAGTGGGATAGTGCAAGACACTAGTAAAAGGCACAGTTCACCTGCAGATGGGTTTGGCAGGGCTTCTGTGTTGAGGCCAGGCAGCAAGGCATGGGCCTGTTTGCTACTAATGGCTTGGACTGAAGCAGACTTGCCGAGTGCATGAGTCTGCAGTGCTTCAAAACCGGCAGCCTGTCAGCCACACATCAACAGTCAAGATTTGCGCATGCAACGCATGATTGCATACATCCCTACTGCATTTGTGTGTCATGTTATGAGCACATTAAATCATGAGATACTGTGTAGCTGTGTGTGTAGCAATATAAAACTTAGGCATAGGCATGAGTCAGGCACTGCTTCTCAAATAAGTGGTGCAACATGACCAGTTCAAAGGCAGCAATTTGGCAGCAGTGCATATGTTTCCAGGTCGAGTCTGTCTTTGTACCTTTAAGGTCTGAAAGTCAGATTTCTTGATTGGCCACAATGACACACTCTAGTTGTACGAGTAAATCCATGAAGCGTTTTGAACAGTATTCCAATAACACTGAGTTGACTGTCATTGTACATGCGGCATGCAAACATGCATACCTGCTTGGCATCAGCAGCTGGTCTGAGAATGTCCTGACGCCATACAAACTGTTCTGCTGCTGTTCCTGTCTGTTGGCTGAGTTGCTGTACACCAGCCTTAGCCAATGCAATCAACTCGAGGGCTGTCTCAAATGCTTGCTGACCCTGCCATAAGAGCTGCAAGTCCACAGCTAGAGTCAACACTTGATACTGCCGGTATGGTGCTGTTGTGTGGCAATGCCAGCAATGCTTTTAGCAGAGAAACAAGATAGCTAGGCATGGTGATTGACACCAAACAGGCAGGGTTATCCGCAAGAGGCTGAGTGTGCTTTTCAGTGCTAAAAGAGAATGTTGTTCTTAGCAAGTCATGTGTGGTAAGGTTGACGAATGTTCAGGATGGTGTAAGAGGAGTCTTCACTTTGCCTTTGGGGGAGAATGGGTGCAGCAGGCCACCTGCGGCGCCTGATCCACCTGAGCCCTGCAATGCAATGATGCTCCTTTGCATATAGCTGCATGTGGTGACAGGCTATTCAATTTGTGTTTAGTTCAAAGCCCTATGTCAAGAGACCACATGCTGTCCTTGCAAATGTGTGTTGTTATTTGTACGCTGCTGAATGGCAATGGCAATCTGCAGACAGGACATGATACAATTTGAACCATGGTGTTCAGATACAGCATCACTGAACACAAGTGTATGACATTGATGTTGCTCACCAGACCAGCTATGTCATATAGGTGGATAGTGACAGGGCGCACAACAGAAGCAGTTGCAGCCAAGTAGTGAGCTGTTGCAGCACCAGCAAAGCCTCCTCCTATTATAGCATACCACTTTGTTCCTGCATGAGCTGCACGAGGTCTGTTTTCGCAAGCTTTACAACTTGCCCAACAAAATATCAAATATGTATTTTGCATGATTGCAACCTTGTGGCTCGGCTGTGCTGCTACAAGCGCGGTATTGCCAAGATGTTGCTGAGGGCCTTGAGCAGGGTGTGATAGACAAAGCGCGTCTGTGTAATGCTGGGAGTGAAAACCTGCATGCAAAAGAGGACATCAGACCACAGAACACACTTCTCGAGACTTTGCCACACGTGAGCAGACATGCTGTCCCTGACCTGTTTTTCAGATAGCCCACAAGCATGTATAGGAACCACCGGGCAGCCCTAGTTGCGCAAAAGCGCAGAAAGTCAAAGGCGCATGATCACGACTCGTGATTGATGAGTTGCTTACTAATTGCTTACTCATAATTAGAGTCCCAATCGCTTTGGTCAACTATGTGATGCAACAGCAGCGCAACATCTGAAAGCACGCCGTGGTAGCTCTGTCGACGAAAGCTTCTGCATGCTCTGGCACATCTGAGCAGATTGCCTTTAGGCGGCGAACGGCCGGCTGGTTTTGAAAAAGGAAAAAACACAACACTGTCAGGGAGTTTGGCATATGAACGTTGCCTCCTCGCGATGAGCAGCGGTGGTGGTTCAAACGCTCCCCTGCATCCAGAAGAGCTGGATCGGTTGAAGTGAGCGTGCAACAATGATGATGTTTGCAGGCAAGGCTCAGCCACTCTGCAGTAGTCCTGATACACTTTCCTACTTGTGCTCACAGAAAAGCGGCGCAGGAGCAGCTGAAATCTCTGGGTGTCGATGACCAGATCAAGTCTTTGGTGGCAGGGAAACGACTGCATCCCAACCCAATCAAGGGCAAGGAGCCTGGTCTCACTCCAGAGCGAGCTATGGCACAGCTGAAGGTGTGAGCCTTTTTGGAAGTCCAACTTTTTGCCATGATGGCTCTATCATTTGTTAGAATGCACAGCATTGCGCTGCATCCTGCAGGATCAAGGGGTCATTGCTCAGGTGGCGAAAACCATCAATCTGTCAGAAATTGTAGAGAATAGCACTTTCTCAAGCCGCAGACAGCCTCTGCGAGCTGTACCCAGGTACTCTTTGATCCCGTGAAGCTCACACAGCATTCTGCTGACACCCTGGCAGCTCCAACAGTTTGGGTAAAAGTCTTGTCATGCTGAAGTACTCTCACGATGGGGTGATGTTGGTTGAACGTGTCTGTGCAGCCTGAGCAAGCGGTACCTCCATGTCAAGATCAAGAATGGCATTGGCTTGGCATTGGGAAGCAATGCAGCCATGAGCAGCAATGATCACTTGCTGGTATGTGGCGAGCTGTTTGGGCAAAGATTCAGGTGGCTGAAGACATCCTCACGCAAAGCAGCACGTATTTTCACCGTGTTCGCATGGTGACTTGATTGATTGACGCCTGCAAAAGCAATCATCCATCAGGACTCACTCCTGCAGAAAGCTTGTGTTTTGCCTGCTGCATGCTGACACGAGTCCTTTGTGAGCGAGAGGCCTTGCATAACAAATCGCTGTTGGCATTGCAGATCTGCTCCTGTGCCTGCCACAGCAGCTCCCACATTTGAGACATCAGCACTGATAGAGCTGCCAGGACACGCCACAGCAGATCCCTCCACTCTACTCACTCACGGGCAGCCTTTACACCTAATAGTGCTGCACGCTCAGCCTGCACCAGCATTACTCACCCCTCACGTTGCCTCAGACGCAGCCCGTATGTCAACATCACCATCAGCTTCTACCACAGCTACCACAGCTTCCATAGGCATAGTGCAGCGGTCTCACAGCTGGGGTCAGCGGGGTCCTTCACCCCCAGGACCAGCATCTGCACCCATGCGTGGGCACAGCAGCAGCAGTGGCAGCAATGCTGGGATTGCAGCCAGTACCACACCAAATGCAGCGTATTTCCTCACTGCTACGTCAGGACAACAGAGCCATCAGCAAGGGCCAATCAGACCCGTGACTTCTGTGTCCACCACTGATCTGTTGAGAATGAGCAACAAGACTGATGTTGTGGGCACCTGTCACATTGACTGGCGCCAGGCTCTGACTAATAAGGGCGAAATCAACTGTCACAATGTGCAGCACACATCTCAGGCGCATGCTGACTGTGTGGGCATGATCTCGGTAGACTTGGAGGTGGGAATCTGGCCTATGGATGCAAAAGCATGGCAACTCATTGGTGTGCTATGTCTTGAAACAGAACTTCGTACAGGGAGATACTTGGGACTTTGTGCACCTGACCCTTGGGGAAGGAACATGTCTAACGAATGCATGAGTGTATAACTGACTGCGTCGCAGCAGCAAGGCTTGTTTGTCATCACGGTGTCTGCTGCTGCATGCAATGCTTTCTGCAAGCAACTGCAAGCGGCCTCACCACACTGCACATATCTGCATGCCTTGTGCGCAGCATGGAAGCGTGTAAGCAGCTAAGCGTGCACAATCAACAGGTCACAAAGCAGCCATACCCTGGTAAGCTGGTTACCATGGCATGCCACTTTAGCCTGTGTCAAGGGGTCTGAGATGCATAGGCATGAGCTTCTCAGGAGTGCACGAGCCCAACATGTCAAAGCAACTCATGCAGGCAACTGAGGCTTGCGTCGATGAGTGACATGTGCAGAGTTGGGCCAGCACATGTGTCTCACAAAGCTTGCTTGTCACAACCCATGGGAAACCAAGACAGACTGCTTTGGAGAGACAGGACTTGTCCCGCATGTACCTAGCTCATCATGAGCTGGAATTAAGCAAATTTGTTATTATCAGTATTATTATCGCTATTATCATGGGAAACCAAGACAGGTGTGATGGTGCAGGTGACTCCTGCCTTGGCTGAGCCTGTAGAGCCTGCAGCCCTGAGGGCTCAGACAGACGCTGAGGCAAGAAGAGACATGGAGGCCATGGCAAGTTTCAGCGGCAGGGTGAAGGAGTGGTGGCAAGACTTCAGCCATGACACCCTCTCTCGGCGTCAGGAGGGCAGTTTGAGGCTGACGTGTATGGGGGAGGATGGTTTGCTGCGCCCCTGCTGCGGTTTTGTGAAGCCCTTGCAACTAGGCAGGTTGGCCACTGAAATGCTAAGAATATCACCAGTACTGTGCAGCCCTTATGTATTATTGCATTGATAATACGTATCCAAATCACATGTTAATGAGGCTACTGTTTTGGCACAACCCACCAATACATAAATGGTAGAGCCAGTTGGACTCTGAAGGAGATATGATTTGCAAAGCCTGATACTGTGATCATGGTGTGCAAAGAGTTGCTGCCAGCATGACATGTTTGTTGGCTGAACAGACCTTGCTACTAAATGGAAGCTATCAGAGGGCAAGGTATACTGCACAGGAGTGAAGTCCAGCACTATCACAAGTCAACCCTCTGGACTGCAACTTTCTGCTTGGTCCTGCGTACTGCTGTCTGTTGCAGCATACAAGCTTACATCAGGGTTGGGTACATCGAGCTTGCATTCTGGTCATTACTAGTTGTCGATGATTAATACTGTGATGATCTTGATCGTGTATATATATATACATATATGTTGCTATAGTAAAGTGATTACTACCTTTGTGCAGATTTTTGGCGACGCCGAGAGAGGCTGCAAGGTTCGTTTCACTGCTGGCGCCAAAGGAGAGCCAGGAAACAGCTGCCAATCGTCTGTGTTCTTTGCACACACTTCTAGAGTCCTGCCAAGCAACTCAGGTACTGCTTGTTTGCTGTGACAGCCTGTCAGGGCTGCTGCTGCTGTATGTGTTGTCAACTGCATATAATCTTTTGCAAATCTTTGCAATTGCATGACACAAGTGTGAGTATCACGGCCTTGGTGTTTCTTGCAAAGCCAGGTTCACCCGCTTGCCACCTATCAAAAGCCCTGTCTGGTCACTCTTATTGGGTTGTGTGCTTTTTCACCTATCAAAAGGTGAACTTTGGAAGGGAGGAGAGCTTTACTCACCCCCAATGTTGTAACATGCTTTTTCTCACCCCCAATATTTGACATGTTTTGGGACCTAGTCACAGTGAGTGTCAAGAAGCTACCCTACATGTATATGTAGGGTATAGCTATATAGCTACAGGCAACCCTAGGTTGTTGCATAACACAAGCACCGCCCTACATGCAGCCGTCGCCCGGGCCGTCACCACTTCAGCCTCGTGCTTTGCGACTATGTTGGATGCGAGCTTGCGTCCCCACTGTTTTGATTGCCTGTCGTTGGCTGATGCTCAAAGGCTCACAAGCCATGTCGAGCTGATCAGCCCGTGCAGCTTGCAGTTTTATTTCGCCGGCTGTGTCTCACATTGCGTTGTCAGGTCGAGGAAGACTGGTTTTAATTATCGAGCTATACATTTCCTGCCAGATGATGTCATGTCTTACAGTGTTTGCTCAAGACAGACACCCCAGAGTCAGCATGCCAATGGCTAGGCACTGGCAGCCACAAGCGAGTCGCAGTCCCATGCAGCATTATGCTGTTCAGTTCTAGCACATTCTCGTAGGGGTCTTTTGTACTTGTTCAGGCAGAAAAGGCGATGCTATTAGCAAGCTTGCTGTTGGGATATGGCCTGGATGCTTGGGTTTGCTTTGGTGCCGATGCTGTTGGGCAGCAGACTTGGGTGCTGACAAGACCCTCCAAGGACGTTGTTCTGTTCTGGGACCCCTCATCAGGTAAATTTCTTCACATGAGCACACACTCCAAGCGGCAACAGTTTAACAGACAAAGCAAAGATCAGCTTAGACGTGAAGCAAGATTTACAAAAGTCAGCAGTGATCAAGTCCGACAGCTGAGCACTCCCATTGCCCAACGCTGCAAGAATTAGCACTGCTACAAGAACTGGGCGTTTGTACTGACTGTTGCCCTCTTTACTGGGGCTTCAGCAATTTGTAACCTCAGACATGCCTACCTTCATGCTTTGCTTCTTGCTTGATGCTGGTAGCTCATGAGCATCAGCTGCCTGTCTCATCCAAGCAGCAGCGAATCACATATGCCTTCCACACTCAAGACCACACTCACAGGAAATGCATGCATGAACACTCAAATGAGCACCTGAATCAAGCAGCAAGCTGACCCCTGGAGGTTGATTGCAGGCATGCGTCACAGTCCCATCTCAGCAGGGCAGCCAAAAGGGTGCCCCTTCCGCAGCATTGCCTGTGTCTTCAACCAGCGGCGTCTGTATGGCAACCTGCAAGCTGCTGAGGGCTTGGCAGCAGCATCCTATGTGCTTGAGGACCCAGGGCGGTGGCGAGAGCTACCAGTCCATGTGCATGACATTCCTGGTGCCCCTGGAATGCGATTTGACCTCCATGTACGCCAATTATGCTGTCACTGCTGTGCTGCAGCAGATGCCTGAGATGTATTGGATTTCTGCTTGCAAACCTTGTCCTTGTCTGTAGGGAGCCATTTGTTTTGTTACTGTCATGAGAGTACAAGCTGTATGACGCATTGTCTTGGTCATTGCCTGTGAGACATTTGTCGTGGTTCATGTGGCCTTGTTGTTGCAGATGCAGCCATTTGACTCAGCTAGTCATGAGGCAAGACTCGAGTCTGAGCTGAAGAAAGCTCTGAGTGAGCATCGGGCAGAGTCATTGGGCCATACGCCAACCGTCTGGGATGACCATATGGCCTATGTGCTGATGTCTTCTCTGGCTGGTCATGAACATGAAGCCTTAACAGGGCAGCCTGCGGCCAATCATGAAGACTTTCAGCAGTGTATCAAGCGTAGCATTCCTCCCGGCTGCATGTTCAAGGGCTCTTCTCAGCATCACAGGTGGGAACTTGGCCAAGTCTTTGACGCACATAATGCAGTCATTGTGATTTTGCATGTTAATGCAATAAGTGCATTGTCAGATGTGGCTCTTATTTGTCATGAAGAGGTAGCATGGTGCATGCTCATTGCAAGCGTTCACTCAATACCACCCGTCACTTGACCGTAAGCATGCAGACTCTCATGAACAAACATGATCCCACTTGTGCAGGACTTTGTGCTTGTCTTTGGTGTTGCAAGGCATGCTAAGGGAGACAGCAATCAGAGACATGCTCGCGACGCAAGTCACAGATATGACCTTTGCTCTTCGCGTCAAGATCTTTGCCTACCCGGAGCATGTTTGCTCGGTTTGGCTGATGCTGGCCCTCAAGTATCCCACTGCAAGGTCTGCCAGAGGCAGCCGAGACACATGATTGTGCTTAGCAGATAGCTCAAAGATGTGTTTGTTTTGTTTAGTGCGAACTAGTGGTGGTGCATGAACAGCTTGACGTCCACCTGTATCATATATGTATCTCTGGGCTTGCAACAGCAGTCACCATCTTGGAGGAGAAAGTACCATATACTATAGGAATGTCTTGTTGTTTGAGTGGGGTGCAAGTAGCGTGCAATCATGCTTGAGCTGTGAAGGCATCGTTGATAAGAATTGCTCACATTGCGGCTGATAGACACATGTGCACACTTCTGCAATTGGGCCAACCATGATCAAACATATGCTTGTGTCTGCTTTTGCAAGCAAGACAATGCTCTGAGAACACGTGAGCATCCCAGCTGGACTGGCACAAGATTGTGATTGATTATTTGTTTCTTGCACATGGTCTGAACAGCTCACCACAACAAAATATATAGGCTATAAAGAAACAATAAGGGCTCAAGCACGCCCACAGCCCAGACTCCCAAGAATCAGATCAACAACATAAACACCCAATAAAGCGCAAAGAAGCATCTTGCAATATCGCTGAAGTTGCCTACCTAAGCTGAGCATACATTCTGACAATGTGCAATGATGCGCGTACTGCATCCCAGCAATACATTCTGAAACACTAGACACAAAGCATCTACCTTGAGCAGCTAACAGCTAGAAGTCTGATCAGAAGCTAATGTCACATAAAGCTACAACAGACAAAAAATAGCCTCCGAGATGCATTCTAATGCATTTTAGTGCATCGCGCAGCTCAACAAAACCTTTGCTTGACTGCATACTGTATCTAACACAACATCCCTATGATCCAGGCACTTAACCAAGCTCTGTAAATCAGTGTACCCTTGGGAACGTGTATCTGAGATCCAATCTATCAAGGAAAGCTACAACAGACAGAGTCAGTACTGGTTCTGGTACAGAGAGTGGGTCACTGGAGGCACAATCCTTGTGGGTGAGTGTGGTAAGGCACGCGGCCTGTTTGTGCTGGGATGAACACCAGAGGGCGACTGTGACAGGGCAGCTTGGATCTGAGCCTTGGTGATGCACATGCCCTCTGCTTGCTCCAACAGGTTGACCCTGACAGTGCCGTACAGCTTCAAATCCTTCAAGCTCAGCCTGCAAGAATGCGACAGATCCATCAGAGCCTGGCTGCATGAGGCACAGCTTTGCAAAGCATCAGGCTGTCAAAGCTGCATGACATGTAGTAATGCGCTGACTGATGTTGCTGACCAGGCATGGAAACTGCTGCAGCACTGATCACCCTGTCCAGCTTGTGTGGAGCTGAGCATACATACCACATGCACTGCATTGGCAAGCTTGATCGCCATTACTGCGGTAGGAAATGGCTGCTTTGTGGACATGTCATTTCAAGCACAAGGGATTGCCCAGCAAGCGAAAAAGAGCTGTGCACATCTACAATCGCCGCAACTTCCCCTGCTGCCCTACCCTGCTGTAATGCTGCGCTTTGAATCACCACCATTGGCAGATGATGACAACAACCTCCACATCATGCTTTGGTGATGACACCGCAGTTCATGATCACCGGTAATGACACAGAGAATGGTAACAGTGAAGGTGCTGACCTGTGCACACCATCCTGCTGGGGTCCATCCCCAACAAGGCGGAGCACCCTCCAGTCATGCTTCACAGGGTGGCGGTATTCGGCTAAGCTGACAAGGTAGTCATTGCCCTGCTGCTGAGCGCCCTCCATCTTGTGCTGCAGGCTGTAGAAGCGAGCCCCTGGGCGCATGCAGGAGGTGCTGCCTGCCTGGCTCTCCCATTTTTGCATCCTGTGTAACAGATAAGCGTTAGAAAGCCGTGAGCACGTGAGTGAGAGAGTGCAAAGAGATTCCCATGTGCAAATTGGGAAGCCTAGTTTGCCATGTGGCATGGATTTCCTGGGCAGCCTGGTATAAAACTAGGCTTCTCATCAAATCGACGCCGACAGGCATGTCTTTTCTTTTCTTTTCTGGCATGGGTTTCCAGGTATTGTCAAGCAGCTCCTGTTAGGGCTCGTGCTGCCAGCTACAGCTATCCATTCTGCTTCACCTAGCCCTTCAGCAGGGGCTGGCTGCAGAAGAGCCTGTCACAGGCCTAGCTGCAGCAGCAACATTAACTGTAGCTGGCAGCGCAAGCTACAACAGGAGCTGCCTGAGAATCCCTGAACATTTGTATCATTTGGAGCATCCAGGCTCTGAGCTTGGACAGCTAAGGTAAGGCATGCACAGATTACTACGGACTCCAATGCTAGCTCTCCATACCCTTAGAGGAATGGAGAATAGTCTGGGATGAATGAGTTGACAAGCAGCAGGTTTGTGTGTGAATGTGGCAGTGTGTTCGAGGCCCACCTGAAGTAGCTGGACCTGTGGTGGCCGTGAGTGAAGGTGTAGTGCTGCAGGCTGAGCAGGCGCACATTGTGGGGCAGGTGCAGCTCGACCCAGGGGGCTGGGTGGGCGCTCTCGCTGGTGGAGAACCACCTGTCTGGCCCCTCCTGCCTGCTGCCCAGTACCACGTTCCTGGGCCGCCCCTCTGACACACCTGCACCACCGTTGCACAGCTCACAGGCTTGCTCAGGCAGGGATGCACAACTGCAGCTGGCGGGCTGTTGCCTGTTCTGCCAGGCTGTACTGTGCCTCTCGCACATGTACATGTTTATGGTGCCTGTTTGCTGTAGACAGCACAAGGCAATTCCGCTGAGCTTGGTGCAGACCTAGTCAACACACTAACAAGCGTTTTGTGATGTGATGAACCCCCTCTAGAGCAAATCTTGCAGGACAGGGCAGTTGGAAAGATGAGCTCACAGAGAGGCCCTTTCTGGGCTTCAGAGCCTCAATCTGTGCCTTTCAAAGTATGCTGACAGAACAGCAGTCTGGAAACACGCAGCTATGCAGAGGGATTTGAAGGTAGTAGGCCGGCAAGCTGACCTGACACTTTGACACTGATGTTAGGCGCAAGCAGTTCCCACACATGGTGCACAGGTAGGTCTACGTGCTCCTGCCCACCAGGCAAGCCATACTGCAGGTTGCTGCAGTAGCTGCTGCGAGGCTGCATCAGGGCAGAAGCCATCTCTGAGGGCTGATCCTGCATGCTCAGCCGCAGCAAAGCGCCCTGCAGGAGTAGATCTGATGGCAAGGAGCTCCGAGACTGCTGCTGTAGCCAGACCAGCCGCTCGTTGGATAGATAGGCCATGCGTACCTGCACATGTTTGAAAAGACTGTGAAAAGCATGTGAAAAGCATGTGGCCAGTGATAAGGGGAAAGGCGCTGTGAATGCAGGATGCAATGGAGTGTATAGTAGCCACCAGTCATATATGCTTGCCCTGTCTCCTGATGCAGCTGGCTTACAGCAAAAGCTGGCAGGCATTTTCTGCAGGTATCATGGTGGCACTGAGCATGAGCTTTGTTGCAAACAGTTGTAACAGCCACTCAAGGCAAGCTGTTGAATCTGCAAAAACAAGTATAGCAGCCAGTCTGCAGTGCAAAGTGTGGTCAAAAGTACATGTGGTGTGCATCCAGGGGGATTTGCGGGGCCATAACCCTGGGGAATGACCATATATGACAGAGAGCTCACATGTTGGAAGAGCTGAGCTGCCCCTGCAGGCTCGACCTGCGTGCCATCAATGTAGTCCAAGACAAACAGCAAAACTTGAGCCTCACATTGGACTTGAAGATCCTGCACAATCAGTATACACAATTAGATGATAGCTCTCTCTCTGCCCCTGCAACCAGCTGACAGCACTTGTACCTTGTGAGTCAGAATTGCTTCAATTGTCTCCGGCGGTAAGCCTTCAGCTGTCTGTGTGTAAGAAGTATGGAAGTCTGCATGACAGAGCACATTGCTGAGCAACACTGTAGACAGCAGCCAGTGCATGTGCAACTATGTATGCCTGCAAGGCTGATTGTCAAAGCAGGCCAGACACTCACTTCTCGCAAACAGAGCGACACAGTTTTCCTGCAGTTGTTCGTCGTTGTACTGGACCCCCTCAAGCAAGAAGCGCATGCAGCACTGCAAGTCTAGCCTTCTGTCAATGAAATCCCTGTGTGTAACACAACAGACTGTCACTGCAAAACATGACCTGCAAGGTGGATGCTATGCATGCTGGGGTTGCAGCACTGGGTGTGGAAGCCTCGAGCAGACTATACCTGCAGTATACTTCAAGCTTTGCGACCATAAGTTGTCTAGCTATGGCAAGCATGCCAAAGCATGTCTTGTCTGTGAGAATAATTTGACCTTCGTAGAAATAGGCCACAACAAGGGGAAGCAAGTGCAACGGGTCTTCAACCGAAAGCTCAAGACGACGCTGAGTACTTTCACGCATTCCACTGCTGAATGCGCGACGAAAGAAATCAGAATGGTAGCCGAGTATGAGGGAGTGCAGGTGATGCTCCTGACCGTGAAATACCACGCAAATGTCGGAGAACTCTCCACTTGCGAGAAAGCCTGTGAAGCCAGCCGCGAATCCACCGCCGTAGCTGGTGGAACATTCGTGCAGATTGTCCACCACAGATGTGGACTCATCATCTCCCATACCGTGTTGCCAGTCCATCGTCGCTGAGACTGAACTCCAGAGAACTTGCCAACAGGTCTAGTCAAACCTTGGTCAACGTGGAATTCGTCACGTAAGAGCACGTGCTGGCCTGATCTAGATGAGTATCCGTCCCCTTGCTTGAATAGTGAATAGTTGCTACTGTACTACTGAGGTAGTTCCTGCACTCCTGCGTTCAGGAGATGTCCAGGAAGCCATTAAAACTGAGCTGACCATGCATGATGGGCTTTTGTGCAAGTGCTCCATTTGGAGTCACGTAAGGTATATAGGAACAAGAACAATCCAAGCTGTCTTGGTATCCAGACATCTTACAGCCTCAGTGGTTGCATGGTCTCTTGTATTGTGATCATGTTAGCGTTGTTGTTCAGTCGAGGGTAGGCTGATACAGATCAGGCCTGCATGATTCATGTAATTGATGTCTTCTTCAACTTCAGGCCTAGCACCTGGTTCGTCTTGATCGCAGCAGTCGGTCTGGCAGTTGTGGCAGCGCATGCTGGACAAGCCTCAGAAGGCGCATTCGCATGAAAGATCAGCGATAAGTTCTGCAGTTTGTAGCTCTGCAATGCAAGCGCTTTTTCAGCCCTTTCGGGCGCTAGGATATATCAGCGACGATGTCCCTTTTGCTGTACAGCGACGGGGCAAGGAGACATTCGTGACTGTCAGTGTGGGAAAAGCTTGGCAGGTACGTCCGCCTACTTCTGCAAACCACACCGCCGGCCTTCCCGCGTATCGAGCAATCTGGCTTCACTTGTGCACCAATTCTGCAGGTGTACTCCTGCTCCAAGCTCGGGGTGAGGCTTGTGGGACCCCAGGTATGCGGCTGGGCCAACTGAATCGACGCAATGCAAGCAACACACTGTACGGCAACATCACCTGTTGCTGCAGTTTGAGCACAATGTGAAAGCACTAGCTTGCCGTGGAGACTTGACCTTTGCTGCTGTCAAGAACGACATCATTGTATGTCAGAGGGTGCACAGGTAAATAAACATTCCTGCCTAATGCTTCCTCGCTCTGGAATCACAGCACTGGCATGCATGAACCATGTGGAGAGGCAAGTACTTGAGGACAAATGACACTGCAATGCAGGATTGGCACATATTCAGGCCACACGGGCAGCATCATTCAACTGCTGACACTTGGAGACATCCTGCTGAGTCTGGGAAGTGACGGGAAGCTCTTGGTGTGGGCTGATGGCATATATGATACCCCCAAGGTTACACTCTAGCTAAAGCAGTGCGCATGATGCTCTTGACGACAAACAGCTTGTCTACTGTTCAGGCCTTGTGTCACTCCTTTCACACAAAGGTCCATCAGCTGCATGTCAAGGCGTCAATGTGAGCGTATCTCAGCATCCCCTTAGTCACGCAAACGCCTAAAAAACTTTGTTACATGAGTGCTGCGTGCTATCATGTGATTGTGCTCAATATTGCCTGAGCAACACCATCGCGTTGTCATCAAGTCAGCCATTCAATGCACGCATGTCAACACATACTTGCATGCTGAACCATGTCTACACTCTGCAGGTCACTATTGATCTACCGGAGGGGTTCACCCCAACCTGCATGGCCCACCCAGACACCTACCTGAACAAGGTTGTAATTGGCAGTCAGGAGGGCAAGCTGCAGCTGTGGAACTTCCTATCTGGCAAGATGCTGTATGAATTCTCAGGTTTTGGAGAGGGAGCTGTGAAGTGCATCACCCCTTCACCTGCGCTGGATGTTGTCGGCGTCGGCTTGTCAGCTGGGTACGCATCAGCCTCTTCATGCTATTGTGTCTCGCATGCAAGCATGGTGCCAATGAATAAGCTAGCTAGACCCAACAGAATTACCTTGCAATTTGGCACCTCCACTGTATAGCCTTTATTGCATCTTGCATCACATATCTCTGCTCATGCATGCTACGCCCTTGCAGCAAATCTGGCAGCACTTGCATCAAAGTTCAGTCATTGGCTACAATGGCTAAATCAGCTGCAGCTGCCCCCTCAACTGCCTGTTGCTGCAGGCAAGCAGTGCTGCTCAACTTGAAGTTCAATGAGGTTGTTGCCAGCTTTGCCAATGCTGCTGGTGTGGGCAGTGGGGACCAGCTCAGGGCTTCAGCCACCAAATCCAAGCCTGGGGGGGGTGCTTGTACTTGTATTGCATTCAGGACAGGGAGTGGTGTCCCCCTCATGGCTGCTGGGGGTGGGGCAGGGGTCATCACTGTTTGGAATCTGGAAGAGCGGCGCCTTCATACTATTGTCAAGGTGCACTTCACTGCCTTTGCCTGTTCACTTGCTTTGTGTGGCCTCGCACAAACTCTTGTGTGGGCGTCCAGGCTTGCAATGAAATCTAGAGCTGCCCCTGACAATGTGCACAGGACACAGCTGCAGACTGCTTATATTCCTGTGTTAGCATGCACTGCAAGCTTGGCTGCAATTGTCTGTTCAGTGGAATTTCCTTTTGCACTGTACATCCACTTCCATCCAGATGCATTGAAGGGGCTGCTCAATTGCTGTGTGAGCATGTGTTGATATGCACCTGTCTTCATTCATTCAGCCATTGCGGCTGGCTTCAGGACGCACATGATGGCTCACTGACGTCCCTTTACTTCTTCCCTGGAGAGCCCCTGTTGATGAGTGCTGCTGCTGACAACTCCCTCAAGCACTGGCTCTTTGACTCAGCTGACGGCACTGCACGCCTGCTGCGCTTTCGCAGTGGCCACAGCGCCCCTCCCTCCTGTCTCAAGTTCTACGGCACCGGCAACAAGCTGCTATCTGCTGGTAAGACCAGAACTGATTGCTGTGGGCTGCAAGATGCATGTCATCTGCAATGGGCTTTGGCTAGATTTGTGTGTTGTCTTCATGACAGCTGTGGACTTGGACAAAGAGCTCATTGAGATTGCAGTATTTAAGCTGATCATGGTTGCATACATTGGCAGCTGCAGACAAAGCTTGCATGTATGGGTCTCAGCTTAGCTCATCTTGTCTGGTGTGATCCATTTCATTTGCTCTCAGTGAATGTCATCGTTCTAAGATGTATGGCTGCAGCTCTAGCAAGAAACACACCAGCCTGCACATGGGTGCAG
>JAABUP010000406.1_pt1 | contig 96320 bp, 132 predicted proteins | sample 5559201 | NCBI WGS metagenome assembly JAABUP01 (sample SAMN10711887, study PRJNA513373) | rock metagenome | isolation source: Antarctica rocks | place: Antarctica | reverse complement strand
ATTGTTGCTTGTCAGGATGAGCGCTATGACATACTCGGAGTTCCACATGGTGCCTGACGCTTCATAGGCAGATCGCCCCAGTCCAGCCTTTTTGGCGTGATACTCGAGGCACCGTGCATCGGTCAAGTCGCTCTTGCCTGCCTTGCCTCCGACTTTGCGGTAAAGTTTCCTGTCGAGTTCCGCCAGGAAGCGCAGCTGCTGCGTCCCTGTGTGGCTCGCGCCTGACGGCACTGTGTAGTGCTTGATCACTCGCATGCCGTGCACGTTACGGTGCTAGTGCCGCGACTACTTGTCGCAGGTGTCCAGAACGCTTACAGATTGCTCCGCGTTATACCAGATGCCTAGATATCAAGCGCAGAGGCAACGCAGGGAATCTGTGCGGAACTTGGGAGACAGCAGGGAAAAACTCGGCCGTGCTTTTGGGGATACAAAATGTCGTTCTTGCACAACCGTAATACGAGAGGGAACCTCCAGACGCCCCTTCACCATCTGGTCAAAGCGGCTGTGAGCAAATTCCGGTCAAACCGGCTGGAATCTGGTCAACCCGGCTGTGGAGAGACTGCATCAATCCCAAAGGGCTAAATTGGCGCGGAGGCGTGCAAGGGTGTGCGTCACGTTGGGGCTTCAGCACAATGTCATGCAAGTAGGAGGCCGCAATTATCGCAGCACAAGTTACATACTAATCCTGGCACGTGCTTGCAAATAGAAGCACCAAGCACAATTTACTTTTGCCAATGTCACTGTATCCAGATAGACCTAATTATGCCTGCCTCATCAAAGCAAATCACAACGTGTTTGCCCCGCCTTTTGAGGTGATTGAATTGGTTGTACTGGTCAAACTATTCGGCCACAAGTACTTGACCAGCCGTCAAAAGCTTTTACTCAACTTTTGAGTCAAAAGCACTCTGAATCTGACTGATTGGGCGCAAGCGAGTCCCATGCTTCACGCTGACTTTGAACAGTCTTGTTTCCCTGGTCATTCAGTGACGTCAGGCGTCCTATGTCGACAGGCGTCCTGAAAATTATCACTGCAAGGCGCAGCCTTGGACCATAACAAAGGCAGACCTTTCTTGTTGTATAAGTATACAGTACAAATAAGGGCGGCCCCTAATTAGCGCTTCCAAAACCTTTGCGTCCAGACTTGTCAGACTGGCCTCAAGTATGAACCAAGAGATAGCCTCAGAAGACGCTGCCAAACGCACTGTCAACATCCAACTGGGTGCGGCGCCGCTTGACGCCCTGTGCTTCTACTGCGTCCACTGCAACCCTCCTGAAGAAGAATCAGCATGCAATCATTCTGGCTGCAGATGCAAATCTCATCCTCTCTTCTTGCATGCATTGGGGACAGGCTCCTGCTGACAAATGCAACATGCAACGGTGGCATTTGCTTGATTTCTAGCATCGAGCGCTCATGGCAACACTTGAGGGGATTTGCCAAGAATGGAGTTGCATGCGAAACAGGTCATGAGACCGTCATACACAGGTGTGCTTCAACTCAGTCTACCTGCTCAGTAGCCAGGGTGTCTGCACCAGATCTGATACTCTAGAGCCAGCTAGGCAATAACAAGGTTACCAAATTGTTAGGAATCATCAATCATGGCTCAATAATTGTGGAGCACATATAGACAAGATGTCGGTGTGATGTTTGCATCAGGCTTGACGTTCATGCTTGAGGATTGCCATTGAAAGTATGCATGAGGAGGATAGTAGGGCGCCTCAAGGCATTGTTGAATCCCACACCTGCTTGGGTCACATGGGAGCATCAGTATCACAGTGCATGAGTAAATCAATGAAATCGGCCGCATACTGTCATTCAGATATGAAGCCAGGTGGCAGACATGACATCTGAGGCTGTCGGCAACATCAACACCTTTTGCGTCGACGCCACGCCCCACCGTCAGTCAGCAAAAGGGAGCCTCACCTTTTGTGCTGGTCATCATTGGCATCAGCATCATGAGCTGAGGGGAAGTAAGGCATGTCCTGGGGCAGTTTGCCCAGGGGGGGCTCGTTGAAGTAGAGGTGCCTCAGTGCCTGCCTTGCTGTCAGGCGTTTGTCTGGATCGTATGTCAGCAGCCCATTCAGCAAGCTCAACCCAGTTGTGCTGAGTTTTGGAAACTCCTGCACACAAAACTGTCATGAGCACATGGCTGGCTCCCTGAACGCGCAACACCAAAAGAGTCTCTGATTGCCAGTCCACTAACATATCCTACCATACGCCATTGCAATGTCTTATCAGCATGGGTCAGATCAGCATGACACCTGTGTTCAGAATCCTGCATAGGGCTCCTGTGCAGGTCTGAGTCTCAATGTGTGCTGCAGATCGACCATTTCCTGCTGCGTAGGAAGGTGGAAGCAGCAGCACAGCAGTATCTACAACAAGTTTGGACAGCTCACTAGGCATTAGTCACCACTTCAGTGCGGTAGATAGGGGGGGAGGGGTTGCTGTGGTGTCAGCTCCAACAGAGCAGACGATCTGCAGCTTGCTATTTGCCACATGCAGGCTTTCTCCAACAAAGTATATGCTCAATCTACGCGAAGCTACTGACACAACCTTGAGAGGTTCGCAAGCCATCCTGCAACGGGGCTGTGTGACTCAGAAAGAGGTGTGCTTTGCAGGTGATTGCTCAGCGGCAGAGCAGCTTACCTTCTCAAGATAGTTGTAGGGCTGGTGTGGCAGCTTGAACTGCGCAAGGCCTGGGAGCTTGGCACAGGCCTGCACACACATCATGACGGCAGTGTCAGTAGCCATTAGCTGCTACGCTGTCAGCCCTTGAGATTGGTACCAGAGTAAGCTGGGCTTTGTGTACCCTCAACTATCTCTGCCAACCAACATGCTGCACATTAGTGTAGATAGCACAGTCATGGTCATGCATGATGAAATGAGATTCTACAGAGACTATTCAGGAACCAGGACAGCCATGTGTGCCCTTCATTCAAAGCAAATCTGATGTAGCTTTGAGCAGGTCACCAGCAGATTGGCCTGAGAGTACTGCTTGAGGCAAACTAATGACATGACAGGATGATGCATGCCTGAAAGAAGTGTCAGGCAGATTTTCCTTTGACAGAAAGCACAGACCGGCCAGATGCGCTCATTTGGGCTTCCAAGCAGCTTTGCCATCAATTCAAGAATCCCCAGCTCTGTTTTGGCGGGAAACAAAGGCTGGTGATGCAGGAGCTCTGCCATGATGCAGCCCACTGACCACATGTCAATGGCTTCTGTGTAGGTCTCCAGACCAAGCAAAATCTCTGGAGCCCTGCAGCCAAGGTTCTGCAATGTTTGCAGGGACCACATTAGCCCAACTGGCCATGCTTTCATCATTAAACTAAAACTAACACTTAAGCAACATCACAACAAAGTCAGATTGAGAAAATCCACAGTGTCAAAAGACTGTTTGTCCCACAGGAGGTAAGTACATCTTTTGTGGAAATATGTCTACATGCAAATTGGTTGGTGTACACATGCAAGTATGACTCACTCAGCAGTCAGGTCCTCAGCAGTGAAAGCCTGCCTGATGCTGTGAGTGTGCTCTTCTGTGCAGCTACATTGTGTCAGGCAACAGGAAGCATTGATATCCTACCAAATTATGCCCAACCTAAACACTTTCTTGATTGTAAAGCACGCTGTATAATACATACAACCTACAAGGGACAAGCAGACAAGCAGAGTGCATGGGTGTTGGGTTTAATTGAAGGCAATCCTGGATTGAGCCATGGCATTAGTACTTTATGAGCACGACACAGTCAAGCCTGTGGCAGATCATAGCCACCTGAACGCTACAGGATGCAATTCAGGTCTTGGTTGCTCAGGCTGTCCGCACTGAGCCAAATCTCAATGCAATGTCTGCACGTCTATGAGGCAGTTTCTGCATGTCTATAAGGCAATGTCTGCAGCTCCATTACAGGTGTCTCATGCTCGCCTGGCATGTAGTGATGCAGGTCACTGCAAACACAGCGTGCACAGCAGCATGGCTGTCCTGTTTCAAGACAAGCTATGCTATATACATGTACTATTTAGGGAAATTACCTGTACCATAGTGTGACGACCTTGGGAGTGTAAGCCTCCTCATACGCCTTGAAATAACGTGCCAGGCCGTAGTCACACAGTTTCAGCACCCCATCGTTAGTCAACAGCAGGTTGGACAGCTTCAAGTCTCTGTGCACTATCCAGCGATTGTGCAGGTAGTTCATCACTTCCAGCAACTGCAGCAGGTGGCATCACATAGACATTGTGACACAGCATGTCATGCAGGTCATGGGATTGTTGCTCACATAGTTGGCACAGAAACACAAACAGTGTCACACAGGAGAGCGGCTTGTGGCGTACTTAGCAAATATCACTAGGGAAGCTGTCCAGATAGAATGCAATGAGCAGCTGCAGCATACACATTTATATGACCCTCACAGCCTCACGTGAGTGGAGAGTTGCATAAGATGCTCGGCACTCCAAGTGATTGCTGAATGAGGCAGTCAAGTCTAGTGAGTGATCAAGCAGATGACGGCAACAAACCTGCTTCAGCAGACACTTCACTTCAGACTCATGAAAGCGCCTTGGCATGGTGTCTAGCAAGCGGCCCAGGTCATGTGCACAATACTCAAATACCAGAAACACACTGCAGATTAGCTAGTGACATTCACTTGTGCGTTAGGTCACATAAATGCAGGTGTGACGTGTCAAACACTCTGTCATGCAGCACAACAGCACTTGCACTTGCAATTGCATAGCATGGCAGCACGGCATATACTTGAGTGCGGATGACATTGACAGGCATCACCTATCTAACTTCCTTCCAGTGACAACCTTCTTGAGCTCAACAAGATTTGGGTGGCAGCATTGCTGCAGGACCCGCAGCTCTCTCACAGAAGTGACGGGCATGCCTGCATGGCTGTTCATGTGAACAAACTTGGCAGCCCACAAACATCTGACAGTATGTACAAATGAGACATCTTTTTCAGCAGAACCCTTACCGTCCCTCTCTCTATCCATCCTCAGCTTCTTAAGAGCTACAATCTCGCCAGTCTTCCTGTTTCTTGCCTTGTCTGCATTGTCAGTGCTTGTCTAAAAGCAGATCTGATAGGGAATACATATGCAGAAACGCACGTAACATACATACAACCCCATAGGTGCCTTCCCCAACTCGCTTGATCTTTTCATAGTCCGTCACTGGGTTCAGCACGGTTAACGCTTGTTCCTGACTGTGAGCCATGTCAAACTCCCAAAGGTGTCCCGCGACAACGAAACTGTCACGTGGTGACCAGCAAGCGCTGGAGCAAAGCACCCGAAAGACCAAACATGCTTCGCAAACGTCCGCCGATACGTGAGATCAGGCTTAGATAGAACACTTATTGGACGCGAGTTTCGTTGCTTGCTCGCGCCCAAAATGCTCATCGATGCGTCGTGTGCTGAGCAACAGGTTGTTGTGCGCATGCGGAATTCTTCACGGACTCCGTTCTGGGTCATGGGTGAACGCCACCCAAACACTTAGCCCCATTTGTATAACTCGTGAGCGCTTGTGCAACTCGCCAGTGGGAGAAAATACAGCAAGTCAACAGCTTGTAGCTTCTGATCGAGCTCAGACGCTAATAACTACCCGTCGTTTGCACTGGCTTTCGCAAGAGAGCCAGGTGGAGGACTAGGCAGGTTGCTGCACAACAGAACTATCAGGGTAAGCATCCTTTGAGTGATGTTGACATCCATCAGTGAGTTTCGAAATGTGCATGCTCGCCTTTCACACCGTTGACATTGCTGCCCAAGGTGAACGATCGCGACTTGGATCTGACCTGCATCGGTGGATCGGTTTTGTATTCTAGCACCAGCATACCCGTTTCATCTGTCCCATGAACGCTGCAGCATGTCTTTGCGTTACAGACATCGGCTTGCAGTAGTGGCAAGTCTCAGTATTGCAGGACACACCGTTTATGCACATACCTTCTACAGGTGGCTGTGCTTCGGATGCAGCCACAGCAAGGTGGCGGGCTGTACTCCCCAGAGAGTGCTTCACGACGCAAGTCTGGATCCAGCGAAAAGGTGCTTGTGCAATCATTGTACTTGCTTCAACTAGCTTCTGAGAAAGCTTACCATATATGACGCAGCAAACAAGCCTTTGCTGTCGCGCTAAGTTATCGCAGGTCCCGCTCCACATATGCAGCTGTCTTAGTCACATTGCATGACTCCTCCTCTCTGCAATTGGTGATTGCGCGGCATACTTTGTTTTTGCGTCACACCCATGCTGCTGTTTTGCCATCAGGCTCGTTCCACAAGCACTTCAGCTTCACCATCTGCCTCATCCTCTTCCGCCAGCAGCAGAGCAAGCACAGTCAGCAGCCGAGCGCGCAACCAGCCTGACCCAGCATCTCTTTCGGGTCGCTTCAGGTCTGGTATAGACTTGAACGCACGCTCTAGCCCCTCAACCTCTGCAAACAGTACCACAGCTAGTGCCACTGGTGGCAGTCACAGACGCTGGACAACAGATGCTGATGGTAGCAGCCCCTCAGCAAAGGCACGCAGCAAAGGCCATGGCAGCTTTGGCAAGATGCGGCACACTACAGATCAAGCTTCACCTAAGTACGCGAAAGTTGCTAATCATCCCACATGCTGCATGTGCCTTAGCTTATCCTGTACACAGGCCATGCACATGCCACACAAATGTCGGCACATTGAATTCTGGCAGCAGCGCAAGCAGAGTGTTTGGGATGCAGGTACTTCATCAACAGCTGAGTTACGCTCACTGCTGTATGCATGTGTGCATATGACATGTATCTGTATCGGCTCTGGCTGTCTCACAATTGTGCATGATTCCACAATCTACACACAGATGCCATGTTGGTGCTGCAGTCACGCTAGCTATCCACAACATTGCTGAGTTGCTGCAGGGCTGGTGGGTTGGGCTCAAGGCGCAGCATCAGTTTGGAAGCCCGGGCTGCACCCCTGAAACAAGCCCAACCGGCCCCACACCACAGATCCACAGCTATCAACAGCAGCGCTAATGGGTCCAGTGATGGAGCAGCTGCCGGGGATGAGGAAACAGAGCTGCCAGTAACGCCTTCTGCCGGAGGCCCCGCGGATATAATGCAGTCTGCTGATGATGACTTGGATCCTGACACCATTAGGGCAAAGTCCCATGAACAGGTCAGTTGTTGCTGTTGCCCTTGTCCCTAAGACCCTTGGGCACTTTGCATGCAAGTGTTTGTTGCATGGCTGACAGCCTGTGTGCAAGTTCCAGCGCCACATCAGCACCTTTGCTATTTGACTCCTATGGGCACAGAGGTGTTTTGCCTTGTCGCGCTTGGCTTGTTGCAACAACTCCCCAAATGCAGGACTAAAAGGTCAGTTTGCAGGACCTTTGTGAAATCAGGTTGCTGCCACTATGTAGTCTGGTAATGACACTAGCAGCTGGTTGTTGCAGTCCTTGTTCAATCACCATCCACCTGTTAGTGCACAGGCCATGTCAATTGCGCAACTGCAGTGCATGATGCTCATGCTGCATAACACATATGTGCTATGTCATTACATATACTGTTATTCAAGATAATGTTATCATTATCAGTATAAAGTTACTATATTTGTATAAGGTCATCAGCATCGTTATGTTATATTGCGACATTTGAACACTGTCAATGTTACTCGATTATATCAGAGTATGGCATACGCCGGTGTTGTTACTGCTAATTATGTGTGCATGTGAATGCAGGCATCAACAAGGGGCGACCCGGAGATGGTACTGAAGTGGGACAGTCAGATGGCCATGAAGCCCATTGCCTTTGACCAGGATGACCACGTGCGCTCTGAAGATGCCTTCCTGGACATTGCTGTCGTCTCCCGAGGCGGCAGGCTCAATTCTGGCTGGAAAAAGGTCGGACACCCAGATACATGGTCATATCTTACTGTTCCAGGGTTCAGGATTTAGCCTGCTTAGCCTGCTAAACATGTTTCAGTCGCTGCAGAGCGTATCTGGACCATGCATTCTGAATTTCTCTGTAGATAGGCCGTTGTAGTTGGCGTTGATCATACTCACAGACAGCTGCTGCATGATCAGACCTACGATACATGGCGCAGATCAGGCCAAAGTAGCATGCAACAAACATAATCGTCATTGCCACTTACGTGGGGTCATCAGCATCTGGGTAATGACTGAGCAAGTCACATGGCATGTCTATTGTGATGCTAACAACCCGTGGCACCATGTCTCTAGTCCAACATCTGTGTGTAGAGCATGCGTCAGTGCTCGAGTGCTTGTGCTGATGCCTCTTGTCTGTTGTCAACAGGAGAATCAGGACAAGTTCCTTCTACAGCTGAACAGAGACGATGGCTGGTCAGTGATGGGGGTGTTCGATGGGCACGGCATGTGGGGTGGTAAGGTTGCGTCTATAGTCCGGGATGGCATGCTGAAAGCCTTGAAGGATGTTGATGGGCGCAAAATGAACGGCTCTGACCCTGAAATGGTACACCTGCTGTCTCGACTGGTTACGCACGTTATTGTTGGTAGTGCTGACTGTTGACACACGTCATTGTTGATATGCTGACTGTTTGCACACATTTCTGTTGGTATGCTGACTTTTTACACACATTATTGTTGGTATGCTCAGACATGACCTCATACAGGGAGCTGCTCAGGACTGTACATACCTGACCCTCTGGGGAAGGCGCATGTTCAAGGAGTGAGTGAATGAATGTTGCTGTGATGGCGACGCTGTACAAAGTGTGATGTGCTGTGCTTCATGAACTATGACACTGCATAAGGATGTCATGGTTCAGGCCGTGCAAGCTATAGACAAGCAGAAACTGTACATTTTGCTGCCAAGGCTGCTGCGCTCTTGGGCATTGGGTTTTTGGAAAGAGCTCTATGCTGTGGCTGCAGCAAGCTGACAGTACACCAGGCTGCAGACTTGACATGATGTCTGCCAGCATGCCTTGCAGCAGCCATGATGCTGTGTTGCTCTCACTACCTTGCTGTTTCGGGGACTCTGTGTGCAGGTGGTGAGTAAAGTTGTTGTTCATGATGAGGCCACTCATTTCAAGCTGTTGGGAAAAGTCCACACTTTTTTGTGCAAGCTGATGGCTGTTTTCACAGAAAGGCAATACCGCAATATCGGCAAAAACCTCTTTTCTGTGCGCTTGCAAATCAATGGTACGTGTTTGTGCAGGTGCTGAGAAACGCCTTTGATTTCACAGAAGCTGAGCTGGAGAGCTCACCATTGGATCTGACTCGCAGTGGCACCACAGCTGTACTCGGCATTGTCACCTCAAACTGGTGAGCCCTTCTCAACTGGCACATCATATTTGTCTGTGCTTTTCAGCCATGATGTCTTGTGTCCGAGCCTCTGGTTGCCTCTTCAGCTCTACTGAGATATCCTTTTAAAGAAGAAAAGCCTGATCCTTGTCCTCAGGCATTTCTGAATGTAAATTTACACCATACAAGGGTGTTTTTGGCGGGACGAAAGGTGGTATCTTTGTGTCACCAAGAGTGGCTGTACGGCCTGTTAAGTTGTGCATTAAACTCCAGAAAGAGATTAAGAAAAACAGGGGGCAGATCACTCAATCGGCACAGGTGGCCCAAAGCTTTACTGATCCCAAGGAAATTGCAACAATACGGCGCTTGGTTGCAGTCACAATCAAGAAGCCTCCTTCCAGGACGCAGGCACTCCTGCCCGCAATGCCAAGGTTGAGATTTTGGGGTGTACTGGTAGCAGACAGCGCCTGTATGTTAAGCATGCCAGCATTTTCTTTCGTTCGTCAACTACGTGTCTTTCCCTAGAATCAGGTGCATACAGGCATGCCAGCAAGCACAGCCTGCTTCCAGGCGGTATCTCAAATTGTGGCAAACTGTTTATGAGATCTACATAACACAGGGCAACAAAACTCATCAACAAGATCAAGCTACTAGTCCCAATCTGTATCGTACCTGAACTGTATGGCAAACATGCTTAGGATTGCAACAGCCTGGGCCGGAGATTCGAGGATGGTGCTGGGGCGTCAGCGCTCTAATGAGGATGGCCAGAGCTTCCTGGAGGCTGTAGAGCTGACCGAGGACCACAAGCCTGACAACCCTGGAGAGTGCAGGCGCATCAATGAAGCTGGCGGCAGGGTGGACAGGCTTGTCTCAGGTACAGCAGGTCAGATGATTCAGCAGAGCTGCAGCATCTGGGTTGCTGCTGTTGCCATTGTATTTTGCTGCAGTCTGTTCCCTCAGAAACCTTTGGCTGCCTTGATGAATTTATAGGGTATGATGAGCTTCTGTTGGGTATTTGCCCCTTCCAAAATGCATCTGCAATGTTTTTGCTCCTCTGATATGCCATGATTGTGGGCCAGTGCAAGCTGTGCGTTCAAGCCCAGCTGCTTGTCTGGTGCCACAAAGGCCTTTCAGGATGCATCTACAGTACTAGTACTTTTGGTCATCTGGCCTGGCCTGTTTGCATGTCGTTGATGGCAACACGGCAATCACACGGGCATTCCAACAAGTGTCATGACTCGTGGTGCAGAAATAACAAAAGATGCATGTCGTATATGGCAACACAGCAGTCACAGAACCGTTCCAACAAATGTCGTGACTTGTGGTGCAGCAAGGACAAAAGAGCCAGTCGGCCCCTTCAGGGTGTACCTGCAGTATTCTTGGTCCCCTGGGCTGGCTTGCTCACGAGCCTTTGGCGACAAGATGGCTGTTGAAGTTGGCGTGACTCACAAGCCTGATGTCACCATGCACAGCCTACAACCTGAAGACCGGTACCTCATCGTTGCGTCAGATGGAGTGTGGGAGTTAGTTTCATCACAGGTCGGCGCATATGTCTTTTCTGACTCTTCGAAGCAGCTTTGTAACAACCTGCATGTTATAATGCCCAGCCTACTGATGTAGCAGCACTCTATAAGTTGCAGCTTGCTCTGTACTTGAAATGCTACAGCGTGCTGCTTGATTTGCTGCTTCTGCATGGGAGAAGAAGCTTCCCTTACACACATTCTGTATTTCACCGACAGGCATTGTTTCTAATGTTGCCACCAGGACTTGTATCTGCTTTGGCCTGTGATTGCAGTCAAGTTTTTTTTTTGGTGTACACTGAGATGCATTGTGTGCTATAGGAAGCTGTGGAAATTGTAGCACTATATCCAGATGATGTTGAGCAGGGCGTTGCTCGTTTGTTGCAAGTATCTAGAGAAAGATGGGCGGCCATCCAAGGAGGTCGGACATGTGATGACATAACAGCAGTCGTCACCAAGTTGAACATGAACGTGAAAATGGAGACAGCCACGAGAGAAAACGCTGTTGCTCATGCAGCAGATTCTTGAGTGATTTTCAGCAGTGCAGTAATGTTGCGAGAGAACTGTGTACTGGATTTATTGATACTGCGCTAGGTTGAAATAGTATTCAGAGAGACTGGCCAGCTGTAGTTCTTTGCGTTGCCACACATTGAAGTGGCATCTGTATGTTTTTCTGTGATGTTACCTGGGGACGGCTTTTGCTCGCACGGGAAAATAGCAGCCACCAACATTTGCATTGCTAATGTGCACTGCAGCATAGTGAGGGGCCGTTCACAAGCTTGTCAATCGACTAGGTACCAATGCTGATGAACATCATTGTCACGCTGAATGTACCCTTGCAAAAATCCTGCAATGCCCAACACACGATATTCAGGCCTTGAACACAGGCGACCTAAAAAGGTGGTGATGCTCGTCAAACTCCAAAACCCTAAAGGCTGTACAGACATGTCCGAACCAAAGATTATTCAAATGTCTCTAGACAAGAATCTGGGCAGTCTACATTAACATGGTCATACCTTTGCAACGAAAGTCGGCGTCCATCAGCTACATGTTCACCAGTTCTATGTGTGCAAGGAACTGTTTATACCAGGAACGCACCAGTGGAAACCAGTATGCGGCATGAGGTCAAGTGCATTCCATGTGGATCCACCTTCTGCATGACAAGCTCCAGGAGGCTTCGCAAACCAGCTGTTTGCACACAAGTTCAATGGACACATCATCACACACATAGTTCCCATGCAGAGCTTTGTCTCTTGGTCGTGGAAGTACTTACTGGTCATGCAGAATATATTCCTGGATGTGCTCTTTGAGCTGACATGATCTCTTCAAAAGGTGTTACAGATGGTGGATCATGCAAACATTTTACAACTCAGCATTGACCACAATCCTCTACATACACTTGATGCCAATCTCAAACATGTTGCCAAGTGAAAGGAACGGTGATGATGATACAAAGTTTACGATGTAGTGTTAATAGCTGGCAAAAATACACTGAGACCTGCACAGGCTAGTGGCAGGCATAATTCAAGCACACAAACTGTGACGAGCTCACTAACATGTCCAATGCCACAGGCTAGTGGCAGGCATAATTTCAAGCACACAAACTGTGACGAGCTCACTAACATGTCCAATGCCAAACTGATATTGACACAACCTGTCGTGATGTATCCAAGGTTGCCAAGATTTGTTCTGCCTTGAGTAGCTGTGCCTCTTGACCTTCTGGGGTGGTGTAGTGGACTAAGTTATTCAGGTTTCAACTGCTCCAGCAGCTATATTGCATTGCTGTTTCAAGACACCAAATGTATCAAATGCTCTGTATGCTAATGGCTGGATTAATATGTCGTTGCCTGCAATAAATGCTTCTTCATCAGCACATCTGTCAGCCTGTTTTGCAGAGCAGCATTGAGCAGTGGAGACTGGACTCTGCATATGGCAGTGGTGCAGTGCATTGTTGTTGGGTCACTGCAGACCTGTATGAACAGCAAACCTTCACAGATGTGTTGTCACTCCCACAGCCTGCTGTCAGCCTGTTTTGCAGAGCAGCATTGAGCAGTGGAGACTAGATTCTGCATATGATAGTGGTGCAGTGCATTGTTGTTGGGTTACTGCAGAACTGTATGAACAGCAAATCTTCATAGGTGTGTTGTCACTCCCACAGCCTGCTGTCAGCCTGTTTGGCAGAGCAGCAATGAGCAGTGGGGATTGGATTCTGCATAGAGAAGTGGTGCAGTGCGTTGTTATTGGGTCACTGCAGACCTGTATGAACAGCAAACCTTCACAGGTTTGTTGGGACTCCCACAGCCTGCTGTCAGCCTGTTTTGCAGAGCAGCATTGAGCAGTGGAGACTGGATTCTGCATATGGCAGTGGTGCAGTGCATTGTCGTTGGGTCACTGCAGGTCTGTACGAACAGCAAAGCTTCATAGGTGTGTTGTCACTCCCACAGCCTGCTGTCAGCCTGTTTTGCAGAGCAGCACTGAGCACTGGGGATTGGATTCTGCATAGAGAAGCCTTGCAGTGCGTTGTTGTTGGGTCACTGCAGACCTGTATGAACAGCAGATCATCATAGGTGAAATTGCAGTGTCACAAGGCTGCTAACAATCTGTTTTACAGAGCAGCATTGTGCAGTAGGGAATGCATTTTGCCAAGAACAGTGCTGCAGTGCATGGGTTTTGCATCATTGCAGACCTGTATGAACAGCAGATCATCATAGGTGTAATTGCAGTGTCACAAGGCTGCTGTCAATCTGTTTTACAGAGCAGCATTGAGCTGTGGGGAATGCATTCTCTCAACATCAGTGCTGCAGTGCATTGGTTTTGCATCGTTGCAGACCTGTATGAACAGCAGATCATCATAGGTGTCATTGCAGAGTCACAAGACTGCTGTCAATCTGTTTTACAGAGCAGCATTGTGCAGTAGAGAATGCATTTTGCCAAGAACAGTGCTGCAGTGCATTGGTTTCGCATCATTGCAGACCTGTATGAACAGCAGATCTTCATAGGTGTAAATGCAGTGTCACAAGGCTGCTGTCAGCCCTGTGGCAGCTGCCACAGCTGCCCTTAGACTGAAAAGAAACATGTATATACATGTATGTCAAAGCGATACAGGGCCAAGACCATTGACACCATGCAATGTACAAAGTGCACATGAATGAGACAAATGTAAAAACAAGAAGTGCGTGTTCCTAGATGCTTGCCGAGTCTCGGCAGGTCTGAAAGCTGATATGTGTCTGCTATCATCTTGCACTGTACATGACAGGGTTTCCAGGATCCTGCTGCACTCGTCTAGCATACTTCAACAGAAGTGCCTCTGCTGAACGCCCTGGGCCCTGCATGCATCATTTGTGCTGTGGTGCCTGTCTACCCTGAGCTGTATGAGATGCACTGCTTTTGTGGCGCATGCCTTTTCTCCAGTTCACAGATTGCATCAATGCTCGGGAGACATCTGCGTTGGTGTATTGTAGCATGATAATGCTGGGCTTGCAGAGAGCTGCTAGAATGATGCTATTCCATATGCAATGTCATTCAGGCTGAAAGCCAAAGCACTGTGCCAAAGAGCATGAGCATGCAGCAGTGAACTCACAGGAGCAGTCCGACTGCGCCATGGACAGCATGCAAACATATATTATAGTTTGACCAAAGCCAGGCTGCAGCATGCACTACGTTGAAGTGATGTCATGAGGTAGGCTTGCAAAATGGCATCAGTGTTGCATAGCAGGCGCAAGTTCAAGCTGCTCAGGTTATCCCTCACAGCGGTCCATTGACAGCTCTTTTCTGACTAGCAACATCAGAGGGAGCTGTGAAGCAGCACATAGCATATGGTATTACCTGGGGGTCCTTCACATAGGAGTACAGCATGCAAACACTGAAACAACAAGGCAGACTTGACAGAGACCATATAACCATCAATATCACATCAGGATGCAGTGCAGTGCTGTCATGAAAATGCCTGTGGAATGTGATGAAGATGATGCTTTGATGCAGGTTTCAGCTGAGAGCTACTGCTCTTGCCAGCATTTACAGTCTTGCCCTGGATATCGTGAAGCACTGCTGAGCAATTTTCTGCTAATACGCTGCAACAGGATAACTGCTAGGGGATGCTGTTGAGCAACACAGCAGATAGCTGATCAATGCTGGTAAGCCACACAGCAGACATATCTGGCAGGCCTCAGACTGTATGCCGTGATCAGTCGCGCATGCAGCATAGCATATACATGTTTGTTTTCAGTGCATGCCAGGCTGACTTTGTCAGCACTGAAGCAGTACTGAGGCAAACTTTCCAGGCAGTGTCGAACATTAACATCAGCTATGCAGTGCGTACCTGCAGGTCTTCCACATAGGGCAGCCCTTGCCAACACTGAAGCAAAACTGAGGCAAACTTTTCCAGCAGTGTTGTACATCAGCATCAATCATGGAGCAGCGCTAAGCCCTAGAAATTCATACCTGCAGGTCTTCCACATAGGGCTGCAGGTCCTGCCAGCTCCAGTGCGCTCTCTCCTGGAAGACAGTCTTGAAGCGCGCTGCAGGCTCACAAGCCAGCTGATGCACATTGAAAAGCTTCACCAGCTTCTGAGTCCCCGTGTCTTCTTGCACTGCCATTCCCCTCAACATACTCAGGTCTGGTGTCATGCCCTGTGCAACAGTCAGTCAGTCAGTCAGAGGATTTGTTTTCGCATTTGTTTTCCAGTCAGTCAGTCAGTCAGAGATTCCATGTGGTGGTCATCATCCAAGGTCATAAGGACCACCTAAAACCAGCTGTGTTTGACAATGAGAGAAACAACCAACAAAACGTGCCCTGGTTTGAAGCAACACCGCTGCCATCATCAGTATCATTAGGAACCCTGTTGTTTTTGTGTGTGTGTGCAAAAACAAAAAACGAAAGGCGTTTAGATTTTTAATCCCACCTCTGATGCTCAGGAAGTTTGCGCCGGTAACAGCAAGGGTGTGTTGTACAGATATGCTGCGACAGATTTTGGCTTATTTGGGCGCATACAGATGCAGTCACAAACCCCACAGAAGGTTCATCCATGCAAGTCTTGCCATGTGCGTCACTGCAAGACCAGATGTAGTCAATGACACATGTGTTGCAGTCGGCTTCTGGCACGCTGTTCCCAGTGGCAGAGCAATTCAGGGTGTGTTGATGCTTGATGGGTCTTCAGGCTTGTCTGGCGGGAACAAGACATGCTGACGCAGCTGCAAGCTGAGCCATGGAAGTTGTGCTTTTAGCAGCAAGCATTTTGCTGCAAACCATGTTGTCATGCTGAAGAACATGCTGAAAATCATGCAGGGGACAGCGTGTCCTACATAGCTGATTCTGACACAAATTTTGTTATAAATTATTCAAACACGTCATGTCAGGCTGCAGGTCAATGTGATTGACCTGCCCTGGTGCGGTGATTGTCAATCATGACTACTGCCATGTAGGCACTCAGAAAGCAAAGCAGAAAAAAGGTCAGGCAAGTTGACCTCCATGTGCAAAACAGCAAATTGTGAGCTGGGTTGGGTCGTCCAGTCAGACAGGCAGTACCTGAGGGACAGAATTGAGCCAAGCATCCATGAAGTCCTCCTGCTGCCATTTTGGCTTGGACTGCAGCAAGCTCTCAGCAAACACTGTGCACACCTGTGCCAACAGCCTCGAGCTTGAGTCTGAACAAGCGTGAAGGTGATGAGCTTCATTGTGTAGCTGGATGCACTTATGGCAAAAGAGCTGCCTTTTGTAGGGTGCCATTGACAAGCAATTAGCATTTCTCAGTGTTACATTTCATGGCAACTCCTGGATCCTGGCCGGAGCATGTTTCTGCTTTCTTGCCCACTACAGCTCTCACGCTTTTGTTCGTCGCAACATTTTTCAGACAACTCTGTTTCATCATGTATGGAGCAAATGCATTTAGGTCAGTCGGTCTTGCTACGATCTTTGGTTATCATGACCAAATAGGCAAACCCTGCCCATCATGGATGTCATGAAAGGTAGATATGGGTTGTACAGCGCACTCCACAGACCATTTGTGTCAACATCATCAAGATACGCTGGATGTGAGCTAGAAGCCATGCTTACCATAGGCTCCTTCAGGCTCCAGATGCCTTCGCCTTGCTGCTCGGCATACACAGACAGGAAATGGTGCACCAACCTGTCGTATGGCATACAGCTTTGTCACATCCGAGGAAAGCAGAGCTACAACAGTAGATGCACAGATGAGTGTAGGTGTACACAGCACAATGTGACATACCAGCAGATGTTCTGACTCAAGATGTAAAGCAATGACGCTTGCTTAGCGCGCAAACGACCACATCACAAGAATGCTGATGATGCTTGTTGAAGGCAGGTGAAGAAGCAGCAGAGTCTTCAATGACCATACAAATGACCTCAATGGTGCCATGCCGCACCACAGCCAACAACAAGCCACGTACCTTGCATCATGACCATTTGCCTGAAGGCCCTCTATAAGGTCCTGTTGGGGCAGGGCCGTGGTAGACCAGCCCTGCTGGATAGCCAGGAACAGGGCAGTTTCCAACAAGCTGTCCATGTAGGTTTTGTCAACGGTGCGCCATGCACCATCAAGCTCAACTGCATGTCGGTCAGTCAGAGCTTGCTGCAGCTCTGCAGGACTTGCCTGCAAGACCAGTCTTGTCAGTCACCATCAACTCTCACAGGTCTCTGCATCAATGATGCTGCGAGCCTGTCCTGCTAACATTTTGCCAGCGCTCTGATTGGTAGGGACAAGTGCGAACTCGTTCAGGAAAACACAGACAAACACCATGACAGACAGACAGACAGACACCTGAAAAATTCACAGACACACAGACCAGTTCGATGAGAAAAGCACGCGCAAATTCAGACAGCAGGCCATGATTATATACCTGCACTTGACTCAGCATGTCATCAAATGAGTAGGTGACCTTGTCTGACATGACAGCAGCTCCACCCTCAGGATCTACATCCTCCTCACCATACATACTGGCCTGTCATACCAACAACATGAGATCACAGGCTGTGGCTGGCAACCAAGGCTTTTTGCATTGCATTCCAATGCATCTGTAACATGGGTTTCTAAGCTTCTGCTGATCACGCAACACTGCCAAGTGGGGTGATTTGGTGCTTGAAATCATGTCCAGCTCGAGCAAATTGGCATGACAGCCAGTGCCTGCTTGCTGAGATGTCAGGCATATTTGTCAACACGGTGATGATGCTCCAACGTATACTTCGCTTGCAAGGTATATGCAAGGCCCATTCTTGCAACTTATGAGGGGTCTTGAGTGCACGAGAATCTCAGCTTTGCATGAGAGTCTCAGCTTTGCATGGAAATGTCAGCTTCGCATAAAAGCTTTTGCTTCATTGGTGACAGGCGGGCAACTCACAGTCCTTCGCAAATGGTTGTTATCGCAGGCATGACAAATGGCAGAAACAGCAATGTGCTATGCATGACTACCTGTAGCAGGGTGTCCAGCCTTTGTAGCCTTGGAGCTATTTGCACTAGTTCTAAATGGCTTGCTGTAGCTGGGCAGGCTGCAATAGGGTTCAACGCTGCTCCAGACTTCATCTGCAGTCCAGCCCACAAATCACATGACATTCCAAGCTGGAGCAGCACTGCCTTGCCGACCAACTGTTGCGCATAGCAAGCATGCAATAGGCATGGCAGTGGGCATGGGGGTGCTGTGGAAACAGCTCAGGCCTGTGAAGGACAAAATGGGACAGGACTGTTCCAAGGACATCGACAGAGTTGTGTGTTTATGGCAAGCTTAGTGTATCAGTAAAAGATGTTACTGTGACCAACTCCAGACGTGGTAAGAGACTCACCGCCTGTGTCTGAAAGGCAGGGGCTGGGCTGACATTGCCACTGGTGTTCTCTGCATCTGCACTGTTCTCAGCATCTGCAGTGTACAAAGCCATGATATGCTTGTGGGCTGCTGAACACTTCAGTGTACCAAGATGTCACCTGTCCCTGGGTTTGAGCTTGTGATGTCTGAACTCTGCACTGACAACCTAATTGTCAGCTGCAACAGCTTGGTGATGATGATGAAGACCCTCCATGTGCCACCATACCTGGGCAGGAGGTACCAGAAGCAAGCTGTTTGTCGTCTCCACAATCTTGACTGCATATGTGCTTTGAGCTGTGCAAAGTACTGCCTCTGCACTTGGCTCACCCTTGATGACAACACTGCATGTATCAAATACGTACCATTGAACGCGTCTGTAGATCTACATGACAGCTGCGTGTGCAGATGATGTCACCTGCCGTTGTATATGTCATCCAGAATGCTATCATCCAGCTCCAGCAGCCTCACGCCAGGCCGCGGTGCCTTTGCTGAAGTTAGAAGCCGGTGTTCGTTCAATGTAAAGGACAAGGTACTCATGCTGTTTTGCTACAGCATATCAAATGACGGCGTATGCGGAATGGAGCAACCCAGCGGCTGTGTTCTGCAACACCGCCTGATCAAATATGGGTGATCAGCAACGACCTGCTTAGGTCAACCGTGCCGCAAGGACGCGCGCGCTTAAGCTTCCAAAAATGATGAACGGTGCAACTCTACAATTTGCTTCCTGCGGCTGTACCAGAGAAGAGACAGCGTCACCGTAAAAGCTGTGCGCCCTCTGCATTTCACCCTGGGGTTGACTTCCAGTGCAGGGGAAAAAGAAGAGTGGATTGGCCGATAGCCTGCAGCTTCTGCCAGCAGCTGGCCCCTCTAGGTAGAGCAGAACAACTTGACCAGTATTCTCAAGCGAGCAGGGCATAGCGGTGTAGACGGTGTTGCTGACGATCTGTGTGTGCGCCGGATCATCGCAGGACACACCGGTGGGTTTGTGCACGCCAAACAAACCGTGACTCGGCCTGCACCAACGGATCTACACCTAAAGGTGAGTCCCTGGTGATTGCGTATTATATTATGTACTACACATGGTTGAGTCATGTTTCCTTGCTTAACGTATTCTGCAAGCAAAACATTCAGGTAGTGATATTGGGTCCATGACCGTGCAGGGCAATCCTTCGCAGAGGTCAGCAGCTCATTGATTATGTCATCGCCACAGACAGCCGCTGCAAATGAGCCAGCAGCTCATCCAGCCAGATTCAGCCTGAACCTTGGTGCAAAGGGCAGCAAGGCCTCCCGTGCAGCACCCAGCAGAAAAGACAGCGCCCCTGCAAATGGTCACTTTGTTGAGAGCTTTGATCCCACTCAGATAGCTCCAACTGCAGCTCAGCGCAGCATCCCAAAGCTAGCAGACACCTTTCGTGGCCCTGGCAAACCGCAGCGCTTCCTTCCAACACCTGGTGAAGCTGAAGTTGCCTCCACCTCAGAGAGGTTTGAAACAGCTGCGCCTGAAGCCACAGATACCTCCATCAAGTATGGTCTCAGCCTCCAAACACGGACGGCACACGGCACTACCACAACCACAACCATCACAGAGGTCAAAACTGAAGATCCTGCAGCTGCCTCAACAGCGCCTATGCTTTTGCCTCCTGAAGAAGAGCTGCACCGGTATCAGCAGCAGCTCGACGCAGCAGCTGAAGAAGCGACCTTGGATGACTACACCAACACCCCCATTGAGGAGTTTGGCGCTGCCTTGCTCAGAGGCATGGGTTGGGAAGAGGGCAAGGCAGTTGGCAGGCGCAACATCAGGGGCACAATCCCTCAGGCTATCCAGTTTGTGGCAAGGCCCTCGGGTCTTGGGCTGGGCGCCAATCCAGCGCCAGCACCCCCTAAGAAGGAGAAGAAGTACATCAAGCCTGGAGAGTCGCGCCAAGCCAAACCAGACTTGGTATCCCTCGATGCCAATGGCAACATCAAAAATGTCAGGGGTCTGGATGACAAGCTGGTTGAGAGGGACTCTCTGGGCGCCAAAACTGGCAAGACCATGCGCATTGTGGAGGGAAGGCACAGTGGTCTAACCTGCATCGTGCTTGCATTGGAACCCCACATTGAGGGACGGTCCGACAGAGCTACTGTCAGGTTGCTGCCAAGTGAAACCACCGCCACAGTGCGCTGCATAGAGCTTGCTGAGAAAGGCTCAGCTCCAAGCAAGAAGCAAGCTGATGTTCACGTCTCCAGCCACAAAAAGCGCTCCCATGCACAGTCTGATAGTGACCTGTCTGAGACGCACCGCATATCAGACGGCAGCAAGAGGAAACGCACAGAGCCTTCAGATCAGGATGATCTGCCTGCTTCAGGATCCAGTGAGAAGCCTTGGTTGGCTGGACACATCATGGTCAAGATAGTCGACAAGCATTTGCATGGCGGGAAGCTGTACCTCAAGAAGGCTGAAATCATTGAGGTGTTGCAACCAAAGGTGTGCACCCTGTATAGCAGAGACACCCGCAAGTATCACTCTGATGTGCATCAGAGCCAGCTTGAGACAGTTGTTCCTCAAGACGAGGGTGCTAGGGTGTTGGTAGTGCAGGGCCAATATAAGGGCCAACGTGCTCGTCTTCTCAAGAGAAGCAAGGAAGCACAAGTTGCGGTTGTCCAGTTTTTGTCAGACCTGTCCCTGGTGGCTAAGTTGCCTTTTGATGATGTGTCACAGTATGTTGGTGAAAGAGGTGAGGAAGAGTAACCGTACTTTTGGGTTTGTTTTTGCACATGGTGCTGAGTTTGTCTGCTATGTCCTTTGCATTTCATTATCAGAACAGACTGATTTCTATCTTCTTGTTCTTGAAAGAATCAAATTGACGCTGTCACAGACATATTTCGTGGCCCTGATGCATTGTATCGTTCACGTTGTGCAGTGTCGCATCTGAGTTGAATGCTGAGCAAGCGCTGCTAGCATTATTACACTGTATTAGAATATCAACACTATATTTCGCTTCTCAACTCCGTGTATCTGACTCAGGATTATATAACAACGTTGTTAGGCAGGCAGGCCATTATACTTCTGTACTTTGCACCATACACACGTAAGTGTTCACACCATATGCATGTCCAGACCATGTACTTTCTACAAAACCCGGGGCCTGGTTAAAAATGTCGAATTTATGTCAAAATGTACTCCTCAGCAACATCTGTTACATGCTGACAACTGTTTGTATGTCACAGCACAATATTGCAGTGACAAAGGCACAGCATGGCCTCATGGGTTCCAGGAGTGCTGCTGCACCTTGAGGTTCTATTGTAAGAAAGTCTTGTACTCCTTGCTTCACAAGACTACATGACCTATCCTTGCAGTTGCAGGCTGTATGATGCACGGCCTGTAGCCATGTTACAGCATGTTTACAAAAGGTGTCTGCAGTGGGATCATGTTGCAGCCCAAAAGATGGCAGCATGCACGTTGGCTTGTCTGCTCTTTGCTTGCTGACAGTCATTTGCCCTTGATCCTGACCTCCATTAAAAATGGCTAGCAAGCAGATGAAATCAATTAGCAGTCCATGATCAGGCGTCCCAACTGGCTGTGCCCTCTGGTGAAGGATTGTCACCTGCCATTGCTTTGATGCAACGGTCGTAGAACTGCAGACGCAGCTAGCTGTCAGAATTTGCTGGAGTCACTGGTAACACTATGGCAAAAACTATGTGTGCAAATCTTGAGACAACATTGCAGCATCTGCAATTTCTTGATCAATGCATACAAATGTGTCCCAAGTCTGTATGCAAAAAACATCATGTCAGCCATCTCTTTTAACGGTGTTGTACAAACCAAAGCACAACAATGCTATGTGCAATGCAATGAAAGCACTTGCCTGGCCAGCTTTGTCTAAATCTCCCATCTCTGTATAGACATCTGCAATCTCACCCAGCACATCCGAGTCTCTGCCAGTGTCTCCAACCTCCTTTGAAAGGCCTAGGCTAATGTCCAGAGACCGCAGACACATGTTCAGGTCGCCAACCTACGAACAAATAGAACTGTGGCACATGATGAGGTCTGTCCTCCCATGAACACAACTGGGTACAGTTCTACAGTTCTTGCCATGAACACAACTGTTTTAAGATCAGGGCAGTTGCAGCTTTGCAAAGGACCACTTAGGGACAGCAGACTGCTTTCTTGGCACCATTCATGCAGGTCCTCATTGTACGCATGAGCAAGCATTGCATGTCGAGCTAGCCTGCTGAGATGATGGCCCGCAGTATGTCGCTGCACTGGAATCAGACTTGCATCCTGCCCGTCACTCACAGCAATGTGCAGCTGAATGAAGATACCTCTCGATAAGCATTTGCTGTCGCTCGCGCAACAGCCCTCTCAGCTCTTTTGTCTCCCAACTCTTCACTCAACTGCCCTGCCTGCAGAATGGATGCAAGCATTGAGTCCTGGTGCACGTGCACACTGGCACACAACTGCAACGCTGCACAGATTGTTGAATGTGGTGTGCATGCCATCCTGACCTGCATCATTGACATAATGAGGCAGCTTCAAGCCTAGACCAGGATTCATAAATCCCATAATTGACTGGAAGAATCTTGGTTGAGTCCTGACAGCTTAGGCACAAAGTGGCAGGTGAACACCAGAGACCTTCCACAGGGAGCTACTCAGCTACCTGACCCTAGGGGAAGACAAGCATTAATTGATCGGTTGATGGACTGGTTGATTGATAAATTGAATGAGTGAGCGAGTGAGTGAGCGAGCGAGTGAGTGCAACAGACCTGCCTGAGCAGCTGCAGAGCATGCTGCCCATTGCCTTGCCTGATACTGGCTTTGCCTTCCCTCAGCAGGCCTGAGACGTGCCGCCTAGCCTGCCAGAACCACAAGAGGTTGAGTTTACACCTGAATTGTCAAGCATGTAGGATTGCTGCACATCAGTCACAGGATCACACACAGACAGAAGGACAAGCCCCTGGTCTATAGACCACTTGTCAATGGCTAAAATGATAATGCAACGTACAGCTTCTGTGAGTGACTTTTGCTGACAAAGAGCTGGAGATGCTTGCGGCGGTCTTCTGCATATTTTGGCAGAGGCAACACTGCTCTCGTTACTGGCTCCTCTGCATCGTGCGCGGCAAGAGCAGCCTTGAAGAGATGCAAGACTGACTATTGTGTGTAGTTTCGAGCCAAGTCTGTGCATGATCATAGCATCATGTCAGCTGCTGACAGTATTGCTGTCAACAGAGACTGACAAAAGCTGTTGCAGAGTGAGCAGGTACCTTTGCCAAACTCAGGTTATCAGAGCCGTACCCCTCAATGGGATGGGCAGCTGAGGGTCCTGCCAGAGCGCTCTCCATTGCTGTCCTGCTGGCCTGAACTGCTTCCAGACTGCTAGACAATGCATCTGCATCATCATCCTGAACGAATCATGCATACTGCTTTGACAACCAGTGCCCTAGTCAAGGGTGAAAGGGTCCACCATTGATGCAAGTACAGCTGCCGGACATGTTCAGCAGAAGGATGCATGCTGCTCAGCTGTCAGGAGTAAGGCGCATGCTGCACTGCTTGCTCAGCAGCATCAGACAAATCATGTCCAGATCTTGGCTGATCACAGTGCATCAGAGTGAGCAAATAATGTGGAGGATAGAATGACTGCACAGCTAGAGGCACTGCTGACAAGTGGCAAACATGACAGTACCTCAGTCTGCCGGCGCCGAAGCTCTGTATTGATGTGTCGCAGCTTCCGATTTGTGTTTTCAAGCTCTAAGCGCCGTTGCCTAGCGAGCCACCCACCAACAAAAGCTCCAACGATTGCAAACGCCTGGAAAGCAACAAGGCAGGATTGGGCCATGTACCTGTCTGGACATGCTATAGCAGTATGCAGTGAAATTCCTCTCAGGCCAGATTAGGTGTGATTGCATACACAGGAATGCTGCCGCCAGCAAGTGGCAATGTGCCTCCAGAACAATCACTGCTCTGTCATGCTGTTTGTGCATCTCACCTGTAACAATATCAAGATTGTGACTATTGAGACAGCAGGGCGACCAGAGGGTTTTAACATTGGCTGAGGTGTGCCCACAAGTTCTCCCTCATGCATATGGCGTTCGTGGGCTTGCTGAGCTTTTGTTTGAAGTCTCTGCAATCTGCAAACGCTTTTAACAATTTAGCTATACTGTCTTGTTTTATGCTAACAAACGTCACTCTGGAGCAAACCACACTCACCTTTGGCAACACCTTGTCAACCTCTTTTGGCCCGACACCGTGTGACAACTCCTAAATGCGTACTGTCTGCCTGCCGACACCCAAAGGTGCGGCAGTGGCTTGCAAGTTGTATTCATGGGGTCCGTTTCCACCTGTTGATAATCACAGCAGTGATTAGGTCAAGCCGGTTAATGGGCAGTGTCGGCTGGCGAGCTTGGTCGTTTAGCTGCATGGAACGTAGAGCATTCTCAGCTGCAAGCTACGCCAGTACCGCTCGCCAGTAGAACGGAACTGTTTACTATGGACCTATCACACTTGAATAACTTGCAAGGCTTAGCTACACTAAGCCTACAAGCTTCTGAGACTGCGTCCGCTGGTCTTCGACCTGCTTGCTAGATGCAACTTCAAGACAGGTTTTTGCCGCGGAAGAGGGGCCCAACAACAGCTGAGCAGACAGCCAAACTCGCTGATATGCCCCTATGGACGCACTGCGACAAGCATGCGCAAGCCGTGGCCAGAGCCGTGGCTTGAGCGCAACAAATTGAACTGGCTTCGATTTCAAGCCATTCCTTTTGTTGACGAGCTGGCATTGCACATAATGGTGCATTGTGCAGGACCATCGTGTTGAGAGTCGCACGACCTGCGCTGAAAAGCTTGTACAGCTTCAATCGACACACTTTTTATACTTTCCATGCATGATCAACTAGTTGATCACACGTGGAACCCGCAAAACCCACGCTGGCTTCGTGCAACCTTATTTGCAGCGCAGTACACGGCAAGGGCTGGCTGCAAGAGAAGCAAACGCCCGATGGACTGCGACACTGTGCAGCTTGTGCTATCAATATACCTGAATCCCGGGCTACGGCTCGGTGCTCCAAGTGCAAGCTGGTGCCATTCGTTTGCCAATCGCTGTTCTAAGACGACTCAGTAGCCTAGCAGTAACAAGTCGTTCCGCTCCAGGTATATTTCTGCAGCAGAGCGTGCCAAGCTACAGCTCACCCTATACATAAACACTACTGCCTCCAGCCAGCCCTGCGGCAGTATGCTGCATCTCTGGAGGTGACTTTTTCCCAACAATGCACTGAAGTGTCTTGCCCGTGCATAGCATTATGTATATTATCCAATACCACTGACCTCATGTTTTGCAAAGCTAGCTTACTGGAGTCAATGTGATGCAGCAACTGCATGATCAAGCTTTGACAGAGCCGGAAATTCCAATCTATACATGCACAATGCCACCGTCTTTACGTACGTTACTGGGAATGCACCAAGCCGGCACTAGAATGCTCTCGGTAGGCTCAGGAGTAGAGCCTGACCCTGATGCCCCACTCTTTGAGCAGTATCAGGCAGGATCAGCTGCTTATTGGATTGCCACATACTGCCAGGGAAGGCGTGATGCAACTAGAGTGAGTTCTACAGACTACTGAACCACTTGCAAGCGTGTCTGAGTGACAGAGCCTGTGTTGTGACGCGATCTGTTGGGTCAATGTGCAGGCATGGTCATATTTTGAGCATGCAAAAGCTGCTGGAAGGCAGCTCAAGTACTGGCAGCTCACAAGCGATGCCACAAGAGGTCAGCGTATCTCCAATGCCAGCCTCTTGACTGTAGCTTATGCATGTTGAATTGTCCTTGTTTCCGAGCAGGTGTAATTGACAATGGCTTTGCCAGTGACTGCTATTGCCACAGAGAGAGAACAAAGTGCAGTGATGTACTGACTTTTGCTGTGGCTGGTACAGTACAATCGTGGTGGTGCTGCAGATCAGCTGAATATGCTTCCACATTTAGCTGGGGTCACCAACGGCATCCCTCATCAGCTTCAAGTTTGTGATGAGGCGCTGCGAGAAGCAGAGTAGCATCAAGACATCTACTTGTTAGCTACAGGCAACCACTTACGTGCATTTCTCATGACGAAGCAAGGGTGAGTTTTGATCTGTTGCCCCTGACCTGTCGCTCACCTTAATCCCTGTTTCAGCCCATTGGTTTGTGAAAGCCGATGCGCTCATGCCAAATGCATTGGTAAGTAATTGCTTACAGCACATGATTCTGTAAAACAGAGAGGACACACTGTGAGCACTTTGGAAATGACGCAACTGCACGCAATGTTCTAATGCAATTCTGAGGCTGAGCAAAATGACTAAAAAAACATGAAATCAAGGCTGCGCAACCTGGTGAAACACCTATCATACCAAATGCTTTGGCACCGTAGGCATTGCCGTACTGAGTTGGAAGTATGACAGTATGCGCAGCGACCCTGCGATCAGGCAACAAGCCTGCTTCACACGCAGCTATGCTGTCTAACATTGCGCATAACCAGCAAATGCTTCACCATGACAGGCTGCAAGATGCACACTCCAACAGAGAAGCAAAACATTGGCCACCTGCCACAGCCTGCTTGTACTGTGCTTACAGGATCAGTGGCGCCGATGTTTACTCAGAGCGCAGCAAGGACTACTGGCTGGACCTCATGAAGGCTGCCAGTCTTCAAGGAGAGGCAGGCAACCCAAGCTTGATGGTGGCGTCATCAAACCTGGTCAGGTCTCTAGTCAATGTTGCAAGGCTGTTGGTTGGGAAGCCCTGGGTTGAGTACAAGCAGGCTGGCAAGATGCTAAGGAAGCACAGCAGGTAAATGTTCATGTCTTACTTGGGTCACATATGTGTTGATGTATATGTATGTGTAGTCATATTGTGTCATGATTTTGTCAGCAATGCTGGGTGCAGCATATACCCTCTGCAAACCTGCATGCCAATCTTGACTTATAGTGACAGCTCAGCAATTTTCCCCTTGTGTACAAGCCCACATGCAGTGAAACATGCTATGTAGCATGGACTGAGCATCAAGTGTGCCTTGTATAGGCTACTCACCAGCTTGTGCTTTTGCAGTATGCCGATGTCAATGGTGACTACCGCAACCTGCTGGCTGTCTTGCTGACTCTTGCCAACAACTGTGAGCTTCAGCCACTTGTGAGGGACTTAACCCTAAAAAGCCAGGCAGCAGAGTACAGGCAGCAGCTGTTTGTCGAGATGATCAATGAGGGCGAGCCGATACCCAAGAAATGTGCTGTCTGCCAAAAGAACATGAATGCACACAAGCCTTCATTGCCTGAGCCTATGCAGTCTAGGATTGTGGTTTCTTACTGCTTTCACCTATTTCATAAGACATGCCTGCAATCGCTTGGTGCAGAGGTGATCTGTCCCGTCTGTTCACGGTCAGTTGGAACCTGGGCGTTCTGAAACATGCAGTGGAACCGGTCCATGAAGAGCGGGGTGAGTTTGCAAAAGGTAGTTGGTGACTTGGTCATGGCCATGGCCAATTGTAGCACACATGCACAAATGTCATCAAGCTTTAGTGTATGGTGCATAATACAGTCTGTGCATGTGCAAAAGCAGGCGCTGCTTTGGAGGTACCAAACAAGCCTGAATGCTGAATCAAACTGCTGGTGCTAGTTCACGTAATTAAGTAAAACGCTAGTCGTCAACCAGTACCTCATGCTGTTGCAATTAAGCTTGCCTGTGGCTCTGTGTTGTCTTGAGCCCCAGGCTGATGGCTTGTGTAGGGACTTGTACCGGCAACGCGTGCTTGCGCACATTTCTAACGTCGCAGCTGCATACTCAGTTTAGTTTTGCAAAAACATCAAGTCGGCAAGCGTCTTCGCCACGCATGTAATGTGAATAGTCAAGCTTGATAGTGCTCCGCACAAGCACTATTGCATGTAGTGTGTTCTGGTCAACTCTACGCTCTCGCAACAGGTCGACGCGAGCCTTTCGCCTGACGTGGTCGACCCGCTGATCTACCTGGACAACGTCGCTTATCAACCCCCGCTGTTCTGTGCCTGCGTTGTCAATACAGTTGCGGACTCAACATCGAGCTCGGACTCTGTATCTTCCCCAGATGTCGCGGCTACAGCCTCTTGAGGTCGACGATGTAGAGCAGCAGGCCAGCAAGTCTGGGCTTATTGAAAGGCTGCTGCAAAGACTGAGCGGGTCTGCAACGTACAGTCAGCTAGATACATCAGACGTGCACACAGCCAGGCTAAGCGAAGATCGCTGGAGTCCAGAAGAAGATGCTCGCTTGTGGTCAAAGCTTACATATTCTTACGCAAGCGGCTTGATCAAGCTTGGGTACAGCCAGCCTTTGCACCAACACCATCTGTGGGATATGGCACACAAGCACAAGGCTGCTCCTTTGACTGACAGGTTTCATGCAGCATTGGATGGCACATGGGATGCTGTCAAAGCACCACACGTAAGACTTTCCACCAGACATGAACTGCATGCAAGAATATCCCCTGTACCATGCCCTTGCGCTTGACTACTTCAGCCATTCCGTGTTCTTTTCACGGTCGATTGGAGCAGTGAGATCAATATACAGTCTTTGCTGCACCAGGCCGGCAACCCTGTTGCAGACAACGGCTGCTTGCTGCAACTCTGCTCACTAAGTGCTGCAGGTTGCTCAGTTCTGCATCAGGCAAGACAAACTTGCTTGCAAGCACGGGATCTCAGCTCTAAACATCAGCCTGATGCTGCGGCAGGGTCAATTGGCAATTGCATGCAGGGAAAGGTGCTGCGTGCGCTATGGAAAGTGCACCGTAGAAGACTGGCAACAGCTGCAGGATTCCGCATCTTGCAGAACTTGTGTGCCTGGACCGGGCCGTTCCTGTTGCAGCAGCTCTTGGGTCACTTGCAAACTGGAGCTGCTATCTGTAAGCATACTCATTGCTCAAATCAACATCCGTAGCAGTTGTGCTGCTGCTGCTGCTGCTGCTGCTGCTGTACAGCACGCTGTGCAACACATGCGCAGCAGAACGTTCCAACAATTGCTTGTTTATGCTGCCACTTGCAATGATGGAACACATGCACATCCAAGACCTCCCTGTTCTGCCTGCATGCAATTTCAACTGCTGTGTTTAACACAAGCTAGCGTATACAAGCCTGGCTCTGTCAGCATTGTCTGCCCTTTCAAGCAACGCTGTGTGCAACCTGCAGGGTGGGGCTTGCTCATATCTGTTGCTATGTTCACCATCAACAGTTCTCAAAGCCTGGTCATGAACTACTACTTCTTCCTGGGTTTGCACACAGCCCTGCACGTCAAAGTCGACCTGTTGGACATGCTGTACCAGAAGTCCCTGCGCCTGGGTGTGGATGTGCGTAACGCCAGGGGTGTTGGCACAGTGGTGAATCTGCAGAGCAATGATGCCAGCAAGGTCTGGATGATGCCCGTGCACATCCATACCCTGTGGAACTCTCCCTTTCAGGTGAGCAGTGCTGCCTTGTAGTGAGCACACTCTGCCTTTCAGTGGGCTGTGCTCCCCTTTATTCCCTCCCTTGATAGCTCCTGGTTACTGTGATGACCGCTTTCAGCAAGCCATCAAGGACAATCACAAAACCTAGCTGCCGCTTGTGCAGAACCACACTGCCACGTCCCCCTTTCACCCTTGTCACGCCTCAGTGCATGATCATGTTTATGCAGATAGTGGTACTCATGGCATTGCTGAGTCGGATGCTGACATGGCAGTCTGCCATGACAGGGCTAGGGGTGACCCTGTCAGTCATCCCCCTCAGCATCATTGTGGGCAGATGGCAAACCAGGATCAGGCTGCGTGTAGTGCAGCGCACAGATGCCAGGGTGAAGTTGACAGGAGAGGTACTTTCAGGTACGCATGAAAGTGTCTTCCACGTAAGCTATACAGATAAATGCAGCAAGGTCTGATATTTGCAACATGCAGCATTCCCTTTGCATGCTGAAATGATTGTGAACTGTTGACAACTAATGCACATGCATGCAATTGTTCATCATGATAGACACAATCCGAGCAGTATATGTCCTTCCACAGCATGTGGCAACAATGTCTATCCATATCTGCTCAATTCGTTGTTCCTCTTCAATGTCATCGTTGCCATCATGTCTGCAGGCATCAAAGCCATCAAGCTGTATGCTTGGGAGCAATCCTTCAAGGAGCGCATACTCTCCTTACGCCACCTGGAACTCACCCAAATCCGCCATGTAGCATACCTGGAGGTCATCCAGTCACTAGTCTTTGGATCCACTCCCATACTCATAGCCCTCTCAGCCTTTGCTGTCTACACAGCACAGGGCCATCCTCTCACTCCTGCTGTGGCCTTCCCAGCACTGGCGCTGTTCAACCTGCTGAGGTTTCCAATCACCATGCTGCCTTGGTACCTCATGGAGTTCATCAATGGCTGGGTCGCGCTGGGTCGCATGCAACGCTTCATGCAGGTTAGCCTTCAGCGCTTACCTTGAATCAAGGGCCTTTCTGGGTTGCTCCCTCTCTCTGTTCCTAGTGTTCGCTTTACTTGTCGCAGTCAGTGTTGTTTGTAGAAGGAATGGCTTTCTGTGATAGCTAAAAGATGCAACCTGAGCTGGGAAGGAGTACAGAATGTCCTTGGCGTCATGATTTGACTCAGTGTCAAAGCAATGCGTCATGTGACTGGTGCTGTTCAGCATGCAGTCACAGGTGGGAGGTCATCCGCACCAAAAAAGCCTGCAACGCCTCATGCCAGCATGCAGCCTCGCCTGTTTTCAAGTCCCTTCACTGGGCTCTTCGTGAAGATTAGATGTGGATTGGCTTTTGTTACTTGCTCACATGTGGCACAGCAGTAGGAATGTTTTGCTCACGGCTGTACAGGAGTGTTGTTTCAAAATTACCTACATCTCATTGCTCTTGTTGATTTTTGCTGCTAATAAAGTAAATGCCCTCTTAGGAGGATGAGGTCAAGCATCACAAGCGCATGGAAGCAGCGCAAGATGGTGAGCCAGCAGTGAAGGCCAGGTGGGCCTCCTTTGCATGGGAGCGCGAGACGGCCCCTGCCCTTCATGATGTCTCCCTAGAGGCAATCAAGGGGCAGCTGGTGATGGTGGTGGGTGTGGTGGGCTCAGGCAAAAGCTCCCTCATTGCAGCGTTGCTGGGAGAGCTACACAGCAGGGGCGGCACTGTCGAGGTATTGTGCGTCTGCAAAGTACTGAGTTAAGGGTCTGTTTCTTATTGATCTAAAACCTTACATACATACTGATCCTGTACCTTTTCAGTCTGCCTTATTTTTTCTGTGTACATGTTTCAACTTTTGTGTTGTCTCCCATGTTCCCTGGGATGACGTGTGGAAAGTTGCTTGACCCCCCTAATGGCCCCTGATGCTGGATCATGCAGCTGAGGCATGCTCTGCACTACTGCTTCATGCTCCACACCGTCCATCATCTGTTAGTGGTGTATATGATCAAAGTTGTATCATCATCAAGAGACATGACGTGTATATGGTCATAGCACATTATCAGCATCATCAAGCAGGATTCTTCAACAACCTTTCATGAAGGGTCCCTCAGGTTGCACGGTCTGGCCTGCGCCTTCAAGAACCGCTGCTACAGCTTTGCACCACAAGCTCATAGAGTTGCCACAGACCGCAGCTGATTGATGCAATCACATGGGATTCATAACATGTGTCAATGGTCTTGCACTTGTTCTTGAACAGGTGCACGGCAGCATAAGCTACACAGCCCAGGATCCCTGGATTCAGAACTGCAGCTTGCAAGACAACATACTCATGGGGCTGCCTCTGGAGCCCGCCCTGTATGACTCAGTCCTGCAAGCTTGTGCCCTGCTGCCTGATCTGGCCCTGCTGCCTGCTGGAGACCAGACCGAAATTGGTGAGACAATCCTTCCTGTGAGCTTTATAACAGATTCGTTGCTAGTGACATTGAATCTGTCATCAGAGCATCAAGCAGCTGCATTGGGACGACGCTGAGGAGATAGTCTAGCTCAACACGGTGGTGTCATTGCCTTGAGTCATAGGTCGTGCATGTTGTGCAGCGACAAACAGCCTGCTATAAAAGGTACCACATAATCTGGTCTGTGCTTAGCAGGCATGGTCGAAAGTTACATGGGCACTACACAACAGAGAACTGGGTGCGCTTGAAATCTGTGACCCAGCTTATGCTTGACACTGCTCCTGCTTTTGCTTGACGTCTGTGATACATGTGCATGCATCTCCCTGCTCAAGACACTGTATGCATGCATGCAGGTGAGAAAGGCGTGAACCTGAGTGGCGGTCAAAGACACCGAGTGGCGCTAGCCCGGGCCTGCTACACACAGTCAGACGTCGCCCTGCTGGACGACCCCTTGAGCGCAGTGGATGCTCATGTGGGGGCTCACATCTTCCAGACTTGCATTTGTGGCCTGCTGGCTGACAGGACTCGCATCCTGGCCACCCACCAGATGCACTACCTGCCGGCAGCTGACTGGGTACTCGTCATGGAAGCCGGCCGCATCAGTCATCAGGGCAGGTGTGCAATCACCCTTCCGCATGACAGCATACTTTGTTTGCTGTTGCCTGTCAGACACAAAGCAAAGTTCCTGTGAAGGGCAAAGTTCCTCTAATAGCTTTGCAGGCAACAACAAACAACGTAGGCTGTCATGACCTTGACTGGCATAGCTGGTGCTGTCACTGTGCTTGTATTGCCTCTTATGCATCTGACATTACCGTCGTACTTGTTTCCCTGTCATCCAGAATGATTTCATTTCTCAGCCAGCAACATGCATGGCGGTGAGATGTCCGTGAGCTGCCTCACTTCCTTAGGACTCATGCACCTCAAACTGAAGTATCGCTGATTTTCTAATGGTGGTGTCTGGTTCTTGCAGGTACGAGGATCTGGTAGCCCAAGGGGTGGAGCTGCACCAAGCTAGCATGCCTTCCAGCAGCAGTTTCAGCAACATATCGTCTGACATAGCTCCTGGCACCCCTCAAAGGTCTCCTACCCATGCCCCTTCCCCCACCCACCTAGGCCCCCAAGCCGCCCCCAATGAACACACCTTTGCGGCACAACAGCGTGCACAGCCGCCGCCAACAGACTCAGCCAGGCATCAGCTAGCTGCAGAAAGTTCCCAGGCAGAATCAGATGCACCCAAAATGAACCCAAAACAAACTCAAACAGCAGAGGGCAGCATACAGCCTGCTTTGACACATCTGGACTTAGCCAATAGTGAGATGACAGATAGCTGGAGTGAACCTCAGGCGCTGCCGTTGCTCGCAAACTCTGCCAGCACATTGCTGTCAGACAAGCTGGCCAACCCTGCACTGCTTCCAAGCCAAGATATGATGCTTCGGAGCCACCAGCATGAGCAATTTGAAGCTGAAACTGTTGGCTTGTCACAAGGCGCTGTGCAGACTGGTTTCCGAGCTGCTGGGAAAGTCAGCATGGCCGAGGGCATGTCCGAGCCTGTGACTGAAGCCATAGAAGCCCTTGGTCCTGTCAGAAAGAACTTTCATGAGGATGATGAAGTGGATGGAAGAACAGATGCAAAAGGCCGTCTTATGAAGGTGTGTCTGCACCCTGCGCTGTATGCAGCAATGCACCGCATGCTGCACGCTTTGCAAGATGGCTTCTTGCAGATGCAGCTGTCAAGGGGGGAGGTGCCACCAAGCCATGCCCAAAGCTCTGTTAGAACGCACAGAGCCTGTTCCTGGGTCTGCTTACTCCCTGTGGCTATGTGGTCATTACTGTAGTGAAAGTACCTGTAGAAAATGAAATGTGGCAATGTGTGGTATCACCATATGATGATGTGATACAATATCTGTGTAACATAATACAAAGTATAAATATAGTACATTACCACATATGGTGGTGATGGGTAAATCTGATGATCAGACAGATATGCATATCCTTACACACAGGTGGAAGGGCGGAATGTAGGCAAGGTTGACACAGAGACATACAGGATATATGCGAGGGCATGGGGAGCCTTGTACATCCTGCCCATCCTCATGTTGCTGCTGGCCGTCACAGAGCGCTCCTTCTATGGCCTCCAGAACTGGTGGCTGTCTGTCTGGAGCAATGCAAATGCAGCCACAGTGGTGAGCTGGCGACTGTTTCCTGCTGCGTGTGTTCTTGCAATGTCATTACGCATGGGCAGTCATAGGCATTGTGAATGTCTGACTGCTGCATCTCAGAGTGAAGTGAAGCGGATTTCTGCAGCTGTTGCGGGTCTTGTGCCTTTTTTTTCAGACATTCATTTAACTTGCAAAATAGCTTCCAGGTGTCTCAATCCTGCCCTCATCACATGCACAACCTGTTATGGCAACAGGAGCTTGTGCCTCCATGGCATCAGCTCTATGTTTTCGGTGACGTGAGCCTCATGGTCAAGCATCATCTCAACTACCCTTTTGCTATTGCATGCCGTTTATGTGTCTTATGATTGTGTCGGTGCATACTAATGATTCTACATGACCACCTGGTTGCACATCATATCATCTGTAGTAGGTGTCACTCAAAACCGTTGCTGGAAGTCATCAAAACACAATTCCCAGCACCCTTGCTGGTTCTTTGCGCTGGCCTGCATGCCAGTGAGTCTGGCCATGACTGCCTTGTGGCTGTGCAGTGCCGTCTAAGCCAGCCATGTTTGCCCTGCCCGTGTTGCACTGTGATTGTCAATCATGCATTTCAAGCTGCCTCTCTACTGTGATTGTCAGGCATGTGTTTCCAGCGTCTCAGTTTTGTGGTAAAAGTCCCAACCTGACTGTTCTAGGGCATACATCCATCTGAGCACCCACAGTCGGCCAGCTACTACCTGAAGGTCTATGTTGCCTTCTCTCTATCACTTATGGCAGCCAATGTGTTCCGTAACACCATTGCCGTATGGGGGAGTTACATAGCGTCGAAGAAGATGCACGCACGTTTGCTCAGCCATGTGCTCATCTTGCCCATGGCTTTCTTTGACAGTCAACCCTTGGGAAGGTTACTAAACAGGTTCACTAAGGACACGGAAGCTGTGGATGTGGAGCTTCTCAAGTTGGTGAGTCATGAGGCTGCATTGCTACTTCTCAAGATTTGGTCAATGTATGATCAGGTTTGGCATCAGATCATAACGGTGTTCTGTACGGACACTGTCACATGCACTTGATGTGCATGCATGCGTGCGTGATGATCACCGTCAACACAGCAGTCAGATTTGCTGCTTAGCGTCAGCACGTCTTCAGTAATTGATATTTGAGTCCAATACTCTGAGATGCAGCAACTCAATGTGATGCGCAGTGCGTAATGCATGTGGTGCTTGGTGGATGTGATACATACGAGATGCAGCAGTTTCATCTCATGCCCATCAGTCTGCAGACGCCCATTGTTGGTCATGTAAAACTTGTACATTGCAGGTTTTGGAGGTAGTAGACTGCCTGGCATCTGCATTGGGAGCTTTAGCAGTGGTGCTGTTTGTCACCCCCGCCATCCTTGTAGTAGCGGTGCCTCTGGCCTTTGGCTACCTCAGGGTGCAGAACCTGTATATAGCCACCAACAGGGAGCTGAAACGGCTGGACTCCATCGCCTTGTCACCCATCTTCAGCAAGTTCAGTGAGACGCTGTCCGGGTTGATCACGCTGAGGGCTTTCAGGAAACAGGACCAGTTTGCTGAGCAGAACAAGGGTCTGATTGACCAGAGCAATCGAGCTTGGTGGCCCATGCAGGTGACACATGAACATATGAGTCACACTTACAGTACACATTGTTTGCATTGCCTAAGCAGATGCAAGGTGCTGAGCATAGACGCATGAATGATACTGACCTGCAGCCTCAGCTGCTTGCATATGACACAGCAGTTGCTTGCATGCCCTGCCAGCCTGAAGTTGGAGATAGCATACGCGCATGCTTTGTGCAGTCAGTGCATCTACTTTGTATCAGGAAGTTTTGTCAATTTGACCATGCATCTTGCAAGTTTTGTCTTATTGTGCTGCAAATACAGCTCAGCAGCCTCCTGTGCTTGATCCATTGTTTGGCTGCAATCACCACATATCAGCTGCGCTGCTGTGTTCTGTTGTGATTGTTATTCCAACAAGCTAAAAGATCAACCGTAAAATATTCTTCACAGTCAAGCTTTTGCGCTGCAGATCATGAACAGGTGGCTTGCCATCAGAATTGACTTCATCAGCAACATAGTGGTGTTTGGGACTGCTGTACTGGTGTCAGTGGTGCTACCAGTGAATGCAGGACTGGCTGGCTTGGCTATCACCGCCGCCATCAACCTCACTGACAACCTCTCCTGGTTTGTGCGTATGGTAAGCACGTCAACCCATACTTCAATGTGTTTTGCTTGACATGGTGCAAGTCTTGGCTTTGCGCCTTGGAGGCACGGCTCCTGATTCACATGCGTACTTATTGCAGTGTCTCATTGATCAAAAGTGTATATACACTGAAGATCAGATACGAAGTAGGGTATACATACACTGAGGATAAGCTATACATAAAATGAACATGTATACTTACACTGAAATGGACTCACAGGTGGCAAACAACTTTCGTGAGTTGCCAAGGCAGCCTGGCCCTCAAAGATCAATTACATATCTGTGATCGTAACACTTTGCCTCTCGCTGAATTGGGTCCCTGCCAGCGGTGTTGTTCCCAATGTGTTCACAGGCAACATTACAAAATCATGCATACGAGCAGCACATGTGGCTGTACACAAAGCGGGCTTGAAATGTTGGCGGTATCTGTAAGAGACCTTTTCATTGGGGATCCCAATGGCAGGCTCACAACATGCAATAGCGACATGCTCCAGCAACATGCACTAGCAACACACTACACAGCTGCTGACGTGGCTTGGCTCCCTTCAGGCAACTGATCTAGAGGTGAACATGAATGCTGTGGAACGCATGGTTGAGTATACCAGCCAGCCCACAGAGGGGTCATCCCAGAAATCTGCGTGGCCCCCTCCCCGGGACTGGCCTCATGCAGGAGGAATCGTCATCGACAACCTGCAGGTAATTCTTCTACAGTTCCTGCCAAGTGTCCGAGCCTTCAAACACTTGCCACATCAATCATTGGCAAGGCGTGCTGCTGCCAATTCAGCTTCACAATGTGCTGTGGTGCAGGCTCATATCATACTGTAGTGTGAATCACAAGCACTGGCAGCTCTCAAGTGTCCCATGATTGTTGCGCTTGCAGTCCTGCTGGTATGGATGTTGCACCTCCCATACGCCTGATATCAAATTACAGTACCCAACCTATAGTGCACGCTGTGGCTTCACGCGCTGCTTACCTTCCTGCTGTTGCTCTCTGCTTTCTCCTGTGCACTCCTTGCAACACTCACCACTCCATTGCATATGTTGTGAGTTGCAGGTACGGTACAGGGAAGACCTGGACCTTGTGCTGAAGGGCTTAAGCCTGAGCATCAAGCCCCGGGAGAAGATTGGCATAGTGGGCCGCACCGGCTGCGGCAAGTCCACCCTGATGAGCACCCTCTTCCGGATTGTGGAGCCCACGGGGGGGCGGGTGATGATTGATGGCCATGACCTGGCCCAGGTTCCCTTGCACCAACTGCGCACCAAGCTGGCACTGGTCCCCCAGGTTAGAACTGTTTTGCTCTGGCCTGCTGAATTATGCTGTTTGTGCTCACCATAACAGAAGAGCCAGGGCTCTGCTGGTGTAGAGCTTACGGCTTAGTGTTGACAGCCTTGACTTAGCTGTCACACTGCTGTGCATCAGCTGCAAAGCAAGTTGGCCTTGGTCTGTTGGTCAGGGCTTGCTGTTACAGCCAGTAACCATCGGTGTTGCAGCCAATACACATAACTGCAAAGCATTTGACGCATAGCCTGTGGCGCTGTCTCTCGAGCACGACTATTAAAAAACCTTCTGGCTCTGCCAGGTCTCTATGTTCTTGATGAGACCCTCTGCTGAGGGCGTGCCGCACATACCACAAGCCTCCCCATGGGTAGTGCAACCTGACGCCATCAGATGTAAGAGCATGCTGTGCTTGTGCTGGGAGCTGACCTGACCCCTTGCCTGGTGCTCAAGAGCAGGGTTGGTATCTTCAGCAGCCAGCAGCAAGAAGAGCTAACCAGTGCCTGTGATGGTGCAGGACCCAGTGGTTTTCTCTGGGACTGTGAGAGACAATCTGGACCCCTTCAAGGCCTGTGAGGGGGATGCCGCTATCTGGTCTGCCCTTCGTCAAACTGGTATGGCAAACACTGTCAAGAGCCTGCAGGTCTGCCGCTCACCTCTGCATGATTGACAGTGACAATCAAGCTTAGCCCACAGGGTGCATCTCTACAACATTGCAATCTGAAACATTGATTTTCGTGTATCTGGATGTACCTGGATATACTGCGTGTGCTTTGCAGCTGGTTTGGGCAGATGTGCAATGCATGCCCACTCATTGCTGTAACACACCATTGGTGCACCCCTTGATGGCAACGGCTTGTGGCAGTCACATTTGCATATGCATTGACACTGCATATGCTGTTCCACTAGCCACCAAGGCATCAACAGCGACTGCAATGGCTCCTGTGAAACGCTGTTTGCTTGCTCAGAAATCTTTGCATGTTCAGGGAGGGTTGGATGCGGTGCTGGGTGAAGCCGGTAGCAATCTGAGCTCAGGCCAAAGGCAGCTGCTGTGCATGGCACGAGCTCTCCTGCGCAAAGCCAAAGTTCTGGTCCTTGACGAAGCCACCAGCAACGTGGACACAGCCAGTGATGCCCTCATACAAGACACTGTCAGGGCTGCTTTTGCAGACTGCACTGTGCTGACGATTGCGCATCGGCTGCACAGCATCTTGGATTCTGACAGGATCTTGGTGCTAGAAGATGGGCGCGTAAAAGAGTTTGACACTCCTGAGAATCTCTTACAGGTCAGGCCTTGTCATGTCACTCATGTGCACACCCTCTGGTAGCGTCGTGACAGCTTGAAGCGTGTACAAGAATCATCACCATCATATCATTCTGTGCGTTAATGTAGTTCCCATGTTGTGACCTTGTGTATAGTATGATTCCTGCTTGCCATCAAATTGATGGTGTGATTGCCAACCAGAACCAAGCAGTCAGAGAGGCACGTTCCATTGTTAACAAGTTGCTCCTGCTTGCAGAATTCACATGGTACGTACTATGCCATGATGAGCCGGGTGATGACCAACACTAAAGACAGTAATTTGCACTAGACCAACTCAGATTGGGGAGCACATTTGATGACCATTCTTTGTACTGTCGTATTCATTTTCTGCTTTGATTCTGTTCAGCTTCTTTCAATTTAGGATTGCCGTTGTGACCTGCGTTCATGCTGTTGCTTGCTGTTTCATAATATTCTACACGATTTGATGCATGTCTGGCGAAAGACTTGCGAATTTCTGACAACACTGCGCAACCAGCTTTTTGTCTGATGTGCAGCCATGCTTTTGCCACAAGTGAATATATTGAGTTTCGTGGTGCTAGTCCTACACAACTCTAGGTGGAATGGACATGAAGGACACCAGCGTTCGAGCACTGCTGCCTGAACTTTGGGGTGACAACAGCTGATCACTATTTCGAGAGCGACTCAACTTGCTGTGTCGCCGCATAGCCAGATGTCCCGGCGTCCGCCCCTTGCGGCCGACGATGCTGAGCAGCAGGCTAACAGTTCTAGGCTCATTGAAAGGCTGCTGCAAAGATCCAGTGGTTCTATGACGTACAGTCAGCTAGACTCAGCAGATCTATACACAGACAGGCCTAGTCAAGGTCGTTGGAGCCCGGAAGAAATGCGAGCATGTGGTCCAAACTGACTTATTCATATGCAAGCGGCTTGATCAAGCTTGGGTACACCCAGCCTTTGCACCAGCACCATCTTTGGGAGGCCGATAATCTCCTCTGGTGCCAATTCTCTGTTAGTACTGCATGGTGAAGAGAGGGAAATGGTCGAGTATGGCATGAGTGGTCAGGATGTACGCTTTGCAAGCTTTGAACTTATCTCAAAGGCTGAAATAAAGCCAGCACTATAATATGCTGAGTCAGTAACTGGCCTGTGCTGTCTCCAAACAAACCTCTGACAGGCTGCTGGATGGGCAGTGTGGTCTGTCAGGCCTCCAGAGTCAACAAGGCAATGCATTGAGGGCATATAAAGCAAGTAAAGTTGTCCCAAGGCTAATGATACACAGCATCACCAATGGAGGCAGGACTTCGTTGTGCATATGCAGGACTTTGCCTGTTTATTTGCATGGTGAACAGACAATTAATCAATCCCCAAGGTGAAGCATCCATCATAAAACAATATTGTTAAGCCTTTGTCATGAATGTGCAGGATTCCATGGTGTTTTCTGGAACTGTGAGGGACAACTTGGACCCCTTCAATGCCTGTGGGGGGGATGCAGCTATTTGGGGTGCCCTTGGACAGACTGGCATGGTACACACTGTAAATAACCTGCAGGTCTGTTTCTTAACACAACAGCTGCTCTGGACACATATACACTGCATGTGCATACTTTGCCAACCTCAACTGATGTATATGTAGCTGTCAAGGCCACTAATGCTGGGTGTACGGTACTGCACTGTCATGAATCAGGCGTCAATGGTGATTGCAGCTGCTGCTGTGATGGCCGTGCTCACATTGACATTCACTGTGTAGGCTGGCTTGGATGCGGTGCTGGGTGAAGGCGGTAGCAATCTGAGCTCAGGCCAAAGGCAGCTGCTGTGCATGGCACGAGCTCTCCTGTGCAAAGCCAAAGTTCTGGTCCTTGACGAAGCCACCAGCAACGTGGACACAGCCAGTGATGCCCTCATACAAGAGACTGTCAGGGCTGCCTTTGCAGACTGTACTGTGCTGACCATTGCGCATCGGCTGCACAGCATCTTGGACTCTGACAGGATCTTGGTGCTAGAAGATGGGCGCGTGAAAGAGTTTGACAGTCCTGAGAAGCTCTTGCAGGTCAGGCCTTGTCATTTCGCTCATGTGCACACTGCTTGGTAGCCTTGTGAGAGCTTCAGGTGTGTACAAGAAACATGATCAGATCAGAATTCCGACAGATGTGGTGCACATGTTGTGACCGTGTCCATGGCATGTGCTTTGCTTGACATTAACGGAGTTTGGTCTTTTGCCAAGCAAAATCAAGCAGTCTTGTTGCAAGCTGATGATTTTGCCTGCAGGATCCACATGCTACCTACTATGCCATGATGAGCCAGATGATGACCAGCACTACAGGCAGCAGTTTGCAACAATCGCTATGCGCTCAATAGTGACATCTGTTCTCTGCACGATAGCCTTACTATTGTTCAGCACTGCTTATATTCTTCGACTTTTTGGCTGGTTCGGTTGACAGTAATCGCTATATTGTATTGCCACATATTGGTAAATTGCTGTGGCAGGCTCCACCGCTGCCACTGTGCAATGCTTGGCTGCCTCCGCATCTCAGCATGTGGCTTTAAGCCACTGGCTTATACAACCCATGTTCAAATCAAACAGATGATCGTTGCAGTATTTTGTCTACAGGACGAGTGTACAACTATCATATCTCGGGAGCTCATGCACAGACATATTGTCATGTCTATACAACTACATGGGACATAAGGAAGTGTGCTGAGTGCATGCAGTGCAGCACCCTACGTCACAAAAATGATTAGATTTCAACCTTGATAACCGAACCAACTGTAGCCTACTCGGTGTCTGGGTATGTTTTCTGACTGTCTGAAAGTATTTAAAGAGCAGCAACCCTACTGTCTGTATGAAGTCACGAGCAAGCATTGTCAACAAGCAAGCACTGTCAATGAGCAAGCACTGTCAACGAGCAAGCAATGTCAAAGTGCAAATGGGCACTCACAGCCTTGCTCTCAGTAGACTTTGAACTTCAGTACCTGACGTAGATAAATAATTTTCCCTGCCTAACAAACTCATGCCTCAGTGTAATATGTGTAAATAACAACAGGTTCATTTGTCGTACTGTTTGCATATGTCCAATAAAGGATATCAAGCATTGATTTCAAGCCCAGGTGGGGGGAGATGGGAATGCAGGCCTCGAATTGGCCATGTTCTGATATCCTTGCTGAGCTACAGACAGAGCCCCGTTCATTGTCACAGGACTGCCACTAGGCGAAAAACTCTGAGCCAATGTCTTATTGTGCTGCCACTGAGACATCCCATGTGCCTGAGCAGCATGCACCTGCTGAGGGCTGCCACTCAGGGCACCTTGGCTCGGCCCCATGCCTTGTTGCAACCAGCCAGCTGGGCTCTGCACCTCAGGATTGCCCACATGGCGCTGCAGCTGCTGCTGCTGCTGCCGCCACTGCTGCTGTGCATGCAGGGATGACTTTGAGGCTTGGCCTTGCAGATAGGCCTTCTGAGGTTCAGACATCAGCTGCTGTTGATGTTGGCGGGTTCTGTCGATAGCAGCCTGCTTTTGCTGATATGTAAGAGCTTGCTGTTGCAGTAACCTGGCCTGACCATCGTTCATACGAGACCGATCAGAGTCTTGGGTCAGCAGCTGTCCTAGGCCTAATGCCTCCTGCTGCTGCGCAAGCTGCTTCTCCTGCCCGGCTTGCTGCTGCTTGTGCATCCACTGCTGGTGAGCTTGCTGCTTGTCTTGCTCACGCTGCTGATGCTGTTGCATCCATAGCTGTGTAGCCTCGACCCTCCGTTGCTCATCCTCAGCCCAACTCTGGGCCTGTTGCTCGACCATGCCTTGCCGCTGATGCGACTGCTGCAGTACGCGCTGGCGTTCAGCAGCAGTCTTGTACTGATGGTACTCAGACTGAGCCCCACCAAGTTGTTGCTGTCGCTGTGACTGACGCTCGAGGCCAGACTGAATTTCAGCACTCTTTTGCTGCTGCTGCTGTTGCAGCCACTGATGCTGAGCTGCAGTTTGTTCTTGCTGCTGCTGTTGCCGCCATTGCTGCTGTGCTCGGGCTTTCTCCAGCTGCTGTTGCTGATGCTGCTGTTGCATCCACTGCTGCTGAGCCTGAGCCTTCTCTTGCTCTTGCTCTTGCTGCTGCTGCAGCTTCTTGTGCTGCTGGATCCATTCCATCTGAGCCTGATGCTTAGCCTGCTGGTCGTCATACCAGGGCTTGTGCTCTCCCTGCCCTTCGTAAGAGCCCCTATGCCCATTCTGGGACCCAGCTAGGTCTCTGTGAGATCCAGGGTGCCCTGTTTGAGGCCCACTTTGGGATTTGTGGGAAGTGTCTTGGCCTGAGAATTTTGGCCGGCTGGTGAAAGATGGCTTGGACAGGAATCCAAAAGTGCTGCTGACCCCACCTTCTGCTTTCTGCTGGCTGTAGCTGAAAGGTGTGAAGCCTGTTACCTGGACATGTAGAGAATTGCAATGTAAACTTTGGAGCTGTAAGCAGCATGCCCAATGCTTGTACACTACAAAGCTGTTGAAGGTGTGTGCATGAGCATTTCACGGCTCGAATGCAAGCATGAACAACCCAGGTATTTAATTCCTGTAAGTATCATCCATGTGACTTGTTCAATGCTTGTTCATTAATGTATTGTATTGAGTCGTATTGTATTTGCTACTGGCTTGACTAGCAGTATTGTACCAGACATGAAAGCAGCAGCTTAGTGCAATGCAAAGTCCAATGACACCACGTCATTACCAACAGCAGCTGCAACCACTCTGCCCACATCACTGACATGAGCAGAAAGCTTTTGGCAACATTACAAACATGCAGTGCAGACCATACCAGTATAGTCTGATCATGAAGTTGACAGCACAGACAGTGATAGCACCAGCAGACAGCAGCGGCTGCAGTAGGAAAGTTGGGCCAGAATCAGTCAAAAGGAAACGAAAAAGGACAAAGGGAATGGAAAAGGGGACATGGCATACCTAGCAATCAACTCGAGGTGTTACCTGAGCAGCTGCCCCTGTAGCACCTGCCCCCCTGGCTGCCCCAGTCCCTTTCCCAACACCCCCGCTGGCTTTGTTTGCACCCCCTGCAAATGCAAGCCCTGTCAGAGAATATGTACATTGTGATTTGCGGCGCGAAGCAAACAACACAGTTGTACAGACATCCAGTATGCAACTCCAAGGCCACAAAGGCACACAGCAAAGTGTTTGCCAGAGGCCAGTGACTGCATACAATGGTCTGACTTCACCAGTACATCATGTCCTGCTTGGAGACCTTGAGTCAACAGTGTATGCGCCAGGGAGCATTTGCACAGAGTAAGCATGCAGTGACTGATGCGGTGTAGAGGACAGATTACCTGCAGGGCCTTGGGGTCCCAGGGGGGTGCCATTGGGTCCTGAGGGGCCAGCTGGTTGCTGAGGGGGCCCTATGGGGTTGGGGTCAGGCCTGACCCCACTGTACTTCTGGACCTTCATCTTTGCAGACTGCACACAAGAACAGATCAGCCATGAACGGGCTTGTTGTGCAAACTCTTGCTGACAGTACTCACACAAAGCAAACAGGATAACAGCAGCATCAACACAAGGTGTCAGAACAAAAACTTGACATGGGAATAGTTGTAAGCTCCATTCCCAACCAAGCTGTTTGTTCTGATTGCACACGAGAGCAAGGACAAATGCTCTCTTTAGCGCTTTGCACGCTTTGTCATCCCGCGCTACTCTGCATTTGCTTATGTAAAACGCAGCAGGCAGGCAGGCACTCCTCGCAGCAAACGCGTTAAAGCCTTACTGATTGGTGACGATAAACGTGTGCGTAGAAAGACAGAGCAAGGGGTCCTTGACTCAAGGGAGTGCTCACACAGACAGAGCAGAGGAATACCAACTTATGCATGTGCTCATACAGTCAGAGCAGAGGCGATGGTAGCTGCAACACAATCTAACCTGCAGGACCTCACTGAATTCTTCCATGATATTGGTCACTGGCCGCCTGCGTGGCCTGTTGGCTTGGCTGAAGATGGATCCCAACTTCTTCACTGCTTTGGCTCGGGAGCGTAGCTGCTTGCTGGGTACCCCAGGCTCTTGCAACACCTGTGACAGCAGATCGTGTGCTGTCAAAAACCAAGGATACAATACACAACAGAAAAACAGTACCTGTGACAGGAGAACGGGTGGTGTGGCAGTCTGGACTATGCTACAACATACCAAAGATGAAGTGGGCGCTCACGCAAAGGCGTGTTTTACATTGAATCAGCCAATCTTTTTGGCGACAGAGCAAACTTGCAGTGGCAACAGTTGTAGATGCGTGACTCATAGCAAAGAACAATGGGTCCTTTGCCCAGCAGCTCCCTGTTCACGAGGCTTGTGCAACATGTGCAGTGAGATGACATGCTCAACATTCTGTCAAGGTGCTGTGACGTCACTTGGCACAGCACAGCACAGCACAGCGCAGCGCAGCGTAGCGCAGCACAGCACAGCAGAGCGCGGCACAGCCCAGCCCAGCCCATCACAGCATCAGAACATAGAGACATCAAATGGCAGGGGACTTGCACTACTTCATTCACACTGTTGATGCAAAGGACAGCAAAGCCAAGTGTGCGCCTACCCTGTCAACAACCCTAGTCAGAGTGCCTTCCATGTCCAGCACATTCAGCTTCCACAAAGACTCGGTGATCTGGCCCTTCTTGGCCTCAAAAAAGGCCTCAGCACTGGCCTCTGTGAGTTGCCCACTCTCAAGGCCCTGCTCTGCCTCCTGTTGGATGCCTGACATGTGGACTGTGCCCACAATTGCGTCTAAGGTGGTCCTCATGGAGTGACCTCGCTGCCGGATCCACTCTGCGGCAAAGGGGACCCCTAAGAACTTGGGGTCACGGCCCAGAGCTAGGGCTGCCCTGCGCTCGTATATGTACCTGCAGGGCAATGGTCGTAACAACTTCAGCCTCTGTGTGTGGAAGCTACCACAAAGAGAAATGAGCTGGGCTGGTGACTTGTGAATTTGACCAAGAGACTACAGCACTCTGCAGGTCTGTCCGTGCATTGACCAGTCTGCATACGCCTGCTTGGGGGCAGATGCTGATGCAGGTACTTACAGTGATGAGTCCGGGCTCATGGCACCAGAAAGCTTGAGATTGAATTGCAATATACGATACTGCTTTGTACCAACAAGGTGCGGGCTGCCTGAGGACAAAGCATGTGGCCCTGAGGACAAAACATGTGGCCAAGATAAGAAACGAGAGGTGACTGACCCAATGGTGTGCAGGAAGGCGCTGCCGTATGCAGCCTCGGACAGACGCTGAGCCTCGTTCATGAGAGTCAGAGCAAAGCCATCGGTGTCGCCCCTCAGGAAGCGATCAATTTTGGTTATCAGGTTGGTCTGCAGTTTGCGCTCACGCTCCTGGACAACAGTAGCATTGTCATCTACTGTGCATGAGGTTCTGTATGTGCAAGCCTACAGGGGCGGGTTTGTGCTTTCATTGGGACCATCTAGGACATACAGGGCACTATATGAATCAAACTGTACAACATAATCAAACAGACAAGAGTGCACATCTACAGCACGCACTGCAGAAGCAACAAGCAATGCCATGGGCATGACTCTGCCAGAGCAGAGTAAAAGATTGCTCATGCAGACATGCTTCAGCACGATAGGAAATGCATGCAGCAGCAGAGCAAAACAGCATGTACTGAAGTAGCGTCAACAGACAACGCTAAAGTGTATGCAGTGAAGCGCAGCAGTTTTATGCACAAGACAGGTTGGCATATGTACAGTCAAGGTTTGTAGTTGACGAGGGAGGAGCACCATTTGCATGACTTGCAATCTTTGTTCTGTCTGCTCCTGGTCTGGTTCGCCAGTCAGGCCTGCCATCATGGCCATCTGCAGCTGGCCAATGTACTCCTCAAAGGCATCGCTGCCAAACACCATGCCAAAGACAGCAGTGGGGTCCATGAACTGTTCATCTTCCAAGCCTGCTTTGCCATATTGGTCATACCTGCAAGACACAGACTCATCTGCGAGCTGAATAGCTGACCAATATGAACAAGACTAGGTTGAAAGACATGATTATGTTGAAGCAGTGTGTGCAGGGCAGCCTCCTGAAGAAACCCTTACTTGCTTCTTTGAGCAGGGTCGCTGAGCACTTGATACGCCTCGCTGAGTTCCTGAAATCTTGCGGCCGCCTCAGGATCGTTTGGGTTCTTGTCAGGATGGACCTATACAGCAAATCGCGCATTCGTGACCTGTGGCTCAGGGGACAGCATGACACAGTATTAGTCGACTTGTCACACGCTCGGCATACCTTCCGGGCCTTCAAATAGTACGCCTTCTTTATCTGATCTGCTGTAGCAGCTGAATCGACAGCAAGGACGTCGTAAAACACGGTGTCTCTGACCATGTTGTGAACAACTACCTAGTCGGCGAGCTTCGTGCTTCGACCAGATCTGCCCTTCTTTTCCGTGAACCGCGGCGACGCGCTCTTCAGATTTGTCAAAGTAAAACGGGCTGGAGACAAAATTCTCGAAACGAAGACGCGTCCTACCACACCTGAACAGCTCCGGTGCGATAGACAGCTCTTTCAGCTGGCGATCGGTAGCTGCTGACTCAATATGACTCATCGGTCGAACGAAATGGGAAAGTGGCAGCAGCTCTGATCAGACCTCTGATCCAGCTTTGATCATGCTGTGCTGCAAAGGCGTGCAGCTGGTGCATTAGAGCAGCTGATGCAATCCATCAGCAGGATCAGGCTAGTTGTTTCTCGTCCAAGTTGCCTGCAGTGGAGCCTGCTTTGCAGCCCAAAACCTTGTCATGCTGTACTGCTGCCACCGACACTAACGTCTGCCGTGCACAGAAAGCGGATCGAGTCGAGCTGTGTAACGCATGATCAAGCAGCACCGTGTCCCATTGTTGACCCTGTTGCCAAGATGCGTGATTTCTACGGCTGCTACTTGCTGACTTCCCTGGACCCCAAAAACAAAGGCCGTACTTATATCGGGTCAGACTAGTTGGCAGCCGCTGGACCTGTGAATACAGTCCTAGTCTGCATGAGCCGCACCACGCTTTGCCGTGTCAGACCAACATGCTTCGTAAGTCTTTACATCCCCATGTGGTGATCACAGGTTCACTGTCAACCCCAGACGGCGTCTCCGTCAGCACAATGGGGAGATAACAGCAGGTGCACACAGGACCAAAAGGTAGATCTGTTTTCCACATTGCGCTGTGGTCCTTCCACTATCATGGTTGACACCGACGCATTGTCTGTGCCTGAAGCCCGTCATTATGTCAGCCCATGTAACTTCATCCAAACTGATCAGCACCCTGGCAATGCAGAGGGAGGCCTTGGGACATGGTGCTGGTGGTGTATGGCTTTCCTACCAAGGTGAATCTGCATGACACTGTCTTTGCCACATCCTGGTTGCATGCTGTTCCCCATTGCAGCAACTGCCGGTCGCATGAGCACAGCGTGAGCGGCACTGCTTTCTTTAGGTGCAAGCGTTGCAGTTTGAATGGGCATGGCAGCACCCCACAGCCTCCAAAGCTGTAAGGGAAGCAGCCCAAAGGCTTGGGACCATTGCCATGCGAGGTGCCAAGGGCAAGGTACTTCTGTAGCAGTGTACAATGAAAGCATGTGTGGTGCATGCTTTCACAAAGGGCACATTTTGGTCTAATCAAGCACTCTGAGTGACATTCATGTAAAAGCAACACAGGGATTCATGACGCTGATCTACCCTGATAGCTGCGGCAGGGAAGTTTGTCATGCGCTACACCAGCTACATACTGCTGCCTCCAGCTGTCTTTATATATGCTTCAAATGCCCTCAGCGCTGCCTCGTAAGAAATACAAACACAAACCTGATGCACACTTGATGTCACTGCGCAAAACCACTGCGCATAATCATAACGTTTGCATCTGCAGGTCAGGCTGCTGTTTGAGATGCTGAATCTGGACCCATGGTGCTACTACCCTCTGACAGTCCAGCTGCTGTCCACCAGCTATGCGCCTCTGCGCAACAAGTGTCTGCTGCCTCCTGCTCATGTGGCTGTCACAATAGCACCCATGGAGGTATACAGTCAGCAGTAGAGATACTCAGCTGCATTGTGCTCGACTACACGTTAGTGCTGGCTGCTGAGCCGCTCCTGTTATGATCGCCTGCCAGCATACGGCTGTGCATGTGTCTGTGCATGTGTATGTGCATGGCCTTTGTATCAGTCATGAGCATGCAGCATGGTCTGCATTGACCATGGCATAGATACATCAGTAAATGCTGTTCTTGGCTTTGCACTCCTTTTAGCATCTGACACAAGCTTTGAGTTGCATTGGACCAGATGTGACACCTGAGACATGGTGCTGTTTGCATCAATGTCACTGCCAATTGCATGCATGATTTTGCCAAGTAATGTTTGCATGGTATCTTAAGCCATTTCTGCAACATGCATGTCACACCTTTACAATATTGTGATTGCTGCAGATGCTACCGGTGGTTGTTGAAGATGATTTTGATGAAGGTCCACCAGAAGAGCATGCTGACCAGGACGATCTAGCCAGCTCAGCTCAGCTGAATCCTGATTCAGCCATTACTCATCCTGAGTCACTCATGACTTATGCCCACATTGCCATGACTGACGCTGGGCCCAGCACAGCACTTGACGAGGCCTATGCAGCTTCAGCAGAAGCTGCACCGCTGTCTGAGAAAGAAGCACGCAAGGCAGAAAAGGCTCAAGCTGCTGCAGCAAAGCTGTGCTCTGTGTGTGGCGAAAAAGCTGATGCCAAATGGTTGACCTGCAGCTGTTCTGCTAGAACACATATTGAGTGTCTGGCCAAGCGCTTTCTTCAGGTGCATACCATCAAAGTTGCAGCTTGAGCCAATGTACAGTGCTATATGACCTATGCTGCTTTCTTGGAGACATCGTGCGCCTGGCAGACGTCATAGAACATCTGCATGCTACGGATTGCTGCTGAAATTGAGGCCTTCAGGCTGATCTCAGCTCCATTGCTTGCAGGCTTCATGACATGCTGTACACAGGGCAAAACTCCTTGCTTGAGAGCAACTGCATTGGCAGTGTCATTCTCTTGAGCCTTGTAGCAGAAGGTTGTGATCACAGATTTGGTGTGCAGGAATCTGGAGAGGAGCAGGGCCTCCCTGTACAGGGCACTTGCCCTGGCTGTGGCGCAACCCAGACTTGGGGGGATGTCCTGTCAAAGAGCGAATCGGTGCCTTGGAGGCAGAGCAGGTACTTTCACTATTTCACTATTTTATTCACTTATATGTTGTGCAACGAGCAAACATGCCCATGCGAGTAGTGCATCTTGCTGTGAAGTATTTGTATAGTAGCATTTATCTCTTTTTATGAGGTACACGAAGAACATACAACAAGGGTATACAGACAAGGAATAAACAGCATAAGAATTGGATCCCCTCCGTTTCTTCACTTGTGTGTTTGATGCTCTGAGGCCTGGGCTAATGAGTCAGCCAAGTTGTTGAGCAAACGTGTGTCTGTCAATTCATGGACATCAGCTTCAGGGCTAAGGCAGCTGATGCTATTGTGAATTGTGCCTGTTTTGTTCTAGTCAAGCCATGATCATGTCCAACAGCTCAGCACTTGCAAGTCCTAATCTGACAGCTTGCCGCAGGAGAGGAAGCCAACCTCACTAAAGGCATCGTATGTGTGTTGCAACATACAAAACTGGACATGTCAAAAAAAGCAATATGACCCTTGTGGCTCTTTCCTATGCTACAGGAAATGCGTGCAACTTGTTACTGGCTGCATGTCAAGCCTTGGTCACTGCAGCTGTCATAGCTGTGTTGCAGGCCACGCACCTTCAACAAACGCATTGGCTTTTGGAACGTCACTGTAAGCAAAAGGTATCAATGCTGGATTGCCTGACTGCAGCAGGGCTAAGCAACCCGCCAGGAGAAAGAAGGCAGCTGAAACCACCAAGCAGGCGTCTGCAGAACCAAGCTTGCAGTCTGCCACTGCTAAAAGGTACTGTGCACTGCCTAAGTCAGCTCTCTTTCCATCCCAGGCATGGGCATGGTGCTGCGCTTATGTCTTTGTTACCTGCGCAATATACGCAGTCGATTTGGGATGTATTTGATTGCAAGGGCGGAATCTGCACTGTCACAAGAGTGGGTTATACTTGCTCCTGGCCGCTGGTCTTATTTTGCGTCTGGTTTCCTCCGCAACATTGATGCAAAGCAAACATACTGGCTGAACGCTATGCTTCCTATAGACATGTACACATGCTGCATCTTGTTCGCTTAATAAGTGGGAGGTGTGCCTCACCTTGTTCCTCAACGCCATACATCCAACTTTTTTTTAGATGTGCAGGTACTGCAGTGAGTGCCTAGTGTTGGCTGGCACAGTTTGACATCAATGGATCAATCAGTATCTTGCACCTGCATGCACAGCATTGTGGGTGGCGGCATCCAGCCATTCTGACTGACATACACAGGGGTACTGACGTGTGTCGTCACATTGCAGTAGCAAAGGCAGAAATCGTGTCAAAGCAGCTGAGCCAGCTTCAGCCTCAGACAGCACAGGTGCATCAGATGCAACCCTAGCACCTTCTGCCAACAGAACCCTGGCAGAACCAGCCAACCCTAGTTTGGCCTCCCCTGCCAAGAAGCCCAGAGGTCGTCCGTCAAAGACTGCTGCTGCAGCAGCTGCACAGTCCGCTTCTGTAGCAACTGCCACAGCACCATCTGCAGAAGCAGGCACTGAGACAGCGGCATTGCAGGCATCACCCAAGGGCAAAGCGGTCAAGCCAAAAGGCAGAAAGAAGAAGGCAGAGCCTGTGAAAGAGCTGGAGTCAGCTGAGCTGCCGAAGGGCCCAGCGTTTGCCTTTGAGATTGACCATGTGCTGGCACTGGGCTCGCGGTGTGGCCTGCCTATGGACAAGGCTACCAGAGACGAGATGTCAGTTCAGCACCACAAGGAGATCAAATGGAAACAGCAACAGGTGCAATCAGCCCTCTTGGACAGCCCCAAAGCCCCAGAAAGCAGCAGCACCATTGCTCGCAAGCAGTCTGTAGCATTGGACAATATTGCTCAAACTGGTTCTGCCCATGTTGCTTTCAGTGGGGCTCCCAACCCTAGCAGAGACAACATCATGATCAGTGCAGCTCAGCAAGAAGCATGGCTTTCGGCGTCACCTCCTGTGCCTGATGCAGAGCTGCCCTTGCGCGACCGCCTGCACAAGATTCAGCACCTGCTCTTGCAGGCTGGCTTGTCCCCCGCCCAAGCCTTGCTGGCAGCAAGCCCTGCATCTCACAGCAAGGCTGCTGCTTCTGCACCAGATGCCTCCAGCAGCCTGACTGCTGCAAGCGTAGTGGACGCAGCAGCTGGGGTCGGCAAGCAGCAGCAGCAAGACGACACCATCGATCTGAGTGATGCTGATCCGTTCCGCACAGGGTTGACACATGGTGCAGGCAGCAGTACAGCAGCTGCCGGTTCGCTGAGTGTGAGCACACCCATGTGGTCACATGGTTTGACTTATGATGAGATGATCTGCTTGGTCGGCCCCTCCCCTGTTCCTCTTCATCAGCGACTGGACGACAGCAAGGTTCCTGACTCCCCCTCCCTGCCTTCAGATTTTCAGCCCCTGCCTGTAGACACCCCCCACAGTCCCCCTGCAGCGCCCAGTCTTCTTCCTCAGCGTGAGCAAAGCCCGGTCCAGTCACACAAGTCTGTAGAGTTGGTCAGCTCATCTAGTCCTCAGAAGCAGAGCTCTAGTCAGCAGCCTGCATCCCCAACTGCACATTTTGGCCATGGGGGATTTAGAACAACAGAGGGAGACAAAGCGCTGCTGGACATGCAACAGGACGCACTGTCAGCTTCTGTGCACACCATGGATGAGTCAGAGCTTAGTCACAGCATGCATGGCAGTGCCAGCTGTCAACCCTCTGCTGCTTCCATTGGATCCATCCCGCAGACCAAGAAGAGGAGCAGGTGAGTGTGCAGGAAGATGCTCCGATGAATGCTCTCCCGACATCAAGTCTTACATACCGCTCTACGTGTTTTTTGGGTGAACCTCTTGCGTTTGCGCACAGAGGGCAGATTCTTGATGGCGAAAACTGCTTCATGATGTGTTGCCCAGGTTTATTTGGCGTCAGGCCTTTTCTGATGGCACAGGTGCATGTTGCAGGTCTGTGCCTAAGGCAGGCTCCCGCAAGCCAGCTCCTGCTGCAGCCCTGCAAAGCGCAAGTGCAGAAGGCACACCCTCGCCACTAATGGAGTCTTGCAGCAGCGGCATGGAGAGCAGGATGTCGCAAGCAGAACAGCCGCAGTTGGTTGGTGACACTCCCCGCAGCAGGACTGCGTGTAAGCTGGCAGCATTGCAGGTTGACAGTCCTGGTTACACCCCCTCACCCATGCCTCTGAGGCGTCGGTTGAAGAACCGCGCCGGCTTGCAGCAAGCTCCGGAAGACAATTGTGATGTTATTTGTATAGACTGCTAGTGTGATATGTACTTGCTTTAGCTTGAACTCAAAGGAGTTGACTTTAATCCTCAGCCTATGTTCAACGTCTATTTGATCGTACAGAGACATCATCGCTGTGCATACTTGGTTGTACGTTTGTCAAACTTACTCCTGCTGAGCACATCAACATCAAGCTGAGAGCCTCAGCGTCTGAAAATGGTTGAAGCCAGTGCTTGGCCTACCATGTTCTATGTGAAGTACAACTTGATGCAATGGATTGAACTGGTGGTGATCCAAAACAAACTGTTGCATATATGAATAGTTGCCTACTGACTTTGTGAGATTCATGCTTAGTGGCGGCTATGCCATGGTTTGTCATGACACATATGTCTAGATGCATGTGTCTGAAACCTTGTCAGAACAGGGCCGTGTGCACAAGATGATTTTGTTGTGGCAGCCGACTAGGCTAATTAGTCAAACTACCCTCGAGGGTGGTTTGGGTCTGCTAGCCGCATTACTGCCTCGTCTTCTTCCTCAGGGCTGCACGCCCCAAAGCAATGATTGAGCTCTGCATGCACATTGTTGGTACGGACTCTCAAAACCTGTGCCTTCTCCAACGTCAAGATCTCAGACTGCCTAGCAGAGCTTTGTGCGACCAACTCAGATTTGATGCTGGGCGATTTAGATCCTCGAAGGAGTCAGTTTGAGAAGGGTTGAACCCCATAGGGACATGTTCCAAAACGAGAACCCAATGGGCATCTCTTCGCTGCTTTTTGTGCAGATGATTTGTGCTGACAGGGTTGGTGAGGTCTATGAAAGCCTTCAGGTGGCAGTTGTGCACCTGGAAGGGACTAAGAACCTCTTTATGTAGAGGCAAATAGCGCCGGTGCATCAGTTCCTCTCATGACATGCCCATATGTGTCTCCAGCAAGCCCTGCATGCAGCGTTAGTACCCTTGACAAGTCTCCTCATCACCCTCCTGCTAGGGCTTCGTGATCAGTTTGCACCACTGGTCTGGGTAAACAAATATATCAATGAATGAACAATCAAGTAAACAACTATATAAATAAATATGTCAATTTGAATATATTTTTTTCACTAAATAAACAGACAGACAATTGCATTAGCACCCTTCTCGGTACTTCGTAGTTGCAGGGGGTACAAGCTTGTTGTCAAGTTCTGTCCAAATGAAGCAGAAAACATGGCACCAGTGGTTGCCGTAGTCATCCTGCAGCTGCCTAAAACCAAGGAGCAGGTATGCTCTTGCATTGTGACATTGCAACCGCAGCAGCTGCTGTCATCTGGTGCTTGCAATTAAAGTAGGCAAGCCCACTGTGACCTGCTGCATGATGAGCAGCCTTGACAATGGTATGATCATAGCTTGCAGATGTGGGTCCAACAGCTGGATTGCTCCTGCCATTTAAGCTGCAAGCGCAGGTTGCTTGCTCAGTTGCATGTTGCAAGTTCAATATGCCAGACTTTAGGCTACAGCTGCAGTACAGACTGCATATGGACTGCAATGCTCAGAAAAAGGGGGAAAGTCTATGCTTTTCATTGATCATAATGGGAGCCTCCTCATAAAGGCAGTATGGACTGAGCGCTCACATGTGAGGTGCACCTGCCACCACTGACTGGCGTGCCAGCAGTGATGGCGTTTCACAGCATGAGACTCCAGATCATCATACACATTTGCACAAACATAACCCTTCAATTGACCTGCTGTGTGATATCATGGACTGTTGGACAGTGATTGTGCTGCAGTGAGCATGGTGAACAACATAAGTTGTGATGTGGACTCACTGTGACATCAAGCTGAGCACACAATCACCGTGACAGCAAGTGCACCACTGGTGCCTGCAGCATCAGAGTCACTTGGGAAAGCAGCCAGGAATCTTGCTGATTTGAGCCATGAGGTTGATGCTACTGTCAAGCTTCTGAGCGCTCATGGTGATCACCACAAATATTGGGAGGGGCGCGATGCTGATGCTGTCAAAAACTACGGCATAGCAGGCCATGTGCTGGGGCCTCTCACATTGGGCTTGGGCTACACATTGTGGCTGGCAGGCGATGAATACCAGAGGCGAGCTGATAATCATGCACAGTCATTGCGAATCATCAAGGACGTTCACGGCATTCTGCAAGACAAAGTGGGTCCTGTGTTCCAAGAGGCTAGTGCAGCCATGAATGCAGCTGCCTTGTTATTTGACAGACTAGCAATCAAGCTTCAGCAAGTGCAAAGCATGGGTGCTGAGCAGGCTACAGCACCAGCATCTGAGTTGCACCTGCACTACAAGGAGATGCGCGAAGTCATGAAGGAGTTGCGCGATGCTGTGGAATCACTGTCAGCACGTGTGCGCCATGAGGATCGCAGCATTCAGCAGAGTTGATGCAGCCACTGCAATGAACTGCTTGCTGAGTAAGCTTGGCCTGCTGTTAGGCTTTCTTTCAATGTGATGTTTGATACGCTTTTGACTTTTGTGCAGGCTTGCTAGCACCCAAAATGTAATTTAGAATTGCTCATCTGCATAACACAGCAAGCCAGGCTTTCAACACGGCTGCTGCGCCATGTCGGCAAAGAATGACGTGTACTGCGAGTCTTGTGCCTGATCAGATCACACACTAGTCATCACAAGAAGGTGCCTGAGCAGCTGAATGCCTGCAGATGGTTTTGAGTACTATGATGGTATGCATGCACGCATGCATGTCACCAGCACTTTGCATGCAGAAGTGCAGCAGGGGTCTCGGCGGTGATCAGTGAGTTGACTTGACTGGCATTCACCAATGGCTGCAGTGCTGGCCTGACTGAGTCAGAGTGGCAGCAGGGAATGTGAGTCCAAGGCGCTGTACCAGCCTGGGCCAGCTTGATGGCCAACTTCCTGGCAACAACACTGGAAGCTGCTGTGCAGCATCCGTCCACATCTGAAAGGCAAACGGCTGCCTACATGGAAAAGTACTGAAAATCGCTGGCATTGAAATGCAATTAGCAACTCGATCGTTGTCAATGCAGCTATTGCTCCTTTGGTCGCGCAGCAGCAGCAAAATGTCATGTGTACTTGATGCGTGGTCATCCCGGCTGTGTGTCTATACAGGTGCATTCAGGCATCTATGCATGTTCAACTTGCTTAATATCTGGACTTTCTGGTGGACAACACACAGAAGTTCGAATCCACTTCGCCAAAATCGGGGTGCATCGTGTGATTTGTGAGTATGCTCTACCTATAATGATTTATCTCACATACATGGCAAGCCTTTAGGGATCAAACATCAGAGTTGCAAATCAGTGTGAAGCGGGGGTTCACAGTGAACTGTGCATCATGCAACTGCAACACTACAGAATCATCCCCCAGTGTGAACTGCAAAATGGGCTCGGGTACCACACAGCTTGAGCATATGCAGTTGCCTTCATACCACATGGCATGTTTACACAACAGGTATGCTTGTGCACACTGCACTCACCCATGCTTTTTCCAAAAGCAACTATCACTTGAACAAGCTCTGAACACAGCAGGCTGCAGAGTTTGCCATACAGGCCTAGATCAAAAATTGTTCTGGCCAGGATTCTACTGATTTGAATGAAAAGCAACATTGGTTAACATTGCCTCCTGCATGAAGTGCTGTGCGGAGACAAGATCGCTGATAAAGCTTGGGGATCGGAAAGAGTGACCTATGCGTGTGTTCTGACATTGCGCAGCACCTGCAACAAGCCCAAACGACATGCCTTTGTTAATTCCACAAAAAAGTTGGGAGTGCCACATGTTTGACAGTTCCACTGGCATGCATGCCCAAAACAAACTTGGGTGTGTTTGCAGTCAGATACGAATACAATTTGCTTGTGTGCATACAGGGTACTTGGCATTTGTTGTACCTGGTACTCGGTGTCATCACCAAAAAGAATCTTCATGCCAATGCCTAGCTTCTTCTCTTTGCCATTTTCCAGCTTCTCACCATCAACAGTCACACTCTTTTCACTACTGACATTCTGCATAGCCACAAACGCTGCTGATACATCAGGCAAACGAAGTGCGCAATTGGTGCTCATATGTGGTGCTGGCAAGCCTCAGTCACAACTGTTCGCCGTGATGCAGTGCAGGGTTCACACTAAGCCATGATGCTGTCCGCAGAACCGAAAGCTCGCAACTTGCGTGTAAAGTTCTACCTTGATTGCAAGGTCTGAAGGTGAGTCGGTTGGGTCTGACTCGCCTGAGGCTACAAACTCGACGTGAATGCCCTCGATGTCGGGAAGGCTCTGCACAAGATCTACCCCGTCAGAAAGACGCTTGAGGTGCGGACACGCAGGCCGTTTCAGCAAACCACGGATACTGCTGCACATGGCGCAATTTGGTCCAAAACGGCCGGCGCGTCACAGCATGCACCTTATCCTGGTCTGAACTTGCACCTCCCACGCCGCAGATAGACTTCTTGCCAACTGTGTCGGTCAGCTCAATTTCCTTCCCCTTGGACATCAACGACCACAAGGTGGCGTTGTGCACTTGCAGTGCCCCTCTGGAACGCACAGTGTGCTTGACTGATGGCCTGAACGCCACCGGTGTCACAAACTTGGAGGACAAGGACAACCTTGCAGTGTTGAAGCTCATGTCTGCTGCTGTATCGAGAAGTGGGCAAATTGAACTGGTGTCAAAGCGCTGTAGAAATTGGGCTTTTGCTGGCTGGTTCGCTGCACGGCATCCGCTGCGACAGGGTAGGGCGCTTCGGACCATTAGTACTTAATCGTAGCCCTCATGAGCACCTCGTGAGGCTATTGCTTGGTCAAGACTGGCCTACCAGCCCCTAGTGGCATGTCTACAATAATGCACAGCATGCTCAAACATATGCAAATGAGACCAAAAGTAGTAAAGCCAACAGTGCGATAGTCGCTAGTTCTAAGCCTGAAACATGTATCTTTGCCTAGTCATGGGCCAAAAGGTTTGAACGGGCATGCAGAGAAGCTGTGCTTCACTGTAAAATTGCGATCATGCATAAAAGCTGTTGGTCAGCTTGCAGTGCCAGGTCCCACCGCTCGCGCAACTTGCTTGCATTCATTGTCGACCAAAACGAGGCTGCAGAGCTGGCAGCGGTGGGTCGGCAAACGTAGGTCCTGATTGTTGTACTTCGACGGTGTCCTCGACAGTACGCAAGCAATGCGCAGGCAACGCAGCTTTAAGCGGAGCACCACTGCCGAGGACGGAGACATGGCATTGGCGCTTGCCTGGGACCAGGTTGAAAGTCAACGGGCCACTGGTTCGGCTGTTGAACGGCCTCTGCACCGCAATCCTGGGTCAGCGTTAACCACCTCCTCGTTAACCGGAGAGCTTTACCATAATCCTGGTACGTGCCGCTTCCTGAGCAGCATTGCGATTTAGACATGTTCAGATTGCGAGGCTCGCCTTGCGCGCGCTTGCTGCAGTCAGCTCAATACGGGCCACAACTGCTGAGCCTGCACCTTGGATAGACGACGATGACCGCCTTCAGCGTGCTTTCAGTCACAGGTTGGGCAGCGTAAAGTATTCGAGGGTGCGTTTTGCAAAGCTGTAAAGTGTTCTGACAATAGCTGACCTCTGTGTTGTGTTGGTTCACTCACCTGGCTTACTGTCACTGCAGCATCTGCCGCGAGTCAACAGCCAACCGCTGAGCCCTGAGGATTCAAGCACTGCAAGAGCAAGGTATGCTTGGGTCACACTTTATCTTTCTGCCCCTCTGCAAGCCCATTGAGCTTTCTCAATATCCAATACCTCTCATGTGTCTCCAGGCTGCTGTCACGCCTGGATATGTATGGCCTGTGTGAGGTGGCTGTGCATGGTGACGGCAATTGCCAGGTGGGTGTTACACGTCACTTTGTGAGTGTGACCTGCTCAAGGTGCTTATATTGCATGCAGAAATGAAAGCAACCACATGTTGCCCCACAGACAGGCTTGGGCTCTTGACTGTTGCAGTTTCGCGCCTTATCAGACCAGCTTTACAGGACACCTCACGAACATGGCTACATCCGAGCAGCAGCTATAGCACAGCTTCAATCATACCCCAATTTGTATCGTGAGTACATTCCTGAAGATTATCGGGAGTACTGTCAACGTATGCAGCAGTTTGGCATATGGGGGGACCATGTGACTCTCCAGGCCGTGGCAGACAGTTTTGGGGTGCGCATAGCTATCATGACATCCTATCAAGATAGCTGTGTGATTGAGATTCAGCCTCAGGGCCAAATTCAGAGCCAGCGGGTCTTGTATCTGAGCTTTTGGGCTGAGGTGTGCTTGTATGACACCTCTCTTCAGACTTTGCACTACCTCTTTGCATCTTGTACAGCTCATGTTCTTGTTGACTTGACCTCATCGTGACATCTACATGAACATTGCATCATGACCCATCGGTGACAGTTCATCCTGTACGGTTAGCATAAATTGTCCACATGAAGCATGACATTGTCTCAGGCAAAAGCATGGCTGCACTTGGTTGCAGGTACATTACAATTCAGTATATCCTCAAGGTGAAGACCCCAGCAACAACAATCAGCATGTCAACAGTAAGGTCTTGGGTAGCAAGAAGCTTAGTCGGATAATCCATGCATTCGTGTAGAGCAGCAAACATACAATTGGCCCTAACAGGAGTTGCTGCATGTATACTTACATGCTGTCAGACCATTTTCACCTCTGTGCATCATGATTGCACAGATACACCAGTGATTTTCACCGATACGTATGTCTAATCAGAATGCTGATCTGCTACTGAGCTGGCGAGCACTTTGTAAATATAACAGTGCAGATGCTGGCTTCTATGTGCTGGATGGTTCTTCGCAGGTTCAGGTTGATGAAGGTGCCCTCTGGATCCATATTGCATGTCAGGACACCATATGCAGAATATGTATGGTAATTTATGGTGTAAGGTAAAGGTTCAGCCATACTACCATTGTGTTGACACACTGACTTGCATGCACACCACAGCCAGGACAAGACTCGCATAATATATACACCTACAACATCACATTACAAAGCACTGCTTGGAGCAAAAGTAGTAATCTAAGTGTACGTTGTGTACAGCAGGTGCACATGCACAAACCCTTCTGGGTACGAGAGTAGACCATGGTGGCGCATTTCAGGATGGCTTTGTTCTTAAGTATTCTTGAGCATCATCAACTCAAGACCATCATTTGGTGGGATCATGACCCCTGCAAGTAGTAGATCCAGCAGAGATCAGTAGCAAACGGCGTCTTGTGCTAACGATGTTGTGAGCAGATCCACTCGCGTACCAATTCATCAAGCTGTATCTCCACTTGCTGTCTTCGACGTTCTTGGGCCGCTGAGCCAAATGCCTTTTACAGTAGGCGTTGACGTGACTCATATGCTGCAGATCCTCGTCTGTGAACTCGGAATCCTTCTTGGGCAGTAGGTCGCAGATGTACCGACCGGACTGGTGGCCTTTAGACTCTCCACCTTCTGGGTTCCAGCCAATCTCTTGGGACTTGTCCGTTTCTAGCCAATCCTGTAACTCTTTAACGCTCATATTCACATGAGATCTGAAGTCGGAGATAACTTCATGCGGATCTTTTTTTGTCATGATTGCTGATATGCGCAAAGCTCTACGAGACACGTTTGGTCTGACAAATATCCTGGACGCAGCTCCGCGAGCTGCAAATTGGTTCATATGGCGCGTTCTGTTGGAGAGCAGCCACGTTGGCTTTCCGAAAAGCGAAAATTGCTCGGCTGTTCGTCTTTCAGCTCAAAACTAGGGTTGCCTAATTTGACCTTTGTCTTTTTCTATATGTGATCAGCTGGCTAAAGCATTGTAATCTCTTGTGTCTGTTGCAATGTCAACCTGGAATAATCAGGCATGCGCAATGCCTTCAGGGATAAGCTTACATCTGTGGAACCTTCAGCGCAAAATAACGAGAGGTCGCGGGCACCAAATAACCGCCTCGGTTGCAACTTCAGACAGACAGCATTGTTGAATGCAATCATACGTTGCTACTACAAAACGCGCAGCCGATACACCAGCAAACAGGAACTATTTCATAAGGTTCATACTGCAGTCAAGTTTACGAAACATCATAATATACAAGAACAACTTCAAACACATAGTACAATGAAAAGTTCAGTGGCAAGCTCATACGCTCTTCTAATTTCTCCTCTTATGCTTTGCTTTGCTTTTGAATGCATTAGCGCCCTTGCCTCCCCTGCGTACTTTGTTTTTATCTCTCTTGGACATTGAGGCCTTTCCACTGGCAGGAGCCTTGACTTTGCCACTCTTTGGCCCTCCAGCATACACCCTGGAGCTCTTGAAGTCTGCACCTGGCTTGTGGATCCCATCACCCTCAAACAATCCTTCCTGCCCCTTTTTTCTGCAAGTTCAATCAAAAGTGTCAAACAGGGCACAAAAGCTTGTTCGCAAGCTTATAGTCTACTCCTTGCTACACTATGCCAAGCCGAGCTTTCTTTAATGACAAGCTTGACACAGCATGTTGGGCATGCATGCCTCATCACAGATCCTGAAACAGCGCTTGTATGGCAGTGCAGGTCTGTGACATGACAAGCTTGTGTCAGGGACAACCTTTAGCTAGTGAAAATATTAATAAACAATGCTTGCCAGTAGAGATGATGTGCCTGCATTGCAGGTAATGCCATGCAAATGAATCGTCAAATGCACAGTGATTTCACACAACATGAGTGCAATGCAAGCCTGCAAGGGGGGTAACAACAGGCAATCTCACTTCTTGTCCCGTTCTTTCTGCTTTTGAGACTTCTTGGGAGTGAAGCCCTTCTGGTTGAGGGCAGCAGCTGCAGCAGCTTTGCCAGCCTGGCCTGGGGTCAACCCCTGCCCCCTGAACTTAGCCTCTTGGCTCTTGATGGCCCTCACAGCGTTCTTGGCTTCCTTCGTCTCCTGTCAAGCCAACAACAAGACCTTTTCACCCTGCTCTTTTGTTGGCACAGTATAACAAGGGTACCAGGCATATATGGAGACCTTTTGATCAAGACATGCAGGTTGTGCATGGACAGCAGGAAGACATACAAGTGACTGCCCGGAAGCTGTGTGTCATGTTAGCAGCCTGTAGCACCTGATGCAGAAATCCCAAGAACCACTTCCTGCCAGCACAAAAAAAAAACCAACAGGCAAGTGGTCTTGCAGCCTTACCTCAATCAGTGGGTCTTTCTGCTTCCTGCCTTTGTCCTCTTTGCTACCCTTCTCCTTTTTGCCTTTGCCTTCCTCTTTCTTCTGCCTTTTGGCTTTCTTGCCCCTGGCCCCTACCTCCTCTTCATCAGCATCAGGCCTGCCTCGCTTGGCACTCTCCTTCTTCTGCTTCTCTGTCTGAAACCATGTGCGAGGCGGCCGAGCGTAGATCTCCGCCTCATGCTCAATCATGTTCTCGGCTTTTTGAGTCTGCATCTCAACCTTTCTCAGCTCCCGCTCTTCTTGCTCGTCCTGCACCAGCAAGGGCATGTTGGGATTGTATGTTGGGATTGTGCAACTCACAAGAACAGCAAATCATCATGCAGCCTGTGCCTCACAAGTCAAGCAGCAGAAGCTGCAGCAGAAACATAATTTGTTGCAGCAGTGCATGTTCTGGCTGTGTTGTGTGCAACATTGCAAGCGCAAGCACACATTGCAATGATGTATGCATCTGATGCCTCAATGACAGAAGCATCTCTGCCCCTTGCAGTCTTGTGCTGGGCTGCATTTTGTGCAGTGGGCTGCATTTGGTGCAGTCCGTAGGTGATGTTAAACTTCACGGAAGCGATGACAGAGATATTGGCAATGTGGCACCACATGGCAATACTTCTGACATGGGCTCTGCGCAGTTAGGCGCTCCCGACGGAGTGCAGCGCATGCAGCTCAGCACGATGCAGGGGCCACAGTATTGCACATAACAGACAAAACAGACAATCAGGACCAGGAAATGCCTTCTGACACTTGTGAGTGACCCTCAGCCAAGAGGGTTTAGGATTGAGACTTTAGTGTTTGGCGTAGTATGCCACAACTTCATAAATCATAGGGGACTGCTCAAAAGTGCTCATCTTCTGTGAAGACAGTCACAGGCACTGTACTGCCTGCACACCAACTGACTGCCTTCAAGTCACAGACCACTATACTGTCTTCACAGTCATAGGCAAATGTACCTGCAGGACTCTGTCGATGTCCGGCTGCAGGTCATCAATGCGACGCACCCACTCATGTACAGGCCCGTCAGGCACCAGCCTGTTTTGCAGCTGGACCTGACCCTTCTTCACCACCTGCACCATCAAAAGCAGATGCTACATCAGCGCAGATGCAACAGTCACAGAGCGTTGACTGTTGGCTTGTGGCACTATTGGGCTTGTGGCCCTGTTTGTGCCTGGTTAGAAGACTGAGGCAGATCAAGGCAGCATGATCTGGCGAAACAGTTTTGGCGAGGGACTCAATTAGACCAGGGCAGAAGTTTGAATCATGCACAGCAACTGACAATGTCGGGCTGCCAGGAGACCCTGAGCAATCATGGGATTGGAGTTGTGCAAGTAAGGTTGGCATTTGTGCAGCAGCATGTGCAGTTGCAAGTGCATGTCCTGCTGCAAGACGACCCAAAATGCTTTTTGTGCACAATGCAGCGCCCAAACTAGCTGTTGCAGAGGTATTTAACCACAGGACTCTGAAGTGTGAGACCAGCGGCTGATAAGCCTTGCTATTTGTTCTTGGGAAGCTTTCAGCCCCAACCCACAGTCAACATTCAGGTGGGGATAGTTAGCTTCCCAAACATCTACTACACATGAGTATGATCACAAACGGTTTGATTGAAGATCACAGTACTGCTCGACTGTAATCTACAGTCAAGCACAGATTGCCTCTTAGGGGCCAGCACGGCTTTGAATGGGGATGATTAGTCAGATTGGTCAGCAACAAGAAAACAGTATGGATCTGAGGAAGCAAAATACTAAAGCGCCGACACACGAGCTGCCAAGCTCACAGCCAACAGGAGTCATGAACTCATCAGGGCACGCACTTGTATGTATATGCCATGCTTCTGCCAAACCAACACTGCCACAGCAAACACATTCTGCGTGTTCTGAAAACATGCAAGTCTGTGTCCAAAGCTGTCTTGCAGGCAATGCTGTCTTGATGATGGCACACAAAGTGTGGAACTGACATCCTGTAAGGGTTTAGTGAAGGGGTTTAGGGTTTAGGGTGAAACTGATCCAAAAGTGGTCCATCGATGGTGATGCTCAACAACAGCAAGCTGAACAGCTGGCAGTCATTGATAGCACGTGCATCAATGCCTTCTCACATGCAATGCCTGCTGCAGTGCAGATTGCAGAGCCTGCAGAGAGAGCAAGGAACATGACACAGGGTTTACTCCATGCATCATGCCATTGACAGGAATCATGAACATCACCATCTGCTGTTGTGACATGTCAATGTTGGGCAGCTGCAGCAGCCAGCACTGCACTGCACTGCACTGCCCTGCCCAGCAATCAGCACACGCAGTCCACATGGTGAACTGAAAACACAAGTATCTCGAGAGTTCGAGAGGATGTCGGCAAGATTTCAACCACCAAAGTCAGGGCTTGTGAGCTATCAGGAGGCTGATACAACCTTGTCAGGTTTCTGTGCGGAGAACTATAGACTTGCCTTGCGTGAAAGAAGCAGAGGTAAGCATATGCTGTCTCCAGTTTGCCTTGCATTTGCTGAAAACATCCCAGGACACTGGGAATGCACAAACCAGCAGTGCATGGTACAGATTCTTTGTACATCTGACATCAGATTCCATTCGATGAGTCAACAGCACAGCACAGCTCTATTCTGCAGTAACCTGCAGCTAAAACCCCAGATCCTAAACCCTGAGTTTTGTTGTGGGGCTTTCAGCAAAGGCTAGCCCACCTCTTTGACAAGGGCGCGGTCCGAATCCTCAATGAGGCTAACAGCCCTGCCCTGGCGCCCTGCCCTGGCAGTCCGCCCTATCCGGTGCAGGTAAGAGGCTAGGTTTGGCGGCGAGTCATGGTTGACAACGGCCTCCACTCCTAGAATGTCCAGCCCTCTGGCGGCCACATCTGTTGCCAGCAGGAATCCGACTTCACCCTGCAGCATGGCGTACGTGTGTGCTTCAGCTTAATATTGACTGTTGTCATGATGTTTAATCAATTAGAGACACTTATCATGATATATATTCAGCTGACAAGTCATCAACATCCCCTGGTGTAATGAATATGATGGATTGGGATCACTGGTTGGTATCTTCAGCAAGGAGCAGATTCTTGTAGTTGTGTTTGTGAGTCACATGTCAGGGCTTTGTCAATGCTGCGAGCAGTGTTCAATAATAATAATAATAATAATAATGATGATAATAATGATAATAAAAATAATTAAAACGCTTTCCAGCTCATGATGAGCTAGGTAAGTGCAGGACAAGTCTTGTCTCTCCAGAGCAGCCTGTCTTGTGCATCCCTATAAGGCCTACAAATACGACAGTTTTGACAATCACGTAATGCAACATCATTGAAACTAGACCTAGGGTTCAATGGATGCCTGACTTGTAACCTGTTGACGTCAAACTCCTGTCTCCAGAGCTGGCCCTCACACACTAAATATTCCGCGCTGCAATGATGGTACGCTGACCAGGAGACTTGCAGCTGCCCTTACAAATGAGCTTTTGAGCGCACCATCTGGCATGACAGAAAATTGTCCGATTGTGCATCCGCCCAGCACTCAAGCCAAACAAGCAAAGGGGACTGGCAACAAGTATACAGCACTTGAGGCTGTTGTCAACAGAGCTCCAGAGAAAGGCAACAGAGAGGGAGAGATGCAACTACTACTTGACTTCACTAACAAATGCAGTCACACACATCTGGCAGGGGACATCAGACATGTCCTGTCAGGCAGCAACCGAATGCCCATAGATACTCGCCTGTACGAACTTGAGCACAGACTTCAGTCAAGCAAATTTGCTCATGTTGCCAATCCTGCCATCAAAAAGCAGAGCAGTGCACATGGCGCTCACCTTTCTAAACTTGTCCAGAGACTCCAGCCTGGCAGATTGGCTCATGTTGCCATGCAGCTCGGCAGCAGGCGGTAGTCCAGCCAGACCAAACAGGATCTTGGCCCTGTGAGCTCGCTGCTTTGTTCTGAAGAAGACGATGGTCTTGCCGCCTCTGAAGGACCGGCTGCACAGGGTGACTAGGATTGCCTCCTTATCACCAACTCGGTTGCCCTGCAGAAGCCGTTCAAGATTAACAACAATAGTAGTCAATGATGTTGCATGCGCGACCGTCAACACTGTCGTATTAGAAGGCCTTACAGGGATGCACAAGACAGGTTGCTCTGGAGAGACATGACTTGTCCTGCATGTACCATGAGCTGGAAAGCGTTAAAATTGTTATTGTTGTCAACAACAGCAGTACGCTTTCTGGCTCATGATGAGCTTTAAATACATGCAGGGCATATCTTGTCTCTCCAGAGCAGACCATGTCAGACTGGCGTGAGCTTGCTGCTTGATGTGAAGAAGACACAGGTGTTGCCGCCTCTGAAAGTCCGGCTGCAGAAGAAGAGCAAAATTGCCTCCCTGAAGCCACAATGCCATGCTATCTGAGTCTGCCTGAAGACGCACAGACTACTGCCTGGGTTACAGGGTGCCATACCAGCTGCATCAGCTGCTGATCTTACTCATGCCTCTCAAACCACAATACTGCAATGCATTTATACAGTCCAGATCCAAACAGAAGCAGTGCCAGCAACCTGCTATGAGTGTCTTCAGACGCACAATCTCCTGTATGAGTTCCTCAGGCATTCTGCTGGCTGCAACAGCCGCCAGCCTGACTGATGACTTGCAAGCAATTAAACAACCACAGTGCAATCAATGAACACACATGGGCACACAGTGCTGCAAGCAGAGCAGCTTGGACCCATTGACCTGCTGTGAGTGCATACCTTTAGACGCACAATCTCTTGTCTGAGTTCCTCAGGTGCTCTGCCAGCTGTATCAGCCGCCAGCCTGACTGGTGACTTGAGGGACATGGTGACCAGCTGCTGCACCTGCTCTGTCATGGTGGCGCTGAACAGCAGCGTCTGCCTCTTCCTGGGAGCCAGCTTCACAATCTCCTTGATCTGTACAGCACGGCCAGAGTTGTCTACTCTGATGTCTGCTCTCATGTTTACTCTAATGTCTACTATCTTGTCTACTCTCATGTCTGCTCGCATATCTGCCCTAGTGTCTGCTGTCATGTCTGCTCTAGTGTCTACTCTAATGTCTGCTCTAGTGAGTAAACTAGTGTCGACTCCACTGTCTACTTGACTGTCTAATTCAGTGTCTACTCTGATGTCTGCTCTAATGTCTGTTCTAGTGTCTACTCTGGTGTCTACTTTGGTGTCTGCCTTGATGCAAGATGCTGTAAACCTCTGACAGTGCTGACAGCCTTGTTGACAGCCTTGTTGACAGCCTAGCTGCCAATGATGCTAATACAGCCTTTGGCCTGTCCTTGTAGACAGTAGGTTGTGGTAGTAGCAGTGCCTCCAGCAGTGTTTGATGCACAAACCAGCAGGAGCGGGCTTTGAAAGGCACAGGCACTTGTGTTGATGCAGGCCTGTGTGGCCCACCACAGCTGAGCAGACAGTTTAGCAGTATGATCTCAAAACCACCAACTCTCTCTCAAGAGGGAAGAGGGAAGCATGCATACACTATATTGATCCAGTGTACCAAGGCATGCGCTCACCTCTTCAGCAAAGCCCATCTCCAGCAGCCTGTCAGCCTCATCCAGCACCAAAGCTTGCAGGTCCTCCAGGCCAACGGATTGAGTGTTGCGTAGGTGGTCAATCAGCCTTCCCTGCACGCCATTCAGTCGCGTCACAACCTATCAAGCCAGAGCTTGGACAAGACATGCTGCACACGTTCATCATCTGATTCAATGCAGCCTCACCAAGTTAGCTACAGTGTTCCACCAGCACAGCAGAACACTGTCCAGTGCAATGCTACTGCACGTTGGCAGCAGTGGCGCTTGGGATACACAATGCCAACACACCGTGCATGATCACAAGCTGGTGGACCTCCCCTGTGCTCGAAGGACTGACAAACACAACTAAACCAGCAATAGCCAGAAGACGCTGTAGAGGAGAAAGGTCAGTGGTTTCGCCATCACAGTTACAGGGGAAGTCTGGGGAAGTGAAGTAAATCAACCAACAATGAGCTCAGGTCTACGCCATTCACAGCTCTTGTTGTGTTGGCGCTTGGGCAGCTATGGTGCTTATTGGTGCAGCCACCACAATGCCACCTACCATGCACTCTGACACCCAATGCTATCAGCACAGCTGAGCAAGCAAGGACCAGAAGACAATGTGGAGCAGAGCGCTCACTGACGTAACCATCACAACCTCAAAAGAAGTCTATAGCCTAGTCAGGGTACAAATGCAACAACCAACAACCAGCTCAGGGGTGCAGCCTTCAATGCTTCTGGTTACGTTTGCCCTTGGGCAGCTATGGCACCCACTGCTGTAGCCAGCATGACCTCACATGCTGGTGGACCTCCTTGGAGTGTACGGGACTGATAAAAACAAATGAACCCAGCAAGGACGACCAGAAGACAATGAGGAGGAGAGGGCTCACAGGTGTAGCCACCACAATCTCAGGGGATGTCTTGAGGGTGGAGGCCTGGACCTGCATGGAGAGGCCCCCCACCACCAGGGCTGCTCTGATGTCTGTCGCCTGGGCCAGCTTCTCAATCATGCTGTGCACCTGCCCAGACCAGCAAGACAAATGATTCACTGCCTGGTGACATGGAGGAAAATGCTTCTCACTCTTGCTGTGCAGCTGTCGAGATCAGCAAAACGAACAATTCACTGATTGCTGACATGGGTGAGAACGCTTCGCATTATGCTACGGACCTGTCGAGATCAGCAAAACAAACAATTCGTTGCTTGATGACATGAGTAAGGACGCTTCCCAATCATGCTGTGCACCTGTCAAAATCAGCGGCATGAAACCATTCACTGCTTGACACATGAATGAGAGCGTCTGTCCAGCAGTTGAGTGCTAGCTGCGCATGCTGATGCAGGCACAGGCTCAAAACGGTAATGAGATCATGACAGGGTAACAGCAAGACAAGGCAAATGGTGTGATGACAATGGTGATAGCTGTCGTGCAAATCTGCAGTGGACACATCAGCATGCAAAACCAAGACTAGCAGCAAAGCTCCCAGCTGTGCTGTCATGGATTCGTCTCTCTCAAGTATGGGTATGCAAGGGTTGGCACGTCAAGTAACAACACAGGTTTGGACTGTTTTCACACCTGAACAGCAAGCTCCCTTGTGGGAGTCAGCACAAGGGCGTAAATTGCTGCCACCCTTTTGGGCCTGTACAGCAGCCGTTCCAGAATGGGCAGCGCAAATGCGGCTGTCTTTCCTGAGCCTGCAGCAAGCACGCAACACATACAGAGCTGCATAGGCGAACAGACACTGGAGCATGTGTTGTGGTGGCGTTCCCTTGCAAGCAACTCTGTCACTGCCTAGACAGTGACATGCATCATCAAGGCCTCATACAATGAGGCCTTGATGATGCATGCAGCGATGCAGAACACAGTGTGCTGCAGCATCAGGTAGGTTTTCACTCTCTAATCTCTTCTTCCTTTGACAATGTGTGTTAAGTTTGTTTCATTAGACATGAGCTATCAGAAATGTTGAGCAGTGTGTTTCAAAGCAAGCAGCAGCAAGTCTCACCGGTGACAGCACTCCCACAGATGTCCCTGCCTGTCAATGCCAGAGGCACACACGCCGCCTGCAACAGCACGAGCTGTGTTGAGCGACCCGAAGTGGGTCATTATGCAATGCATGCAAAGCAGTGCCCAGGTGTAACTCCACCTCTCAGGTGGCTTCACCCTTCACAAAGTTGACGGCCTTGTCCAACTAAGCGTACTCCTCCTCATTCACATCTTGCTCAGTCAAGATGTCATGCATCAGGCGTCACAGCATCAGAGCCAGCAGAGCAATCTCTACCTCCACATCGCATTGCCTGCATGACCTCCTTTGCTATGTGGATGCCATGGGCGCCATTATAACTGCAAGCTGCTCCCCCGTGAACCCCCCTGACCCCTCAGATGCAGATGGGGGGAGTTACTGAAGAGCGGCTTGCAGATTATAACGACGCCCATGGCATTCACATAGAAATGGAGCTCATGCAGGCAATGCGAGGCGGAGGTAGAATTGCTCTGCTGTCTCTAGTGCTGTGATGCCTGATGCATGACATCTTGACTGAGCAAGATGTGAATGAGGAGGAGTACGCTCAGTTGGAAGAGGCTGTCAACTCTGTGAAAGCAAAACCACCTGAGAGGTGAAGTGCTGAGGAGGAAAAGAAGGACATCAGAATCTGCAAACACAATTGGCATGTGCCGCGCCTAATCTGGCGACCTTGATCGACTAGTTTTGTTGTAGTCAACTTTGCCCAATTGGAATCATGCCGTCCACAACAGTGGCCTTCACAACATATCACATGATGTGCCTCTGAGGTACACAGACACAGCAAAGAAATGTGGAGAAGGCTGTTACACTAGGGAAGACTTGTGGCATCAAACCAGTGCCACAGGTTGTCCCAAGTACAGTAGCCGTTTCCACAAATTGGCATCAAACTAGACCAGCCGCTGCAGATCACAATCACAAAGCAGCTGCAAATCTCACACGCTCTGGAAAGAGAGCATTTTTAACAGTTATGCTACCACTTATGCTATACAGCTACCATAAATTCCTGGCAATAAACTTGTGAAAGCTGTCTGTTACATATTGCAATCTGAAGCTAGCAACAATGACAGAGGGAAGCATCAGGAGGTGGAAGACATGAGTAACGGCGCATTGCCACAAAGGGGCTCGACGCCTCGGTCTAATCAGCTCATCACGTGCCAACCAGATGCCTTCATAATTGATCAGAGGAACGACTCCTGACAAAACTGAAGTGCAAAGCCCTATCTAAGACCCTGAAAGTCCTACTAGGAATTGTGCCATAACCATGTGTGTCTGTATTGGGTGCCAGGTGTGATATTCCCCTCTGTCATTGCTGCCACTGCTGCCCGAGCACAAGACAGCAGGCGAGCTACATGAAGCTTGTAGAAAATACATCCATGACACTTATCATGCATAGAAGAGCAGTTGCAGTACTGGTTCAAAGCTATTGCCAGCAAAAGGATGAAGGTTGCAGCTGTACAAGACAGCTAGATTTCAGCAGCAAGGCTTGTTGTGGGTGTGAAGAGCATCAGAGATGGAGGTCATGCTCATAGCCCTGAGGCTTGCAAAGGGGAATCCATCAAATCTCATCCTTTGCTACTCAACCACTGACATTGGGAGTGACTTCAACTCTACACATGTAATGCACATGTGAATAGCAGTTGATGATGTTTGACAGGACACAATGCTAAACGCATCATGAATCAGACGCACCAGTCTCGAAGTACATGATGGTGGATACACAAAGCTCTTGGGGACATGTCAAACGCTCCTGGGGATGTGAAAATTTCAATATCAAAGAAATGTCCATTTCATGGCGGGAATGCTTGGGCACTAGTATCAGGCCTTGCTAGTTTGAGGAGAGCTTTGAGGGCTGACACAGCTTGTGGAGATAGCAGACAGCATCAGTGATGGAGATCATGCTCACAGCCTGAAAGGCTAGCAAAGGGGAATCCATCAACACTCATCTTCTGCTGCTTGCAACATCAAAGTACATCACCAAGTCTTGCCAGACTGGTTGTGTAAAGACTGGCATCTGGCCAAAACACATGACTGAATACAAACACATGATCCATACCACAGTATGGGAACCTTGCAAACAGTTATTAATGGCTTTACACAGCATCAGTGATGGAGATCATGCTCACAGCCTGAAAGGCTAGCAAAGGGGAATCCATCTGATTCATCTTCTGCTGTTGTAGCTACCTATTTCCAACATGTAACACATGACAAATTACTTCCCAATGGCAAATTTACGGCCATGAGACAAGAACCACTACATGTGCATGATCGTGGACAGGCATTGTACAGAGGAATACCTGAATGGGGGTGGGGTTGCTGTACCCCAAAGCCTCGCAGGCTTTGACCAGGGGGCGTGAGAGGTTGAGGTCTGAGAAGCTCTGAGCTGAGAAGCGAGTCCCATCAGGAGTCTGGGCAAAGTAGCCAGGCTTGGCAGATCTTCCACTTGGACCTGCCGCCTGCATGGCAATGCTATGGAAAGTTTAGCACGGTAAAACTTCTGAATAGCTGATGTTGATGCAATGCCTGCTGTGCTCAACTGGTAAGATGCACTCAGGGAGAAGGTGCACTCGGGTAGAAGTAACATTGCATCAGTGACAATGCTGTCATGACATGGCAGGCCATATTGCGCTGCTAGAATTTTGGCCTAACATAGATGAAGCTGTGCAGGGGTGGTGTGTTGAGTGATTGATGCTCATTGTGCTCCTACCTGATGACTGTTACGTCTGTTTGCATTGTGTGCAGCAGCTTCGTCATCAATCTGATCTTCTTCTTGATCATCATCATCGTCATCAAAGTCATCACCAGAGGCGTCAACTTCAGCCCTGACGTCTGCTGGCAGCTGCTGTTGCTGTGACTTGGCCTTGGGCTTAGAAGCAGGAGGTATAACCTTCTGCCTTGATGCAGTGCCCTGTTGCTCTGCAGCTAGGCGAGCATCCTCATATGAGTCGCTGGCTTGACCTGCAGAAGGCTGGTCAGAGTCGCTGTCACTGAAGCCATCAGTTGGAAGCTGCAGCTGACTGTCGCTGCCGGTGTCAAACTCTGCATCATCCCCATTGTCACTGTCCAGTTCCCCTGGCAGAGGCTCATCGCTGTCACTGCCTGAGGAGAAGTCACTGTTGTCAGCAGGGGCGTCCTCAACAGGTGCTGGTTTGCGCTTGCCTAGAGGAACTGCATTGCCACCACTCTGCACACAGGTGAGCTAGCATAAAATAGCTGGCTGACGCAAACGACCACAGACGTTTACACGCAATGCGTGGTGTATTATGCTGCTTAGACTCACCTCGGGCGTGTACTGACTATTGCCCCTTTGATTTCGAGCCTGGACGCGCCGTTGTATCTTGTCATCTAGACTGGAGCCTCTTGCAGGAACAGCTTGTCCGGCAGCACCTGCACAGTTGACGAGCTGAAATGAGCAAGCTGACACTGCAGGTAACTAGGAATCAAGGACTGTACGTACCTGACATCTCCCATGGCGCTTGGGCAGGGGATCGGCCAGCCCCGAAGTCAAAACTAAAGTCGGGATTCAAGTCTGAGCCTGTGACGGCTTGCACCATAATGAGCGTAAGATGTTCAAGTCTGTCAATCACAAGTGGAAAACTGCATTTTCAGTTCGACACTATCGAGAGAGATGTCTGCGCGTCTCCGAACAGATTACTTCGGCTGCAGTTCAACTTGCAGTTGCCACAACTTGCCCTAACAGCGCAAGTGAAGAAGAACCACGCAACATAATTCAGCATTGAGTACCTGGCGTTTTCTCGCAGCTCAACTACCTGTTGCAATAGGAAACTGTTCTCGGTTGGTTAGCCACTTGTGTTAAAATCGACTCACAAAATTCTGACGCTTATTGCTTGAGAAGCAGCCGCCTTTTCACGACACTTTACCGGTGTTAGTTTTACGATCTGCACGCGGTCCGGAACAAACGACGGAACAAACGAGCATTACTTCTTGACCTCGTCAGCCCTGCACAGTCATCAGGATTGGCTCTAACCTCAGCCGCATTGTGGTCCCCCCGAAATGGCCGTGAACGGCCCACACATGATAACTGCCGTCCTTGAGCACTTACGCCCCGAGGATGTCGAGTTGCTTCTGGCCAACCGTGGTCTTCCATCTGTCGGCGGAAAGGAGGAGCTAGCCGAGAGACTTCAATCAGCTTTACAAGCGGAGATTTGCGAGTGGGAGTGGGAGACAGGAGATGTTCCGGAATTTCATTGCGGTAAGCTGTGTAGATGATGTGAGCGATTTGGCATGTGCATGACGCCACTGAGGGGCATGCCAACAGCACTCATTTCAGCTTCACAGCCAGTGTCAGAGCTCCAGATCACCTGTTCACCTTCTCAGGCCTGGAGCCTCGCACACAACTCTCATGTTTTGTGTAGAGATGGTGGGTGCTGGTGCTAGCATGGCAACACACAACAACTGCATCTATGTCTTTGGGGGCATGGATGAGGAAAGGGCGGAGCACATGTACTTATGGAGGTGGGACCTGAGCAGCGAAGCTGGCTTTGAACCTATTACTCACAGGTATGTTAGCAAGTCTGCGTAAGTATGGCGTCAAATAATTACTGCAAAAGTAATATTTTGCAGCTATGTCTGTGCTGGCCCCATATAAGAGTATCAGGCTTTGTGAGCAATTGCACTGGAGCTGTTGAGCTTTGTCAGATTGTGTTCTTCTGTGTATGTTGTTTGGGGCAGAGACCTGGTGTCCTACAGTTTTCTGCACAGCCTGAAGTTGCTGTCTAATGTGCTGCAACCCCAATGCTCCCAGCTTCTTGATATTGCAATTCCAAAAGGACACGTTCACCTCTGTTCCACAAGTTTGATGGTTATGCACTAAGCTGCAGGTAATGGCACCATGCTCTGGTTATATACACAGCCTCATGCTTGTTAGGTGTCTGCGCATGTCACTGCTGCAAACTGAAAAACCACAAACCCAAACATCATGCTGTCTGCTTGGACTGCTGGACCATGCGTCCAAGAGGTTGGCTGTACACCTGCAGAGGTGCCATTCCACCAAAGCTTACCGCCGGCCACTATTCTGCTGTATATGGTGATGAGCTCTGGGTGTTCCCCAACCCCCGCAACCACAACATGCGGAGGGTGTACTGCTGTGACCTGATGCGGTACCGCTGGACTGAGAGGGATGTGAGGGGGGACCCCCCAAACCTGTCAGAGGCTAGGAGGAACATGGATTGCTTCCTTGACGGCAAAAGGCTCATTGTCTTTGGTATGTGATGCTGCAGTCCAAAATTCACTAGTCAGGCTTTGTGATATCTCCACTGCAGCAGTGCAAGTCTCTAACCCAGCCTTCAATCCTGAATTTTGACTGATGCAGGAGGTCCTCAAATGCAGCGTATCTGGTTCTTTGACTTTGAGTCTCGCCAGTGGTCCTCAAGGTTGACAAGTGGCGGCCGGAATGACTGGACCTTTGGTCATGCCATACGACGCAGCAAGTACATGTATGCCTATGGCACTCACCACGCTGTCCACACAGAGGAGAGTGTTGCTGAGGTAGGGCTTCTGTCTGGATGTAGCATATTGCAAGTGCTTTGTATGCATAGTGCGCAGGATAGATGACTATTTGTTGCATGATGCAGTTGTGACTGCCGAACTTGCACAGCAGCAGTCTGCTGCATGGCTGTGTCAACAGTAGCTTGTAAAAATGTCTGTGATACACTGTCAGCTGCATTTGTGTGTGCTGACTATGACGAGGATAGCAGTCTGCCCAAGGTGATCATGATGGACAACATTCTTCCTTGTTACCTATAAAACATACAAGACACGTAGAGTCTGACTCAGCTCTAATTCTTGACTGCAGATATGGCAACTGGATTTGGTGACATTCCACTGGAACCAGGTGGCCTGCAAAGGCAGCCTGCCGCCTTACAGGGTCCACAGCAGCTCTGCTGTGGTGGAAAACAGATGGATTCTGCATGGAGGCCGCATTCCTGCGCCTGCCACCCAATTCAATGTCCAGAACCAGTCGTATGTACTCAACCTCAACACTTGGAGGTAAGGATTCACTTTGGTCTGGCAATAGGCATTGATCACGCTAGCTGGCTGTGCTTACCTCAAAGCCTGGGCTGGATGAGGAATCTGAGTTTACTTGGTGCTCTTCTGTGACTTGACGTGAGGCCTGCAAGTTGGTTGATTGGCATTTTGGCACTCCCCAGGTGATGATTGCTTACAGTCACTCAGAGCCAGTCCTGTTTGTTTCATGTCAAGCTCCATCCACAAGGTGTTTTTGGGTTCTAAAGAAAAGAAAGAGATAAAGAAAAAGGGAAGAAAAGTAAAGGGGAAAAAAAATCAAGGGTTATGTATCTGGCCTCCATTGGACTGACAGGCACAGAGTTCACTTTTCCTGTCATTTTATTCATTTTTGCTCATGTCTCCAGTCAGTTCTGTCTTGGACAAGCTTGCAGGGCAGATTGTGCACACACATTCATCTTCAGATACTTGCCAGGACCATCAGCGCAAACATCTGCACGACTCTGTGTACCAAGAGGCAGGTATCTCAGGCTGCATTAGTGTGCACACTCCGATCTGCAAGCTTCTCAACGACAGATTTGAGTGGGAACACTTGACTCTGTCTGTGCATACCCAAGCAGGCGCTTCAGCATACAATACTGTTAGTAGGCTGACTTTGATAACACGAACTTGTACAGGGAGCTACTCAGGACTGTACATACCTGACACTAGGGGAAGACACATGTTTGATTAACAAGTGAATGATTAACTCAGGCAGGCCTTGCAGTCCTGCTGGACAGCATCAAGAGTGATTATGATGATGAAACTACCTTGCCTTCCAGCTGCATGTCTGTGCTCACTGTCTGCCTTCAATTGCAGATGGAGTGCCTTGATGGCAGAGGGCTGCGTTCCAGTTGCCCGGGAATGGCAAAAGGCTCTTGGCTTGCAGGTCTGATTTCTTTACATTTGGCTCATCCATTTTGTCACTTCACAAAGTCTGTATGACATGTGCCTTACTTGCTTCAAGTCCGCTTGCTTGTGATCCATTGTTGTCTCTTTGCGCCTGCTTGCTTTGGAGTCTGCGCCATGTTTGATGGTGCTGTGTGCTTGCTAGCATGCTTACTGACAATAAAAGGTGTACACACAAATACCACAGACAATCCACAGCTCTGTGAAGGGTGCCATATCATAGGCACAAAGAAGTCATGCAGCTGGTTGCATCTAACACTCTTGCAGCAGTGCAGCTTGTTTTCTTGCACTGTGAGCTGTCTGGCCATGCTGCAACTTGCACTTGCACTTGCAGCTTGTCAACAATGCATCAAAGCTGAAGAGCCTTTTGTTTGCTCTGCCAACACAGCAAAGCAAGAAAAGATTGCAACTTTTTTTGTTGTGCAAGACTGCACATGAATGGAGCCAAACCCCATGCACACATTGCCAGGCCTTGAATTGACTGCCCTGCACAGGATTGCATGGTAGTGGTTGGGGGCCGGGTCAGCATCCCCGGGGAAGAACCTATCCCTGTAACATGTGACCAGATGAGCAAATCAGTAGAGATCCTTTGGTGGAAACCTCCACCGCAGCAACAGCAGCCCACAGGCAAAGTCCAGATGCTGAACAGCGTCATGGAACTGTACAACAACACCCACTTGAGCGACATGACCCTGATAGTTGAAGACAGACAGATACCGGCACACAGACACGTACTCGCCACACACTCCAGTATGTTTGACCGCATGTGGAACCACTCCATGAAAGAGGTGAGGGCATTGCTTGCGTATCATGTTAAGAACGGTGTTTTGCCGACAGACACATGTGATGGCAAAGTTGCAGCTGTGCTGTGTACAGCAGTGACACTGGATTGTTCTAGTCACACCTGTGCTGTGTACAGCAGTGACACTGGATCTACCAGTTCAGCAAGCTGTGCGTGTTCCAATGGCCTTGCTGCTTGCCATGCTTTGTCTGTGTTGCAATGCCTTACTGCGTCACGTCAGTACACCTGAAAGAGCAAAACAAAGGCTATTTGTGACTATTGGCAAGGCAGGGCACCCTCAAGGCACTTCTGCAATCATCCCGTGTGATCTTGTCACTGACCTGCAGGCAGAAACAAGTGAAGTGCACATTTCAGATTTTGACTATGACACAATCTCCTGGATGCTGCGCTACATGTATGGCTGTCTTGAGCTCAGCCCTCAGAACCTCAGTCACGCCAAGGTGACTTTTGCTTCTGCTGCTGGCCAACATGCTGCTGCTGCTGCTGCTGCTGCTGCTGCTGCGACTGCTGAAGCTGATGCTGCTGTTGCTGCTATGCTGTGACTGCACCTGCAACTGCTGTTGCAGCTGCTGCTTCACAATTACTGCTGCTGTTGCTGCTGTAACATGACTGCGCTGCTGTAACATGATTGCTGCTGCTACTGTGTAGGCTGCTGCCTCTGCTGCTGCTGATATTTGTGTGCATCTTCTGCCTTGTGTACTACATGCACCTTATACATGGTAGCATGTGGCTTGCAGGTGCTGGAGCTGTTCAAGGCTGCAGACAAGTATGATGTGCCGGGCCTGGTCAAGGAGTGTGTGCAGATCTTCAGGAAGATCACTCGCTCTGCTGATGTTGCCCCTCTGCTCCAGGTAAGCTTTCATTCTCTTCTTCTTCTGTTCCCCTTGCGGGATGATGTCAGGATTTCAGCTGTGCGTCTGGGAGCAGCTTTGGCACAATGTACCAGCAAAGTGATAGTGATTGCGGCCTCTTGGCATGTTCTTAGTACAGCTGTTGCTTGTCTCTGCTGGGACTGCGCTTAGGTACTCTATATGGCAAGTTGGCTCGCTGTGCAATCTGATGAACCGACACCCAGCTTTTGTACCGTACTTTTGATTGGCAGCTACTTTATGCCTTAACACAAGTCTCTAAACCTCATCACTATGTGCCTCTCTGTGCGCTACAACTTACAGGCTTGAAGGCCTTGAAGGATCTGTTGACCTTGTTATAGACGCTGACATGCTTACTCTTGTGACAGACCATCAGAGTCTCACCTGCTTGCAAATCCAGGCAGTTTTTATCCAGGTGGAAAAATATTTTGATCTGCCGCAGGTTGCACATGAGCGCAGCAGCACTGAGCTTCAGGCAGTCTGCATGGAAGTTGCTGGAGAGTGCCTGCCCAATGTTGTGGTAAGCTTTTGACATTTAGCACTTAAATGGTGTTGCTTACATCAATGGTCTTGGCTGCAGCTTTTGCCATGTCACAAGCCTGCAAAACAAAGCACAGCACAGCTTGTTGGCAGTAGCAGCAACATTGACACATCAATTCACATCAATTCAAGCTGACAAGATCAGGGCATTGACTAATAGACTACTGCTTTCCAGTGTGCTTTGAGCTGTGTGCTTGTTTTCTTGCAGGTGACTGCCTCCTTCAAAGCACTGACTCAGGTCCAACCAGACATGGCAATGAGCTTTGTGAGTGAAGTGGCCAAAAAGATGGGCATGTCACATAAGGAGTGTGATGCATCAGAAACAGATGCTGACAGAACAAAAATGGAGAACGGTCAGGACACAATGCCAGAGTACATGGTCGCTTCACCAGAAAACTCTGACATGGATATTGACTCAAATCGAAGGCAGCATTGATATACCTGATCACTAGTATGTCCTGGACAGAATGTAGTGCATTCCCTGTAGCTAGCTATGTGCCTGAGAATGTGTTGTGATTGTATCAAAGGAGTTTGTCTGGAGGTTCACAGCTTTAAGTTCGCTTGCTTGATTGAGTACATGGAAAAAACAATCAGTGTGAGGTACAGGAGCTCAGTACACTGCTGGGATCTAGCATGCACTGTTTGGCAACCTTTCTACAAGTGCCCAAGCCGCTGTCCTGAAAGTGTTTGACCACAGTTTGGACATACACATAGCCCAGTACGGTGTTTAACACTGCTTGGTTGTCACTGCAAATGTATATGCAGAAGCTCTTCACACATGTGTTGAACACAAGGGCTTATAATGTTAGCAATGGAACTCAGTGGTGCAATTGCTTGCAAGCACATGGGCATGTCTGGACCATGGGACTGCGCTGCTGTGCTGTGACACAGAGAGGTACAACATCAAACTAAGGCTAGGACTTTTGTAGGCATGCAAACAAAGGATGCGACAACGCATCAGTAAAAAAATTGCTTGCGTGAGGTCAGTGTTTGCTGTCAAGGTTTGAACATTCTCCCTGCTGTATCACCTCCTAGCAGGCCTGCTGGCTTCTGCCCTGCATTCAAGACATTGGTGTCATAACGTAGATACAACATACACTGGTGCTAGTATTTGGCAGTGAAAAGTACAGTGACTTGTAGATGCAAAGTGTAGCAAATTACAATGCTTTGTCTCTGAGCGGTGTTGAACTAACATGCATATGCTTGCACAACTGATTCAGAATGTGCTGCAGCCCAGATGGCTCCTGCGGTATCAGTCCCATACGATCTTGGAACCCACACCATGTTGACGTACACGTACTGAGCTTTCAAACATCAGTCAGTGTTACTTGAATGCGCATGCATGCATGCTGTACCTGGGTTGCATTCTTCATCATCCAGGCATTTCACCAGCTGTCAGTGCGTCCTTGGAGTCCAACATAGATTCCAACCTGCAGGAAACGGCAATTGACACAGCCAATGCTCTGACAGCATTGGTCACATGACAGATCCACATGTATCATGACGAGAAGCTCATCGCTGAGCAAGGAGCATTTTGTGACCCTTTGCAACAACTTTGAGTCAGACAGATTGACATTATCGACCACTGCGGCGCCATTGCAAAGTCATGTACGCAGCGTGCTGTTGTGGTGACCACCGTAGATCAAGCTCGCAAGGCAAGGAAGGTAAAGCTGGCCTGCGGTTGTTGACCTGTCGCCCTGCAGTTCGGCTGCCACCGCCTGCAGAAAGACTCTGAAGCGGTATGCATTTATGAACAAGTACCTGGTGTTCTGACTACCGAATGTGCTTATGCAAGGCTGATCATGTCGAAGTTTAGGCAAGGGTACAGCAGGAAACAGTCGCCGCTCTTCGACGGTGACACCATCTTCAAGCAGCTGAACAATAGCTCATTTGGACGCTTTCAGGCGGCCATGCAGAGCGTCAAATCTTATCTGCCTACGTCCCACTTTCAGCTGCCAAAGGTCATCGTCATTGGAGGCAAAGTGCGGGCAAGTCCAGCCTGCTAGAGAATATCACAAAGTGCCACGAGATAGAGACCTGTGCACAGAACGGCCTGTCAAGCTGCAACTCAAGCAAGTTGCATCAGCTGAAGAAGCCTCCGTGCAAGTGCTGTACCAAGATCACCGGATCACCCTGCCGTCGACGGATGCCATTCTTGGAGAAGTGGACAGGATAATGAAGCCATTCACCACCATCACAGATGATGAGATCGTCATCAAGATTTGCCAGGCAAGCTTCAGCTAAAGGAAGCTAAAGCTTGCTTCCAAATTGGGTCAAAGTTGACACTGTACTGGTTTGTTCCTGAATGTGCACATCCTGTACCCCGGACAACTTGTTTCCTCAATGATCTACTTTTTTGAACCAAGTCATCATCAAGACCTGCAACGACAATACTTGCACTAGTAGTGGTACTGCTTGGCAGCTCAGCTGCTCTGCAGCACACGCATGATGACCCCATATGCTGTCATTGTGACAAGTAGTCTGATTCTTGCAGTGTTGTGAATGCAGGTAGATGTACCTGCAATTGAGCTGGTAGACCTCCCTGGAATTCAGCTATATCCCACAGATCTTTACGTCGAAACTACAAAACTGGTCAACAGCCACCTGCAAGAAGCTCTTAAGAGGACACTCTTGTCCTCTGTGTTGTGGATGCAACTATCCCTAGCTTGGATAGTAGCATCGCAGCGAAGATGGTCAGAGACAGTGCCAAGCTTCCCAGCACCATCCTGGCTTTGATAAAGGCAGATCTCATCAGAGACGAAGAGTCAGTCGTTGAGCACATCTTTGAGCGGGTTCTCAACCGCTCAAAAGAGATTGCAGAGTTACTAAGTCTGGCAGGCTGCTGTGGCAGTGGTCAACCGCTTGCATCAGGACAAAATCAGCCTGGTTGAGGCAGAAGCAGCAGAAGAGGCAGTCTTCAACGAGCTGTTTGAAGACCTAGCAGAAGCCTACGCTCCAAAGACAGTTCAGCAGCAGCTTAGGCAGAACACCACCACTGCTCAGCTCATCGCCAAGCTAGATCATCTTTTTTTGTGCCCACATCAAGCAGAGCTGGATGCCTTCTGTCTTGCAATCAATACAAGACACCATGACTCAGATCACAGATCAGATTGGGGATCTGGGACCCAGCCCAGATGCGGTGGATCCTGCAAAAGTTCATTCATTTGTGGTGCATAGCACAGACTTTGATGGACCGCTTGGACACCTGTCAACATTATTTTTGTTTGTCCTTCACCACTGCACACAGGCAGCACATTAACAAGGCAACATGTGCATAATTGCACACAACACTTTTGCTCTTAGACACTGACTTACGGTTCTGTTGCCACATCTGGAATTGAAGAAGGAACTGAGGTGGCCTTGCTAATTGCCGCAGCAGCTTCCATCAGGTGCAAACTTCCTGACAGCTGAACACATGCCAAGAGTCAGCCTCTTGAGAGCACTGGTGCCTAGCATAACAACAAAAGAGTCTTTACCTGCTTGCTGTAGCCTGTGTGTTTAAAGTTGGTATGAGCAGCCGCAAGCTTGACTAATATCCTAAATCCCTCCTTTGGTGCTGTAGAAGCCGTGTCTGTCAAGTCATCCTGATGTCGTCGTAACAGTACATGGTATTGAAAACCTTTGAGAAAGCAGAGCTCTTGAAACGGCCAAAGCTTTGCTTTTGATGAGTATAAGACAGTCTTATTAAGACTCCCTTGCCATATTAGAGACAGGGCTCTGTCATATGATTTACCTAACCACCTGGCAGGACTTTAGTTTGCATTCAAAGCAGCCAATACGCCGGATGCTGGCTAATAGCCACTATAGTGCTTGCATGACATGACAAGGCTTCATGAATCCCTCATAAACACAGTTAGCGACTTGTACATGACTGCTTTGATTGCAAAGAATGACTTCATCTCACATAGCGTTACAAGTTGCAGGGGGTATACCTGCTATGGGGGGTCTTTCAATCCTACTTGTGACAGCGTACCTACAATTTCTGCATTGCATGCTGACAAGGTGCATTTCAACAAAGTGCATGGACAGGGGCCACACTGCCTGCCACTGACTGATCTACCTAGCATGTTTGATAGCTGCACCATACATGTTATCTATCTCAAAATCTGGCGACCATTGCGGGGCAGGCAACAACATGCCTCATTGAAGCATGGAATTTGCATGGGGACTGCTAAGTTGGTAATCTGCTGGCAGCTGCTGACATTGTATATGCTTTGTTATTCAGAAGCAACATGTGCAGTCAAAAGGACATTGATCTGTGTCTCCTCCAACGCCAACATTTAACTCGTCTGCTGTGTAGACGGGCAGACCCTCAGCATCAAACCTACAGCATGAAAGGCAGGGTTGCCCTTGTGATGCCCAATCAGACACTCTTGACAGCTGTAAGTAGTCAAGCATGGTCAATAGCACACCTGCGCTGCTTGGGCTGACCAGTGCCAAAGATATCATCTTTGCTTCCCTGAAATGCTGCAGGCTTAGGGGCAAGCTTGACCTTCTGCATACACTATGTGAATTTAATTTGGCTCTTTGATGACAGGATGCGACCCACAGCTGAATGGGTACCTTATCAGGCTTGGCAGTTGACTGTTTTTTGGCACGAACTTGCTTGAATATGTCGTCAATATCTCCAGCAGCTATGTGCCCTGGGACAGCCTTCGGACTTTCAGGGGAACTGGGCTGAGCTACCTCTTCAACTTTAGCCCTTTTGGGAAACACTGCCTTTCCTGGAGGGAGGCCGGCACTTGAAGGCGCTGTCGACGATGTCTGCTGTTTTCTTTTGGTCATTCGCAGAGGACAAGGCTGAACGTGATTCGCCGCGGTGTACTACCACTAGAAAGACTCTCTCAGAACCCCGCGATTCAGCGAATGCCAGGTCGACACCGCAATTGCTTTCTCTGCTTGCCATTCGTTCGTCTCTTTGTAAAACGAACTAAGTGGCAAGGTTGCCAGTGCCAGTATTTGAAACGATGTGTAGAACTATAATATCTCTCTCTAGGTCTCCAGCAGGGTCTTCTGTTGTTGCTTTAACCGTCGTATCTGCCTTACCTTGATGTTGCAAGAATGACAATAACAAAGTTGCTCACCTTGGGCAAAGACCCCGCCATCACTGCATCCTTCCTTGCACAAGTGGATCAAGTCCGACCTGGCAAGTACAAAGCGTACAGCGCGCACTCTCTCGAAGAACTTCGAACGCTTGCGGAGCTACACAAATCAGAAATCCAGGTCGTTTTGTTGGGAGCAGCTCAGACAGACGAGCAGGTGCAGGCTGCAAAGGGTGTTGTTAGCACAATATGGGGAGAGGGTGGAGTGCAAGTGCTTAGACTGCCTCCAAGCTTGTTGACACCAGAGGGCAAAAATGGTGGCATGATGAGATGGTTTCTGGAGCACATGGACGGACCAATTGAAGGAGAGTGTGGATGCTGCTGATTTTGTACCTTTGCATTTTTTTTGGCCATGATAAATTAAATTAGTTTTCAGCTTTGGTGCATTGCGCACGCAGTCGATTTCTGTGACGTATGGGAGACGTACCAGGGGTCATTGCAATGATCACACCATGTCCAGTGATTAACAAGCTTGCAAGTGTCACAATTGTCAGGCTTAAGCCAAAAGGAGTGCCAGACTTCTGGTGCAAAAGTATTAGTGGAAGCATCCTGGTGCTTGCTGACATGTGCTGTCAAAGTCTTCTCCCTGTTCTGGTGCTGCATCGGCCCAGCATGGGCAGCAGGTTTTCTTAGGTATGAATCCGAAGACAGCTTCTCAAACTTGCACTAGCGAGCAAGCTTGATGAAGTGAAGGGATCAGTGTCAATTGACAAAACATGGGGCTCAGCTTGTAGGCATGAAATGCATTGTCATGCATCTCGCAGTAAGTCCTGCCAAGCTGCTATGCTGAGTGCTGAAAGCTGCTTTACAGTTAAAGCGTCTGAACCTGAGCCCAAGTTATGCTGTAGAAACGCTGCCGGCCACGAGCTCAAGGAAAAAGCATGTAGATCCGCAAGAGGATGCTCTCATGTATACACCCATACCAGCAGAGTGAAAAGCCCTCAGAATGTGTGTCAAGGCTGGTTCGAAGAGTCCAGGCAGGCACAGGCAGGGGCAGCAGTTTGCATCACTGGTGTGTCGTGAACTGCCTCCAATTTCAAATGTGTCGCTTACTGCGAGTAATCCTACCGTCACAGGTCATTACGATGTGCCAGCCGTACGCTTTGAGCTCGTTATCCTGATTCACCATCGACCTTCTGTTGCGCAAACTATCACGCATCTGCACCAAGTCGCCATGGCTTCATCTGCGATTGCTTCTTGCTGCACAGCGCCAAAGCCTAGCCTGAAGAGCTCTACCCGTCACAGCTTCGCAGCCTCTCGGCTGCCTGCTCGTCGACCACAGAGAGTAGTTGCTATTGCCGCTAAGCATTCGAACAAGGTACGTGAACTGCAGATGGCACACGTCCAGCAATTTCAGCGTACTTGCAGCAAGCCATGAAGCTATCCTGCGTTGCGGCAGGCGTCAAGCCTGTGACGCCAGGATCTTTGGACGTTCGACTTATCTGTGCTTCATTTCAGGCGCAAGTCGCCGCTGCTGCTACAGCCTTGTCGACATTAGCAATTGCAGTTGCCCCTGCTGCACAAGCAGCGCAGGAGGCGTTTGTGGTCGCAGAGGTACGCAGAAGGCTGCATGTGCTGTTGCTTCTGTGCAAGCAACTACATAAGTTGGCGTATATGCACACAGAGATTCCTGTCTTCCTTCTCATTGGGCAACACTCAGCTTGATGATAGCGCTGACACAGCTGACGTTTGTTATCCTCTGCAGGGAGAGCCAGCCCTTGTGCAAGTGGGATGGGCAGCCACATGTGCCATTTTCACATTCTCCCTATCTTTGGTTGTATGGGGACGTAGTGGATTGTAGTCGGACAAACAGACCTTGTTTGACTAATTTTTTTGAGAGGAAAATGAATGCTCTACACATTGCAAAATCAATGTTCAGTTGAATGCTGCTATGATGTTTAGTGGAATGCTAATGTGATGTTCAGTGGAACGCTGATGTGTTGTTCAGTGGAATGTGGAAAATAGGACGCCTCCATGAGTCCTGAAGCTATTGCCATTTGCATGTGCTTCACAACAACTGAGTTTGAAACTCCAGCAAATGGAATAACAGAACTACTGGTACATGTTTCTGTGTATGTGCTCAGAGGCAAGTTGCCTGTGACCTGATAGGCAACATCCTCGACAGAATTGTTTCTTGGCATGGATGTGGGACTTTCTGGGAACAGGATAGCCACAATACCTGGCACTACGCATGTCGAGGAGGACCATAATAACATTGTGATGTAGTCTGATGTTCACTTGATGCACAACAAGCTCAGCACATGAGTTGGAACATCATGACTATTTGTGGTCAAACCTGGAAACCCACATGGTTTGCTGCGCTGTGACAGGAACAAGGAGAACCATGTGTAGTTGTGCTGGCTGCGGACGCAAGTTACTGGTCAACCAAACAGCAATGCTGTCCTTCACCAAACGGCGTCATAGGTGAGTGTCAGCATGTGCAGGACCTGTGCAAGATGCAAGCTTGCTGGGATCAGTTATCCTGTACTTGAGCCTGTTTCATTTCAACACTAATTGTAGCTACCGAGACCCTTCACAGTGTTGTTTGGGCAGCGATGCAGTTTTGATAACTGTCCTGCCTTGCGAAGTGCTGCCACACTAGGCTGCAGTCTCTTCTTTCAACTTGAACATATCACTCAGAGCCTGTGCACTCTCCCCTTTGTAGCCGTAGTCATGTAGCTTGTTGAATCGCCAAAACTTGCCGTCACCTCCAAGCATCATGCCTTGAGAGGTGTAGAGCTCCTGAAAGTCTGGGAAGACCTGGTCCAGCTCTGAAATGCTGAAGTAGTTGATGGGGAACTGAGAGCTCAGCATCAGCCCTGCAAGGCACGAAGTGAGACATCATCCAGCTCAGGACATCAACTACACCTCAAGTACCACTGCAAGGCACCCCCTTGTGAGCAGCAATTCAAACATCATGCTTGAGGATGCATGACATGCACACAATTTGTTGAAACAAGGTCTGACTCTTGTACGTTTTATGTGGTGCATTGCTTGTGCTGGGTATGCAACTGTGTGACAGTACCTTCAGTATGTCTTGGCTCCTTTTTCTGCAGCAGGAACGTAAATGCCATTGCCACCACATGTTCTGGCTCCAGGCCAAAATCCTCATAGTACTCTTTCCCAAGATGATCCTGTGCCGGGTTTCCTGCTCCTCATAGGTGATGGTCAAATCATACATCATGCCTCCGTTTGTGGGATAGCTGTGTACGAAAAACAGCTCATATCGTGCTGTGGTGCCGTCAAGCTCAAATTCAACAACCCTGGTGGCCTTTGCCAGCTCTGCAATCCGTTTCTGCTGTGCCTCTAGCTCTTCTGGTGTCATGGCCTTGGCTGGCAAGAAGTCTACCTGCATATGACAAACAAAGATGATGGGGCCATCCTGTCATGGCCTGGCCAACATTGGCAGCATGCAAAGCGTGTGCTTAACAACAATGACCCACTTGAAACATGTCATCTTAATTGTGAGTAAATTAGAAGGGCCTCAGCATGCCAAACAGATACATAGCCCACTCTTGCCAAAGCATGCTAGACAAAAGATGTGTTCTCCTCGTGTTATCAAGCGGCCAGCGCTGTTTGGCCAGCAGACATTTTGGAGCAAGCATGCTTTTGTTGGGCCATGTCATATCAAACAGTCAATTCACATTTCCTGTCTTTAGGACTCATCACAGGAGTCAACAGACAATAACTGGGGAGAATTCTGAGAATGCTGAATTTGAATGCAACAAGTTGTTTAATGCTGTTTTGGGCCACAAAAAGGTTCAAATTTTGTAGTCGAAACTCTACATCTACACAAGAGGTATCTGCCGACCTGTCCGTCCTTCATCAGGGCAGCATCTGGCTGAAAATCCTCTTTGCAACCTCGCTGCTGAATTTGAGCCAGAAGCACCTTCAGTTGCTCCTCTGCTGCCTGCAGAACAAGACCAGCCTTGTTTGCAATTTGCCTCTCTCAGCGTGTTGCAGGTAGGTGGACCTGCATAGGTGACTCCCTAGACAGTGATCTGTAGTTAGGATCTGTGCAATGTCTGGCTGTGTGTTGCTACTACACTTCACTAGTCAGTCCTACCAACAGCACCCTAAATCTGTCGAGGCATGGTTTCATTAAGGTGATCAGGCTGCATATGTCAAAACTCATGTTCTTCCTGCTACCCCAAATGCAAGCAACAGTAGTTGCAAAGAGCACACTCATGACAAAGCAATCATGACACCAGCACAAGCATGCTGTGCAGACGCTGCAGACGCAGGGCAAACAAGGACCCAGTTGTGACATATGTCCACACCTGCAGTTTGCCTCTTTCACTAATGGCACCGGCAGATACTGGCTGCTGCCAAGCTGTCCTCTCCAATGCCACTGCAGATGGTGAGAAGCACTGCTCAGGCAAGCTGCAAGACCTTGCGATGCATGTCAGCTTGCATTTGCAATGAACTAAAGCCTGTGAAGGACAAATGGCTGCAGCATCAAGCCCTCATCACAACCAAGGCAGCCTGCTTGCATGCTTCAAAAGTCAGCTCTGGCAAGTTCAAGTGACCCTAAGCATGTTGCCTACAGGTATTGTGTAGTAAAAAGATGTTGGCCAGCTGCAATGCAGCCTACAGTCAGTTGCATTAGACATGCAGCAGCATTCTTGTACGGCGCTGCTACAGTGATTTCCGCAGTTTCTACTGCAGTAGAAACTGACAAAGGCACCAAGTAAATGCATGAAGAGTGCGTACGCTTGTTGCCAGGAGGAGGGCCACCGCACTCCTCAAACCAAGCTGCCCGGATGTCTATCATTTGCTTCTGATCCAGCGTTGGCAGGTGCACTGCCCTAAACACACAAACAAGACAACGCTTGCCTCAGTATTGTGCACTGTCCTCTGATGACTGGCTGGCAACACAGGTTGTACAAGCTGAGGACATATGCGCTGCCAGCCTAAGGCATCATGCCTGCCATCATGCAGATGCTCTGCAATCTGCATTGGCTAGCCATTCAGCCTGGGACCTGAAGATGCTGCATTGCTGCTGCTAATGGCAGTGGACAGCCTTGACACGGAAACTTTGGTCTATGATGCAAAAGCAATTGCTGCGAGAGCGAGTGCACACAAATATGCATGCATGGCAGATGAAAGCAATCTGTGAGCATGTCAGTAGCTGCATGTTCTTACTTGTAGAAGAAAGCCTTGTCTGGTCTCCTCCCTAGAAGCGTTCTCAGGGAGTTGTACAAATCCTTTGAGAACCCCACATACTGCAGCTGCTTACGGTCATTGTACACAGCAAAAACTGCGGCCTCGCTGCCTGTTGGTATCAGTGGCTGTATCAATCCCTGCACACCGGCATGAGGCGCATTCCAGCAGGGTGCTTGGACATTGCAAATGCATGCGCATCAGACTGACCATTGCATGCATGATGGATCAGCAGAACCACATGCATGCACTGGAGGCAATACATGTGCCATGCTGTCTGCGTGGTTGTCCTATATGGACTCACCTGTGTGTTGATGATTGGATTGATTTCCACAGACGATAAGCTTTGGCTGGTTGTGGCTGTTGCTCCTGCTGCAGCCCGGGCAATGAATAAATCGCTTGTGTTGTTGTGTGCAGTGACAGGTCCTGCGAAGTGTCCCGCTGGTAGGGTTGTCAGCAGAGGCTTGTGAGTTTGCTTGGTAAGGGCTTGCTTGCTGGAGCTTGCATGTCTTGCTTGACTCCTGCAAACGTTGCAAATCGATGTCAACCAGGCTATGCGGACAGGCGATCAAAAACCAGCCGTTTGCTAGGCAACAACAGAACTACCTTGGCACGGAGGAGCCGCGTGGTATGCTTGTCGCACTGCTTGACACCTTCGTTGCAACCTGCACAACACACAGGCTCATGCTACTCGCTGCGCACAGTTCTGGGGCGGCTACAAGTATGACTGAACAAGTATTAACCTGATTCATGGTGGCTCTACTCGATCTTTGTGGGGTGTTTTGTGCGATTGTGTATGCAACAAACCTATCTAAGATAAAGCTTAGATTGGTTTCGGAGTTTCGGAGCAGAATTTATCGAAGGAAGAAGAGCCCTTCGTATGTTCACACTGCTCAGGTATCTCAGACTTACCTCTTGTCCCGCCGCGATCGGCAACAACATGGAGATCGCCATGCCAACCGACTCAAGCTTCATGGTTGACATTCACAAGCAGCTTGTTGCCCGCAACGCAGTCGAGGTGCACGCGTTTGCCGAGATCACCGGCGACTACCAGCGGTGCTTGGACCAACTGCGGGACTTGCGAGTGAGGCAGCCTGTTTAGCACTGAGATTATGCTCGCGGCTCGTGCCAATGGCAAACTTTGACCGTGCATAGGACTTTTCTGCTGCAGGTGCGTAACGCTCAGCTCGACAAAGAGGCAGCGGAGCTGAGAAGAGAAAGCGTTGAGCTATCGCATGCAGCGCAAGAAGCCCGCAACGGCGTGGCCAACAGTCAAGAGGCAAGTTCGGACATCGGTCCCCGACAATACTCAGAGTCACCTTTCACATCCAGACATCAAGGCAAAGAAGCTGCTCAATGCTTCAGGTGGCTGACATGAGAGCTGAGGTTTCCAAACTCAAAGATGAGTTAGCACCAGTCTACAAGGACAAAGCTCGTTTGACAGAAGAACTCATGCAGTGTCGAGAAAGCCTAGCCAGGGTGAGAGATATCAATGAAAAGCACAGCCAAGCCCTTGATGAAGCCACTGGTAGGATTAGAGACTTGCAATCAAGAAACAAGGAGCTCAGTCAGCAGGTGGACAATGAAAGAGCCACTCAGGCTGTTGCAGCGTCTGAATTGGAGGTGACAGAGCATTGCCGTACTTGCCATCCACATTTTCAAGAGTACAATCGATCATGCTGTCTTATGTGTGTTGTTGAGAACCTGCAAACATGCCTGATCTGCAGTTGGTCGGTTGTCCTGCACAAGCCTCTTATCAGCGCAAATGTCCATTCCTGTGCAAGATACTCATTCATTTACTGAAAGCCCAGGGCAGTCTGTTCAAGTAGGGTTTCCTGGTGTATTCCCACAGCAGGTTTACCCGATTGACGTTCCTGCTGGGTAAAATTCTTCATTGGAGCGTCTGTGAGCAAATGAGCCCAACATTTGCTGATGCTCAATGGGCTGTTGCTCGAGCCTCCTCATTCTTGCAGCATGCAAGATCATTGTTTTATAAACTCGCCAAGAACACATTGAGGCAAGTTGCTGCTTCCCGGCTGTTCAAAATGATGAGAGTGAAAGCTTCCATGTTTGCTGCAGACTTCTCGCCACGAGAGAGCTGAAGCAGAGCAAAAACTGAACAAGCTAACTGCAGACAATGATCAGCTAGTTCAGAGGCTTGTTGAGATGAAAGCCACTGAGGTGGAACGCATGAATGAAGTCAATCGGACATGTGATGAGATGGTAAGCCAGCCTCCAGTCTATCTGTTGCACAGTAGCTGTCTCAAAGACATTGCTGTCTTAGCCCAGACAGCTCCCGCATGCTGCGCAAAGCTTCATCATTTATGTGCACTGTACAACCGACTCTGTCTGAGGTGTGCTGCTCAATTCACAAACCTACGTGCCCATTCTTGGCTGCAAGCCACCCAAAAAAGCAAGCATGCAAGCTTGTTGCTGTGTCTAAACGGCTTCTGTAGCAACATCTCCTGATTGATTATCTGCATGTACATGCTGTAGCTGCATAATCACAAGAACAATTGCCAGACAGCGCACCATCTGGTTGACAACAAGGTGCACTGCTGTGCTTTATACAGACTGGGCGTTCCACATTGCATCAACTTCTGAGCCACGATCTACTTGGTACTGCAGCTCAAAAGTGCTAGGAGTATGGAGAGGCAAGCTGCACAGCAAGCACAGCAAAGCGCAAATTCCCTGCGTCACACTTCCAGCATCCTTCGCACCCCCAGTTTGTCAGGTGCCCTGAGGGGCATGCGCATCAGGGGGGGCGAGACTGGGGGTGAGGGGGCCACCCCCGCTGCTGCTACCCCCGTGCCTGAAAAGGCAACCAAGAGTGTTCCTGCTCATGATGGTGGCTGCTTCACGTGTGCCTTTGACAGGTGAGTACCTTGCTACCTGCAGCATGCTTGTGCAGCTGTCACCCATGCTTCGAATCACATGACAGCTACATGACTCTGTATTGCGGCTTGTTTTGCGTCGTGGACACAGCTGCTGGCAAGATGTCAGCGTTAGTAAAAAGCAGACTGTTCACTTTGGACTGACAGGCAGCTTGTGCAATTGCATCGTGTTTAGACAAATGCTCCACTTCACAAAGACCATGCTTCACAGAGTACTCAACCATGCTTACCGTGTCAGGGCTGCTGCTCCTGCTGCATGGTCCTGTGAACACATAGCAGCACTGAAAATCATTGTGATGATACACAAATTGCTGTCAGGAGTGACATTTGTGCTGTCGTCCGTTCAATTCAATTCAACTCAATTCACTTCAATTCATTTCAAATCAGTTCAGTTTGGTCCGACTCAACCCAATTCAACTTGATTCAGTTCAGTTCAATTCAACTCATCACATGTTGTGTGCAGATCAGGGAGCCACATGGCAACAGGCGGTGCTGACAAGGTAGTCAAGCTGTGGGATCCTGCCACAGGAGCCAACACCGGCTCACTCAGGGTCTGTTTCTGCTTCTTCGTTGACAAAACTCATGCTGCATTTGCAAATTTCACCTGTTTTGTGACTCTGCTCAGGCCTGTTTGCAGTGTGCATGATACCTGTACCACGATGTAACCCATCACAGAAAAACAGCGCCCATGTTATAGCGCTGCACTTTCTGGCAAGCTTTACTGACCAACCCAGCCAAACCATCCATTACCGTTGTGTCGTCAGATTGTCAGGGCTGCTGTCACTGCGCTGTGGGGCTTGACAGCGCTGAGCCCTAATGCAACCAGCATTGATCACATTATGCCATGACATTATGGTGTCTGTGCATGTGTGCAGGGCATGCTGGACACAATACTGGAGGTGAGCTTCACTGCAGACCAGAAACACTTGTTGGCAGCCGGAGGGGACCAGGCCCTGCGCATGTGGGACATCACCTCTGGCCGAGTGCGACACACTCTCACGGGCCACACAGGCAAGGTGCACTCCACACCTACAGCACTGCTTCCCAATCCTCCCAATGTAGAAAGTCTTTTGACTTATCCCCAGGCATTGTTTAGTGAAGAGTCGCACTTTGAAATGGACATTCTTCTGAAAGAAAGTGACGTGTCTGTAACCCAGAGAGCTTTTCCCAGCTACCCTTACAAACCTTGTAGGATTGGCCTGAGCTGAAACTCAAAGACGTACAAAGAAGAACAAGAAGTAAGCAGCAAATTGAGGCTTTTGGCAGCATACTTTTGGCAGCTGACGTGTGCAACTAGGAATTGCTTATGGCCAGGGTGCATCACTCAGTCACAGGATGTACTGACAAGATACATGCCTAACGTGGTATGGCAAGACCAGATGAGGTACACAGGCTGTCACATAGGTCTCATGCTGAAGGCACTCTTGCTACAGCAACTTCCATGGCATGGCATGGATGCTGTCTGTAGATAGCGCTGCTGACTGGACTCCTAGATGCTCTCAGTCACACATGTTGGGAGATTGATTGATGGGCCTGACCGACCCTTACTGCCCATGCCCCTTATACATTACCTCACTGCAAATCTCTGTGTCAAAGAAAGTGCTTACCTCATACATGCAAGGCTGGGCAACGGTTTGCCCCAGCTACGGATCTCCTATATTGGTTGCAATGGCCTTGATCCCTCTCAAGAATGTTGAGAAGAGTTGGCCTGTGAACCTATTGCTCGCGCCCCTTGTATTTTTACCTCACTGCAAATCTCTGTGTGAATATGCTATATGTACATATGACGTGTCAGAACTCTTCTTCTTCTCGCCTTGTGCAGGTGAGCAGTGTGGACTGCAGTCCAAGCTCTTCTCTCAGAGCTGTCAGCAGCGGCACAGATAGAACCATCAAGGTATGGGACCTCAACAAGGGTTACTGCCTGCGCACCATCATGTGCCACAGCAGCTGCAACTCGGTGCGCTGCACTAGGGATGAGCACCTCATCTGTTCGGGTCACTTTGACGGCACTCTGAGGTTCTGGGACATCCGGACTGGCAAGATGGCCAATGAAGTGACTGGGTTGCATACACAGCAGATTTGCTCTGTGCAAATCGGGGCCAGAGATGGTAACAATTCTTTGTGCATGCATGTCTGCCAGACTATTCAAGTTTGTTTTGCTGTCCTTCTGATGCTGTCGCTGTTATAGTCGTGATGTTTTTCTGCTTGACACTGTTTGCTTGCTACATATGCACAGCTGGGTTGCATTGCAGTGAGCTGTGGGCAAATCATTTGTATGATGATGGAGAGATACGTCGAGCCATGCATGGTATATTGACCAGCAACACATAATGTTGTCTACCTGCTTGGAGGAGCTTACAGCAAGCATGTTGGTGCTGCAGGAACTGTGCTGACTTGTGGTAAAGACAACCTCCTGAAAACGGTCAACCCCCACACCTTTGAAGTCAGGCAGACCTTCAGAGCGCCTCAGTTCAGTGTGGGCACCATCTGGTGCACTGCCTGCAGCTCACCAGATGGGCAGCATGTGGCAGCCGGATCTGGAAATGGCAGCCTGTTTGTATGGAATGTAAGCTCCAATTGAGCTCCCTCACACCACCTGTTGTGGTGGTCACGCTGTTTGTTTTGGCTGGGCTTGGGAGTGATGCACAGTTTTTAGACCCAGAAGTGCATGTTCGCTCTAGACACATGTTTATGCTTTATGTCTTGACAGCTGCCCCAGCAGCTGCAAGCCAAGTCTGAGCATGTGTATGTGTGTTTGTTTTTCCTCTCTGGTGTTGTCACAGAGTGCTTCCAGGCGAAGTATGCTGCCAAGGCATGCTACATTTGGATTTGGCCAGTGTCATTGAGTGCTCATCACAGCCTATGAGAAGTGCTTTGTATTGATACAAGGTGCCGTAACTAGAAAATATCATCTGGTACCCCTTTCATGCTTTGCAATAATATGTCGAGGTGGGTCTGCCCATTTGAGCTGTGCAGAGCTCCTGCTGTTTAACTTGGCAGGCAGCGGCTGGCACAAGTAGTCTTTCAGCAGGCTTTGCTTGTCATTGCAGATGGAGACAGCAGCAGTGGCACAGGAGCTCAAGCATTCAGGTTCTCAGCCAATACTGGCCTCAGCTTGGGGTCCTACTGGGCAACCCCTGGTCTCATGTGAGAAGAACGGCACTGTCACATTCTGGAGTAGTCAATGACTAGATCTGGATGTGTTGTTGCCTCACCATGAGCATACATTGAATCTGTTTACCAGTTTCTACGTATGGGATCTTGTTTATGAAGCGCATGTGTCTGTACAAAGCAGTTGCAAGTAGACACTCGTCATATGATGCCATGCATGGAACTGTCACAGATCATTGTTTTTATAAAGAATTGCACAGACGGTTGACGCTCTGTTGTGCTTGACACGTTGTTGAACCTACACCTAGTACATGCATTATAGGTCAACACAGCTAAGATCTGCATCAAAAACAGTAAGCTATAGCACTAGTACAGTCAGCTAGCTGCTGCTTCAAACAGCGTCACACTCGTAACGCTTCTCATGCTAGCAATTTGGTAGTGTTGAGTAGATTTGCCTCCTTTTTGGATCAGGTCCCCGAGGTTCAGTGAGTCGTGACTGCAGTGTTGCACCATTCTAGGCGCATATGTTTT
>JAABUP010000404.1_pt1 | contig 96572 bp, 144 predicted proteins | sample 5559201 | NCBI WGS metagenome assembly JAABUP01 (sample SAMN10711887, study PRJNA513373) | rock metagenome | isolation source: Antarctica rocks | place: Antarctica | reverse complement strand
AACATTGTTCAGTTTTATGGCGCTGTGTTGTCAGCTCCTGCACCCATGCTGGTCCTTGAGTACATGGAGGGCGGGGACCTGAGAGATGCCCTGTCTCATGACACTAAGAATGAACTTGGGTGGTACAAGTAAGCGCCCTTCCCCTTTAAGTCGTCTCCCTCCTTGCATGCTGATCTGGGTACTACAAGTGCTGAGTGACTAGAGCTGCAAAATCTGCTGAATGTAGGTAACTGCTTTGTTTCCACGTATGCCTGTGCAGAGACTGTCTGCTTCGGTGCTACATGCCTTTGACATGTCTCCAATGGGATGCTTGGGTTCTCATTAAAATTGATGCTGAATGTTTTTCTTTTCTTTTTCTCTTCTGGGTTTATTGGGTATTGATGATGTGGTGTTGACCTGCAGCAAGGGTCACTTGATTGCGCTGGACATCATCCGCGGTTTGGTCTTCCTCCACAGCAACAAGGTCGTCCATGCTGACCTGAAAGCTAAGAATGTGCTGCTCACCCAGAATGCTGGTAAGCTTCATCCCTTCCAGCTGGACTTTCAGACACAAGCTGCATTTGCAACTGGCACATAAGCTGTACATTGGTGCATTGCATACTGCTGTATAGGTACGGTCGGCTGACTGTGCATCAACATTAGCCCGGGCTGCCACCTTATGAGGCTCCTGTTATGATTGCTGAAAAGCTTTATTAAGCAAAAAGCATAAAGTTCTCTTTCCTTTTTTGGCTCAACAATGTCAGCGCATCTTCATATTCTCATGCAGGGTGGCATGTCTTGACACAAATTGTTTGTTGCTATCAAAATAAAATGCACTTGTGCATTTTGCCTGGCATGACAAGTTGACACAAGCTCTCTTGGCCCTTTTTTCTCACCCACATGCAAATTGCAAGATCTGGGGTGTGCAGGTACTGCCAAGATTGCAGATGTGGGTTTGGCTAGGATCATGCAGCACACCATGAGCAACACCGCCACTGGCGACCCAGCAGGAACCTTTGCCTATGCTGCTCCAGAAATGCTCATGGGGGAGAAGTGGGATGACAAAGTAGGGTGCTGTCTGTCTGTCTGTATGTCCATCTGTATGTCAGCCTGACTGTCTGTGTTAATCAGACAGTTCAGTTGTCATCTCTGTGTATGGCTGCCTTCTGGATCTTGCTCTGCAATTGCTGTAAGTTTGGCGCTTATGCAGCCAAGCATCAGCTTTGTCATGGTGCTGTATGTTGATTGGACCCAATGTCAGAGACCGCAGCAATGTGCAATGCATCTGATGCGCAGGGCTGCATAGTTGCAACCTGCATCTGCCAAGGGGCTGTGATTTGACTTTTGTGTGGTGCTGCAGGCTGATGTGTACAGTCTGGGAGTGCTTCTTTGGGAGATTGTGACCTCTGATGTGCCAGAGCGCGGCCGCATGCGCCCTGTCAAGGTGCCACCAACAAGTGCTGTGCTGTGCTGTGCTGTGCTGTGCTGTGCTGTGCTGTGCTGTGCTGTGCTGTGCTGTGCTGTGCTGTGCTGTGCTGTGCTGTGCTGTGCTGTGCTGTGCACTCGCTTTGGCACTGGTCATAAACCTTGTTGCCTCTCGTCACCAAGTGCATGCAGCGGGCACATCGGGTCTTGCTGTACGTAGTGACAGCTCGTTCGCTCTACTCCTGCAAACGTTGCATGTCTGGGGGCAAAGATGTAGTTACATGTCAACACTTTTCCAGCTGAGTGCTTTGCTCCCCTCACTACAGGAATAGAGCCAGGCAACAAGCTGCACATTTTTTGTTGCTGCCATCAGCCTGTGGTCTGACAGGATGTGAGGCATTGCAAAAGATGGTGATACAGAAGGGTGGCAGCAATCGTGTTTACGCAAAGCCTTCATGCCTCATCTTTGTGTCGTTGCACAGGTGCCAGAGGAGTGCCCAGAGGCAGTTGCACAACTCATTGAGCAGTGCCTCGAGAAGGAGGTTGGTGCGCGCCCCAACGCACGCCAGGTGAGTGAACCCATTCCTTCAAGCATACACTCAAGCTGATATGCATGACCAGTGAGTGCATTGCATTCCTGGATGCTGGAGTGGCTGCATGAGGGAGTCAGTGTAGCTGTTACTTTATCAGGATCAAGTGACACAAGCCAAGTTCTTGATAGGTGATGCACAGACGTGTCTATTTAGGACCAGGGGCCCAATCTTGCAATCTTCCAAATGCTGATGAGGCATTCTGTCCACGCAGGTATACAGTGCCATGCAAGCAGTCCTGCAGGGCGAGGGGGGTCTGCCTGATGAGCCTGTCAGGGTGGTCAACCTTGAGGGGTCCACCTTGGGGGGTAGCAGTGGCACAGTTTCAACATTCGACTCTGCTGGCAGCAGAATGTCTCATGTCAGCGGTGGCATGATGTCTGCTGGGACTGCATATGGTTCTGCCAACAACAGCATGGCCTCAAGTGGCATGCACAATGTCACTGGTAATGGTAATGGGAATGGTGTTACCAATGGTGCTGGTATTGTGAATGGCAACAATGGTGCTGCCAGTGGCACTGCAACTGGCAATGGCATCAACACTGGTGTCAGAATCTCCCGCGGCAACACTGCTCTCACTCGCATGTGATTTTGCTCACAGAGAATCTGAGTTTGTTTGGTAAAAATCAAAGGGCTGTGGCTGCTGGTCTAGAATCTGAAGATGGGGTTACAATGTCCCTTTTGATGAACTAGGTCGACATGTCTTGGGCAGCGCTTGCTAGCACCGAAGTGTCTTTAAGGTTCAGGGTTGTATAAGAAACTGCTGCTCCAGTGGCGCTGTTCTTGCAGCAGCTCATGATCAAGACTGGGTGTGACCCTGCATTTGACTGCAAGATGCATGCACGCATGCATGATGTGCAAGTTGAGCAGCAGCCCTGTACACATGCATTAAGCAAGTCGATGTGGCCTTGCTGAGATTTTAGCAAGATTGTGACACGGTCAGTGGAAACTCAAGTGTAAGCTCTCTGCTGTTGCTGGAGTGCTACACACAGACAGAAATGTCTGACCTGTATGCGTCCTGAGTGATAGGGATCCACAAGTATTGACGCAAATTATTGAGCATTCCCATGGATGCTGTGCCTGCTCCGCCTTGCAGGAAGGCTGCTATCATGTAGAAGAGCACAAAAGGGTAGAAGACCTGCGTACAATAGGTGTTGGGTTTAGCACAGAGCATGTAGGGTTTAGCTCAGTCAGTCTTGCAAAGCTCTGAGCGTGTCTACATGACTGCAGACAAGTTGCAGTCTCCTGAACATGACTCAAGTGCAGGAAGTTTCTGTGCTCGCATGACACACTGAGCATTTAAGCAATGCATGTTGCCAGGACTCTTAATGCAACCAAGTGTTTATGGACTCGTGTGACTCGCGGCCCACTGCAAAGGCACAACCTGCTCTTGCAAGACAGCTACCCTGCACTGCAGATATGATCTAGTTTTATGTCTACCAACCACGACTCACTCTAAACAAGTGTCCACTGCAATGGTGGACAGGCATGATGGGGGTTCACCTGCCAAAACTGGTAGTGTTCTTTCTCATCGCCGGGTCGAGGATGTGTCCCCTCACTAGTACTGGCCAGTGTGTCCACAACCTTTTTGTACAGGATGGGCACAGCCAGGTTCAGCACCCTCATGATCAGGATCAGGATGACGCAGGTGAATGCCCGTAACTGAAGAAATACGCTGTCAGGCCATACGTACGCCACAGCTGTTCCTAGCAGGCTGTACCAGCTGCGTTTGCGTTTTCTGGAGCTGTCCACCGGTGCCTCTGGGTCTGTTCCTGCCGCTAAAAGTGCTTCACGTAGAATGTGCTCCTCGTCTGATTGCAAAGGCCTGCAATAGCAGGCACATAATGATGATTCACCAAAGAGGTCATGACCTTTCATAATGATAAGCTTGTACATTGTCATACGCATGAACAAAGTAGTCAATGGCATATGCACTACTGTATGCTGTGCCTCAGGATGCTGAGCATGCTGACAGAGCTGTATGTGCATGGACTATTTGTTGATTACCATGCCGTGCATCTGCATCTGTGTGATCAAACCCAACTTGTTTTGTGCTGCTGAACTCACTTAACAGTCTCTGCGACTGCTGCAGCTGTCCCTAGCACTGTCTGGAAACAAGCTGTAGCCAAAAGGAATATGCGCTCCAAAGGGCTTGCTACATCCCAGTGCTCCAGGTATATACGAGTGGAAGTATACAGGACCCAGATGTATACAATGGCTGCTGGCCACAGCAAAAATTTCAAATGTACAGAAACTGACTGTTGCCTGCCTTGCCATACCACTGCCTGCATCAGGTGGCAGTGTCTGAGTGCAGAACAGATTGGCACAACTTCGCAAGCAAAGGCTGCAGCTAGACCCACCAAAGCTGCACCCCAATAGAGAGCCATAGTGGCCTCGTACAGGTAATGATACGCTGCTTGATGCTGCCAGATGTAAAAGGCAAGCCAGCAGACGTGTGAGACTGTCAGCGCAACCAATGCAGCAGCTACGAAAGCCTCTCTGATGCCATAGTTGCCCAGGTTCAGGTATGATCGATGGCGCTTGAGCAGCTGCACCCTCTTAATCTGCGTGTAAAGAAGAGCTGCCGCTATGAGCCACATGATAGGACTGCCGGCTGTTTCGGCCGTGCATGGTGTCAACGTGGAGTGATCTATAGGCTCAGTATCAGTTGGCCCACACCACCAGGCTGGCATGATGTTCTGCGCCGATGAGTGTGTAATGTCGACCAATCACGGCGCCGTCGACAACACCGACAAGCTGCAAGGCTGAAGTGCGCGTAGCTCATGTGTATGACTTGGTCAACGCACCTTCTGGTCATGAACCTCTCTTGCGGGTCGGAACCCGCCAAAGAAGGTGTCAGCAGACTCAGTATGGCGCAACGGGATCTGCCTGAGAAAGTCTGACGTCGCAAGTCTGTTTACTGCATTGCGCTCGGGTTAGGTTGTTCTGGACGACTGGCATGACTGTCCTCGGCATGCTTGCATGTAGCTCCAGCTCGTAGTTTGAGAGAAGACCAAAGCAGATGCAAAGTGCTTCCTGATGCAGCAGAAGATTGCAAATGCCACTTTATAAACTACTGACTTCCCATTAGCAAGGCCACAGATCTATGGAGGTATAGACTCTGGCAGCTAGAGTGCAGATGCCAGCTATGGTACAAAGAGCTGACAATGTCGACATGCAGGAGCAGAAGCAACATGATGCACCTCAGGTCAGCGATGATCAGGCACAGAAAGATGAACAGGAGCGGCAGCGCGAGCAGCAACAGGCAGCCAAATTGTTGGAGTGCGAGAAGCTGTTTACGCAGCCTGACAGCATCATGGAACCGGGCATATTGGATGTCCTCAGAAGATACCTAGATCTGGGTGGAAGTGCTCAGAATGGGGCGGACTTCTTGGTAGACAAATACATTGGTACATGCTTCCCTTGCAAAAAATTGTCCTGTTCTCTGTTTCCCTTGTATGAGCACACTGTAAAGCCTATTTGCTTGCATGCAGGATATGGTCAGATGGCCAGTCTGGTCTGTTCTTGGATTGCCAAAGCAGACCAGGCCAATGGAGAAACCAGCTCATCCAATCAAGCTGATGAGGTCACTCACATGCAGGTGCTATTTTTTAAATTAAGTCCTGTTCAAACTGACTGATGTTGGTACATGTCACAAGGTTCTTAATCAATGTGCGAGCGTCCTTCTGTCTCTGCTGAATCTTGCTTTGCATAGCTTGTATCCAATCAGCAAACCATCGTACGCTCTTTGCAGGCATTGATAGCTGATAAATTTGATCCAGACCAGGTAGACGCCCTGCTGCGCACCCGCAGAGGCCCCCCAAAGTGGTTGACCCCCCTCATAGCAGACAGGGCCGGCCGAGAGCTCATATACACCCTGTCAGCTCGCTACAAGAACTGCCAGCTGCTGAAATATGCCATGCAGCGCATTCTCATGGCTGGCCATGATGATGAGGTTGCCAGTGTCGGTAGCAGGCTGGCAGGCTACTTTGAGGTGTTCCATAATCTGATGGTGAAGCGACTTGAGGAGATGCTGCATGGCAATGATGCCAGGATGCAAGTCCTGTCAAAGGAGCTAATGGTGCGAGCTGTCGGCTTGTCATGAAGGCTGCACATGATGTACTTATGCATTCTCAATGATTCCTGTGCAGGCTGTATGCTCTTTGGCCATGTGACATTCTCTGTTGAAAGTCAAGGCCAGAGCCCATTGCAAGGCCCTGATGGTTGTGTTGCATAAAATCAAGAATGCTGCACAGCCATGCAGTGTCACAGTTGTGTCTGCAAGCACATAGCATGCCAGACGTTCGCAGCAGATGCATTAGACAGAGCTGTCTGTCTGTGCGCTGTAGAATGCAAACCAGAAATCATGCTGTGGTGTTGAATGCACGACACGTTGTGGTAGTCGTGTAGTTGTCTTTTTCTGCAGCCCTGTTGGGTGTCACAATGCAGGCACATTTTGTGCAAAGCCATATCAGCCAGTGCCATTACCAAGCTGTAGTGTTGGCATGACATTGTGTTTGCTGCATCAGTCAGCACACACATCCTCAGCTGCCCCTTGAATGTTCAGGAACACCCAACCGGCTGTTGGCATTTCAGGACATTATGTGCAACAGTCAGCACATCTGTGCACAAGCTCAGTTGCTCCTGCAAAGCTGGGGCAGCAATCTGATGCTTTTGCAGTAACAGCTGTTTCCCTTGCAGGACATCTGCTGCAGCAGCCAGCACACCTATGCGCATGCCCAGCAGCTTCTCAAGGAGCTAGGAGCCCAGCCGCAGGGCGCCAGATTCAAACGACTGTCCCAGGACATGGAGGTGTATGCTGCTGAGAAGCTGGGCCACCCCATTGCCTGGAAGATGCACCAGTGAGATGCCTGACTTGTGTCTCTGTTTGCATGCAATGGCAGTGATCGCTGTTGCATATTGCATGTCCAGACTGACCTGCTGGACTCGACCGTTGTTGCTGGATTACGGTGACTGCATCAGGTTGTTATGCATCCTCCTCAGGACTACATCACTGCGTGATCACGCCTGTGCAGTCACTGACTGTTGTGATTGGTAGCATAAACCAGTTGGATCAGGCAGCAACGAACCTCTTATAAACAGCAAAGGCCAGCTGTTGACTAAACACATCACAAAGGTGGAGGTAGCATAGCATCATGCAAACATTTCATGCTGTAGGTTGTGTCTGGGCTCGCATACATCGGCAGCAGATGCAGAGGTTGCTGCATTTCTCTTGCTGGCCTCCTGTGCCCAGCTTCCTAAGCACTGCTGCATCAGCTGTGGTTAGCATCATGCAAACATTCTGTCATGTAGGTTCTTTTTGGGCTCACACACATCTGTGGCAGATGCAGAGGTTGCAGTGCTGGTGGCTGACCTGCTGGCTGCTGACAAGGGCCACACCCGCAGCCTCATACCCAAGCTGCACAAGCTGTACTGCACGCCCCCTCATGCACACCAGATACCACCCATGGAGCTGTTACAACATCCCAAGGTATGCACTGTATGCCATGATTATCTGCTTGCCATTTCCTGCTGCATTGTCTTCCACAAGGCCACGTGTGCACTGCTGCCTACATATTCATATTACAGCCACAATCCAAAGCACACAGACACCTGTTTGGTCTGAATGCCCTGCATCAGCATGCAGAATGTGGTGCCCGTGTTGGTGATCCTGCACATACTGACAAGCAGGCACTGGTGTTGCTGCTGGCATTGCGTTCAAGGCAATTGACATCAGCAGACTAAGCTGTAAGTTGTGTCATTAAAATCTCGTTCACAAGGGCATCTGCCGGTGCAGGTGTTTGAGATACTGGTCCAGGGGCTGTTTGAGCCGTCACAACGCCTGCCTGCAGAGACACAGCGCACCTATGTACAGCTTCTCGCTACAGCAGCCTCTGCTGTTGATCAAAGGTGAACATTTGATGACTATGATAATGTGTACAAGCAGATCGCGCATCATGCTTTGCATAATTGAAGGTGACTGACATGTGTTCCTTGACAGTGCAAGTGAATGCCACTTTGGCAGCAAAGTGTGCTGTTCTGCAGCCTGACTTGCATCTTGTTGTCCTCAGCAGCAACAGTGTGCCGCCAGCATGTTTCGTCTGTCACACTTAATCAAGCAAGCAAGCAAGCAGGCAGGCATTTAGCATGACATGATTAAGTATCCAAAGGCGGATTGCCCAGCCAGATGCCTGGCCAGGTTGCTGCTGAGGCAATAAAGCACCACATCTCTGCATGAACAGCTTGAGCCAAATCGTTGCCAGCTCCCTGTCTGGTTCTGTGACTGCCAAAGCGTCACTGCAGCACATCCCTGATGTGAGACCATCTCCCACTGCACTGACCTAAACTCGTTTCTTGATGCGCTTGGACATGATAGCACGTTCTGCTGTCCTGATGTAGTGAGTCATGTGGTATAGGCAGGAGAGCGGCAGCCTGGATCTTGCAGAGGTGCCTGCTCAGGTAACAGCCCTGCAGGGGGCCATCAGCCTTGCCAAGCAAGCAAATGAAGGCCACAGGTTCTCTCCTGCTGAGTTACAGCAGGCAGCACAGCCCCTGCAGGTACCAGCAAGGCCTGAAGCACAGTGTCTGTTGCAGTGGTTCCATAACATGCTCTTGCATGCCAGATGCAGTTAACCGAAGAGCCTTGGTTTTCAGAAATTCGTGTGGGACTCATACTGGCCAAATGTCACAAGTTGCTGAAGGGTCTGTTGTGTAGAACACGTTTCTGATGGCTCTTACCTGACATTCACTATCAGACATAGCTTGAGTCAGCTTGACTTGACTTGACAAACAGGTGTTGCAACTGTAATCTCATGCCTCAAGAAGTGCCCATGAATGTATGTCTGCTGTCTGCAGGTGCCATGTGCAGCCATGGGGCTGTTATACAGCATGGAGCAGACTTTGTTGGACAGGCGGATATGGTCCACTGCTCTGGACATGCTCCCTGCACCTGCCTTCCTCAGCCTCATGCTTGTCTTGGTCCCCCTGCAGCCCCTCACGCACACAAAGGTTAGCCAATGACACTAAGTGACTGTGTTCTAGATTCCAGCATGAAGGCTCTGAAAGCTGCCTTGGCACGTCGATCAGCAGAAGCAAACAGTTGAGCAGGCTAGCTGCATGCAACTGCACAGGGACTGAGAGCCTTTGCAGCCAGATATATGTCAGCTAATGCTGGCTGCTGCTGTACATCTGGTTGGCTTCAAAAGACAATCCTAACAGCAGTTCAGACCTGTAGTCATATGGAGTGATATAAGCCGTGTGCAATGCTGCTGCTTTCCTGCAACAATTGGCTTAAATGAGACCACACCAATGACTTGCTGCATTGCATAGCATACCTGCCACAACAGGAATACTGAAAGAAATCATACATTGCATGCAGATAGTGGGTATCGTGGCTGCTGTCTTGGTGGCCATGGGGTCCAAAACAGACTATGGCACTGGCTTCCTGGACCTGGTGGTGTACCTGCTACAGCAGGGTTGCGTGGACCCTGTGCTGGGTATGATCTCCAATTGGGCCTCCTCTGGTTCCGCAGACCCACTCCTTGTCCGACATTTCATCTTCAAGACTCTGGCTGTGTGCGGCCCTCCGTACTCGGCGTACTTCACCAGCATGCTCTTGAGGTGAGCTGTGACGTTTCTGAAGTTTGTGTGACTCTTTGCGTATGTAGCAGGTCTGGCCAGCTCCGGGCTGCCGCCTTAGGAGGCTCCCGTTACGATCGCTGAAAAGCGTAAACTTTTCTGTTCTAGCAAGTCTGGCAGCAACAAGAATGTCTGTTTCAACTGCTCCTCATCATGAAAATACACTTTTGTAGGCCATGAGTTGTGCATTGTTTTGCATATGGCATGAGGTGGTGTTGTCACTGCACATTGCTGCATCACTATTCCTGCCTAGTTGCCTCAACACGCAATGTTATATATTGGGGCTCACAGGGAAGCTCAACGTACCTTTTCTTTGAATTAATGCTAAAGGAGACTATGCTTTCTTTCCTTCTTGAGGTTGATGCTACGGTGCGGCATCAAAAGGGGGAGGATAAAAGATGATGTTGAGCTGAAGCAGTTACAACAGTTCTGGGCATTTGCCAGTGATGCAAATTTCAGCCCTCCGCTAGGGCAGCAAGAGGCAGCCATGCTGCAGCAGCTTGGCAGCATCAGGTAGCATATCAACACAGGGCACTCAAGCCCTGCAGAAAGGCATGCATGAATAGTGCAACAGAGCAGCATGTGCTGCACAAAGCTGGTTCCAGCTGACACTGCTTTGTTCCTGGTAAATGCATCGTATTTGTGCACGTGCTGATCTCAAGTTGCATGTAAAAGATCAGGAGTGTGCCAACTTACTGTTATTGCATGCTAGTCGTGACTGGATGGATTACAGTAACTGTTTGTCTGTGTTCTCAGTCGCCCAGCATGAACCTCTCTGCCTTGCCCCTCATTGGGCATGCGGGCTTGATAAAGAAATCCCTTGTTGCAATGCAACAATCTGTAGTGTGGCAGGTGATGCCTTATAGCTGTGCGCTTACTGTCAACGGCCGACGCTCACGCTTGCTGCTAGTTGAATCATCAACATAATTGCGGTGCATCATACACAGCAGGACAACAAAGCAGGCGTACTTCAGCTGTAGCCAGTGGGAGGATGCAAACGCTGAGTGCAAACAGACCAAAGCGCGTGTTGCAGTACTGGTCTCCAGTTTCACGTCACCAATATGGCAAGGCTGTCCAACAGAGTGCCAAGCCACCACAAGGTCCGATACGCCATAAATACTGTCGCATCAGCAAGATCTCTACGGCACGAAATGCCGACCGCAACAATGTGAGCTGAACGTTAACGCAGAGCGGACGTAAAGACAAGCGCTGCAGAGGTGATAAGGCGCAGCAGCGACAGAGCTCGGTGAGCCTGCGACAACTTATATGATTCGTAGATCCGATTGGCTGATCAGTCCCATACTCGCCCGTTCCCGCCCTGTGATCCAGGATGTTAAAGGGACACCCTAACAATAGGTCAGGCCATCAGCTCGGCAATGCAGCCCTTCCAGCTCTTCAGCTATAACGGCATTGGCAATGCAGCAATAGCGGGAGCGGCAGTGCAGCTCTGGCATCTCAGCAGCAGCAGCAGCTCAGCTGTCACAGCTCAGCGGCAGCAGCAGCTCAGCTATTACAGCTCAGCTGCACCAGCAGCGCAGCTGATTACAGCAATATCGGCTCAGACAGCCTTGCAGCCCTAATCAACAGCCCTGCAGCCGTGCAGCCTTGCAGCCGTGCAGCCTTGCAGCCGTGCAGCCTTGCAGCCCTAATCAACAGCCCTTCAGCCTTGCAGCCTTGCAGCCCCAATCAACAGCTTTGCAGCCGTGCAGCGCCCGTCAACAGCCTGCAAGTCCTGTCAACAGCTCTGCATATTTGCAGCCTTGGCAACTGTAGTCAGCAGCCCTGCAGTCCACTCAACAGCCTTGTGGCCTCAAACACCAATCACGGCTTCAACATTTCCCTTTCAGCAAGGTAGTAGTGCAGCTGCAAACACAAGCATTTCCTGCCTCCCCACACCTTGTCCTGACAGGCCTGCAGTCTCAGCAACCTATCAATATCTGCGCAATACTGATATTTGCAGCTTTTGATAGACTGTGTGTTTGCCAGCTTGGACCACTAAGATCAGAACGACTTGAGGCATTGCCAGCCTTGCATTACTGCTGTTTGCTATTTGTCTTGTACTATAACAATGTGTGCAGCTGTGTCAGTACCAGTAGGCTGTTCCAGGATGGCTGCTGCTGATCAAACGCTACCTTGGGATTTGACCAACATCATGCTGTTGAAGTTAGTAACCCGCTGCAATGAGCTGCTGCGCTAGGCAGACTACGAGTGCTGCCAGGTGTTGAGTAAGTATCCGGATGACTAGATATGTCCAGCTACAGTCAAGCAGCGCAAAGCATGCCGTCAACTTTGTGTTGCTGTTTGGCTCCCTGTTTGGGCCGCCGTCAAGACTGGCTGTTTATACACAGGTAATAATGACAACGGTGACAGGTTGAGAAGTAGCGTGAGTCTTTGGATACAGATCACTGAGCAACATATATATTCCAAATAGAATGTCTGGTTGTCCTCAACCTTGCATTTGCAAAAGTTGAGGAGTTCGTATCCATTCTTTATGTGAGTTCTGCATGTTTTCAAATGCCCAGTGTACAACTATTACCTGAATTGCGGTCACCTTGCAAATCTCTTCCCCTGAAGGCCAATGATGAAGATGTAGTCGTTACAGCAGCTTATGGGTCTGCAAACAGTCTGTGCACGCTGACGACCTCAAATGGCATGACAATACCCTGACTGAACATTGTCACGGCTACCTATCAGGTGAGCCAACTTTTGCCAAAGACAATATCCCAGCGGACTGACTGAGCCTATACATCCCTCTGACTTGTCTAGCAACATGCATTCAACAGCATGACGCACACATGCCGCTCAAACCATCTGCATTGCTTGTGCATATGCTGGAGAGGCAATCAGCCATTCTGCAAATCGCCAAGCTTGCAATGACTTGCAGAGCATAAAGTCAAATGCCTGCATCAGTGTTGCCGCAAGTGCCCTTTTGTTGCTGTATCACACATGTGTTGTGGTGTAACTCCTCCACCAAGTGCTACATGGTGATCCTGAGGCATGCTATGTAAGTCATCAGGCCACCTTTTCTCTTACACAAGAGGTTCCTCTTGAACAGTTACTATAGCTGTGGAACCAGAACCCAGTCCCTGCAACATGGCACATTCCTACAGATGTCATGTCTGCTTGCGATGCTGCAGGCATCACAACGTGTTTTGTACCGTAGAATCCGCAGCTGTTTGTTCTATCCAATCTCTCAAAGGGTCTTGGTCCAGGCTAAGTCCAAGAAAGCCAGCAAATATGCCACCTAGAAACGCGACTGGCTCCTGCAGGTCCCAGCACGCCACTTCTGGTCATTTTCTACGCAGGGCAGCCTCTCAACAGACACAAGTCTTTCAAGAGCTCATGTCCAGTGGGTGGCAAGTGCCTACCCGCAAAGCAGCTTTGTTCAGGTCCAAGGTTAGGAACACTTTTTCCGGACCCGTGCTCCCGGCTGTACTTGACGTGGCAAGCAACCTTCCCTTTCGCGAGAGACTAGCCGTACACCGTGAGACCTGCAGCAGAGCAAGCTCAAATTGTCAGGCAAGGAAGCTTGGAGAATCGTTAAATTAACCATGCTGGTGACGCACCTGCAAGTTGCCGTGAGGCTTAGACGCGACTGCGCTATGAGCTGGTCTGATGCCTGATAAGCTCACCAATATAGTTTGAACTGCCATGTCACGAGAGATTGACCTGCGGTCACAGCTTTGTGACCACAAAACGCCAGCGTCACAACGCTTCGCCACGCTCCGAAACCACATGCGAACTGTAGCATACAGCTCACTGGAGCCAGAGACCAACGTGACTTGCAGGTCGCTTCAGAGTTCTTTTCAAACGTGACTTGCAGGTCGGAATCAGCCCGTGCCAATACCGAAATGTGCCGGTTGGAGTGCATGTATGGAGTCCAGTATTGCTCGTTTCACATTGCACCAGCTTAAGTGCATAACACAGACTGGATATGCAATTTGCAGCAAACTGCTGGGCCCACAGACTGGCAGTTCATGCAGCCTTGCATGGTCTCATTCAGGGGCTCCGCCACCCCTCGCCAGTCATCAAACAAGGTACGCCTGTGGACCATGATCTCAAGTTCACCGCTGGCTAGCGAGGCACCGCCTTGGGCTCTGTCTGTCAGCACCGCCAGCTCTGCCTTTCCACTCTCCTGCAGCCACAGATGAGAAGAGCTGACGGACACTTGCAAGAAGCCTGTAATAATGATTTTGGCACATCCAATGTATACAAGGAGCACAAATCCAACATGAAAGTTCCGTGCTGAGAAAGCATTTCTGCAGAGCTGGTTCAGTGCGCAGTGCACTCACGCCCTAGCAAGTCTACATGCTTCACTCGCATGACATAGCTAGATGAATCCAGGCTTCTCATCACATTCACTTTGCATTCATCTGTTGGATTTACAAAAAGAAATTGACACATGCACCGGCTCACAAACGCTGTAAGAGGCACCTATAGGGTCTGAGCTGATGATGATTGGCAGCAGAAAGCCTGCTAAAAGAGTGTACATACTTGTCCTATGCTGCAGTTGTGACTGTAGTAAGTCCTTCAGTACGAATCAACTGCACAAACTCATTGTTGGCTACCGACTTGGAGTTGCTGGTGGTGGGCCCATAGTTGGTAGCATGGGCGGTTTGGCGATCATCTAAAGCATCACCATTGATGCCCTCCTCATTGTCTTCAACAATGGTGGGGAGTGACTGACCTCTAGGCATGTCATTCAGTAGGAATCGGATCTGATTAGCATGCTGTGGCAGGTTCTCGTCTGCCCAGGAAATGAGCCACAATCTGGCCAAATTTCTCAAAGTAGTCATCAAGTAAACCAAAAGCTCCTTGACAACCAGCATGATACGCAGTGTGGTGCAGCCTGCACATATATAACAGTCATGCTATATAGTCATGCTATATAGTCATGCTATGGTCAAGACAATGGAGTTTGGGGTCTGCTGTAGATGGCAGACTTGTCAATTGCACAGCTACACTTGTATGGTCTGCTGCACTGACATTTCAGGCAGGGAGGCATACCTGCTATCATGGTAAGAATAGGTGGCAAAGACAAGGCTCCAGCCACTGGAAGGATGAAACAGCAGGCGAAAGCTGAGAAGAAACAGATCCCTACATAAACAAGCTTTGATGCTGTTCAAGCCACAAGACACATCGAGCTTCTGATTAATCATGACAATGATTACCTGACCAAACAAGGGCAGCACACCCCATAGGTATTGCCATCCAGCCCATATTCTGCAGCCAAGCAGCATAAGGCCAATCAGAACGCGCCAGACTAACTTTAAGTTATACGCGTCAAGACACGGCGTATTTTCTTACCAGCCATTTGATGTAGTCTTGGCTGTCTCCGAGCAAAGCTTGCGGCCAAAGAGAGAACTCAAGCTGAGATGCTTGTAGTTGAGGCTCGTGCAAGTGTGCTTGGATGAGGGCACCTTCCAATCGATCAGCTAGCCTGGCGGCGGGGCTGAAAAACGCACCAGCGAAGCGCAAGATACATGTGCTTACCCCACCAGCGAAGCCCACCAAGTCCATACCAACAGATTGAACGAGTAGACTGCCAAGCATTCTCTCAGTTACTCAGGCCAAAGAACTTTGCGGGTCTATGACGCAGGTCTACAGGCAATGTAGATCCGTCTGAGCGGCCGTGAGCGATCGTTTGCGGCTGTCAGTGCGCGGGAGGTAGCAGTGTCGGAGTATACCTTGCTTCCATGACTTTATCTACGGTATGCTCAGCTCACAGTCCTGCTGAGTCAGCCGTCCTTACTCACGAGGTGCAATCTCTCTTTCGCGTTGCACTTCTACAACACGCTTGAACCACACACATCCGTATGCATGAGCGGCAGAATATTGCCTGTCCCACATCTGGAAACGGGTTACTGCACAACACATCTAGCCAGTCTTGAATTTGAGCTTGACCTTGAGCCCTGTTCGTTTGGTTGGAGGTCTGTCAACAGAGGATGTGTGCTCCTGCTTGACTGCAATGGGCTGATGCTGAGCTGCGAAGTCATTGCCATAAGCATCTCTTGCACCAGCTGCATGGTAGCTAGCAGCTTGGCTAGGACCAGCATCAGATTGACCATCACCATAGCCAGTGTGATGCTTCTGTTCTCTGTCATTAGCTTGAAAGCCCTGCCACTCTGACTTGACATGCTCTGCCTTTGGCTCAGGCTGGTCATCCCAGCTGTAATGTTGAGCAGCAAGACCGCCTTCAGGAGTGATACTTCTAGATCTGTAGGCTTTTTTTGCTGCCCTGGCAGTGCCATGCCCTGGGATTGAAGGGGCATCACTGACAGCCCTGCTGGAGTTGCCCTGGCCTGTATTGGTGCCCTCATCAGCCAGATTGGCATCTGCATGCCAAAGCGCTATCTCAAGCGACAGAGCAACATTTGCATCCAATTAGCCTGCTGAGATTCATTGGCATGTATAGCATCAGCCGGTTTAGAACTTCTGTACAGCATGCAGCAATCTTGTGAATTTACCCTGCATCAACAGGTCTGCATCTGGGCTGTGAATATCTCAGCAGAGGGCAAGTGCTGTTGCCACAGACAGACAAACAGACAGCCAGTCATGATGCGCTGCACGCAAGCAATTTATCAGATGCGGCATGCAAGGTATACTGAAGTTACCTACTACTTCTTCTTCCATGTCATCTTCATCGCCAAGGGGATCCTCATTGCCATCTTCTGTGTGGCTCTCTGTGATGCCAGACACCTCCGGCTGCTGCACCAAGCTTTGCTGGGCTGCCTGGTGCCTCTGATCCTCTTCATCCTTCAGCAGTACATCAGCAGAGCGCTTGACCCCCCGAGCCTGCCTGTCTTGAGCCGCCTATGCAAATTAGATTATGACTGATGACAGACACAGGAGGACATGGGTGGGCAGAGTGCAATAGGTTACTAAGAGCTTAAGAGATGAGCTACATGTAACAAGTACGGTCTCCTATTACAATGACCAAACTGAACACACTCTGCTTGTCAAACATGCTTGATGATTTACAAAATGGTTAAAGAAGTTGCAACAGATAGGGCTGTAAGCAATAGCTATCTGGCATGCTCAGCTAACCAAATATGGCAGCAATGCAACACCAGAACACTCCATACAACCAATTTTACAAACATGACAGCAACCACCATTTGTAAGCCCACGAAAGGGCAACAGCTATTGATTCTGTCAGATCAGTGAGGTCAAACGTCATGCTGCAGTGAAGCTAGCAAACCTGAGAGGCATAGTGCTGAGTCTGCAGCACAACAGGGCGACGCGCCTGGCCGTTTGCAAGGCCAGGTACATTGGCCATGGCTGCCATGTCAGCAATGAGGTGAGGCTTGTGCTTGCTGGTAGCAACAAGAGTGTCGTGCACATCCTGCTGGTCAAACAGCAACCACTCTGGCACCTCTCCCATACCTGTAGCAAACACAACTCCATTGATGATACGAATGGAAAGCAAGAAGTGATGCAGAAATCAAGGTTTTGTGCTTGCTGGTAGCCACCAGTACCTCAGACAGAATGTAATCTTGCTGCTCAACCGCAACCTCTTTCGCACCTGCTAACACAGTTGCTACAGCACTTTTCAAGCAGTGATGTGATGTGATGTGATGTGATGTGATGTGATGTGATGTGATGTGATGTGATGTGATGTGATGTGATGTGATGTGATGTGATGTGATGCAGTCAGGTGATAGATGCCGCTTCTCGAGTTTCACTTGCATGAAGGCAGCTGACAAGACTTCTGCTGCCACTCCACACCAAAGTGACTCAGCTTCCTATTTGGGTAGGCAGGCTTACCCATGGGTTGGCTGGTAGCATCCATTTCAGCGTCAATGGCTCGGAAGATGGCCAGCTCTGCTGGGCCACGGGCCAGGCGCACGTTCAGCTCATCGTCTGTGGGCACCTCATTGTGGGCTCTCTGCAGATTCTCCTCATCCTACACCCATGTAACTTTCACTCAGCATGGCTGTGACAAAACATGCCGACAGTAATGTTATCACAACTTGTGCAATACTGATCAATGTACTGCTGCATCAGCTGCAGGCGCCGCCCTCTGCTCTGATGTTGCCTCATAGTGTAGGCACATTTATCTCGGCCAGCCATGACAAGCAAGAGAGCACTGCTGGCAATGATGAATGTGGCCACGCCATGAGGTGAATTTGAGCACAGGGCGGCGCCTGCAGCTAATGCACTGGCCATGCGCAGGCAGCAGCCTTGCTCGTCAACCAAGACATGTCATTGTCAGCCATTTGATTGCTGTCCATTGTAGCCAGGTCTTTGATGTCATCAAAGACCACACCTGAAGAAGGGCTTCCAGGGTCTGTTTGCGCTCCTCCATGCTGGTCTGCATGTCAAAGCGGCCGGCGTCGATGACCTCATTGGCCATATCGATCTTCATCTTCTGGATGTTGTTGCGCACCAGGGACTCTATGCTGTCTGCATACCGCCGCTTACGAGCTGTGCTGTAAGCTGCCTGCAGCCAAACATGTAACAGCTGCTGACTATCCCAGGACATGCATCAGCTGATCTTCCATGCATCTGACCTGTCAGGGTCTCATACGCTGTGCGTACAATGCTAACTGCAGTCCTGACTGCTTGCAATATCATAATGTGGAGTATGTGGGCAATCTGCTAGTAGACAGTGTATGTGTGTGGTGCCACGAGGTGCTCCATGGGCCTCACACTCACACAAAGCACCAAGGATGACAGACTGGTTGTACAGCTTTCTGTGCATACCAGACAAATGTGCACAGACTGGTTGCACAGCTTTCTGTGCACATCAGACAAATGTGGTACAGAATTTAATTGTGCAGGCAGGCAAACCAGGTGCCTATCAACCTATAGCACAGCTTCAACAGGTCAGCATGTAGCACAGTTGACTGCCATGCTGCTGGCCAATGCCTACCTGTGCATCATACATGGAGTCATCAGGGGCATCTGCAACAGCCTCAAAGTGGATCACGCGGACCTCCTTGGTCTGCCCAATCCTGTGGGCTCTTGCAATGGCCTGCTCCTCATTCTTGGGGTTGGGGTCGGGGTCATATACCACAACTGTGTCTGCTGTCTGCAGGTTTAGCCCCCTGCCTGCCGCCCTTATGCTCAACAAGAAGATGAAGACCTCGCTGTTGGGTGCATTGAAGTGCTTGATGGCAGTCTCCCTACAACGAAAATCAGCCGTGATGCTGGCATGGGGTTATGACATACCATTCTGGTCATGCTATCAGATTCATGTGACTAGCTTGCTGTTGAACAGGTATGGGACAGGTATGAGTGACACCTGAAAGTGCGCACTAACATCATCTTGCTGTCAGTACACCACGCTGGATACAGAACGTGGCGAGAGACTTGCCATGCTGTGCACGGCTCCAGAGGCAAAGACAGCAGGCATGCTGTTGACTGCATGCATGCATCCTTTGCTACCAAACGCCATATTACAACTATACAACAGTCAGCTATGCATATGATCTTATACAGCTGACCATTCCCACATGCATTTTTCCTCAACACGGCACTTTCTGTGTTCATGGAGGCATTGTACATGAACAGTATGCTTGCGAGGAGGCTGTGCGCAATAGATCACCTGTCTTCAAGAGCAGTGCCACCATCAATCCTGGCATACTGCATGGCCTCAGCCCCTTCTGCTCCAAAGCGCCTCCACCTGAGGTAGCCCTCCAGCAGGTCCAGCAGCCGTGTCATGGTGCTGAACAGCAGCACTCGATGACCAGTGCGGTGCAGCTTGATGAGCAGCCGGTCCAGCACACACAGCTTGCCACACTGCCGCAGCAGCTCTGCCTGGTCGGCACCATAGTCTGGGGGGTAGCTCAGGGCAGGGTGGTTGCACACCTTGCGCAGCTCCATGCATTTGTTGTTCAGAGGGGCAAAGTTGTGGCGGTGGGACTTGCCAATGCGGGGGTCAAAGGGGGACAGGCGCAGGGTGCCTGTGGCTTTAACCCAGTCATAAACCACGCTCTGGTAAGCTGTCATGGCCACATGCACAGTCAGGGCTACCTGCACCACGGGTGTAAGGGGTGGACGTAGAGCAGGTAGGGATTGTATTAGATACATGGGTACAGCAGCTTCAGCTCAGATGACGACAGCATTACCTGTTGGCTGTGATGGCAACAAACACGCAAACTACGTATGATTGACTTATCAACGAGGATGCTGCAGATGCAACAATCAGGCCCATGAACTGAGCATGCAGACTTCAACTCTGGTGCCTCCTGCAGCAGCTTGCCATACACATTGTGCTGAGGCATGCAAAGCCTGCATGCTCCAATGGCAGATGTTTAACAACCTTGCTAAGATGGCAAAACCTACCTTGGGAGGCAGCTTGCAATCCGCATCTTGCACTTGGCATCTACCACAAAGGGTGACCGCATGTGTCTATCTTAGGCAATGTGATGCAGCCATGTGTATGACGTTTACCTTGGGGGGAAGCTTGCCCTCGACATCCTGTACTTGGCGCCTGAGCATGAAGGGCTCCAGAATCTGATGCAGTCTGTGGATGACAACCACTCGCTTCTCCATGGCTACGTCATCCTCCCCTCCAGCCCCGGGTGCAGTCTTGCCGAAGCTGTCACCAAACCACTCTGCAAACTGGTTCTTGTCATCAAACACCTGAGCAGGGCAGCAAAGGTACAATCAGATTGGCAGGGGTGTGTGCCAAGTGCACTGCAACATTCAACGTGCAGAGCTTGAAGGCATACTGTACACTTTCTGTCTGCCACACACTGTTCTGAGAGGCGTCCAGTACACATCAGGCAAAGTCTGAGCAGCATGTCTTATTATATGGACACAACCTGTCATTACAATGTATAAGCAAGCTGCTTCACGAACAACATTAAATATCAAATATGGCATGAAATCCTATGCTAATCTGCAAAAATTGACAAACTAATGGTCTCACTGACTTTCAAACGATATTGCACTAGCACAGGCCCACAACTCTTGGTTGCTATATCGAACATCGTTGCCTGTTTATACCACAAGGATTTCCGGTGCAGAAGAACACTAACCCCAAGATTTTGGTTTTTATAACGTGATTGTCACGATATCAGACGTCGTTACATCGAAAGATTACTGTACATAAACGTATATTCTGCTGAAGCATACACAAGCAACAGCTTAAGGCCGACACCCAAGAAGTAAAACTGACATTGCTTTTGTGCTGTGCAACACCCATGCAGCATATCTGTCTCTGCCACTTGCCTCGGGCAGTAGCAGGTTGAGCAGACTCCACAACTCCTGCAGCTCATTCTGCAGGGGCGTGCCAGTGAGCAGCAGCCGGCGCAGGGTGGTGAAGCGGTCCAGGTCGCGTGCCAGCTTGCTCTGCCTGTCCTTCATGCGCTGCGCCTCATCAATGATGACGTACTTCCACTCCACCTGCAGGCCATTCACATCAAGTAGTTGCTCTGTGGGAGAAAACATAAGTACTGATCACGGGCAGTAGACCACACAGGCTTAAGGTTGACAATGTGCTGGCATAGTGCAGTGCTAGGCTCAAGCTTTGCCAGTATGCCCAACAGGTGAGGGCGGCACAGAGTGTGAGGCAGTCAGCACACAGCCACCAGGTCGCTGAGCTTTGATTAACAGGCATTGGTACGATGATTGTTACCCGTCAAGTACCCAGCAGCTTGCACAGCAGCAGGCTCTGTGGCAGGCACCAGAAGTCAAGAGAGACAAGAAGTGATACACAAATGAGAGTGTCACAGGCATTGCCCATTGTTGTGGGGGCACATCTGGCGCATGATGCTAATGTCTTGGAGCATAGGAGCTGGCAATGCTGGATAAAGCTGATCAGGACAGCCATTATATCATTAAAGTTATTTATTATCATAGTTATTATTATTATCATCATCATCATCATTATTTTTGTTATTATTACTATTGTTATTACTATTTTGAATAAAACAGTCAGCTATGATGAGGAACTTTGGGATGTCAGCACACTTGGCAGTGCTGCTTACCTTTGAAAGCTTGGCCCTGTCGCGCATGATATACTCATACGTGGTCACCAGCACATTGAATTGCAGTGAAGACACCTCTTGAGCAAACTTGCGTGCCCTCTCCTCCTTCTGACCCACGTAGTAAACACAGCGCACACTGGGCAGCCACTGATTCAGCTCGGACTTCCAGTTGACCATAACTGCATTGGGTACGATGATGAGATGGGGGCCGTAATTGTTCTTGTGCTCCATAAGATAGGCCAGCAGCGCCATCACCTGTACATGGGGCATGAGGCCTCACACACGCTGCCAGTCAATCAACATAGCCAAACAACCAACAGCTACTGCAAGCATCTATGGACACTGCATGCATCATCACAAGAGACCAGATGGTTGGACAATGTGGAGCCACAGATGGGAACTGTTTCCCTGATGGAATGTAGAAAACAGCACAAACTGCTGCTGTAACAACAACTGATGACAAGCCTGCGTGCACTGTTGGCACCACAGAGGTTTGACACTATGGATGTGCCTGAAATTGTCATTTGCAAGGAGATGCCATTGCCTGAACCGCAATAGGAACAAAGTGCATGCAGCCAGGTACTGCATTACTAGCTCATGCATTGTGCACACCTGCACAGTCTTGCCCAGACCCATCTCATCTGCCAAGATGCCATTCAGGTGGTTGTTGTACAGGGACACCATCCACTGCAGGCCCACCATCTGGTATTGCCTCAGCTTGGCGCCTGAAGGGGGCTTTAGCATGCTGGGCTGGCTCCGCACAACCTCTTCCACAGAGTGGGCCAGGCTGTAGTAGCGGCTTTGTGCATCACCAAGGCTGGAAGTGGAGCTCTTGGCTGCATCACTGGAGGCTGCAGTCTCCTGCATTGCCTGCGTGGCTGCTGCTTGAACCTCGTCTTCTGTCATGCCCTGCATTGACCACTAACATGGATGACGCTGTTGTATGACAAATGATAACATGACGTGGCTGAATGGATGACGTTGTTGCATGACAAGGGCTGACATGACGTGCCTGAATGATGTTGGAAGGATGGAGTCTTGCTGACCTGAGACCACACAGCTGCCAACACACTCTAAACCCTTTGCGTCACTCACATGTCTTGTGCAAGATCATGAAACATGGCCTAGATGGGCGTTGCTTCTCAACAATCCAATCTTGCAGAAATCCTCCACAGAGCTTGTTTGTTGCGCTAGCGGCGACTGACAAATGCAATGTCGACCGTGCAGGCTCCAAAGATCAGCATGTACTGATGATGTTTGGTCAGAGCTGCAAAGACTTCAGATGCAACTGCCACAGCCACTGCCACTAGAAGGGTTGCCAACGATGACGTAGGCTGTTTCTGTATAGTAATGCAATGAAGTCATGGCCCACAAACATGTGGCTTACAAATGCACAGTCTGCTTGACACCATATGCTTGTCAATACATGCATAGAAGCACAGGGTTACCCGAGGTACCAGATAAATAACAGTTGCAAGGAGGCAGTAGCAGACCTGAGCTCTGGCCTCTGCCATGGCTTGGGCTGCAGCCTCACTGGCCTCCTGGCTCAGCTTCACACTGGCCACCTTGCCAGCCAGCTTGTGCAGGTAGTCCTCAGTGTCGTCCAGGAACCGGTTAATGACCTCGTAGCGCTCACTGGCCCCTTCAGGCCCCTTCTGCTTGGCCAGCAGCTCCTGGTAGGCTTGCCAGTCATGCGCCTGTAAGGTTGCATGAGATACAGATGCTGACCAGCAAGTGCCTTGGCCATTGCTTCTGTCCAGGACAAGAAAGTAAGACGCCAATGGTTTCAGTGGGACGAGTGAGGAACTCCAGCAGCATGAGTTCAGAGGATGGATGCTGCCATGTCAAGTGCTTTCAAGTGCTGTGACAGCAAGCACCATAAGCGGGACTCTCTGATGATTAGACACATAGCACAATGTAAACTTAGGAGACACAGCTGCACACCAACCGCATGATCTCCCAGCAACATACAGGACAGAGGGAGGTACAGGCTATGCTGCGACATGTACACGTGGCCTCACACAGCTTCCAACATCCACTGGTGCTGTGATGAGGTCAAGACTATGCAGACCTAGGGGTGCTACATCTAGAACACACACTCACATACAGTGAGACAGGGCTTACCTTCAAAGCATCCATACGCCTGCCCTTGTCATCGTCTTTGGCCTTGTGAGCGTCTCGGGCCAGTCTCTCATGCGTCTTGCTCACTGCTCTGTTCCTTGCCAAGCGTGACTCACGGCTGTAGTTGCTGCGCTCCTGGAGGGTGCTGCGGAACAGCTTGATCATTCTGGACCTTTCACCAGCCATGTCAGCCTTCTTTCTCTCATCCTACAGTGACGTTGTTCGTCACATCATTGGTCAAGGCTGTGCAGGCACAGCTTGCCCGCAATGCACAGTGCTGTGATGACATGCATGGCTTATTACGTGTGATGCACATGAGCAGTGTTCTGATTATAACAGCTATGCAAAAGCCACATTGGTTTCTTTCTCTCATTCTGCAGTGACAATGTTTGTCACGTTGTTGGTCACGGCTGTGCAGCCGCAGCTTGCTTGCAATGCACAGTGCTACATTGGCATGCAAGGCTTGTCATGTCTAATGCACATGAGCTTGGTTTCCATTACTGACAGCAGTTACGCAGCAGCAACTACAACTCACAAATAGGCACGACTCCATCGACACCGCTGAGCATGCCTGACAACGCACGCAGATTCTGCAGTACAGCCCTTGGAACAGGAGGAAACAAGGTATTTTATCCAAATGAGCACTCAAAATACACCTATGAAGGTCTCCCGCCGACTGGAGTCAGAGTAAAGCCCTTACAGGATATGCAAATGCATCAGCCTATCTGTTTCCCGGCCGCAAAAGCTATAACGCATTATGTCAGAGCGACAGGGATTCAGCTGACCTGCTTGATGATCTCAATGCGCTGCCTGAGGCAGTTGCGCACAAACTTGCGGTAGTTGCGCTCACTCAAGCCCTGCACATCTTCTTGTTCCTTCTCCACTGCTGCGCGTAGCCTGGCCTGCTCATCTGCCAGTTTCAGCATGCGCAGCTCTAACAGCAGCTTCCCTTTGCCCATCTTCCCATCCACCTGCGAACTCACTTTGTGGCATGCACATGACTGCTATGACTCATGAAAATGCATGCACTACTACGGACTCACCAGCTACAATAGCTGCGAAGCAAAGCAGGCAATCAGCCCTGTCCAGCCTATGTGAAAGATCTGAAACTGTCATTGCAATCATGCAAAAGCATCCCAGCAAGCATTGTCTGTCTCACGCCCTGTGAACATCGAGTGTGCCGTACAGCCATGGCATACAAACATGTGCCACTAGAAGGTCTCACTTGATGGAAGCCGGGCAAGGGATTGTTGGCAAGCTGTGCCTCAAGATCTGCAATGCGGGCATGCCGCCTGCGTATGGTCATAGTACGATACTCCTGTGCCATGAGCTGTGCAGCATCGTATCCCAGCTGCATGAGGGGGAGCTGACCCATAGGGGGGCGCTGGGGCACAAACTGACCCCCACCCCGGGGAGCAGACACAGCTGTGAAGATTGGGCCTCGGTCCTTCCCCACAGGCGCTTGTACCTGAAAGCAAACATTGTTCTTACGACATACCAGTTTAACATCAATCTTGAAACATCTTAAAGTCTGCTTGACTACCTAACACGGATGTTTCAGAAAGCGTGTCTTAATGTTATGCTTGCTGCATGGCTCCCCTCATGCAAGACATGCGAGCCTGCTTAGAGTTTACTTTCACATAACACAGAGCAGCTCACACCGCATGAAGCAGACGCATGCAAAAGGCATGCTTATGTCTGGGTCAAACGTTACCTTGTATATGACAGCACCTGGCCTAATGTACCTGGCTGCAGCGATCACAAGGATTATGTAGTCACTTTTCAAACGGTCAAGCATTGCGTCAACAGTTGCTGACTGGTGTCCTGACAACTGATGACCCATTTGAGGACGGGCTCCATGGCTGCCAGCTAATATGCATGGGGACGATTGCTGTTACCACATGGCTTGCTGAACACACCCAAAACTCCCGCAACAGGAACATTCAAACTGCATCACAGCACCTTGGTTGCAGCACAAATCTGACAATCAATAATGGCATCAATCTTGCAGAGATGCTGACCTCAAGCACAGGGAGCTGCTGCTGAGGCGCGTACTGCATAGCCATCTGTGGTCTTGCCTGACCCAGCAGTGCACCCTGAGCTGTTCCTGGTTGCGGTGCAACTCTAGAAGCAACCTGTGCAGCATTGCATTGTTACAGCATCTGACAAGATACAGGAAACAGATGTCCAGGGGTGCTTAAGCGCGCTGTGTATGCTGTACATATGCACACGCCAGAGCAGAAAAAGACCATATTGCTAGCCACTTTTGATGCACTGAAGTATGAAATACAGATTCACAGCCATGCATCACGCATTATAGCAGTCAACAAACCAGAGAAGGCAAGGTCAGAGTGACATGCCTGTCCAGGAGGCCTCATTGGCTGTGTCATTGGACGAGATGCTGCAGAGGTAGCATGCAAGGAACCATTGCCTTGCACAGGCACAAAGGAGCCATCTGCAGGAGGAGCTTTGATGCCCTGCATCAGATCTGCTGGCAGAATCTTGTCACCACGCTGCACAACACAAGCACAAACTTGTGTCAGCTACATATGCCACCCATGACCGGGACAGCCTACTGCTGAGATTGTGAGCACAGAAGATTGTGTGAATGCAACAGCTGACAGCAGCAGTACTGTAGAGGCTTGTTCAGGCACTTGAGATATATTTTGACTGCTGAACGTACTTTGATTCTTCTGAAGGCTAAAATCTGGTTCCGCAGAACATTCAGTTGGTTGTGAGTGAAGCCGCGGCCTTCAGAGGTACCAGGTATGCCTGCAGCTGCTTGTGCATGCTGAGTAGCAGAAGAAGAAGCAGTCTGCATGATGGCACCTTGCTGCTGATGGGTATGTACTGCTGATTGGGCAGGCATGTCAGCACGGCCTGCAACTGTGTTCTGGCTGTGTGCATGATGCAAGCTTGGATACTGCTGTTGCTGCTGCTGAGCGTAAGTCGACTGCGGTGCAGATGAGTATGCCAGCTGAGGCGGTGCCTGATGCGGTGGAGCATGCTGACGAGGATGCTGTGCTGCTGAAGGCTGCCATGCGGAGTGTGTGCCTTGAGGCTGGTACTGTGGTGGATGTGATGCACTAGCCAAAGCAGCTTGCTGGGGGATCTGCTGTCGGTATGCTGGTCGAGGCTGCAGGGGTTGAGAGGGCATAGGATATGCCTGGGAGAGATTTAGTGGTGCCGTCTGATTGCCAATGGAATATGATGTGGCAGCCTGATGCAGTCCAGCCTCGTTGGCCTGATGATTTGGCTGCATGGCCCCAGGGAAAGTTACACTGGCCTAGCCTTGGGCGCAAGAAAGCTGACCACAAGCCTGTCAAAAGACCGGACCTGCTTGACTGAAAACTCTCCAGGCTGCTGTCCAGATTTAAAAGTGCCAAACAGACCTTGACCTACCACAGTGCACAGCAGCTTTCAGCTTTCACAGCAACAGTCTTGTAGCGTTCAGGGAGCCTAGGCGTTGCCTAGGACAGGTCACAGAGGCCTTCTGACAAACTAAACTAGTCCGCTTGCGCACACAGCAGAAGCACACCTTCTGCAGAGCTGCATACTGCTTTATCAGATAGAGTTGCTGATGTTGCAGCCAAGCAAGGCAGTATGCCCTTGACAACTGTAAAGACTTGCAGACCATGATAAGTACTTGACGGACAAACACCCTAAATGGCACTGCTATGGCTGGCAGAGGAACCTGTGTTGCCTGTTTATTTATCTGCACGCCATGCATAGTGATCTGGCATCACCTGCTGCCGGGTTTCAGCACGGCCAAATTTTACAAGCGACGCAACAGGCGATGCGTCGAGAATGCGGCTCGACACTTGATCCACTGTGCCTCCTATATCTCGTCCCGCTTCCTCCTGGGTCTTCTCTGCCCTCAAGAATTCTGTGACTCAACTGTTAGTTATGCTCGAATTCTTGTATCCAGAGTTCCTGAATTGGGACTAAACATTTGCCTTAAAGCTTGTATGCTGAGCCCTCATCCACCATTCATCGATGCTCAGCAAGTTCAGATGCTGTTCCAAACCATAGATTGTACACAACACTCTAGCTGCTGAAGTGTGTCTTTGCACACTGTGATCAGTTTCCCCTTACATGCTGATATCAACTTCCAATATTGTCACTAATTACCGTAGTCACAATAATGTTGGTCGTTGTACTAATTAATGCAAAAAACGGCGACCCCCTTTAAAAACAATGAACTTTAATATTGACGCCCTCGACCCCTAGTTAAAAATAATAAATAAGGTAACGAAAGAGCTGCTTTGAGCGCAAAAGTTGTGCTGCATGATCTAGCTTTTGCCGCACACGCTCAAGGATTTTGCGGTGGTCCTGGCCATGGTTCGAAAAAGCTTATGTTCACATCACGGCAAGCGATCCTTCATAGAGCAGTTTGTTGATTTTCGGCTTTCGAGACGCTGTGAACCCGTACTTTCTGGCCGTCTTTGGTCCTATTATCTTGCTAGTCTGTGGTGTTTGTGCATTCTTTTGGTGTCTGTACTTGTATTTCAGCTGAAAGGGGTTTTTTGCCCCCCCTGCAACAACAGTCGACCTGCGTTAAAAACATTATTGGAGGTGCCGACCCCAATTAAAAATACCACATTAAAGTTTTAATCATTATTTTGCGCAAAAGGTCTATTCCGGAGGGTCGCGACCCTATATAAAATCCGACTAACATTATTGTGACTACGGTATGTTGAGGTCCATGTTGAATAAAATTCCCAACATTGTCATTGATGATGTTGAGGTCCATGTGAAAATCAATTCCCAATATTGTCATTAATGATGTTGAGTGGAGCAACCTTTTTCTTACATGCAAGCTTGAGCAGATGCTGCAACAGCCTGATGATAAAACAAAATTATTGTTGACTACCTGTTGGTCAACACTGCTGGCAACACTTTCGCCTGCCTAATCGTTCCTGCATGTTTCTCCTATATAGACATATATGTCTAGTCTGAGTCAGTACTATACCATGTCATGATACACAAACAGTCCAAGGCATGTCAGCCACTTACTGCTACAACACAATCTACACTACCTGACCAGACCAGACTTCCTTGAGACGTGAGTACTACCCCAAGCAAGCTGCCTGTCTGTCAGTCAAGCTGCTGGTCATTACAGGCTGCCATCAAGTTCTAGCGCTGACAGCAGCATCTCTCTGGGCACTATATACTGGGCACGGAGCTCAGGAGTGTCCACAACAACTGGCCTGCAGGAACACAAACATGTTGCGGTGATGTTGCAGCAAACAACGCAAGGGATATGTGACGGAAAGAATGGAGTCTGGCATGCTTTCGCAAATTGTACAAAGCCTAGCCTAGCTTGCACTGTCTCGCAGGACAAGCCATATGCGTGCTCACTTAGTCTGTGTGTGAGTAGCCTGTTTGCTTGTGCACGCCTGCTTTAACAGCTTCCCAGCAGCGTCGTCAACCAGATTGGAACCTGATGTCTTTTCTGCACCCTGTTTTAGCCTGCCGTGCTTGTCTGTCAAGGACGTTTGTCTGTATGCTGAAGGGCTGCCGGACACAGATGCTGCCTTGAGCTTTAGCAGCATGTCTTCCTCTTGCCTTGCAGCACGTGCCCATTCCTGCGTTGATGGTTGGGCCTCAGAGAAACCCTGTTGGGTTTGCACAAAGCTAACTGAACCAAGATGAGAGTGGCAACAGACACAGCATGATGTATGCAGCAATTGAGCACTTACTGTGGACATGCTCTGGCTAAGCGAGCTGGAAGCTTGGCTTGAGGGGGAGGAGCAAAGATGCTCATCGGATGATCGCTGATGCATCAACAGATGCTGTAGCATATCCCTGACTGGTTTGCTGCAGACAGGGCACCTCTGCAAAAACATAGTATTGTTGTGCCCATGCTGGCTGCTGGCAGGAACGGGCGGTGCTTACACAAACTGAAACGTACAACAGCACATAATCTCAGAGCATCAGCTTCATGTATGTGTGGCCTTACCACAGAGCGTTGCTGGTATGCATGTTCGTCATCAACGTGCTTGATCAAAGCTCCCAGGTCTAATGACTGTCCATAGCAGAATGGACAAAGCAATTCATCACCATCTCTGGTGAGTGATCCCTCAGAAGAGTCCAACTCTGCACGAAATATGCTAAGTGCCTCAAGCTAGAAAGCACTGACACACATACAAGAGTTACTGAGCCTGAAACAGCTCTCGCAGCTGATAGCTGTATTGCTTACGCAGTCGATACGGAACCATATACCCACCTGCTGAAGCAGAGGCAGACGTAGATGCTGAAGATGCGGTGTGACGCTTGTCCCGAGGTGCTCTACTTACAGTGCACCTGTCCATATCCTTAAGATCTTGCGACAAGCTTGTTCCCAATTGCAAACTCGCAAGAGTGGGACGATGTAAGCATGCGAAGAGCCTTTCACAGCAGCGGTAGCGCGACGCGAGAGTGCGTCGTGCTGACACAAGGACTGGTAAGGCTGTTTTGGCAAGATCACGCGAAGATAGCGGTGCGTTGCTTGAGGACGCACTTTTCCGACCGCTGTATGCTCGTTTCACGCCAAGGCTGCTACTAGCATCAAGGCACGACACGAGTCCGACGACACCACTTAACCGCGATACTGGTGCACCGTGACTCTGGAAGTCATAGGGCAAACTCCTCGGGACGAGCAAAGCCCCACGACAGGCCCAGCTTAGTGGTGGTTTGCCCTGCACTTGTCTTGTTGTCGACGCCAAATCGACATTCTTGGGTGAGCGATCGACAGACGGCTGAGGTTAAAAACAGGATGAGAGCAGATTAACGTGACCTTTCGATCAACCAAAATATGTAGGAGCACCTACAGACTTGTAGGCTTGTTGTTAAGGGATTTCAGCCCCGTCTGACTAGCATGCCTGACGAAGACCAGCCAGCTCTTGGCTGCAGCAAGTGCCGATACTCTCAACGCGGCTGCAAACGTTGTAAAGATCCAGCATTCCATAGCAGAAAACGTTGCAGCTTGACTAGCTCTAGTAAAGGCCGGGCACTCAAAAGGCAATCAAGGCAGACCCGTCAGCCAAACCCCAAAGCCTCTCACGGCCAAATAAAACAAATTGGCACAAAGCCAGGGAAGGCTCCAGGTAATGTTGCTTTTTGCTCCTTTTCTGTTCATCTGTTTGCACGCTATACGCTGCCACAGTGCACATATACTGCATCAAGTGCAGCAAGGTCTGCGCGCTGAACTGCAAACAGTGTCATCCCAAGCTAGCACTGCATGTCCCTTATATGCTTGGTATACCCAGCTCCAGTTATGTGTTTCCACTGCAGAGACCGCCGTGGACACCAAGCAGGCTGCAAATCACAAGTTGGCATTGTCAACAGAGCAGCCACAGCCACTGTCTCTGCCTCAGAGTCAGCCAAAAGCGCCACCACCAGACAGCGCCACAACGCTAGCACACCACCAATATGCGTCAGCAGAGTGGGGCGCCAGGGAGCCGACCATGGCCCACGATGCCTACCAACCAGCTCATGGTTGTGTTGATGTAGATTCAGAACGCCAGGCAGCTGTGCATACTGAGGATGATGCACAGACATCAGCAACCAAGGCCAGATCAGTATATCATGCTGATGAGGAAGTAATGGCAACAGCAGCTACTTCTCCTGGTGTGCCATACCCTGAACAGGATCAAAGTTCACATGTTGCCCCAATGGCTGCTGAGAATCAGACATTGGCTGCTGACACTGATGCAAGTCAGTCACTGCCAGCATCTTCATCAGCAACAGGACCAACAGCAGGTATTGCTGCAACTGCTCCCAACACTATCAAACAGTCACAGCCAGCATCATCAGCAGTATCTGCTGCTGATGTTGCTGCTGTTGGTGCCAATCAGCCAGATGCAACCCCTTCTGCAGCATCCCAGCCAGACCCCCAAGTTGAGCCCACCTCACAGGCAACAGCTTCAGAGTCTCGTCCTTCTTTCCTTTCCATGCTTCAAAGCAAAATGGACAAGCAGCGTCAGCAGCGGCGGGAGAGCCAGTCTGCTGGCTCAGCTTCAGAGTCTTCGTTGTCATCTGTGCATGCAGCTGGTGCCAACTCAATGGAGAAGTCAGGAGCTTCTGTTGACTCAGGTGCTTGATTGATCATGTTGATTGTGTTTTGGCCAAGCATTGTGGCCAAGCATTGTTCTTGTTTGGCAGCAGTCTTGGGGTTCTCTGTCCACATGTGGTCGTATGCAAGCAGAAAGCTTTGTGCTGTGCTGCCCTGGCAGGGTCTGTGAAGATAAATGACCATGCTGCACTGCTGCTCAGATGTTAAAGCCAGCTAATATGGCTGGTGCATTTGCTCATGCTTTCTAGCTGGTACAAACATACATGCAACAGCGTGTTGTTAGCAGCTGCATAGCACCCGCAATACATACAGGCTATGTACAATCCTGCTGTCCCCAGCATTGCTAAATGACATGCTAGCTTGCGCCTTTGTCAACGTTTTCAGGTGGTGGGAGTAAACAGTAGTACATTACTAAAAGCAAAAAGCGCTTTGTTGGTTACACTATCTTTTTACATTGTCCAGTTGCACCACTGTACTCAGGCACCACAGGCAGACCAGCTCACGCTACAAGGTTGCTAGGCGCTTTGATACACTCAGCATCAGTCAGAGACACTGTGTACAGCAAGTGCAATCAGAATGACCCTTTCTCAATGATTGTCGTAGCATACCACAGGCACTGTGACTTCCACTGCAGACGCAAGAAATGGAAATGTGTTATACCCTAACCTTTCAAGCATCACCAGCAGGTGTGTGTTCCAGGGACTCAGGCACCACAGGCGATGGCAGCTCCACGCCATAAGGTGAAGCAACAAAGAAGGCGCTCAGCCAAGAAGCCTACCAAGACTAGGGCCTTCCTGCAGCCTGGGGTTGACCCCAGGCAAGCCCTGTGGCACCCTCCTGCCAGCCCCTATGGCTTGATTGAGGAGTATCTGTACCAAGACCCCTGGAAGCTTTTGGTGGCATGCATGCTGCTGAATGTCACCAGTGGACTGCAGGTCAATACTTTCACATGACAGCCTGCAATCCTTCTTGCCAGCAACACCTATGCTGTATGTAACATGCATGCCGCTGCTGTTGTGCATGCTCGTGAGTGCCACCATCACAAAGCATGTGTTTAGGCTGTCAATGCGGTTAACGCTGCTCTGGCGCTGCAGTGAAGCCATGCAGCTGTTGAGCCAACAGTGTATCTGCTGGAAAGGCCCATCGCTCACCATGACTTCACCCTACCTCTCCACCCCCCTCCCTGTCTGGAGCTAACCGGCAATCTAATCGATGAAGAAGAGAGGCGATTATTGTTGTTGGTGCAGGGGAAAGTTTGCATGGTCGTGTTTTTGCTTGCAAGATCAAAGAAATGGTGTACAGGTGCGTAAGGTGATTTGGAGACTATTTGACATTTGGCCAACTGCTGAGGCAGCTGCTGGGGCGACTGATGATACCCTTGTCGTTGTGGAGAAACTGATTCAGCCTCTTGGCCTGTTCCGAAAGCGTACCATAGCCATTAAGAGGTTTTCCCAGGAATACATTGAAGCTGAGGTAAGACATGTTTGCATGACATACAGCATAACGGACTGTGGCAGACCATATGATGCCGATAGCTGCTGTGTAGCAGAAGGCAGCACATGCAACCACAGCAATGTTTATCCGCTTGGGATTCTCTGCATCTGATACTCGGCAGGACCTTCTCATCCTGCATGTGTATGATCATGTTGGTATGTCCATCTTGGTACATTCATTTGTGCAACCAAATGACCTTCGCCGTTGATTGCTTACATGTTGACTTGATTGACTGTGGTGAGTGTCGTTCTGTCATTGGCACCTGCAGTGGCTAGACCCCATTGAGCTGCATGGCATTGGGCAGTATGCTTCAGATGCCTATTTCATGTTCTGCCGAGGGAATTGGCAGGATGTTGAACCATCAGATAAAGATCTGTTGCGGTATCAGCAATGGTTGCACAGCACTGGCGGGGAGGGCAACGGCCTAGAGAGAGATGTAATGCCACATGCTGCTGATCTTCGTGGGGTCAATCATAACAGCAACTGAACAAGTGATGAGCACAGCTCTGCTCTTGTTTTGTGGTTTTGAAAACGCTGATACAGAGAGTGGGCTTGCTTCAGATTTCCGAGGATTGTACAGGTGGTACTTCTGAGCGGGACACATAGACCAAACAGGTTGTGCTTGTTGGGATGCGCCATGCATGTATCAGAGTCGCATACGGTTGAATAAGCAATGGCATCCTGTGAGGACTTGTCACTGAATCAGATGCTTGTGCAGGGTAAAGGGCTTAGTGCTTTGAAGCACAGTAATGGTATGCAAATTATGTTTATGTTTATATTTATGTGTCAGGGCATGTGTTGAGATTTTCGTACATGTGAGTCATAGCAGGTGATCATCTGAGTGTGATCAAACCTCATGTGACCTGCTTGATGGCAGTATTGAGCTCTGCAATACATAGTATAACTGCGTATACTGCACATACTGCACGTAGTGCTGCGGATACCGTCGAGCGTACTGCGGAACAGCACTGTTCAGTACCGTAATTAAGCTGGGGACTGATCAGGGATCATCCTCTCGTGGGCAGTCGCAGACTCTGGTCAATTGGATTTCAGCGAAAGAATCGTCGCATCTACTGCTGCTTACAAGCAAGTTTGCAAGCAAGTATGCCGCGAAGTTCTGCTTCACACCCTTGGCATGATCTTTCAGTCGGCGAGGACGTTCCCAACATAGTCAACGTTGTGATAGAGATTCCCAAGGGCAGCAAAGTCAAATATGAACTCGACAAAGATACAGGTAGGCGACCACCAATCATGTCATGCTCACGACATTATAGTCTAGTAATTGAGCGTGAGCAAGCTGGCAGCATTTGTCATACCAGGGCCTGCAAAAGACTGATCACTTCAGTCTGACTCCCGCTTCTGCCCTACAGCTTCTCGATGGCTGCAGGCATGCTCTTTGTGGACCGAGTACTGTATTCCTCTGTTGTATACCCTCATAACTACGGGTTCATACCCCAGACTTTGGACGAGGATGGCGATCCCATGGATGTTTTAGTGCTGATGCAAGAGCCTGTGTCCCCCTTCAGCTTTTTGAGAGTAAAGCCAATAGGTGAGACATCTTGGTTCATCGCTTGTGTCTGGCGCTGTGGAGCTTTGCTGCTGACCCATTAGTACAGCGCATAATCAGGTAGCATTTGCAGGTTTGATGCAGATGATAGACCAAGGTGAGCAGGATGACAAAATCATTGGCGTACATGCTGATGACCCAGAGTACCGAGACTACACAGACATATCAGAACTTCCTGCCCACCGTCTGATAGAAATCAAGAGGCAAGTCCTGAGCAAAACCAGAAGCCAGGCATTTGCCAGTGCAGCAAGTGTGCACCGATCTGTATGTCTGTGACTGCAGGTTCTTCCAGGACTATAAGAAGAATGAGAATAAGGAGGTGAAGATTGATGACTTTCTGAACAATGTGGAGGCTAAAAAGGCTATCAAGGAGTCAATGGTGAGCAGATGCCAATTTTTGATGCTGTGTCACGGATACACACCTGCATTCAAGGTTGGTCCGTCCTGCCTGCCAGACAGTCTTAGAATGTTACATTCTGCCTGCAGGCTACATATACTGACCTATATGTTCCCAAGCGACCCAGATCAAGCAGCCATCCAGATTTGAGCAATCTTGCCAATTCTAACAGTCAGCAGAAAGGCAACCTGCCCAAGTCCAGCAGCCAGCAGAGTTTAGGCAAATCTCCTAATCAACAGAGCTTAGGCAAGTCACCTAGTCAGCAAAGCTTGAGCAAGTCAAGCAGTCAGCAGACTTTGGCCAGCCCAGACAAAGCTGAAGCAGGACACACCAAGATACCAAAATCACCAACCCCCAAGCAGCAAACAGCTGAGTGACATGCAACAGAGTCAGCTACAGCAGTGCGTTCGGCATAGCATACAGCAAAGCTATGAAAATACTCATTTTCAGGAGGTTCAGGAGGTCTGGAGCACTGTCATGATCACTGTGTACAGAGAAGTTTTGAGCAGCTGAGGGACGTGCATCAATAATTTGAGTGACTGGTTCTCTGTACTTACAGATGATCCTAGCATTGCTACAGCAAGATTTAGCTAAGTGACAGAATTGCTAGATTTATTAAATCCATGCTGCTTTATTAAACTTGTTTGCATCCTTCACTGCTGTGCGCATATCAAGTTTACTATTTAGTGCTGTCAAGCTGGGCCCTGCTTTCTGCTTCGACTTGTTTGCAATTGGCTGCTCTACACCATCATGTCCGTTCCCTATTTCCCCTGCATATACAGTGTTCACAATCAGTGTCTGTGCAGTACTGCTCAGAGCAGGGAAAAATTGCATGTAGCAGACGCATGCAAAATGTGTTTACTAGCACTCACCTAGCACACTACGCTGAGGACTGTTTGGACTGGCTGCTAGGCTTTCCTCTACTGGACTACTTGTCTGTATAGCACCTGCTGCATATGCTCGCAGCAGATTGCTGCTCCCAGTTGGCATGCTGATAGCCTTGCTGATGCCTCTGCCAGAAGCTGGTTGTTGGTTTGCCAAACTGCCTTGCCTTTCCAGAGGCCCCTGCTCATCGCTCTCCTCTTGCTGTGATGAAGTGGTGCTGCCTGGAAGCTGCTGCAGTGGTTGCAGGGCCGCTGGCTGCTGCATCTGTGCTGCTGGGGTTGCTACTGACTTTGGAAGACCCATCTTTTCCTTCAGTATCTGGGCACGCTTTATGGCATCACTGCATTGCTGCGCAATGAACAAAGCAGAGGCTTTCAGACTTTCAGCAAGTAACAAGCATTGGGTTCAACAGGAGGTGTAATATATGATGTGCATGGCATCGCTGCAGCTGACCAATCAAGCACACCTGATACATGCAACACTGACACAGCGCTGAGTATTAGTTACAGCATAGTTCCCATGCTGAAAAGTATCTTTCAACACTTTCAATCATTTTAGGCTAACTCCGAGCAGGGTGTACCCTAACAAGAGAGTCAAAGGCAGTCAATCACTGCTTCACAGGTACCTGCAGGTAGTACTTGGCAGCTGGTGTCCCTTTGCTGACCACATCCTCATCAGCTGTTTTCCTAGGCAGCTGCTGCTGTCTGTCTTTCAGCCTGCCCAGTGCGTTTGCTCTCCCAGTCACAAACATCCTGCCACCCCCCTGACTTGACCCTTCATCCCCTTGCCCAGATATCGATGAGTCTGTTGCTTCACCAGGCGCTTCTCTGACCCTTTGAAACCCACTGCCAACCACAGACATGCTCGCTAGCCTGTCACTGAGATCAGCTGACACAGCAGACCGCTGCAGTGGTGCTGCTGCTTGTGAAATAGCTGAGGGATCTGTTCCAGCTTTGCTTGTGCCTGGGGGAAGGAAGGCAGGGTTTTCCCTCCATGGGGAGGAGCGAGGGGTGCTGGGGGCGCCTTCCTTGGGTTGAGGAGAAGCTAGTCCAGCCAGACTGATGCTAGGAACTATGGCACTGTTGGTTCTGTCTGTCGCTGAGGATGATGCCTTGCTAATACCCATGTAATCCCTGCACAGCAATGATGACAGTCAGTGAGTAGCCCACAAGACCCAAAGCAAAGGGTGGAAGCTGATAACGCTGCATTTGACTGACACGGCAAATGCAACAGAGACACGCTTGTCCAGTGTTGACACTAACTGCAAAGCAGTCCACATTATGAATGTGAGAGAGACCCACACTGCACACCACAGCCCTACAGAAACCTGCAGGCACCTGATCATATGCCAGACATGTTTCCTGTACCCAGGAAGGCTTGTTTTGTCCTCCTGGTGGAGCTGGGAGTGAAGAGTGGGGGCAGTAGAGCTCTGTTTACCTGTAGTCATACACGAGGTCCTCCTTCTTCTTGTTGCCAGCCTTCCACTCCAGCCCTCCTATGATCTTGCCCTTTAGGTGGGCCTTCAGAAGCTGCACAGTCAGCTTGTGAGCGGTGTCCAGGCCCTGTTGGGTACGCTCCACATTGATGGCCATCAGCACAGGTCCCTCTAGGGCTGCGCTGGACGGCCCTGGCTCCTCGCTTTGTGCCCTTGCTGCATCCTGCATTGTGTCAGAATTAGATGTCAGACGCAAGGCAGCTGACCCCTGCTGCATGTACTGCAGCATATGGCATTGGCCTTTTGCACTGGCCAACATGTGGTGACACTTAGGAACAGGGTTCATGGCCTCCATTATGCTCTTGCCACTTTCTACACCAAGGTGTTGCAAACCTGCTCAGGTCTCAAGACTTTGCATCAACAGACTCCTGCTGCAGCATTCAGAGCAACTCAGCTGCCTTCAGAAGCCAAAACTATTCCTCACGACTCCTGTACACTTGTTGCACAGCAGGAACAGCAGTAGCAGGGCTGTGAAAGCTTGACTCAGATGACGTACCCTCTCGAGTAGCGAGCGTGAAGGCTGCCTGGCAGTGAGCTGACTGGTGTTGCGCCGGCTGCGGCGGGGCCTCCAAGGAGTGGCATGGTCAGGGTCCCACACTGTATCCCCATTCAGGCCATCCTCTTCGTCTACCTCCTCGGTCTCGTCCCCATCTGCTTCTTCTCCCATGGCAGCCTCAGCAATGGACTCTGCCTCACTCTGCATGCAAACCATAAGTGTCGTTGCACTGCAACACGTCGTACTCTTCCATACGGCTGAATTGTGATCCTTGTCTCTGAAGCCGGAAAATTTGACTGGCTTAAACTCACTGTGGAGAGCAGGAAAGGAAACTGGTCTGCAATGCACATGCTCTTGCTCTGTTTTTAGCTGCACTTTGATCCCATTCAAGGGCGCATTCTTGAGCGTTGTTGACAATTGCCAGATAAGTCCTCTTTCCAAATAACGGTGTCAGCCATTTCTGTATTGCACTGTGTGCATGCTAGTGGAATACTGCACTGTTGTATCTTGCCATTTATGACGACATATTCTTCAGCTTCTACCGCAGCACTACAGCGTAGAGCAACAGCAGAAGCGTGTATAGCAGTGTTGGGGCAAAGAGGTCAAATTTTGTTGCTGTGTTCTTGTGAATGTCTGTGTTGCCTGCAATGTGGGATGGGACATGCATTCCTGATGCATGTACCCCATTTCATGACCGGTGGCGTCATGCATTACAACATGAGCCAGAGCATCAGGCAACTTCTCAGCAAGCGCCTTGCCTTGCAATGCAGCATTCGATAGATGAGGGCTGTTGACTCCAGTTTACGAGGATATCTGGCGTGCTGAATGTATCATGGAACTGATTGAACAGAGCCAAACAGGTCCAATTAAGCATGAACGCATCACATGTGGCACACTGCAGGTGAAACCACCAAGTTTCACCAACAGACAAAACCATGCCAGCAAGCCCAAAGACGTAACATACATGCATGACCGTGCAACAGATGGCCTGCAGTATAGCAGCCAGCCTGAGCTGCTAGGCATCATCAAGCATACCGCTACGTTGCTTCATGTGTGATTGTTGCTGATGGAAGGCAAGGAGCAAGAGCCTGATGCCTAAACCAGAATTAATTTCTGTATATCACTCTGCAGCTTGCCTTGTGTTTGAAGCAAGATGCATGGTTGGCCTTTGCAGGTAGTATCCCTGGCTTTTGCAGGTCAAAGAGGAAAAACCAGGATGGACAAGTTTCCAAGCTTGCCTTGCCACTAGAAGAAGACGCCTCCTCCTCCTGATCCTGGCTGTGGTCGGGCGTGCCCATTTGCACAGAGGAGGAGCTGGGATGGTAAGTCTTGTCTAGACTGAGACGGCCAGGTGACTGTGACTCAGGCTCATTCATGATAGCGTCCTCTTGAGGGGCTTGGTCCTGGTCTTGGGGGGCTTGATCCTGGTCTTGGGGACCCCACTGCTTTATCTCCTGCATGAGTGTCTCCACATCCATGTCCTGCATCACCGACACCGAAGCTGACTCAGCCTCCCTCTGTGTCTTTGGTTGGACGCAACAGGCAGATGCAACCTCAAGAGCTGCCATGCATGTGGCAAGCCAGGGTCAGGTGACCAGACAATCAAGGAAAGGAGACTGGGTTTGTGGGGAGGACATGTCAAAACAGAGACGGCCATGCATAGTTTGGCGTGAAGCTGTCCAGAGCAAGTAGTGCTGCTGCAGCAGGGGATGCTATATGATCAAGGACAAGAACCCTGCAAGTCCACCTTGCACCAAGCATGTGAAAGATACAGATTGCTTGCCAGTGATGGCTTGCTGACACAGCATCTCAACCGCTTCTGCTTATAGCCTTGCATGCTCCACAAGCTCAAGCCAAGCAACAGCTTGGGCAGTCAGGGAAGCTTGTGCTTTTACACTGGATGGCAACAGGGAGCCTACCTCCCGCGACAGGCTTCTGCGGTTGACCGGGGACAGCAGGCCAGGGCTGTCATGCGCCTGCAGCAGGGCAGCGGTGGCAGCGGTGGCCTCAGCAGCTTGCCTCTTGGCAGCCTGGGCCTCCTGGTCAGCCACCTCCAACTTCAGCTTCATCAGCTCCAGCTCCTCCCTTGCTTCTGTCAGCTCTGTCTGTGTCTCATACACCTGCATGCACCAGACGCCCAGGACTTTGCCACAGGACTCTGCCGGCAATGCAATCTGCAAACAGTTCACCATGCATCATTGACTACAGCATGGTGGCATTCTGAACAGAGCCAATCAGCATCGCAAAACACAATGCGCGTTGGAGAGCTCATACAAGCTTTAGCTGCTTGGCTCAGCACATCAGGCAGGGTTGGTGGGCTATAGCATGCTGAGCCAGCATCTGAAGGCGCTGCTGCAGTCTACCTGGGCTTTGAGAGTGGATGCAGTCCTGAAGGCCGTCTTCAGCAGAGCTCTGGACTCCACCACATTGCGCAGGCCATTCCAGCGGCGGGCGTCTGCAGCACCGCCGCCTTTGTTCTCCTCATCAGACTTGGCCTTCATCAGCTGCTGCTGAGTCAGCAGGATCTGCAGGCACAGTCACGCAGACATCTGCTGCTGAGCCAGCACGACGAAATCACGTGGCAGCCCCTTGCAGCTTGTAAGGAGTGACAAGCAAGTTTGCTTGAGCGCAGCAGGACTGCAATGTGATTCCGGCCTGCCTGTGCGTCTCCAAGCATCCTTTTGAAACAATCTCACGGCGACAGGCAAAAGATTCTGTGCTACAAGTAGTGAGCTATGCATTTGGCTGCAGTACGTGGTGGACTTCCTGCCACCTGCTCAGAGTGACACTAAATGGTCGACCAGCATGTACAGTCACCACCCAATGGCTCCCTACCTGTGCAGAGTGTGCCTTGATCTGATCTTGCAGCAGAGCCTTGTCAGCCTCCAGGTTGCGTTCACTGCCAGGTGGGGCGGGCATGGGGCTGCTGAGGGCCACAGCAGGGCTGCGCAGGCTCACCAGCTTCTTCTCCACTTCCTTCAGCTGTCTGGTGGCTTCAGAGCGCAGCGCCTTCTCACCTTCCAGCACCCTTTGCAGGTCAAAAGACTGCAGCAGGGCACATGCAGACTGACAACTGTTTTGTCTTGCTCAGCTGCTTGCAACAGTCTGATATTTGCTCAGGTCTGCAGCCTTGCAAGTTTTGCACCAACCAGACAGAAGGGTCATCTGAGGACTTTGGGAGGGAGAGAGTGTCCACTGTGGGCAAACTAAGTCATAGCCTAAAACAAAATGCAAAGACAGCTTCTTGCACTCATGCTATTGTCTGAAATGTGTCATTGGGTAAGTGCGGTTGACTGCAAGCATGGGACTGCAGATGTGACCCATGCAGATGCCAGTTGTACATGGCTTGCAGTGTGGCCAAGGCCAACGGCAGACCATCTGTGACTGCATTGTCTCTAGTGTCCAGAACCATTAAGCCACAACATCATTTTGTGTGTGCAGAACTCATGTGCAAATAAGCGATCTCAGTGGCAGGCCTCTTTACTGCAAGGTGTTGGCTCAGGCTGGCAAACGAACAATGTCTTAGCTTGTTGCTGCAGGGCACCAAACAGAGCTGACTGCAGCATGAACTGGACCCTGCGGGCAAGCTAGCATCATATGCATATACAGCAACTGTAAACAATCAGGCCAAAAGCAAACTGTCTGAAGATGCAACTGTGTTGAAGAGATTTTGGGCGAAGAATTGTCCAATCTAAAACAGTAAGACAGGGTGTGACCTGGCAGCAGATGTCCAGTTCCCTTTCTACCCAGTCGCGGCGGGCCTTCTCATCACGCAGCAAAGGGGCTCCAGTGTTGGGCTGGCACTCCACCAAGCTGTTGGCCTTGGCCGTAGCCTGTGCCTTGGCCTTACTGTCCTCCCTGCCTCTGTGCACCTCGATCATCTCCTGCTTGCATACACAGCTTTTCAACAACAACAGCAACAACAACAACAACAACTCCCGAAGATTTGATATGCACAATCCAGTCTCTGTTGGTTGATGACCACACAGCGTCCAAACAGTGAAGAGGAGAGACACTGTGACATGTGCAAGACATGTATGCCGTGCTTATCAGTTAAAAAAGGGTGCTGGCATGATACGAGTTCAGCAAGGCGCAATCATCCCATGCTGAGCACCCCCAGCAGCACTCAGCAACTGGATATCTATGCTGTGACAGGAGCAAGCTCCAGCGAGCCATGGGACAAGATAGCTGGAAGGTTACATGCAAGCGCTTGCGTGCAGCTTCAGCCTCCTCAGTCTTGCGGCGCAGCACTGCCTGCTGCTTGGCATGCAGAGCCTCCAGCCGCTGCACCTGAGTTGCTGTCTTGCGACCCTGCATGATGTAACCATTCTGTGTCAAAAGTGTGCCTGAGCAGACAGGATAGCAAAAAACAGGCACCTCTAGGCAAAAGCAGCAGGTGACTAGCATTTCCACAATCACAGGATCTGAGTAACACGGCTTTGGTTTAGCAAGCATACAAGCATATAAGACAGTGCAGTACCAAAGCACTCTCTTGCAGAGCTGTCAGAGTGACAACCCCTCTGGGAATGTTTGGGTGAGTCCAACTTGTTTGCAAGCAATACGACAACCAGGATGCTCAGGGCTGTTTGCTGGCTTCATAAAGTGATATGATGCACTGGCAACGTCTGTGCCCTGACCTGGCGCCTGAGCTGCATGACTTCCTTCTCACGCTCCTTGCGCCAGTCAGCAAAGTCACGCGTGGACCTCTCCATTTGGCGCATCAGACTCACCTGCAGTGCATGACGGTTTCCTTGAGTGCTTGCGTCTGATGGTACTGCAGAGGATGGTGTACGAACAGTAGACTTTGTCAACCTATTGCGACCTTCTGTGATCCAGTATATCCTGGACAGCCGTGTCAAACAATCTAACAGTACTGCAAGCCTTGATTGTAAAGCTGCAATAGCAATTTTGCTGTGACATTCCTCAGGCAGTCTTGAGCATCAGATGTGTGCCAGAGGACTTTTGGAGCTAACCAGGCTGTGCAATGCGGTGCATCAGTTTCCCATCGGCTGCTGATGTACAGCTACAGGAAACGAGTTATGATCACGCTTTGCGCATGCAGTCAACCGGCAAAACAGCTTACCTTCTGCTGTTTGATGGCTAGGATGTCACCATTCAAGCGAGCACAAGTCTCCTCACTGCGTGCCTTCAGGCGCTCCAGCTGGCAGAACTGCTTCTCCTTGCGATGTAGGTCTTTCATCTTGACATCCATCTCCTTCAGGCGCTCCTTGAAGCGCTTCTCAAGCTTGCTGCGGTCTTGGTCACTGCTCTGCCTCAAGGACTGCAGCTTCTGCAGAAGCACATCCGCCCGCATTTGGCTTGGTGGCAATGCAGCAACTGGTGAGCAACCTGCTGCCCTACCACTGAGGCTGCTTGCAGGAGCTGCATGGCCCAAGTAAAGCCTCAAGAGCCTCAACAACACAGCACTCAGAGCACAGTTCGGTGAGTGGCGTTGTCGAATGCAATCCAAAGCATGCTGGCAAAAAAGGCAGCAGTTATCAAAGCTGCTGCCTAAGTCACTTAAGTAGCACAAGCAGTGAAGCAAATGTCAATGGAAAGCTGCCAGCATGCATCAGCAGAGCCTACCTGCAGTAGGCGAGTGCGGTCAGCCTGCAGCACATCCCTCTCCCCAGCTAGGTCCATGAGGACCCTGTCATAATGTTGCTTAAGGGCCGAGACCTGGCCTGTGCCGTTGACTACACGCTGCATCTGTGCCTCCTTGGCCTCCAAGGCATGCTGCAGCTTGTCCATCTCACTCTGGAAGCGCTGCTGCTCAACCCTGCACAACATATATCCTAAATCAAATAATATATACACATACTGCGCATATGTATATACATACATAACATGAAAATGTTACATTTGTGGCATGCACAAAGCGAACACAGGTGAGGCAAAGCGTGCACAGAAATGGTGAAATGGTGACAGCGTGACTGCACAGTCATTGTGCTATCTTGTGAAGCCTGATAAGCAGGGGGGTCCAGCATGCTTTCGTATGGTGATTGCTGTGAAGTATGCAGAAGTGCTTTGCATCTCAGCATGTTTAAGTCAAAGAACAAGGAAGTTGGAATTTGAGGCAGCCTAAACACACTGTGATCCAGTGGAGGTCAGAGAGGCTATGTACATGCCTGGCAACATACGGCAGCGCATTTCAGCGGTGAGATATACATGTTCACGACTAAAACAGGCAAGCACACCTGTGCGCATGCTCCTCAGCAGCGAACTCTTCATCTTCTGCCAGCTCCACCTCGACGCCCACATCCCTGTTCTCATCACTGGCAAGGCTGCTGAAGGTGTCCAGCACGCCGCTGGCCAATCGGCCTGAGGCAGACAGTGCTGGTGGCAGGGGTGAAGCTGGTACCTGCATGGACTGCCGACGCTGGCTCATCATGAACGCCCCAGAGGCACGGTTCACCTGCATCATTGGAGGTACATCAGCTGAGGCATGAGATTGACAGCTTGTGGGGGGAAGAGTGAGATGTGTGTCCTGACACGAGCAGGTTCACAGCAAAGGCTGTGGGCACAAAAGGGATTATATGTGTCAGGCGTGCTTCTGGTGTTGTCAGATGGAAGATGCTTGATATAGGTTTGAGGTTGAGGGCATTGCTCTGTGCTTTCAATGTATGCATCGCGTAGTAGTCCAAGCTGCAACGCTGCAACTGACCAGATAGCACTTTTGCGAGACGTCCCAAAGCAGAAGCACTGCAATGGAAGCAAATCAGATGCTGAACTTGCAATGCAACGCACATCGGGCAGCACAAGTCATGTCAGTGACAACTGCTGCGGTTTTGCTGGGCATTGCAGCAGAGAGAAAGGACAGACCTGCTTCAAACGCTTGACCTCCTTCTCCAAGGCAGCTATTCTGCTGAGGTGGCCAGTTAGCACAGTCAGCCCTTGCTCCTCATCCTCACCATCATCTGTTGCGCTGCCAGGCTGCTGAGCAAGCTGCTCCAGCTTCATCGCATTGCGGTCACGCTGGGCTTGAGCAGTGATGAGCTGCTCACTGGTGTCAACAAGCTCCTGCTTTACAGCATCCTGCAATCACAGCATTGCGATTTTCTTGCCTGCCCATGTTTCGCAGGAACTCATGCATGGCTGCAGCTTCCTGCTAAGCATCGAGTACAAAGCTGTAGAGACAGCATACCTGATTAGACAGTTGAGGGAGTTGAGAGTCGATACAGCAACTGTGTCTTGAACACGCGTTTTTGGTGCATTTGCAATCCTGTGACAAAGGTGACAATCATGTGCAGCAAAGTCTATGGTCTCAGGGTTCACCCATCTGGATAGGTGCAACATGCATGCAAACAGCATGGTCACACTGCAATTGGGTGTGTTGTACAGCAGCACTGCACACCCTCAGGCATGATCGGTTGGATGCTAAGCAAGAACACACCAGCTCCACCCTCAAGCCAGCATTCTGCAGATCCAACACAGAGTTCTGCTGCTGCAGCTCCTCAAGGGCTAGAGCCATGATGCTGTCTGACCCTGGTGGCTGTGTGCTATCCCACTGCAGCTGACTGTCGTCCTTGCCCGTTAGCCTGCGCTTCAGTGACCCAATCTCTGCTCTTGCAGCTGACAGCTGCTGCCTGAGCTGGGAGATCTGAGCTGCATTGGGGTCTCTGTTGACCACAGGCTTGTTGCGTATGTTCCTGGCTCGGTTTGCATAGCGCAGCGTGTTGAGGGTCTCCTCATAGTTGATGTCTGCTGGACTGACGCAGGCAATCATGCAGGTTCTGCTGTTGCCACCCAGCGAGTCTTGCAGCATGCGGGTCAGTTTACTGTCCCGGTAGGGTACATGGGGCTTGTTCTCACTGAGCGCACAGATGACATTTCCAAGAGCTAGCAAGCCTTTGTTGATGTTGATGCCCTCCTGCAAACGCTGTCCTTCAGCCTTTGTGCGCTTGACACGCTCGCTGCCTGCCAAGTCCACTAAGTGCATCTTTGCACACAGGTAGTCGTCAACAACTTCCTCCTCATCACCACTGCCTTGAGAGTTGGCTTCGTTTTCGTCGTTGTCTTCTTCACTTTCTGCTGTCTGTCTGGCCAGTGCTGCTGGCAGCTGACGACGCTGCTCAACTGTGATGGTGAATATGGCATGTGACCTGCTGCTGCGCTTATTCATGCCAGTGGTTGCTGTAGCTCGCAGCAGTGTGCCTTGTTCAAGGATGGCTGCCATCTCAGCCTTGCTAGGCACCTCCTTCTCTGTAGCGCCAGCTAGGCAAACACCGCCGCCAAGAACCTCCCTGATATGGACTGACTGCTGGCTGCCATTGACAACGAGCAGATCCCTGATGTCCTCCTGCACATGTGTTGACACGTGTCGGCATGTCAGCCCTTGTATGGACGTATGTCAACTGCGGCATACTATCACACGCATTGCATTTGATCTGACTGCGATTACATGCCAGTAAATTTTGAATGCTGCAAAGGCTGATCATGCTGCATATGCACTGTGCTGTGACAGCAAAGAGTGTGCTTGTCAAAGCCTAGAATGTTGCAAGGTGTGTTTACCTTGTGGATCTCCACAAACCCCACTCTCACAGTATACTCTGCATCCTTGCTGGAGGTAATGCGCTGGAAAATGCTGTCCATGACCTTTGGAATGACACCCTGTGTATTGCCTCCAGGAGTAAAAGCACTTCCCATAGTGTATGTCTTGCCAGATCCAGTCTGGCCATACGCAAATACTGCAGGAAGGCAAGCAGAGCTGATTGATCCGTGCATAGACAGCAAGTGTGTGTACGCAACATGCTCAAATCAGCCTGCTCTCTTTGTCATACATTTATTACGGCAGGCTACACACCTTGCATGCAAACACACTATGTTTGTACATCCCACATTGCTTGCTGTGGTGCGCTGCATCACCAGGATGGTAAGGTGCATGCTGATATGTGCAAGCTGTCTGCGCATACCTGTAGCATTGTAGCCTTTGAATAAGCCGCTGACAAGAGGCTCCACGCAGTGACCATACAGCTGGTCTGGGGGAGTACTGTCAACACCGAACACATGATCATATGTGAAGCTATGAGCGCCAGTGACCACCTACACAGCAACACAACTTACCACTAGGTCGTAAGGCAGTTTGAAATACTGCACCAACTTGAACAGATCTGCTTGCCGGACCTGAGGTTGCTGGGGAGTGGTGTTCAGCAGAGCTTCGCAACCCTCCAACAACTCGCTGTCTATGAGCGGTCGAACATGCACGGCAACGCAAACTGAACACTCGTCTGACTCTTGGTCCGACAGAGCAACAGCTGGTAAAGCCTCAGCCATTTTGAACTGAGGCTGATGGCAACTTCAAAGCATCGCTTCCATAATTACAGCCGCACCGCACTAATTGGCATGCGACAAACACACAGTTCAGCTTCGGACATGTTCTAACAGCTCTTTGCAGAGAATTGATCAACGCGCCAAAAGTAGCTCAACTGTAGCCCGGATGAGTCATGAGCGCATGAGTTCTATGCCTAGAGGGTGCAGTGAGTGTTGCGCAGTCACCCTGCAGATGCCTACAAGTAGACGCTATGTGCAATGCGTGATTGATTCGCTGTCAACATTTACTGACCCAACAATCGTCACGAAACTCGTATCGGCAGTGCCTTGCCTGCAGACATGGCTAAGCATGTGGAGACTGCTTCACCCGTGCATCTCCCGGCAAAAGATGATGCTGAGGCTGCAGATGGCCTGAAGCCTTCCAAGTCAAAGCGTAAAGGCAAAAAGGTACTTGGGCACGGCCAGATACCAGCCATACTATGCCCGTATCTGGTTTGTGTACAACTCCCTGCTGTACAGGTTAGGAAGCCTTTCCTGCCACTTCCAACCCTTGAAGCTGCACAGCACAAGCTGCCATGGCAGCTGGCTTTCTCTCAAAGACTGGGTAGACATGCCATCGCCAGCCAAGACATAGCTGCCGGCCAGTGCGTTTTAGCAGAAGCAGCAATATGTGCTATACCAGCTCAAGCATGTGAAGCTACCACCTGCCATACCTGTTTCAGTCCATTACCAGAGGGTTCAGATGAACATCTCAATACACAAGGCGTAATTCTTGACAAGTCTTCCAGACACTACAAGAGATACTGCAGTCAGAAATGTTATGAAGCAGACAGTACCGTCAGCATGACAGCACCAGTGCATGCCTCGGTCTTGCAGATTTCCCTGCAGACCAAATGCGATCCTGTTCTCTTGCGCTTCATACTGGAGCTAGATGCTCATACAAAGCATGCACCGGCTGCCGATACACCTTCTCCAGGCAAAGCACCATGCTCAGATGCCCAGACAGAAAGTGACCAAATCTCTCATGAAACAGAACAAGTTCCTGGTGACTGTCTAGATGTCATAACATGCACCCTTGCTGATGTGGATGCACTGCTATCGCCCTGGGACAGGAACCAAAAGGATTGGCGAGAAGCCCTAACAGAAGGTATGTCATTGCACCTTGTCAGCATGCCTATTGTCTGTCAGGCAACCTTGGCAACGTCCATCCTGAGCACAAGCCAAGCCATTGCAACTGACTGTGTGCAGACAATGCTTGAATGGACAGCACAGCTCAGCATCAGTTGACTGCAGACATGGCAGTATGTTGCGCATGCAGATGCCAGAACAGCACATGGGCATCAACTTGCATAGAAGCAGAGCATCAACCTGCCAAAATTAGCCTGGACATAGCTCGGCATAGCAGAGCTCAGTTCAGCTCAGCACAGCACAGCACACACATGCCTTACATACAGCAACTGGTGTGCAGGTTGCAAAGAGCTACAGCAGGCCATAACAAAAGCAGGCAAACACAAGCCTGGTACCCTGCAGCAGTTGCAGTTCCTGGCAGCTTGCATCAATGCTAATGCCCATGCAACTGGACATCAGGAAGATACCAACTCAGAGACAGGACTGGGCTTGTACCCAGTGCTATCTATGTTCAATCACTCCTGCGTTCCAAACTTGGCGCATTCAAGTGTTGGTGAGCACAGTTCCTTGCTGTGCCTAATGCATAGTTGCACACATGCAATGCTGAAGTGTGTTGCGTTCTGCTGACTGGTGTAAGACGGTGATGTGTGTGGCTCTGTGAATCCTGATGACAGTGCAAACAGGGACTGTTGTCTAACTAGCAAGCTTTGTTGTGTATCAGCCAGATGGTCTTCCACATTGTGCATGCTGAGGGACAGCCAGAGTAACCTGTTCTGCCCGACATGTCCAGCTGCGTTCATTTTTGCATAGACTCTTGGCATCACTCAAGCAACGGTACTTTGGTGACGTGAAGCCTTAGTTCAAAACCTGCCATCACTGCTGCGTCCTGCCTTCTTGTGAAGTGCAACAAACCAGCAAGCATTGTTACATTATTCAGTGTGGTCCTGCTGTACAGCTTTACATGAGCCATGCGACATGGTGTTGCAGGCACTGTGCAGTATGTGTATGCTGTGCATGACATCAAAAAGGGAGAACAGCTGTGTGTGCATTACACTAGCTTGTATGAACCCAGGAGAGTACGACAGCAGGCACTGCTGCAAGAAAAGTTCTTCACCTGTGCCTGTGAGCGTTGCTCTACTCCTATAGAACAGTCCGTTGACCGTTTCCTGGAGGTGAGAAGCAGCACACAGCATGCTGCTTTTGTCTGTACGTATGTGTGATTCATGGGGTGTGTGCTGTGCTGCTTTCACAGAGCAGTTTATTGGTCTTTGCTTGGCACTTGAAAAGCAGCGCAATGCATCTCGTGTTTTCTGTGCTGGTTATGTACCATGCTGCACAGCTGACGTCACTGATATGTTGACAACTCCTCAAGGTGACGACCACTCACAGAACCTTGCCTTGCGTCCGCTGATGACTGTGTTGGTATGTGCCATAAGTGCTATCTTGCTGCATGGACGCTGAATGCATAATTGCACAATGACGATGGCTGAGGTCTGTTGTGCTCTGTAGGGGTTCAGCTGTGTCAAGGGACAGTGCAGAGAAGTCATGCTTATGGACAAACAGGAAGGTGCTGCAGAAGACATTTTCAAGTGCGTCGCTTGTGGTCGTACAACACCAGCCAGGACTGTTGAAGGGAATGGACCTTTGGATGTTGAGAAGCAGGCAGATGACATGTATCATCATGCTGTCAATGTGCTACGCCAGCAGGTATGGCAGCTTAATTTATAAAAAAAGAGGCATGCATGTTGGGAAACACTTGCTGGCGCTCAGCAAACGCTGTTAAGCAGACTTGTTGCCTGTAGAGAGTCATGTCAAGATAATGTGTTGACAGTTGGAAGCTGTTGGAAGCTGCCGTTGCGGTTAAGCTCAAATTAGAGCTGATACACATCAAGCAGAAGCTGTGTACATGACAAGTATTGCTTGTGCAAGACACTTGCCAGAACTGAGGTCAGCACTTGGAAGTCTGCAATGCAAAGCACCTCATGTGGTCACCTTTACTGTGGATTCAGGATGTGTCAGCATTGTCAGCTGGCACAAAGCAGGCATTGGTTCTGCTGGTGTCCTGCCAATATTTTGCATGCTCGCTCTACTCAGGCATTTCATGGCATTTCACATATGTATAGTGAATGCTGGCTTGCAGGGCAGTGGCGCGGCACGACCTGTGTTTGAGCAGCTGCTGGAGCAGTGTCAAGGGCAGGGCAAGCTACACTCCATGCATGTCAGAATCATTGACAGCTACATGCCTTTATCCAATGGTTGTCGCCGCACTGGGGAAACTGTCAGCGCCATCAGGAATGTCAACAGCATGATCACTGCAATGGGCTTTTACTATTCCCATCCTTGCATTGAGTTGACTAACCTGTACAGATACCTGGTAGAACTGTATGCTGACTCGGCAGGCAGCGCACCTTCTCCCAAGCTAGCTGCTCGTCCTAAACGACAGGCCAGGGAGACATACCAAAAGTATTGTGCTTTGCGATTAGTTTGTCAGGGACGTAGACATGGTGATGATGACCTAGCAACAAAACTGCGGATGCTGTAAAGGTTTGAGATGTCGCCTGACAGGTGTGAGGTGGATGGTCAGGAGCCCTAAACATGACGCAGGCATGCAAAAGTGCTTCTGAAGAGTGAGTACAGGATTCTGCAACATCATTGCGTAATCTGGCAACAAATCTGCAAGGGGTCTGGAACTCCGTGTGATTCATGATGCTCAGCTTCATTCGGGAATGGGATGTGTGGCATGAAGGGCAGGTGAGGCGTGTAACAGTCCGACAGCCGCTTTGACTATTCCAGCCTTGACCGGATTACTCATTAGGTTACCGCCGAAAGTGCAGGAGGTGGTGGTGTCGTTGACCGGAGTCACGGAGGTCAAACTGCCAATTCACCACAGTCTTGCAATGACAATTACAAGCTTTCTTCAGCTGCTTGCACAATCTCAAGCACATCCCGTCTGCTAACCAGCTGCACAACTTGGTTGCGTGGGCTGGTCAAAGTGAGCGCACTGCTGTGCTGCCTTCGGCTTTCCTTTCTTCGTGGTCACCTTGACATAGGTAATCTATGAAAGCACACAGAGTCTTGAGTGACTGATGCGCTGCTAGAACCACGTACTTGGTCTTGTACTTCTTATGTGCCCATTATTGGTGTAGATGTCTGATGAACAGGACAAGCTCAAGTTGAAGGTTAAGCAAGCTGAAGCTGCTGTGGCACATGCTCAGAAAGTGTATGGTGAAGCAGAGCCTGGTTCAGTCAAAGACTCATGCCTTCAGCTCCTTCTGGCAAAAGAAGCTTCTCTGTTGGCAAAAGCGAAGGCTTTGGAGCAAGTGAGGGAAAAGGACTTAATGCAACAGCGTGCAGCAGCAGGTGTGGGTGACAACCATTGCTGATGTTTTTGGGATCTATAGGACACTCAATTGTGTCTGTTCATGCTGAACCTGGTGACTGTCTGCGAAATGCTGCATACCACATAAATAGATGTCTGCACCTCACGTGCATAGCTTGAATTTGGCCACCTACCCTTTTCTGTGGCTTGAGGGTTTGCTGTTGATCTCACAGCATATCTAGTATCTCGTTGTCATGTAGCTGTAGAGCCACTCAGTGCTGGACTATTGTGTTGTTTTGTGTTTTGCTATATGACACATGGCCATCGTTCCTATGCAAACACAACAGTGTACAGATGTTGACTTGAGATGTCATGGTATTGCAGAGCGTGATGATTCCAAGGTTGATGAGATTCTCAGTCTGCTCAAGGCCGAGGCAAACCCGAAAGCATCACCCATCTCTAATGTTGGGTCTGCAAAAACAGATTCTATTTCTGCAAGAGGATGGCAATAAGGCATACCCCATTGTGGTACCAGCTGAAGCGCCAGAATGCAGCTCATTTGATCACTCACAGTTCTCATCAGAGGACAATGGCACTCCTCAGCTTTTGGAACATCACCAGAAGCAGTTGACCCAATTTGGAGTTCAATTTGGCAGAAGCTGTTTTGAAATACATGATGTTCACACCAGAAGAGATCTCAAACTGTTACTACCATCGGGGACATTGTATCGTGGAGGGTTGGATGGGGTTGTAGCACCATGGGGATTAACAAAAGCTGGTGCCGTCACAGAAATGCATATCGCCTATGAGCACAAGCAATCAGCGGCCCAGAAGCGATTGTACCGAGAAGCACATCCAGAAGATCTTGAGGGAGATTTGCTGCTGCATCTATATTACAGTGCGTCTTCTGGCAAAAATCTGCTCACCTTATTTCATCACGGCTGCAGGGCTTGGAAGGGCTTTGCCACTACCATTCAACACGGCTGGCTTGCTCGTGTGTGTGCAGCTTACTGGGCGAGCCAAGTGTGGATGCATATGGGTAGTTCTACATGGACATAAGTTGCTTTTGCCAACTGCATTTGCCTCATCCAGTCCCTTTGCAATGCAGGGCAAGGAGTTCGAGTCTGGTGATGAGCAAACAACCTTTGCCGGCAGGTGCAAAGGGCAATCTGTTGTTGCACTTTTGGCTGCTTGTGCACTAAACAGCTATCCGCTGTTACTTGATCTCACTGATGGGACCACGCACCATGTGCTGCAGCTCAATGGCACCTCCTTGATTTGCTGGACCAATCTGATGCCACAGCAAGCATACTATAAGCAGGCAGAACTGCTGGCCAAACCAGATGCAGCCCAGCGTCAAAATACTCTTGATTCCATCCCAGAGGATGATGCAGCTCCACTGAAGAAGATGCGCTTGTGCAGGCCAGAGGCAGCAACGCTGGCTCAATTAACTCCTGAACTGCTGGACGATTTGTCACCTGCGAACATATGCAAACATGTGATACGTTGTATTGTATACTGTTATATATTATATAGCATACAATGTATAAATTCACCTTCACTATGCATTAATAATCCCTTGCAACACCTTTACTGATGCCTAATACCCACACATTGAATCAAACCTGGTCAGTCCAAATTCACACCTACCATTCAGTTGGCAGCCTCAAGATAAACAATATCATCTCTGGCCAAAAGTCGAGAACCTGTATGGTCAAGCACCTAGTTCATCAAATAGTGCTATGCGCGTGCACGTGTGGACACTGCTTCATTATGCATATGGGCAAACATGGCCCTGCTTCAGCTGCGGGTTTTTTGCCTTTGACTTTAGAACACAATTTCTGCACGGACAAGACAGCACGTGCTTGCCTGCCATTGGCAGTGGTACGCCATGTACCATTGAGCATGCCTGACAAGATTTCCTGACATCTTTTCCACCTCTCTGTATGCCTTGGTTGCTGGCTCTGCCAGCTGACCTGTCCCTGTACCTTTTCTGGGCTGCTGCAGCCGGTACAGATCTCTGGAATACAGAGGCAAGAGGTGGCGCTGCTGCTTCAACTGCAGGCTGGATCACAACAGCTGTGTGCGCTGTGGGCTGTGAAGACACAGTAGTTGTCTGCAGCTGTTGAGGTGCAGCAAGAGGGGGTGCTTGCTGTTGAGCAGCCATGGCATGGGGGTTGAAAATGAGGGGTGCTGGAGGAGAGAGTGGGGTCAATGCCTGTGTAAAGCAAAGCAACATCAATGAGTCCCTTTGTCTTGTCTGTTTGACATATGCATCACTATACTGGCAAAGCTCCCTGCTACTTTTGGGATAGGCATCGAATGGCATGCCACCTGTGAATGCTTGCAGCAAGCGGTTGTTGAATTCATTTGCCATGCCCCAATAGTCAGAAGAGCTACCTCTTCTGAAATCAGGCAGCAAATGCACAAACAATGCAACCTCTGTTGCTGTCTATACAGGCCTGATAAGGTCATGCACAGCAAGCTTTCTGTGGTCTCCAGCGACTCTTCGGACAAATGCTGGCTTACAACCTTTCTCGTGTTTTACCTTTCGCTTCTTGACAGCTCCTGGCAGCTGATCAGTAGGCAGCCTCTCCCCACCAGCCAGCAGGCTTGCCACAGACCCTGCAACATCAGCAGCTGGTGATGCTGGACACATGTCTACTACACATGTCATTCTTCACTGTAGCCAGCTGGTGGCAACACAGATCATGTGATGCAGATGCACATGGGCACTTACGCCTGGATCGCAGCTTGCTCAATCGAAAGGCGCCCAAGGGTAGAGTATCATGTGGCGAACTAGTGATAGTCTCAGCCTTACTTGTTCAAAGCCAGATGGCTCATCCAAGGCCCACCATGTGTCATGGAATTTCTGCAGATGTTTACTCAGTGTAATGGTGGCATTTGCCTGAATGGCTGTATGGTGTGCAGCTGGACCATCTGGACAGCAGGCTGGCGGCCAATCTGCTTGGTGGCAGCAGTCATCAGGTGCTGTCGGCTTATACAGCGCAGATCTCATGCATACTGGCAGCATGTCTGCTGGGTGGCAGTGGTTATCAGGGGCTGCTGAGCAGGCTGGCGGGCACCTCTTCCAGGCCTGCACCTCAGGTATGAGCCTGAGAGTACGCACTGCACTTTGTACTGCATTATGCATTGCAGGCAGTGACATTGCTTCTTGCACAACAACAAGTTTTTGTAACATGTGGGTCTGAAGCCTCTGATCTGCATTGATGCAAGGCAGTACTGTTATACTCTGGTCTGCAATTACCACTGCTGCAGAGCCACTGCTTATATGTATACCCCATTGTTGCTGATGATGCTAAAGAGATACTTGATTGTGTTCTGCAGCTGGACCCTGTCACAGCAAGCTGGCATCGTGACTGCTGGATGGCCGAAGCCAATGACTTCTGATGAGCGGCAGCGGCCAAAAAGCGTCTCTCCACTGAGGCCAACAAGTAAGAGTTTGATGCCATCATTTATGATTTGACAGTAGGCATGTGGTCAGAGGCAGCACAAGTCTTCGCCATGCAGTTTGCTCTCCAGCTTGCCGCGACCTGCTTCAATGCGTTACGTTATTGTGTGTGTGTAGCAAGATTGCATGTGACTGGTCACAGGAAGCAGGGAACAGATCAGGAGCCTTTCCTGCAAGCCAACAAATCTGCAAGGGCAGGCTGTCTCTGGTGCAGACATGGCAGGTAAGGTTGTTATTGGCCAATTTCCTTAATCTTTTGGGCTTTTCACAATGCATGCAAGCATGTCATGAGTGCATGCATGACTCTGCAGGTGCTCAGCCTTCAGTGCAGCTGCACCACCTTGAGCCACACCTTGACTTGTTGAACTATTGACATTTGTCTTCTCCCTCAGGAATTTTGGCACATTAGTAACATTGTCTCCCAGCTTCACCTCCGACGAAGACAGTGCTGCATGCGGGATGACATGAAGCAAGGCCATGCTAGACGAGCGGGATGCGAGGCTGCTTGTTTTTGACGGCCTTGGTATGCGGCTTTTGCTTACTTGGCTCAGCTGAGCTGCTGCGCGATCCTTACAAGGTAGAGTACCGATCATGCATCTGCACTTGCAGTCCTGATTTCGAAGACATACAGAGTGAGCGCACATGCGTTTATGCTTGTAATGCAGTTGATACCTTGCAACTTTGTCGTGCGTACCGGTTGCAGGTTTTGGGCGTTGCAAGGGCTTCAAGCGAGAGCGATATTCGCAAGGCTTACCGACAGTTAGCTGTCAGGCTACATCCTGACAAAGTAGCAGACTCAACGTCCAACAGCTCCTTCTGTACATCGTTGAACGCATAACGACAAACGGTTGAAGTATGCTTGTGCACTGCAGAACACAGCCTCAGGCTCGAAAGCTAAATTTCTTGAGTTACAAGTGAGTCTTGACTGATACCCCTTGACCTGCAGCACCATGTGCATGCAGAAGGTGTGACTGCTTATGCTGACGGTTCAGCAAGACTCCTGCATTGATATGCAAACTGTACAGCCTCAACTCAGTTGTGCAAGATCGACCTTTCTGCTCCTCATGCACTCACATGTATGCAGGAAGCATACGAGCTGCTGAGCAATCCTGCAACCAGGTCAAGGTATGATGCCTCAGGCAGTGTATCAGGACAACCCCGCAGGCAACAGGTAAGTGGTGGCAGACCATGACAACCAGAGCTCGATGTGTTGTGCTGGCATGAAATGCAAGCCACCATTGTACTATACAGTTTCACCACTTGATGTCTGACATGTTTGCTCACATGCAGAGCCAAGATTGGCGTTTCCAGCATCCTTTCTACCAGCATCATGCAACAGAGCAAATCCCAACTAGTACAATGCGCTTCACCCATCTCAATTTCCAGCAGGAGCTGCTGCAAGAGACCAGTCCTCTTCTTGTCCAGGTATTGCTGTTGACATCAGAAATCGTGTGCATCATCGGGTTTTCACAGAAACAATGTCTCCAGCCCCAACATGCTGTGTCAGGTTGTCCGACAACAGCTACAGCTATGTGACGGATTCTGATCTCTGATGAAATCTGACCTGTGGTGGAGTCTGACCTGCATGCAATCTGCACAATTGATGTCGTTGTTGCTCTGTCTGCTGTTGGTTGCATGCAAAGCTACATCCTACATTCACACCCATGCAATCAAGAATCTCTTGACCAATGCACCCACCTGGTGATGCAGGTGTACTATGACTACAGCCCAGTATGCAAGGCTGCAGCAAATGAATGGGAACAGGCAGCAAAGGACCTATCCCAGTGGGCCAGGCTGGGCCGCATTGAATGGAATCAGCAGTACCTGCTCAGCCACCTGAGGACATTCATGGGACTGGCAATCAGGCCTGATGACCTGCCTGTTGTGTTTGGGTTCCCAACCAAATGCCATAGCATGGCCTGTGCGGTCAGGTGCGCATGCTATCCCCCAACCCGTGCTATCCCCAAACGCATGTTATCCCCAAATGCATGCATGTTCATGATCCAAGAAGCAAGAGTGTATTTGCAATGTTGTGTCAATGCTAGACATAATATACAGACCATGCAAGCCTTATGCGCCCCAATTGCTGATGTGCCGGGTGTCTCTCGGCAACCTTTTGCACACCTCTTGCAGACGGACCATGCAAGCTTATTACGCACCCACTGCTGCTGTGCCTGGTGTCTCTCTCCCAGCTATCGCATTGCGCCCTGGCATCTATTGATCTGAAACCGCCCCGATGGCTGCAAATCCAGCCACGGTACATGATTGACAGTTGTCAATTGTCCATCCCCTTGTCCAGTGATGCTGGCACATCTACACAGCATGCTCCACTCGCATGCGCTTCACTGCCTGTGGGTTGTTGCAGGCATTCTGGACCACTCAAGGCAGAGTTGCTGCAGCAGTTTGTGGCAGACCGGCTGCTGGAGCTGCCACCAGCGCCTGCTGTTGATCCTGAAACCATCGACAGATTCCTTGCTCGTGTGCCACACCATAAAGTTGCAGTGCTTGCATTCTCCACTGCAACAAAGGCATCCATACCATTGCGGCATGCTGCTGAGCAACACAAGCACAATGTTGTGGCTGGGAGGGTGCAGTGGAAAGCTGAGGTGCTTAGTTCTTGCCTCTTGGCGGTGTTCAAGAGAGCATGACAGGCCCTTGCTGTTCTGTACAGATGACGCACTGTTTTTTGGCATATTTGTGTTATGTTAATGCCAAACCTGCTTGTCATAAATACAAATATGCCAAAAAACCATGTGCCATGTGCACAGAACAGCAAGGGCCTGACAAGCAGGTCTGACGTAAATGTTCTCAATGGTGCAACTGCCTATGACGACACAAACAAGTAGCTGTTGCACTTCCTGCCGGCGTTGATCCCACTGTATCATGCTGTCATCAAGGTCTGTCCTGTTTCTTGTATATGTCTGGCGGTAGAATTAGCAGCATGCATGACCATGTGCAAGCTCCTTCTGTCATCATCAATGTCATACGAATCTGGCATAAATGCGCAACTGCAGGATCTGATCTTCTGGCAAGGGAAGCTTGGGGTACAAAGGGCCCCTTCAGTAGTGTTTTTGAGGGGCCCTGGAGCCCTTCCAGCTGTGTATGATGCCTCCAACACCAAACGTTTGGACATTGCCAAACTCATTGCAGACAATGCTTGGCAGGTGATGCGATGCATGTGTGTATGCAATATGTTGCTGTAGGTCACACACATGACCCCCTCAAGGCTTGACCACACACTCAAGCATATAACCCAAGGATGCAAGTTGTCACAGCTCATACATAGCTCATGCACAGCCAATGCTTGCTGTCTTGATGTTGCTGTTGCATGCTGCATCCATGTCCTCATGCTTACACATGGTTCAGCCCAAGAGTGCCTCATGCGCATCTGCATCAAGTGACACGGTCACCAGGCAAGTGGTTTCAAGTGTCATCCTTTGCAACCAATGCAAACATCACCACACTCCCTCCAGAGTCACATTTAGTCTAATGTGTCAGCATACTTTCAAGACCATTTTGCAGCTAGTCCGGTCACATTGCTAAACAGCAGGTTGACAATAGCTGCCTTGCACTGCCAGACAGACATAAGTATGGTCTACATGCATGACATTCAGATTCTGGACTCAAGCGCATGGTTGCAAATGTGCAGGTAGTCCAACCCCTGCGGCAGCGAACTGCAGGTCCCCTAGGGTGCAGTTGGGGTGCTCAAGCAGAGCGCACGCCTCTGGTCAGCCTTTGTGTTGTGCTGGTGAGCGTCTTTACTTTGTGCATATGTATCCCTAATGACGCCTACTTTGCAGTGGCACTGCTGAATTGGAACTGGTGCATGATAGCAATGAGCGTGCCGTTTGTTGCTAACAGTTGCGATGCACCACAACACTGCTGCCTTGTCTGTTGAGCTGCCCTGCATTGCGCAGTTGAGCATGTAGCACTGCTGTGTTGGCTGTGATTGCTGTGCTTTGGCGGTGAGCTACACTGCCCTTCTGGACCCCATGGTGTATGCCACTTGATGCTGTGCTGCCTTCTTTGCCACAGACTGCTGTGCTGTGTTGTGGCACAACAGTTGTGCTGTGCCAGGCTGTCTAGGCTGTGTCATGCTGTGCTGTGCTGTCCATGCTGTGCTGTGCTATGCTGTGCTGTATGCTAGCGTATCATTGCCCAGCCTGTGTCAATACACAGACTTGTGCCTGTGTTGAATGCAGATTGGCAGGCAAGGCCAACACTCACTCAGGCAAGGGCGGGAAACGCTAGCCCAGTTCAGTGAATGGATGCTCAACAGAGGGTTCCTGTTTCCAAGGAGTGCTCTACCAGCTGCCAAGTCCTATTCAGCAGGCCAGCTGCGTCTGACATGGCTAGATGCAGGTCCGGCTGCATTCATTCAGACTTGTTTGCAATCGTATAGTTACGCTTTTGCTAGTGTGGCTTGTTTCCAAAGGTTGTTGGGACCTTGCAGCAACAACAGCTGTTGCATGGTTGATTGACTATGACATGCGGAGGGACTGATGGCTGCTGTGCCTTGCACCTTGTCATCACTGCCAGGCAGTGCAGAGTGATATGCTCAACACAGTTTGGAGTGACGAGCAGTGTTTCATCATGACAGCAAAGCAGGAGCAGTTGAGATCAGAACAGGCCACAAGCTGCACATGCAAAGTTGCGTAACCTATGTAAAAGCACCCGCTTCCCTACGATGGACCCTAGGTGTTACACACTGCAGCCTTGACTTATGTGAGCCTTGTGTTATGCAGGTACTCAGCAGGCTTTCTGCAAGGCCCACTTGAGCAGTGTGGGGCCTGAGGTGACAGCTTCAGTGTGTGGACCAGACTGGCCAGCAAGCCTCTTCCCTTGGGATGTTGTACCAGCCACTGCACATGAGCTGCCCCAGGTGCAGTTGCTTGCATACAAGCCAGGGGCTGGTCAGTTGCCTGCCTGGTGGGGCACACCACACAGGTATGCCATGCATGTCATGCTTGACTCCCTCTGTAATCAAGCCAAATAAGTGTAAGTATGCTAAGGGTCATTGACAGTGCTATCCTCAGATAGCAAGCTTGCTAGATGCTCAGTTGCACAGAAAACTCATTTTTGTTTCAGCCTCTCATTGCACATGTCATCTGCTGTGCGCTTGCATTCCCTGCTGCTGTAGGCTTGCATTACCTGCTGCCGTATGCTTGCGTGACATGCTGCTGTGTGCTGGAATGCTGGGTGTGTGAGCTAGGAAGCAAGACTGTGTAAGAGAGTCAATGCAAGGCAGACACTCAAGGTGTGAAGGTGCAAAATGCATGGACACCAGTTGTTATGCAGGTTTTCCTTGTATGATACAGCAGATGTGACCACCGTGCACAACCACAGCAGCTTCACTTCCATTGCTAGCTGGATGTCACAGTGCCTATCGGAGAAGCAGCTGCAGCACACCATTGACACGCCCGAGCAATTAGCAGACGATGAAAGCCTAGGGTGGCTGGGGATTGGAGTGAGCTGGGCTTCAACGAGTGCCAGGTCAGCATCATTGATCCAAATCGTTGCTTTCAACACATGGGCCAAGCTTGCGCTGCTGTGATAGCGGTTGATATCGTGCTCCTTCCTGTGTCTTGCATGCTGCATTGTGGTCCAATGCTGCAAGCAGCAACAGCCTGCGTATCTCAGCTGTCACTCCTGCTTGCTCCATGTGAAAAGTCTCACTGCAATTTGCAATCTCAACCTCATGACAAGACATACACACTGGTCGTGCTCAAATCACATGCCCAAAACATACTTCAGCTTGCCACTGAGATGTAGCAGACGTGGTGCCTATTGCCAGCACTGAAGCATTCCCCCTATGTTGAGTCGGCAACTGCATCTTCCAATCTTGCTGTACATGTGGGGCCCATTGCCAGCGCTGCAATTGCAGGTGGTTAAGGCAACAGCTCCCAGTGGACATGTCATCTTTAGTTTCATGGGAGTCAGCTCAGCTACTGCTGCCCATGTTGCTGTGCGGCTTGCTGGCAGTCTGTGTTCAAGCATGCTCTGGGTCCACTTCGGCTGATGCTAGACCAGGTGCTCAGCGTCGGCACAGCCGGCCAGCAGCAGCTGCACAACAAGCAGGCGATGATGATGATGACATGCATGATAGGTCAAGCAACTCCTGCTCAGATGCGTGCAATGTGCCATGCCATATCACGCTGTGCTGTGCTGGGTTGTGCTGCATTTTCCAGCTGGCCTGCTAAGCCGTAATCATGCTGATTGGAGTACAAGCTCAGATCCTTCAAGCTTGTTGGTTCAACACCACAGACGTGGAGTCCACTACTAATCTTGACATGCAGTTGCCTTGGCATACAGGTTTCTCAAGACGCTGTGGCAGCTGGATACAGAGGCATGCCTTTTTGATCCTGCGGTCCACAGCAGACTTGACACGGGCAGGTTTCTGATCATGCTGCTGATAAGAAGGGAAAGGCTATTGCCACCTAAGACACGGACACAGCATGGGCATCCAGGGCAACCCATGTCTGGCAGCACTCCTGGGCAACTAAAGACGGACCGAGCCTGTCGTGATTATCTGCTGCAGTTTGCACAGTTGAGGCAGAACTTAAAAGAAGAAAAGCGGATGTTGTTTGTCATCGCTGAGCTGCATGCCTTGGAAAATGCGGCCTGGCAGAGATTCTATGTTGACGCTGTCAAGCTGGTCAGCTCCTCATGTCCTATGGTTGTCTGGCACCCCAAGCGCAATAGATGTCAGGTTCTTGATTGCAACTATGTGCAGACTGCGCAGCATGCACTAGAACAAACGCTTGATGGCAGTGTAAAAAGCTGGGTGCCCAGGCCTTGGCCTGGGTCACAGCATCAGTAGCAATGCGAGCTTGAATCTCGCTTAAGAAGCCTTTGCTGACGCACTAACTTGTAATGTCTGTCTGTGAGACTTGACGTAGCTTAAGTGCGAAATGGTCGATGATGCTGCCGAAAAATGTAAGCAAGCAGTAGAGCTCCCCATGATAAGCCTGGTTTGTTGCGGGAAAGCAGTTGCGGTTGTTTCGGTCTGCAGCTTTGTTCTTGGGTTATTCTGCTTACGGCATACCCAGTCAAGTCTGCTGCTGGAGCCTCGGATCAGTCACCCTCTCAAGACAACCTTGAGCGCTGATACCGTCTGCGCCATTGGAGACCTGCACGGAGATCTTGAGCAAGGCTACACTGCTCTTCGCTTGGCTGGTTTTGTAGATGTCCAAGGTTCTTGGTCTGGTGGGAAGGCCACTTTAGTACAGACTGGTGATCTGCTGGACAGAGGACCAAACAGCCTAGACTTGGTGGAATTGTTCGAAAGACTCAAGGTGCAACCACTTTCCGTCAATTGTACATCCTGCCAAGCACACAAGCAGCATACAATGTAGCAGTGAGCAAAGACACCAGCGCTTTAGATGACCAACTCTCCTGTCGTGTTATGGTCAGGTTGAAGCAAGCAAAGCAGGCGGGAATATTCATACTTTGCTAGGCAACCATGAAGCCATGAATCTACTGGGAGACTTCAGATATGTCAGCCCTACTGAGCTACAAGCACTGGGATACCTCCAGGAGCCGCACCCACGCACTTTTCAGGGTGCAGCAGAGGCTGGTCTTGCAGCTTGGCGAAGGCGCATGCGCAAGGTGCAGAGGCCTCTTGGATAAATCATTGCTGCAAGGGCAACTGTTGCAGGGTCATTGTTTCTCTGCATGTCATAGCCATTTTCATCATACTTATGCACACCCAGCTGCATGGGGCAATTATGAGCACCATCCATCATGTGCCGGGTGTTACGCCCCGTTATCCAGTAGAATCTGTATCCCCAACTTGTCATGAACGCATGTGTCAGCACAACATGGGGAACCTCAGTAGACTCAAGCTAGTGCCTTTCATGCAGTGCAGGGTAGCATCATTGGCATCACCTTAAGACAGCGGCCGGCTGCTGTTATACTAGGGCAGGGCCAGTGCAAGACTCTGTTCATACATGCTGGTCTACCGCTGCAGCTTCTTCTGAGCCTGGTGAAGAGCTTGGACAAGCCAGAGCCTGATGCCATACTTGCCAAGCTCAATGAGGTTGTGTCAGGTACATCTTGCATACTGACATCCTGGAGAAGCAAGAAGGCCTCGCACGAAGCTAGCAAATGCTGGCAAAGGTTGTCAAGTACTGATAGTCTGCATATTATTGCTGCACATTTGTAACAATGAAACAGCAAGTTGCTGTTGTTCCCCATGCTAGCACCTTGAGAAGTCTTTGGCGCGTGGTCGTTGTGTCTTGCACTTGCACGAGCAACGAGGTGCATGTCTATTGCGTGTTGTGCTGAGGACTAGTGTCCAGGGAACAAGTGCAAAGTATGCCTGGCAAGCAGAATGCTGACTGCTGCTACAGGTGCTGTCCACGCCTGCTCAGCGGGGCACTGTACAAAAGACCAAATGAACCTGTTGTCAGATGCCAGCAGCCCTGTCTGGTACCGAGGGTATGTGCAGCAGTATGAGGCAGAGATCTGCCCTGAAGTGCAGCAAGTTGTACAGGCACTTCAGGTTCAGCGAGTTGTGAGTGGCCACAACATTATGCAGAACGGCAAGATTAAGAGCCTGTGTGGGGGGCGAGTCAACTTGATTGATGTTGGCATGTCTCGTGCGTACTTCGGAAACATGGCTGTCTGGAAGTGCTCCAATGACAGTGCATATGCCGTACACCCAGACAAGTCGCACAGGCTTCCCATGCCCAATACTGCTTCTTCCTCCCTGTCAGGTCTTTAATGCTTTGACTGTCCTAGACACTCTGTCAAGCTGTGCAATCTGTGTGTCTAGTTTGACGACCTGTTTGTGGCTTCAGTCCTATGACCCACAAATCCATTATGCCTGGTGACTGGTCATCGTGCAGTTAAGCACGTCAATAGCAGCAACTCGTGTACATGCTCACTGGGCAACAAATAAGCCTTACAGTTTGATCGCCTTGGTCCAAAGTCATTCCCTTTTGTCCCTGAATATTGTCCTGCTTCACTGCTGATAGGAAAGAGGTTCTGACCATCACGTCTTTTTAATTCAATACAATGAGTCATTTACTTGAAGCTTTTGCTTCTGGCCATACAATATGGCTTTATATATCTTATGTTCATGATCATTTGCATGCTATCGCTGAATGTTCTGGAAGCGATACAGGTCCGGACCAAGCGCTAGTCACCCACGGCAGTAGTTTGCAAAACTGCAATTACCTTTCTGAAACTGCAGGACAAGGGGGTATCTTAATGCTCACTCCCCACGCCCCGGATTCCGAAACAGGGGTTTGGTCTTAACCCTGGTCTCAGCCCTAAATGTGCGTGTTTCAAACATCCAGGTGTCGACGTTGACCGGCGAGCTTCTTTGGCAAGGCGGACGACATAACCGTGCCCTTGAATAACGGACATCGATTGCAGCCACTCCATTGTTTGACTTGTGGTGCGCAGCTCGTTTCAGACCTTTGGTTCTTGTCAGCCATGTGCGCTATCACACCATAATGCAACTTGTCGCGTCTGTGCCACCCCACGAGCTTTCATACCCCTGCAACTGTACAACGCCAACATCATGCGCGTGACCTTACGTCGTCCGCCTCTACTTCCGAGCATGTTGCTTAGGCGGTGCAGGCCTCTGCATTTTCAGCTCCGACACCTGCGTCGGGTCGCAGTGGAGGGCGCAAATTGTTTTGGTGCTCCGCTGGTACACATTACAAGTCGTTCCTTCGTTGCACTTTCATGACTTCGATGTAGATCAAGCTTTTTTGCGCCAGGCACTTTCCCGTCTGTCCACGACAAAGGGCTTGCAAGCCAGAGACTTGACTTTCAGAACGTACCACAGGTACGCAGTCTGGCAACAACACAAACATGTGCTGCATCCACTGGAGTACATTTCGACAGGTGAAATGCTGTAAGGCAGGAGCCAGTGGGCACAGCAAGTTGGCACTCACGCTTTGGTGCCTCGGAGCAGTGATGTTCAGCCCGAGTCGGCTGATTTTGCTGTGCAGCAACTGCAAGCTGCTCTCCATTGGGAAGCACGCCATCAGTACACCAATGCTCAGGCAAGCTCACGCTGCTGAGTACCAACTTCTGGGAGTTGCTGTGAAAAACTGACTTGGTAAACTTGATCTGCAGGGCAAGCAGCAAGCCTTTGCTGTTTTTGCAGCCATGCAGTTTCTGCAAGTACAGCAGCAACTGCTCATGCCACTCCAAAAGAGCGCATGCCTGAAGCTCATAACAGGCAAGCAATCTGCAGCCATTGTTGCTGCCTGCATCCCCATGCACAAATACACCAACTATCACATGCTACTAGAGCGCATGCGCTAAAAAACATGTCAACTTCCTCATGCTAGCTCACATACATGGTTGCAAATTTGTCCATTTATTGAACTTACTTTTACTGCGGCGCCAGGTTTTCAGGCCTATGAGGGACTGACACGCTACCAGAGGGCAGATCTGGTGCAGTCAGCTTCCAACTGCTTATCTGCATGGATGGCCAATCCCAGTCTGGTCAATCGCCAGCCCTCCACTCCCCCACCCTCTGCTCAGACGCAGGCTCTTGCGTCTGTGTCAGTAGCTGAGCAGCAGCAGCTGGATGACAGGCGGAGCTCTAGCATGACTGCTTCAACATCTCAAGCAGCTTCCACACCTGCTGCCTTCTCTATTGCTGCTGCTGCTGCCAGCACAGGCACTGGAAGTACTGTCAGACAGTCGTCTCGTGCTCAGCCAGCACACGGCAATGCCCCTCCAAAGTCGGATGCACTGCATGAGGTCGCGCTGAACAGTGTGTCACAGCAAACACCTGCTGAGGACACAAGTGCTGGTATGCCTGCTGTGCAGACTGCAAAAGAGGCTGTGTCCACTGCTGGTGTCCCGCTTTCTCAGCTTCTTGCAGATCCTTTGAAGGTTTTGGGTGAAGAGCCGGACCCAATAGCCACCCAGCATGCGTCAACCACAACAGCTGAGTCACTATTCCCAGACACATCTCCTCCTAGAGCATCTTACAGCAGCTTACATGACCAACATCCAAACCAAGTTGGCACAACTCATCTTACAAAGCATGCCAAGCTGGACAATGCACCACACAACTCTGCCTTGTCTTTGGCTGCTCAACCTGCTGACCCCTCTCATGATCAGTCACCTTCTTCACAAGGGTTGGCGGGCAAGAAAGCTAAGAAACCAGAGCTGCTGGCATTTGAAACCAGCTTTGCACAGGCAGCAGCAGCTGCAGAGGCAGCTGACACCAAAGTCAATGTAGAGGCTGGGGGTCAATTGTCTGAAGAATGGCATGCGCTCAGGCAGGGCCGCCTTACAGCCAGTACCTTTGCCAATGCGCTTGGGTAAGCTGGCCGTGTTCAAGCATGCGTGTCATTCATCACACTCTTATCATTGCACAACTGCATGTGACTGCTTGATTGCTTCTTAGCAGGATGTATGTTCACCCGGCTTGAATGGGGGAACAATTTGCTGATCATCCACAGATAAGGCCAGAGGCGCAAGAGCCATGTTTCACTTCACCAGCTGAGTACTCACCAAAAACGTCAAGTCCACAATAGCTGTTTCCTACAGAATGTTCCCGGGTGGGCGACAGGCGTTATGGGAGGAAAAGCTAGGCCTTGCTCCGAAGTTTGCTGGCAATGCTGCCACTCGATGGGGCACTAGGCAAGAAGCTGATGCTCTCCTCAGGCAAGGAGCCACTCGTGCTTGAGATACTGTATGCATAGTTCGTTGGCCTCAACATACAAGTCATCCTTGAAGTCTGTCAGCCTTGAGCTGCTGTTGAATAGCTTGGCAGTCTGCAATTGACCTTGGGTGTCATGCAGCTCTCAAGGGCTGTTAAAAGCAACAAATTATACTCCAAGCAGTTGCAGCAATAGCATCTTAAGTGCTTGATGCTGATAGCATGCTATTTGTACTCCAAGCAGTTGCAGCAAGAGCATACATAGAGCTTGATGCTGATGACAAGCTGTTCAAACCGATGCCCAAGACTACATGTGTAATGTGCACCTGCTGTACCTGCTCAAGCATGACTTTCAGCCACCAGCTTGCATGCATGAACCATTGCATGACAGATGTGTGCAATAGTGCAGGTATGGAGAGATTACAGGGCACAGCATTGACAAGTGCAGCTTCAAGATGGCGCGAGATGATGAGGTGCATGGCTGGCTGGGTGCCTCCCCTGATGGTCTTGTGCAGAGCCTAGGTAATGTTTTGCCCCAATGATCCCACTTGGGACCCCCCCCCCCTTATCCCTCACCTCTCTCTCATACCTCACCTTCCTTGTCCCTCCAAAGTTCCTTGGCTCTTGCGAAAGCTGTCCTGAACAGCATTTGGGTACTATAGAGTGTATCATTATTGCACTTTAATGTGTGTCTTGTTTTGCAAGGTGTCACAGTGGCTAGATTTTGAGTCTTCAAGATGAGTTGACAACTTATTGCTCTGCTGCACAATGTAAGCATGTGTCCTGACATATGCACATTGACTGCCAGAAACCACTCACTTTCCTGCGCAACAGTTTGGCATACCGTTTCGTATGTGCCAGCAAGATTGAGGGCTTTCTCCGCCTGGTTGTGCATGGACAACAATGACCCAAAATGCAGCTGCTGACTCATCTGCTCTCCGGCAATGCCAGCAATGCACAACTCCTGAGATAAGTTTTCATGTTCATCGTAAGTGCAACAGCCTGTGTGGTAGTTAAGGTTGCCATGCTGACAGGTCTGGAAGCATCCCAGGGAGCTGCAGTGCTAGGCATGGGGTCAGGGGTGATTGCTGGGGAGGGTCCCGGGGTGCTGGAGATCAAATGCCCTTTCAACAAGGGGGACCCCAACAGGGCCGCCCCTCTCAAGATGGCCCAGTGGTACTACATGCCTCAGGTCAGCTGAAGCATGCCAATTTGCTGAATGCTGGTGTGCCTGTTTACCTGCTTTTGGGCATCCTCTAAAGATCCTGATGTTGTGTAAGGGAACTTTGCAACGTGGGTGCCAACTGATTGGTAATAGCATGCTGTATCAAAATGCATTCAGACCTAATGGTATGCTTTGCCTTGGCATCAGAGTCAAGCAATCCTGGGCAAGCTGGGTGAATAAGCTTAGTGCCTATGAATGATGTTTGTCTACACTGCAAGGCCTGCCGGGTGCTCAGCAGCTCAGCACCTTTGAAAGCAGCTTGCTGTAGCAAAGGGCTGTTGCTATGCCTAGAAGCACCTTGCTCCACTGCCACCTCTGCTGCTGCTCCATGCACTCACACGTCTGGGCAGGCATCCCTTGCACAGCATGTGTAACATCAGTGTATGTGCGTGTCTGTGTCTGTGTAGGTGCAAGGCTTGATGGACATTTTTGACCGCGAGTGGTGTAACCTATTTGTGTGGACTGTGAATGGCAGCAGCGTGTTCCATATCAAACGCGACCGGGAGTACTGGTGCGTGTGCTTCCAAGCCCTGGCTGAGTTCTGGTGGAGCCATGTTGTTCCTGCCAAGCATGCATTGGCCGGGAGCCAGCCAGACCTGGCTGATATCTTCAGGTTCAGCCTCAATCCAGTCTAAAACGCCTTACTGTGTTTTTGGATTGCCGCAGACTATCATGTTCCTTGTTCTTGTTGGCTGGCAATGCACCTTGGCAGTCCTGCCAAGCGAACATGCAGCTTGTCAGCCACATGTGAAGACATTGATGTCCTCTTTGTGATGGCTGAAGACTAGGTTTGTATTGCTCTGGCTCTTGCTAGGTTCCTTGCCTACATCAAGTCCTGTACCTGCGTCAGACTAGTGATGTTCAAACCCTGATTTGGTTTTTGCCATCAGCCCTGCATACATCATGCTGGCTTGTTTTGCAGGCCTGACAAGGAGCATGCAACCACTGCACAAATCATTGCGTTGAGCAAACAAATGGCTAGAGACGCTCCAAGCACCAGCTTTCCGCCGGCAAAGCAAAGGGTACAGCTTGTACAGAGAAGGAAGGCACCAATTTCAATGTAGCAGTGCATGCACTGACTGTGCAAACGATCCCAGTGCAGAACACGAGCTTGAAGAAATTGTATGATGGAGAAACAGAGTCACACACGTGTGTCTGTCCTGTCACCGTTCAAGCACACATCTAAAGAAGTGATGCTGTTCACACTCAGATCTACATGCATTGCCCTAAGGCTCTATCCAGGCGCCCAGCTGATGGATGTCTACGCCTGTCTGTGTCACCAGGCAGAGCCACGACTCTTTGTGTAAACAAAGCTGATCAGGCTGGAGACAGCCACGTCGTTCAGCAGCTGTGTAACCAGCAGGGCTTCTCATCATTGCAGTCCCAACTCCAATCCCCTCAGTGATTTTAACTCCCCCCCCCCCCACTGGCCATGTATTATCGGTTTTTTCACCACCTAACAGTTGACAGTGTGAAGCCAGTTGTGACTCGTCAGACATCCTGGCCTGAAAGCACAGGTGAATGCGGTGTGCAACAAAACCAAGCTGGTGAGAAACTCTCAAAAGAGAGCCTGATGTCCCGCTGCTGGTACTTTTAGCTCAAGCCAGGCTCGAGCCAAACAAGTACTGTCCTTTAACGATGCTATAGAAAGGGCAGTCAAACAGAAAATGATGCTCGACTTCAACCACTTGCATGGTGCAATGTCGAAACAGACGCTGCTCGCTAGGTGGGTCTCAACCATCTATCAGTCACGGCCCTTTATGAGTGGTTTAGGAACACTTTTATCAAAAGCTGGCAGGAAGGAAGAAGAGCATTGCATGCTCAAGCTTGGTGACACTAGAGCAACTTCGCAACTGCGGCAAGTCGGCCTGTGCGGTGTCTGTGGTCTACAACGTGACCTGTCGTTTCGAAAGTTCTCAACACCCTCCAGGACGGTCCTGCTGCAGCCACAAGTGGAAGTGCCAGACGCTTTCAGGCTAGCGTCTATAAACTTGCAGGCAGTAATAGCGGCGCTCACCTCACTACTGTAGCGAGGCTTACACATATTGCTGTCTTGCTGTACGGTTGGTAGATTACTTCTTTTTGAGCACGGCTATGGCTGACCAGCAGCCGGAGACAGACCCCACTTTGATCAATATCCTTGAGCATACTAAACTTAAGTGGATCTTCGTTGGAGGAAAGGGGGGTGTCGGCAAGACAACAACATCATGCAGCCTTGCTGTCCAGTTGGCAGCTGTAAGGCGCAATGTGTTGATCATCTCCACTGATCCAGCACACAACCTTAGTGATGCGTTTAATCAGAAGTTTACCAAAACACCTTCAATGGTTTCTGGTTTCAACAACCTCTTTGCTATGGTAGGCAGATTGCTGCTATCAATCACAGCAAACCGGCAAGTTCCTGTCTCATGCTTACACCTCACACTGCGCCCTATTGAAGAGGCTGTGTTGGGTGTTTCTCCAGGAAGTAGACCCAACTCCAGATGACAAGGATCTTGAGAGTCTTGATGAAGGAGCAGGCAGTTTCTTGTCTGATCTTGCTGGCTCAATTCCTGGAATTGATGAGGCAATGAGTTTTGCAGAAGTCATGCGGCAGGTGAAAGAGTTGGCTATGGCAGCACATGAGCTGCATGCTACATAGCCAGCAGGTGAATTGACAATTGCCACAGCTGCTGTGCATAATGCAACAGAACTCTAGATGCATACAAACTCTTTTGCTCTGGTCAGTACGGGCGACAGTATCTATGATTCTCATGATCCTGCAGGTCCAAACTATGGATTACAGCTGCATAGTGTTTGACACAGCACCTACAGGCCATACTCTCCGTCTGTTACAGTTCCCCACAACACTGCAAAAGGGACTGTCCAAGCTCATGAGCTTGAAAGGCATGTTTGGCGGCATGCTGAATCAGTTGGGGTCTCTTTTTGGGGCAGGCGGTGGAGAGAACATGCAAGATCAGCTCCTTGGCAAGTTGGAGCAGTTGAAGGTCAGCAGACCTGTTGCATGTATAACCAGCAGGCTCATGCATACATCATGTGACATGATCATGCATACTATACCCTTTTCATGACGCTACTGATGGCAATGACATTACGCTTGGTGCGTCATTGAGTGATAATGATTGCATGCCCCGCTTTCTGACAACTGTTATACTTTTGATGCCAACAGCCAGCTGCACTATAATTTATGATGCCAGGAAAACAGCTATGCAACTTTTCTCAGGTTTTTCATTAAGTTCAGCTCTCAGCGTTTGAATGCAGTGTAAATGAGAGCAAGCTAGTATCTTGACATATGTGCAGGCTGTGATTGAGGAGGTGAACACCCAGTTTAAGGACCCAGAGCTAACAACCTTTGTATGCGTTTGCATACCAGAATTTCTCTCCCTCTATGAGACAGAACGTCTTGTGCAAGAGCTAGCCAGATTTGAAATTGACACAAACAATATTGTGATCAATCAGGTCATCTTCCCTCAGGTATGTTGCAAGTCAGAGCACATAGTAATATGTTTCTTGGGTATTAGCGCCAATAGGTTGTCTGCACTTGCACTACGAGCAGATGATCTGCAGCAAGTGCTCACGCATTGCATTTAGTCAGAAGTATTATGGAAGTCCACATTCATGTGATATGAAGGCATAACCTCATTTTGCAAGGAGTCAAAAACTGCAAAGCTGATTCCCACCAAACTCAAACCTTCTGAAATGCCATGATCCTGCAGGAGGTTGGGTCATCAAGGCTTCTCAGAGCCAGAGCCAAAATGCAGGAGAAGTACTTGGAACAGTATTACGACCTGTATGAGGACTTCCACATCATCAAGCTACCATTGCTTGAAGAGGAGGTATGCACAGTCATCACAAATGTTCAGTCATTTGGTGTCTTTCCGCCTGATCCTTGCACTTGCACAATGTTGCATCTGATATGCAACAGGGCAGGCATTACCACTATAGTTGTGACTTGGTTGCATTGTGACTACATACGTACACGAGCAGCAGCACAGATGTGCAAGGACATCAGACCCATTCAATTGTTTCTATGATGCCCTGCTGATTGTCTCTCAGGTGCGCGGGACAGAAGCGCTTCAAGAGTTCTCGAACTATTTGATGCAGCCTCACCAGCCTGACGAACGCCCTGAATTCTCAGACCAGGTCACTCAGTTGCAGGAAAAAGTAGGACAATTGACACATCAGTGTCAGCAGCTACAGCAGCAAGTTGACAAGGCCAATGGCACTGCACAGTGATCATTATGGAGCGAGGTCGATTCTGATGAGGGTAATCACCATGGGCAACTTCTGCCGTTTTCAGCTGAATAGCAGGATGGCCTTGTTGGCTTGAAGGCTTCATTTCGCCATTTGATGCAATTTGCTGCTTCCTGCTCGTGTCAACAAAAATGAAACGACCTGTAATAGTACGCTATTTGACGCTCACAGTACTGGATATGCGAACGACATTCGTAACCTACCGAATGCCGTGCGCAAGGACTCAGCGGCAGGCGCAGAGGTGGAGTCAAAGCCTTGCAGAGCTGGAGGCAGAGGAATCGAAAGCTTATTGGTCCGTTTCGTGCGTGTGACGTGCACATGAGTAACATTTGGGTGCGTTGACCGCTGCTGCAGCGTTCCTCTGCTTTCAGGCAGCTGCAGCCGCCTCCGTCCGCGTGTAATAGATGTTGGCTGACTTTTCAGCCCGACGCTGTTGACAATTGTGACAAACACTAAGTGAAAGCTGGCAACATGGCGACCAGAGTGCACGCCTTGAAGCTGGTTGTCCTTTGCCTGACGACAGTGACCGCGGCTTTCTCTGTCTCACCGCCTCCGAAGAGTACGCCCACCCCGGAAAGTGTGGACGACCTTGAGCGGACCTTGTTCTCAACTCTTCAAATCCCCCAAGAGGATGCTAATGTGTCAGCCGTCACCCAGATTCTTGCAGCCACAATTGCGGCAAGTAAGCTTTCTCGTATGCCAGCGCTGGTCTGGCCGCATGCCGAGCAACTGTCCGCATCAGAGATTCTCTGCTGTACGTGTTGCATCGCTAATTGGCGTGCACGACTGTTAGGCACTATGCAGGTGATACGGGTATATGCATCTGGTGTGAATGATGTATGATTATGAACAAAGCCTGCATGCTCCAGGTGCACTCAACATCATTTGCTGCAGCAGAATGTCAACATAGTTGGGCGAGGCCCTTGATTGCTAGTGCAATTGGTATATGATCAACAGAAGTCTTGGCTCCACCATGACTCACTACCTCCCTGAGTAGCAAGTCAAACTGCTACAAGCAACCACATACAGCTGAAACACAGGTGCTCTTGACAGCCGTGCATGTAGATACCATATTGTGCATGCTTTAGTCATGGATGACACTGTCAAGGCTGGCATGCTGTAGGCCAAAAACTCTGGGCAAGGCTTTGCCTCCTTGCCCTTCGACTTGAGCCTCTTCATTGATGTGAGCCAATATGATCCTGGAGCGCTTGCGCCGGTTACGGCAGCAGTCAACACTGCATTGGGTGCAACTCCCCAAAACATAGCTCAGGCTTCAGGTGAGGCCTTGCAGGGTAGCATTCTTTTGCGGCATCCACAAGAAGGCAAATGAATTGACACATGCTGCTATGCTCAAGACACACACTGCATAGTTGTTTCCTTCAGACAAGTCAGTTCTTTATGCAGAGCAAGTAGCTCGCTTGATAAACATCACTTACTCTGTTCAGGCCTATGATGCATTTGCAGCTGTAATGTCAAAAAAGCGTAGAATCTGCAATTCCCATGCCCACAGTGACCACACCTTTCACTACAGCAACAAACTCAATGCTGCAGATAAATTACACCAGGTACCTTGTATATATCATGAGACCATGGCAACATAATACGGTTGCCTTCCACAAGCTGTCATCAGTCAAGCGCCACAATTTGTTGCCATCCATAACAACCGTACCAACAAAATTGCTTGGAACCAAATATACACCTTGCGCATGCGTGCCTTTAAAGGTGACAATTGACTGTGTTGCTGCAGGCGATGTTGTTGCAGCTGTTGCAGGCCTGTTGGTTAACTCTGCTTACCTGGCTCAAGCTAAAGGTGTGTCAGCTGTTGGCTTGTCTACAGCTCAACAGCTGGCACAAGCTGTGACGACATCCAAACTGTCTTCTCAAGACCAAGCCAGCGCATTTGCTCAGGCTATGCAGCAGTCAGTCCATCCTACCGCATATTCAGCTGATTACTCTGCACTTCCAGGCACTATTGCAATATTGGTGGCAGCTGCTGAGTCAGCCCACCTGAACATTTCAGTGCTACAAGGCTTCTCTCAGGTGTGCAGCTACACAAGGTCTATGCCTTGAGACTTGGCACTGATAACAAAGACTTTTTGATGCAGCAGCCCAGAGCTCTGGTTAACGCAGCCAACAAGTCATCAGCAGCATTTTATAAATGTTGGAATTTGTTTTTACGTCCTGGGACAGCATCTTTTTCCATGCCTAAATGCGCAATTCAGTTGGTCAGAACAGAAGCCTTGCGCACATGGATTTCATGCTTGAGTAGTGTGTGCAAGGATGTGTTTACTAAGACAACTGCAAGCATGTGTTCATTATGACACGTCCTATGAATACACCTCTTGTGCAGAGCATGAGGGATTTCATTCTTTCAAAATCTGGCTCCGGTTGCCCGTTTGTCCCATCGTCTAGTGGTGTTTTGTACTTTGTGACTGATGCCTGGTGTTTGGTGCAGTGAACAGCACTCAATATCTCCAGGAAAGCTGCCAGGCTGAAAGTGCAGCCCAGAACATCAGCTCAGCAACTTCTCAGGCCATTGGCAGTGCTCTTGCACCTATGTATGGCGCCACTGCATGCTCTGACATTTATTTATCAGGTATGGACATTACTGCAGCCCTTTTGGTACACTTCATCATGTTGCAACCTTCAGGTGGTCACAATAATGCAGCGTTTGCAAAACAAAACAGTGTGGCTGCATCTGTCTTCTGTGACCTATGCACCCTTCACAGCATGGCATACACCTGTCTGAACAGTTCTAGTTCACAACTCAGCATTGCTCATGACGTTGAGCCTGACTTGCTCAATAACTGCTGTACCTTGAGCATCAAGCAATGGGAGCAAGGTAAGCTAGCTCTCCCAAGTGGACACGCGCCAAACACCTGAGCTGAGTTAATGTTGACCACATCTGGTCACCTGCATTGTGAACAAAAATGTTACGCTTATCACCTCTTGGCAGACTTTGAATATAAATTGAAAGCAAATGCATGTGCTGCAGGGTAGCCGAAGAGCCGAAAAAGACAGGAAATCAGCAGCACAGAGAAAAGGACCATGAATAGACAGCTTGCAATGCCTTCAGCAAGACATTGGCCAGCCATGACAAGTCTTGGAGGCAGCAATTTTTAGCAGAGACAAATATAATTGTAGGCTACTGTAACAACTGCTGCACTGTAAATTCATCTCTTCTAAATAGATCTTCAAACAGAAAAATGGACCTGAAGGTCTGTGCACTTCCAGCTGCAAAATCTGAGCCTCCCCTGATGCAAAGTCTGCAGCACTGCTGCGGCATATCAATGCAATCTTATGTGCAATGTAAATGGTGCAAGTCAAGCTGCACAGGTCATGACATATTTCCTGATGTGTGCTAATGGGCAGCTGCACAAACATGCCTGTGAATCTGGGCGAAGTTGTTATGTCTTTGCAGCACCTGGTGCAGATCTGATATGCATGTACAGCACTGCCAAGAGAATATGCAGCAGCACATGTGTCTATATGCCAGCACTATGATGCCCTTGCTCCGTTGTCTCTCAGACAATTGGCATCGATCGAGGCAATTGATCATTATATGAGCTCTGATGATGAACGGCAGCCACCTATTGGCGCCAGCTCAGCCTGTACATTGCACTTGAGTGTGTTTACTGGTTTGTATTTAATATGAGAACTGGTCACAGCGTTTGAGATCTGGCCCATGCATGTCTGGCGGGGTACTAAGAAGCCCGCAAGCCATTGTTATGCATGCAGCCTTAGTGCTGCAATAATTAGTGCTGTGACAGGCTTGAACACCATATGCAATCGTCCTGATGCAGGGCTGAGCACACTTGATGAAGGAGATGAAAATGAAGGACAAGGCTAGCTCAGGTGTAAGTAAACAGAAAGTTTTTGAGCAGACTGTACATGTACCTGAAGCAGAATGCAAGAACATTGGACTGGCTCTTGCACATTCCGGAAAACAAGGAAGTACAAGCAAAATGGTTATATCTGACATGTACGACTCATGCACAAACCTTGGCTCGCAGTGAGAGCTCGATACACATGTCCTACGTGTGTGAGTACATAAATAAGCTGATGGGTAGAAGCACATTGTGATAAAGCAGGGCCGCCAAGAAGTGGTTCCTTGCTGTACTACATATACGGTATATCACATGCGTTTTGAGAGGTCAAGCACACCTAATAAGACAGTGGACCTCATGATGCAGCGCCACATGTGACATCAGGCAGATGGCTCGCAGAAGTCTCCTGCCATATGGCAGGGGACGACTTCTGGCTGCATGCATGTATTGGGGGAACAATATGCAGCCAACTGCACGCCTACTGGCTCATGGCTTCATCAATGAAGCAGATGCATCATGAGAGGTTGCAATCAATGCATGAATACTTGCCACAGTGCATAAAAGATCTGCCACAGTAGATACATTGTTTGCCACTGAGCGTGACGCCTGCTTTGTTTGTGAGCAGCATACTCTGCATATTGCTCGCTACCAAGCTAAGGAGCTGCAGCTGTAGACACAAGCTATGAGGACCAGCTCGATCACACAATGGCTGTGCACCATGTGAGCACAAAGCCTGTGGTTGTGCCTAGAAATGCACACTGCCCAGCAGGATGGCTAGATTGCGTCTAATACTTGTCTCAAAGTCAGTCCTCAGGACAACCTCTGCTAGGCTGTCTGAAGGACCTTTGGCCAGAATCCAGCTACTAAGGCAATCACTGTTCAGCATTCCAGATAGTCTTCGGTTGTAGACATATTGATAGTTCACTATCAGTCTCACTTTTTGCCCTTGTCTGGCTTTTTAGGGCCAGTCTGCTGTGATTGTGGTGGAGGAGGTGGGGGCATCACTCCAGCCTGGCCTAGCAAGCGTGCTACAGGTGCAGAGGGCTGAGCCCCCACTGACATCCAGTACCTGGGTGCCAATCCTAGCTCAGTCACATTCTCGTTCATCAGACAGCTTAGATGGCCCACCTGAGATACTTCAATAGGCTAGTATACATTGCCATATATGCTTGTTTGACAAACAACCGGAGAACCAAGAACTCACTTGATTCGCTCAATATTCAGAGTGATGTGCTTGTTGCCATCTTTGCCTACAGAAACAGTCTACGTTTATCGTACAGGCTTAAACGGGATATGCATTGATCAGAACGCCCGCAGGCAATACCTGGGATTGGGTCGAAATGACCTACAACATCTATATGCTTGCCGTCCCTAGGAGCACGCGCATCGGCAACAAAGATTCTGTAAAATGGAGCTGCCTGCATTATTCAACACAGCCAAAGTCACATCGAGCATAAGCAGCAAGAAAAGTCCGAGCGCTGTACGAGCAAGACTTCGTGAGGCGATCGTAGTCCTGCATACCTTTCTTCCAAAACGCGCCAACCTCAACCTGACTGGCATGCTATCCGCATTGCCCGCCAAGCATGCAAATCTGACCTGCCTCAAGCCTAGTTTCAACACCGAACATGCGTTGGACTGCCGACCAGCGAGCGTTGTACTCAAAGTGTACCCTAGACAAAACCTCTGGCGTTACGAAATCGGTGCGTCTGAAACGGACATCATGCACTGCTGTAATTCTATGACCAATGCAGGTGAGTGCCTTGTCTAGATCAGGCAACGTGTAGTTGCTTTGAGGCCTTCTGCAACTACGAATGCGCTGGATTGCTGCACAGACTTGTTAGCCTTCCTCCCACACATAAAGACACTACTTTAGTGCTTCAGCACAAGTAACACGGAGAACAAGATCCAGCAGAGTCAAAACGGACGTAGATTTACGTTGTGAGCTCGACAGATGCACACACATGGCTTGCATGCATTTCAGGTGTCCTTATTGCAAGAAAAACGTTGAATGACGGCCGTCCCAATCCCAACAAGAGACTGCCAAAGTAAACTGCAATACAGTACTCAAACATCACTTTGCACCTGTATGTTTGCTATATGTACATGGGTTGTACAGTCCTACGTCCCTCAAGGACGAACGCAACTGTTACAACTGCATGATCATGGTATTCAGGTTGCACAGTAAACATTTCGCTCTGATGCATCAATTTCTGTATCCTGGAGAATTAACTTTCAGTGTTGGTACCCAGCAGTGCTATGCAGTTTGTGACATTTTGCCGTTGATCATGCGATACACTCCACCATCACCAACATTGTACTTATAGTAGTTGTTGGTTCCAGCTGCATTCATTGCCTTCCTGAAGGTGATGTTCACACGGGGCTGTACGCTGCTAGTCCGCTTGGGTATGCTGTGCAGCCACTTGCTTTGAGTGGTGCCTTGCATGACCAGCATGTCCCCATTTTCTAGAGGAAACTTCTCTTTCCTTTTGGCATCATCTTTATGCTTCATGAGGAAATCTCTGGATCCGCCCAAGCTCAAAGATGCAATGGTGGGATTCAAACCTGCACAGAGTATCATTATTGTCATGACTATGATGAGGCACAGGGGCATGCTGCATGCCACACATGAGAACATGTGGTCATGCTGAGTGACATCCAAGATATCACTCTGCACTGTATAGAACAGCACATATACCACAGGATGCATACACTGTGCATGATGCAGATGATTTTCGAGCTGCATTGAGGTGCCCTACCTAGAAACTTTTCATCATCACTGTGGTATGAGATGCTGTGGGTCCCGTCCTGATAAAAGTTCATGAGTATAAAGTTGAAGTCAGTGCCAGTGGCCTCACTGACTGCATCTAGCAAAGTCTGCAAAGTCTCAGGGATTCTGCGTGGTGCCCTGTCATACATGGCCATGGTCTGACCTTTGTAAGAACCATCAACACCGAATGTTGTCGTGAACCTGCAACCAGGCTGACTATTGTCACTTATAAACCAAGAGAAGGCACATAGCAGTCCTTGAGAGTCACTCACTGTGTACCTGGGAGTCTTGATGTCCATGCCTCTTGCCTTGTACTGCACCAGAAACCAAGGCAGCTCTGACAGGCACCAGGTGTACAGGGATGTGGCAAGTGAAGCAGTTAGGAAGGGCCTGAAATATATCATATCCAGGTCCCCTTTCTTAATGGCTTGCTTGTTGCTGAGCTTGAGGCCCTTGCTGATATCGAAGGAAGCTGCTGGTATTGGAAACGGAGGGTCCGCAAACAGTCTGCCATCGGCAGCTGGTCTTACTTCAGATCGTGACTGCTTGAACTGCACTGTTTGGTATTCAAACTTGTCGATGCTTGCACTCTCTGCAGACTTGCTGCTTTTCGTTGCTGACTCAGGCTCGAGTTGTGTTTCGGCCGGCCGTTTTCGTGACATGTGGCGGGTCTGCGCTCCTGTTCAATTCTCAATACAAGTGGTTCTTTTGCTTAACTTTAGCAGATCAGGAGCGGATCAGGTGCCTGAAACGGCGAGGGATCAGCGGCGTATGCTTCAGTCAACAAAATTCAAGGTCTAAAGGTAGAATGTTAGTCACTTCAAGGCAAGCACCGGCGCACGTCGCTAGGATGGCGGGGTCAGGGAACCCGGTTATCCACGTCAACATGTGATGCTATGCCATGCTTTGCTGCATTTGTAAGGGTTATACTCTGGGCAGGATATAAAACATGTCCACCGCAACGCATCTAGTACTTAAGCGCGCACGCCGGTAGACAAGAGCAGAAAATGCAGGCCCCCCCTGCATGAATAACAAGGGATACACAACACCAACAATACACAGGCTGTGGCCCAGAGCACACATGTACCCGCAAGGTCACTGACCTTAGGTCACCAACATGGACATGCTACATATCAACTAGAGCATGGAGGCTGTCATTTATTGTGATGTGCAGCAAAAGGAAGTCTACTCTGGTGACACTGTGGTTACTATGTTGCTTCCTTGCAGCAAACTATTACCACACAGTAAACTCACCTATACAACTTCAGTCCTGACGAAATGACATACTTAGTCCACAGAAGGCAGCTATCTTGTAGACAAGCTAACTCTGTGAACATTTTTCCTTTGGCTAGTTATTGCTCACTCTAAAAATAGCCGATAGCACTCTGTGAAGCAACAAAACACAACACAAAACCTGAGCAGAATGCTGTGCCTCTTGATGCAGCACTGAAGCTAAATCACTTCCCTGCTGCTTTGACTATCAAACACTGCCTGGGCAAAACTTGCAAACTATCCTGTTAACGAATGCTGCTTCTACTGGTGAGGTCCATCAAACAAAGCAAATTCCTTGATGCCGCTGATGCTTGGAATCTTGTCAAGCACGCTCTGTGGCGGTTGGCCATCAACACCAATGGCCATGACAGCGTCCTTGCCTGGTTGAGTACGGCTGACAGTCATGAAACTGATGTTGACATTAGCCTCAGCAAGTTCTTGGCCAACAGCTGCAATCAGTCCTGGTCTGTCCTTCTGAAGCACCAGCAGTACAGTGCCCTGCACAACACAGCAAAGGGTACATGTCAATGACTTCACGTGCTGTGCAGATGACAGTCAACAAGGGCAGCTTAGAAGGGCAACTTGGTACAGCATACACATGACGAAGCCATCACACCACATGCACCAGTATACGTCCTCACATAGCGAAGCCAGAGAAGGCAGATCAACAGCCTCAACTGCTGCAAGATGCAGATGTACATGGTGCTTTGGAGAACATGCCAAATTGCATGTGCTGCTGTCACATATGCAGCAGGCTGCTTCATGCATGCACCGCATCAATATGCCAACAAGCTTCAGCAACCTGTCAGCTCAAGGGTATTGAAAGCACAGTTCTTCTGCCGTGTTCATGAATGCTGCCGCAAGGCTCATAAAACGCATGCAGGAATGCAGTAAGCCTGACCCACCTCTATGACTAGGTCAACATCAAAGTTGCCGACTGAGGTAAGGAAAGGGGCACCCCCCTTGACGGTACCAGACACAGAAATGTCACCCTGTGAGTTGAGGGCAGCGCTGAATTTGCTGTTGCTGGTGCCCAGCGCCACTGTCATTGAGCTCAACACATCTCTGCAAGAAACACAGACTTTTGTGAGGTCCTGTGTACCAAAATCAAGCTGTCCTACACTTAAAGGAGAAGCAGCCCAAGAAGGACCAACAGAGTGGGCATGAGAGTCAAGCCGCACCCCATACAAGGTGGGATACACTGTGTCAGAGAAAGAAACAGCATGACCTTTGAACAGAGACAATGATAGAGTGAATTTGCTAAGTGTGCAACACTCAACTGCATGACAAGGTCAGGCACACTGATTGTGCCAAGTCAGTCACCACAGGACTGCCATACTGTACAGCTTCAACAACTCATGTCAGCATATGGCATCACAGCTGCCTGAGCAGAAGTGTGGCATACAATATGGCATGACGGGGGGGGGGGGTGTTGAAATGGAGCCAACCTGCCCTCTGAAGGGACTGTGGATTCAATGATGCGCAGTCCCCGGGTCTTGGCTAGCAGGTCTGCATTCACCAGGTTGACTGTGCTGGTGGTGATCTGCTCCAGAATGCCCTTGATGACCATGGCACGCAACAACCGTGTATCAAGATCATCACCCCTGAACACAGCATACACCTCTGCTAGGTACCCATGACATGGACCTGGTCAGATGCATGCATGGCTGCAGCCAGCTGACATGATGACAAGTCACTCAATGTGCAACCTAGTCGTAGCATGGGGTCTTCTGTTCCAGACACATGTGGTGTTTGACGTTGAGTGCATAGGCAACTGCACCAAGGTCCATGAAGGAAACAGCTTGTGTAAAATCAGCATGAGCAATATATGCGCAATAGCTTGATGCAATTTCACTGCAGTACAAGCATCACGCTCCAAACCGCCCCTTTGTACATGCAGGTTGTCACACAGTAAGCCCTGGTGAGCTATGCTGGGACTCTGAGGCTTGATTGTATCCTCAGAGGCAATCAAATCACAAAGGTGCAGGAGGGTTGGAGTCGATGTTCTGCAGTGGGAGCTAAATCCAATGGCAGTGTGTCAAGGTGCAAATTATCCACCCTGTGACCTATGGAGTGAAGGCTGACCTGGGACTGTGGTAGGTGATCTTGATGTCAGTGAAGCCAGTGTCTCTGACCAGCTGCACAGCGGCTGTGCCCAGTCCCTGGGACAGGGAGACAAAGGGTTGCAGCTCGGCCAGTACCTCTGCTGGTACCATGGGAGCATTCACTGCTGTTGCTGCCAACTCACCCTGCAGCGACAATGCAACAAGTTAGTAAACGATGAAGACAAGCCAAAGGTTTGTGACTGACGAAGACAATTGCAGGCCACCACTACATGCATCGTACAAGTTGATTGGTCCTGTAGTGACACAGATACGTGAGTATGTGCAAGGCTGCTTCATCTGCCAACAGAATAAGCATCTATGAAAGCACCCAGCTGGAAAGCTTGTACCTTTGCCGATCCCAGAGTACCCTTGGGAATGGGTCACTGCAGATTGTCTCACAAACCTGCCACTAGACTTCTCAGAGGTCTTGCTCACCATGCTGTCATAATCATGATCAGTGTACTTTGAAGGCCTCCTGTTGTTATCATTCCCGTGTAGAGAGGCATTCAAAGTACATTGATCATGATTATGACAGCATGGTGAGCAAGACCTCTCAGAAGTCTGGTGGCAGGTCCGTGATATGATCTGCAGTGACCCCTTCCCCAAGGCCACTCTGGGATTGGCAAAGGAACAAGCTTTCCAGCTGGGTGGTTTTGTAGATGCTCATCCTGTTGGCAGGTACAGCAACCTTGCACATACTCACATACAGACTTTGAGGTTGTGCTGCTCCAGATCTCAGGCAGCTTCTATCCGTTCTGCATCTGACAGTAGGACGCGTTTTTGACATGCTGTTGGGAAGGGCAAGATCCTACTGCACCAAGTCGGCTGCACTGCCAGCCTGACAGTGAACAGAGCTACTGACTCATGCTGGTGAGTTCACAAGCACTTGCGCATCATGCATGCGTAGCCAACCATCACGAAGCCAAAGGGGAGCCGTGCACTATGTCACTCTGCCCTAGCGTATGCTGTGAAGCATTAGCAGCTGGGCTGGCGCGGATCTGAAGTCTCGAGATTGCGTTCCACACTTGGTGCTGTACATTCTGAGTCAAAGCTTGTTGTTCTGAACAACACATGCTTCTTGCTGTGCAGGCAGGTGCCTTCCTGCCTTCCTAGCAACAAGCACAGAATGGTATAGTGTGACCAGCTCAGTCTGCTGACCTTGAGAGCACCAATGACGGCATCAGCAATTTCGACAGCAACGCCTTCTTGCGCCTCAGTGGTGCTAGCACCCAGGTGGGGGGTGCACACCACATCCTGCCTGTTCACCAGGGGGCTGTCTGCTGGAGGCGGCTCCACATTGAACACATCCAATGCTGCCTGCATGCCAGGTACGTGACAGCATCAGTGCATGTCAGTGCTTTGTGTTCATGCAGTCATGCAGTGGTTGAATGCAACATGTGTCTTCTCCCTAGGGTCAGGTACATATATTCCTGAGTGGCTCTCTTTGTGTAACTTGCATGTGTCTGCTTGCGCACGCATGCCAGAGCTGTGCAAATCCCAGCAGGATGCGGGGATTTGCTTCCAAGTGCAGAACACATCACAAGTAGCAGTAGCAGCGCCTTAACAAAGATTGTCTGCACAATCAATTAGACAGTGCATAGGAGAAAGCAAGCTGTAACTGCAATAACGGACAGCACCACTTTGTCCTGAACCAGCTGAACATTGAACCGATTTGTCAATCGAGCATCCTGAGCTATGGCCTCAGTGTTACAACGGCCTGCTGCACCTAGTCCCTAATGCAAGAAAACAAAGTAAATTGCTGCCAAAGATGCAGAAGTTGAGTGCTGACGGTACTCAACATGGCTGCTGAGGGTACAAAACTTGATTGTTGACGGTGCAGAAATTGGTTGCTAACACTACAGAAACTGGTTGCTAACCTTACAAAAGTTGGCTGCTGACAGTACAGAAGTCGACTACCAACAATATACAGGTCGATTGTGTAAGAATGCAGAAGTGGGCTGCTAGGGTGAGTTGTACCTGTGCAACCTGGCCTGCATCCAGAGCCCTAGCCAGTGCGTGGTCATCAATGACGCCACCCCTAGCGACGTTGATGATACGTGCACCCTTCTTGATCTTGCTGAAAGCATCATCGTTGAACATGCCCTGCATCAAAATAGCTCAGTTCGCAGCTTGCACATCAGAGTCTAGCTTTGCATTGAGAAGGTCTGCACACTAGCAACACACAGGCAGCACAAGCACCAAAGCACATCGCTGGGGGCACAGCATGTGCAATATTAAGCCTTGCTGGTGAAGCCCCAAAGCTGGGTGAAAACACAAGGTTGTGCTACAAAAGGGCCGCTCTTTGTGGAAGTATTGCTAAGCTGCTTCCTGCTGCACAGTACTGAGCATGCAAACGCCCATTCTTCAGCGTGTTTCCCCAGAGTCTTCTGAAAGATTGCACTCAGAATAGTACCTTATACAAAGCTTGCTGATGGAGAATTAGCACGCCAGCACTTTCCCAGCATTGATGCATGACATCGCATCACGTGGCTGTCACAACGTGTACATGCAGCACATAATTCCTTGCTAGCAGTAGCCCACAGAAGTCACTGGATGGTCAAGAAGGTGTGTAGGCATGTGTGTATGCACATGTGGCTGTCAGAAGGCATGTGCGCACATGACATGCTTCCTTTTCGAAGAGTGACCAGGAGCAGCCGAGAGATGGTAAAGAAGGTGCATAGCGCAATATATCTCCTTCTCGGGCTTTTCTTGAATGAATGCCGAAAGGCGTAGTCTTTTCTTCCTTTGTAAAGAGGGTGTAACATGTTGCACACCTTTGTCTGGCCTGTGAGGGGCATATGCAAGGAGAAGAAGTCGCCTTGGGCAAGAGCCTCATTCAGGGTGACCAGCCGCACTCCAATGGCGGCAGCCTTAGCCTCTGATGCAAAGGGGTCATGTGCAATAATAGTCATGCCGAGTCCTCTGGCCCGCCTTGCAACTTCGCTACCAACCTGCACCAGGATGCAGCAGAAGCTCAGCAGGTTGCTGTTCAGGAACGGTTCAATGGCATGATGCATGTCTACAGTATCAGTCCTCTTAACACAACTAAATTGAGTGCCATGTTTATGTGTGTGCCGCGTGTAGCTCCTCAGCTTGCATGTCAGATATCGGGATGCAACTCACCTGTCTGGACCACACACACTTTTGAGACTAGAGTTGTGGCTGGACGAGTGTGTGCAAGTGTATCTTCAGCATGTGGATGGGCATATGCAAGTCCCAAAACAAAGCTTGCATGCACATGTAACTCAGCCGCCTTGTAGCAGAACAGAATATCGTGTCCACCGCAGGTGAGGGTGGTTACACATGTGGCCAGCCAGCCGATGTTATGCTGCTTGGGAATTGCGAGCTATATGAAAAGCACATGGCTCAGGACAGGCTTGACATTGTCAGAGCATTCAATGTACCTTTCCAAAGCCCATAATGGCAAGCGTCTTGCCAACCAAAGAGACCCCAGTATATTGTGACCTCTTCCACTCACCACGCTTGACAGATGCATCTGCTTGAGCCACATTCCTGCTGAGAGCACAGATGAGGGCAATGCCATGCTCGGCTGCTGCCACTGTGTTTGCTGTTGGAGCATTCACGACCAAACAGCCGTACTGCAGGCAAAGCGAAGCCGTGTCAGCATCACAAACAAAGGACAGGAGGTCCTGAGTGGTCTGACACATTACTGTTTTGACCTGCAATGATTTGATGAAGTGCATCTTTCACTTCAGTGCTGATTGCAGCAAGTGCAAGAAAGGGAAGCAGGCTGCTGGATCAGCACAATGTGCAGCACAGCATAGACCGATAATGAATCCTGAGGGAAATCAACTCTGGACAACATTGGAGCATCTGGATGCAGGTGAGGCACCCCACCTCTGTTGCTGCTTGCAAGTCAACATTGTCAATGCCGACACCTGCTCTGCCCACAACCTTCAAGCGACCTTTGCTGGCCTCGAAAACTGCGCGTGTTACCTGAAAACACCAGCACATTTCTGGATCAAATGCCTTGGCCCCAGAGGGTCTGAATGTTGATCACCATGAGCGGGCTGTCATACGCACTGACTGATCCAACACACAGCACAAACAGCTGTGATTGCGTTGTGCACTTGTTCAGGTTTGTGGTCAATGTCGAAATACCTTTGTGGCTGATCGCACAATTAATGCATCCACATGCTGTATTTTTTCACAGAGCTGCTCAGGTGTCAGATCATAGCTGCAGTCTGCTGTTCCAAATCCGTTCAGCAAGTCCAAACCTGCAAATGACCAGACAGTATGAGGTGGCTGCCACGCACAGTGTTCACCAAAGCCAGGGTGAGCACAACAGCATACCGGCGCTGCCAAGCTTCTCTGACACCAAGATTACAGGCTTTTCAGTAGCTGCTGCTGCTTGCACTGCAACCAACCACCAGTCATGTCAGCGTCAGGTAGCAATGCCCCCAAAATCCCCAATGACCCTAATCGCGCATCACCTCCCAAAGTTTTTAGCCTGACGACGCGGACACGATCGTACCTGATGCAGCAGCTAGGCGAGACGTCCGGTGTTGAAAATGCCGTCGGACCGCCTGCGTCACCTGGAGGTCAGCTATGACGTCGCTCACGGAAGACTATGTAACGCAGACAAGGGAGTGCGGTATTGTTCCCACAAACAACAGCGGACCTGAGTATTGACCGATCCGATTCGGCTTTTCGATCGCAGCAATGCAGGCTGATTACATTGCGCACGCTGGGCACTGCAAGTTGGTCTGACTACACAACGAGGTTGCTGCAGCAGTTGCGTTTGCCGATTCAACGTGCGCATCTGGCTGGTCCAAATTTGACTAGCCGGGTTGCAACACTGTATACGAGGTTTAGCACGAGAAGATCTTATCCCGGCCAAGTCACACAAATGCGATGCGCTTGGTCAAACAACGGTGCATCGATGCTCGCCGCCAGCTTGCCTTCAAAAAGTTCACGTGAACGCAGATGAACGTGCCGAGCATCAAAGTACAGCAGTACTGCAGTGGCAAGCTCCTTCACATCGCGAGCTTATCACTGGACTCAACGCCCATCCAATGCAGAGAAGATGGTGTGCTTGCTGACACGGAAGCCATTTTAGTTGTTGACCAACGTCAACAGTCACATCACTTTCAGTTTTTATGGCCTTACGAGCATAAGCTCTCGTGGTGTAGCGTGAAACAACATCACTCTCATTTCATCAGCTTTCTGACTATTGTTGACTACCAAAAGCAAGAGGGAGGGTTTGTCTCACCTGGCCTGCAAAGGCAACTTTGTGACACAGAAGCTTTCTGGTTCTTTCGCAGTCCAGACATCAGTTCCAATATTCCTGCAAATAACCATGCATAAGGAGGTACAGACTGTTCACAGTGGACACATCTCTCTTGGGTGCGCTCTGTTGCTGCACTGCTTGTGCTTGAGGCTCACAGCTGACTGTCACATGCACGCATGCACACAGGCAAGACAAGGGCAGGGGAATGTGGCTAACTGCTCCACTGCTTTGTTGCATGGTGTCTCTACCTGGCTGGTTGTGGCATGTGACAGGCGTCGGAAGCTGAGTGCAAACCTGTCTGATGCAGGCAGTACACACAGGCGATGAAAAACGTGACGGATCTGCTGCTGCAGCGCACCAGCCTTGAAGGCTTGACCTACATTGCTGAGAGAAGACGCGGCAAGTGGCCGTCTGCACCCAAGCTGGACCACATTGCCTGTTTCTCGCCAGGTGTGGCAGTTTAGAACTCTTTGCTCAGGATGTCAGCTGCATCAGTTGGGCTGGCAGCTCTTTGTGGTGGTGCCTCCTGGTTGTGTGATGGTGCATTGCAAGCACGAGATTTGGCAAACATGTGAATGGGCATGTCCTCGACATTAAAGTATCTTGTGAGTGTGCACTTGCGAGGAGCGCAATGTCACCAGCAACTAGCGACATGCTCGACTGCTGCAGGACTTGCCAGCCTGTCGAGACCAGAGACTGTGCAGTCCCTGTTCTTCTTGCGTCAAGTTACCAGGGATCCCCAGTATCAAGACCTGAGAAGTTCAACAAAGTGGAATTTGGCACCTATATCAACCTGCGCATGTTTACTTAGGGCACCTTGTACAGCCTACAGCAATAGTCAATGGTCTATCTTCAATCATGTGCTTTGCTGTACGTTGCAGCATTTCCTTTTATTTCTGACTGCTCACAAGTCAGATGGTGACCGCTCTAGCATTTTTTGTTCTGTACCTGCAAGCGATTGCAATGAAAGCAAGGCTTGCTGGTTGCACAAGCTTCGCTTTGAACTACTGCAAAGCTTGTGCAACAAGCAAGCTGCGTGTCTTGATGTGACAATACTCTGGGCAAGTGCACACTGCTTTGTGTGACAAGCTGGGTACTACACAAGAAGCGTTCACAGCGCTGGCCCTTTCAGGCCTGCAGGCTTTGGCTTGCTGCACAGCAGCAGAGTCTGGCCCTCCCTGCAAAAGGGCAGGTTACGCACAGTCAAGCTTTGCAGCTATAGCTAGCTAGCGCTACCCCCACCGGTCCGGTACTAGCCTACGTATCTAGATATATATACACACGCGTACGATGGCCTACTAGGCTTGCCTGAACGCACCGCCAGTCAGGTCGAGCTGTCGTCGTGTACAAGTACTTCTGCTGAGCAGGGACCGTAGTTGCTTGAAGCTTGTCACCGACTGAGACAACATTGCGAGGCGCAATTTTAACTGCAGCGGCACAAACATAACAGCCGCTTGTTTGAGCGCGTGGTCACTACACAGCAAAGCGCCACAGGTGCAAAACAGCACAGGTCTGATCAAAGACCTGCCCTTCTCTGAGCAGACGGTCCTGACAGCGCAGCGATATGGGAGCAGCGATATCTCGTACCGTCTGTCAGGGCAGGTGCGCCCCGATGGTGACACATAGATTAGCATCTCAGCACAAGACTGCTGCAACTGACATCAGATCTCAGACACTGCACTGGTGCTTTCAGGCGACCCTCGCAGGTGCAACAGTGCGCCAGGCTTCTGAACAGATGCGGCAAAGACCTGCCAGACCTAAGGCAGTGTTCGCTTGCAACTATGCATATGACTGCCTGTTTGCAGCAGTCAACCTTCTGCACAGGTGTGTCACCTTGCTCGCCCGCTTGAGACCTCAACAGCTTCAACATCTGATCTTGCATGCTGATTGAGTTTGAGGCGCACATGTCAATCTGCAGAGGCAGCCTCTGATGTCAGCAACAGCAATGACAGCTGGCAACAGCCACCAAAACAGCAGCTCAAACAGGATGGGCCCACCGTCAGCATGCTTGCAAAAGGGCTGCAGGCACAGTGGCAAGAAGAGCGCAACATGCACCTTGGCAACAGTGTCATTAGGCCTCACAGCCGCCACAAGGTGTGGTGGTCGTGTGATCAGTGTCCAGACAGCCTTCCCCATGTCTGGAAGGCAACTGTTTACTCTAGGTCGCGAGGGACAGGCTGTCCTTTCTGCTCAGGCACAAAAATATGCCAGCATAACACACTTGCCAGAAAGGCATCACAGGTTGCACAGCTTTGGGATGCCAACAAGAACCACCCATTGTCACCAGACCAAGTGACTGTCTCCAGCGGCGTGAGAGCCCATTGGAAGTGCATTATTTGCTTGCATGAATGGCAGGCTACAGTGTTTTCTAAGACAAAAAGCAACTCTGGGTGCCCCAAGTGCGCCAAGGCAAATGGCGGCAGGAAAACAGATGGCACCAGGCAGAAGCATTCTACGTTTGCAGCTGCAAAGCATGCCTCGCTGGAGCAATGGGACCATGACAAGAACGGAGAAAATGGGAATTTCCCTGACAGCACATCCTTACAAAGCAACAAACGCATTTGGTGGCGCTGCCTTAAGTGTCAAAAGGGCAAGGTGCACAGCTGGCAGGCTCGTGCAAGCTGTCGAACTTCTGGCAGAAGCCCACATGGATGTCCTTTTTGTGTTGGGCAAAGGCCTTGTGAATGCAACTCTTTGGAGACTGTTTGTCCTGATATCGCTGCTGACTTTGACACTCAAAAGAATGGTGTCAGTGCCGCTGAAGTGACAAGTTCAACAAGCACAAAGTATAGTTGGTTGTCAGATGGGCCTGGAGCCAAGAAGCAGTCTGTGAATCAGCGCACTTTGCGTGCAAAGAGAAGGTCATCACAGCTGCTAGACATAAATGACTTATAACACAGAGTGGTGTGTTTTGTACTTACATGTTTTGTCCTTTGTTGTACTTGCAAGCGGCCTGTTGCTAAATGCTCCGACTGCGGTAGTGAGGATGCTACAGCAGAAGGGGAGAAAACCTTTTATCTACATGCAAAGGACCCTCTTTGCTGTTGGTAAGCTCTGCTCTTTGCATTGGCCCTTGCTTCAACCCTGCTCAGTCACACTGCATCTTTGCGTTGGCCCTTGTTTTAGCCATGCTCAATCATACTGCATCTTTGTGAAGCAAGGCCACCAACTAGTAGTGTGAGGCTGCAAATTTGACTGCATGTATGATGCAGGCCATGCTCCTGAGGTAAGGGCGGCTTATGGGAAAGTTGCCAATGCAAGCAATGGTGGTGTATGTGAGGGTTTGTCTGTTCAGCATGGCTGAGTTCTCAGTCAGGGTCCAGCTGAGCCTTCTCCCTGAACATGGACAGCTGCCACAAACTTCTCCTTGATCATTACGTTGCGACAGGTGATGCCTTGCTGTCATCCCGACAACTGCTTTCATATGCTGTGTCTGCATCATTGGTCTGTGTTGTTTGTGTTGCCTGCCTGATTCCTCTGCTGTGGATCACACCAACCATGTCAATACAAAGCAGCTGATGCGTACAATGCTGCTTATGACAGGTGTCAGCATCTCAATGCACACCTCTATGATGCAGGCAGTGCAGAACGGCAATGAAAGCTGGCAGTTTGCAGTTGCCGCTCAGCAGTCTTGGACCTGAGGGTACATGGGTGAGAGTAGACGCCTTGACAGGTGAGCTGAATTCAGTTGGGCTGCTCCTGCTGCCACACATGAAATGGTGAAGGGTCCCTTGGCTGAACTGTCTCTGTCCATCTCTGCCTGCCTGCCTGCCTGCCTGCCTGCCTGCCTGCCTGCCTGCCTGCCTGCCTGTCTGTTTGTCTGTCTGTATGTCTGTCTGTCTGTTGCGAGTGCGCGCTGTGTGAGTGTGTCTTGTCTTGAGTGTTGCTGCTGGTGCTGCAGGTGTCACCTCCACACAGACACATTCCTTTTGGACAGGAGAGGCAGCAATCCAAACTTATGCCCTGCTGGGCACCAATGCAACTGCTCTGTAGGTAATCACTTCTGAGGCTCACCGCTTGCCATGGCTGTCAGGCTTCAATATTTTGACTTCGAACTGCATTGACTGGTTTGTTACACAAGCCATTGATTCCTGCCACATGCTTCATTCATGACATTCTTCACAGACTCAGTATTTGCTGTAGTAGTCACAAAAAAAGTGCTAGGCTGCAATGGAAGCCTTGATCAGCAGCATGTATGCGCACATCGCATAGCTGGGTACCCACCGGCGTGTTTGCACAGTCACTATGCGTTGCCAACCAGAGAGACAACGTGTGACAGGAGTGTCAAAGGTAGAATTGCTTGGTGACACTTGATCTTGTCTATACGGCCTAGGCAGGCCTTTGGATCCCTCCTAGATGATGTTCAATTGTATGGTTGATGATGATGATGAGTCAGGGACAATCTGCTGTGTTGTTATGCAGGAGTCGCAGAAGCTTTATGCTGAGTGTGTCATACTTGAGTCTTGAGCAACCCAGCCAGGGCAAACCTGTCACACAGGCTAGCAGAAGTCCTAGCTAGCTCTGTAGACATTATATGAGTCGCAGTCAGAGACTCTATCCACACATGTGTGTGGCTTGAAAGAGAAAGGGATAGAAGTCTTATCCTTAGCTGCTGTTAGATCGTTTTGTTTTGCTGCCGGCAGCAGCCAAGCCCACTTAGTAAGCCCGACAATGCAGATGTCCTTCAAGCTTGTAAGGCATCCAGCTCTTGTTGTACGCCAGTTGTTGATGTTGACATTATCAACAGATAACATGCAAACAACAGGATAGGAAACGATGTCCTCATTCCCAACGTATGCATGTCATCTTTGTTTGCCATCTGCCGCATGACCTTTTCTGTTCATCTTGACCTTTTGACGTGGAAGCCTGTCAGTGCGTGCGAGGCGATCGAAGTTCAAATGCTTACACACACAATGCTGAGTAATTGCGGCAGACGGGAGGGTGTGCGTCGATCATGGCAAGCGTCCAACAAGCTTCTTTGCCATAAGCAGCGATCAAAAGACATCCAAGTCCTAGCGAAAGGCGCTGCAAGTCAAATTATCACGACAACCGCAACTGCATGCTTGTCCCGCCTGAGGTGGCAAGCGGACTCTCATCGGCTGATAGGCGGTCTTCCAATCAGTACTCTGCGCTTGAGCAGCAGACACGCCCTGTCGCAGCGCTTGATTTACACACAAAAAGCGTTTAGCGACATGGCTCCGAAACGTTCGCAGCAAAAAGAGTCTGCGTCACCTGCAAAGAAAGCCAAGGTTGAAAGCAGCAACGACGAGAACACAAAAAGCGCACTCGTCAAGTCACTGATCACAGACACTCTGTTGGGACAGACGTACTGCGAGGAACTCGGCATCGATCTTGCCTCAGGCTCTCACGCTGTCTTTCAGTGGCTTGCCTGCTCCAGCATGTTTGGTAGCAGGCTCAGCGAGGTGTGATTGCTCGCTTACAGTACGATGACATCATTATTGCGTCTATTGCTTGCAAACGCTCCTGGTTCGAAGCACGCCTGATATGACTTGAAGCAGGCATTACTTCTGCAGACTATCACTATGCGTGCGGCTAGAGGACTTCTGGAGTCTAAGCTGACCTCTCCTCAAGCCATCAGTGATGCACCACTCGAGGAAGAAGTCGAAGCTCTGCACTCAGAAGGCAATGTCCAAAGAGGTATGGTATACCATTCAACATGACCTGAAAATGATGAACTTGTTGTGCTGAGCTTAACATGGTGAACAAATCTTTGACTTGACAGGGAACATGTAGCATCTTGCCAGGCAAGCTAATCTGTCTGCATGCCAGATACCCCTTGTGCATTTGGATTTCACAAAGCTTTGGACTATATATACAGCTCCAAGCATGAGCCACTATCTGAATCAGACCTCAAAGGTGATTCTGGACAAGTACAAGGGTGACCTGGACAACTTGAGGAAGGAGGCCAAGCACGACCCTGTCAGGGAGAGGGAGCTGGTCAAAGCTTTCAAGGTATACATGTGTGTACGTGGCTATGTTGTTACCCAGTCACACTGTACCATTGTTGATCCTTTCAAGAGGCCTCAAAAAGGCTGGTTCTAAGTTGCCAGTGTTGCCAGTTTTACCATACAAGCACATACATTCAAATCAGAATTTTTTGTTTTTGGCAGGATGCCAAGGCTGTAGTTATGGTTCACGCTTGTGAGGAGCTTCTGTGCGTGACTCGTCAGACGTTGAGGCATGTCTGGCAGCACACCTGTGCTTATTGTTTGCCATGCTCTGCTGGGAGTTGACAAGCTTGCAGTCTGTCTTGAAGCTCACAAGGTCTGAGAGGACCTCTTGTCTTGACATAGGACGACAATTTTCACAATGGTCTGTTCCCTGCAGGGATTCGGCGAAGTGGCAGTCAACATCTTCTGCCGGGAAGCCCAAGAAGCCTGGGAGGAGCTCTTCCCGTTTGCAGATGACAGAACTCTCAAATTGGCAGCAGAACACGGCCTGCCTGACAATGCAGCCAAGCTGGCAGAGCTGGTAGATAATGACAAACACAAGTTTGTCAGGCTGTTGGCTGCGCTGATTCGATCAAATCTGAGGAAGGTCCCAATCGATGATGAGAAAGGCACTGTGGACTCAGGTCAGGCTTTGTCATGTTCAGTTTTACATGTATGCACCGGTCTGCCTGTATTGTCTGGTCAGTATGTCAGCCACACTCATGAGTTCACATCTGCGCTGGATGCTTCTAGACACTGCAACTGTCGGTCTTTCTTCACAAGTTGGCATCTGCTTGCAAGTGGCTGTCTCCACTGTCATTGCTGCTTTTGCAGCAGCGGCTGTTAACTGAAGCCATGCTAGCTGCCTGTCCATGATTCAAAGACAACTGCAAGTTCACTGGCAATTGTACATCTGTATTGATCGTCTATACTGATTGCCGTTGCCTGCGTATCACCATGTGCACTTCCTTCACCACTCCCTCAGCCTTTTGTTGATGGGTTCGTGTATCGGCCAACATAGCTGTCACTGTGCAATGCATCAAGCAAGTGTTGCATGCAGCCACAGCCAGCCAACATGGTCGCAATGATGGTGATTTCAGGCTGATTGTTTCACAAGCTGCATGGACTGGTCTATGCAAGTTGTTAGCTTGATGATGTGCACTACATGTCCAAGGCATGCTTGCAGTGCCATTGCAACCTTGGGTCGTATGTGTGCAAGCAACCTTGACTTGTTGGTCAAGCTGCAGCGTTGTTGATGTGTTGTCACAGACAGCAGATGGGCAGTTCGTGTAGCTGCTCTCAGGTGTTTTGATGAAGCAGAAGGAGGAGCATGAACAGTATAAGAAGGACACCATCAACACCGACAAGGTTGAGCTGCAGAAGCATGAGGCTGTTGAAAGGTATCCCCAGTGACCCCTGCAGCCTTCTACTCATGCAGCTCTGAGACGCTTGGTAGGATTTACCAGGCGAACAGGACAGAGGAGATGGTGAAAGAAGCCTAAAGGAGGCAGCACAGGCTTTGCTGGCAAAATATCAGATTTGCAGTCTGTAGCACAGTACTCAGCTGGTGCGGGCTCTTGATCATTGTTGTGGCCTAACCCAGCTGCCTTTATGACATCCTTTTGTCTGCAGGTCGCTGCATTGCTGTAGATTGTGCAGTCTCTGTGTCAACTTTCGTGATGATTGGTGGTCATTGCACCACATGCCCCTAGGCTGTGTACCATGCTGTGTGACATAGGCTGTTTTGTAAGAGTTGAGCGCACTGTTCTCCTGAGCTTGAGCAGACCTTTGTATAAGGAGTTGTGTCTTGGTGTTCAGCTGTAGTTTGCATGATTGAATTGGAGCGCCTTTGTGTTTGTTGGTGTTGCCATGGACAGCCTTTTGCTTTCATTATGCCGACACGTCATGGGCATGTGTCTGTGAGTAGCACAATAGCTTGTTGTAAGGCAGACTATTTTAGTGTCGAGTTGTGAAACTATAGAAAACAGTATGTACCTGTGCAGGCTTATGTAACTACACAAATCTGAGCATGATTGTACTTGTCATCACCAAGTGGATAGCTGCCATGAGATCTGAAAATGTAGAGATTGTACATCAAAATCTGGTCCCATGCCTTAAAGCCTGTGCACAGGCTTTGGCACAGGCACGTACCAGCAGCGCTCTGATGCGGCTGCTGTATCACATGAAATGCATTTGCTTGCTGGACACACCTGCGTGTCTAATATAACAGGCAGCTGCCATGCATGACAATATTTGCGGTGTGTCACATTCATTCAAATGCACATATGCATGGCCATGCACACTGTGTACTCCAGCCAAAATGAAACATGCAGCCACTTGCAATGAAGCAAACTTGAACCAAACAAAACCCCTGCTTCTGCTTGCAATCAGAGGCTGTTGTATCCTGGGACGTATGGCTTGTGTGCAAAGGGGGGGGGGGGGGGGGGTTGGGGGAGTGCAACAGCTGTGTGGCTGGAGCTACTAAGCGCAAGTTTGTGCAGTGCACAGAAGGCGCATGCATGAGTTTGCACAACAGCATGTAGGGTCATGCCTGCTGCAAAGCTGGTCTGTGAGATGATGAAGCTTGCATTCAAAGTCACGATGAGCAATCTTCATATCAAAGGCAAGTGATGTCAGTGTTTACAAAGGATAGCTGGTCATGATAATTGTCATCAAATCATGCATTGAGAGTCACTGTTTGATCAAAATTCGTTCAACTGTGGTGTTCATGCTGCAATAACATAGTACCAAGATGTATTTGTGAAAGTACAAAAGGTTCGTTCCAACGCACCAGCATTGCAAGCAAACAGCCAAGCTATGTACACAAATCAATGCTGCAAGGCTGTCATGGCTGCAGGACTGTATATTGCCACTGGTGCACTGCTGACATCATGCTGATTATGCCAAGAGCTGCTGAGTCTGAGAGTTTCTTTAGTAGACCTTGCCAGGTGGTGGTGTCCATGACTGCTGTGTAGACGCTGGAGTCCATGGCTGCTCAGTCTCAGTAGGTGGTG
>JAABUP010000403.1_pt1 | contig 96599 bp, 111 predicted proteins | sample 5559201 | NCBI WGS metagenome assembly JAABUP01 (sample SAMN10711887, study PRJNA513373) | rock metagenome | isolation source: Antarctica rocks | place: Antarctica | reverse complement strand
TAAACCCTAGTCCTGTGAGCCAACATGCACTAACATGAGACACTAATTGCACCCAAGGGGTGTGCGCTGACAGGGCGAGTGCCATAGACGCAATTGCGAGGCAGAAAACCTCTGCCCACTACCCGACACGGAAGCCCTGAGAAATCAGCATGTTACCACTGAGGCTTGAACCCGTGACCTGCTGCGTCACATCCTGACACATAGCTTATACCAAAGGCTGGGTGGGCCTCTGGGGGATCTTCTTATATGAGGTGCTCAAAGTGGAAAGAGGTACTGCTGCAAAGAGTCACCTCTTCTTATAACAATCAATCACAAAGAAAATAATTTCCAGCTCATGATGAGCTAGGTACATGCATGCTTTCTTGCTCACACTGGAAGAGGTACTGCTGCAAAGAGTTACCAACCTCTTCTTGTATGAGGTGCTCGAACTGGAAGAGGTACTGCTGCAGCAGTGGCAGGCCTGCCTGGTAGAGGCGCTCCATGGGGGGGTGCACAGCCCCCTTCATCAAGGCCACCAGGGTCCAGAAGGTATCCTCCTCATTCATGTACAGCAGCAACAGGCCAGCAATGAATCCCATACCTTGCACGTATCCAACCTGCACACCACCAGACAAATCATATAGTCAACTGCATGGACTACGGAGTATCAAATGGGTAAGTTGCTCAACAGCAACCAGGGTCCAGAAGGTGTCCTCCTCATTCATGTATAGCAGCAACAGGCCAGCAATGAACCCCATACCTTGCACGTATCCAACCTGCATAACACCAGACAAATGGTACAGTCAATTGCATGGTGTACCGTACATCGAATGCTAAGTTGCTCTGTCCCATGGTAGAGTACTGTGCTCAACTGCAACCAGGGTCCAATAGGTATCCTCCTCATTCATGTACAGCAGCAACAGGCCAGCAATGCACCCCATACCTTGCACATATCCAACCTGCATACCAGCAGACAAATGGTACAGCAGCAATAGCCCAGCAATGAACCCCATACCTTGCACATAACCAACCTGCACAACACCAGACAAATGGTGCAGTCAACTGCATGTACAGCAGCAACAGGCCAGCAATGAACCCCATACCTTGCACATTTCCAACCTGCACAACACCAGACAGATGGTACAGTCAACTGCATGTACAGCAGCAACAGGCCAGCAATGAATCCCATACCTTGCACATATCCAACCTGCACAACACCAGACAGACAGTACAGTAGATTGCATGGTGTACAGACTGTCAAATGGTAAGTTGCTATATCCCATAATGGATGCCTATGCTCAACAGAATGGTGTACAGAATGTCGACTGGTATGTTGCTGTGCTGCAAGGAGTCCTTGCGCATGTGCAACCTGCAGTGTACCTGACAAACGCTTCAGTGATGAATGCTATGGTGTGCAAAATGCTAGTGCTATGTGTAGGAGCTATCAAGCTCTAAATGTTCTCCCCTTTGCTTATGTGTAGCAGCAGCAGCCCAACAATAAATGAATGCACAACACTGCTCAGCGTACTGCATGGGGCGCAGCTTCTAGGTTCCCATGATGATAATTTGCCTGGATCAATATTATGTCATTTTGCTCATGCTGAGCAGTGCCAATTTGGCTGGCACAAACCCAGTCTACAAGATTAGTGCCAAGTTTGCTGCAGCTGTCATTCTCTGCAGTTCTGGAGCACTGACATAGACATTTTGCTGCTGAGGATGCAATCAAATCAAATCAAAATCAATGTTGGCTTTCTCTCAGCAGAAGCAGACAGCCTCAGACCTTGTAATCAAAACTGGAGGGGACATGTTGCAAGCTGGAGCAGTAGGCAAACCTGACTGTATGTTTGTTGATGATATGCAACAGCTGAGATGAGACTGGTGACAAAGCACATGCCATCAGCATATTCAACACGCATGTCTGCTAGAGCCTTAGTGTGCAGATCTGAACCTGTCTGCCTGAGCTGTCATCATCAGCATGTGACGTTTTGTTTCGGTGACCTATCATTACGCATGACAGACTACACAGCATGTGGCATGCTCTGGGCAGAATGCATGCATGTATGTTGCAGGTTTATGAATATACCAGCATGTATCTATGTGCATGCATGTGCCAAACCAGGACCTCATATAGGGATCTACTTCAGGATTGTACATACCTGACTATAAGGAAGGGCCCACATCCAGATGAATGAATGGATGAATGATGGATGAGTGAGTGAGTGAGTGAGCGAGTGAGTGAGTGAGCGAGTGAGTGAGTGAGTGAGTGAGTGAGTGAGTGAGTGAGTGAGTGAGTGAGTGAGTGCCTGAGTGAGCGAGAGAATGTCATGAAGCCATTTTGCTGGCTCACCTTCTTGTCATAGACAGAATAGGTCTTGAGCACATGGTACAGAGACCTCTGCCCGGCTCCCTCAGACTGCTGATAGAAAACATGTGTTGGGTATGTCCTATTTAGGTCACGGGAAATCTCATTGTCCTTTTCCCCCGCCTCCATTGCCAACAGCTGAGTGTACACACCTACAGGCCATATGTCTCGTCAGCCAACACACACTGCACAGTTGTTGCTGTTTTTATGAGCAGTGTCTCAGGTACGGCCAGTTTGAGCCTCCAAGCCATTGACAGTCTCTTTCTGACTCAGATGGTGTCAGTGTTTCAGGGCATGGTGCCAATGTTTGCTGGCTCTAGTGTCAATGTATGAGGGTAGGCTGTATGTCTGCTGCATCTAGTGCCAATGTTTGCTGCATCTGGGCTAATGTGTGAGAGTAAGCTGTATGTCTGCTGCATCTAGTGCTGATACTTGCTGCATCTGGGCTGATGTATGAGCTGAAGCTGTGTGCCTGCTGCATCCAGCGCCAATAGTTGCTCGCTCTAGTGCCTATGTATGATCATGTTCCTGCATCTAGTGTCAATGTATGAGGGTATGGCGTGTGTGTCTGCCGCATCTAGTGCCTATGTTTTGCTGGCTCTAGTGTCAATGAATGAGGGTATGGTGTATGTCTGCTGTGTCTAGTCCCATTGAATACTACAGCTACAGCTATAGGCATAGCTAGTGCCAGTGTATGAGGATAGGATGTGTGTGACGAGCAAACAAACAAAATGAACGAAGGAAAAGCCCACCTGGGTTGAGCTGGACTAGCTCCCTGCTGCCTGACAGCATCTGCCAAGCCAGGCCTCTGACAGCATCTGGTATGCCCTTGCGCACTCGCTGCTTCACCTTGGCATGTTTGCGACCATAGAAGTGATTCCAGTTCTTGCCATCAAAACCTGCAAGACATGTCAGAGACTTCTGCTCCACTGTGTACCTGGATGTCATGTCTGAGTGCACCTGTGCTTTCAAGCCAGGATGTCTGATGAATCACAATCGGCTTCACACCCCAGACTGTGATGTTTGCAGTGGTGTACAACAAACATAAGTACGACTCTGACAAGACCACAAGCAACATTACATGGCCGCCAACTGAATGAGTGGGCTGTGTACGATGTCTATGGCTACACGGGACTGCCATCAGCACTTGCCAACAAAGTATGGTTGGCAATAGGTTTTCCAATCGGGTTCTTTGTGAAATGTTACAGCCATGCAGATACAGCTGTGCACATCATCAAACCCACATTGTGTGTATCAGTAGGAGACCTCACCTAGCATCTTCTGCCACTTCTTCACCCTGGTGGTCTCCTTACTCATGGAGGGACTGTTGTCTGAGGCAGATGTGCTGGCGCCGGGAGTACCAGCATTCGAAATCACAAACCCGTATCTGTCTGTGACCACCTTTACGGGCGTCGCAGCCACAGCCTCTGATGTGGCATCTGCAGTGAACACGACTATGATCTTACAATTTTCATATTCTTGTTGTAGAACTACTGTGTCAGAATACAATGTCATGCAGCTGTCAGCGCTTCATGAAGTGGCGAAGCTGAACTGCTGTTGTGAAACCCCTCTCAGGTGCTGCAGCCTCTGATGTACCAGCTGCAAAGCAGCAACAGCAGAAAAGTGTCAAGTGGGTGTGGGTGTGACACAGGTATACCAGATCAGGGTGTATGTGAGTTTCTTTGCAAGTGTCGCAGCTGCCGCCTCTGATGTGGCATCTGCATGAGCACAGCAAGAACATGCCAAAACGGTTGTCAAGGCAAATGCACAGTGGGTTCAACAAGTAGAGGCGACAATGACATGGCAGCATTGGTGTTGTTTATCTTGAAACTTCCTAATGTTGTGGCCAAGGTCTTTGATCTGGCATCTTTGTTAGACAGCCTTGTTCTGTTTGCCATGTGAGCCCTTCGCAGCGAGCAAGCAATGTTGCATGGGCAAGAAAACAAGATCTGGTATGCACAGTTGTGTGCGGTAACTTCTTGCAGCTCAAGGTTGATGTTGAGCTGTGTTGAAGGCCTTCTGCCAGGAGAAAAGGAAAGAAAAGAAAAGACCACGCCTTTCGGCATCAATTCAATGAGAAGCCAAGTATTATACCGAGCTGCCCAGAACCTTCTGCCAGGACAAGCTGCCTCATATATTCAATAACAAGAAGCAAGTGCAATATACAATTGTGCATGCTGCTGTGTTGATGGCATCTGCATGTCAAAGTCATGATCATGGGCTTGTCAGGTGTGAGGAAGCTTGCCTGTCAGGTCATTGACATCATCATCAGACTCCACCGACATGACAGACGTCTCAGAGCGCAGCTGAGAATTGCTTTGACTTGCCGGCGTGACTTTGGCATCAGCATGATGCTGCTGATTTTGCAGAGAGCCAGCTGCAGCAGGACTCTGCAGCACAGCATTCTGCAGGGTTGTCTGTACAGGAGGGCTGGCAGTGGATGATAGGCTGCTGCCAGTGCTGATTGGCAACTGTGCTTGACTTGCTGCAGCTGCCTTTGCAGCAGGCTTTGCAGCATTCTGCAGAGCTTTCTGCAGCCTTTCGTTGGCAGAGTGCAAGGCAGCTTTGTGGTCCTTGGCCCTGCTGACGCTTCCTGTCGAGCTGGTGTAGCTGGCACCTGAATCTTCGACGTGCAAGGGTGAGATCTGCTGGTGTTGAGGAGACGCGTGAGGAGTTGGCTGTGTGTGGTGTGCATGAGACTGCCTTTGAGGGGAGTCTGAGGGTGCAGTGCTTGAGGCCGAAGGGGCTGGAGAAGGTGCTGGTGCTTTGACAGGAAGAGGAAGAGCAGCAGACACGGGGGGAGGACTGGGATTGACTACTGAAGGCTCAGCCTGAGGCGGAGCGTCTTGGAGCTCAAGCACTGGACCAGCAGCTATCCTGGGAGAAAAATGGGTCTGCTCCCTAGTTTTGTCAGCAAGAACGCTGCCTGAGTAGCCTCTATTAGCATTTGCAGCAGCAATAGCAGCCTCTGTGGGGGGCACGAAAGCAGAGGATGGCTCAAACGTAGTTTGCCGCGAAGAAATGGGTTCTATGGGATGTGAAGGGGATTCCTGACGGTGTTTGGGCTCTCCTTTCAATATACGTTTGTAATGCTTGAACATATCGTACTACGTTTTGGACTCAAGCAAAGCATTCCAACAGCATCTGCATTGTTCCAGTTCTAGCTGTCTGCCGACTGAAACGTTGGAGCAAACCCGTTCACCCTAACTGGCTTTCGAAGCACTTGCGTCGGAAAGCACAAACTGGAGTACAGAAAATTGAAGCGCGAGCGATCAACGTAGAGGTTTGTTCAGTTGTACATGTTGTTATTGCACCGCGATCGCTGCCCAACCGATGCAGGTCTAGGAAGCTGAAAACTTTGGTCAACCTAGGAAGCTGATCGGGCTGACTTCATCCCCAACATTTATGACAAAGCTGTGATTTTGGATCGGAGAATTGATCAGAGAACTGATCCACGCATTTGTGCATTTGTATTTTTTTGCAAAAATTATAGCTAGCTGAGGCTGACTGAGATTCACAGCCTCGACTTGCTACGAGAACAAGCACAGCACGAAATGCTAACAGGATTTGTCAGTGACTACATCAGATTCTGCAATGCTTGACCACTCAGCGCAGCCGTTGGTACCGCGGCAAGATTCTTGTGCTCTCGCTTCAAAGTTCACTGCAAATGGTCTGGCAGAGGAGTTTGTGCCTTGTACTTAATGTCCTTCGCGTATACCGTGCTGATTGAACCAGTACCTACGCATGTTTGTCGGCTGATGTACATAAAATATCATAATCACTTTCACTCATCTCTTCACCGCATCAAACTTGCTTGCCAGTGCAACTTTGGAAAGCTATTTTCAGATCCATAACTATAATGAAAGCTAGTAAGGAAACCAAATGCCTGCTTCCTTTGTGCATGCAAACATTGTGTGACAACAACGTGCTCAATGTTCATGCTGCAAACACGTGGCATGCAAAAGAAACTACCAAGACAGTACACGTAATCAGCTTGTAAGCTTACACCTAAACACAGAAGCAAATACAACACAGCACAGTACAGATCAGAGTTGATCCCAGGTGCATCACAAATCTAGGAAACATCACAGTAACAGCTCAAAAGTAGCTAAACCCTAGGACACATCAGATGCTAAAATGAAATCAATGAAACAGTGGTGCTGGTCTCTGAACCTGTCCCACTTCACATGTGGGTGCCCATAGATGACTGGAAGTTGAAAGCGCTCTTGTACTCTACAATGAAGTCTAGGCCCTGGACTCTGCTGATGGTATTGGCTAGTATACTGCGCTTCTGTACCATTGCCCTGAGATCCTCTAGCTGTTGCGCTGATGCATTTGAATCAAGCTCTGCCACTATGCTAATGCTCTTGAGCTGTGATACTGATCCCTGCAATGCCGAACAACCTCAGCTGACAGCCACTTGAGCCAGTATGTGTTTCTGTCAGGTAACAGGTGACCAGACGGCGCTAGTCAGAATCCAGCCCTATGCTGTATAGCTGCGCTTGTTGATCGCTTGGGCAGCATGCAGATTAGCATAGCACTATGCACACACAGATGACAGCAGCGGTCTGACACAAAATTTCATGCTTACTCTCATGCACAGTACATGCATAGTCTGATGCATGCATCAAAGCACGTTAAGATACCTCTTCCCCACGCACGCCTCGAACATCGTATTTGCCAGTGGCGTGCCACTTGACATGTCCAACCTGCAAATTCATCTCCCTTGCAGAGCTTGTCAGAGCCCCTTGACTGCCGCTGACAATAGCTCCAAGGAAGTGTGAAATAGGAGTTGCGCCTGCAAAGGGTGAGACTGAGGTTATGATGCTGGGAACCGCATAAGAATGCTTTGACTGCGTTACCAGTCTGCATTGCCACATGAGCAGTGGCAGAGAAGGCTTTGAAGGTGTTATTTACCTTCCTCACAGCTGTCACTGGCGCGGTCTCGGATTGTGAACGTGTTGTTGTCTTGACTTTTGATGGCAGTCGCTGCTGGCTCCCCTTCAGCAGTAATCTCAACGTTCTGCCAGTGTGGCATGCTGTAAGACCTTGTTTGCTGCTGCTGTGAGGAGGTGAAGGGTGAGATCAAGCCTGCAGCCGCCAAGGCTTGGCACTGTACATATTGGGACGTCTATGCAAACGCCGCAAATTGTCGTAATGCATCTTAATTCAGTGTGCGTGCAACGAACTACCTTGTAGGGACAACAGGCTCGATGGCTGGGTCAAAAGTCGCGGCACTGTCCCGGTCACTGGGCGGGACAACCACAACGCCGACATCTCAAAGCCGTTGGAAGTGCAGCGCAACTTCAGTCGTCTCTCTGCTACCGCTCGGAAGTACGCTTGCGGCGACTGCAATTCAAGTTTGGACACCGCCAGCCAGGTGGAGACCATGTGCTTCAGCATGTGCAGATGACAGGCTTCCCACACACATAGAACGGGTGCAGTGAATCGGAAAGAGCTGCAGTTTCTTTTATACTCGAAAATCATAAGTGTCATGATTGACCACTGTCGCCAATTGCTAAAGTGGCCATTGACCTACTGATGTCAAGTGCCGTCCTATGGTCATCTGTTGGCCTCGAATCAGCACAAAAACGCAATATGCATAGCTAGAGCGCAAGCAAAATAGACCAGCTCACAAGTGAGTCCCGGGCCCAAACCCTCTATCGTACACTGAAGCTGCAGGCATCATTGCGACAGCTACATATTGCACAGTCTCCGCCATGCACATAGTAGTCTAGACATGCATCAGTGTAGTCATGACCACAGATCAGTGTTGTCATGACAACAGATCTGTCATGTCTGACATGTAGCAAACCAATCAGTTCAGTCAAGGCGCCTTTTTTGGATTTAATAGACTCTGAAAACAACATTTCGGCCACCAGGACAGCAAGCACAACCCAGTTCATGCTCTTCGTCTTCTTCATCCTCTTCAGAATCATAGAAAGTCCTGTTGAGGACAGCAGATTTTTGCACAACAGGTTTTTCTGGCTGTGACGGGGGCTCTACCCTAGGAACGGTGCGCAGGTCAACTGTCTGGCCATTGCTGATGCCATCAATGCCTTCCGCTTCAAAGTGTTGCGGCCTGCAAACAGCATTTGTGCACTGCAGCAATAGGCAACTGCAAGCAAGGCCCTACACAGCCTTACAAACTTGATAATCTCTCACTACATTTGACTGTATCAAGGTGGTAGCAACAAAGTCAGCAGTGCACGCACCAAACATATGCCGTATAAGTCGCAGCACAGCAGTGATCAGCTGTAACAATGCACGGCGCAATGCTGATGGCAAAGATGACATTTGCAGGGACATTCTCAACACCCATGATGGCAAAGATGACATTTGCAGGGACATTCTCAACACCCACGACCATCCCTGGCATGAGCTCCTATAGTTGCAAACTAACTGCGTGGCACCTGCTGACAGCTATTACACTAATGGAAACAAGCAGGGATGAAGGGATGACCCAAAGTTTGCTTTTCCTTAACGACTCTGGACCAGACAAAGGTTCTAACCTGTGCTGACTGCTGTACATTGGGCAATGCATGCACTGCTGAAGCATCACATGTAAAGCAGGCATGAGCTTACCACAGGCCCTGCCTTGCAAGCTCAGGGGGATCCTCATCTGCCAAAACATAGATTACTCTCCAGCAAGGCTGACTGCCTGCCTTGCCGTCTACAGCAGCAGTGCTCTGCTCATCTCCGTGCTGCGACGCCAAATGGGTCCTGCTGTCAAGCACTGACTGCTGCTGCTGCTGCTGCTGCTCTGACTGCTCTTCCTGTTCGCTTAGAGAGCTGGCCAGCGCCTGACTGTTGTGCTTGCTTTGTACAGGAGCAGGTGGAGCGACTATGAAGAAGCCACTGCCTCTGAACAACAACTGCCCTTGTAGTTCTGGAGACAAATCGCACTGAAGGCTGTCGCCCGAGGGCAGCGCGACCTGCAGCCATGCAGGATTGGTTCATACAGCTGGGATAGGAACTTGACTTTGACAAGGGTCGAAACGTATATCATGCTGCGGCAGCAACACAGACCTGCACTTCGCTTCCGCCTGCTGGATTTGCGGATCCTATTGACCGGACCTTGACGAGCTTGTTGTCGCTGCAGGATAGTAGAGATGCACAGTGTTGCACAGCCTGTGGTTTTGCTGGGCTGACTCTTGATCGGCGGTTTACAGCAGGCATGTATTTCCAGCACCTGGCACCCTTGGGAAGAAGTTGCCCAGGGACTGCAATGTGTCATGCGAGACTCCATCGCTGCAGGCATGCTTTGCATGCATGCGAGGAACTTTACATGCATGCAGCTTTATCTAATCTCTCGTCTTGCACGGAATCTGAGCAGGTATGCTGAATATAAGGACACTTCTCTCTGTGTAACCTTCTTCTTCTGCTTGCTTGCTCCCTTTCGAACCCCGGGATTGGGTCCATTGCAAGACTGTCAGCCTTGAATGAGCAGTCAGGAGCATACACTGCAAATCTTGCACAGCATTTCAGCTATAGCAGCTGTCAATGTCAGCAGCGCTACCCACAACGCTGAACGCAGCCTCAGAGATGCATTTCATGAACTACAAATGATCACTTATCATGACACATTTAATGCATTGGTGCGTTGCGCAGCCCTGACTCAAACTTGCATGACAATTGTTATAGTACCTGACCAAACATGTGTTTGATACATGCATTTTGACCGGCGCCAGCTATGCAACCTAGTGCCTCCTTGAAAGCCTATATCTGAACACCTGGTCTAGCAAGGGGCCCCAGAGGCTGGCGGAATGCACCTGATCCTCCTCGGATCGAGCCTCTCAGCAATCAGTTCCTTCATTTATTTTGTTATTTTTGTCTGCCGCATTACAAATGGTTGCTACACGTGGGCATGCTAGCGAAACCAGCTTCTGTTTAAGTCATCATAACAGAAGTATCTCAAACTAAAATACAGCCACGCTGTGTATACACAACAAAGCAACATATCAAAGACTTGCATGCAGGTAAACAACAGCTCAGAAGCCAACCAAGCGAGAATACCCATCCTGCTGGGTAAGAAAATCTACAAAATAAAATCATGACCCACGATTGTGGCCCATGATCCAGCCCAGATGATTGGAACAAACTTATGACCACTACAATGGGCCAGCAAATCACTACTCTACATACATTTGTGCTTTAAAGCTGTTCTGCAAAGGGAGCAGCCGTTGTGCAGGCGTGTCTGATGCTATTGACTCACATCTATGAAGGAAGCTTAGCATGCTCTGCGCAGCCAGCCTGAGATTCTCTGACTAACGATAGTCATCATGCATCTCATGAGATTGATCAACACCAGGCATAAATCTTGCCATTCATCCAAATCTACCATCATCCAGCCCCTGCCAATGTTGTGTGCTTGAACCCAGACTTGACTTATTTCTTGCAGACAATCCTGAGCTCTGCAGCGACAGCACACCAATTTGTGGTTGTCATCTGGATGTGCTCACACTGCACACTGGCAGCTTCAATGCTCCTCAAGAAACTAAGACGGAGGCCTGTTGACATACAATGGCTACTGCTAAGGAGACAGCATATCAGCAGCAGATGTGGCGAGCCTCCTTGCTGTGCTGTGGTGCTCAGTGCCACCAGTGCTTGCAAAGGGCAAGGCCCACCCTTGAGCGCTAATATTTCACATATTTCACATATTTTCTGACCAGTTGGGACTAAAGCTGAGCTTGCATGGGCACCACCAAGCTTCCCACTATACAGCCTCCTCCTGAGGCAGGTTGCTGCTGCTCTTGTTCTCTGTCATGCGCCGCCCAAATGAAGCAAACTTCATCTGGGGCATTTGCATCCTGGGTAGCTGCATGGATGGCATGTGGACGTCTGCCAGCCACTCAGGCGTGCTCAGACGGTGCAAAGCTCGTCGATCGCTCTTCAGGTGTACGGAGTCATCGGTCGCTTCGAGTCTCTTGATGCCATCTTGGTCCATGATCACTCTGGCCCTGAATCACAGACCACCTCCGTTCATTCGCTGGTTCGTTCACTGGTTCATCCACTGGTTCATTCACCCACTTACTCATTCACTCACCCACCAACCCATCCACCCATTCATTCATTCATCCATTCATCCATTCATTCATTCATTCATTCATTCATTCATTCATTCATTCATTCATTCATTCATCCATCCATCCATTCATTCATTCATGCATTCATTCATGCATGCATTCGTTCATTCAGTCATGCATTCACTCAGTCACTGAGTCATTCATATATTCATTAAGCCAGTCCTTCCCTTGTCCATCCATTCAAACAACCATTCATTCACTAAACACATGTTAGCCCATGTCAGCAGGTACTGCAAGTCATAAGTAGCCCCCTGGATCAGGTCCTGTTTTGGCACACAGCTTATGAGCAATAGGATGAGTCAGCGTAGTCCAGGGCACATTACAAACATGCGGCCAGCTTTTGAGCTTGCAACGCTTTCAACAGACAACAGCACTGCTATAATTGTATCAAAGCTGAAAGCCCTTCATGCATGCGCACTGCCCTTTGTTAGTTCTAACTCCAGTGACTCAAGTTGATACATTCCAACAGAATGGGCTAAAACGAAACAGCGGGCCAAGAAAGCCACAGCTGTGCACAAGGTGGGCAGATCAGACATCTGGTAGGGCAACACTGAGGCTGTATTCTGAAACATGGGCGTGACTCCAAAGTTGTCAATGTGTTGCTATGAACAATATAGTGATGGTGACTTGTGACTGACTATTTAGCCTACCTTTTATCTGCCAACTTACACCAATCACTTACGTCAATCACCTGCTCAATTATGCTCTCTTTGTCAGCATGACTGACGGCATTTCAAGTGCCTTTCTGGCATGTGTTTGTGCGTACAGAGATGGGGCAAGCAGGAAGCGTGCCTTTGTATCTGCATGGACTTCTCCCTGTATGCCCGGTCACTGACCCTGTCCTGAGTGCTTGTGCGGATGCGCAGGACCACATTGATGTGGTACACCCTGGCGCACTGCACCTGCTGTGCATACTTACGGCCTCTGGGATCTGTGCAGATCCTGCAAGGGCACAAAGCTGCATGACGACAGTGACAACATCAATGACAACGTATATGCATTTTGGCTCATGCTGAGCTAACTACGTGCAGGGCTAGTCTTGTTTCTGTAGAGCAGTTTTTGGCTGACTTGTGTCCCCAGTGTGATCCCTGGGCCACTACCATGCCAAGCATCAGAGGACATGACAATGCGTTGTGCAAAGATTTACGGTGTGCATAATGAGCATTGTCACAAAACAGCCTATATCGCATTCTGGTGCTACCTTGTCTGTTCTGAGCCATGATGTCACATGTGCAATTCACACATGTGGAGTGCTACAAACCCTTGATGTGTACGCCAGGTACAGACAGGCAGTGAGTTCAAGCACAAAAGTACATGCAAGGGCTGACTTGCATTTCCTGCTTGACATGACATGACATGACATGACCTGACACAAGATGACTCATGCTTGACTGTCGCGCTGACCTGTAGTGTGGCTCCTCAGGCGGTTGCATGCGGCGGCAGAAGTGCTGCAGGTCAAACCTCATGATGTCATCCAAGCCGTCCACACACTGCAGCCTGGGGTCTAACCGGTCCCAGTTCACCTCCATCTTCTTCCTGTGTGCACGGTAACATTTTTGGCACACTTTCAGACCACTGGTCCGATGGTCATGGTTGGCCCCAAGACTTTAAAGACAAATGAGTGATCGAATGAATGAATAGGGAGGAGTGTGACTCTCACATGAGATACCATGGGTGTCTCACAGGCCGGCACTATGACCATCACGTATGACTCTGCGCTCATGTGCGTTAAAGACCAAGCAGAGATCTTGAGACAGATATGGTCTGTGCACGTTACAGATTTGTGAGCAATTCTGAGACTTGGCTGTCTTACAGTCCTTGTGCTGCGTACCAAGCTGTGACATTCACCCCTTGGAAACTCATGTGCATGAAGGACAGATGACTGTTTGTTGTGCGTTAGTTGCAATTCATCAAGCTTGGTCTGCCACCAGGTGCTACATATCACAGGCAAGTATATCCAAATCACACCCACAGTGCAACAGTGCTAACATGTGCTCATGTTCTGAACAAGACTCTGAAATCTATGATTGCAGCAGTGTCTTGCTCACAGCTTCAATACTAGGAAAAATCCTTGAGAGACTGTCTTTGCCATTTTAAATACAAAACACGGTATGTTGATTGGGTTGATTGTTGTTGTGTTGGGCTGATTGTTGTTGAGTTGGTTGTTGTTGAGTTGATCGATGTTGAGTTCTGATAATGTTTAATGTGCCGAGGGAGCGCATGCGCTCGCCTCAGCCTACCATAAATTATTCCGTAAACATACCCACATGGAGTAGTTTTATCCAATGCCGCAGGCAGGGTGCAAGGCGAGCAGCAAGGATAGCTGGTTGGCCTACCTGATCACCAACCCAGCCCGAACAGGTAAGTATGAAGATGTGCAGCTGCCTTTCTAGTTATATATCATGCCCAATTAAGGTAAGACGGAAGCAAGTATGGGTGAGCAAGGGTTCAAGCAAACCCTGAAATGGGACTTTGCCCCCAAAGGGACCCTGTTTTGCTCCACATGCTAGATAGTCAACATGATGGCCCGCGTAGAAACAGGTTCATAAAAGCATGATCCTGAAAATGATGTCGTGCAAACTGATGAACATGGAGCAAGAGTATCATGAAAAACAAAATTTGCTGTAGGCATGCTCAGAAGAAGCCTATCTGGAGAAGCAGTATCTGGCCTCAAACCCATCAAATTACTGTGCTTGCTACATTCAGGTTATGCTATCCAGCCTAGGTACACATGTTCTGACCTGTAGACCATGACTCTTGCTTACTGCTGACAGTGTATATACGCTAGGGCATGCTACCCATGGGCAGCTATAGGGGTACAGGTGGGGTCACACTGCATCACAAGCTGGTGTCACAGCAAAGGGAGAGGACACACAATGCTTGACAAAGACAAACCTCATGTTGTCAGTGCTGGCCATGAGTGTTGAGAGCTGGTGACAACATACTTTCCTTCTCCTTCTTCTGCAGGTGACAATGTATGCTACCCAGGGCAAGGAGAAGGGGTAGAGGTTGGGGTAGGGGTAGGGGGAGAGATGCATGTGGGGTCACAACCCACACAGCAGTACAGACCTGTATGTCATGACCCTTTTTTCCCTACAGGTGACAGTGTCTGCTAACCTCAGGGCAGTGGGAAGGGGTAGGGGTAGGGATAAATGTGGGGTCACCCCAACCTACCAAGCTGCAGTGCAACCTATACAGTGCACCTGTATACCATTACTGCTTACTGGCGACAATATAGTTTCATTTCTTTGCCTTTCTATAGGACAATGGGCAGGGGTAGTGTAGGGGTTAGGGGTAGGGGTGGAGTTCAGAGTGGGGCCACATCAGCTCACACAGCAGTGCTGACCTGTATGTCATGACCTTTTCTTTTTGACAGGTGACAGTGTCTGCTATCCTCAGGGCAATGAGAAGGGGTTAGGGGTTAGGGGTGGGGATGCATGTGGGGTCACACCAGCTCACACAGCAGTACTGACCTGTATGTCATGACCCTTTCAGGCTTGGTAGCCTTCTGCAGCTTGGGCACGTATGGCAGGTCTTTGTGGCGCATGGCCAGCACACGAGCATCCACCTGGTCGTCTCCCACAACCTTGGCCCACTCCTTACACCGCCCCACCCGGCGGCCCCGGGAGTCACGCACCTGCACACGTACAGACAGGTCAGCCTTGATGAAGCGCAGCTGGCTGAAAGAAAGAGAGAGACAGAGAGGGAGAAGTGTACGCATTCCAGAGATCATGATGAGAGCCTCCTAGTTTGGTAGCCCAGGGCTATGACCATAGGCCACAGCCCAATGGGGCAGCTGGCTGGGATGCTGGAGGTGCATGACCGATGACAGGCTGCCTGAGAGGCATTTGCTGTGCCCAGTCAAGGGCAGCAAACGCCCTGTGGTGTGTTGCGCTAACACCAATGCACATTGTGTTATGCAACAACATTCAAATTTCAGACCCTTAAACCAAAAACTGAACATTTTATTCATTGTTATTGTCATCTTCATCCATCAGCATGGATGTCCCATTACCCAAACTGAACATGGCAAATCGACAATGGCTAGCGCACAGTCTCAGCAGCTTGCCAGCAAGGTCAAATGTCTTGCACTGCCCATTCCTCATCCTAAAGTCGCATGATGTCACAGTTGCCACTCACCTTGACAATGCGGTCAGGAAACTCAAAGCCAAACTTGACACAGACAGGCTGCAGGTAGCGTTTGCCCCACTCCTTGATGCGGTCCTTCATCATGTATGCAACCACAGTGATGAGCACATACAGAGGGTTCAGCTGGTACCTGCACCATTGCAACAATTCTTCAGCGTGTATGCAACCACTGTGATGAGCACATACAGCGGGTTCAGCTGATACCTGCACCATTGCTATACCCCTCAGCATGAACTTACTGCTACCTTGTTTTGCTGTTATTGTCATCATTGTGATTATTACCATCATGATTATCATCATCATCATCATCGTTTTCGTAACCACCATTGCTGTTGTAATTATGATTGTTATTTTCACTATTGTCAGCATTATTTGTTAGTGTAATTACCATTATTATTATTATTATTATCTGTATTATTATTTTTGGGTCAACATTCTGCACTTCTCCAGGTGATGCCCACACATGAGTGTGCTCTTTTGTTGCTCATGTCATTAGCGTGATGAGCAAGCAGACACAGCTCAGCTGAGACTCATCTGCTGCAGAACCACGTCTTCGCTTGTGTCTGTGTAATCATGCATTCAGTCCCACATTATTTTGTTTAGTCATTCTTTTGTTCATTTGTTCGTTCAATCATTCAGTCACTCATTAAGTTGTCATGTGTCTTCCCAAGAGACAGATACCAACAGCCCTGAATAGCTCCCTGAATAATGTCCTAATTTAGCATTCAGGCACAACTACAGCGTGTGTTGATAGTGTGCATGTCAGCCGATGCCCCTCACGGGGTAGGGCCTCAGCCTCGGCAGGGATGAAAATCTCATGCTGGCAACCATCAGGGTGTGCCATGTACAACAGGCAAATCACGACTAAACGAAGAAAACCGGCCCTGATTTCACCTTGAGAAGCGATAAGCAAGGTAGATCCCACCAATGGCGACACACATTGCCACGCCAGCAATGGTAGCACCAACCATCAGGATTTGCCATGTACAACAGGCTAATCACAACTATCTCAAGGAAAAAGGCCCTGATTTCACCTTGAGAAGCGATAAGCAAGGTAGATTCCACCAATGGCGACACACATTGCCACGCCAGCAATGGTAGCACCAACCACATCTGCCAGCAGGAAGCTCTGTTGCATGGTCTGGTGCTTCAGGACCACAGCCGCGCGGGCATTGTGCTTCAGGCACTTGATGCGGTTGGTGTAAACCTCGTTGTGGTAGGTGTCGTCATCATGGATGATGCTCTCAAAGTAGCTGCGCTCCCTCATCTCCTCCTGAAAGAAAAGAAAAAAAATGACAACGCCTTTCGGCGACAATTTAATGAGAAGCCAAGTATTATACTGGGCTGCCCAGGCTCATCCCCTCCTGCACATGCATCAGCAGGCTCTGCTTGAGAGGCCTCAGTGCTGCAGTCTGCTGGTTGAAAATCACATGTCATGGTGATAATGACAATATTAAGTATAGTGGTGAAAATGATGTTACTGATGTTGACAATAATGATATCATTATTGATACTAACAAACAATGATAACAATAATAGCAATAAAAATGGCAATGTTAATATATTAAATGCTTTCCAGCTCATGATGAGTGGGTACGTGTATGAGCTGGGTGCGTGCAGGACAAGATTCGTTTTTCCAGAGCAGCCTGTCTTGTGTAGGCCTAAATAATCTGGCAGTTTCGACAATCACCTGATGCAACATGTCATGGTGCACGTCATATTTGCAAGACAAACTACTCAAGATGAGAGCTGCTCAGGAATGGATGAATGCCAAGCTTGGTTGCGCTTTCCACAGACTGACTGGCAGTGGTTGCAGCAACAGCTTTTAGGGTTTGACCCTAAGAGATCTTGACGCAAACTCCAAACCCTAAAGAACAGCTTTGCACACCTGAAGGAGCTCTACGGCATCGACAATGAGCTGGCGAGCTCCAACCAAACCTTGCGCTATCTGTTGTGCAGCTCCATCTTCTTCTTCACAGTCGCCAGTGCTGTTATCACTGCAGATGGGAGGATTGTCACACCTGGCTTCCTGCAAGCATGCACATTGTGTCAGCCTCAAAGAAGGGTGAAAAGGGACAAGATCAGTATGACAGAGATTTTTTCCTCAGCAGAACACCTGGCCGTTCACACGCACACACACACACACATACACACACACACGCACGCACGCATGCACGCACGCACGCAATTGTGCCTGCGCATGAGAGCAGATACAGAGCTTCTAGAAAACTTAGGAGCCAAATAAAGTCTGTGCACATGCAACAGATAAGTACTGTTCCTGGTACTGGGACTGTCAACCACATGCCATCAATGTGTCATGTATGTGTCTAATAGCAGTACTTGCACACCATATTGTCGTAATATCATCACTACAGCAGATTCTTTCTATCTTGGCATGCATTAAAATATTTGGTGCCGAGTGTGTGTTATTGTCTGTTGACTCCCTAACAAGACTCAAAGGTAAAGATAGATTAAAATAATCATCAAGCCCCCCATCCTTCCCCTTACCTGCAGCGCTTTGGCTTTCTGGATCAGGCTCTGCATATTTGACTGGCACACTTCCTTTTCTTCCTGGTCTTCAGCCTCAGTGATTTCTGGCACAGAGTCCATGTTGCTGCTGCTAGGCTGATCACTGTCTCTGCGTCCTGCAGGCTTTCGTGGGTCACACAGCAGACTATACGCTGCTGCCTGCTGAGCATCATAGCCTGCTGTCTTCTTCTCCAGGCTGGCCCAGCCATCACCAACACTGTAACTGCTCTGCTGAGTCAGCTGAGTCAGCTGAGTCTGTTGAGTCAGCTGAGTCAGCTGAGCAGTATGGAGATGGTCTGAGCCAAATTGGCTAGAAGATGGTGATTGGGCTTTTGCATCAGGGGATGACTGATCTGGGGTGCAGCTGTTGCATATGTTCAGCAAAGCCTTTGCGCTAGAAGCAGCTCCTGGGAGGCTACTGGCTGAGCTGTGGAGCAAGACAGGTCTACCAGATGAGTGAACACAGGTGGCCTCAGCAGGTGACAAGGCAGGTCTACCAGATGAGTGGACACAGGTGGCCTCAGCAGGTGACAAGACGCCGCAGCCAATCTTGTCAGCCTACAAGGCACAAATGAGGGATTGAGACCCAACACAACTTGCACAGCATGCACCAACATGGTCTGTATGCCTGCAATCAACTGCATTTCAGCCAAGCAAATTGCCAGTTTGGGTTGCAGTCAAAATTGCGACATAACAAGAACACATACAAGTGCAAGTCCAAAAGAGGCATGCTTGACACAGACAGCAGGAGTAGCTGCAGCAGGGTTGTGCAGCCCACATAGCATGTAAGACGCACACAATGTCCGACAGCAGAAGTCATGCAGAGTCAGTTACCTGGCTCTGCAATGGATCTGTGCGCATCATCTGCCCACCCTGTGACAGTGCGTCAACACAGGCAGCAGTCTTTGATCTGTGTGCTGAAGTGGTATCCTCAGAGCTCATTGCAATGCCACTATTGTCAGAAAGCACGCCCCCACTCCCTGTAGCATGACATTCACACTTCCTACCAGTGACAGCTGTGAACACTATCTGCTGATCATCTGCAACAATGTTAGGCCCAGTCTGCTGCTGCTGCTGCTGCTGCTGCTGAAGCTGCTGCTGCTGAAGCTGCTGTCTGCTACCAGAGTCATTGGAGCTCATGGAGCTGATGCTGCTGTGTGACATGGCTTCTGTATGGTCGTCTGGAACATTGCCATGCGCTGCAGACATGCAGAAACCGCTACAGTCATATTGTCTTAGAGCCGTTGGGTCTTCAGCTCCGGGCTGCCGCCTTAGGAGGCTCCCGTTATGATCGCTGAAAAGCGTAAAATTTTCTTGTTGTCCCTCTGTTGGGTCTTCTGGCGGCTGTCTGGAAGCCTGTTGCATGACGCAGTCTGAGTCATCTAGAGCCTGGCTTTGGTGTGGTGCTGCCTGATCCACGGTTTCCAGCAGCTTCACAAGAGCAATTTCGGCCTCTGTGAGCATGTACTCATCCACCATCTTCCAGGTTTCTCGCACGGTTGCGGGGACATCCTCAGACTCACATGGGTGGCAAAGCTGCAATCACACAAACAATCAGACGCAGTAAGCCCAGCAAGCAGCAGGGACATCCTCAGAGTCACATGGGTGGCAAAGCTGCACTTGTGAAATACAATCAGACAGTCAGCAACCCCAGCAAGCACACAAACATGTGCAGCTTATGGGGCGGCTGTAGCTCCTGTTGTACACTCATATAGGTCTTGTTGTACACTTGTGCAAATCCTGTTCCACACTTATGTAGCTCCTGTTATACTATCATGTCATTATGAACATGCGCCCATAGTAAGCTGCAAATGGCAGTGCACAAGCATCTCTGGCTTTGCAAGCTGCCTGCGCTGACGTTTTAATTTTGAATGGCTTGGTTTTCAAAACCATTCTTTGACAAAATGTGGTACGGCCTTTCAAGATAGGTATGCGCAGCTTTAATCTTTACACAGATGCAGTGGAGCATGGTGTCTGTAGCTCTTAAGCTCCAGGCTGCTGCCTTGAAAGGCTCCTTTGACAGTTGCTGAAAAGCGAAAACATATCTTTCTGTAGCTCTTACCAGGTGCAGCTTGTGCACGACTTCAGCCAGTTGTTGCACCACGGTGCCGATCTGTGCAGACAGCTTCTGCAGGGTGAGTGTGTCTGCAGGCATGCCATGCACCTGCTCCAGCTTTGTGGTGACGCCCTTCATGGCCCTCCTGACTGACTGCCTGAACATGCACGCCTGCATACATGCACCATTGCATGAGAATCATCACAGCATTCAGCACACTGCTGGCATGCAAGAGAAAGAGGGACATTGCAACCCTTTAGCCAGCCAGCAAGTCTGATCACATATAGAAGACGACAAATGTGCATTTGGCAGAGATCAAGACAGCGTATGACTGTTGTCTGTCTGATGTGCATGCCAGCGGGATGTAGATTGTGATCCAGATCCATAAATTGCTGGTCAAGGGCCTGCTGGAACCTGTGAACTACGAAACAGGATTGCATGACTATTCACACTCATAACTCACTAGAGTGTCAGCCATCTTGCAAAAACAAAACCTCATACTGAGAGCTGCTCAGGATGGTACATCTCTGACGCCAGGAAAAGACACGTGCTGGGGTTTGGTCAGAGTTTGAATTTTGAACTCTAAACGGATGATAGAAATGTGCACACCTGTAAGCGCAGCTGTTGCACCAGAGTGTCAATGGCTTGATCAATGTCCTGCTGCACCGATGCATCCCTCTCATTTCCAACAAGCTGCTTGTACTGAATGACCTGCGCACCAGGGAGAACACTATCAACTTGCTGACAGAGCTGGCCATGCATGTGTGCCATGCTCTGTTGGCACATTCAAGACTGGATTGCTGTCAGAAGTTCTGCATTGGTGCCAGCGCCAAGAGTGTGTAAGCATTTAGTCAATACTGCTTTCCAGCTCATGATGAGCTAGGTACGTGCAGGACAAGCCTTGTCTCTCCAGAGCAGCCTAAGCAGTGCCTGACGGCAAGTCTGCAGTATTGTGGTCACAGCTGGTGGTGTAATATTTCTGAGAAAGCAAGCACGCAATTTGCGGTCAGGCAATTACCAGCAGCTGTTCCTGGATCAGACTTGACAGACTGTCTGGAGCCTCACCACTTGCCATAGATGCCAAGGGAACCTGCATCAGCACAGGCTCCTAAGCACATGAGCTGACAATCTGAGAGGCATCAGCCACAAGATGCTACTTTTGTCAGTGATGCTGCAGGGACTGCTGAGTTCATTCACAATGCTACTTGCAAGGTTTGGGCAAGGCTTGTGGCTGAACTTTGGTGCATTTGCACGAGGCTGTTGCTAAGATGTAGTTGCTGAAGCCCAGTGCATATGACGGCATTGCGCCTGTACAGAGGGTTGCTGTGAGTGTAGAAAAGAGCAGAGAGCGCAATGCACTGCAGACCTTGGGGGTGTGCATACGGGTGCTCTGCCACAGGTCATGATAGAAGTTTGTTGTGACAGCTTCCAAGTCTTTCAGGAAGAACATGAACACATCAACTTCGTACAGCTGCGTGGACATGCCCGCATTCTCTGCATAAGTGATCTTGACCTCTGCAGCAACAAAGCCTGTTTGTGAGGGACTGTGTTTTGAACCCTAAGAGAGTGCTGAGTTGCCAACTGCATCAAAGGACTGGTCTGGGGAATGCAACAGGCTAGTCTTTACCAATGGTACGTTTATCGACCGTGGACACTTTCAGCTGAGCTGGGCATGATGCTGCCCTGTGAGCTAACCAACCCTCCCGCTTGTTTGGCTTGGTGAAACCAAAGGGCTTGCGGCATTGGTAGCAGCAGCAGCAGGTCAGGAAGCGCACAAGCTCCAGTAGGAATAGCTCTATGCGTGCCCGCAAGCCCTGTCCGTTCTTAGGCTGAAGACTAGCTAGCTTTGCCTCAAAACCTTGAGGCTCTGCTGACATACTTTGATGTCTTCAGACAGGACACTGCTTAGCTTCCTAACAATGCAGCAGGTGAGTCGCTGAAGACTGGTACTAGTTGGAAGCTTCAGCCAGTGTCGCAAGACCGTGATTTCGCGCAGCTGACTTTCCCAAATCAGATCATGCCCTTGATGATCAGGCGAGTGGCAAGGCAACTTGACCAGCAAACTTCAGAGGCACGACTTCCCCAAGACTCGGATCACTTCAGGCGGGATTGCACACGCAGGTCACAACTACAAAAAGCAAACACATAGCTTCTGTGTAAGAACGTGGATAACGACAGAAAGGCATGTGTGTGTATGTCATCAAACTTAAACCTGCTCATAGCGTACGCAGCTTTTGCGCAAGGAGATGTGGTCGTGCACGAGTCAGCACGTGGAAGGACTTCCTTCTTCAGCTTGCTTGCAAGACTATGACTATGCAGCATTCGGTCGAGCATTTGGTCCATTACCTCGTTTCATGCGGCACATGCAGTGTTCGAAGACACATCCAAGCTTCGTCAAAGTTAGCGAGCACATTGCTCTGATGTACCGCTGTTGTTGTCGCAACTAGATGCGTCCGCTCTGTGACGATGCGTCCTGTCCAGCAGCAGCGAAGCTTTAGTCCAACAGCTACTGCACAACATCAGGGTGCCTTGATTCAGCACAAGGTCTTGCCCAAGTGTTACGTCATAGGCGGGGTGTCTGGGTCTGGAAAAAGGTGAACGTGACATTGTCAGGAGCAGCATGCATTGCGTCTCACAACAATTTGACATAATATATGTTTTGCAGCACCGTTGGGCGAATGTTAGCAAACAGACTCCAATGTCCATTTTACGAAGGAGACGATTATCACCCTCAAGCTAACAGAGGCAGGCTGTCTGAGTTGTGCAAGCTTTGCGTGGCACATGTTGCTTGCAAAAGTTGACCTACTTTAGCTTTTTGCAGACAAGATGCACAGTGGCATTCCTCTCCAAGATGCTGATAGATGGCCTTGGCTGCAGACATTGGCAAACATCGTACATCAACACATTGTCAGGTACAAGCTGTATCACCATGTTGCTCACTGTCCAGTAACCAGGTGTCTGTGATGTTCACCAACAAATGTCTTGCGCAGTCTGCAGGGATGAGCTGGCCGTAGTGGCATGCTCGGCTTTGAAGCAGAGGTATAGAGACATTCTGTCAGGTCAGGACGAGGGCAGCGAGCATGTGAAAGAAGTTGCTTTTGTGAGTACTTGTTGAACGCATATGTCACCTGCTGTTTCAACCATCTTATAACAATGTTTTGCACCCAGATTGATGAAACAGTGTTGCATGCAAGATGTCAGCTGCTAAGTCCAAGCTCCTCAAATTTATCAGCATTGACGCGTCATGTTTGTTCACTAGACAACATTGCACTGTGCTGCATGAGGCAAATATTTAGATCACCCAAGCAGATTGTGCAGGCGTGGCATCACAACTTTCTCCTTGGCTTGCAAATCCACTGTCTATCAGTGCCTACAATTACTGCAAACTTCAATGCAGGTCTTGCTACAACCAAGCAAAGATGTCTTGACACAGCGAGTGCAACAGCGCGCAGCCGAAGGGACGCACTTCATGCCTGCATCTCTTCTGGAGTCACAGTTAGCACTGATGGAATTGGACTCCTCAGCTTACAGATATGGTGAGACACAGCAAGTATCTTTGTCTGCATCATGCAAGGTTGGCCTTTGTCTACACACATCCAGCTGCCTAGATGCTTGTGATTGATGGGGCCATAAGTTCACTGTTGCAAAGCCTGGACACAGGGCTTAGTACTGTCGCAGTGACAATGCCAACTGTATGAAATGTGGCTGTACAATAGTGCTGCATGTTTAGCTGAGTAGCCTGTAGGCAGTCCTGCAACATGGCTGGCATGATTGTTTGTGTGTGTGCTTGCTTCTGCAGATGCCCAACCACCCAGTGCCATCGTCGATGATTTAGTGGCTTTGAGAGAGACGGAGTCACATTAGCCTTTCAGTGCTGTGCTACTGATGGTGTCAAGTCCCAGTGTGTCTGTGGACACTGTGATGCCGCAGGCTGAAGCATAGCAGATAGCATAGTTGTCATCCCTTCGTGCTCACATGATGTCTGTAGCAGGGTACAATGAGTTAAGGGGGATCTAATGCGCATTGTGGGATTTGTTCCTACAACAATGTCACTCATAGTAGCGAAGCCACAGCAGCTGCCTTGCACACCGTGTAGCAGTGACTTTCTTGCATCTGTTTGCTGCATACGTTTGCTATTACTTTGTGTGATGTACACCTGTTTGGCTTGTCCAGTCGGTTACAAATTGCAAAATGAAAGAGTCTAAGGCTACCAGCACATGCAATTGCCCAAGGGAAACTCTTTGTCATTATTTTCATACAGCAATGAGCATTCTGATTCAAGTGTCTGACCTGAAACAGCACAATTCAGCAAGCAGCTGGGTGCAATTGCGAGCAAAGATGCTGTTGCAGCTTCCAATCATACCACATTGCAAGCTGTGAATACTCCCTATGTTCAAGAGTCTAATAAAACCTGTTGACTGTTGAAAAACATTGACTCAATAACATGGAAAGTGTGACAGCTATGTGCACTTACTGCAGCATGTTGCTATTGAGGAACACAAGCAACCAACAAAGTCTACCACACGGTGTGTCTTGACTATCAGACTGTGGCTCTCAGTTCTTGTCTGCACTGTGGCAATGATGCCATTCAACCTAACAAGGAATAATGCAAATCTAACGCACTGTGGCATTGATGCCAGGTAATATAGCAAGGAGTAATGCAAATCTAATGCACTGTGGCATTGATGCCAGAACACCTAGCAAGGAGTTATGCAAACCTAATGCAGCTACCTATACAGATCTACCATCCGAAGGTCCGTGCTATTGAACCACCAAGAACAACCGACAGAGCAGCCATGAGCAACACACTCAAAAGAACTGGCAAGACTCGGTTGTCATAGGGGCCATCAATCTTGTTTCTGCAAACAGCACAGCACAAATCAGCGCTTGGATGAGTTAGAGGTCAGCACTCAGACAAGCCAGAGTGCTCATCAAAAGAAGGTGCGTACTGATGGGGCTTCAAGTTGAAGTTTTGATCACTGAGGAAGACAGGATGGGCTTACTGTAGCATACTGCTCCTTAACCGGAAGCTGTAGGCAGCATACAAAGCCATAGCCACAGAGGACAGCAGCATTATCAGTGCCAGTGAGCGCACAAAGATAGCTCGCGCTGTGAAGTCTGAGTCCCAGTGTCTGTGTGCATGACCTGCTACACCTGCATGATGCAAGCCAGCCTTTGAGCACTGCTACTGCTGCTGCATTCTCATGTTGCCATGCAGTCTGTTATTGTCAAGAATGATGGCTCTGCTGCATTAGGACTGCTCAGTGCATTGTAGAAGCAGGACATCCTGGATACTGTGAAGCCACTCATTGAGCTGGCTGAGTCTTGACAATGAAGCACTGCATGTTGTTGCTCCTGTTCAGCAGCAGTTCTGTGATGTGTTGCATACCTAGCATGGCTGCTGAAATAGACCCAATGGTGACTGACATGTTCATCCAATGCAGAAATGTTCTCTCATTGGCTGCATTACAAAACAGTAATCGGATTTAGGCTGTTGACACAGGAGTATGCAGGGTGCTTTGCCACAGGCTGCAAGACAGGTAGTAGTGCAAAGAGGGGGCAGTTGACAAATACAAAAGACCTGTTTTGCTGCGTTGCAAGATCGAGCACCAGGCTTGATCTGTAGCCGACACAAGGGTCTTACCGAAAAAGGCTTTAGCTTCCGTTCTTCGCAGTGGCGCAGCCATCTTGGGCACTGAGGGATGACTGGGACTGCAATAGCGGGTAGCAGGCTTGATGTCGACACTGAAGAGTTGGTTGCAAGCTGCCTATCAGAGTCTGCCGTGTCGGCGAGTAACAAAGCTGTTGCTCTCAAAGAGACCACTTATGATGCTACGATGGGCAGGAAGGCGCAAGGTGCTGGTTGCTACTCAAAGACGCACAGCAGCAGAAAACTCTCGTGCAGCTTGCTTAGCCACCCCTATCTACGCTTGAACGTACGCTGCTGCTGCACGGAGGACGACCTAGAGCAACCGTTTTCAAAGCGAATATTCCTTTCAGCTCCACTGTTTGGATAAATCTATTTGACCTAATGCCTCTGCAGCCCAACACACGTTTCCAAGGATACACTGATCTGCAGAGCTTGGGAACCTGCCTTGAGCGAAGGTTATGCTGGGGTGCGCAATGCAATGAAACGCATCCAAACTCATCTCGGAGGCTATATTTCATAGAAATGCCTACCGGTACATGTAGAAATGCCTGCCAATAAATGTAGAAATGCTGAAGTCGAAAGCTGCTGATCTCATGAGAGATAAACATAGCGTCTGCTGTTGGCTGTTTGGTCGCATCAGCCTTCATGCGTTTTGTGTAGCAGTTTGCGCCTCGTTTACAGCCGTTGACCCCTCTGGTTGTCACTGTGACAACAGTTCAAACTGATGCACACACCTTTCAATCAGGCATGTACCCTTGAATACCACAGACACCATGTCATCTGGCTTGCACTCCAGCTGCAATGCTCACTAGCATGCAGTGCTGTACACGACGACCGTTCAGAACGCTCGTTGTTGCATCATTGACTACACCAACTTGCATCATTCAGGTTGCTGCACATGCGTTGAGCTATTCTTTTAAGATTGTGTCTCAATGTTTAATGGTGTCAGCTTAATGAAGCTTTAGCCAGACCAGCAGATCAACCTTGGAGCCAATTGCGCATGCTGTGACAAGGCATGCATGCATGAGATGTGTTCGTGAAAAAACATTAGAGAACATTTTGCAAAAATTACTAAGACAGCGACCTAGCTTGGTGTGGGCTGCTGCTGCTGCTACAGCAACACGTACAGTGGGAGGAGAAGCATCGTGGTGCATCATTTGAGAATTGCCCTGCTCCTTCGAGGGCAATCAGCCACGCTCGGCCGAAGGCCCGAGCCTGCAGACGAGGGTGCGATTGTCACGGGTACATCGATATGAAGTTTGGTAAGTATATCGATGAGCAGGCACGCCCAGATTGGAGGGACAAATACCTTGACTATGGGCAGCTCAAGCAATACATTAAAGAAGCTGTAGCCCAGCTTGAGTCAGGCTCCGACGAAGCGGCTTTCAGTCCAAGAACAACGTCGCTGTCCGTTGCCAAAAACGCCAATAACTCGCCGGAGTCCAATTTCTTCAACAAGCTTGAGCTGGAAGTGAGCGTCGACGCTCAAAGCACTTTGCCGTTCCCGCACAAGTTTTATGGTGGTGTATTGAGGAGTGTACACTACTACACAGGTCAAGAAAATTTCTGAGTTCACAGAGAAGCTTGTGAAGCAGCTTCGTGCTCAGACCAAGGCTCTGCAGGCCAAAGTGACCAATGACAAAGATCATCAACACAACAATGATTTGATGCAGGTGACCTATTTCTTCTGCTCTTGGGATTAATGCATTGTACTGTCAGACTGGCCGTCGATCAGCAAAGCAAGTAGCAAATAGGGCGATGTGCTTGTTGCCGCAGGAAGCACAGCGTCTTGGTGATGAGTTTCTCAGCTTGGAGAAGTATGTCAACCTCAACTACCTGGTGCGCCTGCTCTCACCCATCTCACGCACAGACTGCTGGGTCTGTTGCTAATTTGCCATTGTCCTCTTACCTTGTCACTCTTTGGATCAAGTGCCTGTATTTCATCCTTGCTTGAATATATACTTCAGCTCGTACAAGTTGGACGGCACCGTATCGACTACTTACTGTTGTCTCACATCTGTGATTTTGGAACTGATGCCATCACGATGATGGGCAGTCAGGCACAAACATATCACCTGCTGCATCAGCTCACACCAGAAACATGTCTGATGCACAAACAGGGAGCGCATTTGTTGATATTCTGTGTGCCATCACAGGGCTTTCACAAGATTCTGAAAAAGCATGACAAGCTGATGCCTCACGCGCCCTGCCGCCAATTCTACATCACACACTTGCATCAGCAGCCCTGGGTCCAGGTCAGTCCATGCTGACGTGACTGTCCATCACCATTCTGATACATACACATGACATGCTGATCTATCATAGTATCACATGTACATGACAGAGTCGTAATTTTATGTATTTGACAGCATGCATGACATTTGCAATATCAAGCCAGCCCTGCTGCATCATACTCCTGTGCTTTCAAGCCAGGATGTCTGAAGAGTTACAACTGGCCCCACACCCCAGACTGTAAGCTATAAAATGAAATGAAAAATCTGCATTGCTGAGGAAGATACAAAAACGGAATTCACAGCCTAGCTATGGAGCTTCAAGAGGCTTATGATCTGCAGCAGATTGCATGTCTGTCGCCATTCCCATTTCCATGGCGACTCTTCCCCTTTCCTTGGGGACCCTTCCCCCTTTCCCTGGGAACCCTCCCCCTTTCCCTGGGCAGCAACACTGCAGTCAAGTGCTGTTACACCTGAGCAATGTCAAGAGGCAACACTTTCCTTTACTGTACAGGGCAACTACAGTGATGTGCTGTTACACCTGAGCAGCAATGAGAGGCAGCACCTTCACTTTGTTGTGCAGGGAAACTACAGTGATGTGCTGTTACACCTGAGCAGCAATGAGAGGCAGCACCTTCACTTTGTTGTGCAGGGAAACTACAGTGATGTGCTGTTACACCTGAGCAATGTTGAGAGGCAGCACCTTCCTTTGTTGTGCAGGGCAACTACAGTGATGTGCTTGTGCACCTGAGTAACATCTACAGCGACTTGAGAGGCGACACAAGCGGTGTCAAGAACGAAGACAGTGCCCAGGGCTTTGTGCGGTCCACCACCAAGTACTGGGTCCGTACTCAGGATGCTACAAGCGTCAAGCATCACATCCTGCAGCACCTGCCCGTCTTTCAGTTCAAGAAGGATGACGTGAGTCTCTCAAACCCCCAAAACATATCCCCAATGTAGGAACGTGTTTTTGCTGTCCCAATGCATCTTTGAGTTTAGAATTCCAGTGTAGGGATGATGTTTCTGAAAGAAATAGACGTTTTGGATTTGAAAGGAGCTGTACCACAGTCAAGCATGATTGCACAGGATGCTGTTCATAGTAGTTGGCATGTGCAACATCGACTGCTTTGCACAGCTGTTCCACATGCCAACCACTATGAACAGCATTCTGTGCAATGATGCTTGGCTGTGGTGCAGCTCTTTTCAAAGGCCGTCGATCTCCCAAGTCAATGGTTGATAGGGACTGATTCAAAGGAAGTCTTGAACCATATGGTCTATCATTCTAATGAACATGTACGTCTCAAGTTGTTCGCATGGGCACTGATTCTATGCTCTGCATCTGGAAGGCCTTTGCGCTTTGCCACAGCAATCAGGAAAAGAGGCGCCTAGTGAGGCCAGGTATTTCATCAGGTTTTGTGTTTGTACTCTGCCCGCCTTGACTCAGTTTGTATTGTCATGCTGCATGTATGGCGAGTCATTTTCCCACACCCTAGGCTCTAAGGTACCACGCCCTACACTGCAAGACATTGCATACAAGTTTTGGTACATGGGAGAATGAACAAGACTGGGTAGCGTGCTTTCAAACACTCATTTATTTATTGAACACAGGATTTTCCCCTAGAGTGTGTATCTCCCTTGTGCAGAGTTGAGGCCCTGAGGCATTGCCACTGCCGAGCAGATTTGCTTGAGCTGCCGTTCTTGATATGCTGTCACCTGCACGCACGCAGTTCCAACACACAGGTCATGTCCAATCAAAACAAAGCCAAAACTGCTGCCTAGAATCAGTTGCTCAGCACGCATGCATGCACCACAGACAGCGTCACCATATCCAGCTTTTGTACAAGGCTGTGGCATCACACTCTTTGCAGACTGAAGACGAGACTGGTCCCGACAACCAGCTCATTGACAGTATGCACTTAGACAATAATTTTTAAGTAATGGAGGCTATATGTGCTTGCAGACCGAAGACGAGAATGGTCCTGACAACCAGCTGATCAACAGCGTGTACCTTGACAACAATCTGAAGTAATAGAGGCTGAATCTGTTTGCAGACTGAGGACGAGAATGGTCCTGACAACCAGCTGATCAACAGCGTGTACCTGGACAACAGCAGCATGGAGCTGTACCATGGCCGCCTGGATAAGAAGCCCAATGCGCTGGCCATTCGTATCAGGTCATCCTTGCCCTCCCCTTCACTGCAATAAATCTGCAGAATTGGCAAATCACCCTGTGCACCACTCTACAACCCACTTTGTACACCACTCGTCAAAGTTTTCCTGCAAAGCACCCTGTATAGCATCCCAACGCCCTGGTCATCCGCATCAGGTCATCCTCGCCCTCCCCTTCACTGCATTACATCTGCAGAACTGCCATATCCACCTGTGAATCACTCTGCAACTCACTCTTCAAACTTCTCCTGCAAATCTGTTGTAAAGCACCCTGTATACTGCTCTGCAAAACCCCAGCAAACCACTTTTTGAACTGTGTTTTTCCTATAAACCACTCTGCAAAACACTCTGCAAATCACTGTGCAAACCCCCTGCAAAGCACCCTCAAACCACCCTCCCAACCGCTTTGTGCACCACTCTTTACATTGTCCTACAAACCATCCTGCAAATCACCTCCCTCACCAGCGTGTTGACAATTGGATGCGAGCCTTGTCTGGGCAATGCAGTTGCATCACACCTCACGTGCATCATGTGGAGGTTGCAGCCTTGCACACATGGTAGCAATCATGTCACATCTCCCAGATGCAACATTACACATGTCAACAGCGGTGCATCTTATAGTTCTCGGATATGATGATAAATGCATAATTTACATTTTCCACTTTCTCCAAAAAAGAAAAGATACTTATCCACAAAAAATTGAATATCTTGACATATAATTCTTAGAGTTGCGGTTTGTGCATTTGGTATGGTTCGCCGGAGCCAGGTCACTCCATGTCTGTGGAGAGACAAGACTTGTCTTGCACATACCTAGCTCATCATGAGCTGGAAAGTAATTTTATGACTACTATTATTACATGTCAACAGTGGCGTTTTGTGCAGGTGGTATGGGTCGCCTGAGCCAGGTGACTCAGTGTTTGTGGAGCGCAAGACTCACAGGGAGAGCTGGAAGGGGGAAGAGTCTGTCAAGGATCGCATAACTCTGCCCAAGGCCAAGATTGTGGATTTCCTGGATGGCAGTTACACATTGGACATGGCCATCAAGGAGGGCAGGGTGAGACTGTGCCCCTTATTTACCCCTACCTGCCCCCCGCCCCCCTCTTCCCTCCTGCCTCTTGGTTGTAACATGCGAGTTTGTGAAGGCTTTTGCTGTCAAAGTGGGCAGGCTGAGATTGGTTCTGTCGTTGGTTCTACTTCTCAAGGGTGAAGCTCTGCAGGCAAAGAAGTTGCAACAAGTGACGTGAGTTTTACAACGCTTACTTTGTACAGCATGCTGCTGTGCCTGATGTTGAGTGATCAAGGAGAACGTCAAGGAGAAGGTATGTTGAGTGAGTGAGTCGGTGAGTGAGTGAGTGAGTGAGTGAGTGATTGAGTGAGTGAGTGAGTGAGTGAGTGAGTGAGTGAGTGAGAGCGAATGAGTGAGTGCATGAATGAATGAATGCATGAATGGATGGATGGATGGTTGGATGGATGGATGAATGGATGGATGAATGAATGAATGAATGAATGAATGAGTGAGTGAGTGAGTGAATGAAGTTACGAGTCAGTCACCCTTGCGTGCTTGTGACTGCAGTTCAAGACAGACACCGACAAGGAGACCTTCAAGAAGTTCTTCCAGGAGGTCCAACAAGCTGTGGACAGCAAGCAGCTGCGGCCCATGATCCGCACCCAGTACAACCGGGCCGCTTTCCAGGTGCCCTTTGACGCCACAGTGCGCATCAGCCTGGACACCAACCTGGCCATGATCAAGGAGAATACCGATGGGCAGCCAGTGGGCCTCCTGCACAGGTTTGCCTTCTGTTTGCCTTTCGTGGGTTACCTTCTGTTTGCCTTTCGTGGGGTACCTTCTGTTTGCCTTGTGCTGTTTGCCTGTTGTGTGCCAGGGGCCAGATTCCGTGCTAGACTGGATATGAACTTGGCTTTGATCCCAAAGACAGTCGAGGGGCGGCCAGTCGAAGTCCTTCACACGTCTGCCTTCTGTCTGCTTTTTGCTCTTTGCCTTTTGTGGCTTTGATCCCAGAGACAGTTGATGGGCAGCCAGTTGCCCTTTCTGCACGCGCCTGCCTTCTGTTTGCCTTCTGCTCTTTGCCTTCTATGGTGTGCCCTTCAAGGCCAAAGTGGCCGTGGCAATGCCAGTGGGCAGTCAGTAGGCGCGCTTCAGAGATATGTCCTCTGTCCTCCTTCTCTTTCTCTGTTCATCTGGAGCTGAGCAACTTCTCAGCAGAGCTCAAAATGCATTTTCACATTGGGAAGTTGTTTCACTCCTGCTGCTGCTGCCCTTGCTGTCCCTGCTGTCCTTGCTGCTGTCCCCAGTCGCAAGCCTTGACGCGCAGAGCATGGACTCACGGCCGATGAGACACAAGCTAATGTCCATGGTGCAATGATTCGTTATACCTGAAAAAGAGAGGACCCCCTGCTGTCCTTCCTGCTGTGCCTGATGCTGTCAGCATAGTTGCTACATCTGCTGTTGGTGCTGCTGCTGCTGGTGCAGTCGCTCCTGCTTCCTCTGGCATCAGCATTGCTGCTGCTTCTGCTGCTGGTGATGCTGCCAATTCTGCTACTGGTACTGTTTATGATGGGCCCCTCACGCAGCTGTTGGGCGTAGATGTGCTTGCAGCCTACGTGGCTTACACCTTCTCCACTCTAGTTGCTGCTGTCAGTCACCAGTGTAGGGAAGGCGTGAGCTGCGTAGGCTGCAAGTGCATCCACACCCAACAGCTACATGAGGTGCTCATCACAAAGGTGTTTCTGAGGCTATATTTTTACTGGAAAATGGTCCTTTCTGAACCAAAAAACACGTTTTGGCACTGAAATGAGCTGTGATGCTGCTGCAATCAGCAGGCCTGCTTCTGACATGTCTGGCCTCCAATGGCACTTGTCAAGGTGTTGAGCGCAAAGGGCAGGCAAGTGTAGCATGGACATCCTTTGTCGTAGCAAGGTAAATGGCTGGTGTGCTAAAACATCTCCACAATGTAGAATCGCGTTTTTACTTTCCCCAGGTGTAGGGATGACGTTTCTGAATTGAAATAGACAGAATTTGATATAAGGGGCAAGCTGCAAAAGGCAGAACTGGGTACAAAGGGCAAGTTGCAAAGGGCAGAATTTGATACAAAGGGGCAAGCTTCAAAAGGTAGAACTCGGTACAAAGGGCAAGCTGCAAAAGGCAGAGCTTGGTACAAAGGGCAAGCTGCAAAAGGCAGAACTTGGTACAAAGGGCAAGCTGCAAAGGGCAGAGGAAGGGCAGATTTGTCAAGCAGGCATGCTGCTGCCTTTCGCAGGTGCCTGCTTGAGAGTTGCCTGTCTTTTCCCTGCCCTAAGCAGCCTTCCTTGTGCAGCATGCCCTTTGTACCAAGTCTTCCAGGTGCCATAACGTCTGTCGCACCAGCCATTCACCTTGCTTTGACTAAGGCTGTCCATGCTACACACCCACTTCATCTCGGGTTTGCCTGCCTTGTACGCTCCACACCGTGACATGTGCCATTGGGTGCCCAAAATGTCTGAACGCAGACCTGGTCATATGTACTTATGTTCATACAAGTTTGAATACATTCCAGGACAAAGAAGCCACATACCTTCTCGTCTATTGTCTCCCTGGACAAAATTCACACCGCCCTGCAGAGTGCAGAATCTGCTGTTACAAGATTATCTGCCGGGACCCCAGCTAGCCCAAAGCGGTGAACACAGCCCTGCACTTTGCAGAATCTGCTCTCACAATGTTGTTGTTGTGATCCAGGTGGTACCGGGGCCCCAACTAGCCCAAAGTGGTTGACACCGCCCTGCAGAGTGCACAAAGTGGTGGACACCGCCCTGCAGGGTGCAGTTTCTGCTCTTACAAAGATTATTGATGTGGTTCAGGTGGTACCAGGACCCCAACTAGCCCAAAGTGGTTGACACCGCCCTGCAGAGTGCCCAAAGTGGTAGACACCGCCCTGCAGAGCACAGAATCTGCTCTCACAAGGTTGTTGTTGTGATTCAGGTGGTACCGGGACCCCAACCAGCCCATCCCACGCACGGACATCACTCGCTTCCCCCACGCGGTGCTGGAGGTGAAGCTGAGCCTGCCTGAAGGCCAGGTGGCGCCCGAGTGGGTTACTGACCTCACTGAGTCAGGCTTCCTCACTGAGGTCAGTCCTGTTTAGGCCCTGCACAAATTTCACAGGTTGATGCCAGTCTCTTGTGGCTGAGGTCAGTCCTGATTAGGCCTTGCACAACGGACATCCTCCTTTTTTTCCTGTCATAGATTGATGCCACTCTCTTTTGGCTGAGGTTAGGTGACGCCCGAGTGGGTCACTGACCTCATTGAGTCAGGCTTCCTCACTGAGGTCAGTCCTGATTAGGCCCTGCACACTGCACATCCTCCTTTTCAGGAGACCCACCTATGGTGGGGTCGTCATGTGAACACTGAAAACCTGAAAGACCCTCAATCGCTTTGTCCTTACACAGGGTGATGCCAGTCACTTTTGGCTGAGGTCGGTCCTGATCAGGCCTTGCACATCTCACATCCTCCCATCTTGTCATGAGTTACAAGTTGAAGCAATGTTGATGCCAGTCATAATCAGCTGAGGTCAGCCCTGACCATGTGCATTTTACAGAGGTCCAGGGCTTCGTCACGCACTCATTGACTGTATAACATGCATTGTACCAGAACAGGCCTGGTTCAGTGTACGGTGTGCAGTTAGTGAGTGTGTGACGAAGCCCTGGGCCCCTGTGCAACGCACATCATCATCTTCATCAGTTTGCAGTCAAGTGTGCAAACGGTTTCTATCCAGTCTCCTTTCACTAAGGCCAGGTTTAAAGCCTTTGCTTGGTCATACATCACATATGCCATGCACTATCCCTGGGCAGCCCGGTATAACACTTGGCTTCTCATCAAAGTGACGCCGAAAGGTGTTGCCTTTCGTTCTCTTTTCTACGCCATGCACCAATCATGTACCATGCGTGCGCATCATTGGTTGCTTCTTTGTCATGCATTATGTACGCCATGCACTAATCATGTGCACCATGCATGTGCATCATTGGTCACTGCCTGATCTGCAGGTTCACAAGTTCAGCAACTTCATTCATGGCATCGCAACCTTGCTGTACCATGCGTGTGCATCATTGGGTCACTGCCTGACGTGTAGGTGCACAAGTTCAGCAAGTTTATCCATGGCACCGCGACGTTGCTGCCAGACATGCCTGTGCATCATTGGGTCACTGCCTGATGTGCAGGTGCACAAGTTCAGCAAATTTATTGATGCCATGCACTGATCATGTACCATGCGTGTGCATCATTGGGTCCCTGCCTGATGTGCAGGTGCACAAGTTCAGCAAGTTCATCCATGGCACCGGTATACTACTCGGCTTCTCGTCAAGTTGACTTTCTTTTTCTGTGCTATGCACTAATCATGTACCATGCGTGTGCATAATTGGGTCACTGCCGGATGTGCAGGTGCACAAGTTCAGCAAGTTCATCCATGGCACTGCAACGTTGCTGCCAGACATGATTGCTGCCGTGCCCTACTGGATCGACGACGAGAGCGTGCGCCCAAGCATGTTGCAGTCTGCCGGCTACCGAGACATCCACCAAGCCGAGTGAGTAACATCAGCTTCTCATTCATATACCATTCTGTTACCATGCTTGTGTCATTTTCTCGCCTCCTCAATCTTTCATGTCTTCTTCTGTTCACTTGCACTCGTTCTTCTTCGTTCAGCCAAGCATGTTGCAGCTGGCTGTCTGCTGAGACACACACCAGGCAGAGTGAGTAGTAGCTTCTTCTGCTCCTGTCTCTCACTTCTTCTTCTGCTCTTGTCCTTCACTTCTTCTTCTGCTACTGTCCCTCACAGTTTCTTTGGTCATTCAGCAAAAAGTCAGATGCAGCATGCTATTTTTGTTGTAACACATGTTGACATGCATGATTGCTGACTTGTACAGGTCCTGCACATACCTAGCTCATCATGAGCTTGGAAGCAATCAATGTCAATTACAGTTAATATTATCATCATTGTGATTATTAGTATTTGTTATTATCATTATTATTATCATCGTCATGATTATTATTATTATTATTATTTGTTGTTATCATTGTTATCATTGTTATTATTATTATTGTTAATGTACTATTGTAGGTCATCATCCAATGGCGATGTGGCGTCCCTGCATCCAGAGCTGGTGTCCAAGCCAAGAAGAAGAACAGGGGACCCCGACAACGAGCTGACTCACCCCCTGCTGGGTGATGAGCCCACGCTGCAGCTGATGCCTAATCGCAATGATGTGGTGGGGATTGGCGGGAGGAGGGAGAAGAAGAAGGGGTTCCTGGACAGGTGGTTCACCTCAAGACCTAAAGCCATGAGGGTCTCCAACACCACCCCAAGGTGATTGAATTTAGAATTATGATGACCACGTTGTTGCTGTGAAGTTACACAGGGCGACTCCCATCCTGACTGTGAATCCCCACACTTTGACTGACTGTCATTCTCTTTGTGAGTCCCCACACTCTGGCCGTGAATGCCCACATTCTGATTGTGAGTCCCCACACAGGCTGACTCCCATTCTCACTGTGAATTTCCACATTGTTACCGTGAAGCCCCACACTCTGACTGTGAATCCCCATTCAGGGTGACACTCATTCTTCACTGTGAATCCACACACTCTGACTGTGAACCCCCAAACTCTGACGGTGAATTCTCACATTTTGACTGTGAATCCCCACACCCTGAGTCTGAATCCCCACACACGACAACTCTGACTCTCATTGTCACCGTAGTCCCCATGCTCTGACTGGGAGTCCCCACACTCTGACTGGTGCAGGACGACTCCCATGCGGATAGAGCCCAAGACCTTCTTTGCCAACGAGCGCACCTTCCTGACGTGGATGCACATGGCAGTCACCATCGGCACCATTGCGGCAGCCCTGCTGGGCTTCAGCGGCTCCGCACAGCGCACGGACAAGCCCTCCTATGAGGTATGCGATTCCATGATCAGTAGCCAGCACTTGGCAGCAACAGTATGCATTAAATAGACTCCTGGGTCTGCATGGTGTGGTAAATATGGCTTTGTCAAGACAAGTAAGTGTAGTCAATCAATCAATCAATCGAGTAATCAGCAGAGCTCAGATGACACAATAGACATGCATCCTGTGTATCAGATAGGGTTCATTTCAGGGTTGATGTCTCTTACATCCCTTTTATCACACGGTGCAGATTGCTGCTGCCATATTGTGCAACAGGGACTCTTCAAAGTTTACTTCAGGTTTCACTTGAGAGAGTCTACATGTTCATTTAGGGCTCGGATCACACTGTGGAGATCATTCCTGCCGCCATGTTGCATACAAGGGACACACTAACGTTTATCCCCAGGTTTTTTTTAGGGTTTCACATGTGCATGCAGGGCTCGGATCACACTGTGGAGATCATTGCTGCCATTCTGCTTCCGGTGGCCATCCTCATGTGCATCTACTCCTTGACAGTCTTCATCTGGAGGTCCAAGGCCATCTCCAAGAAGCAGGTCAGCCCTGCAATGCAGTACTACACCTGTTGCAACTGTCGTTATCAGCACTGTGTTACTGTCATCACTGTGCTACCTGTTATTTCTGTTTTGGACACCAGGTCAAAAGTGCAATGAGTGCAGTATATGTTTGGATTGGATTTCCGTTTGGACAAGAACTTTGTTCACAGAGGTTCTGCCACTTGCCCCGCTCAGATTCTAGCTGATGCCACCTCTGGAGTAGTGTCCCACAACTGCATTGCATCTCAGACAGCATGCAGACAGCATTTGAGCTCAGACAGTCTGCATCTAGTGGAAGTTGAACAGCAATAACTACAACCCAAGCATGCATACATTGCAACAGACACTCCTCAGATTCCACCAGAAGCAAAGGGCACAGCTCAACTTCTGACGAAAACTGAGCAGTGTCTGTCGCAATGTATGCATGCTTGGGTTGTAGTTACTGCCTCAACAGGACCCAGCATAGAGCATGCACAGCTTGCTGAAGTGTGTCATGTGCTGTCCTTATGTTTCCACAAATGGTTGCAGGTTGGGTACATTGATGACCCAAGGGGGCCCCTGGGGCTGGCTGGGGTTGTGGTTCTGGCTCTAACAGCCATTCTCATTCTTGAAGTGTTGGACTTTGTTGCTGCCCTCAAAGCACACCACAAATGAGGATTTTTTGAAACTAGTTGGCTTGTCTTTATTTGCAGGAGTACAAACGTTCTGATTCCGGCTCTGATTATTTGCATCATGATTTCTTTTAGATTTCCAGCATCAAACGCTGTGCTGCTGCAATTTGAGTCGATATTTGGGGGGGCGGGGAAGGGATGCTTTATCTGGCACCAAGAGTCGTTTTGTACAGCTTATGGTTGACCTTGATTACACTGAACATTGCAAGGCTTGGCACAGAATGTGTAGCTGTTGTGTTGTCGCGCATGGTCATGTCAGGTGCACTTTTGACACCATGAGTCATGGTCTGTCTTTGATCTGATATCTGAAGGCGCTGTTCCTTTGTTCAGCTCGTAGTACAAGGGGTTGACAAGGTCAACAGTCTGTGCTGTCTACTCATACATAAGGACTTCGAGCAAAATCAGAATGCATACATGCATCGAGTTTTGTCAGCACATAGTACTTGACTCATCACGAAATGTACCAGACCTTCTGATTTGTGATTGACAACAGTGTGCACTCGATCCGGGTCAGCTCCAGGTCTTGCTGCCTAGACGGCGTTGGTGATACAAAATGTCAGTGGTATTAAACATACAGCGTTTAACTTAACGGGAGTACCAGCGTATACGCAACAGTAACATGGACAGCTCAGACAAGCGCTGTGAAACCTGTGGGCCTGTTGCCGAACAGAGATTTATGCACACTGCAAAACAGGGCTTTGTCATGCGACCAGTAACCAGCCTTGATGACTCTCCAGGCAGAGAGACTCTCGGAGAGGTGATGCCGAAAAATAAGGCTCAAAATTCTACCGCCTTTCGGCTGATTACTCATGATACATGCTTACACTCAACAAGCAGAATGATAACATTGCTTTGCGAAGCATGTTGGGCTGGTGTACCTAGATACTTTCAGGCTGAGTAAGTGATACTTCAAGTCATAGCTTGCAAGGGTAGCCTTACTTCAAGTCCTAGCTATCCTTGCTACAAACACACTGAGACTTCATTTCGCCTACAAAGTAGGTACCCAAATGCCTACACCCTAAATGCCTAGCAAATTCAAGAGTTGTTAACTTTTCATGCAGTCACTTGCGCACTTGGCTACAGTCATTGCTGCGTCATTTGTTGTCCAGACCTGCAATTCTTGTCTATCATCAAAGTAGGCCACACTGCTACACTTCGCACATCAATGGCAAACCTGGCGTGCCTTGAACTGACTGGGTCACTCTTCAGTACAGCGTCAGCTGCATGGACTTTGCTGGACGTAAATGCTTATTGATGGGCACATAGTCTGTGTGTTTTGACACATATGGGTTGATTTCATCTGTGTATTGCAAAAACTTCTTCCATTCCTGGTCAAATGCTGCTTCATCATTTGATGCCGCTATTTCTTGCTGAGTTGGGAAACCATTCTGCTTTGCAATATAGTCTAGCAGATCATTATGCTCACGGCCGACTTGAACACGCCACCGTGCAGCCTGCTTGCTGGTCAAAACCTACACAGCATTCACCAACACCTTAAGCACAGCTTGGTAGAGGGCGCAACAACACACTGTTTGTAAAAAAGCTGTGAGTGTGTGTGTGTGTGTATGTGTCCTCACTCATCCATCCCATACACCCCAGACACGTCTGCCCCTGAGGCGTTCCCCTAGGGTCACCCAGGCACATTTCCAAATACCTGCCTGTGTTGGTCATCAAGCAGCAGCTGCCTTGCAACACGATTGCAGCAGGAAGCAGATGGATGATCACTTACCCCACAACTGACTGCCCACGACACTCTGTGCACCACATCGTGGTCCTCCAGAGCTTGCTGCTGCAGCTGTGTGGCAAAGGCTGACAGCTTGTTGACGTTGGCTATCGGGCTGGGACTGCCTTCGCGGATCCGGGCTGCAAGAGCTTCGCGCTGAGAGGCCAGCAAGTGATGCTTGCCGTAGTCGACTCGCCGGATAAACATCAGGTCGTTGACTTGCTCGTCCGACAGCAGCATTGCATTCTGCACCAACTCACAAAGAACTCGTCTCAAGTTTTTTTGTTTTGGGAATTGACAAAGTGGGAGTTTGGCTAGGACAGTTTAATAAAAGCAAAACGTTTTTGGCACACAGATAGTGTCTCAAAGTTGCACCAGAGACCCCTGATAAGCCTTTGTGCAGCGCTTGTTATTGAGTGGATTTGTGATAAGCCTTCATGCAGGGCTTGCTTCTGATTGGAACAGGCTTATAAGGGCAGTAAGGAAAGGAGCAATGGCTGAGACTGTCATGCAAATCGTGACCATTCCTCGTCTGTGTGCAGCAAAATACCCCAGCATGGTACCAAACCTTTGCATGGGTAAAAGCAAAGCGTGAGATGCTCGCAAGCACAGCATAACCCCAACATATGAAGATGCAAGCTGGAGCCATGCAACCTGAAATTCACAAAGCCTGCAAACACTTTTCTCCCCTTCTGCATTCATGACAGCTGTCACGTGATGGTTGCAGTGACTCACCAGCAACTTCACATATACATGCTCTGGGATTGGTGCATGCTCATGCCATCTACATAGCGTCATGGCTTTGGCATTGTTGTCGCACGCCCTCATTCTGAAGGTCTCCTCTGCCAGCATGAAGGCTTCAAAGGTGAGCTGCTGCAGCCGGCCCTCTGTGGGAGAGTCTGATTGGACATCAAGTCGGGCCAAGCAATGAGTCATCTCAGTCATGTACTCCTGCATGCAAACGCATTTTGAAGAAGCCGACCACATGTTGCGGCTAACTGAGGAAGAAGACCACAGGTTGCGGCTGACTGAACACTGCAGCATCTACAGAACGGGTAGCACTCTCTTGCCACTGCACTCAGCTGCACATACTGGCGTGATCAAAGGACTTGTGCTGCAGGGGTCAGCAAGTAGTTGATGCAAGTGTTAAGTGCCAAAGGCATGTTGTCAGAGGGGGACCATGCAACATTGTATTGACTCAGGTGCATTTCAGCATGCAGCCCAGTCCGCTCAGCATGTCTTGGTGGTGCTCACATGTACGCAGCATTTGCACAAATTCTCGCAACAGCATTACAATTTCACACACATGTGCTTAGACGTCTGAGAGCCATTGAGCAGCGGCATAAAGTCATGCAACAGCAACTGAATTGACTGACAATACATGTGGCTATGCATGTCAGAGTCAATGATACTCACTGCCCACGTGGCTTGAAATTTCTCAACAGGTATGGCAACAAACTTTTCAATGCTCAGCTGCTGCTCGCTGCCTGAGATTGAAACAGTCAGAGGTGGCAAGGCACTCAGGTCAGGATGAGCAGACTCTAACTGTCTAGCATTTTGCTGAACCTGCAGACATCATTAATGGCATGACATCATGAGCAAGCAGGGGCTTGATGTTATTCACCTCACCGACCAACAAACAACACCACAGGGAGTCACAATCACGCATGCATGCACCTGCAGATGGTGCCTCATTCTCAAAGCACATCTTGGGTATGATAACAAACATGAGGTGTCTGGCATTAGCTTTCTGAAAGACACAGAAGGCAGACATTGGATCGGCAGGGTCACACTGCCAAAGCACATGCTGTGCATCAGTTGTACCTGGATTTGTGAAGCTTGAAGAGAAGTGGTCTCTGCTTTGCGCTGAAGCTGCTGTTCTAGTTCAAGCTTCTGCAGCTTCATGTCTCGCAACTGAGCTGCCGTCTTGTCAAGCTCTGCCTGGACAGCCTCTGATTTTGCCTACAAAACATGAATTCCACCTGGATGTGCTGTCAGCAATCTCCATATCTGCGCATTTGAGATGAACTGCATTACACATTGCAGTGCACATTCACAGTGTTAGACCGTGAGGGGCAGGTGGTGTTCCCAATGGTGTGAGTCTGGTGTGAACTGGCAGTGTGTCGTCATGTGTACGCCCTGATCAAGGAAAGTGCAACCACAGAAGTCAATACACGCTGTACCTGTTCGTAAGGCTGCAGGCAGTAAGTGATGAGGCGTGGATCACGCCAACAAAAATGCAGATGACACTCATGTCTACAAATAGTAAGGGCTTGAAAGATCTGCATGCAGTAGCACCTTCTGGCGAAGACGAAACCTCTTCTGATGTTCACGGTTGGCTCGTTTTTTGCTGGCTGCTTCAGCTGCTGCATCGATTTGCAATGCTTGTGCTTGTGAGGCATCTGTAGATGGCTGGTGAGCCTCTACAGCGCTATGCTGAAGGTGGTTGGTCCAACGTGACGCTTCGTTGTGAGCATCTTGCGCAAACAGCGGGTGGCTCTGCGATACCAAGCTTTCGCCCAGCGTCCCGCTAAGCTGAGTCGCAGCACTCCTTGACAAACCGGGATTGAGCCCTTGTCCAAATAAGGGCAGTTGCCAGGACTGAGGACGGCTCTGCGGAGCATTTTCCAGGCCGTGTGAGCTTGTAGACAGCGACTGTGGGTTACTGTGTGGGCTTGGTTGCTCGCTGGTAATTGAAGTGAGTTCTGAGGCAGGTGCAACCAAGCGGCCATCCGTGTCATGTAGCAGCCCTGCCTGCTCGAACTCAAATACAGAAAACTGCCGCTCAGGCAGCAGCTCCATGCTGACCTCAAAGCGTAAGTTGGGACCGACCCGTGCCCGGAAGCGGACAGAGGTCAAACAAGGGCGGCAGCGAAATAAACAGGAGCTACAAGAAACGACTGTCCATTTGCGTGTTTCTAGCATGAGAGGCTCAAGTTACACTGCTCGAAGCTGTGCAACCTCGACTTATGTCATACTTATTGGTTTATGACTAAATTGGCTATGTTATTAATCACAACAGGCAGCAGCAGCACACATTCAAAGTGGTCACTTTGCGGGTAGATGAATAAAGGAATGAAAGGATGGATGGAATTGCAGCTTTATAGGGAGCTGTCGGTGCATTCAGCACAGGCACATCCTGGTAGCACAGAACATGGACATACCGTTTGGTCTCATAGCTGAGAGTGGTCAGGCTGAATTTGCCTCCAAACTCTGCAACCATGTGACTATGCGTGGCAGTGATGTGTGAAGGCTTCAAGACTTTCGTACGACTTCGTTTGCCATCTCAGATTCTCATTCAGATGGTCCCCTTGGTGGATCGGATCCCAGTGAGATGGTCATGACTATTGTACTTGCAACAACCTTTTGATCTGACCAATGCATGACATGAACATCATGCCTTGCAATGCCCACATCTGCGGAGGTCAATCTGAAACGCCTTTGCCTTGCTGGCACCCAGCGTCAATGAGTCGAGGTATTACCCAAGGTATCCAACTGGATACGTTGCAACACACAAATGTCAGGTTGCCAAAAGACAACGCCAGCAGTTCCTACAGTTCTGCAGCTGAATAGTCTTGTCTATTCCTGTGAACAGCGTGTGATTTCACATGCTTACCAACAAGGCTCACTAAGAAGGCTTGCTTTGAAAGCCAAAATGCAGGGCTATGCAATACCAGCATAAACATCAGCCAGCTTCAGAATTTTACTAAAGGCTTACAGCGCAAAACCTCACAGTAACACTGCTGACAGCAATGCAATTCACAAGTAAGACTGGATATTCACAGAACCCACAACTTTGATACTGGACAACAACAGGTCCTACAGTCTGTGCAGGAGCATTTCTTGGATGATGCTCTGCTGCTCTGTGTGCAGATTGGTACAGTAGGGAAGCAGTGAAGTCATAACACTACTAACTTTGCAAATTGCCCATTGCCAGTGCCATAATCGTTGTAGTGGCAAGGGGATCACGAGCAGCCGTTGTCTACGGCAAAGGCAAAAGTCAATACCAACAGGGCATTGCAAAGTGCCTGTGCTTACCCAGACTATACAATGTCTCAACAGAGCCACTCTATCAACAGAAACAATGTAGGCTGCCCTGTGGCCCAAGGTTTCCTTCCTGTCGGCCCCAGTTTCCCTTTGTTGCACGAAATATGATGACAATGCGCTACAGTGCCAAGACCATGGGTCATGTTGTCTTGAGCAGTAAGTAGGCTACCTCAAAGTGATGAGAAGTCATCTGTTGACAGGATAGTCCAAACCCCTTTTGAGACCAGTTGGAAGGGGAAAGCATACGCTGATTCAGTCACTTGTTTCCTGCTGCCTAAGTTTTATTGCAAGCATACCAGTGACTATCATAAACTTGCCCACAACTGACTCTGCTGTTATGTTGCTGAGTCTTGAAGCACGTGACTGCTGAAACACAAGGTGCGGGGACATATCGAGCTGCAATGGCTGGAGTTAGCAAGTCTGCTGAGCATACTTTGATACCACGTCTGTGGCACGCGCCAGTACTGCTTCGAGCAGCGACATCTGTATACAAAACCAACCTGGGGTGAGCGACTGGACGCTCTCGACCAGACTTGTGATTCATCAGTGCGCAATAGCCGCCCAGCCGCTGATAGCCGCCAGCAGGAGAGCGCGAAGACGGGGACAGGGACCGTGCAAGCGTTTGAACTCGAGTCTTTGGAAAAGGGTTGCGAATTTCCCAAGAGAGAGAGAGAGAGAGATTGGGATCCAATGGGAAACCCCTCCCTAGCTCAATTAACAGCCACGAATGACTGACTGCGCCTGATCTTGGGCTGGAGCGTCTCTCACAGTCTGATCGAAGGCTTTTACGCCAGTCAAGTTCGGACCAATTGTATCGAGTGTATCATGCAGACGACAAACATGCTACAGCGCAGCAGCAGCAGTCAGCAGAGGTGAGTGGCCCGCAGTGCTCGCTTTGATCACCGATCGCACGGCCGCTTGCTGACGTGCGGCTTGTTTGACTCACCACAAGTTTGCTCGACGTCTAGTTGCAAATGATGCATTGAAGCGCTGTCAAAACCGCTCTTGCTCAGAGCAGCGTATGGGTGCAATTTGCCACTGATCTAAGGCCGTCATGCCGTGCTGCAGGGCCTTCGGGCAAGCCTCCAGCAAACATTCAACCGGTGAGTTGAAGCTCGTGTCTTGTCCAGCGTTTGATCTGTCATGTGAGAGGCCTCCGATGCATGCATGCACATATGGATATCGTGCAGTTGAGTGGCTGACCAGCTCCCTGCTTTCACGAAGAACCTTTGACTCCACTGCTCATGTCATTTCAGTAGTGGCAGTGCGACACCAAACACACCGCTATATCAAAAGCGGCCTTTTGGTTATGTAGGCACAGCCTCGAAGCGTGTCAGACAATGTCCTGCCAGGCTAGTAGCCAAGGCATCAGCCAAGCAACAGGATTCAAACCGCAAGGCTCCCCTTGACTATCTGCGCGAGGCTGCCAATGTGAGCAAAACAATGTCAGCCAGCAGCGTTTGCATGCCTGCTTGTTGTCTGTGCATGCCCTCACTGCTGAGACAGCTTCGCATGTAGTGGACCTGATTTGCCATATGTTTTGAGGCGTTTTTGCATGGTGCACCTGACTTGTAGTTTCTTGCATCTGGGTTTGACAGTCTCTAGTACATCAAATGAGGCTCATGCTATAACAGTTTGTCTCAATGTGTCAACCATTTGGCATAAGATGTCTGATTCGCTGCTGGGTTTGTAGGTTGGCATGGGCGCATTGCTTGCAGCAACTATAGCAGTGACATCACCAATGGCCTATGCTGCTCCCTTTGACACCGACACTGGTCTTGCTCCTCTGGGTACGTCACATCCCCAATCTTGCAGTACATTACAACAAATCACATGTCCACCTGTTGGGCACTTGCAGTGAAACCCAACAGTGGACATTCATTATCTGCCAGAAGCAGGCATTGGCTTTGTGGCAATGGATTTTTATATTTAGTGTGTTGTACTGCATTCCACTCTGACAAATTTTGTGGCTGGAAATGATGATGTGCATTCTTTCTGGTATGTTTCCCTGGATGGTATCTGGCATTCAAGTGCGCTGATTGTGCCTGGTATGTAGAGTGCAATATTGCCAATGATGTTGTGCTGTAAACACATCTGAATTGGCAATGTGCAGGATGTTTGACTCTGACCTTCCTTGCTTGAACACAGGCAACCTCAGGAGCGCTGACAAGGGCTCTTACCAGCTAGACAAGCTGAACACATCCACAGCCCACATCAAAGGTAAAACAGGATGCTTGCATGCACTTTGTGAAGGCATTTGGTTGCTAATTAGCCCTCTGCTCATCAGGGAGGAAGGCCTGTGCATAGCTGCCTTTGCTGCTCATCTGCTGGCCTGGGGTATTGTACAAGTTGTGGGTTAATGCTTTTGGATCACATTCCTAATGTTGCATTAGTTGTCCACTTTCCTAGTGCTGTATCAGTGCTTCAAGTTTGTGAGGCAGCGTCAGAGTGTATGGACATAATGTTGTTGGCCATTACTTACATCCATGGTCTGTTGTGTGCTGACTGTTGTCTGTCTCATTGCAGCTGGCCTTGCCGCACGTAAGGACTACACTGATAAGGGTGCGTCCTTCACAATATGCTCCTTTACCTCTTGACAGTAGCCCAGACCTGCTGCTGTGTCTGGTGCTGAGCATATCTCCTTGCTCCTTGTCTACTGCTTCACTTCTAAACTCCAGTCACTAAAGTATTACAGTACCATGCAGATATTGTTGATTTCCTTTGCAACACAGAATGCGTGGAAGGAAGGTGAGGCATTCTATTCGTCTGCTTAGAAATCTGTCCTTCAGATCCATTCACCTTCTGACAGCATATGAATGTAGATGCTCGCTGCGTGTGAACCTAGGGCTAGGATTTGTGGGCAAGGGAACCTTCTGACAGCACGTGAACCTAGGGTTAGGGTTTATGGGCGTGTCAACCTTTTGACAGCATGTGAATATAGCTCCTTGCTCCAGCATAGCTGATAACACATCTGTAGTATTTCTCAGCAGCTGTTTGTACCTTTGATACCATGCTATAGGGTCACTGTTCCCCTCACCTTGTTTGACATTGACTGATGCCAAGAGAGCAATGTAGAGGGCCTCAATGTCACAAGCCAGGCTTGCTGAGCTTCTAGATCTGAGCAATGAACCCTTGTACTGCTGTTAGAGCCACATATACTGAAATCGAATGTAGTTGGTTGAGCAGCAGTCTGCATGGCAAGCAAGCCAAGGTTTAGGGTTTAGGGTTCCATTTGTGCACGCAGATTTGATACCATGGGGGTACAAGGTCAAGACTTCAAGGCAGAACTGCTGGGCCCAAACTCCAAGCCTTCTAAGGGCTTGAGAAAGGCCAACCTGTCCCCACGCACCAAGGCCTTGCTTGAAGAAATTGCCCTGAGCGAGCAGGTGACGCCTTTTCCCCTTGCACATGCTCCTCTTTGACCTTGCATGTGCTGCCTTTCCACCTTGCATCAGCTGTCTTTCCACCTTGCATGCCCTATCAATGCATGCATGAATGGATGAATGTATGGGCTGCCAATGCAAGGATGAGTTGCTGCACGACTGAATCGATGCATGTATGCATGCATGCTGAGGATGCTCACAGACTGTCAGCATGCACAGTGGACTGCAGATCAAACTAGTGGACTGCTGATCAAACTAGTGGACTGCAGATCAAACCAGTGGACCTATGCTGCTGCAGGGTCATGCATTGTACACACGACAAGCTGGAAGTACTATCCCCTGCCCATATGTGGACTATGACAAGGGCTTCAATGCAGTCTTTGCGCGAGCGTACGGCCTGGAAGACGGCGAGACCATCTCCAAGCTCTTTGGATCAGACTGGGGTGAGCTTGTTGTCATGCATTGTCCTTGGTACCTGGCCTCTGTCTCTCAGTGTGTGTCCCATTTGAGATTTTGACTGTTGTTTACACACATCCAGGTGTGCCGGCAGTGTTGTTTGGAACAATTGTTCACTAATGTGCTTGAAATGACAACTTGCATTGCGAGAGATGCGTAAGACAGACTGCTTTGGAGAGACAAGACTTGTCCCGCACGTACCTAGCTCATCATGAGATGGAATGCGTTCTTGTTGCTATCATTATTATTATCATGATTATATTATTATTATTCTTGCGCTCGTGTGCAGATCCATATGTGAACGATGCCACCTTTGCGCTGTCCATGGTCTTCCTTGAGGAGCTCGGCGCAACTGGCAACAAGGTACGACGCTGCCTGTTGCATGAACATGACTTCCCTATGTGCCCTTTGCATCTGCCTTTTGCTGCCTTCTGAATTGCCTAATGCCCTTTGCATGCTCCTGTACTCCCACACTATGAGCTTTATCAGACAGTGATGTATAAGCAGAGTCGGTGATTGCTTTGCCAAGCAATCTTCTCCTCAGTATTCATTTCTGCGGCTGCAACGCTGTGACTTCTGTACAACTGGCTTTCATGACGCACCTGCGGTACACACCTTTGGACCAAGAGCCCTGTTGTTTGTGTGCACTGCTCAAAGTTTGCACCTGCAGCATACGTCTTTGCACCCAAAAGCCTGATTTGTGCATGCTTCTTCCTCAAGCACCATGCATCCTTGTACCTGTTATCTGCAAGAAAGCACATTTCCAGAGTATGCTTGAACTTTCAATATGGCACTGCCGAGATGGTGCTGGATTGTTGCTGTTGACGTATGATGTGCCTGTGGACAGGGTCTGATTGCTCTGCACACCAGCCCTATCTTGGCAGATTCCACTGCTGGCTTGGCAACCACCGCCACAGCTTTTGCTGCCATTGAGGTAGGCCAGCCGTCCATCCCTGTGACACACATGTCTCATGCTTATTGTACATATGTTGTGCTTAGACATCACATCTGTGGCAGACATATGTTGTGCTTAAACGACACATGTGTGGTAGACATGTTTTGTGCTTAAACGTCACATGTGTGGTAGACATGTGTTGTGCTTAAACGTCACATGTGTGGTAGACATGACTTGTGCTTAAACGTCACATCTGTGGTAGACATGTTTTGTGCCTGACATCAAACCTGTTTGAGGCTTGAGTTGGACCTTTGGATGACTCTTGCACAGTATCTTGAGCTGAACCATAAACCCATTTTGATACATTTGGGGCGTCGCAATGGGACACTGTCAAGCATGCATGGTGATACTTTGCCGATTTGGACTGTGGTGCTGTGGCTTTGGGATTCTTTGCAGCTATGTTTAGGTAAGTTTGTTACAGGAAAGCAACTGCTCTTAGCCATGCGTTTCAGGCAGCAGCTCTGCATAAGTGCAGCTCCAAAGGCTCTGTGGGCAGTCAGGAGGTTACAGTCTGACCTGTGTACACCCCACCTTGTTTAGGATGGGTCATCCTAAGCAGCCTTGCCAATTTTGAAACCCATTCCAGACCCTTTCGAAAGCCTTTTTTGTCTTACACAACTGCACATGGGCAGAAATGTGTATGTACCTGTCTAGGTCACCCTCAAGTCTTCTTTTTTTGTTTTCTTTCCCATCCTTGAAAGAGTGTTGCGACTGTAACCTGACAGTTGCTGCCCCTGTGCAGCGGTCAATCCTGTTTGATCTGAAGGATGAGATTGTGCCCCCAACCAATGAAACAGTCACTCAAGTGTTTGCAAGGCTGTCGGCCTACCGAGATGCAATGGATGGTCCTCAGGTACCCTGCATTCATGTGCACTATGCATTCATGCAAGCACCCACTCACGACTGTCCCTCTGGCAAAACAGCCTGAGCATGAAAACATGTGGAGCCCCCCTGCCCCCCCCCCCCCCCCCCACGCCAAAATCGCTCAGGGACACCCACAACCGCTTAGGCATTCATGTCTTTGTTTGTAGGCATGTGTCTGCACAGGGCCTTGAGTAACACCTGCATGACACCTGTCATGGCAGGCTGCGATCATGTGCCTTTTCTCATGCTCATGTTTTCTGCCTTGACTGTCTCAAGTCATGCCTGGCATTGCTATCGATAGTCGAGCATGCTGCATGTAGTTTTGCTTTGGTGCACTCAACACAGCAGACTGAAGCTCAAATGCATGATGATGCAGATTGATGATCAGGGTCTGCTCAACAAGGACCCCAGATTCATTGCAGTCCCCGGGTCAGCCTCCTCCTCTGTTGTTGCATGCTGCAGTGTGCATATTGCTACACTGCTAAATCTGATGCAGACTGAACCCCATATCAAACCCTGAATAGTGACTACAACCCAGGCCTGAGACCTGTCACTTGCGGCAGTGTGCAAAGTTACACTGCTGAACCTGATGCAGACTGAACCCCACATCAAACCCTGAATAGTGACCAAATCCTAAGCCCGGGACCTGTCAAACTCAAACAGCTGACGTCTCATTTGCTTGACTGCCTGCTTTAGCTGATCAGGGCACAGACGGCGTTGATTTAATCAAGGGAGACACCACAATGCCTGTGTCTTATAGCTTGCCTGCCTGCCTTAGCTGACCCAAACGCAAATGGTACTTTGTGCATCGAGGGAAAGACCACTGTGTTGCTAGGCACCTGTTATTCTGTTGCATTGCTGGCCCCACACCATGTCACATGTTGCGGCCAACATGGTTTTCTTGCCCAGCTGCAATTGATTTAGCAGCACCCAGAGCTGCTCATGCTGTCTATCCTGCTTGCACAACACATCACTGGCACAGTATGAGTTGCTGAGGTGGCTGTGTTGGTGCAGGTCATTTGTGAACAACATCCCAACAGATATTCGTGGCCTGTCATTTGCCCGCACCCCTCTCATGGTAAGCTGACTAGTTTAGGGTATGAGACTCTATGACTGTTGACCCTAGACACTCATTCTTCTTCATGCCCTTGCAAGTTGCTGTCCATACCAAGCACGTATGCCACTTTCACCATGGTGATGCCAGCAACTGGGGGAAGGGGCAATATAGTGTGCATGTCTAGTCTGTCTTTTGGCTGTCTCTTTGGTCGGTGTCAAGGCGCAATGCACTGTTTTTGATGCAGCCCGGAATTTCCTTGCTGAACATGCCATTATAACATAGGCATCCACAGAACATGCTGTGTTCTCTTCAGAATAAAATGCGCTATCAAGCACAAGCGAGAAAACCCACATGGATGTGCTGTGTCACTACATTGCATTTCTGACACCATCAGTGTGTTTGCAGAACTTGAATGTGCTGACAGTGGGAGCCAAAGATGGCAAGGGTGGATTCTTCCCAGAGGGCATTGCAGGCAGGATCAACACCCCTGAGGGCTTTGACGCACTGGCAGAAGGCATTGAGGACTGGGATGGCAAGGCAGAGGCAAGACAGGTGTGTCACCACATCTGCAACCGCTGCCTTCCTTGATAGATTGCATCTCAGATACATTCCCCAGGGATGCACGCATTTGCAGAGCCCGGTGAAGTGCATGGATTATGGGTGTTATGGCAGATTCTGTATGCAGTCATGCAAGGCTGTATTAGGCTGCCCAATGCACTGAGATGCATTGGTTGCAAGCACTGCTTTCATGAACGATCAATGCCATTGTTGCTTGTTATGAGTAGGTGTACTTGTTGTTTGCCTAATTTTTTTTGTCTGACGGTGAATCCATTTGCTTGAAATCAATGCACCTGCTGGGTCCACGCTGTTCCAGAATCTGGCGTATGTGGGCATGACAGCATCGATCAGCTGGCAAACAATTTGCTATGAAGGCGTGCTTGCATGCAAGAGGGCATGCTCTGCAGGTCACTGCATTTGTGCAATGTTACCCCTGTTGCAGGTCATTGATGCCCTCTGACGCCCACAACTGCCTTCAGATAGATTGACATGTTTTGACCTGTTGTAACCTGCTCTATGGACCATGTTGCATGCACATTGGCAGAATCTGTACACCTGCAGAAAGTTCTGCAGCATCGTATCGGTCCTTTGTCAATCTGGACTTGTCACCTTCTTACGCTACTAATGCCCATGAGTCCTTACCACCAGAACTTAGAACATGACATGCGCACAGCTTCCAGCTCACTAGTATGATTCTGTGTTCCTTGTGCATGCAGCTACCTGCAAGCGACATCAAGAAGATCCCAGGCCCTATCACTCCTGACGGCCCAAAAGAGGTGCCAGGAATGAAGGATCTGACTCAACAGCTCAACTCTGGCCCCCTGGACAATGGGAAGCCTGAGACACGGGGACTGAAATAGATGTGTGAATATGCAAGACACAGTCTGTTGCAATTTTTCAAGACAAGACAACAAATGTGGGTTTTGTGAAAACTTAATGGAGCAGACAACGAGTGCTGAATTTTGCCACTGTGATGAGCTGACCTTGGAAAACCTGCTGTGTAAAAGCTTGAGTCAATGTCACTCAGGTGTCCCGACATGCTCTGGCCTGACCAGTAATTCAGCAACATCAATCGATCATTGCCTTTGCGTCTGTGATGTGCTTGAACAGGTCTTTGCAGTAAACGCAGATTTGGCAGGATTTCAGACATTGAAAGTGCATTTGTGGACAAGTTGTACTAATGCCTTATATCAGTGCACACGCTCATAATTTTGGCAATGCATACTTCTCAATCCCACAACGTCTGTACAGTAGGAATCTTGACTTGAAAGCTCAGAATGTTTTTCGAATAGTCTGGCTGTGTACAGTGTTACAGTAGAACTTACTCTCCCAAAAGTCTTGAGAATGAAAAGGTCAGTAGAGCTCAAGCGCACTAGACGCCCCTTACCTCATTGTACCCTGTTACAGCAACCTAATGTGCCACCTGTTCCTTCAGCATGCAGGCATGCACAATAACACCCAGGCCATATCTTTCACCTCATGACAGTGCTGTATGTGCAATTGCTATGGACACAGCACTTTTTGTCAGCCTACACTGACCGGTATGCAACTAGAGTACAATGAGGTACATGCAACCGAAATATAATGTGCTACTATCGCAACTCACGAAGCACTACTAGCACTGGGTAACCGATCCCCAAGCTTGCTAATCCTACAGCAAACCCTGCGGTTGGATCACTGGCAACCAAGCATCCAAGAAACCAGACACAGGCCCCAGCACATACTGTGGCAACTAGAGACCGCCGAGACAAGGCAAACTCTGGCAGTCTGCATCTTGAAAACTTAATCTGCTGCCTGTAGAAGAGGTCCAGATCGTAGTACGAGGCGTCCAGAAGGCAATTGTGCAGCTGACCATCTTGGCTCACCAAGCTGGCAGCACCTCTGATGTCAAAACCTGATATCATCAGGTTCTCCACATTGAGCTTTGCCAACCCTCTTGCACGCAGGATTGCAAAGTCAGGTCCAGTATACGTGATGCTCAGCTCCTTCAAGTATAGCTTTTCTGCATGTTGTAAGACATCCTCAATTGCGTGTGCATCTTCAGACAGGTCAGTGAACTCCAGGTGCAGCTTTTCAAGGTCTTTTAGCTGCCACTGCCCTTGGACAGGCGAGTTGAATGATGAAGCTGTCAGTTTGAGCTCTCTCAGATTCGGGTGAGCTTGGCAGAGCTGAAACAAAGCAAGACCGTCCAGACTTCCTGCATCGATCTGTACATCGATAGTCCTGTCCGACAGTTTTGGCAAGGGGTCTTTCCCGTCCCACTTGATTGGCTTGGACCAATAGCGGGCTTGTGTACCAGGCAGCCAAGCACCATGTGTACCAGGCAGCCGAGCACAGTATTGTGTCTGCCTCCTGTAAGGTCTCAGACGAGGCAGTTGGTACAGACCCTTATATGGACCAGGGAGAAAGTGTCGTGCTGTCAGATCACAGGTTTTGCTGGTCATTGTTGAGTTAAGTGCAGCCTCCGAGGACACAGAAATGGCAAGTTTGTGTTTTGAGAGCCTGAATCAGAAGCTGCTGTGGACTCGACGTAGCAGACCGCCCTTCGTCACTACAGTAGCTATAGCTAGGGCGATTAGCGATCGGGTCACCCAATTTGGGTCAGACCACGACTGCGCAAAGCAAAGCCTGTTTGCCTGCAAGGCTGTCGCAGAGGGACCATCTGATGGCCTGGAAGTGTTTGTTGACACCGGTACCCTGCCGTTGCCAGGTTGTGCGCTCCAGTGCTCCACAGGAGGTTCTTAGATGCTCTTCAGTCTCTTGCGTTGACCAGAAACCAGCAGTACAATTTGTGGTGCAAGGACTTTTGAAGGCGACTCCCGGACCCCAGGACAGTACTGCCGAGGTGTGGTTTGCCGCCCACCTGTCTTGGCCCTGCATGGCTTGAGGCCGTGCAGGGCTTCTTTGTTGTTCAATTTGTTATGTCACTGTGTTGAGCTGAGCTTGAACACCTGCTGTGTCAAAGCTGGAGTCAATGTAACTCAGATGTGCTGACATGCTCTGGCCTAGCCAGTATGTCAATCATTGCTTTTACATTTGTGGTGTGCCTGAACAGTCCTTTGCAGTAGATGCAGATTTGGCAGAAGTTCGGTCATTGAAAGTGCACTTGTGGACAAGTTGTACCAATGCCTTATACCTGTGCACATGCTCCTAAGCTTGACACTGCATGCGCCTCTCTTCCATGACGTCTATACAGTGGGGATCTGAGTCTGAAAGCTCAACCTGGTGTTGTCTGGCTGTGGACACTGTCACATGAGGACTTGCTCTTACATGCGTCTAGAGGATGAAAGTGACCTGGAGATAAACCCCACATCGCGTGTTACAAGCCCCTGATCTCATTGTGCCCTATTACCACAACTTAGTGTGCCAATTGTTCCTTCAGTGTGAAAGCTTTGGGTGTGTGCACCACAGCAATAAGTCTGTATCTGTCACCATATGACAGTGCTGTGCTTGCAATCGCTATATATACAGTACATTTTGACAAGCTACACCTGAACTGTACATGCAACTAGAACACAATGTGGTACATGCAACTAGAATTTACAATAAGCTACTTGCGGGGAAGAAGCCATACTAGTACTGGGTAACTGAATGCCAAGCCTGCAAATCCTGGAATGCACCCTGTGATTGGATCAAGAGCAACCAGGCATCTAATAAGCCAGACATAGGACCCAGCACATACTGTGGCAACTAGAGCTCGCCGAGACAAGGCAAACTCTGGCAGTCTGCATCTTGAGAACTGTATCTGCTGCCGGTGGAAATGGTCCACATTGTACTGCGAAACGTCCAGAAGGCAATTGTGCAGCTGACCATTCTGGCTCACCAGGCTGGCTGCACCTCTGACGTCAAAACCTGTTATCAGCAGCTTCTCTACACTGAGCTTTGCCAACCTTCTTGCATGCAGGATTGCGAAGCCAGCTCCAGTATACTTGATGCTCAGCTCCTTCAAGTACAGCTTTTCTGCATGTTTTAAGGCGTCCTCGATTGTGTGTGCGTCCTCAGACAGGTCACTGAACTCCAGGTGCAGCTTTTCAAGGTCTTTTAGCTGCCACTGCCCTTGGACAGGCGAGTTGAATGATGAAGCTGTCAGTCTGAGTTCTTTCAGGCTAGGGTGAGCTTGGCATAGCTGAAACAAAGCGAAGCCGTCCAGAGTTCCAGCACCGACTTGTAGATCAACGGTCCTATCCGAAAAATTTGGCATGGTGTCCTTCCCATTCCACTTGGCTGTCTTGAACCAATAGCGTGTACCAGGCAGCCAAGGACGGTGTCTGGCTTGTGTATCAGACAGCCGAGCACACTGTTTCTGCCTTTTGTAAGGTCTCAGGTGAAGCAGTTGGTACAGACTCTTGTATGAACCACGGTGGTAGTGTCGTGCGTTCACATCGCAGGTTGAGCTGGTGCTGGTCATTGTCGAGTTGAGTGCAGCCTCCTAGGAGACAGGAATGGCAAGTTTGTGATTGAGTGCCTGTAGCTGCAGCTGATGCGCGCCAGACCGCCCTTCCAATCAGGACCGTAGGGCGATTAGGTCAGTCCACAGAGCTGTGCAAAGCCTGCTTTGCCTGTGATCGTCAGCGACCGCTGCAAAACTGTCGCAGAGGGATTACATAACAGCCTGTACTCGTTTGTCTGCGACAACGGCACCCTGCCGTTGCCAGGCTGCGTGCTCCAGAGAAGGTTCGTAGATGCTGTTCAGTGCCTTGTGTTGACCAGAAGCCAGCAGTAAATTTTGTTGTGCAAGCACTTTTGAGAGCGCCTCCCGGACCCCAGGGCGATCTTGCAGGTGATCGGTATTGCCGAGTTGTGTTTTGGCGCCCACCTGTCCCGGCCGTGCATAGCTTGAAGAGCTATTTCAGGCAGCCTGTGCCTGGATTTAGCCGTGGCTTACGTTCATGTACAGATTCCACGGACACAATGATACAGAATTCCAGCTTTTTCGCGATATGCTTCCGTCGCAGCAGCTCCTCAGGACAATACAGCACTCTGCTGTTGATACATGTGCAGGCACAACACTTCACCATGCCTGCTGCAACCCATGGAATGGTAGATCCTGATGGTCCTTGGCGCCCAAGCACATCCCAGCGCAGTGCCAACTTGTCCTCGCAGTACTACCCTAGCCATCCTGGCACAGAAAGGGTAAGGTCTGAGTAACACCTAACCAGCATCATTCACCTTGCTTTGTGGTAACCAACCGTTTTTGACTTCTGACTCCTGGTCATTAGTTCCAAGTGAGATTGAAGCAGCCATCTCTGATGTCTTGCGTGGTTTTTAGCTGTAACACTGCTTACTCTACTCTGTAATGTAAAAGCACAATCTGCTGTGGAGCATGCACTTTTCTCCCGGCAATGTATATACAAACAACATCAGCCTGTTGGTCCACATCAATCAATACATCTGCACAATCAGCACAATGGGCTCACAATGCTGTGCGCCTATCTTTTTGCTGAAATTCCTTGCAGCAGCTTTGCTTCTTTTAGATTGAAAACTGCCTGCAGCCATGACTGGTCAATCAGTGTTGCAGTCACATGCATAGTGACTGCCTCACAGCATGCACATGCGTATCTTTCACGCCAGCATGTTTAATCCCCTTCCAGCCCCAAGCCTTATCACCAGACTCACCACATTCCTCAATCCTGAGTTTTGCGGGTGACTATGTATATGACTGTGAATGTGACTGTGACTGTGACTGTGACTGTGACTGTGACTGTGACTGTGACTGTGACTGTGACTGTGACTGTGACTGTGACTGTGACTGTGACTGTGACTGTGACTGTGACTGTGACTGTGACTGTGACTTTGCATCTTGTTGCTGCAGCCACACACAGCCAGCATATTGCAGAGGCCTGTGTATGCGCCTTCAAGACACAACCAGGAGTCTCTGGACAGGCAGGCAGCTGCTGATCAGGCAGCCTATGAGAGGAAGGGCAACATCTACTGGCCCCATGCAATCCACCACCAGCACCACCCTGCTGTAAGCATGACCTCCCCCCTCCTCCCCCCCCCCCCTCATGTTCAACCTTCCTGTTTGTGGCCCAGCTCATTGAAGGCTGTATGCTTCAGAAGCATGATGTTGCTCTCAGTCATTTGCAAGGGTCATGTTTTACACCGCAGAAGGGGTACACATGCTTGACTGTTATATGAGTGCACCAAAGCTAGCCACTTCAATTCTGCAGCTGTTCTTCTCTCGCAACAGCAACTTGCTTTTCCTGAAGCAGTGGCAGTCAGTGCCGTGCTTGTAGAGAAGAACTGCCTTCCAAGGTGCTTGTGACCTCAAGTGAAGCCAGCATGGCTGCTAGCAGGTTGGCGCTGGGGCGTCTGTGGAGCAGGAGGGCTACCTCAACGGTCCTAATCAGCCTTGGGGCAGGGCGCAGGGGCACTACCAGGGTCACATGGGCTCCTTCAACCCCATCACTGGCCACTGGGCCGAGGAGCCGGCCCACCCCGACCGTGCCAGGTACGTGCCAACTCTTGTCTGTAGCCATGCTGTCTGTACCCATCCTGCCTTCATACAATCACTCAGCCGTCACAAGAGGGCATTCATTGCTTTTAATTTGTCCGGCTTTTCTAAGTCACACGTATCAGACTTTTCATGCATGCCTGCCTGTCCCAGATGCTGTTCCATGCGCGTCTATGGCGCTTACCAGAGAGCTTTGTGCATCAAACATGTAGTATTCATATATGTGCTGGTTTGTATTATCGTAATGGTTGCCTCAAGTCCCTTCCGTGCCCAGAACAAGCCAGACTGATGAGACAAGACTCATGTCAAGCACACCTAGCATTTGCTGGACCATCCGTCAGCGATAACAATTAGCATCATCATTCGTAATACTTACGATTATCATTGTTATTGTTGTTGTGAGTTGTAGGGTTCAGAGGACTTGTTATTATCGTCATCATCATCACCATCATCAGTATCGTTTGTGTATGTGTTTGATGCAGAGAAAGCTTCCTGCCAGGCTCCAAGGCTCGGCAGCACAACAGCCAGCAGGAGGCAGCCTACGGCCCAGACAGCATTGGCAAGTACGACCCCATCCTGCACAAATGGATTCTGGAGCCTGACCAGGAGAAGTGGGCTGCCAGGGAGAGGGCCCATGCCAATCAGGTACTGCTTGCAACAAAGATGTAGGGTTTAGGGTTTAGAAATGGGCTGCCAGAGAGAGGGCACATGCCAATCAGGTACTGCTCGCAACAAGGGTTTATGGTTTAGGGTTTAGAAATTGTGTTGCCAGAAGTGGACTGCCAGGGAGAGGACACATGCCAACCAGGTACTGCTTGTAACAAGGGTTTATGATTTAGGGTTCAGAAATGGGCTGCCAGAAATGAGCTGCCAGAGAGAGGGCACATGCCAATCAATCACTGCTTGCATTAAGGGTTGAGGGTTTAGAAACAGGCTGCCAGAAATGGGCTGCCAGGGAGGGGCCATATGCCAATCAGGTATTGCTGGCAGCAATCATAAGCTCGACTACACCTATGAACATAAGAAAGACACAGAGAAGATCAGCATGGCTCTGATGCAGAGATGACGCAACAAGCAATCATGCAGCTCACATCAAAGCGCTAGTGTGATGATTTCTCAAATATTCCCTTGAAAAGAGAAGCAGATCCAAATGCGACTGCGTTCAGCATGAGGATTTGATGTCCCAAACAAAGGCATCCTGCTAATGAATGATCATGGAGTTGTTTAGGCAAATCTAAGCCTGATGCAATCTTGCCAGCACTGATCAGAGGCATTCATGAAGGGTTCCCACACGAGTGTGCTGTCTTGAGTAACCTGGCATCAGGATCAAAGGCAGGCAAGGGCATATGCATCAGGTCCAGGGGCATTTCTTCCCAGCATTAACTGGTAGCTGCATGCCTTTGCTCCATGTCCAGTTTATCTTGCTCACCCCAAAATTTTCTTCATGCTGTGCAGGTTGGAATCAAGATGGAGGGCAGGCCAGGGCATGTACACCAGGCCCAGGGCACTTACGACCCAATCACCAACCAGTGGCTTCATGCTCCTGCCGGCACAGTTGCACAGACTGCTGGGGACAGATCACGCCAGGATGAGCATGACTGGGCAGTCAACAAGACAGGTATCATGATCATGGGCATATGTATGTTCTAATGCCAGTCTTTTGATGGCTCTTTCTGGATATTGATGCTTGGGTATCATTTTTATAACATACAGTCTACCACGCTGATTTCCATCCTGGCCAAACATGTAGCGTGGGCTGGCCATGATATGAGTCCAGAAAGTGGCAAGCTTCAAGCATCAGCCTGACCTCTTCCAAGTGAAGGTTTCATCGTTTGGCAGACTGTTTCCCTTCAACTATTCCTGCCCAATACTTCGTCAGGTCAATTCTCAATTTACATTTCTTGCCTTTTGGACTCATCAGGGGAGTCAACAGACAATGACTGGTGAGTCATGTCTTGCTTGCTATTGCACATGGCTCAGTGACGCCCCTGCAAGCACAGACCAGACAGAACAGCAAACATACTTGTAAGCAGCATTCTGTCTCTGCCACAAAAGGGAAAAGCTATTAGAAAAACAAAGCATTATCTCTCTGATCATGTGGTGTGGGCACTTGCAGGCAGGCTGTGTGTGAGCCACAACACAAGGCTGGGGGTGTATGATCCCATCAGGAATGTGTGGCAGGTTCCCCCCTCCAATGTGGAGGAGCATGATGAGCAGATGAGGCTCAAGGCTCACGGTCATATTCCCACCAAGCGCAAGGTCCCTACCTCTCCCAATGTCGGGGTCTATGACCCTGTCAGGTAACACCCTGTAGCGTCTGTATGCACTCTGTTGGCGTGTATGAGTTTGCCCTCTACCTCATCACACAGAGTGCCTGCTTTTGCCGGACATGTTTGCTGTGTTGGCATGCGAACGCAGCAGTAGTGGTAGAGCCCAACAGCACAAAGTCTTCAGCGTGCATGCCAAGTATGAAGAGAGCGCAAGTGTAGTCAATGATACAACCCAGTTGATGGCAGACACGTTCTAGTCCAACATTTGCGTACTGCTTGGGGCAATTGGCATCAAGATTAGGCCATTGATGCTGACGTCTTCTGTCATTTCTGGTAACTTGCAACCGGCGTGCACAGCTGTGATTGACGTTTGCTGCAGGAATGACTGGTTGGTGTTGCCTCAGAATCAGCGTATCATTGGCGGCCTGACCTTTCAACCCCGTACACTGTTTTGAGCCCAGCTGGAGTCAGAAAGTGCAGTCAGCTTGCTTGCTGGGTTCCTGGTCGTTACATAAGTATCCAGTGTAATCAAATTCCTGGGTGCCCACATGGATGTGGAGCCAGTTGCTTTCAGATAGACAGTTTGAGCTACGCACTTAGGCACCTCTCAGGCAACCAGGCTGGTATCATCATGGAGTGACCTACGCCCCATGCCTGCATCACTATATTGCAGTCTGCGCATGCGTAAAGTGGTTGCTCTGTATACGTGAGCATCACAAAAAATGAAACTGAGACCTTTGCCAAGCTGATGCATGGTTCAGAGTGCAGCAGTGGCATATGCTGGCAACAAGAAGGGCCCACGTTCCTTTGATGATGCCAATTTTCTTTTGGTGGAAAGTTGCGGCCACCAATTTACATTTTGCAAAACGTGCTCTGCAACCATTGAGCGACAGCAATCTGGTCATACGCTGGCAAATTGCCTTCTGATTGTCAAGTGGTTCGCAGATGCGCATGCATGCAGTTGTTGACAAGATAGGAGGTGACAAAAAGATAATTGGTGACATATAACATAGTGGTTTCGGAGTGGCGCAGCGGAAGCGTGGAGGGCCCATACCTAGATGGTGGGACACCCTCAGGTCTCAGGATCGAAACCTGGCTCCGAAATTTTGTCGTCATGTCATGGCTTGCTCAATTAAGCGTTTTGAAGGATTCTCCTGTTCAAATTCAGATGTGCAAGTCAACACCATGATGGCAGAGTTCAGCTGGTCGAAAGGTATGTAAGCCACAGCATGATCAGCATTAGCTGGACTACCACAATGGTACAAGCCGCAGGAGCTTCACATATGTGGTACAACTGGTAAGTTGCAGAAGCTGCATGTGTAAAATTCACATGTGTGGTGTAACACTGGCATTACTAAGTACTGGTTCTGCCCTAAGGGTCATGCAACTGGAGTGCGCCTTGCGCACTGCAGAAGCACGACAAGCAAACAACGCAACAGCCGTCTCGGGTGCTGCCATTGGTTCAACCCCCCGATCACTCACTGCCTATGCATGCATGCCGCATCCTGTATGGTGAGTAGCGTGCTCCCGTTGATCTAGTTCAGTTGCAAACCGCGCCAGCGACAGCTGTGTCCGCCTTTCTGAGACACCGCCGTCTGTGGGTGAATACTGAGAGGTATTCCCAGGACTAGCAGAACTTCGCGCGGCCATTCGTCAGCTTTGCTGCGCATGCTTGGCAGCTCGTTCAATCTGGTCTTGACCGAAACAAGCGGCACGGCTCCGCGGTAGCCTAGGCAGTTTGTGCAATTTCGCATGGAAGACGCGTTTGCCAGAGACGCGTCCGAGGTCAGCACTGCTGTTGTACTTGCTGGCTTGTGTTTCTTGGCCTGGGAACCCATAGATGGCTTCAATTGTTATGTGATGATCTACTACTTGTACCTTCTTCAGGTGTTGCGGCTCTTGAACGTCGATCCAGGAGCCGGATTATCTGATGCAGAAGTCTTGGAGGTATGCAACCCTGTCTTCATCTATGACGGCACCCTCTGTCAAGGCCTAACTTTGACAAATCCTGCAGGCTAGAGCCAAGTATGGCAGCAACGAGCAGCCAGCAGAGCAAGGTACAAATGCAAAGTGTTCTGGTTGATTCTTGCGCATTTCAAGATGTGCTTGCAGCAAGGAACGCAAGCTTCTTTGTCCTGACATCATCATGTCCTGTGCAGGAACACCATTCTGGAAATTGGTACTCAAGCAATTCGATGATCTGCTTGTCAAGGTATTTCAGCTTTAGGGACGTCAGTCAGTCTGGATGCATCCACTTTACAAATGCACGAGCTGATCTTAGCCAGACATCATCTATGCTATTGCCTGCAGATCTTGATTGTAGCAGCTGTGGTTGACTTTGGCATTGCGCTGCTGAATGGAGAGTCTGGCGCTAAGTAAGGCTGATCAATCGCTGGTGTGATATAATTCGGATGCAGATTTGAACGCAGATTATTTGTTGAATGAACTAGTACATGCACTAGCATAAGGACTACAGTAGTATTTTGCCTGCCCGCTTACAATGCCATGACTGCTTGAGTCTTCACTGCAGCGCGTTTGTGGAGCCAGGAGTCATTGTCATGATCTTGATTGCAAACGGTATGAGACAACAGTGCCCCACTATGGTCAAGTCATGTTGCAACTTGCTGCTTGTTGTTTTGTTGTCAGATGCTGCAATGGCACTGCCTTTGATCATCTGACAGCTGACCCTGTATATGCAGCCACTGTCGGTGTGGTAACAGAGACCAATGCAGAGAAAGCTATAGAAGAGCTGAAGGCCTATGAGGTCAGCCATTGCATATCGCTTCATAAGCATCCACTGTTGCATTCACTGCTGCAAAGACTCATAAGGGACCACCGCAGTTTCAAGACGATATACACGATCTCACAGATGCTATCAGACTGCAGCAGTCTGCTTCTGCCCCTTGACATGCGCACTGTAGACACAAGCTTCACACAGCAGCTGCACAGATGTGACTTGGCAGCAGCCAGTCATGGCATGGCAAAGAGTGAATTCTCGCGCTAGGCAGCAAGGCCTCCTATACATGACTCACTTTACCCATCAAGTGCTTGAGTGTCTGGTTGCTGGCAGGCAGATGTGGCCACAGTGCTCCGCAAGGGCAGGTTGCACGTCATCCCCGCCACTCAGCTAGTCCCCGGGGACATAGTGGAGGTTGCAGGTCAGCAGTGTCCTGCTGCAACAACACTATGCAGTGCATTCAAGTTGCCTAAGATGTGCATGCAGCCTTGGCATCAGCAGGAGATTGCTGGGCATGCATGCATCACTGCAGTGAGAACCAATATGCTGCTCAAGTTTGGCAGAGCAGCACTAATGCCATGCTGTCCTTTTTGAAGATCAGTGAAAGTTGTGCAAACCAGTCCAGGCATTGATTGTACTTGTTGTCAAACCTACTGAATTTGCAATCAGACAGTGCAGGTGCACAATAGCTAGCAAATTGTATCTGGCCTCTGCCCTCACGACTAATGCAAGTCTGGCAAATGACACATTGTATTGAGCTGCATCCAGTCTGACAGCCTTGCTTCAAGTGCTCTCATTGCCTGCCTCATTGCATATCATACCTTGCCTGACAACTCGGACCCTAAACCCTAAACCTGATGCCCTGCAGTGGGGTGCAAGATACCAGCCGACTTGCGGCTGACAGAAATTCTGAGCAGTGTAATTAGAGTAGATCAGGTACACTACCATACTGCCTGCAGTGAGGCTGTCACTGCATGCATGCATCAGCAGGCCTCCAGCACCTCACTTGTCAGGCAGTACACCATTTCATGCAACCGAAAAGGGCTTACTAGCAACTGCAGGCTACTCTTCATGCTGTAACGGACTGTCACAGACTTAGACTTGGTGGTTCTAGTGGCAGAAACACCTGTTGACCGTGGATCTCAGAAGTACAAGTGAGTGCCTGAGTGCCTGCAGTCAATTTTGACGGGAGAGAGCTCAAGTGTGGAGAAGTACCTTGAGTCAACACAGAGTCGCAAGGCAGTGTACCAAGACAAGACCTGCCTGCTGTTCTCGGTGAGGAGGACAGGCTGTTGCCAGTTGTTATAACCTGTTGAATGCTACAGTGCTTGTGTATCTGTCTGCCATATCAGCCGCATCCAGATGCATCCAGCTTGGAAGCTCAGTCTGCAATGTAAAAAACAGTGAAGCTCAAGGCACTCAGCAGCAGCTCCTTTGACCTGAGACACCGGTTCATTGCAAAAGCACATTTCTACTGGCCCCAGGTGTTTCTCAGTTTTGATCCACACTGTGAAATGGTTGTGTCTCCAAAAATTTGAGACTTCTGAGTCCCAAAGACCCAAGATCCTGCATAAGATGTGGTGTGGTGTTGTGACAGGGGACTGTGGTGACAGCTGGCAGAGCCAGGGCAGTTGTAGTCTGCACAGGCCCCAGCACAGCCATGGGCAAAATCAGGTGAGCATGGAGTGGTGTCACTGTCTGCAAGATCCACCCCTAAGTATGGCAGGACAGAGCAGCTTGCTACATCCTGTAATTTGTCAGAAGCCTGTTATTGGCTGTGCAAAATTTGGGCAGCTGAGAGCGATGTCATATGGTTTATCTGACCGCAAACATGCCATCGTAGAGAGTGAGGCAGCTTGCTCAATGCTGGAAGTGACCATGCACTTTGCATACCATTACTTGGCACCCTATTTGCATGATCGCTATCTCAAACAACAGTGAGGACGCACATGTTGGTACATACAGCAACTTCATGCGCATCCTTTCACTTCCTGTTCTCAGCAGTGTATCATCTTGTTATACATATGTCGTGTCCAGTGTAATTGCTACATTGGCTTTGTTGCAGGCATGCTATGGCTGAGACAACTGATGAGATGACACCTTTGAAGAAGAAGCTGGATGAGTTTGGCAGCTTCCTGTCCAAAGCCATTGCGGTGATCTGTGTGCTGGTGTGGATCATCAACATCGGCCACTTCAGTGATCCTATACACGGAGGATGGGTATGCTCCTGTCACAAAACCTGTCTGGTGCAGTTGAAAAGAGAAGAAACAAAAGACTACGCCCTTCAGCGTCAATTCAATCAGAACCCAAGTATCACACTGGGCTGCCCAGGGTCTCGTGCAGCTTCTTTGCAATGACATACAGCAAGTGCTCAATGATGGACTGTTTTCCAGGTGTTTGTCTGTGCGCCCTTAGGGATGTAAAAAGGTCACCAGTGTTGGAGATGTTTTGCATGTTGTAGAGGAGTTTGGGTCTCAGATACACCTGTGCACAACTACCAGGCATTGTTGTTCACAAATGGCCAAGCAATGTGGCTGGCTTGGCACAAGCATGGAGCAACAGCTGTAAGGCATACATGTCACGGACTGTTTGTGCCTGAGCCAAGCAGATGATGTTGTTGTGTGAAGGTTCAAAGAGCATTGTACTATTTCAAGAATGTGGTTGTGTGAAGGTCCAAGGAGCATTGTACTATTGCAAGAATGTGGTTTGTGTGAAGGTTCAAGGGGCATTATACTATTTCAAGATAGCGGTGGCGCTTGCGGTGGCCGCCATTCCAGAAGGCCTGCCAGCGGTGGTCACCACCTGCCTAGCCCTTGGCACCCGCAAGATGGCAAAGAAGAACGCCATTGTGCGCAGCTTGCCTTCTGTGGAAACCCTAGGCTGCACGACAGTCATCTGCAGTGACAAGACTGGAACCCTGACCACTAACCAGATGGCTGTGGCAAAGGTAGCTGTGGTGCAGTCACCCAAGCAGGGCTTGGTCACGTTTGAAGTCACAGGTGAGAGAGTCGCAGTTTTACGCAATGTTTGCTGTGAGGAGTCAGCCTTGTGGAATTGAAAGTCATACATTGAGTTGAGCTGACTTTACTGGAATTTGAAGCTTGCACAGAATAATCTGACTTGCAGTTCATCACTCTGTCCAGTGTGAACGACTGCTGATGCATGCGTTCTACAACAATGTACATGCACCTGCCGTTTGTGTCAAAGCTCAGAAGCAGCTCAGTGGCAGCTCACACATACGTTGGACTAACACAAGGGTTGCAGTCTCCAAGCCCTGCTGAAGTCCAACCTGCTGACTCAAAACATATAAGATCGGCATAACATGGTTGCAGCAGCAGAGGTGAAATTTGTGCGCAGCTGCTCTCTCCAACTCACAGGCAGCTCTGTGTATCAACCCTCTTGGCCATGCATGCTGCTTGTGTCTGTCTGTGCAACGGACTACATACATTCCAAAGGGGACAAGGGCATCCAGCAGACACCCCACCAGAAGAGCCCTGCCTTCTGAGTTATTTGTTTGCTCCTGACATTGCTCAGCTCAGCACACAATAACAAGCATGTGCTTATGGATATGATCTCCATTTGCAGGAAACACATATGCTCCAGAGGGCAGCTTGTACTGGGGCCAAGGGCAGCCTGTGGACCTGCCAGCTGAACAGCCCTGCCTGCTCAGAATGGCCATCTGCTCAGCGCTCTGCAATGACTCATCTCTGAGTTTTGCTGCTGGTGAGCAAGCATGGCTGCTGTCATCAACAGGTTTCTGTACTGCCAGGGAAGCAGCATCTGCTTAAAAACGTGGCATGCGGTACATACATAATGCTGCATGGCCAGTACATGATGTGATAGTACAGAGTGTGCATGGCTAGTACAACCTGATTATATCTGTGAAGGACTTGGCCTCAATCTAGATTGTGACCGCCTGCAAGGGTGCACCATTTTTGTCACCAATCCAATAATGGAGTCCAGCCTTTCCCAAATAACAGCGTCAGCAGTGTTTGTTGCTGACCAATGACACACCGTTGCACAGCTTCCCATACGCATCATTTGTGGCCAATGTGCATATCAGATAGGATCGTTCTGTTTTACCGCATGTACCTAGCTCACCATGAGCTGGAAAGCAAATTTATTGTTAGTTATTATCATTATGGATCTGTGTTGAGCAGACAAGGGCAGCTACCAGCGTGTGGGGGAGGCAACAGAGCTGGCTCTCCGGGTGCTCACTGAGAAGATAGGCCTGCTGGGGTATGGGTCACAAGCCCTAGACAGCCTGAGCAGAGCAGAAAGAGTCACCTATTGCAACGACCACTGGCAGAATGACTACAGAAAGGTGCGCGAGCTCTTCTGTTTGTTCCCCTGCTTTGCTGGCAGAGCAAAGCCAGCAGTTTGCTTTTGAACCACCAAGTGCCCTGCATACTGCTGACACACGCAACAACAATGCTCTGCAAAGAGTGTGAGTGCCAGTCTGATGAAATGCTGCTGTTCCTGTGTTGCAGTGTCAGCATTGGTGCTGCTTAATTCTACTCATGCTCAACACAACAGACCAAAAACAAAGCACGTGTACAAAATACCCATCAAGAGACAAAACACAGAAAAGAAAACGCAACAAAAACAAACAAAAGAGAAAATGGGTCTTAGCAAGGTTGCTGTGCAGGTGTCTACCCTTGAATTCTCAAGGGACAGGAAGATGATGAGTGTTCTGGCTCAAGGCCCCAACAATCAGGATGTCATCTTTGTCAAGGGTGCCCCAGAGTCTGTGCTGGACAGATGTAGTCATGTGAGTCCTGCACTCCCTCTCCTCCTCGTGTCAAGGCATTCTGGCGCTTTGCAGTGCTGCAACCAAAGATCACTTGTTAAGGCAGTAAAGTTTCTCTAATGTCCGTCCACTCCTGACGCTGCCCAGAATTCTGTGTGGCCTCATCCCAAAGCTCTCTTTGCAAGCTGACAATGCGGTCTGGAAGAGAGTAGGTGACAAGATTATGGCTTTGAGCATTTGTTTAGAGAATAGCAAAAGGGTGAGGTGCATTGGGTTTCCCTGTGTGGGTTGCTGCTTCCTCGGCAATGAGCAATGGGCAATGAACAATGGGCAGCAGGGTCAAGCTGGCACCGGCAGTGAGGCTCAACATGCACCTAAAACATCTCCACAATGTATAAACGCATTTTCACTCTCCCTAGCCGATTCAAAATTTAGATTTCCACTGTAGAAATGACGTTTCTGAACTACAACAGACGTTTCAGGATTGGAAAGAGCTGCATGCCTTGCAGGTGATGAGTAATGATGGGTCTGGCGAGTTCAGGATGACAACTGAGGTGCAGGAGAAAGTGATGGCGGCTGTGACCTCCTTTGGTAGCAAGAAGGCGCTGCGCTGCCTGGGCCTCGCCTACAAACACCATTCCGGCAACAGCTCCAAGGTGGGCCCCTGTCACTGTTTGTTTGTTCAATTGACTGTCACAGCAAAACTTCAAAAGAAAAGAAAAGACAAGTTTGTGCTTTTCAGCGAACATGACGGGAGCCTCCTGAGGCAGCAAGCCCAGAGCTATAGCAAAACTTGAGCAGCAACTGATACTCTAGCATAGTACTAGAGAGCAGGGTGTCACATGTAGGTTAAAGCGCACCAATTCCTGTCTGGTAAACTGCACAGCAGCAGATGAATTACACGCCCATACGATGCTGACGTGCATGTCAGCAGTATAATGTGAGGATTGATTGATTGATTGATTGATTGATTGATTGATTGATTGATTGATTTCCACCTATGCCAGCCTTTGCTCTTACATTAGCCAGTATCATATGAGGATGCATGGGGCAAAGAACAATCAGTTTTGACTGGGAGCAACATGGTGTGCCATGTTTGCTTACCATGACTGCATTGCTGCAGATCAGCAAGGAGGATGAGTCAGAGCTGACATGGATAGGGCTGGTGGGCATGCATGACCCCCCCAGGAAAGAAGTCAGGGGGGCCATAAACCTGTGCAAGGCTGCTGGCATCCGCCTCATTGTTGTCACCGGAGACAACAAAGCAACAGCAACTGCAATCTGCTCACAAGTGCGCAACTCACTTTTTCCATTTGATGCCTTACAGTCTTGGGTGTGGAGCCAGTTGTGACTCGTCAGACATCCTGGCTTGAAAACACAGGTGTATGTGGTGATTGGCAATGCCTGATGGAACGCTATTGTTATGTTTGTTTGCACACTTTGTGGTGCCATCTGATGCAACACTGGCATCACTCTGTGCAAATGGGTTGGTGGTCCGTTGCCCATGTGCCTCATTGCAGCTTCTGCAAAAGCATGCTCATAAGCTACAGCTGCATTGGCAATGATCAAACCCTCTTCAAGAGCACTGCCATTTACAAGTGATCTTTTCCACCTGGATGATCCAGCTGCATGATCCACTAGACCATGAGGTACAGCCATACTGCAGCTGACAAGGCTTTGACCTTGCTGAGAACTTGCCATGCTACTGCTACTTGTCACCAGTTGTCACAAAGTGCAGAGAACAAGAAAACACAGCACACGGCGCTTCAACCCTGGGTGCAGGTGTTATTTTCATTCTCGCTCACTCACTCTCACTACCACTCTCATTCTCAGAGGCCTGTACCATGTCTTCTGCATTGTCAATCATTCATTCCCTCAAGTGCATTTGTTGATGCAGGTGGGTGCTCTGGAAGCGTCTCCTCAGGCAGCTGAGCCAGCAGGTGTTGACAAGGTGCTGACTGGACTGGAGTTTGATGAGCTGGCAGCGGTTGAGAAGACTGAAGCGGTGTCCATCATGTCTGTCTTTGCGCGTGTGGAGCCCAGCCACAAGAGCCGGCTTGTGGAGCTTCTGCAAGCCCAGGTGCAATCTTGTGTTTGACCTCTTGTGCACAACTCTAAGCAAGCCCAGGTGTGATGATACTGCGCTTCAATCAACTGTGCACAGCTCTAAGGATGCCTTCCTTTCCTCCTCATGTCTGATATCACAACTCGTTATCTTGGCAATCTTCATCCCCATCCCCATCTCTATCCCCAGGTGCCATCATGTGTTTGACATATGTCTCAGGAAGCCTTCCTTTCCTCCTCGTATCTCATATCACAACTCCTCATATCAGCAAACTTTATGTCCACCCCCATCCCCCACCCCAGTCCCAGCCCCATCCCCATCCCCATCCCAAGCCCAGTCGTCCCCATCCCCTGGTCTATTGTCAAAGTGTGCAGGTCATGGCAGTGGCAGCTGTGAAGGGCCCCTGCCTTGTACACCACATAGTTCTGCTTTTCAAACCCAGCGATTGTGGTGTCAAATACAGCGTCACCATGGCCATGTGGTGTGTTTGCAGAGGCATGTGATGTGAGCATTGTGCCTGGTGATTTGTGTACAGGGACATGTGGTATGTGTACAGGGTCATCTGTTGTGTTCGCAGAGGCATGTGGTGTGAGCATTGTGCCTGGTGATTTGTGTACAGGGGCATGTGGTATGTGTACAGGGCCATGTGTTGTGTTTGCAGGGGCATGTGATCTGAATACAGAGCCTGGTGGTTTGTGTACAGGGACATGTGGTAGCCATGACTGGCGATGGAGTGAATGATGCTCCTGCTCTGAAGAAGGCTGACATCGGCATTGCCATGGGCTCCGGCACAGCTGTGGCCAAGCATGCAGCCGACATGGTGCTGGCAGACGACAACTTTGCCAGCATTGTTGCTGCTGTCGCGGAGGGGCGAGCCATCTTCAACAACACCAAGCAGGTGAACTTCACATTTTTGTGTACACATAGCTCTCAGCTGCTGCTACAATCAATAGCTTGGTGTGGGTCTCATTTCCGGCTGAATCTGCATGCCCAGGTTTGTTGTGTTGTTGCCTGCTTTGATGTGATGAGCTACGTAGAGCCTGTGTATATCCCAAAAGCAATCTCGTACCATAAGTTCTGACCATAATTTGTTGGTATTGCCTGCTTTGACTGTTGGCATATGGCTGTTGTGCTGTGTCCTGTCCCACTGAGCTACAAGCAATGGGGCTGACAAAAAGCAGTTCAGTGCCTCATTTGTATTGCAGTTGGTTGCGCTGGCCTGGTGCTAGTTCCTCCCTTTGCAAATCTTCTGTAAGCAGAGAAAAGATCGCCAATTGCTGCCAGGTTGCACTGCAAAGGTGGCAGAGGCTTTTTTGCAGCTCAGCTGGTGCTGGTTTCTACTCTGGCCAGATTGTGGCAAGGCGCAACAGCCACAACTGGCTTTCAAATGCCAGTCAGCTGTTTCAGTTGAAAACCTGCTTTCTGACACATCAATTTTTTGTTGTGTCTGCAGTTCATTCGCTACATGGTCTCCTCCAATATTGGGGAGGTGGTTGCTATCTTTTTTGCAGCCTTGCTCGGCATGCCAGAAACCCTGAACCCTGTGCAACTTCTGTGGGTCAACCTAGTGACCGATGGGCTGCCTGCAACTGCCCTGGGCTTCAATGCACCAGATGCAGACATCATGAGGCAAAAGCCCCGCAGGTGCAATGTTTATTGTCATGTCGCTACACACACAGGGTTGACTGCTTCCAAGTTGTTCTAGACAGGATACTTTTAGCTTCAGACTTCCTGAGTGTTCAATGCGCAAATGCATAAACCTGCATTGACGCCAAAGCTTGCAAGCATGACCGCCAGCATCACTAACATGTTTGACTCTATTGCCAAGTGCCTTGCAGTGATAGGTGTTGGCGCTCAAAACTGCGTTTTGCCACACCTTGTGGGTACCCAGCAGAAACAACCAGCGCGCTATTAGTCATGACAATGCTTTGCTATGCTGTGCAGCTGAGCAATGCAGCCTGATAAATGTATGGCCAGCATGTTGTAGCTATGCCAACTTCCATCAATGATTTCTCCCTTTTGTTGCTGCACATGCTGACATGATGGATTTCTTGATTGCAGAATGTCTGACTCCATCGTTAACAAGTGGCTGTTTGTGCGCTACATGGTCATTGGTGTGTATGTGGGATGTGTCACAGTTGCTGGATTCGCCTGGTGGTACATGTATTATGCGGTGAGCACATCTACATCTTATGCAAACCTTCATGCAAGCAGAAAGAGAGATGCACCAGATCAAGTGCTGTTGCTGGTGCCTGACTTAGGGTCTTTCATCTGTGGTTTGTCAAGCTTGCCTGCGTTTGCAGACAGTTGCAGTAGCATACGCAGAAAGATGTTGCGCAAGGCATGATTCAGAGCTTTGTCTGTACATGATGCTCACAATTGCGCATCAGCTGCATGCCACTAGCATTCCTCATGTGCAGCCGGCTGCCAGTGTGCATCATGCTGATGATGTCTGGTTTCACCAAAACAACATGGCTACATGCTGTCTATGCGACTGAAGTGTCACACATTCAGCTCCTGGCTCCAAGATGACAGGCCAAATCTAGTCTTTCAAAGGGTCTTTCAAGCATCAGGCATGTATGTTTTGAAACGATGAAGCAGATGTTTATTGTATGAGCGCAGGCTGGGCCACGCCTGACCTGGAAGCAATTGACAGACTTCCAGAACTGCCAAGAAGGCTCACAGACCTTCAGCTGCGATCTCTTCAAGAACAGGCATCCCTCAACCATCAGTATGACCGTGCTGGTGGTTGTGGAGATGTTCAACGCCCTGAATGCGCTGAGCGAGAACAACAGCTTGCTGCAGCTTCCACCCTGGAGTAATCTGTGGTTACTGGCTGCCATCGCAGTGTCTATGCTGCTGCACGTTTTCATCATGTACACACCACCAGTGGCCAAGATCTTCACTGTCACAGCTTTGTCAGGCAGGGAATGGGCTGCTGTGGTGTGGCTGTCTTTTCCTGTCATCATTGTAGATGAGATTCTGAAGTTCATGTCTAGAACTTACACAGCTGGTCATGTGCCTCTGCCTAAGCTTGTCAGGAGGTTATCGCATTCCCGGGACTTGTTGCTGCCCACCCACACTCTTCAAAGACAAGGTAGCCATGAAAAGTGAAACAGCGGTTTTTTCGATTTCAAGCAGCCTTGGCACAGCTAGACTTTACTTTTACTGCTAGTCCTCTGCCTCTCAACTGAGACCACATCACTGTACACAGTGCTGGGCAGCGCCCCTCTCCATCAGTTTGAATAATATTGATGCTAGTATCAAGTCTTGTCAGCATACCGGAATGCAATAAAAGTCTGCGTGGTGTCCCCAGGTACATGAGGACTGTTGCAATGTGTCGCTGCCAGTGATGCAAGAACATATTACACAACACAAGTGAGATCCAGTAGCTATAGCACTTGGAGTCATCTGTTACAAATAGCAAATACAAACTGATTCATGATGTAGCACTCTGCGGGCAACCACGTAAATTCATATAATAGCAAGGAAACGTAAATTCATATAGTATTGTGTTTCACAATCAAAAATTGACAAACATAATGTAACCCCCTCTATTGCATCAAAGTGCTGCAGTGTACAAGCACATGGTTGCCAAATGAAATCAAATGCAGCCAGCCCAACAAAGCAATGAAGGCCAGCACTTGGCCTACACCCAGCTGATGTCTTGATGCCTGACACCAGCCAATCAGAAATGCTCAGCAGTCTGTCTTTGCATGCTGCCTCATGCCCAGAAGCTGCTCCAGCTATCTACTGAGGGTCTGAGCATGGCCATGGCATTCATGGGCAGAACGTATGAGCAGTACTGATCTAAAAAGCTGACATGGCCAGGATACCAATTGCATGCACCAGCCACAGGATCACACCAATCGGGTTGATTGTGTTGCCTCCAAATGTTGGCTCTGCAGAAGCAAAGGAAACCAGCTCAGGCAAGTCAGCAACGAGCACCTGCATGAGTCTTGGATCCTCAACATGCTGATTTGGTATACCATGGGTATGGCCAAGTAAATGGCGTTATCTCAGCAAGCAGAATGGCTGCAGGCATGACAGTGAGGTCATACAACTAGACACTGTGACAATTGCAGCACTTGTGTGAAAGAGACTGTACCTATGTATGAGCCATCAAGCCAGTTGATGAAGTCCTGCTGTGTGTACAGATCAGGGAAACACCCAGCAGCCTCACCAGATCCTCCACCCTCTGACTCACCGGTCTGGAGAAGCTCTCTGCGTCGCTGAGCATAGCCCCTCTGGTACGGGTACGTCAACAGTCTCCTAGACTGCAGACACCAGAAAGCTCACTCAGACGCCAGACGCATGTTGATAATTGTAGCAACACTGACAGCTGCATCTATCTCAACATGCTGCACTGAGGGTTTGCATGTAACCTGACACAGTATGCATCAGCTGAGGGACATTGCCAAAATGCTGCCTGTCATGCAGAGGAAGGTGGCCGCTCACCCCTTCACCTTGCACTGTTTGCCAGTCTGACCCAGCGTTAGGCACAATCCCAGTGCCATAATCATACTGCTCAATGGCAAACTTGCCCTGAGTGGCAGCAAAGAGCCACCAACCATTGGACTGCCGAGGCCTTTGACAAGCTGAGCCAGTGATGGCGTCTGCTACACCTCCATTCAAGCAGTTGGGAGCTGAGGTGAACAGATCACAGTTGCCAACCAGGTTGGTCCAGGCTGTCTGGTTCAGCTGCAGAGTGGACGATCGCTCAGTATTGCTGGTGCAGGTATGGGCCTCACTCGATATTGGAAATTGAGTCTACATTCCCTGGAAAAATGCAAGTAGAGCTACTGATCACCTGGAAACACGCTACCAGGACAGCCTGCGACGGGCAATATACTCCGTCTGTGTTAGCTGTGGCGTTTGATATCTGGTCTGTGCAGTTGAGCTCCCCAGCATCCAGCAGAGGCTCCGGAGGGACCGGAATGCTGGCTAACAAATCGTTGTATTGCGACTGACAATCGTCACTCAGCGTTGTCTGTGCTGACGAACCGATGTTGGTGTGCACATATCCTTGAGCGAGCTGCAGGCTAACTAAAGCAGCAACGACAGCCACGAGCGCTGCCGTCCGACGAGTCATTGCGCAACTAACGCCGTCAAGTTTGACTATGCACTGAAGACGACGGCTTGAAGACTCGGGTCGGCGGGTAGCTCCTGAACGCTAATGCCCAGACAGCGATGGGTTTGAAAGACTGCAAATTCACTGACTGCTTTGTGGCGCTGCGGCTACAAGTGAAATTGCGATAGCACAAACCAAGCAGCAAGGCGCCTGCTCAGCACACGCTCGGTCCAATCTGAACAATTGTCTTGTCCCACATGGGCTCACATGAGTAGCATGTGCGGGTAAAGCTAAATTTGTCTTGTGCTTTGCGCGTGCCTTCTGTTCAAGTTTGGGCCACCGCGACTTCGCATACCGCATGAACTGCGTGCCGGGAACAACTTTGTATTGGAAGGAAAAGCTAGCGTAGTTCTGTTGCGACGACAACTGTGAGTCTAATTGGCCGCTGAGTCGAATTGCTACACAGCCGAGCAGGCACTATGGCGAACATATTCAGCGTCGTCGCGCTGCTGATCATGTTCAGAGAAGCACTTGAAGCTTCGATTATTATTTCCGTCATGCTGCAATTGTGTGACCGCCTGAAACTGCAGCCTATGAAGAAAGTTGGTGCGCTTCAGCTCACCGATGCGTATGTCGGTGTTAACAGCCAGACTTTTTAACGTGTGCCGTGTGCGGGTTGCAGTTTGGATAGGAGCGCTGATGGGATGCGGCCTCGCCTTAATCATAGGAATAGTATTCATCATTGTGTTTTACGTCGCACAAAATTCGGTTTTCAGTGGCAACGGCGAAACCATTTTTGAAAGCGTGCTGACTCTGTTGGCTTCTTACCTGATCACTTTGCTTGGCTTTGCCATGCTGAAAATCAGAGGCTACGAAGCCAAATGGGAGAGCAAGCTTCAGCGGCAGGCAGCAGCACAAGCAGCAGCTCAGACAGACCCCACAGTAAGTGTTTGCAGCAACGCCCATGTGCAGCATAGCATGCACTTTGTTGGTGCACAGCATTGTGACATGATTTTGCATACACCCAGTTTGCATAAAACTTTGTCAGAAGCTGCATACTGCACATGCTGTGCATAGCAGTATTAGCAACTTTCAGTTTTGGTATGCAAAGCCCTGCTGGTCTGCTGCTTGCGCAAAGCGTGCAAACAATTGCCAAAAGCTGGCCTTGTGTCTTCAGTCATACTTTGAACATGCACAAAAAATCATGCGACGCATGGCATCATGTCAACTAGCCGACGACAATGTCAAGTCATTTCATGATGGGCATGCACAGCAAAGCAACATCGCGAGACTCAAGACCATGGTTGGCATTGAGCACATACACCCCTCAACAGCATTCTAGCTTAGTCTTTGCTGCTTAGTCTTTGTCTATGATTATGCAGTTGAATGCCAAATCAGGCAAGTGGGGAATCTGGGTTCTGGCCTTTACCACAACGCTAAGAGAGGGCCTGGAGGCAGTTGTCTTCATTGCCGGAGTCAGTGCTGGTTTGCCAGTCAGCTCCATTCCTATTCCTGCTGTCATTGGCATCATAATGGGGCTGTCAGTTGGCTTCATCCTGTACTGGACGTGAGCTCCTTTTGCCAACTCTGCTGTGTTGCTGCACCCATGCTCAGCTTGGCCCTGTTGTTTGAAGAGTTATGCACAGATACAGCCCCTGGCTCATCATGCCTAACAGCTTTGCAGTGTCCAGCCCAGACTGGATTCTCAGGCATTAGGTGAGCACTGCACACGACTTCACACACCCTCACAGCCTTATTGCCCTTTTGAACACTGATCCAGTGTCTTGCATGAATGCTGCAAATCCCTAAATGGCAGTGTCAAACAAAGGGCTTGTTGTGCAGGGGCAAGAAGGTCAGTGACATTGCTTGGTTCATGTACGGCATGACCGGTTTCCTTTTCCTCATTGCTGCTGGTCAGTCCCCTCTTGAAGGACAACTGCTGTCATGACATCCTCATGGGTCACCTAGCATGCATGACTCGTGCTTTGTGACCTACAGATTGCATTTCCGCAACCTCTCATGCGCTTCACTGCCAATGCATGACTTGTGTGCTCTGCCAAACCTGCCATGCCTAACGCGTCACGTCCTCGCATGTTGGCCAGCTGTCAATTTCTGTATTGCACCGTGCAGACGGTCAGCTTCACAGATTCCATGTCTACATGTATCATCAAACATCTCCTTTCACATGTGTCAGCATTACACATTTGACAAGCCAGATGTTGTGTGCATGTTCTCTGGCTTGACCTGACCTGCTACGTACGACTTCATGACAACGCAGCTGCGCGAGCTGTTTGTGGCATGTCTGCAGCAACAACTTTTTAATGTGGCTGTGCAAGCTGTTTGCGGAATGTCTGCAACAACTATACCAAGCATGGTTTGTGTGCAGGCTTGGTGGGCAGGTCCTTTGTAGGGTTTGAGAGTGTGGGCTGGTTTGGCTACTATGGCTTCCCCACATCTGCCAGGCCCTGGCAGAACCAGACCCTATGGAACTGGAGCCAGAAGTGTAACAGTAACATCCAGACCAACTGGTACTGTGGTATCTTGTATGCCATTTTCGGCTACCAGGTATGCAAATGTTTTCTGGCTGACACCCATGTGCATGTTTTCACAGCATCTCCCATGGCATGCAGCTAATAAATCGGATGAGATCTGTATGCTGCTCATGCGTGCAGGATTCAAATCGCTGAGATTCATTCACTGCTGCTGTGTCCCTGTTGCTTCATCCTTTTCCCAACCTGCAGCAGCCATCAGTGTGCTTGCTGCCATGTGTACGCATACCGTAGTGCAAGTCGTCAGCTCCATATTACTGTTGTGACAAGCTGTGCAACTTGTTGACTCAAAGCTCAGTGACCTCTTCTACTGAGTAGCCAACACGGATCAGCATAGTATGCTGATGGAGTCGTGGTGCTTGCAGGACCAAGGCACTGCCATCTGGCTGTTTGCCTACTTTGGCTACTGGATTGAAATCTTCATTGTCATCGCCTTCAAGATCCTGTCAGGCTCGTTGCTTGTTGCTGGTGTCAAGAAGAAGCAGTTGAGGAAGCCTGTCTTGCCCAAGACTGCTGACCAGGTCTCTGCCTCACCAGAAGACTCCAGCAAGGTGGTCAGCATTCCTAAGGGCAAGGAAGTCCAGCCCTCTGACTTCATTGTGGGACACGACACAGTGCAGCACCAGGGTAAGGGTAAAGACATGTTTGAGGAGAAAGCTGAGGGCTCTGGCTCATCTGGCTCATCTGGATCATCTAGCAATCCCCAGCAGCAGCATGTGGAGATGGCAGCAATGCAAGTCAGGCAGTAAGGTGTCAGTTCTGGCCTTCACTGACCCTTGCACATGCAATCGTTTGCAGCTGAACTAGGGTGTATGATGCTGGCACTTTGGCATGCTGGCTAATCGTGAGTACAGGCACACCACATTTCATTTTCTGAGGGACTCTGGATAGCACCATGAGTAATGCCGTCAGTGCTGATGCTGCATACTGCCAGATGTACTCTGATCAATGAGTGCATGTGTGACAGCGGTGCAGGCCTGCATACCTTGCGCATGCGCCATTTGCAAGCACCCAGCATGTCATGCCTGCTTTGTGCAAGCCTCATACTCTTCAACACTCTTCTATAGGTAGCCTATCATAGATACATAATGTCTTTATCTAGATATTGTTGGACTGACTGATACTTGTAGCAGCTTACTCATGGCAGCTTTGCCTACAGCCTGCTTGCATGCTTATGAGCTAAAGGGCTGAATGTCTGACACCCCATCAGCCTTTTTCAAACATCTTATTTCTGTGGATTTAATTTGCAGCCTTGCTGTTTCTTTACCAGGCCTTGCCACTGCCCGTGTTTTGGAACTTCAATTTGGCTGTCAACTTTCAGCACCTCCAGATCCATTTGCAGCTTGTGCCTTGTCACAGTGTGTGTATCAGGTTGCCATGCAAGATACACAGCTTTATGGGACTTGATAGATACCAAGGGACAAAGACGTTTAGATTGCCGTTTTGCATCAAGATCATGCATTTTTTGTTATGATATCAAGCATGTACTGCAAGGCAGCAGCCTGCTTGTAGATGAGTCACATAAAAGACTATGTAAGAGACGTGACTGTACATAACTCTTTATACTCCTTAATATTTTAACCAACAAGCAGTTCATAACAGGTACCGTATTATTGTGATTTCCCAAATACAGCAATACAGCCTGTCTCACAACAAACACTGGCCAGGTGGATACTGCGCTGCTACACACTGCAGTTTTGGATTCTCAGAGTCCACCCTGGAACACTTTATCTCATTGCCTCATAACGACTCGAATGCGACAAAGCCATGTTTGACACACCAGACCAGATGCATGTCATGTCAACATACGATGTACAGTGATACAGGTATAACCACTAATGCAACCTCCGATTCAGCTCTGCATGCGTTGTGCTTGCGCTCGTGGCCGGCCGTCAGACTGTCAGCCTCGACCTCACAGTCAGCAACAGACGCTACAGTTCATTTCTCAGCACCTTTCGACGTCAGCAGCTTTACTCTATTGTAACAATGACCTCCGAGATGCATTTCAATGCATTTCAGTGCATTGCGCAGCCTAACACAACCTTGCTTGACTGCATAATGTATCTGACACAATATCTCTATGATCCAGGCATTTTACGAAGGTCTGCAAACCAGTGTATCTTGGGAACGTGCATCTGAGATCCAATCTACCAAGGATACGATGTACAGTACAACAATTGTAGCTCAATGACAACCTGCAAGACCGTGGGTGGTGATTGCTGATAACCTGACATGTCCACCCAAACCAAATTCGCATGGTGCAGGTTCTGCTGCCACGTCACGTCGTGAGCAAATCAACGAGCGTCGCATGCCGCGAATTCTGCAGTACAAAATCTACTCGCCCACATTTCTGGCAGAATTACTTCTGCGAAGCGGCTAATCAACGCTGCTTCATGTCGTGTGGGTTTGCAATCATATGTCAATGCTCTGGTCAGAGGTGACACGACTAGGTGGTCAGCGGAGTATGATCATCAGGCCAAGCCAATCTACGTGAGATTACTAGCAAGGGCTCCGGAACCAGCAGCTCAAAAACGATGTCCTTTGAGGAGGGGAGGAGGTGTAGACGATTCGTCTGACCTGCAGACGGCATGGCGCACCACGCATGCCATGCCATAGCGTAGAAATGGTTGCTTGACGCGATACACAGTGCTTTTGTATGCCATCTGAGCTTATCTTTTTACCTCTGCTGTTGTGTGTAACAAGACACAGAAGCCAATCTACTGCCAACCTTGAACTGCTTCTTGACAACTTGCATCTTTTGGACTTCACCGGAGGCAAGCACTTTGCCATCAAATGCAGCGCGACAACGACGCTGCCATCGCCGTCAACCGCATAAGGGCCGGCCTGCTGTCCGAGGAGCATTCCGATCCTTCAGTGGTCAGCAAGAGGCGAAAAATCGAGCAGGGCGAAGCAAGTAAGCTGTCCGCATCGGAATTGCTAGTCTACCGCTTTGCGAGCTCCTTTTCGATCCCTGGACAGCTCACAAGGCGGTTGTCTTCGTAGGCCCTCCTCCTAGGTCCTTCAGCTCGAAATATCGTGGTGTTAGCTGGCACAGTCAAACCGGCAAGTGGAAAGCTCAGATCAAGGTGCGCAACAATGCAACTCCTCGCAGCAAGGCACAACACCCTTTGCATGCCTGAAATGAACTTCCTGTCAGCTTGGTGTTACAGGTGCTGGGAAAGGATGTAAACCTTGGCAGACATGTGTCAGAGGAAGCAGCAGCCAAGGCATACGACAAGGCAGCAATATGTGCTAGGGGCAAGCATGCAGCAAAGCTCAACTTCTCACTAAATGACTACAGCCATGAACTGGAGGAACTGGAACACAAGACAGTAGCTGAGCTTGCACCAGTTCTCAGGTGACATTCAGCTCCAACAGGTTGCCAATGTTTTGCAGCACCAGCAAGGTAGCCCTGATCCAAGGCAACTAAAGCATACCTGAATGATGCTTGCAGCATTGAGCTGACATTAGGCATTGCTAAGACACGCTATGCTCATGCTTGCGCACGCTTGCAGTCAGAACTGCATCCAAAGTTAGTGATTCCCTATGATCCAGTTTCATGCTTCCTTCCTGAATATACATGGCACCTTTTGGCGAATGCTTGTCTGTGTCCCGGGATGCATGCAATGTCACAGAGGCACCTTTTCCACAATTGCACGCATAAATAATGCAGAGGAGAGGAGGAGCGTCTTCAAGCCCAGACCTCCCGCTACCATGGCGTGCGTCAAAACAAGCGCTCTGAGAAATGGGAGAGCTACATCAGAGTAGCTGGCAAGCACCTGCACTTGGGCTGCCATGACAGTGAGGTTGCAGCCGCTCAAGCCTTTGACCAGGCAGTCATGCTGCGCCATGTTTACTGCCGTGATGGCGAGACTTCTGTGCCTCTTGTCACCAACTTCCCTCCTGAATACTACCAGGTCTGTTTGTCTGCCTGTGACTGCTGTTGCTTGCGTCACTTGTAACAGTGATTGTTCATGCACTGGTGCTGTAGCAGACACTGGTAGCATTACATGCCAAGGCAGGTTGTCACCTGAAGACAGAGGAGACACTGGGGTGCTGACATCATGCGCAGTGATTCTGCTCACAGCATGTTGTGTTTGCCAGAATGCACAGCCTTCACAGACAACAAGACATGCTGTAAACTGGGGCTGAGCCTCCAGCTTTGTGACTGCTGTGATCCATATATTGCACATGCACCTTGACACCCTACAGCCCAGACTGGATCACCAACTGCTACAATGGGGATTTCAGACATGGGCATAACACCTGCCTATCACTTAAGCCATCAGGTCGCACACAGCTTTGAAGCTGCTCTGCCTGCTGTGCTGCAGGGTCTGCTGCAGCAGGTGCTAGGAGGGAACGAGGATGTGGTGGTCACAGCGGGCCGAAAAGCCCCTGCTGCCAATGATGCCTTCTTCCAACTTGAGGTATCGTTTTTGCCTGCTTGTCACTGCAGCGTCCAGCCTTAGCATTCATCTTCCTCAGGCAGAAGTGTTCAGGCTCGTAAGCGCATGCCAGAAGCGGCAATTGACACTGTGCTGAAGTGCCCAAGGCTTGAGAATCGTGTACTATCTGGGGCCAAGACACCCCATTTACTTGCTGCTAAGGATGGACAGACTTGCAACCCTGACATGATTGAAAGCAGTGCCACAAGGTGTGCAGTCTATGTGCCGACAATGCTTCCCACAACATGCAGTGAGAGCAATGTGCATGGCTGCAGGACAAGTATGTGCAGCAGTTGCTGCAAAGATGCCAAGAGCAGCAGCGGTGACACCTGCAACGCTGCACCTCCCAAGAACTGTCACTGTGCAGTTCATTTGAGCTAAGGACACATGGCTGAACATGTATATATAAGGAGCACTTCAACAAACGAGGACCTGCTTTCCATTCAGCAACCATATAAATTGCAGCAAAGCATGGTAAATCAAGCATTGACTGACTTGTCTGTCTGCCAGCTTATGGACTGCTGTGCAATGCTTGATACTCCAAACTCCAGCCTCGATTTCTTTGCAGTTGTACAAGCTGAATGGGAGCCAGTATGGTCGGGCAGTATACCCTGTCCAAAACGATCTTCACATCAATAAGGGGTGTGTCACATGGGTGGTTTTTGTCTTTACAGCACTTGGCATTGTTCTTGATCCATTTGCTCTGCATGCAACAGCATCATGTTCGGGTGATTTACGTTAATGCTCCTGGGATAATCTGAATTACTATTTTCTTTCTTGGGTGTTTTATTATGCATATCTGCCTGGGGTCTTGGGGTATTGTCCTTGTATTGTCCTTCTTTGGGAGTTACTGAGTGATTACATGGGAGTCCTGTATGTGTCATGGGTATTGTCACGCTTTTGCCCTAATCCTGCTTATGGTGCATGCACCAAATTCTCTCCAGCCTGCTTTGCTCATCAGGGCACAGATTTAATCCTTTTTTTAGGCTAAATATTTCTTGACAACCTATGTCGTTGTCTGAAGAGCCACCTGATTGCAATCACAAGCACTGCAGGATCTTTGTAGTTGATAGTTGAGGAGACAACATGGAGAGTTGCCAAGTGTCTGCTGTTGACACGTGTTTCTGCCAGCAGCCTCATGTTGACCATATTAAGCACATGTTTTCCCAAATTTGTCTCAGTAATTCTTCTCTGCGATCTGTCACATGCATTATACGTGCAACGACACTGCTGGACTCGGGGCTTGCATGCAGAATGGTGTAATCACGGCCACATGAATGAATGCTGTGGCTGCACACACGGTGCATCAGGTGCTGCTCTGTTGCCATGCTGTAAGGTACTGTACAGCAACCACATGTGGTTGCTGCTTGATCTGGTGTTACAAGCAAAACTTGCACACATGTCCTCTCATTTTCGAAGAAGCTTATGAGGCACGTCTGACATGTAATTCAGTCCTGTGAAAACCCTTCAAACTTTCGCTCATACTCATAATGGGCTGGAGAGGCTGTAGGTGTCAGATGCTCTGTTAGTGGCATGCCAGCTAGGTCTTGTATGAGCAATGCAGACACCATACTGCCTTTGGGAATTGTTCCCTTTGCAGCTGGAAACTCTAGTAAGGTGTTTGCAGATCGCATGCTGAGCAATCTACTACTGATTTGTCCACCTGTACTCTCAGCTGCAAACTCTCCCCCAATATGACTGTCCGGGACTTTAGGTGGCCTGCAACACACACCTGGCCATTCAAGTCACAGCATATGTCCTATGCGAGGGTCACAGAAGCTGTTGCTTGCCACAGGTGCAAACTTTCCCAGGCTTTGCTGCTGTAAAAGGTGTTGCCTGACTTTGTTCACATGTTGCTTGCTGAAGGCTACAGTGTTGACCAGGCTTTACAGTCATCTCACTGAACTGCATGGCAGTACTGTTTCAAAGCAGATCAGAAGTAACACACAGCCACAGTGCATGTTCAGCAAGCTCAATGTGATGTTGCAGGAGGTGTACCTTCTCCAATGAACAGTTGCTCTGTGATATTCTGGTCGCTCAGGGTCTAGCTTCAGGTCCTGGCTGGTCCTGACATGCACCCTCCTAGGCAGTGGGTGCTGCATGCAATGCAACACCATTGCAAATGATATCGACTACAGAGATAGCGTTATCACAGAACACAGCTTTATCACGCATCCGGTGATCAGCACAGAAACTGCAACGCAGGGCATATGTGATGGCGCAGTATGTTGAGTGTTGTGTCTTGTGCTGATGCATGCAAGAATGCAGCATGCTCTGCTCATGCAGTGTGATCAAAAATCAAATCAGATGTTGAGCAAGAGGCTTTGATCCTGCAGCTGTGTAGGGCAAGGCATTTGCAGGCATGTCTGAAACAAGGGGATTTAAGAGGGATATCAACAAGAGAGTCATAGATGAGAGTTACAGAGGAAGAAAACAGAGAGGGGGTCACCTGCCAGCCGGCCATCTTGTGCAAGGCAGGTACAACCACTAGGTTGAAGGTGACAATGCTGCTAACTGGGTTGCCAGGCAGCCCAAACACCAACATGCGCCTTTTGCTGCAGAAACACCGTCAGGTATGGACCAAACTTCATGATTGCCCACCTCAAGCAGCTGGTGTGTTGAGTCAAGTTGATGCAGCGCTTTCTAGCAGTAATTTGAAACATGACGCGACAGTGGCAAAGGTGCACATGTATGTACATCGCATGCAAGACGAGACATCTCTGCAGCTGACATTGTGAGCAGAGCACCAGCTGCATGCCTGGGAAACTGACCAGCGTTGAATTTGTTCTGAAGCTGATCCTTGCTGCAGGTGACAGTACAGGGTGGCACCTGGAAGAGTCAAGCTCAATGGTCGCAAAGGTGAGAGGTTTGCCAGGTTTCATTTTGACCTTTCCAAAGTGCACCTTGCCGTGCCTTTCCAGCAAAGGCTTGATGAAATCCCGGTCGCCCATGGAGACACCACCTGCAAGCATTGTACAAATCAAACCTGCTTCATGCGTGATGCCTACACAAGGATACATGCTGTCTCATGGCGTCAAGTGTGGCCAGACAATGGTGGCACTTGGGTCAATGCATGATCCTGCCCACACATCTGAATTGCTGCAGAAAGCAGCATGTGTGCGAAGCTTGCACTACTGGATCATGCAGCATCAACCGGTCTTCTACAAAATGTTCATGAAGCACTTTGGAGATTTCCACCTGTTGTGACAAGCACATCCACTTGCTGATTGATGGCCTTTTCAAGGCAGGCTTGAACATGTCCCTCTGTGTCCCTGGCGATGCCCAGATCCACAACCTGAGCCCCCGCCACTTTACACGCTGCCACTAGCATAGCTCTGTTTGCATCACGAATCTGCCAGGGTTGCAAATGCTGTGTTGTGGGTTCTACCACCTCATCCCCTGTTGAGAGCACTGCAACAACAGGCGTCCTGTGCACCTGCAATACGCAACGGTGATCCAGAATGAGATTGTGGCTGCTTGCAACAGTGTGACACAAGTGGTTAGCAGTGTAGATGTGGCACACTGGATGTCTGGGCTGCAGACAGACGGTGTCGGCTTGGTGTTGCTTTGTCTTGCAGCTCCTTGACCTGAATGAGGCTGATAGGCCAGTGACAGCATTAGAGGCTCTGCAGGCTGCAGTGTAATTTGTGAAGCTTGCAGCAAGCTAACCCAGCCTTACTAAGCAGTGCCAGCAGTGCAATGCAGCATGATGATGTCTGCAGAAGCAGTATGACGGAGGTGTGCAGCTGCCATGACATCACCTTGAGTGTTGCAGCCCCGACTGTGGCAAGAATGCCAATCTCAGCAGGTCCCAGCATGTCACCAGCCTGCAAGACTGTCTGGCCAACCTGGATGTCTGACCCCACTGCCCTGATGTCCTCCCCAGCCTTGGATGCTGCCTGTACCATGTCACAATGCTGTTGTGTATTCCAGGCACAAGCACAACAGGGCGTGGCAGATGATGACATTTGGACAGCTTGGCTGGGTGCAAGGCTTGCCATACTGTTACAGTGCAGCACTAGGGATGACAGGCAGGCAAAAGTCCAGCTGCTTCAGCTTCTGACAGTAATATTATCCGGCACATGAAGGCATGCTCAAAGCAAACTATCAAGCGTTTACAAATCTCAAACAAGACAGCTCACAAGGACCTACCGAAATCCATGTTTATTACAGACTGGTGGCAGAAGGCAGGACTGACCTTGACTATTCTGATGCGCTTTTCACCATCTTGCCTCTCAGGTAGCTGCTCAGTGTTTTCAATTTGCACCACGGCATCTGCTCCATCAGGCACTGGCGCACCTGTACGCATGACTGCAGCTCAGTACTCACAATGTGCTACAATTTGCAGCAAACTGGCAGGAGTGCATCAATGGGTCTGCCTTGATACTAGCAGACAAAGCCATCACTGCAAGGCTTGACCACGTAACGAGCACAGATCTGCATGTGGTACAAGTGGGATGAATACTTGAGGGAGGAAGTGGAAAGCCGATCAGTCACCTGTTGTGATGTAAGCCACACTGCCAGACTGTAGTCTGGGCTGCTCATGACCAGCATGCGCTGCAAATGCTACAATGTACTCACCAGGCCCGTCTGCTGTCACAACAGCATAACCATCCTGTAGCAAACGCAAAGCTGTGGATGCTGGTTGCTTGGCTATGAAAGGTCTGCATGAAAGGTGTACTGGCAGGCAAGCATATGACTCAGCTCAAAGGCTGACTTGTTGAGCACACCTTTATTGAAGCTGGAAATGGAGGAACATTCTCAGGCGCCTGCACGTTTTCTGCGAGCACGGATCCAACAGCCTCAGCAAGGTCTACAGAAACGCTCGGAAGGGGCTGAGTCTCTGATAGAACGATCTCCTGAGCTTCAGGAATGCTGATCATCTTGTACAACGCTGAAGGGGTCGCCGGCCCCTGAGCAGCCATGCTGCTTTATTTGCTACTGCCGGTAAAGAAAGTGGTACAAGCACTGTGACCGACTTAACAGATTTGTCGAGTCCTGCAACGGCACGCAAGATGCGTCAGCACCTCGAGAAACTTTCAACTGAAGATCAACTGTTGTCGGAAATCGAGTCAAAAGGTAGCGTGTGGACTATAAAAAAATCAGATTGTCACGAGAGTTGACGACGACCTTTTTCAGCAGAAGCAGGTGCACATGTTATATCGGCCTTGCACGACGACAGACTGACCTGCGACACGCTAATCTTGAACACCGAAAGTTGTGACGCTCATGTAGCTATCTTGACGTCAAGATGGAAACAGCATGGCGAAACAGCACAGGGTGGGCCAAACGAGCCTCTGCAAATGCAGAGACGCACGCACGGATCAGAGTGACAGAAAACCGTGAGTAATGTGCAGTGGCACCTATCGCAACATTGTTCAATTAGCAACAGCCATGCTGCACAATACGTCACGAGCTAAGCTGACCATGAATATTGGCAGTATGAACCATCAATATGACGCAACATGCCATCATTTGGCCCTAACACCCACTACATGTATTGTTGTACAAGTATTACCAGAAGGAGCAACGGTTACACAACGGCCCTGAAGGGCGAGGTTGCTTGCATGCCATGCTGTACCAGATAGACCTTCTGATACCAGAGCAGCACAGAGGCCAGAGTTGGTAGCACCCAGGCATTCTTCCTCTGCTCTTAACTGCATCGGCTAGTCTTGCATATATGTATATACCATGACAGCAATGCAGCATTGCTGATCAGTGTCATGGATGAGTGTTGTAGCAGGGCTGAGGTAAAGGTGCATTACTAGCGTGTCAGGAGGCTAGTTTCCTGCACTGTCACAAATGTGCAGAATTAGCTGCTTTGAACAGTACTTTTAGAATTCAACAGACAGTAGAAAAGCAAATGTCTGATTTTCTTGGCTAATGGCATGATGTACATGCCAAAGGTAAGCGGGAGAGTTGGCTTTAAGAGAGAAGGGGAATAAGCCTACTGATCATGACATGTAGGTCATGTTACAGTGGTGAGCACGATCTGCCTCAGGGCTGGCTCCAGATCTACAAGCTAGGCGCCTGCAAATCAAAGAGCAACAAATTGGCATGCACGCTGATTGGCTTTAGAAACTCTGGCATTGCGCAGCATGAGGAGTCCCTCGTGCGTACCGTGTAGGCGCTGCTCTTGCTCCCGCTTGATACGTCCTAACTCTAGAAACCGCTGGCCTTCAGTTTCCAGTCTGTCAGCACTCCATGAGGCATGATTGTCTTGCCCTGAGCTGGGGACCTGCTGCGGTGTGCCAGAAGCGATTTATGTTGAAAACATGAGCATGTAATAAGCACATACAAGCATTTGTCTGTATGTCTGCATGGCACGAAATTGCTGAATGTCAGGCTGCAGACTGCCAATTGGCTTTCTGTCCGACATCTTTTGTTCAACTAGCGTACAATGTGTTTGCTGGATGTATACTGTACGCAAAGCACATACGTGCTGTCAGCGCTATAGGTACATCACGTCTAGACTGACGCATCAACAACGCCAAAGTGTTCAGATGCTGCAGAAAACTTGTCAGAGTGCAAAACATTTGTACGCTACAAAAACAAATGACAATATGAAAAACTACCTGAGGACTTTCAGCCATGGTGGTATCAACTGAGGTGAAACTTCCATCTCTACCAGCTGCCCCATCCAACTCACTTTCCCTGTGCACAGACAGGCAATTTGCCGACGAGACGCACATGCAGAGCAGCTGGATGTGTGCAAGTCGAGGCAACTGAAAATCAGTGAGTGGCTGTGACATGCGCATGGCATCATGCAAACTCAGCCTGGCATGACCTTGACATGCAAAGGTACAATGGTGCATAGCTCTCACCTGGTTGCTGCCTGTGCTTCAAAAGGACTGGATGAAGCAAATAGTACCTGAGCTGGCACCTGCAAGCACAAGAAATGCTGCAAAAGCTGATGAGTGCATTTTGATGCAGCCGTCTGTGCGCTCGCCCAAAACGGTACACATGCATAGCATCCTCGATGTCAAGACAATCTGAAGTCAGATTTGCTACGCTAAGATATGCAGGGCCTGCGCAAGGGTGTTCAAGTCTGCAATGCTCAGCAGCAGTCAGTACAACGGTGAAAGTAACTGGTTGTGTTAAGGCGCACACCTGAGTGGCAAACAGTCGAGATGCGTCTGGGCCGGATACCAGCCCTGGAGGCAGGTTGACATTCAACCACTTTGCACTTAAGATGTCATTGACTGTAGCACGGTTGTCGACGTTGACCGCCAGGCACTTTCGCAGGACTGCCACGCAAGCCTTATCATCATCAGCGCACCCGTTTGAGAACATGGCAATCTGCTCATCAATGGCTTTTTGCGTTCGCCATGGCCTCGTGTCTGACGAGCTCATACATAGATGCGCGTATGGCCATTGACCAGTCATCATATGAAGCAGCACGGCGCCTGCAAACATAAATGCCTTCTGCACAAGCAAGCTTGGCATCACACAAAAGCAGTGACCAGCAGGCTGCAGCATCAAATCGAGGTAGGATATGATGGCACAGTGTTGCAGGCAAGTGCATCAACAGTGTACAAAAACAATTGCCACTGAGGCTGTTTGGGGTCACTCTGGGCGCCCTTGTGTGTTGCACAGACCAGCTTGCTTGTGCAACATATCTTGCAGCAGACTCATTGCTTGCACAATCACCAACCTGCAGAAGACAAAGCTCAGCTTGTATAATGGCAAATGCAAGGCTGCTGCTCACCTAGGCTCCATATGTCAATGCAAGATGTGTAGGAAAGCTTCGGTCTGAACAGCTCTGGAGCTGCGTATTCCTCTGTGCCCAGCGCGCTTGTAGCTCTATCTCCATCAAGTAACTTCCGTGCAAATCCAAAGTCCCCTAGTGTAGCTCGCGTGATGCTACGCGTGGTCCCAACTGGGTCACACACCAGTACCTCATAGAATAAAATGTTGGCTGGCTTGATATCCCTCTGCACTCACATCACACTTTGAGCTTGCTGCACTGGTGCTCGACACTACAAACAGGCATCATGTGGTTGGACCTGACAAGAGCGGCTCAAGCCACCCAGGAGTGAAGTGTTGCTTGTGCAATGAAGGTTGTTACCTCAGTTGGCATTGTATGTGACAGCATCACAATTGTCAAGATGAGACTGAGCCGCTGTTGTGTAGCAGTCGCTTACATGAATGAGATTGTGACGGTCCAACTCCTGCTTTGCCCCAAGCAGTTGCACAAAGATCCGCTTGGCTTCACCACCAGCAAGTTTACCGGCTGAGCACTGCAGGTAGTCAGCTAGAGAACATATGGCCTTTTCCATGACAATAATCTTTTGGCCCCTGCTGACCTGCACGCAGACAACACAGCTGTCACAGACCTAATTGGCATGACAGGTCTGAAGTTTATGTGATGCCAATGTAGCACCGTGTTGCTGATGCATAATTGGGCATGTGGAATGCAAACAATCACACTCAGCTTGGTAGCTGCCCAGACTCTCCTGCCACCTGTGAGCCCGAGCAATTCACACTTTCAAAATGACATCATACGTTGAGCAACCCCACTAAGCCAGCAAGCTGACTGCATCTGGCTCAGCAGGGAAAAGGAGGGAGCAGGCTCTATATGGGTACAGTAGCTCACAACTGACACCTCAGGCTAAGTGCAACAGCGCACTGAGCTACACTGTTGCCTGACGGTTCAGTGAAGCCTACCTGATCATCTACAATATCTGTCACTGGCGCTAGAAAATGCAGCTTGATAGGCTGCTGCAGCAGCAACTTGTGCATCTTTATAGCGGCCTCATCATCTGTGGCCGCAGTGTCAGGGTGGAAGACCTTGAGAGCAAAAAGGCCAGAGCAGCTGTCTTTTGTAGCCTCCAGCACCATGGCCTCAGAGCCCCGCCCAAGCCAACCTTTGATCTTGTATCCAGCAGCACAGTTCTGATACCTCTGCACAAGCAAGCTCCTGCAGAAAGTCCTGCCCCTTAGGCATAGCTGAGACCAAGATACTTCACAGCTCAACTAAACATTACCTGCGCGACGTATCACTGCAGCCATCGCTGTCTCCGTCAGCAACACTGTACATGCGTGCAGACTTGATCTCGCTGCACAGCAGGCGAAGACCTTATTTGCCGAGACTGGACCTTGGCACACGCGTCGAAGGACATACCTAGATCTGTCTTGTCTAGTCATCCTGAGCTACGCTGCTGGCCTCTTTGCGCGCCAGGTCAGACTGAGTGCAAACACCGCAGATCAGTGCGTGATGCTGCCGATCCAAGACGCAGGGGAAGGAGTGCACAAATGACAAGACAAGCGGTACGATCAGCCATGCAGCAGTATTTCTCACTTGGTAGAATTAAGTTGGCACGCGGACGCATTTGCAAGGCTTCTCGGCGGAGCAGTGTCGCGAATCGGCAAGCTCCTCCTGGGATCGCACAATCCCCGGCAATTGGAACGCCTCGGGACAACGTTGCGGCATAGCACACGCAGCATAAGAGCACTGCGTCTGTCAGGAATTCAGTTTCTATTAGCACTGCTATTAGCGTTGTGTCAGCGGTCAATAAAGTCGGATTCCCATGCGACTTCTCCCTAAAATCTCATTTTACCTCGGTGTCCTCAGTGTCCTCAGTTAATTCTCTCTTACCATAGTGCGACTACGTCAGCAGCTGCAAATCGGCCGGTATCAAGGTTTAAAAGCCTCCCAACTTGTCACAAACGTGTTAAAAGTGACCACAGTAATAAACAGGAGCTCCTGCTGCATGCCGGCACGTTTCAAGCACAGACCTGAGTGATCTTTAAGCATGAACGAAGCATGTCAGTAGCAGGCCTTTGTGCCGTCTGCTCGACGCAACATTCTCAAGCAAGCCCCGAAAAGCCAATGTTACGGCAGATTAGACTCTTATATAAGCGGTATAAGGGGCGTGAACTGCCGACAGACGCCCCAAGTCACCGTCCTTGCTGTGACAAAAGGAGGGGAGTTGTTGCGGCAGCAGACGCAGCTGAACTTGCAGTCAGGTCCAATGCACGGGCTTCAGATACTTGCCATAAACAGTCGATCTTACGCAGCGCAAGTCCGAAGTAAACACACTGCTGGTCTAGGTATGTCTGAGACAGACTAGTGATCTATTGCAGGCTTATAGTGTGGGTAGTCGCTGACGGGCTGCCCACTTTGCAGACAATTTTTCGGGAAGACTACAAGCACAGCAAAAGCTCTGAGCTCTGCTTCTCAAGCTCAGGCAGACACAGGTAACAGGCAATAACCCCCAGTGATTGGTGCAGTTCTTGCAGCTGCTTTGCAGCTGCCAGCGCCCAAGTCACAAACTGTCTGATGTGCAGATGCATGTGCAGAAGTAATCTATGTGCCTGGAAGACACATCCTACAATGCAGAGTTGACAATCAGCAGAACCCTAAAATATTTTTTGAGGTAAGATTTGTCTTGCAGTCACCGCAAGGCTTCTTTTGTCGAGGAAAGCACCATAAGTTGCCTGTCAAAGATTCAGCTAGCTGCTGGTACAGGCTTAGAGCCCTTCAGTGCACCTGCATTAGAAAATCCCAACAGAGTCACTGCCCTGCTTTGCAACCAGTTGAGTGCTGACTGCAAAGCAAAGCTTAACTTAGACAGCCTATTGAGTGTTGAGCAGCTCAGACAGAAGCTGCATACGGCGAGTGATACAGTCTAAGCAGGGGCCAGGGTCCTCCACAGGCAAGCACATGTGCTGGCGTTGAAGCAAGCCCAGATAGCAGAGCGTAAGCAGGCAGCACGTGCAGCTGCTGCTGATGCATCGCCGTCCAGAACAAATCACACAAATTAGCTACAGCAGGCAGAACCAGCTCGTGCTGGCCTTGGCTCGAGGGTGGAGGAACTATCTGGCGAGATGAACAGGCTGACTGTCAGCATTCAAGGCATGCAAGCGCAGGTCAGCAGATGCCAGCCCATCTTGCAGGCTGTGGAGTCCTTCGCCTCAGTGGGCCACCCATATGTGTTACGCAAGGTTGCACTTGCAGTCAACAAAGGCCATCTGCTTTTAAGCAGTTTCTTGGCACAGCAGCTTGTTACTCAAGGCAGCAATCTTTGCTAGGACAGCACTGTCAGCTGGCAGTTCTCACCAGAAGAGCATTCCTTTGCCAGCTTGCTGCAGAAGATCATCCAAGCTGCTGCTGAGCTCTTGTGAAGCCCAATGCTTGCCACTGGCATCCCAAAGGATGCAAGGGTTTCAAAGACGTGTGGCCTAGCCTGCAAAGCACTCAACAACAGGACAATCTTGTTTGCAGCCCAGGACGTCGCACCACTGGGATGCTCTCGCGCTGCAGGCGAGTGAAAGATGTCATGGGTATTGTATTTCAGCTGTCTTCTGCACTTGTCTGGGCATGCCCATGTCAAATTCTTGCCGCTGCGACTGGTTTCAAGCAAGACCTCTAAATGGTGGCCCAATACGTACATGCCAGCTGCACGTCGATTTCAGCCCACCGAGCCGCCCAAATAGCGAGTAATCTGTCAGCAGTCAGTAACAGATGCCAATATTTTGTTGTCACAGCAGCTTTTCAGTCAGCGACTCTACTCTACGTGATTGTAATATATATTTGCGTGACTGACTATAGCCTCTGAGATGCATTCCAAAGCATCGCGCAGCCTAACACAACCTTGCTTGACTGCATACTGTATCCGATGAGATACCCCTATGAACCAGGCACTGTACCAAACTCTGCAGGTCAGTGCATCCTTGGGAAAGTGTATTTGAGATCCAATCTGTCAATGAAATATCGAGTAATCTAACAATAAAAGCATTGGACCGTCACTGACGCTCTGCAGGACACCAGACACCGGAAAAGCCAAAAAAAAAGTGATCATCTGCCGACAGATCTGACTTGTTCTTCTGAACTGCTCACATCCTGTTTTTAATATCGCCGACATCAGCAGTCCAATGGCAGTCTGCGACATTCAGAATTTCATGTATCACACGCATATATCATCAATGTATTTTAGGGTCCTGGGGGGCAACTGGGACCCAACAGACAAGAGGTTCAGTTCAGTGAATTCATACAGACAAAATTTGCTGCCTACATGCAAAGCATTCCGTAAGGAAACCACCACATGCATTTGGTTCACTCAAAGTCATAAAGTCTCCAATGGCACAACAGTGTTGCAGGAGGTCTAAATGCTGTGACCTGATATGGCTGTACGCTGGACAATCAAACACAAAGTGCGGATCATACCACTAAGAAAACACAAAGTGCTGCTCGTCCTCCACCACACAATCTAAAGACTTGCAGACATATATAAACATAGTTTAGGTGCCCCTGGCTCACGTGACCATGTTGGCTTTGACCAGACTGCAGCCCCACTGTGGAGGTGCACGTTCATTGTGACGACGCGCGGTTGATGTCAAGGGTCTCAAGCAACCACATGCAACCCTATGCTAGGTATTAGGAGTGACAGCGTGATCAACTGACTGTACCTGAGGGGCGGGCATCGCCGCGGCTGCTCGGCGTGACTTCAGGATGACCGGCATGAGAGAAAACTTGCATACTCGGAAGCGCAGTCTGAAGGGACTCGCTGTGAGTCCAGAGGTAAATACACTTGCAATCACAGCACCGTGTCGACGGTCATGCCGATCCGCTGCAAGCTCTGACAACATCTGCCACCTGGCGCGCAGACTGCCCCTGCAACAATATTGATTAATAGCATGCACGTCACCACAACAGCTTGCACCTCACAGCATGAATTTGCTCAACTAACGGCCTATAAAGTTTGCTATGCTCGCATGCTTTGTGTGACCCATTTACGCCCTCATGATGCCATATTTGCATGCAGCTCTGTCATTTAGCCAAGTCTGGCTGGGTGTGGAAAAGGGCAAAGGTGACCAGGCAATGGCTGAAGAGGTGGGCAACTGTGCGCAAGGGCGTTCTGCGGTACTGTGATGGCCCCGGCATGGTGATCCTACTGAGCCTTGCTATGACAAATGCATGCCAGGCTTACAGCTTTGTAAACATGATTGACTTGCATGCAACCGCTACACACATTGCAAGAACGCAACACGTATCACAGCAGTGAGTAGGCACAGCAGTGGATAAGCTGGTGGATCACATGTGCAAGCTCAATGTCACACTCAAACCTGCACCAAGAATACTTGTTGACACCTGTTTGACATCCTCGCAGTATAGCTGCTTATGATTTGCATGCTGTATTGCAGACACATGACAGTGGAAAGCGGGTGCTATCTGGCAATATAGTTTCAGCTGAATCTTTGCAGCATGGCACATCCACCAATGGTCTGCTGGTGAGCTCACGTTCATGTCAGTGCGTACTGTTTGTACAAAGGACATGTCCTTTGACGGCTGCATCTTTGCAACTTTGAGCAAGTAGTATGAGTGCATATCGTGCACGCAGCATAGAATGTCCCAGACTGTGACCGGTGCTTCAGCTGTCGTATGTTGATGAAGGGCAGCCCTCTGCACAGCCCTGCCTATCATTAGCAGCTACCACTGCAAGCATGCTTGCGCAAGGTGCACGACATTTTCCCTGAAGTGTAGTCAACAACATCAGAATGTTGACTTGCTACAGATGTATGGCTTTCAAGTTGTGGATGATGAGGGCAGAAGCAAGAAGCTGTGGTGCTACAGCCAGCAGGCCTGTCAGGAGTGGTGCCACTTCCTGACCCACTGGGCAAACACAGAAGTCCTGCTGTCCCACTGGTATCATGTGCAATGGAGTAAGCTTCTTGGCAGGTATGCCCTGAACCACCCTGGTGGGGGGTGGAGGCAGGACATCATGTGCATGCCCATTGCGGCATGTAGCCAATCCAGGAGACTGCATGACCTTGCATGCAATGCAATGCTGTCTGTCCAATACATCACCGTGCACATAGGCTGTTTGTGGTGATTGGCTCTGGTACAGATGCTGAGATGTGTTGTTTTTGCAGTGGGGCGTTTGCTGCTGTGGTGAAGGCGACAGGCAAGGCAGATCACAGACCCTATGCCATCAAAGTTGTCACGCGCAGTGCCTATCGCCACTACTATCACATGATGAATCAGGTGCAGGTCGACTTCAAATGCCAAGACAGCACCAACTGTACCATGCATTGCACTAAAACTCAAACAATATCAGCATGGCTACATGGCAGACAGAGTTCAAAAAGCACCTGGGTGTCATCACCTTACATGCTTACAGTTTATGCACGCAGGATGTGTAGCTCCTACCTTGCTTTTGAAGTCGTACTCTGCCACCAGCTGCATTTGCCTGAATTGGCTGCATGTGCTGCGGCTGCATAGTGGCAGCCTGCAGAGTGCAATACTAAATGAGGGAAGCGTCCTTGCATGTCATATAGTAAATCATGATCATGCAGGAGGTGGGGATCATGAGCATGCTGGCGGAGCACCCCCACATGGTTAGCCTGAAGCAGGTCCTGTACGCCCCCCACCGCCTCTACATTGTCACAGGTTACCCCACCCCACCCTGCCCCACCCCACATCGCCTCACATGCATGCAGCCACTTGAGAAACCAGCACCCTCTCTCACAAGTCTTATCATCATACATCCCTCTCATTGACTAGTGCACAGTGAGGGGTGATCCTGCTTGTATAAGGTACTGCACTGACACCATGCAAGTTGCTGGCACCCATCAATTGAGAGGTGTGTCAGCAGCTGCTGTGCAGCAACTCAGACCAACTGGTCACATGATGATAACAAGACTGTTGGGAGCACCTCAGCAGATCAGTCTGTCAGCAGCATGACCAGCACCATGCACACTCTGACCTGCCTGTTTGTGGCCATGCGCTGCAGAGTACCTAGACGGAGGTGAGCTGAGCAAGAGAGTGTCACCAGGCAGGGTTTAGGGTTTAGGGTTTAGGGTTTAGGGTTTAGGGTTTAGGGTTTAGGGTTTAGGGTTTTAGGGT